>Ga0160469_100038_pt1 | contig 240624 bp, 240 predicted proteins | sample HID1972M_E11MG_FD_108246 | JGI IMG/M metagenome (GOLD analysis project Ga0160469, IMG submission 108246) | Enriched pill bug-associated microbial communities from UW Madison campus, WI, USA - HID1972M_E11 MG | ecosystem: Host-associated > Arthropoda: Insects > Digestive system > Unclassified ...
GGCGCGCTGCTGGTGCATGCGGCGATGCGGCCGGCGCGCAGGGCCTGGGTGGAGCAGTTGTGGCTCGCCGCGCTGGCCTTCGGGCTGTTGCCGCTGGTCAACGCGCTGACCACGCAGCGCCACCTGGGCGTGACCGTCCCCGCGGGCGACTGGGTGCTGGCCGGCTTCGACCTGACGATGCTCGCGCTGGGGCTGGTCTTCGCATATGTCGTGCACAAGCTGCACAGACGCCTGACGGTGAAGCCCGCGCGTCCATCGCGCGAGCCGCTCCGGAAGGCTTCGGCGTGACTCGGGGATCGCCGGGGGGAAGGGCCGTTCCTCGAAGGCCGAGGCTCAGCGCGATCGGGATGCCGGGTGCCGTGCCTGTTCGGGGAGGGCGTAGTAGTTCAGGAACATGCCGATCGCGTCCTCGATCGCCTGTTCCGTCTCGCGCTGCGGCGGCAGTCGCCGACCGAGCACCGCCGGCCAGAAGACGATGGACTTCATCAGCGAGCTGATCACGTGCCCCATGCGCTCCGGGTCGCCATGCAGGCGCCCGTCGGCCTGCGCGGCGGCGATCCAGGCCACCAGGCCGTATTCGCTGCGCGCATAGCGGTCGAGCACCGGCTCGACGCGCGACGGATGGCGGATGTGCTCGGCCACCACCGCGCGCAGCAGGCGCAGGTTCTCGCCGCGTGCCATCAGCCGGCGCGAATCGGCCGCGTAGCGCAGCAGCTGCTCGTGCAGGCTCTTCTTCGGCGCGTAGTCGAGCGTGGCGGCCATCCGGATGCGGCTGGCCACTTCCTCCACCAGGACCTGGAACAGGCCCTCCTTGCTGCCGAAGTGGTTGTACAGCGTGCGCTTGGAGACGCCGGCCTTCGCCGCGATGGCATCGACGCTGGCGTTGTCGTAGCCGCGCTCGGCGAACTCGTCGATCACCGCCTCGATCAGGGCGTGCCGCTTTTCCTGGGAGACGGGGCGTCCGGGGCCGCGCGCGGCCTCGGGCGCATCGTCGGTCAGGCGGGGGCGGGCGCTGGGCATGCGGCGATTCTAGGTCTGCGTGAAAACCCGGGTTCAATTAGTAAACCGATGAGTGCAAAAATTGAGGCATTCCCACACGATCAGGAGACAACGCGATGAAAGTGGCCGATCCCGCCCGGTCCCAGGTGCGCACCGACGACCACCCCACCGGGGTGCTGGGCTTCCGGTACCTGCTGCGCGGCACCGAGAACACGCCCGGGAACTACGTGATGCTCCTTGCGGAGAACCTCGGCCGCTTCGAGATGGTGCGGCACCGGCACAACTTCGACCAGTTCCGCTACGTCGTTTCCGGCCAGATGAACCTGGGCGACGGCGACGTGCTGCGCGAGGGCGGGCTATGCTACTTCCCCGAGGGCACGCCCTACGGCCCGCAGGACGATGCGGCCGGCCCGGTGGTGCTGACGCTGCAGTTCGGCGGCGCACACGGCTATGGCTACATGAGTCCCGAGCAATACCTGGCGGGGCGCCGGGCGCTGGCCGCTGCGGGGCGCTTCGAGGGGCCGGTCTACATCCGCACCGGCGCCGACGGCCGCGCCACGCGCAAGTTCAGCATCAATGCCATCTGGCAGGAGGCGATGGGCGAGCGCATGCTGATTCCCGCCCCGCGCTACAGCCGGCCGATCCTCATCGATCCGCGCGCATTTCGATGGACGGGCGCGGCGCGGCCCGGCGTGTGGCGGCGCTTCCTCGGCAGCTTCAGCGAGCGTGCGGTGGCCGCGGAGATGCTCAGGCTGGAGCCCGGCGCGGCCTTGGCCGTCGGCGCCGCGCACGCGATCCGCCTGCTGTTCGTGCTGGACGGGCAGGGCAGCCTGGCGGAGCACGCGCTGGCGCGCCACTTCGCCGTGCACCTGGACGCGGGCGAGGGCGCCGAGCTGAAGGCCGGTGCCGCCGGCATGGAGCTGCTGCTGTTCACGCTGCCGATGCTCGATGCGCGCTGGCGCGATGCCGAGACGCAGGCCGAGGAGCCCATGCCGGAGGAGTCGGTGGTCCACGCCGATGCATCGGCCGGCGAGGAGGTGCACCATGGCTGAGATCGAACGGCGCCGCGTGGTGGCGGCGGCCGCGGGCTCGCTCGCCCTCGGGGCGATGGGTGGGCTGCAGCCGGCGCGCGCCGCGGACTTCCCGGCGCGGCCCGTGCGCCTGGTCGTGACCTTCCCGGCCGGCTCGGGGCCCGACACCATCGCGCGCAGCATCGCGCCGCGCATGGGCGAGGTGCTGGGCCAGCAGGTGGTGGTGGACAACCGCCCCGGCGCGGGCGGCAACGTGGCTGCGCTGGCCGTGCTGGGCGAGCGGCACGACGGCCACACGCTGCTGATGGGCACGGACTCGATCTACTCGCTCAATCCCTTCCTCTTCCCCAGGGCGGGCTACGACGCCACCACCGACTTCACGGTGCTCGCGCCGCTGGCCGAGGCCGGCGTGCTGCTCGTGGTCAACAGCGAGCTGGGCATCGACAGCGTGGAGGCGCTGGTCGCGCGCGTGAAGGCGCAGCCCGGCCGCTTCAACGTGTCGGCGCCCACGGGCACGCCGCACCACATGGCCGCCGAGCGCTTCGCCATGCTCAACGCGCTGCAGTGGACGCGCGTGTCCTACCGCGACCCGCAGCAGGCGGTCACCGAGCTGGTGGCCGGGCTGGTGCCCATCGCCTTCAGCACCTGGCCCTCGATCGCGCCGCACGTGCAGTCCGGCAAGCTGCGCGCGCTGGCGGTCAGCACGCCCGATCGCTTCGCGGCCTGGCCGCAGGTGCCCAGCCTGTCGGAGCGCCATCCGGGCTTCGAGGAGACGGCCTGGTTCGCGCTGCTCGCGCCGCAGGGCGTGCCCGAAGCGGCAAGGCGCCTGCTGGCGGACGCGGCGCGCCAGGCGCGCGAGGGGCCGGATCTCGCCCCGCGGCTGGCGATGCAGGGCATGCGTCCGCTGGCGGCGGATCCGCAGGCCTTCGAGGCGCGCATCCGGCGCGAGCGCCAGGCGCGCGAGGCGCTGATCCGCAGCCGCGGCATCCGGGCGGATTGAGATGCGGCTGCTCGAGGACAGGACCTGCATCCTCACCGGCGGGGCGGGCAGCATCGGCCAGGCCACGGCCCGTCGCTTCGTGGACGAGGGAGCGCGCGTGATGCTGGCCGACCTCGACGCACAGGCGCTCGCACAGGCCGCGGCTTCGCTGCCCGAGGGACGCGTGCGCACCTTCGTCGCGGACGTGAGCGATCCCGCGCAGGTGCAGGCGCTGGTGGCCGCCACCTGCGAAGCCTTCGGCCCGATCGACGTGCTGTTCAGCAACGCCGGCATCGTCGGGCCGATCGCGCCCATCGGCGAATACCCGGTGGACGAGTTCGACCGCGTCCTGGCGGTGCATGTGCGCGGCGCCTTCCTGATGTGCAGGTACGGCGTGCCGGCGATGCGCGACGGCGGCAGCATCGTCATCAATTCCAGCGTGGCCGGCCTGCGCGGCGACCCGGGCGTGTACGGCTACATCACCGCCAAGCACGCCCAGGTGGGGTTGATGCGTGCGGTCGCCAAGGAGGTGGCGGCGCGCGGCATCCGGGTCAACACCGTGCATCCGGGGCCGGTGGGCAACACCTTCCAGGGCCGCGTGGAGGCAGCCCTGTCGCCGGTGCTGCAGCGCGACGCGGCCTCCTTCTTCGACGAGCGCATCCCCCTGGCGCGGCATGCCAGGCCCGAGGAGATCGCGGCCGCCGTGCTGTTCCTGGCCAGTGCGCAGAGCAGCTTCGTGACGGGCACCGCGCTGTCGGTGGACGGCGGCATGAGCGCCTGAGCGCGCCGCGTCCTGCGTGCGGCGCGAGGAGGCTGGTGTCGCGCGCCGCCTGGCGCGACAATTGCATCGCGCTCCCCGGGTTTTCCCGTACGGTCCATACCGGGCCCCACATACGCCCTATGGGCGCGCCGGTATGCCATGCAGCGTGCGGGCCCTTAAGGTTGCGCATCGGCCGGTCCGGAGGTCCGGAGCCTGCCGGCGGCCCCACGAGCATGAGCATGAACACGAGCAGCAGCACCCAACCCATCCGCTTCTACCACCGCGGGCGCGTCGTCGAAGTCGGCGACGTCCATCCCACGCGCTCCGTGCTCGACTGGCTGCGCGAGGACGCGCGCTGCACCGGCACCAAGGAAGGCTGCAACGAGGGCGACTGCGGCGCCTGCACGGTGGTGATCGGCGAGCTGGACGGCCAGGCGGGGCTGGCGCTGCAGACGGTCAACGCCTGCATCCAGTTCCTGCCCACGCTGCATGGCAAGGCGCTGTTCACGGTGGAAGACCTCAAGGCCCAGTGCGGCCAGGCGCACGACGGCGCGCGGCATGCCAAGCACCCGGTGCAGCAGCTGCATCCGGTGCAGCAGGCGATGGTCGACTGCCACGGCTCGCAGTGCGGCTTCTGCACGCCGGGCTTCGTGATGTCGCTGTGGTCCACCTACGAGCAGCACCAGGCCTGCGGCACCCGGCCGACGCGCCAGCAGCTGGCCGACGACCTGTCGGGCAACCTGTGCCGCTGCACCGGCTACCGGCCGATCCTCGATGCCGGCCAGCGCATGTTCGACCTGCCCGCCGTGCGGCTCGACACCAATCCGGTGGTCCAGGCCCTGCAGGGCCTGCGCCGCGAGAACACCTTCGACTACGCCGCGCCCCTGGGCCGGCGCATCGACCATTTCCATGCGCCGAAGACCATCGACGAGCTGGCCGCGCTGCGCGAGGCCAAGCCGCGCGCGGTGGTGCTGGCCGGCTCCACCGACGTGGGGTTGTGGGTGAACAAGCAGTTCCGCGACCTGGGCGACATCATCTACGTCGGCGACGTGGACGCGCTCAAGGTGGTCGAGGAACGCCAGGGCCCCGAGGGCGGCGAGCTGTACATCGGCGCCGGCGCCTCGCTGGAGGCCGCCTGGGCCGCGCTGGCCGCGCGCTTCGGGGGGCTCACCGACGTCTGGCTGCGCTTCGCCTCGCCGCCGATCCGCCATGCCGGCACCATGGGCGGCAACGTGGCCAACGGCTCGCCCATCGGCGACTCGCCGCCGGTGCTGATGGCGCTGGACGCGCAGATCGAGCTGCGCCGCGGCGCGCAGGTGCGCCGCATGCCGCTCACGGATTTCTACGTGGACTACATGAAGAACCGCCTGGAGTCCGGCGAGTTCGTGCAGGCGCTGGCGGTGCCGCTGGCGGCCGCCTCGCGCCAGGTGCGCGCCTGGAAGATCAGCAAGCGCTTCGATTGCGACATCTCGGCGCTGTGCGCGGGCTTCTCGATCGCGCTGGACGGCGACGTCGTCAAGGAAGTGCGGCTGGCCTTCGGCGGCATGGCCGCGACCGTCAAGCGCGCCGCCCAGGCCGAAGCGGCGCTGGTGGGCAAGCCATGGACCCAGGTCAACGTGGAAGCCGCCCGGCGCGCGCTGGCGCAGGACTTCAAGCCCATGAGCGACATGCGCGCCAGCGCCGACTACCGCCTGCAGGTGGCGCAGAACCTGCTGCAGCGCCTGTGGCTGGAAACGCGGGTGGCCGACCCGCTGCCGGTGGAAGCGACCAGCGTGTGGAGCGTGATGCCGCACGCGACCGTGGCGCAAGGAGCCTGACATGAACAAGCCGATCGATCCCCGCGTGCTGCAAGGCGCCGAGGCCTTCGCCGACTACCTGAAGAACACCGCCGCGCGCATCGACCGCGAGGCCGAGGCCAAGGCGCACGACAGCGGCGTGCGCGTGGGCATCAGCCGGCCGCACGAGTCGGCGCACCTGCACGTGGCCGGCGAGGCGGCCTACATCGACGACATCCCCGAACTGGCCGGCACGCTGCACTGCGCGCTGGGCCTGTCGCCGGTGGCGGCGGGGCGCGTCACCGGCCTGTCGCTGGAGGCCATCCGCGCGATGCCGGGCGTGGTGGAAGTGCTCACCGCGGCGGACATCCCCGGCGCCAACGACTGCGGCTCGATCGTGCACGACGATCCGATCCTGTGCAGCGGCGACATCCGCTACCTGGGCCAGCCGTTGTTCGCCGTGATCGCCACCACCCGCGACGCCGCGCGCCGGGCGGCCGCCCGCGCCAAGGAGGCGGTGACGATCGAACAGGCCGAGCCGGTGCTCACGCCGCAGCAGGCCCATGCGCGCGGCCAGTACGTGGTGCCGCCGATGCACCTGGTGCGCAGCGCCAGCCAGGGCAGCCACGGCCCGGCCTGCGAAGGCCCGGTGCGCGCCGCGATCGCGAAGGCGCCGCGGCGGCTGAAGGCCACGCTGGACGTCGGCGGCCAGGAGCAGTTCTACCTGGAAGGCCAGATCAGCTACGCGATTCCGAAGGAGGGCGGCGCGGTGCACGTGCACTGCTCCACCCAGCACCCCAGCGAGATGCAGCACCTGGTGGCGCATGCGCTGAACCTGCATGCCAACGAGGTGCACGTCGAATGCCGCCGCATGGGCGGCGGCTTCGGCGGCAAGGAATCGCAGTCGGGCCTGTTCGCCTGCGTCGCGGCGGTGGCCGCGACCCGGCTGCAGCGGCCGGTCAAGCTGCGGCTGGACCGCGACGACGACTTCATGGTCACCGGCCGGCGCCACTGCTTCTGGTACGAGTACGAGGTGGGCTACGACGACGAGGGCCGCATCCTCGGCGCCGAGATCGCCATGGTCTCGCGCGCCGGCCACTCGGCCGACCTGTCGGGCCCGGTGATGACGCGCGCGCTGTGCCACTTCGACAACGCCTACTGGCTGCCCGAGGTGGCGATGCACGGCTACTCCGGCAAGACCCACACCCAGAGCAACACCGCCTTCCGCGGCTTCGGCGGGCCGCAGGGCGCGATCGCGATCGAGAACATCCTGGACAGCGTGGCGCGCGACCTGGGGCGCGACCCGCTGGACGTGCGGCGCGTCAACTTCTACGGCAGCGGCGAGCGCAACGTCACGCCCTACGGCCAGACGGTCGCCGACAACATCGTCCACGAGCTGGTGGCCGAGCTGGAGGCCGGCAGCGACTACCGCGCCCGCCGCGCCGCCATCGCGCAGTTCAATGCCGGCAGCCCGGTGCTCAAGCGCGGCATCGCGCTGGCGCCGCTGAAGTTCGGCATCAGCTTCAACGTCAAGCACTTCAACCAGGCCGGCGCGCTGGTGCACGTCTACAGCGACGGCTCGATCCTGGTGAACCACGGCGGCACCGAGATGGGGCAGGGCCTGAACACCAAGGTGGCGCAGGTGGTGGCGCACGAGCTGGGCGTGAGCTTCGAGTGCGTGCGCGTCACCGCCACCGACACCACCAAGGTCGCCAACACCTCGGCCACCGCCGCGTCCACCGGCGCCGACCTCAACGGCAAGGCGGCGCAGGACGCGGCGCGGCAGATCCGCGAGCGGCTGGCCGGCTGCGCGGCGGCGCGCCACGGCGGCAAACCGGAGGCCGTGCGCTTCGCCAACGACAAGGTGCAGGTCAACGGCCGCACGCTGTCCTTCGCCACGCTGGTGGGCGAGGCCTACCTCGACCGCGTGCAGCTGTGGTCCGACGGCTTCTATGCCACGCCCGGCCTGAGCTGGGACAAGGACAGCATGCAGGGCCGCCCCTTCTACTACTTCGCCTACGGCGCGGCCGTGAGCGAGGTGGTGGTGGACACGCTCACCGGCGAATGGAAGCTGCTGCGCGCCGACATCCTGCACGACGCGGGCAAGTCGCTCAACCCCGCGGTGGACATCGGGCAGGTCGAGGGCGCCTTCATCCAGGGCATGGGCTGGCTCACCACCGAGGAGCTGGTGTGGCATCCGCAAAGCGGCAAGCTCACCACGCACGCGCCGAGCACCTACAAGATTCCCACGGCCAACGACTGCCCGCCGGTGCTCAACGTGCGCCTGTTCGAGGGGCCGAACTTCGAGGACTCGATCCACCGCAGCAAGGCGGTGGGCGAGCCGCCGCTGCTGCTGCCCTTCTCGGTGTTCTTCGCCATCCGCGACGCCGTGGCGGCGGCCGGCGACGGCCGCGCCGACCCGCCGCTGCGCGCGCCGGCCACCAGCGAGGCGATCCTGCGCGCCGTCACCGCGGTGCAGGGCGGGGGACGCTGAACGCCACGAGCGCCGATGGCCACCGGGAGACCTCATCCCGGTTCGCCGATGTCGAGGCTGCGCGGTATAACTGTTCGCATATAGGCAACCGATGTGTGGACAGTCATGAGAGACCAGGCGCTATTCGACAAGATCGATCTCCACCTCATCCGGATCCTTCACACCGTGTTGACCGACCGCAGTGTTTCGCGCGCCGCCATTCGACTGGGCATGTACCAGCCGGCGGTGTCGGCCGCGCTCAAGCGGCTGCGCGAGCTCTCGGGCGATCCGCTGCTGGTGCGCTCGGGCTCGGGCATGGTGCCCACCGACGCCGGCCTGCGCATGATCGAGCCGGCAGCAAGCATCCTGCGCGCGGCCGAGATGCTGTTCACCGACGCGCGCGGCTTCGATCCGGCCACCGCCACCAACACCTTCCGCATCGCCGCCAGCGACTACCTCGACCCGCTGTTCCTGCCGATGATCGTGGCCCAGATCAAGAGCCAGGCGCCGCTGGCCCAGATCGAGATCCATCCGCTGTCGTCCGATTCGGACTACCACACGCACCTGTCGCTGGGCCACGTGGACCTGGTCATCGGCAACTGGCTCAAGCCGCCGGAAGACCTGCACATGGCGCGCCTGTTCGGCGACGACGTGGTGTCGCTGGTCAACCAGGACCATCCGGCGGTGCGCCGCGGCTGGGACGTGGACAGCTGGCTGGCGGCCGAGCACATCGCGCCGACGCCGCTGCACCCCGGCGCGCGCGGCATCATCGACCAGATGCTGGACGACCTGGGCCGCCGGCGCCACATCGCGGCGCGCTGCGCGCACTTCAGCCTGATCCCGGACATGGTGGCCTCCAGCCTGCTGGTGCTCACCACCGGCCGCCAGTACTGCGAGCGCTTCGTGCAGCGGCTGCCGGTGCGCATCCTCGACTGCCCGGTGCAGCTGCCGCGCCTCATGTACTACCAGCTCTGGCATGAGCGCACCCATTCCTCGAACGCCGGCCGCTGGCTGCGCGAGCGCGTCAAGTCGGTGGCGGCCTCGCTGAGGCCGCCGCCCGCCGCGTAGCGGCTTTTCCCCGCGGCAGCCTCTGCCGCATTTCCCCAAACCCCACAACAACACGGAGACAACCCAATGAACTGGACCGAGAGGCTGTTCAAGCTCGAGGAGCACGGCACCACGGTGCGCACGGAACTGGTGGCCGGCCTCACCACCTTCCTGACGATGGCCTACATCATCTTCGTCAACCCGCAGATCCTGGGCGACGCGGGCATGCCGAAGGACGCGGTGTTCGTCGCCACCTGCCTGATCGCGGCGCTGGGCACGGCCATCATGGCGCTGTACGCCAACTACCCGATCGCGCTGGCGCCGGGCATGGGGCTGAACGCCTACTTCGCCTACGTGGTGGTGCTGCAGATGGGCTTCACCTGGCAGGCGGCGCTGGGCGCGGTGTTCGTCTCGGGCTGCCTGTTCATGCTGGTCACGCTGTTCAAGCTGCGCGAGCTGATCATCCGCGGCATCCCGCATTCCATCCGCGTGTCCATCACGGTGGGCATCGGGCTGTTCCTGGCGCTGATCGCGCTCAAGAGCGCGGGCATCGTCGCGGCGTCGCCGGCCACCTACGTCACGCTGGGCGACCTGCACACGCCGGGCGTGGTGCTGGCCACGCTGGGCTTCCTGCTGATCGTGGTGCTCGACCGGCTGAAGGTGCCCGGCGCGATCCTGATCGGCATCGTCGCCGTCACGGTGGCTTCCTTCTTCTTCGGCGGCAACGAGTTCAAGGGCGTCTTCTCGGCTCCGCCCTCGATCGCGCCGACCTTCCTGCAGCTGGACATCATGTCCGCGCTGTCGGGCGGCATCCTCAACGTGATCCTGGTGTTCTTCCTGGTCGAGCTGTTCGACGCCACCGGCACGCTGATGGGCGTGGCCAAGCGCGCGGGCCTGCTGGTGCCGGGCAAGATGGACCGGCTCAACAAATCGCTGCTGGCCGACAGCGGCGCCATCTTCGCCGGCTCGCTGCTGGGCACCTCCAGCACCACCGCCTACGTCGAGAGCGCGGCCGGCGTGCAGGCGGGCGGGCGCACCGGGCTCACCTCGCTGACGGTGGCGGTGCTGTTCCTGGCCTGCCTGTTCATCGCGCCGCTGGCCGGCGTGGTGCCGGCCTACGCCACCGCGCCGGCGCTGTTCTTCGTGGCCTGCTTGATGCTTAGGGAACTGACCGAGATCGACTGGAACGAGACCACCGAGGTCATCCCCGCGGCGGTGACGGCGCTGATGATGCCCTTCACCTATTCCATCGCCAACGGGCTGGCCTTCGGCTTCATCACCTACGCCGCGCTGAAACTGTGCACCGGGCGCGTCAAGGAGGTGCACTGGATGGTGTGGCTCATCGGCGGTGTCTTTCTCTTCAAGTTCATCTATATCGGGGGCCACTGACAACGGACAGACAGACAGGAGCGATCGGGGCAGCGAGGCCGCCGGCGCCATTGGAGACAATGGCGCCTCGGCGGCGGGCTCGCCCGCGATTCAGGGCTTTCTCGCGCAAGCGACAACCCACAGGCCAGGCACGGGCATGACCATCCACAGACTTCAACTCACGCACATCACGAAGCGCTACCCCGCGGTCGTCGCCAACAGCGACGTGTCGCTGACGGTGGAGCCGGGCGAGATCCACGCCGTTCTCGGCGAGAACGGCGCCGGCAAGTCCACGCTGATGAAGATCATCTACGGCGCCGTCAAGCCCGACGAGGGCAGCGTCAGCTTCGACGGGCGCCCCGTGCAGGTGCGCAACCCGCAGGAGGCGCGGGCGCTGGGCATCAGCATGGTGTTCCAGCACTTCAGCCTGTTCGACACCCTCACCGTGGCCGAGAACGTCTGGCTGGGGCTGGACAAGTCGCTCGGCCTGGCCGAGGTCACGCGCCGCATCACGGCCAAGGCCGGCGAGTACGGGCTGGAGATCGACCCCGCCCGGCCGGTGCACACCCTGTCGGTGGGCGAGATGCAGCGCGTGGAGATCATCCGCGCGCTGCTGACCGACCCCAGGCTGCTGATCCTGGACGAGCCGACCTCGGTGCTCACGCCGCAGGCGGTGCTCAAGCTCTTCGTGGTGCTGCGCAAGCTGGCCTCGGAAGGCTGCAGCATCCTGTACATCAGCCACAAGCTGCACGAAATCCGCGAGCTGTGCACCGCCTGCACGGTGCTGCGCGGTGGCAAGGTGACCGGCGTGTGCGACCCGCGCCAGGAGAGCAACGAGTCGCTCTCGCGCCTGATGATCGGCGCCGAGCCGCCGCCGCTGGAGCACCGCCCGGTGCACGCCGGCGCGGTGGCGCTGCGCGTGAACGCGCTGGCGCTGGCGCGCGAGGACCAGTTCGGCGTCGACCTGGAAGGCATCTCCTTCGAGGTGCGCGCCGGCGAGGTGGTGGGCATCGCCGGCGTCTCGGGCAACGGCCAGAAGGAGCTGCTGTACGCCCTGTCGGGCGAGGACACGCGCGCCGCGCCCGCCATGATCGAGGTCTTCGGCGCGCCGGCCGCGCAGCTGCGACCGCACCGGCGCCGCGCGCTGGGGCTGCACTTCGTGCCCGAGGAGCGGCTGGGCCGCGGCGCGGTGCCCACGCTGGCCTTGGCGCACAACCTGCTGCTCACGCGCAGCGACGCGGTGGGCCGCGGCGGCTGGATCCGCCTGGGCGCGCTGGAGCGCCAGGCGGCGGGCATCATCGCGCGCTTCAACGTCAAGGCCGGCGGGCCGGGCGCGGCGGCGCGCTCGCTGTCGGGCGGCAACCTGCAGAAGTTCATCGTCGGGCGCGAGATCGACGCGGCGCCCAAGCTGTTCATCGTCTCGCAGCCCACCTGGGGCGTGGACGTGGGCGCCGCGGCGCTGATCCATGCCGAGATCCTGGCGCTGCGCGACGCCGGCTGCGCGGTGCTGGTGGTCAGCGAGGAGCTGGACGAGCTGTTCGCCATCAGCGACCGGCTGCACGTGATCGCCAAGGGCCGGCTGTCGCCCTCCATCGACCGCGCCGCGGCCACGGTGCCGCAGATCGGCGAGTGGATGAGCGGGCTGTGGAACGCGCCGGCGGAGGTGGCCCATGCTTAAGCTCGAACCCCGTCCGCAGCTCTCGCGCTTCTGGACCTACGGCTCGCCGATCCTGGCGCTGCTGATCACGGTGCTGATCGGCATCGCACTGTTCGCCCTGCTGGGCAAGGACCCGGTGCGCGGGCTGCAGGTCTTCTTCTGGGAACCGATCAAGAGCAGCTACGCGCTGGGCGAGCTGATGGTCAAGGCCACGCCGCTCTTGATCATCGCGCTGGGCCTGGCGGTGTGCTTCCGCTCCAACGTGTGGAACATCGGCGCCGAGGGGCAGTTCGTCGTCGGCGCCATCGCCGCCGGCGGCATCGCGCTGCTGGCGCAGAAGGACACCGGCCCCTGGATCGTGCCGGCCATCCTGGCCGCCGGCATCCTGGGCGGCATGGCCTGGGCCGGCATCGTGGCGCTGCTGCGCGACCGCTTCAACGCCAACGAGATCCTGGTCAGCCTGATGCTGGTGTACGTGGCCACGCTGCTGCTGGGCTACCTGGTGTTCGGCCCGTGGAAAGACCCGCAGGGCTATAACTTCCCGCAGACCAAGACCTTCGAATCGGTGACGCAGATCCCGCGCCTGATGCAGGGCTCGCGCGTGAGCATCGGCCTCTTGATCGCGCTGGCGGGCGCGGCGGCGCTGTGGGTGTTCCTGTTCCGCACGCGCGCCGGCTTCGCGCAGCAGGTGGGCGGCCTGGCGCCGGCGGCGGCGCGCTACGCGGGCTTCTCGGCGCGGCGCGCGGTGTGGGTCGCGCTGCTGACCTCGGGCGGCGCGGCCGGGCTGGCGGGGGCGCTGGAGGTGGCCGGCCCGATCGGCCAGCTCACGCCCTACGTGCCGGCCGGCTACGGCTTCGCGGCCATCATCGTGGCCTTCGTCGGGCGGCTGCACCCGGTGGGCATGATCTTCTCGGCCATCCTCATGAGCATGTTCTACATCGGCGGCGAGCTGGCGCAGTCGCGCCTGGGCCTGCCCAAGTCGCTCACCGGCGTGTTCCAGGGCCTGCTGCTGTTCACGCTGCTGGCCTGCGACACGCTGATCGCCTACCGGCTGCGCCGCAAGGGCGCGCCGAAGGCGGCCGCGGCGCCCACCGCCTCGCTGCAGGCCAGCACGCCTTTGACAACGCCGGTCATGCGTTCTACGGAGTCCACATGAAGGATGCGATGAGCCCAATTCCAGGAATGCCGCGGAACCGGCTTTGCCGGGCCGCCGGCGTTGCCCCCGGCAGGGGGGTGGCGAAGCGGACACGCAGTGCCGCGCAGCCTGGGGGCGAGCAACATGTTTGAAAGCTACGCGCTCCTGCTGGGCTCCACCCTCAGCGCCGGCACCGTGCTGGCGATCGCCGCGCTGGGCCTCCTGATCAACGAGAAGGCCGGCATCGTCAACCTCGGCGCCGAGGGCATGATGCTGTGCGCCGCGCTGGCCGGCTTCGCCACCGTGGTGACCACGGGCAGCCACTGGCTGGGCTTCGTCGCCGGCATGGCGGCCGGCGCGCTGCTGGCGGCCTTCTTCGGCGTGCTGGTGATCTGGCTCAACACCAACCAGTACGCCACCGGGCTGGCACTGAGCCTGTTCGGCGTCGGCTTCTCGGCCTTCGCGGGCATCAACTTCGTGCAGGCCAAGCTGCCCGAGAGCAGCCGTTTCGCGATCCCGTGGCTGTCGGAGATCCCGCTGCTGGGCCCCGCGCTGTTGCGCCACCATCCGATGGTCTACGTCGCGGTGGCGCTCACCGTGGGGCTGATCTGGTTCCTCTACCGCACGCGCGCCGGCCTGGTGCTGCGCTCGGTGGGCGAGTCGCCCGAGTCGGCGCACGCGCTGGGCTACCCGGTGCGGCGCATCCGCTTCCTGGCGGTGATCGCCGGCGGCGCGCTGTGCGGGCTGGCCGGCGCCTACCTGTCGACGGTCTACACGCCGCTGTGGGTCGAGGGCATGGTCGCCGGACGCGGCTGGATCGCCCTGGCGCTGACCACCTTCGCCACCTGGCGGCCGGTGCGCGTGCTGCTGGGCGCCTATCTGTTCGGCGGCGTGTCGATGCTGGGCTTCCACCTGCAGAGCACCGGCGTGAACGTGCCCAGCCAGTTCCTGAGCATGCTCACCTACATCGCGCCGATCGTCGTGCTGGCCCTGATCTCGCGCAACCCGGCCTTCATCCGCATCAACATGCCCGCTTCCATCGGGAAACCCTTCTACCCCGGCTCATAATCGCGCTTTCCTTTTTTTGCCAACCGTCCTTTCCTAAGAGGATTCCGACAATGACTGATCTGAACAAGCGCTCCCTGCTCAAGCTGGCCGCTGCCACGGCCACGGCTGTGGCCGTCCTGATGGGCTGCGGCAAGAAGGAGGAGGCGCCGGCGCCTGCCGCCGCGGCCCCCGAGTCCGCCCCCGCGGCCGCCGCTGCGGCGCCCGCCGAGCCGCTGACCATCGCGTTCGCCTATGTCGGCCCGATCGGTGACGGCGGCTGGACCTTCGCGCACGACAACGGCCGCAAGGAACTCGAGAAGCACTTCGGCGACAAGATCAAGACCACCTTCGTGGAGAGCGTGCCCGAGTCGGCCGACGCCGAGCGCGTGTTCCGCGACTTCGTGGGCCAGGGCAACAAGCTGATCTTCGGCACCACCTTCGGCTACATGGAGCCGATGCTCAAGGTCGCCAACGACAACAAGGAAACGAAGTTCGAGCATGCCACCGGCTACAAGACCGCCGAGAACATGCGCACCTACGACAGCCGCACCTACGAGGGCGCGTACATGGCGGGCATCATCGCCGGCGCCATGACCACCAGCAACACGCTGGGCGTGGTCGGCTCGGTGCCGATCCCCGAGGTGCTGCGCAACATCAACAGCTTCACCCTGGGCGCGCAGTCGGTCAACCCGAAGGTCACGACCAAGGTGGTGTGGGTCAACGAGTGGTTCAGCCCGCCCAAGGAAACCGAGGCGGCCACGGCGCTGATCAACGGCGGCGCCGACGTGCTGTTCCAGAACACCGATTCGCCGGCGGTGCTCAAGACCGCGCAGGAGAAGGGCAAGCGCGCCTTCGGCTGGGATTCGGACATGACCGCCTACGGCCCGAAGGCCCATCTGGGTTCGGCCATCATCAATTGGGCGCCGTACTACATCCAGGCCACGCAGGACGCGCTGGACGGCAAGTGGGCCACCGGCCAGAGCTGGTGGGGCGTGAAGGAAGGCGCGATCGACATGGTCTCGATCGCCGAGGACGTGCCGGCCGACATCAAGGCCAAGGTCGAGGAAGTCAAGAAGGGCCTGAAGGACGGCAACTACCACATCTGGAAGGGCCCGATCGTCGGCCAGGACGGCAAGGAAGTGCTGGCCGAAGGCGCGGTGGCGGACGACAAGTTCCTCTCCGGCGTCAACTTCTACGTCAAGGGCGTGGAAGGTAAAGTCCCCGGCAGGAATTGACCCACCCCCGTTTCTTGCTCACTGCGTGTAGCCGAATCCCCCTCGAGGGGGCAACCCCAGCGGCCCGGCACAGCCGGTTCCGCGGGGTTCACCGAAAGTGAAACGAGCACATTGGAGCAACAAGGAGAAGAAGGGTCGCGTGAGCGGCCCTTCGCGTTTTGGAGAGCCACGATGAACGTCCCACCCGTTTCCGCCGAGCGCCTGCCCGCGCTGCTGCGCGCCATGCCCAAGGCCGAGCTGCACATCCACATCGAGGGATCGCTGGAGCCCGAGCTGATCTTCCGGCTCGCGCAGCGCAACGGCGTGGCGATCCCCTACGCGAGCGTGGAGGCCCTGCGCCGGGCCTACGCCTTCACCAACCTGCAGAGCTTCCTGGACATCTACTACGCCGGCGCCAGCGTGCTGCTGAAGGAGCAGGACTTCTACGACATGGCCTGGGCCTACCTCGAACGCGCGGCCGCCGACAACGTGGTGCACTGCGAGATGTTCTTCGATCCGCAGACCCACACCGGGCGCGGCGTGGCGATGCAGACCGTGGTCGACGGGCTGCACCGCGCCTGCACCGACGCCGCCGCCAAGCTGAATGTCAGCGCCTCGCTGATCCTGTGCTTCCTGCGCCACCTGAGCGAGGAGGACGCCTTCGCCACCTTGGAGCAGGCGCTGCCCTACCGCGACAGGTTCATCGGCGTCGGCCTCGATTCCAGCGAGGTCGGTCATCCGCCCGAGAAATTCGCGCGCGTGTTCGCGCGCTGCCGCGAGCTGGGCTTCCATTTGGTGGCGCATGCCGGCGAGGAGGGCCCACCCGAATACGTGTGGAGCGCGCTGGACGTGCTCAAGGTCGAGCGCATCGACCACGGCGTGCAGAGCACCAGGGACCCGGCGCTGATGAAGCGGCTGGCGCAGGACCGCATCCCGCTCACCGTGTGCCCGCTGTCCAACCTCAAGCTGTGCGTGTTCCCGCAGCTCGCGCAGCACAACCTGGGCCAACTGCTCGACGCCGGCCTGGTCGCCACCGTGAACTCGGACGACCCGGCCTACTTCGGCGGCTACATGAACGAAAACTTCGTCCAGACCTTCGCCGCCACCGGCCTGGGCGCGCCGCAGGCCTGGCAGCTCGCGGCCAACAGCTTCGAGGGCAGCTTCATCGACGCAGCCGCCCGGCGCGCGCACCTGGACCGGCTGGGCGAGGTGTTCGCAGCCTTCGGCTGAAGTGAAGCCCACCCCCAGCCTCGCCCACTTCGTGTGGCTCTGCACCCCCTCAAGGGGACGCACCCTTGCGGCCCGGCGAAGCCGGTTCCGCGGGTGCTCCCGAACGGGCCTGGCTGCGCCGGCCCTTGGGTTTCATGTCCTGCGGATGTTGCGTAGCACCACGGAGAACTGAGATGCCCCTATGTCCCAAGGCCATGCCTTGGCCCAGAATCCGCCTCAGGGACGACAAGATCCACGAGACGGAGACACCTGCATGGCCATGGCCCCCAATTCCCTGCACCTCTGGGAGGACAGCTTTCTCTACGTCACGCCGGCGATCCATTCCGGGCTGACCGCGCGCTCCTCGGCCACCCTGCTGGCCTCGGCCAGTGGCCGGCCCTTCACGCTGGAGGCGGCCGACGGCACGCGCGTGCGCTGCACCGCCGCACTGGTGGCCCCGCATGTCTCGCGCGGGCTGGACGTGGATGGCAGCGGCCTGCTGTCGCTCAACCTGGAGCCGGCCTCGGCCGCCTACCGCCGGCTGTCGGGGGCAGTCGGCACACAGGGCATCCAGCCGATCGACGCGCGCCGCTTCGGCCGCCTGCGCGAGGCCTTCGAAGGGGCCCTGGCCGGCGGCCTGAACGACGGCGAGCTGCATGCGCTGAGCACGCGCATGGTGGACGCCATCGCGGGCCGCCCCGCGCCCGACGCGCCGCTGGACCGCCGCATCGAGCGCGTGCTGCGCATGGCGCAGCGGCCCCGCGGGTCGCTCTCGCTCAAGGAGCTGGCCGCCGCGGTCTGCCTGTCGCCCGACCGCCTGACCCACCTGTTCCGCGAGCAGGCGGGGCTGTCGATCAAGCGCTACCTGCTGTGGGCCAAGATCCGGCGCACCGTGCAGCAGTTCAGCAGCGGGCGCCGCGCGCTGACCGACATCGCGCTGGACAGCGGCTTTGCCGACGCGGCGCACATGAGCCGCACCTTCCAGCGCTGCTTCGGCCTGCCGCCGTCCTTCCTGGCCGACACCGCGCAGGTGCGCGTCACGGCCGATGCGCACGCTTCCCACGCCTGGGGCGGCGGGACGCCGGAGCCTGCCGCGTAGCGGCTGCGTTCAAGCCGCGGCTGCCGGCCTTGCCTATGCTGCGCAGTGCACCAGAACGGCGCATCCATAGGAGACAAGACATGAGACAAGCATCCTGGCGCGGCGCAAGGCCGTTCGCCCTGCTGGCGCTCGGCGCGCTCGCCGCCTGCGGCGGCGGAAGCGGGGGCGGCATCGGCTTCCCCATTCCCGGCAACCCGCCGCCGCAGAGCACCTACAACGCCGAGGTCCGCCGCACCACGCTGGGCGTGCCGCACATCAAGGCGGCCGACTGGGCCAGCCTGGGCTACGGCTACGGCCACACGCAGGCCGAGGACGACCTGTGCACCATGGCGGATTCCTTCCTCACCTACCGCGGCGAGCGCTCGCGCCACTTCGGCGCCGACGCGCTGCTGGTGAGCAGCAGCACCATCGGACAGCCGAAGAACATCGATTCCGACTTCTTCCACAAGCACGTGATCTCGGACGACGTGGTCGAGGCCATGGCCGAGGCACAGCCGGAGAAGGTGCGCCAGCTCGTCAAGGGCTTTGCCGCGGGCTACAACCGCTACGTGCGCGAGATCAAGGCCGGCGGCAGCGCGCACGAGGCCTGCCGCACCGAGGCCTGGGTGCAGGAGATCGCGCCCGAGGACATCTACCGGCGCCTGTATTCCGCCAACCTGGCCGGCGGCTACAGCAACTTCCTGCCGAACATCGCCAACGCGACCGCGCCGGCGCCGGCATCGCCCGCCGTGGCGCGGGCCGCCGCGCGCAAGGCCCGCCAGGCGGCCACCCGGCTGGCGGCGCTGTCGCTGCCCGACTTCCAGGTCGGCGGCGCCGAGGGCGTGGGCAGCAACATGTACGGCTTCGGCACCGCCGCCACCGGCACCGACAGCCCGCTGCTGTTCGGCAACCCGCACTGGTACTGGCGCGGGCCGGACCGCTTCTACCAGGCGCAGCTCACCATCCCCGGCGAACTGAACGTCAGCGGCACGTCCTTCCTGGGCATCCCGGTGATCCTGATCGGCTTCAACAACGACATCGCCTGGAGCCACACCGTCTCGACCGCGCGGCGCTTCGGCTTCTACCAGCTCACGCTGGCATCGGGCGACCCGACCAGCTACATGCGCGACGGCCAGCCGGTGAAGATGCAGGCGCAGTCCCTCACGGTGGACGTGAAGCAGTCCTCGGGCGAGGTCACGCCGGTCACGCGCACGCTGTACAAGTCGGAATACGGCCCGATCGTCGACCTGTCGCCGCTCAACGCCGCGCTGGGCTGGAGTCCGGCCATGGCCTTCGCCATCCGCGACATCAACGCCGACAACTACCGCACCTTCCGCAACTGGGTGCGCTGGAGCCAGGCCAGGTCGCTGGACGAGTTCATCGCCATCCAGCGCGAGGAGTCGGCGATCCCGTGGGTCAACACGGTGGCCGTCGGCCGCGGCAGCGCACAGGCCTGGTACGCGGACATCGGCGCCATTCCCAACGTCTCGCCCGAGCAGGTGGCCACGTGCACCACGCCCATCGGCCAGTCGATGGCGGGCGCGCTGCCGCGCGTGCCGATCTTCGACGGCTCGCGCAGCGACTGCGACTGGCTCAGCGACCCCGACTCGGCGCAGCCCGGCGCGCTCGGCCCCTCGCGCATGCCCAGCCTGCTGCGCGACGACTACGTGGCCAACATGAACGACAGCTACTGGCTGAGCAACCCGAAGGCGCCGCTGACCGGCTATCCGGACATCATGGGCCCGGTCGAGAGCACCCAGACCTTCCGCACCCGCCTGGGGCACCTGATGGCGCTGGGCCGGCTCGACGGCGGCGACGGCTACGCGGGCGACAAGGCCGGGTCCGAGGTGGTGCGACAGATGGTGCTGGACAGCCGTGTCTACACCGCCGAGCTGTTCAAGGACCAGGCGCTGGACCTGGTCTGCGCCGCGCCGCAAATCGTGGTGACCGGCGATCCCCTGACGGGAGAAACCTTCACCGAGACGGTTTCCACCGGGCCCGCCTGCGGCGTGCTGCAGGCCTGGGACAACGCCGGCCACACCACCTCGCGCGGTGCGCACCTGTGGGACGAGTTCTGGGCCCGCGCCGCACGGGTGCCCGCCGCGCAGCTCTACGCCGTGTCCTTCGACGCAGCCGATCCGGTGAACACGCCGCGCGACCTGCAGGCCGGCGCCGCCGCGCAGCTCCAGCAGGCCTTCGGCGCCGCCGTGCTGCGCGTGCAGGCCAGCGGCTACGCGCTGGACGCCGCGCGCGGCGAGTACCTGTTCGCCACCCGCAACGGCACGAAGATCCCGCTGTACGGCGGCTGCGGCGGGCCGGGCTATTTCACCATCGCCTGCTCGGAGAACCGGCTCGACCAGGGCGGCTACCACATGGACGGCAACCCGAACGGCAACAGCTACATGCAGATCGTGAGCTTTCCGGCCGGCGGCGTGGAGGCCTACACCTTCCTGACCTTCTCGCAGTCCGACGACCCGGCCTCGCCGCACCACGGCGACTACACGCAGGCCTACAGCGAGAAGCAATGGCTGCGCGTGCCCTTCACCGAGGCGGAGATCACGGGCGACCCGGCCTTGCGCACGGTCACGCTGCAGGAGTAGGGGAGATGGGGCAGGCGGCGCGCTACACGAGCTGCGCCGCCTGCAGTTCCTTCTTCAGGTAGGCGTAGAACAGCGGCGCCGCCACCAGCCCGGCCGGACCGAACACCGCCTCGGCGACGAACATCACGGCCAGCAGCTCCCACACCGACATCTGGGTGCGCGCGCCCACCACCTTGGCGTTGATCACGTACTCGGCCTTGTGGATCAGGATCAGGAAGGCCAGGCAGGCCAGCGCCGTGAGCGGCGAGACCGAGAGGCCCACCACCGTGATGACCACGTTGCACAGCAGGTTGCCGACGATCGGGATCAGCCCCGCCACGAAGGTCAGCGTGATCAGCGCCGGCGTGTAGGGCAGGTAGAGGTCGAACAGCGGCAGCACGAACAGCAGGAAGATCGCGGTCAGCGCCGTGTTGAAGGTGGCGATCCAGAACTGCGCCGCGACGATCTGGCGGAAGGTCTCGCCGAAAAAGGTGATGCGCCGGTGCATCTGCGCCGCCAGCGGCCGGCGCGTGGCGGGCGCGCGCGCCACGGCGGCCAGGCTGCCGACCAGCAGGCCGAGATAGGCGAACAGGATGCCGCCGAGCCAGGCCCGGCCGGCCAGCGCCAGCGAGCCGGACTTGGTGCGCAGGTAGTTGGCCACGATGCGCTGGACCTCCGCCGCGCCCTCGGGCAGGTAGACCGCGATGTCCGGCGGCAGCTTCAGGCGCAGCTCGAGCACGGTGCGGGCGATGTAGTCCAGCAGCTCGCGGTACTGCTGCGGCGCCTCGACGAAGTACTCGCGCGCCTGCGAGACGCCCAGCGAGATCAGCCCGATGGGCGCCAGCAGCACGAGGGTGGCCGCCACCGGCCCGGCCAGCCTGGCGCCGCGCCCGCGCAGCGGCCGCAGCCGGGCCAGCGCCCGGCCGAGCAGGCGCGTGAGCCAGCCGGTCAGCAGGAAGCCGATGCACACGCACAGCAGGCCCGGCAGCAGGCCCTGCCACATCACGAGCAGCAGGCCGCCGCCCATGAGCAGATAGCTGGCCGTCGCGGCGCGTCGCGCAGCGATGGCGTCGGGGGTATGGGGCGGCAGTTGCACCATCCGGCCGGCAGGCAGCAGGCGCGTCAGACCACGACGACGGGGGCGCCGGCGCCGCGCTCGGCGATGACGCCGATCTGGTGGACGGTCTCGCCGGCCGCGCGCAGCGTCTGCGCGCAGTCGGCGGCCTGCGCGGCATCGATCACGATGACCATGCCGATGCCGTTGTTGAAGGTGCGGTTCATCTCGACGTCGGAGATCGCGGCCACCTTCTGCAGCCAGGCGAACAGCTCGCTGCGCGGCCAGCTGCCCTGCGTCAGCCGGGCCGCCGTGCCCTCGGGCAGCACGCGCGGGATGTTCTCGAGCAGGCCGCCGCCGGTGATGTGGGCCAGCGCCTTGATGGGGTGCTTCGCCAGCGCCTCGAGCACCGGCTTGACGTACAGGCGCGTGGGCGCCATCACCGCCTCGCGGAAGGGCTGGCCGTCCAGCGTGGCGGGCAGGTCGGCGCCCGCGCGCTCGATCACCTTGCGCACCAGCGAGAAGCCGTTGGAGTGCACGCCGGCCGAGGCCAGGCCCAGCACCGCGTCGCCGGGCTTCACGTCGCGGCCGGTGAGGATCTTCGATTTCTCGACCGCGCCCACGGCGAAGCCGGCCAGGTCGTATTCGCCGGGCGGGTACATGCCGGGCATCTCGGCCGTCTCGCCGCCGATCAGGGCGCAGCCTGAGAGCTCGCAGCCCCTGGCGATGCCGCCGACCACCCGCGCGGCGGTGTCCACCTCGAGCTTGCCGCAGGCGAAGTAGTCCAGGAAGAACAGCGGCTCGGCGCCCTGCACCAGCACGTCGTTCACGCTCATGGCCACCAGGTCGATGCCCACCGTGTCGTGCATGCCCCATTCGAAGGCCAGCTTGAGCTTGGTGCCCACGCCGTCGGTGCCCGAGACCAGCACCGGCTCCCGGTAGCGCTTGGGCACCTCGAACAGGGCGCCGAAGCCGCCGATGCCGGCCAGCACGCCCTCGCGCATCGTCTTCTTTGCCAGCGGCTTGATGCGGTCGACCAGGGCGTCGCCCGCGTCGATGTCGACGCCGGCGTCCTTGTAGCTGAGCGGGGTGATGGAGGGCTGGGTCATGGTCCGGGGCGGGGGCGGCAGGCGGGGGTCGGGAGGGTCGGCGCGGCCGGGAACGGCCGGGCCGATAGAATTCGGCACGATTTTAAGGGCCGCCCGGGCCCCCTTTCCTGAATACTCCCTTGGCATGAAGCAGCTTGCGCTCGACATCGGCTTGGCCGCGGGTCCGACGCTCGCCGGCTTCTTCGCGGGGCCGAACGAGGCGGCCCTGCGCCATCTGCAGCTGTGGATCGGCGGCAGCGGCGGCGCGCCGGTGCTGCATTCGCCGGTGCCCACCTACCTGTGGGGCGAGGGCGGCAGCGGCAAGACGCACCTGCTGGAAGGCGTGCGTGCGGCGCTGCGCGAGCAGGGCGCCCTGGTCGGATGGCTGCATGCCGGCCTGGCCGAGCCGCCGGCCTTCGACGAGCGCTGGAGCGCGGTGCTGATGGACGACGTGGAGCGCTACACCGCGGTGCAGCAGCACGCGGCCTTCAACTGGTTCGTGCATGCGCAGACCCTGCAGCGCGGCGTGGTGGCCGCCGGCGCGCTGCCGCCGGCCGACCTGCCGCTGCGCGAGGACCTGCGCACGCGGCTGGGCTGGGGGCATGTGTTCCACTTGCAGGTGCTGAGCGAGGCCGAGCGCCGTGCGGTGCTGCGCCAGGCGGCCGACGCGCGCGGCGTGATGCTGTCGGACGACGTGCTCGACTACATGCTGCACCGCTTCAGCCGCGACCTGGGCAGCCTGATGGAACTGCTGGCGCAGCTGGACGGCTATGCGCTGCAGACCCAGCGCGCGATCACCATCCCGCTGATCCGCTCGATGCTCGAGAACGAATAGACACGGGGCGCCCGGCGCCCGGACGGAATCCATGATCAAGAAACTGATAGACAAGCTGCTCGGCAAGGCCGACGCGAACGGCGCCCGGCGCGGCAAGGCCCGCTTCGGCAAGCGCCAGGAAGTGGATGCCAGCGTGCACGGCATCGACCCGGCGCTGGTGGACGAGCGCGCGAGGAATGTCGTCACCACGCTGCAGGAGGCCGGCTTCGAGGCCTACATCGTCGGCGGTGCGGTGCGCGACCTGCTGCTGGGCCTGCGGCCCAAGGACTTCGACGTGGCCACCAACGCCACGCCGGAGCAGGTCAAGGGGCTGTTCAGGCGCGCCTTCATCATCGGGCGGCGCTTTCGCATCGTGCACGTGGTGTACGGCCGCGGGCGCGAGCACGAAGTGATCGAGGTCTCGACCTTCCGCGCCTACATGGACAGCGCCGGCGCCGAGCAGGTGGCCGGCAACGAGCGCACCAGCAAGGGCGAACTGGCCGGCATGAAGCACGCGGTGGACGCCAGCGGCCGGGTGCTGCGCGACAACGTCTGGGGCCCGCAGGACGAGGACGCCGCGCGGCGCGACTTCTCGATCAACGCCATGTACTACGACCCGGCGCGCCAGATCGTGGTCGACTACCACAACGGCATCAAGGACGCCAAGAAGCGCGTGCTGCGCATGATCGGCGATCCGGCCACGCGCTACCGAGAGGACCCGGTACGCGTCATCCGCGCGATCCGCTTCTCCGCCAAGCTCGCCGCGCTCGGCTTCACGCTCGAGCCCAAGACGGCGACGCCGCTGGCCGAATCCAGCCGCCTGCTGGCCGATGTGCCGCAGAGCCGCCTGTTCGACGAGATGCTCAAGCTGCTGCAGACCGGGCATTCGCTCGCCACGGTGGCGCAGCTGCGCACCCTCGGCCTGGCGCGCGCCATCTATCCGCTGCTGGAGGTGATCGTCGAGCGCGCCGACCAGCCCTTCGTGAAGGCCGCCCTGGCCGACACCGACCGCCGCGTGGGCGAGGGCAAGCCGGTGGCCGCGAGCTTCCTGCTGGCCTGCGTGCTGTGGAGCGACGTGCGCCAGGGCTGGACGCAGCGCATGGAAGGGCGCAACGGCCAGCGCGGGCTGCCGCCGTTCCCGGCGCTGCAGGACGCGATCGACGAGGTCTTCGATGCGCGCATCGGCGACGTGTCCGGCCGCGGCAAGCTGGCCGCCGACATGCGCGAGATCTGGATGATGCAGCCGCGCTTCGACAAGCGCAGCGGCAACACGCCCTACAGCCTGGTCGAGCAGGCGCGCTTTCGCGCCGCCTTCGACTTCATGCGCCTGCGCGCCGACGTCGGTGAGGTGAACGAGGCGATCGCCGAGTGGTGGCAGGAATTCAGCACCGCCGACGACCTGCGCCGGCAGGACCTGATGGACCAGGTGCGCGAGGAGCAGAAGAAGGGCCAGCGCGTGCACGTGCGCGCGCCGGCGCCGCGCGCGCAGGCCGCCGCCGAGCCGGCACCCGCGGCAGACCGCGCAGCGGGGGAGACCGGCGAGGTCGGCGATGGGCCCGCGGCACCGCGCAAGCGCCGCCGGCGCCGCAAGCCGCGCGGCGCCGGCGGCGCGGGTGCGCCCGCGGCCGAATGAATGCTTCTTCCCGCGCGTCCGCCTACGTCGCCATCGGCGCCAACCTCGGCGATGCGCGCGCGGCCGTGCTGCAGGCGATGGATGCGCTCGATGCGCTGCCGCACACGCGCGTGAGCGCCCGTTCCGCGCTCTACCGCAGCGCGCCGGTCGACGCTGCCGGGCCGGATTTCATCAACGCCGTGGTGGCGCTGGACACCGCACTCGGCCCCGAAGACCTGCTGGCCGCGCTGCAGCGCCTCGAGCAGGCCGCAGGCCGCGAGCGCCCCTACCGCCATGCGCCGCGCACGCTGGACCTCGATCTGTTGTGCCATGGCGACACGGTGATGAACACGCCGGGCCTGACCCTGCCGCACCCGCGCATGGGCGAGCGCGCCTTCGTGCTGCGGCCGTTGGCCGAGATCGCGCCGGCACGGGTGACGCCGATGCAGCTGGCGCGCGTGGCGGATCAGCCCATCGAGCGGCTGTAGCGCTGCATCGCCCGCGGTCGCGGGCGGCTCCTATAGCACAAAGGACTGATGCCGGGGGCAATTACACTTGCGGCTCTCCGGCATCGTCATCACGGTGTCACGCAAATCGTCTAAGGAACGCACGCCATGCTTGGCAAGCTGCTGCCCCGGGAGGGCAATTTTTTCGAGATGTTCAACCAGCATGCCGAGCGCATCGTCGAAGCGGCGCGCGCCTTCGAGCAGCTGGTGGCCAACTACAACGACCTGCACCTGCGCGAACAGTACAACCGCGACGTGGACAACGCCGAGCGCGCCGCCGACCGCGTGACGCATGACGTGAACCGGCTGATCCACAAGACCTTCATCACCCCGATCGACCGCGAGCAGATCCACAAGCTCATCAACACGATGGACGACGTGGCGGACCTGATCCAGGACACCGCCGAAACCATGGCGCTGTACGACGTGCGCCACATGACCGAGGAGATCTCGCGCCTGACGATGCTCAGCGTCAAGTGCTGCGACCGCCTGAAGGACGCCGTGAAGTTCCTCGGCAAGATCGCCGATCCGGCCGTGGCCGAGGCCACGCTCAAGACCTGCGAGGAGATCGATCGCCTCGAATCCGACGCCGACCGCGTGCTGCGCAGCGCCATGAGCAAGCTGTTCCGCGAGGAGCCGGACGTGCGCGAAGTGCTCAAGCTCAAGGCCATCTACGAGTTGCTGGAGACGATCACCGACAAGTGCGAGGATGTCGCGAACGTGATCGAGGGCATCGTCCTCGAGAACTCCTGACGGGCTGCCCATGACGACGGTACAGGTCGCCCTGTGGGTGGTGGTGATGCTGGTCGCGCTCGCGATCGTCTTCGACTTCATGAACGGCTTCCACGATGCGGCCAACTCGATCGCCACCGTGGTGTCCACCGGCGTTCTGCGCCCGGGGCATGCCGTGATGTTCGCGGCCTTCTTCAACTTCATCGCGATCTTCGTCTTCCACCTGAGCGTGGCGGCCACCGTGGGCAAGGGCATCGCCCAGCCGGGCGTGGTCGACGTGCACGTGGTCTTCGGCGCGCTGATCGGCGCCATCAGCTGGAATCTGGTCACCTGGTACTACGGCATCCCGAGCAGCTCCTCGCACGCGCTGATCGGCGGCATCGTCGGCGCGGTGATCGCCAAGGCCGGCGCCAGCGCGCTGATCGCCGGCGGCATCTGGAAGACCGTGGCCTTCATCTTCGTGTCCCCGATGCTCGGCTTCCTGCTGGGCTCGCTGATGATGGTGATCGTGGCCTGGATCTGCCGGCGCGCGACGCCCTCGCGCGTGGACCGATGGTTCCGCCGGCTGCAGCTGGTCTCGGCCGGCGCCTACAGCCTGGGCCACGGCGGCAACGACGCGCAAAAGACGATCGGCATCATCTGGATGCTGCTCATCGCCACCGGCTACGCGGCCGCGGGCGAGGCGAGCCCGCCCACCTGGGTCATCGTGAGCTGCTACGTGGCCATTGCCGCGGGCACGCTGTTCGGCGGCTGGCGCATCGTCAAGACCATGGGCCAGAAGATCACCAAGCTCAAGCCCGTGGGGGGCTTCTGCGCCGAGACGGGCGGAGCGATGACGCTGTTCCTGGCCACGGTGATGGGCATTCCGGTGTCGACCACGCACACCATCACCGGCGCGATCGTGGGCGTGGGCTCCACGCGGCGCGCCAGCGCGGTGCGCTGGGGCGTGGCGGGCAACATCGTGTGGGCGTGGATCTTCACCATCCCGGCCTCGGCCTTCGTGGCGGCGGTGGCGTACTGGGTCAGCTTCCAGATCTTCTGACCATCCCCGCGGCGTGCTGTTGACCTGTCCCTTGGGGACGCCTCTATAAAGAGCGGGTCGACGAACGAACGAGGTGATGCGTGAGCCCCTGTGTCCGATACCTGAACCCGTCCGAGGCTGCGAAACGGCTCGGCGTGTCCGTCAAGGCCCTGCGCCTCTACGAGCAGCGTGGCCTGGTCGTCCCGACCCGGTCCGCCGCCGGATGGCGGACCTATGGGCCGGACGAGATGCAGCGAGCGGCCGGGATCGTCGCGCTGCGTTCGCTGGGGTTCAGCCTCGCGCAGGTCGGGCGGGTGCTGAAGGGCGATGTGCGCGGCATGGAGGCTGCCTTGGCCGCCCATCAAGAACTGCTCGAAGGGCGCATGCGCCAGATCGCCGGGATGCAGGAAAAAGTCCAGGAACTGAGGGGCGCTCTGGCGCTCGGCCAGACACCCACCGTCGAAGAACTGGCCCGACTGCAGGTGCCGCTTGCGGAGGTCCGCGTCGCGTTCGATCTTCCATGGCCGTGGGGCGGGGAACGGTTCGAGTTGCGCGATATCCGGCCGATCAACTACATCATCGGCCCGCTGTTCAGCGGCAAGACCCGGCTGGCCGAGCGCATGGCGGAAAGCTTGCCGAATGCCGTCTTCGTTGGCCTGGACCGATCGAGGAATGACGGGGCGGCAGCCCGGGCAAGGCTGGATGCCGACTCTGCGCTGCGGACCCGCGTCATGCGCAGCCTGCAGTGGCTCGCCGAAGACGGCGCCAAGGTGTCGGATGCGCTCGTCGCATTGATCGTCGAACTGGAGGCCGAGGGGCCGGCCTTCCTTGTCATCGACATGATCGAGCAGGGGCTGAACCAGGTTGGGCAAGAGGCCCTCGTTGCGCACCTGCGCCGCCGCGGGTCCGGCGCACGGCCGATCTTCTGCCTGACGCGCTCCGCGTCGATCCTGGATCTGTCGGCCGTGGGGCCCGACGAAGCGATCATCTTCTGCCCCGCCAATCACAGCCCGCCGTTTCCTGTCGCGCCCTATCCTGGCACGCCAGGCTATGAGGCCGTTGCCACCTGTCTTGCCTCACCGCAGGTGCGGGCTCGCACGGAAGGGGTCGTCGCGCACCGGCCCGAGGTGGTCTGAGTAGGGCACCGCTACGCCGGGACGGCGGGCGCCGCCGCGTCGGCAGGCCGCCTGCGCGACCAGAGCAGCTCGTGGAAGAAGAACGCCACCGTGTTGACGCACGGCTCGACGAGGGCCACTGCGCCGGACACGCGCCAATCTCCCGTCAGCCCGTAAGTGACGGCGAAGGCGACGCTGACGTGCAGCACGGCAAAGCTGGTGGTCTTGATGAGGTGGCGGGTCATGATGGGTGCTCCTGTCGAGGATTCGATTTTATAGAGAATGAGATTCATTCTCATTAATTGAGGCAATCGATGGGATAGCGGGAGACGCGGGAGCGCGGGCGTCATAAGGGGGGCATTTACGCCAATGGACCCGGATGCTGGGTATGCTCGGCGTCTTCTTTCCTCCGGAACCTGTATGCGCGTGAATCCTCGCTTTTTGGCCATCGCGCTGGCTCTGGCAACGCCCGCCGTCGCGCAGCCCGCGGCCCAGGCGGACGAAAGCGACTGCAAAGCCGAGGCCGCCACGATCGAGCGGGACATGGACATCGCCCGCTCCAGGGGCCAGATGCTGCGCCGGCGGCAACTCGCCGAGACACTGGCCGCCGTGCAGGCGCGTTGCCAGACGCCCGCCCCGGCGCAGAGCCGTGCAGCGAGCATTCAGCAGCTGGAGCAGGAGATCCGGGCGCTGCGCAAGGAACTCGACGCTGCAGAGGCGCAACTGCGCAAGCTGAGGAGCGAGGATTCCTGAAGGCGCGTCCCGCGTCTGCCGAGGCCGGGTGCTTCTCGATGCGCACCCGCGGCAGCGCACGGCGTGTTGCGTGATGCGATCACGATCCGGTTTGCTTCGGGCGCCGCACGGCGCGGACCTTGCCGCTCGCGCCGCCGCCGCAGTAGAAGAGATCGGCCCCATCGGACTCCAGCCCGCTGATGCCGCTGCCGTGCGGCATCGCCAGCCGCTGGAGCACGGCGCCGCTGTCCGGATCGATCCGGCGCAGTTCGCTCTCGTCCTCTTCCCAGGTGCCGTGCCACAGCTCGCCGTCGACCCAGGTCACGCCGGTGACGAAGCGGTCGGACTCGATGGTGCGCCTGACCGCGCCGGTCTCGGGGTCGCTCTGGTGGATCCTGCGGTCGCGGTACTGCCCCACCCACAGGCTGCCCTCGGCCCAGGCGAGCCCCGAGTCGTGCCCGTGGCCGGGCGCCGGGATCGACGCCACCACGTCGCCGGTGGCGGGGTCGATCTTGTCGATGCGCGCCTCGGCGATCTGGTAGAGGTACCTGCCGTCGAAGGCGGTGCCGGCGTCGCCGGCGTGGTCCAGCCTGCGCGTGGCCTCGCCGCTCTCGGGGTCGAAGGCGACCAGCCTGGCGCCGGTGGCGGCCCAGACGCGCTGTCCGTCGTGGGTGACGCCATGGATGCGGTCGGCACCGGCGAAGGGGCCGTACTCGCGCACGATCTCGGCCGCACGCACGGATGCCTGGGGGCTGTCTTTGACTGTCATGGCATGGCTCCTTGTCATGGTTTCTCGTGGCGCCGCGGATCGGCGCGCGACAAGGCCACTCTACGCAAGCGGCAGCGCAGCAGGGAGTAACAAGATCGTCGTGAATCCGGCCAGCGGCGGCGACAGCCAGCGGCGCGTTCGCGCCCGCCCGATCGCGCGCACTCTGCCTTGCGCCTCGAGCTCGGCGAGCGCGCGCTGCACGGTGCGCTGGCTGGCTCCCAGCGCCAGCGCCAGGGCCGAGGTCGACCAGGCCGCGCCGTCGGCAAGCAGCGCCTGCAGCGATGCCTGATCGCCGTCGATCGGCGGCGCCAGCACGGCGACCGTGCGCCCGCCGTGCGGCTTGAGCACGAAGCCTCGCGCAGTGGCCTCGATGCTTGCCAGCGCTGCGACGAGCGCGCGCAGGCGGCCGATCTCCACCCGCAGGCGCGCGCGGTCCGACTCGTCGGGGCGATGGATGCGGAACGCGCACGCGATCAGGGTTTCGCGATCGACATCGCCGGGCCACGCCGCCACGAGCGCGTGCGCCAATGCGAACAGCACCGGCCGGCGCGCCAGCGGCTGCCACGCGGCGCCGGCGCGCAGGCCGCGGCGGCAGGCGTCGAGCACCAGCGTGCCCGAGGCCATGAGCGCGGCGACCTCGTCGAGGCGCAGCGCCTGCTCGCCGCCGGCGAAGAGGCGTCGGGCCGCGGGGCGGTCGAGCGCCGCCCGCGCCTGCGCCACCTCGACCCGCAGCGCCGGCACGCGCGCGCGATCGGCCGCCGCCTGCGCGCGGTCGAGCGCCGCCTGCGCCGGGCCGGTGCGCAGCGAGCGCAGCGCCAGCTCGGCCGCGGCCAATGCCGCCACGGCCGCCAGCGACGGCGGCAGGCCCTGCGCATCCAGCCCTGCCAGCGCGGTCGCGGCTTCGTCGAGGCGGCCGAGCAGCAGCTGCCGGCGCACCGCGATCAGCCGTGCCTGCAGCGCGTTGGCGCGATCGCCGTGCGCCTCGAGCGTGGCGGCTGCCGCCGACAGTGCGCGCGGCGAGCCGCCGAGGTCGCGCATGGCCAGCGCCACCTCGGCCTCGGCCACGACGCAGCGCGCACGCGCCATCGCCTCGTGGGCGCCGAAGCCGCGGCCGGCGCGGCGCAGCAGCTCGCGGGCACGCGGATGCTCGCCGAGCTGCGCCATGGCGATGCCGCGCAGCGCCAGCGCCGGCGGGTCGTCGCGCAGGGCGACCCGCTTGAGGGCGCCGATCGCGTCGCCGGCAGCGAGGGCGCGCGCGGAGGCGGCGATCAGGGAGTCCATGGCGACAGGTTAGCGTGCGGCGTCGATGCGCGCCGCGCTTGCGGCTGCCGGCGCGTCAGCCGGATGGCATGCGGGGGCTGCCATCCCCGGCGGGCGGCGGCGCGTGCACATGAACCGCCAGGCCGCCGAGCGATGCGGAGCGTTCGATGGTCAAGGTCATCCGGTGGACCTTGGCGATGCGGCGCACGATGGACAGGCCCAGGCCGCTGCCGCTCTCGACGGTGCCCAACGCCCTGAAGAAGCGTTCGCCGAGCCGCTGCAGGTCGGCCTGCGACAGGCCCGGGCCGCTGTCTTCCACGCACCATCGCACGCCCGAGGGGTCGCCGTCGACGCGCACCTCGATGCGGGCCGATGGCGGGCTGTACCGGATCGCGTTGTCGACCAGATTGCGCACCAGGACCGCCAGCAGCGTCTCGTCGCCCCGCACCATGCAGGGCCCCGCCTCGACCAGCGCCAGGGTCTGGCGCCTTGCGAGCGGGCGGGGGGCGAGATCGGCCAGCACGCGGCGCGTGACGGCGCCCAGGTCGACGCGCTCCTCCTTCGGCATGGCGTCGACCTCCAGCCTTGACAGGGTCAGCAACTGCTCGACCAGGCGCGTGGCGCGGTCGCAGCCGTCGAGCGTGCTCTGCAGGGCATGGCGGCGCGCCGCGCCGTCGGCCTCGTGCAGGGCCACCTGCGCGTGCGCGCGGATCGCGGCGATGGGCGTGCGCAGCTCGTGCGCGGCGTCGGCCGTGAAGCGGCGCTCGGTGTCGAGCAGCGCCTCGATGCGCCCGAACAGGGCATTGAGCGCGTCGATCATCGGCGCCATCTCGGCGGGCGCGTCGTCGATGCGCACGCGGTCCAGCGCCTCCGGCCGGCGCTCGACCAGCGAGCGGCCGAGCTGGCGCATCGGCCGCAGTCCCCGGCGCACCGCCCACCAGACCGCGAGCACCAGCAGCGGCAGGGCGGCCACCAACGGCCAGAGCGTGCTGCGCAGCACCGCCAGGAGGATCGCGTTGCGGGATTTCTCTTCCTCGCCCACGAAGACCTGCACCTGGCCCTGGGCGTCGTGCGTCGCGAACACGCGCCACGCCTGCTCGTCGATGCGCACGGTCGCGAAGCCGCTGACGCCGCCCGCGCCCGCGCCTGCGAGCGGCGTCGTGGGCGCGCTGGCGGAGCGCAGCACCAGCTGCCCGTCGCGGAAGACCTGGATCGCGGTCTTGTAGGCGTAGCGGTGCAGCGCCGGCAGGTCGATCGGGTGCTCGCCGCCGGGCTCGCCGTGGTGGGCCATCACCAGCGCCGCCGCCTGCGCCAGGTGGCTGTCGAGGATTTCCTCCACTTCGTGGCGCGCGTCGAACCAGGTGATGGCGGCGGTGCCGATCCACACCGCGGTGAGCAGGCCCAGCACCAGCCAGGCCAGCCGGTTCTGCAGCGAGTACGCCGCCGCCCTCATGGCGACGCGGGGGCGCGCATCAGCACGTAGCCCACGCCCCGCACGGTGTCGATCAGCGCATTGCCCAGCTTGCGGCGCAGCCGGTGGACGTGCACTTCCACGGCATTGCTCTCCACCTCCTGGCCCCACCCGTAGAGATGCTGCTCCAGCTGTTCGCGCGACAGCACGCGGCCCGCATGGAGCATCAGCGTGTGCAGCAGGTCGAATTCCCGCACCGACAGGGTCACGGCCTTCCCGTTCTTGCGCACGCTGCGCGCGGCCGGGTCGAGCACGACGTCCTGGACGGCCAGGCATTCCAGCGGCTGGCCATGGGCGCGGCGTACCAGCGCCCGCAGGCGGGCGGCGAGCTCGAGCAGGTCCACCGGCTTGACGACGTAGTCGTCCGCGCCCGCGTCCAGGCCGCGCACGCGGTCGTGCACCGCATCGCGCGCCGTCAGCACCAGCACCGGCAGCGTGACGCGGGCCTTGCGCAGGGCGGCGAGCACCGCCAGGCCGTCCTTGCCCGGCAGGCTCAGGTCCAGCACGGCCGCGGCGTAGGGGTGCATCCGCAGCTCGTGTTCCGCGGCCTCGCCATTGCGCACCCAGTCGACCTGGAAGGCGAGCTGGCGCAGCCCGGCGCGCAGTCCGTCGCCGAGCAGGGGGTCGTCTTCCGCAAGCAGGATGCGCATGGGGCGATTGTCCGGCGGCGTATCACTCGCCGTCGCCGTTCCCCCGCTTCCTGCCGTCGACCATGGCGCGCACCAGGTTCTCGCCCGCGCGCCAACTGGCGAACACGACGCCGGCCACGTGCAGCCCGATGACGGCGAGCATCGCGTGGGCCGCCCACGCATGCAGCGTTGCCAGCCAGGCGGCCTGCGTGGCGGCGTGCGCGGCCCCGCCGGAGGCCGCGACCAGCAACGGGAGCAGCAGCAGCGCGGCGACCGCCACGGCACCCGCCGGGCTGTGACCGGCATAGCGCTTGCCCCAGCCGTGGGGCATGTCCCGCAGCAGGTAGTGCAGGACCGCCCTGGGGCCCCGGACGAAGTTCGCGAACCGCGCGTGCCGGGTCCCCACCAGCCCCCACAGGATTCGAAGGCCCGCCAGCCCGCCCAGGGCGTAGCCCAGGGCGGCATGGACGAGCTGCCAGGCATCGCGCCCGGCCGTCAGGTAGGCCCCCGCGACACACAGGACCATGAGCCAGTGGACGATGCGCACGGGCAGATCCCACACGAGGACGGGGCGGAAGTCCTGCCCGCCCGGCCTGCCGGCGTCGGCGACGAGTTCCCGGGAAAGATCGGGCCGGGTTCCGGCCTTCATGGCGTGTGCTCCATGGCCGCCATGGTGCGGGCGCGGCCTTATCGAACCCTTAACAGGGGAGAAAACGGTCACGATCGGCGGCGCCAGAGGCCCGAAGGGGCGGAACTGTTTCACGAAACAATCTGAAACATCTGGCGGGCGCCCCCAAATGCGACCTTTTCACTGGTCAGACGAAAGCATTGGTCTCAGCATCCGGGCCGTGATCGGCAATCCCGCCCGCCCCCTTTTTCATGCGGAGGTCCGAACCTCTCGGCATTGAGCATTCCCACGGAAGCATTGGTGATGGACAAGAAGATTCTTCGCGCCTGGACATTCTGGATTCACACCCATCTGCGCGAGGAATGTCGCGAGTATCTGGAAAGAACCAAGCTGAAAGAGATGATGGCTGTCCCGGGCAATCTGCGCGCTGCGGCCCTGTTCCGCGACCGGGGCGACGGCGAGACGGAGGTGGTGGTCGTGTCGCTGTGGATTTCGATGGAGAGCATCCGTGCCTTTGCGGGCGACAACGTCCTGGAGCCGACCATCGATCCGGACGATCGCCCCAAGCTTTTCGATTGCGAGCCAGGCGTGCGGCACTACGAATTGTCCGACGGCGGCCCCGCCGCCCTGCTGCCGCCCGGGTGGGAGGACGTCGCGCCGGATGAGCCGGTCTGATGCGTGCGGGCGCTACTGCGAGATCTTTCGCCCTTCCTCGATCTGGTGCTCGAAGTAGCGCTGGAAGCTGAACACCAGGCTGGCCATCAGCACCGTGCTGCCGAAGAACAGCGACAGCACCACGGCGCCGACGGTGAACCAGTTGGTGCGGCCGGGCTCGGCGTCCGGCGCTGCCGCGCGGTTGAAGCGGGCGTTCCATTTCTCCGGCGCCATCAGCCCGTAGACGATGGCCGTGAGCGCGCAGGCTGCCACGGTGAATCCCACCATCGGGATCAGCACCCAGCTCCAGCCGTCGTCCAGGCCGTAGGTGCGCGCCCGCTCGATGCCGTACAGGCCCAGCGCGGTCGGGATCGGCAGCAGCCAGCCGAGCATGTCGCCCAGCCCGTGCAGGTAGAAGCGGTGCAGCCCCAGCGGGCCGCCCAGGAAGGCGAGCCAGGCGGCGACGGTCTTGTTCTTCATGGCGGGGCTCATTCGGGGGCCGTGGTGCTGCCGGCGCCGAGCACCTTTTCCATCAGCACGATGTCCAGCCAGCGGCCGAACTTCCAGCCGCAGTCCTTGACCACGCCCGCCGGCGTGAAGCCCTGGGCCCGGTGCACCCCGATCGAGCCGGCGTTGGCCGAGTCGCCGATCACGGCGATCAGCTTGCGCACGCCGGCCTCCTCGGCCGCCTGGGCCAGTGCCGCCAGCAGCCGCGCGCCCAGGCCCTGGCCGCGCGCCGCCTCGGCCAGGTAGATCGAGTCCTCCGCCGAGAAGCGGTAGGCCGGGCGTGGCTTGAACCAGTTGCAGTAGGCGAAGCCCAGCACCGTGCCGGCGGCGTCTTCCGCCACCAGGAAGGGCAGCCTGCGGCCGAGCACGTCGGCGCGGCGGGCCGCCATGTCGGCGCTGGAAGGGGGCTCGGTTTCGAAGGTGCCGGTGCCGTTCAGCACATGGTGGGCATAGATGGCGGTGAGGGCCGGAACGTCGTCGTCCCGGCTCGGTCGGATCGTGGTGGTCATGGCGCAAGCCCTTCCGGGCTATAATTGAAGGCTTTTCAGCGTGTCGCTGGCCGGGTGGCCATGTCGCGTGTCTCAACGCTGAAGGAAATTCAGCTGAACGAGTTCAGCACCACCCGAAGGATAAATCATGGTCGTCATTCGACTCTCCCGCGGCGGCTCCAAGAGCCGTCCGTTCTTCAACATCGTCGTGGCCGACAAGCGCACCCGTCGCGACGGCCGCTTCATCGAACGCCTGGGCTTCTACAACCCCGGCGCCAAGGACAACGAGGAAAGCATCCGCATCGCGCAGGATCGCCTGACCTACTGGCAGGGTGTGGGCGCGCAAGCCTCGCCCACGGTCACCCGCCTGATCAAGCAGGCAGCCGCAGCAGCCCCCACGGCCGCGGCCTGAGCCCGTCCACGGCGATGCTGCCCACGCTCGAAGCCGCCGAACTGCCGGCGGACGCGGTGGAGGTGGGGCGCATCGCCGATGCCTGGGGCATCAAGGGCTGGTTCAAGGTCCTCCCCCACAGCGCCCGTCCCGAGGCGCTTTTTTCTTCCAGGCGCTGGTTCCTTCGTGCACCGGGCGGCGAAACCTACCGGCTGCCGGTGCGCGAGGCCAAGGAACATTCCGACTGCATCGTGGCCGCGTCCAACGAAGTACCCGACCGCAGTGCCGCCGAGGCGCTGCGCGGCGCGCGCGTGCTCGTGCCGCGCTCGAGCTTCCCGACACCCGATGACGGCGAGTACTACTGGGTCGACCTGATCGGCCTGGCGGTGGTCAACCGCGAAGGCGTGGCGCTGGGCACGGTGCGCGAGCTGCTGGCCACCGGGCCGCAGACCACGCTGGTGCTGGACGCCGAGTCCGACGGCCAGCCGGTCGAGCGCATGATCCCCTTCGTGTCCGCCTTCGTCGACGACGTCGACCTGGCCGCCCGCCGGATCACCGTCGACTGGCAGCCCGACTACTGATGCCCCCCGGCTTTTCACGCCGTTGGCGTGTAACTCCACCCCCCGAGGGGGAGGCGCGGCCCGCTTGGGACGGCCCGGCGCTGGCCGCATACTGATTGGATGCGCTTCGACATCCTCACCCTGTTCCCCGAGTTGTTCGCACCCTTCATCGCGAACGGCATCACGCGGCGCGCCTACGACGCCGGGCAGATCGAGGCGGTGCTGTGGAACCCGCGCGACCACGCGCAGGGCAACTACCGGCGCGTGGACGACCGCCCCTTCGGCGGCGGCCCGGGCATGGTCATGATGGCCGAGCCGCTGTCGGCCTGCCTCGATGCGGCGCTGGCCGCCCGCGGCGCCCCGGCGCCGGTGGTGCTGTTCACCCCCGGCGGCGAGCCGCTGCGCCACGAGGCCATCGCCCAGTGGGCGGCGGGCGAGGGCGCGGTGCTGGTGTGCGGCCGCTACGAGGGCATCGACCAGCGCTTCATCGACGCGCGCGTCACGCACCAGCTCAGCCTGGGCGACTTCGTGCTCTCGGGCGGCGAGATCCCCGCGCTGGCCCTGCTCGACGCGGTGGCGCGGCTGCAGCCGGGCGTGCTGGGCGACGCCGACAGCCATGCGCAGGACAGCTTCAACCCCGCGCTGGACGGGCTGCTCGACTGCCCGCACTACACCCGGCCCGAGGTCTGGAACGGGCAGGGCGTGCCTGCCGAACTGATGTCCGGCCACCATGTCCGGATCGAGCGCTGGCGGCGCGACCAGCGCCTGGCGCTGACGGCGGCCCGGCGCCCGGACCTGATCGCCGCGGCCCGCGCCGCCGGCCGGCTGACGAAGGAAGACGAAGCCGTGCTCGCAAAAAAGCTATAATCGAAGGCTTTTCGATCCTCTGCCCGGCCGCGGAATCCTTTTCTTTCCGCCTTTTGTGTAGCGCGGGCACGATCGCCAGTAGGAAGCCATGAACCTCATCCAGATCCTCGAGCAGGAAGAAATCGACCGCCTGGGCAAGAAGATTCCCGCCTTCGCGCCCGGCGACACCGTGATCGTGAGCGTGAACGTCGTCGAAGGCAGCCGCAAGCGCGTGCAGGCCTACGAAGGCGTGGTGATCGCCAAGCGCAACCGCGGCCTGAACAGCGCCTTCACGGTGCGCAAGATCTCCAGCGGCGAAGGCGTGGAGCGTACCTTCCAGACCTACAGCCCGCTGATCGCCGGCATCGAGGTCAAGCGCCGCGGCGACGTGCGCCGCGCCAAGCTGTACTACCTGCGCGAGCGCAGCGGCCGTTCGGCGCGCATCAAGGAAAAGCTGCCGGGCAAGTCGTCGGCAGCCGCCACCGCCGCGTAAGCGACGCACGCGATGCGAAAAGGCCGCCGTCAAGGCGGCTTTTTTCATCGTCGGGCCGCCCCAAGATGAGAATGCCCCTTGGGGGGCAGCGACCCGCGAAGCGGCGGAGCGTGGGGCCATTCTCGTTTCCGGCTCCAATGAAGGGGCCGTACTGTGACTTTTGCACGGTCGCCGGTCGGCCCCGAGGGGCGGGCTGGCGTTCTTCCTGCATTCGTTTTTCTTTTTCCTGTCGTCCGCACTTGACCTCTGCCGCCTCACCGACCCACGCCCCGCCCGAAGTGATCAACGTCGTGCCGCCGCTGCCGCTGACGGTCGATCCGCGGACGGTGCCGGTGCTCGGCGTCGATGCCGACCTGCCGGCCGTGCCGCCGCAGCGGCTCACGGCGGCGGCGCTGCGCGAGCGCTTCGCGGCACCGCCCGCATGGACGCCCGAAGTGCGGCGCGAGCCCCGGATCTCCACCCGCGCGCCGGCCCAGGCGGCGGTGCTGGTGCCGATCGTGCAGCGGGCCGTGCCCACGGTGCTGCTCACCGAGCGGGCCAGCCAGATGTCGACCCATTCGGGCCAGATCGCCTTTCCGGGCGGCCGCGTCGATCCGGGCGACGCCAACATCGCCGCCGCGGCCCTGCGCGAGGCCTGGGAGGAGGTGGGTCTGTCGGCGCACTTCGTCGAGGTGCTGGGCACGCTGCCCACCTACACCACCATCACCTCGTTCATCGTGACGCCGGTGGTGGCGCTGGTGCAGCCGGGCTTCGAGCTGCACCCCAACCCCGGCGAGGTGGCCGACGCCTTCGAGGTGCCACTGGCCTTCCTCATGGACCCGGCGAACCACCGGCGCCACGCGATCGACCCCGGCGGGCCGCAGGCGCGCCACTGGTTCTCGATGCCCTACCAGGACGGGCCGGCCGAGCGCTTCGTGTGGGGCGCCACCGCCGGCATGCTGCGCAACCTCTACCGCTTCCTGTCCGCCTGACGGGCGCTGGCCGCAGGCCAGTCGCTATCATCGCCGGATGAGCTTCTTCGCCATCCTGTGCGCGTTGCTGATCGAGCAGGTGCGGCCGCTCGCGGCCCACAATCCGGTGTACGCGGGCGTGCTGGCGTGGACGCGCTGGACCAGCCGCAACTTCGATGCCGGCAAGCCGCACCACGGATGGGTGGCCTGGTGCCTGGCGGTGCTGGGTCCCTCGCTGCTCGCGCTGGGGGTGCACTGGCTGCTGGTGACCACCCTGGGCCTGCCCTTCGCGGTGCTGTGGAGCATCGCGGTGCTCTACGTCACGCTGGGTTTCCGGCAGTTCAGCCACCACTTCACCGGCATCCGCGACGCCCTGGACGACGGCGACGAGCCCCTGGCGCGCTCGCTGCTGGCGCACTGGCAGCACGTGGACGCGGCCGAACTGCCGCGCAGCGAGATCGTGCGCCACGTGATCGAGCATTCGGTGATCGCGGCGCACCGGCACGTGTTCGGCGTGCTCGCCTGGTTCTCGATTCTCGCGGCCTTCGGCTTCGGCCCGGCGGGCGCGGCGTTCTACCGCATGAGCGAGTTCGTCTCGCGCTACTGGAGCCACAAGAACGGCGCCGCGGTCCAGCCCGCCAGCGTGTGGGTGCAGCAGGCGGCCGAGCGTGCCTGGGCGGTCATCGACTGGCTGCCGGCGCGCATCACCGCTCTGGGCTTCGCGGTGGTGGGCAGCTTCGAGGACGCGATCGACTGCTGGCGCAACGACGCGCGGCGCTTTCCCAACGTCAACGACGGCGTGATCCTCGCAGCCACCTCTGGCGCGGTGAACGTGCGCCTGGGCGGCGGCATGCTGCGCACCATGCCCTTCAGCGACCCGCTGCCGCACGCGCAGGCGGGCGAGCCGATCACCGGCATGTCGGCGCTGGACAGCGGCAGCACGCCGGGCCGCGAGCCCGAGCCGGCGCACCTGCGCAGCGTGGTCGGCCTGGTGTGGCGCTCGGTGGTGATGTGGATGGTGCTGCTGGCGCTGCTCACGCTGGCGCGATTGTTGGGATGAAGCCCACCCCCGTTTCTCGCCCACTTCGTGTGGCTCGAATCCCCCCTCGAGGGGGCGCACCCTTGCGGCCCGGCGGAGCCGGTTCCGCGGGTGCTCCCGAACGGGCCTGGGTGTTGCCAACCACCATGAAAAGCTAAGATGAATGCCCCCTCCTTCTGGAGCCCGCGCATCGCCGGTCTGGCGCCCTACGTGCCCGGCGAGCAGCCGCGCATCGAGGGGCTGGTCAAGCTCAACACCAACGAGAACCCGTACCCGCCCTCGGCGCGCGTGGTCGATGCCATCGCGCAGGCTGCGGCAGATGGATTGGAGCGCTACCCGGATCCGGAGTCGACCGCGCTGCGCGAGGCCATCGCCGCGCGCCATGGCCTGGTGCCCGATCAGGTCTTCGTCGGCAACGGCTCCGACGAGGTGCTGGCGCACGCCTTCTTCGCCTTCTTCCAGCAGGCCGAGCCGCTGCTCTTTCCCGACGTCACCTACAGCTTCTACCGCGTCTACGTGCAGCTCTATGGCATCGCGAGCGAGCTGCTGCCGGTGGATGCGGGCCTGCGCATCGATGCCGACGCGCTGGCGGCCCGCGCCGCGCGCGGCTGCGCCGGCGTGGTGATCGCCAATCCCAACGCGCCGACCGGCATCGGCCTGCCGCTGGCGGCCATCGAGCGGCTGCTGGCGGCCTGCCCGTCGCGCGTGGTGCTGGTCGACGAGGCCTACGTGGACTTCGGCGGCGAGAGCGCGCTGGGCCTGATCGCGCGCCACCCGAACCTGCTGGTGGTGCAGACGCTGTCCAAGTCGCGCGCGCTGGCCGGGCTGCGCGTGGGCTTCGCCTGCGGGCAGCGGCACCTGGTGGATGCGCTCACGCGCGTGAAGAACAGCTTCAACTCCTACCCGCTGGACCGCCTGGCGGTGGCCGGCGCCATCGCGTCGCTGGCCGACGAGGACTGGTTCGCGCAGACCCGGCTCGCGGTCATGGACACCCGCGAGGGCCTGGTGCTGCAGCTCGAGGACCTGGGCTTCGAGGTGCTGCCCTCGCAGGCCAACTTCGTCTTCGCCCGGCATCCGGGCCACGACGCCGGCGCGCTCGCCGCGGCCCTGCGCGAGCGCGCGGTGCTGGTGCGGCATTTCCGCGAGCCGCGGGTGGCGCAGTACCTGCGCATCAGCATCGGCACCCGGGCGCAGTGCGGCGCGCTGGTCGAGGCGCTGGCGGCGATCCTTCAGTAGCGGGGCGGTTGGCTCAGCTCGGCGAACAGCTCGCCGTAGATGCGGTAGCGGCTGGCGCTGATGCCGCCCGGGTTGGCGGCCGACTCCACCTGCGCGATCACGCCGCAGCCCGGCTCGTGCAGGTGCGTGCAGTTGTAGAAGCGGCACTCGCCGGTGTGTGCCGCGATGTCGGGCATCAGGCCGGCGAGCTGCGTGGCCTCGAGATGGCGCAGGCCGAATTCCTGGAAACCCGGCGAATCGAGGAGTGCCGTGGTGTGCGCCGCGTCCACCCAGTACCAGGTGGTGCTGGTGGTGGTGTGGCGGCCCGCGTTCAGCGCCTGGGAGATCTCGCCGGTCAGCGCTGCCGCACCGGGCACCAGCAGGTTGATCAGCGTGCTCTTGCCGGCGCCGGAGGGGCCCAGCACCAGCGTGGTCTTGCCGGCCAGGTGCCGCAGCAGCACCTCGCGGTCGACCTCGCCGGAGGCCTTCAGCGACAGCGGCAGCACGCCCTGGTGCATGCGGCGGTAGGGGGCCAGGCGCGCCCAGGCGCGCTCGAAAGGCGCCACCAGGTCGCTCTTGTTCAGCGCGATCAGCGGCGTGATGTGGGCGGCCTCGGCGGCGATCAGGGCCCGCGCCAGTTGATGCTCGGAAAACTCGGGCTCGGCCGCGATCAGGATCAGGATCTGGTCGAGGTTGGCCGCGAAGGACTTGGTGCGGATCTCGTCCTGCCGGTAGAACAGGTTGCGCCGCGGATCGACACGCTCGATGGTGCCTTCGTCCTCGCTGGCCTGCCAGCGCACGCGGTCGCCCACCACCGACTGACTCTTCTTGCCGCGCGGATGGCAGATGCGCCGCTCGCCCTCGGGTGTTTCCACCATGCAGTGCCGGCCGTGGCTGGCGACGACCAGGCCCTCGCGCAGTCCGGCCGCCTGCGTTGCGCCGGGGCCGGGCCGGGGGCGTGCCATGCAGCGGGCCGGGTCAGGCTTGGAGGAGGGTGTCGGCCTGCTGCGCGCAGGCCAGGTCGGTGGCCGAGATGCCCCCGACGTCGTGCGTGTTGAAGCGCACCACGCAGCGGTTGTAGTGCACCGACAGGTCCGGGTGGTGGTCCTGCGTGTGCGCGACGAAGGCCAGCGCGTTGACGAAGGCGATGGTCTCGAAGTAGTTCGCGAAGGTGTAGGTCTTCTCGATCGCCACGTCGGCGCCGTCGCCGGTGAGCTGCCAGCCTTCCAGGCGGGCCAGGCCGGTGACGATCTCGGCGGGACTCAGGGCCTTGCGCGGCTCGCCGCGCCAGTCGCGGGGCTTGAACATGCTGTCGCTCATGGGGTCTCGCTTTCCGCGGATGCGTGGGTCAGGCGGCCGCCATGCGCGCGAGGCGCTCGGAAGCCGGCGGGTGGGAGTAGTAGAAGCTCACGAACACCGGGTCGGGCGTGAGGGTGGAGGCGTTGTCCTGGTAGAGCTTGAGCAGGGCGGCCGACAGGTCGCGGCCGCTGGTCTGGGCCACGGCGAAGGCGTCGGCCTCGAACTCGTGCTTGCGCGACAGGCGCGCGGCCACGGGGGCCACGAAGAAGCCGAACACCGGCAGCGCGAGCATGAACAGGATCAGCGCCAGCGCATCGTTGGGCGCCGCCATGTTCGGCTGCACGCCCAGGCCGGCGTAGAACCAGGCCTGCTGCGACAGCCAGCCCAGCAGCGCGAAGGCCGCGAGGCTCATCCCGATGACGGTGACCATGCGCTGCAGGATGTGGCGATGCTTGAAGTGCCCGAGCTCGTGGGCCAGCACTGCCTCGACCTCGCCGGCGTCGAGCTGGCGCAGCAGCGTGTCGTAGAACACCACGCGCTTGCTGGCGCCGAAGCCGGTGAAATAGGCGTTGGCGTGGGCGCTGCGCCGGCTGCCGTCCATCACGAACAGGCCCTTGGCGGCGAAGCCGCAGCGCGCCATGAGCGTGGTGACGCGCTGCTTGAGCGAGGCATCCTCCAGCGGCTCGAACTTGTTGAACAGCGGTGCGATGTAGGTGGGCACGATCAGCTGCAAAAGCAGCGACCAGGCCGTGAAGGCGCCCCAGGCCCACAGCCACCACAGGCTGCCGGCGCGCCCCATCAGCCACAGGATCAGCGCGGCGATCGGCAGGCCGATGACGGCGGCCAGCAGGGTGGACTTGAGCGCGTCGCCCAGCCACAGCCGCCAGGTCATCCGGTTGAAGCCGAAGCGCTCTTCCAGGCGGAAGGTCTGCCACAGCGTGAAGGGCAGCTCCAGCAGGCCGCCGATCAGCGCGAAGGCGGCCAGCAGGGCGAGCTGCTGCGCCATGCCGCCGCCCAGCGCCTCCAGCAGCCAGCGGTTGAGCAGGTCGAGCCCGCCCAGCAGCGTCCAGCCCAGCAGCACGGCGGCGCCCCAGGCCATCTCGAGCAGCCCGAAGCGGGTCTTGGCGACGGTGTAGTCGGCCGCCTTCTGGTGCGCGGCCAGCGTGATGGTGCCCACGAAGGGCGCGGGCACCTCGCCGCGGTGCCGCGCCACGTGGCGGATCTGGCGCGTGGCCAGCCAGAATTTCACGCACAGGCCGATCACGAGGGCGGCGGCGAAGGCGAGCGTGAGAGCGAGCGAGTAGGACATCGGACGGCGAGTGTAGGGGATCGTTCACAATCGCCGGATGCCCGAATCCATTGACCCGGCCGCCGTCGCGCCCACTGCCGTCCTCAAGAAAAGCGACCAGAACCTCGTGTGGCTCGACTGCGAGATGAGCGGCCTGGACCCCGAGAAGGAGCGCCTGCTCGAGATCGCCGTGGTGGTGACCGGTCCCGACCTCACCCCGCGCATCGACGGGCCGGTGCTGGTGATCCACCAGAGCGACGCGCTGCTCGACGCCATGGACGCCTGGAACAAGGGCACGCACGGGCGCAGCGGACTGATCGACAAGGTCAAGGCCTCGACGCTGGACGAGGCCGCCGCCGAGGCGCAGCTGCTGGAATTCATCGCCCGCTACGCGCCGCGCAGCGGCTCGCCGATGTGCGGCAACACCATCGGGCAGGACCGGCGCTTCCTGGTGAAGTACATGCCCCGGCTGGAGGCCTACTTCCACTACCGCAACCTCGACGTGAGCACGCTCAAGGAGCTGGCCAAGCGCTGGAAGCCGGCCGCCTACAGCGCCTTCAAGAAGCAGCAGGCCCACACGGCCCTGGCCGACGTGCACGAATCGATCGACGAGCTCGTGCACTACCGCGAGACCTTCCTGAAGCTGGGCGATTAGGTAAAAACCCGGAATCCTGCGATAATCGCAGGCTTGCCTTCGGGGACCTTGAATCCCGGCGGCGTTCTTGCATCTCCCTTCTTGCACATCGGCCGAACTGAAAAGTAGATAGCGGCCGGCATGGCAGCGGAACCTCCCGCCGCCGGACGTCGTTGGATGGTTGATGTTGTATTGACCACCCAACGCGAGCAGCTGCCCACGGCAGCGCTTCGCGTGCGAAAGAAATTTCATGACCGACGCTTTTGAACGAGCGCAGGGCGACTTCGCGCCTGTGCAGACCGAGCCCATGTACGAACCCGCGGCCTCGGCGCCCGAGGCCGCCGAGGCGGTACCCAACGGCTTCGTCCGGCTGGGCCTGGCGCCCGAGCTGGTCGCCGCCGTCACCGACCTGGGCTTCACGCAGCCCACGTCCGTGCAGGAAAAGACCATTCCCCTGGCCATGGGCAGCGGTGCCGACGGCGAGGCCGCGCGCTTCATCGACCTCATGGTCTCCAGCCAGACCGGCAGCGGCAAGACGGCCGCCTTCCTGCTGCCCGTGCTGCACACGCTGATCCGCCAGCAGGCGCAAGCCGAGGCCGAGGCCCGCGCCGAACAGGCGCGCCTGGCGGCCGAGGCCCTGGCCCGCGGCGAGGCGCCGCCCAAGAAGGCCAAGCGCAAGGATCCGACCCAGCCCCGCCATTTCAAGGCAGCCACGCCCGGCGCGCTCGTGCTGTGCCCGACGCGTGAGCTGGCGCAGCAGGTGGCGCACGACGCCATCGGTCTGGTCAAGCATTGCCGCGGCCTGCGCATCGCCAACGTGGTTGGCGGCATGCCCTATCAACTGCAGATCGCGCGCCTGCAGAACGCCGATCTCGTCGTCGCCACGCCCGGCCGCCTGCTGGACCTGCAGCGCTCGATGCAGATCAAGCTCGACCAGGTGCGCTTCCTCGTCGTCGACGAGGCCGATCGCATGCTCGACCTGGGCTTTGCCGACGACCTGGCCGAGCTCAACCAGCTCACCGCCGAGCGCCAGCAGACCATGATGTTCAGCGCCACCTTCGCGCCGCGCATCCAGCAGTTGGCCGGGCGCGTGATGCGCGAGCCGCAGAAGGTGCAGATCGACTCGCCGCAGGAGAAGCACGAGAACATCAAGCAGGTGCTGTTCTGGGCCGACAACGCGATGCACAAGCGCAAGCTGCTGGACCACTGGCTGCGCGACGCCAGCATCGACCAGGCGATCGTCTTCGCGAGCACGCAGATCGAATGCGACGGCCTGGCCGCCGACCTGCAGCAGGACGGCTTCTCGGCCGTGGCGCTGCATGGCGCGCTGAGCCAGGGCCTGCGCAACCGCCGCCTGATGGCGCTGCGCAACGGGCAGGTGCAGATCCTGGTGGCGACCGACGTGGCCGCGCGCGGCATCGACGTGCCGACCATCACCCACGTCTTCAACTTCGGCCTGCCGATGAAGGCGGAGGACTACACCCACCGCATCGGCCGCACCGGCCGTGCGGGCCGCGACGGCCTGGCCGTGACCTTCGCCGAGTTCCGCGACCGCCGCAAGATCGCGGACATCGAGGCCTACAGCCGCCAGCCCTTCAAGGCCGAAGTGGTGCCGGGCCTGGAGCCGCAGCAGCGCATGCCGGCCTTCCGGCCGCAGGGCGACCGGCGCGGCCGCGAGCAGCCGCGCGAGCGCCGCTTCGGTGACGGCGCACGGGGCGCTCCGGCGCATCGCGGTTTCGGTGGGGGCGAGAGCGCCCATCGGCGCGACCCGCGTGAAGGCGGATTCGGCGGCCGCCGTGCACCCGCGGGCGACGCTGCGGCCTACGGCCGCAAGCCGGGCTGGGGCGAAGGTGCTGCACGCCCCGCCGCCCCGCGCCCCGCGCGCGGCGATGCGGGCGGCAAGGTCTTCGTACCGCGCGACGCGCACAAGCGCAACGGCGGCTTCAAGCCGGGGCGCTGAGCCCCGCCACACCGCTCAGGTGTGGGTGGCGCGCGCCGCGTCGCGCATGCGCTTGATCTCGTCGTGGTTGCGCTGGGCCCCTTCGGCCTGGCGCTCGACGATCGCCTGCACGTCCGGCGGCAGGCCGGCCTTCAGCGCCTTGCGGTAGCGCGCCAGCGCGGCATCCTCGCCGCGCTCGCATTCCTCCAGCATCGACTGGTCGCTGTTCGCGCCGACGGCGCCCTTCACGTGCACCCAGCCGCGGTGCAGTGCGCCGCTGGCCGTGCCGCCGTCGGCGGGCTTGCCGCCGAGTTGCAGGATCAACTGCTGCAATTCGGACGCTGCCTGTGCGCAACTCGTGGCGCGGCGCGAGAGCACGTCCTTGAGGTCCGGTGATTTCACTTCCTCGGCGCAGGCGCGAAAGCCGTATTCGCCGTCGCGTGAGTTTTCGAGCAAGTCGTTCAGGATGTCGATGACGTCGCCGGTGTCGTTGGCCATGGTGTCCTCTCTCTGTGTGAGTACGGGTTTGAAGAAAAGGCCCGCGACTGCCATCGCGAACCGCCAGTGACCATGGTTCGCCGCATGCCGTGCGGCCAGCGTCATCGCCCTGCGTCGCCGCGTGTAGGGCAGGGCCGCATCGCGTCCGAAGAACACCTACGCGAATCTGCGCGCTCTCGTACACCACGGCGGTGCCGGTGCATTCATGGTGAGAGACAACCGATCACCAGGACACCAGGAGTCACGCGCCATGGCCACATCCGCACCATCCTCTCCCGAGCCGTTCCACTTTCCGACGAGCGGCGATCCGCAGGGCGGCGAGCACGTCGCCGCGCCGAAGGAGGACGCACCGAGCGAATCGGCCGTCGACCATGGCGTCGAGGAGTCCTTTCCCGCCAGCGATCCGGTGTCCGTCACCGTGAGCCGGATCGACGACGATGCCGCCGCGCCGAAGGCCCAGGGCCCAGGCTACGGGCGTGCGCTGCGTACCGGCCTGGTGGCCGGCTCGATCGCGGGGGTGGTGGCCGCAGGCTGCCTGTGGGCGCGCCATCTGCGCGCACGCTGAGGAGCGCTGTCATGGCTTCTTCCTCCAAGCCCAAGCGTGCATCCGCCGCGGTCGCCGACACGGTGGCCGAACACCGCAGGGCCCAGCGCGACCAGGCCGCCAAGGACAGGGCCAAGGCACCGAAGGCCAAGGGCGCGGTGCAGGCAGGCACCCAGCCGCAGCCCGAGAACCCGATGCCCGCGCAGCATCTGGAAAAACCGGGGAAGGAAGCCGCGCTGGATCTGAGCCCCCGCTTCCTGGCGCCGGACTACCGCGGCAGCGGCAAGCTCGACGGCATGGCCGCACTCATCACCGGCGGCGATTCCGGCATCGGCCGCGCGGTGGCCGTGCTGTTCGCGCGCGAGGGTGCCGACGTGGCGATCGTGTACCTGAATGAACACGAGGATGCCGAGGAAACCCTGGCCTGCGTCGAGCGCGAAGGGCGCCACGGTCTGCTGATTTCCGGCGACGTGCGCGATGGCGCTTTCTGCCGCGAGGCGGTCGCGCAGACCGTGAAGGCCTTCGGCCGCCTGGACATCCTGGTCAACAACGCCGCCTTCCAGCTGCACGCGGCCACCATTGAGGACATCACCGACGAGCGACTGGATTTGACGCTGCGCACCAACGTCAACGGCTATTTCATGATGGCGCGCGCCGCGGTGCCGCATCTGCCGCCGGGCGGCTCGATCATCAACAGCGGCTCGGTCACGGGGCTGGAGGGCAGCGCGCAGTTGCTGGACTACGCCACCACCAAGGGCGCGATCCATGCCTTCACCAAGTCGCTCGCCAGCAACCTGGTGGACAGGCAGATCCGCGTGAACGCGGTGGCGCCCGGGCCGGTATGGACACCGCTGAACCCGGCGGACCGTCCCGCTTCGCAGGTGAAGGACTTCGGCAAGAACACCGACCTGAAGCGGCCCGCCCAGCCCGAGGAGATCTCGCCGGCCTATGTCTTCCTGGCCGCGCCGTGCTGCGCCAGCTACATCACCGGGGTGGTGCTGCCCATCACGGGCAGCGTGGGCGCAGCCTGACGGGGCACATCTTCTCAGGTCTGCCCGCCGCCCGCGTTGCCGCTGGCTGCCGAGATGCCGGAACGGTCAGGCTCCGCAGGGCTGGAGATCTTCCCCAGCGGCTCGCCGCTCATGGCCGCCTCGCCCTTGGCGGCCACGTCGCCCAGCGAGAGGATGCCGACCAGGCGCTTGTCACGATCGACGATCGGCAGCCGCCGGAGTTGCACCTCGCCCATCTTGCGAAGGGCCGCGTCCAGGGCATCGTCCTCGTAACACCAGCGCACCTCTTCGCTCATGACCTGGTCGATGGTCGTCGTGTCGGCCACCAGGCCCTGGGCGACGCCGCGCACCGCGATGTCCCGGTCGGTGACGACGCCGACCAGCCGCTCGCCATCGCACACCGGCAGCACGCCGACGTCCAGCTCCTCCATCGCCTGCGCCGCGAAAATCAGCGAATCCTTCGGCGCCATCGTTCGCACGCCGCGTGTCATCAGCTCACGGATCTGTGTCATGGTGGTCCTTCCTGCAGCAGGGAAAAGCGCGGCGCGGCGGATGATGCGCGTGCCTCGCTGTCTGCCACCGCTTCAGGCTACGGCAACGAGGCGCCGCTTCTGTGGGATCGTTCCGCGATCGGGGTAGGAGGCGGCGCACGGTTTCATCGCACGGGAGGTGCATCGCCGGGCGGCGGGCTCGCGCCATCCATGCGGATCACGCTGATCTGGCCATCGCTTTCCAGCCTTGCGACGCGGATGCAGGCGAGATCGTCGATGCCCTGCTGGCGCAGCTTGCCCAGCAGTTCGTCCTTCGTGATGCGCTCCTTGCGCAGGGTGCGCCAGACGAGCTTGCCGTGCTTGACCAGCGGTTCGGCCGGCGGCTCGAAGAAGGCGGCCAGCCGCGGCGAACGGAAGCTCGCCCAGTCGATGGCGTAGTTCCATGTCGCCAGGGTCAGTGCCAGCACCAGGCCGTCGCCGACGGTGCGGTACTCGCCCTGCATGGCGTTGCTCGAGGCGTCGGCGATCAGCACCACGAACAGCAGGTCCGCCACGCCCAGCGAGCCGGCATCGCGGCGCAGGACGAAGCGAAAGACCAGCAGCAGGAACCAGTAGATGGCGGTTCCGCGCACGATCAGCTCGAGCGGCGACAGTTCCAGGCGGAACAGTCCAAGCAGTGAATCCATGGGTGCCTCCGTGAGGCCGATGCGGCCATCGGGAAATTGCCATCCCAGGATGGGGCAGACCGTCCATGCCTCGACGTCAGCCGGCGCCGCAATCCGCTGGCGGCGGCGGGCGGATGAGACAATGCCACCTCATTCTTGGAGTTGCTCTTGGCAAATCGACGTGAGGGCAACCCCTTCATCTTCTGCGCAGTGGTTCTTCTTCTCAGCGCCCTGGTTCTCGCCGCGATCGGCTCCGGCACGTCCGAGGCGGCCTTCTGGTACATCGCGATGCCGCTGACGGCTGTCGGCGCCGTGTGCATGCCGGTCGGGCTGGTGCAGCGCAGGAACAGGAAAGCCCGCTGACTGCGAAAGAAAAGAAAAAGCCCGCGATCGGCGGGCTTTGGCTTCGGGGTGTTTGGTCGTGAGCTCTTACGCGACCCACGTTACGGCATGTCCATGCAGAAGCTACCTGTTGTTTTTCTCGTCGTGGCAGCTCTTGTCCGACGTGCCGTCATGAGATCCGGCTTGCCTGCGCAGGCATTTGCTCTGGAATGAGCAAGGGGAAAGTATACCACGATGCCTCCGGATGCCGCGCGCGAGCCCGTGTTAAGGTGTCTGATTGTTCCCGACTGCGCAAGGTCCAGAAAATGCCCGATCCTCTCGTTCCCGCACTTCGCCAGGAGGCGCTGCGCAGCCTGCTGGTCAATGCGACGGTGCTGCTGCACAGGAACCGTGCAGCGGACATCGGAGAAGAGGTCATCGACGACCTGGTGGCGTTGTCATGGCTGGAATGGGCCGGCGGAAGCCTGAGGCTGACCGCGACCGGCGCCAACATCTGTGCCCAGGTCAAGGGCGAGGCCAAGACGTAGCGCACGGCCGGCGCTGGGCGCCGCAACTTGCTGTCGATCTCACGAGACTCGGTTCTTGGCTTCCTGGCGCCTTGCGCCATGCCTGCGGCGCCTTCGGGAATATCCTTGCGCGTCGTCGGCCGCCGGCGGCGAGGGGCGTTGCAGAAAACCTTGGACCATCGCCTGGCCCGTCTCCGTGAGACCCGGGACGTGAACATCGAGGGGAATGAACGTATCCTCGATCGACCCTTTCCAATCCCTGCGCAGACGCACTCGAGGTCGACGGACGAGGCCATCCAGATGCGCCCGCATGAGATCGCCGATCAACTTGCGATCCGCAATGAGTTCTTCACAGCGCCAATGTCGCTTGCCGGCAGCGACTGCCAGGAGAACGCGGTTCATGGCCCATCACCTCCACTTGCCTCACACCCTCCCTGTGGCAAGTATGAAAATGGGCTCCGAAGTATTCAATGGACAATTGAATCAGAAGATGTCGGAATAGAAAATTAGCGACAGATCTGTGTTGAAAAAACGAGTCGCACAAAGATCCGATGCCAGGGGCTTCATGCAGGTGCGCGCACGATATGGATCGCAATGCCGGTCGCAATGGTGACGAAGGCCGCAATATCCCAGCATGTCGACTCAGGCCTCTCGCGTTTCTTGAGATACGTGAAAAGAAGAATGGCGAGCACGATGCTTGCCATGTAGGGGCAGAGTCCTCTTAAACTCATGGGGTTCTCATCGATCATCAAAAGCAGCGGATGGTGACCGCGTGCGCCTGAAGTCGCGAGCAAGGAATCGACACCGACCGCGGAAAGATTCGACATTGTTCACGGCATCGCAGGCTTTCGACGCATGCGCTGCCTGAAGGACGGATGAGAAGGGAGGGGAAGCGATGCAGGGGCCGGCAAGGCCGGCGCCGTTGCATTGCTGCCGCTGTTGCGTCAATCAGAATTCAGTTCCGGGGCGGCTTGGTGAACTCGAATCCGACTTTGCATCAACTGACCTCGATGGCGAGGCAGTGGTTTCCTGATTTGCGAGACGAGGATCGCGCGCAGCTTCTGGCAAGTGCCAGGCCTCGGTGCCTGGCGGCCGGCGAGCGCCTTTTTTCCCGCGGAGAGCCCCCCGATGGCCTCTTTGGTGTCGAGGAAGGGATCGTCAGGGTCTCGGGGCTCTCTCCGCAAGGCCGGGAGAGCGTGCTGGATTTCTATGGAAAGGACAGCTGGTTCGGCGAGGTTGCATCGCTGAGCCATCTGCATCGACTGCACTACGCCGATGCCTACGTGCCGACGAGGATCCTGCACGTCGAGCAGCACACGCTGGATGACCTGATACAGACCAGTCCTTCGATTGGCCGGGCGTTCCTGAGACTCGGATCGCTGCGCCTTGGCGCATTGCTGGTCGCGCTGGAACAATACTCCACCCAGACGCTGGAGACGCGTCTGGCAAGTCGCCTGATGATGCTGGCGTCCACCTTCGGGTCCGACAGCGCCATCGGCGTGCACATCGACCTGCGCCTGCCCCAGGAGACCTTGGCCCTGCTCATCGGGTCGACACGCCAGCGCGTCAATCAGCTGCTCAAGGTGTGGGAGGAAAGAGGGGTCATTCAGCACCGGTACGGCCGCATCCTGCTGCGAGACAGGAGAAGCCTCGAGGCGCTGGCCGGCGAGAGCTTTTCGGCTTGAATCGCAGGCGGCGGACGATGCGAAGCGGCGGTGCTCAGTGCGACGGGTGCCCTCGCGGCGCCTGCAGGTCCTGCCGCGCACGGCCCAGCCAGCGATGGCCGGCCCATGCGGCGGCGAGCAGGTAGACCGTGCCGCCCGGGACCCACATCACGAGGCCGGCGAGCTGCTGGTCCCACAGCTCGCGCGATTCGCGCCAGTACAGCGGCTGGCCCGCGAAAGTCAGCAGCGCACCGAGCAGGCCGGTGTGCATCGCGGTGAAGAGCAAGGCCATGGCCGCGGCCAGGCCCTCGCGGCGGCCGGCGCGCAGCACGGACCACCAGAACAGCCAGCCCGTGAAGAGAAAGCAGGCGTGTTCCAGCACGTGCAGCCAGGTGTTGAACACGGCGGCCATGTAGGGCCCCGGCGCATGCCAGATCCAGATCGCCGCGGCATGCAGCAGCGCGCAGGCGGTTGGGTGGCGGCCCAGCCGCACCAGCGGGCGCCACACCCGATCCGCCACCGGGCCGACCAGCGCACGCCACTGCGCCAGCGGACGCGCCAGCACGGCCAGCGGCGCGGCCACGACCATCAGCAGCATGTGCTGCACCATGTGCATGGCGCTGCTCGATTCGGCGGCCTCGTCGAAAGGGCCGAAGAGCGCCAGGCCGGTGACCAGCATGGCACTGTGGAAGGCCAGCCGGCGCCCGGCGCCGGGCCGCTTGCGCGCGGCGCCGAAGGCGTAGGCGAACCAGGCGATGACGAACAGCGCCTGCGACAGCCAGATCGGCGCGTGCGCCGCATCGCCGCTGAAGACGTTGCCGTGCGCGGCCGCCACGGCCGGCAGGGCGGCCGCCGCGACGGCGAGGCAGCGCGGCGTCAGACGCATGGCGAGAGCGCGAGCAGGGGCAGGCCGACGAAGACCGTGGACACTGCGGCGACGGCATGCAGGACGGCCGCCGTGCGGGCGATGAAGCGGCGCCGCACGGCGTCGGGGCTATCCGGCGGACGCCGTGCGGCACGCGCACAGGCCCATGCGGCCCAGGCCAGCAGCAGCGTCGTGGCCAGCGTGAGCAGCCCGAGGCCGGCATTGACCGCCGTGAGGCTGCCGCGCTCCGGCGCGGGCGGCGCGACGGCGCAGGCGACCGACAGCCCGCCGTAGACCACGACGAACCAGACGGCCCACACGCTCAGGCCGAGGACCAGCTGCCAGGGATGGTCGGCGGCGAGCCTTCTCATCGGCCGCCTCCGAAGGCCAGCGGCATCAGCGCGAACGCCATCCAGGCCACCGCGGCGGCGCCGACGGTGAAGCTCCACAGCGACGCGACCACGCCGGGCTCGTAGGGCGCGTGCGCGCCGACGTAGCCGCGCCGCACGCGCCAGGCCTGCAGCACGGCGAGCACCGTTGCCAGCGCGGCGTGCACGAGCAGGAACACGAGCGCGAAGGCGATCATCGCGTCGTGCGCGCTGCGTGACGGTTGCAAGGGTGCGGCGGCGAGCAGGGCAGCCAGGCCGGCGCTCGCGATCAGGCCGGTGCCGGCCGCGAGCGCCAGCCGCCACGCCAGGCCCTGCGCGCTGCCCTGGCGCAGGCGCTGCACCGCCCGGTGCAGCGCCCAGCGCCCGGCGGCCAGGGCCAGCGTCACGGCCAGCAGCGGCCAGCCGTGCAGCGGCGATTCGGCCGGCGGCTGCCAGTTGGGCGCCACGGTCCACAGGAAGAACCAGCCGAACACCAGCGAGCCGTACAGCGCCGCGTCGGCGAGCAGCGTGAGGCCCATGCCCCAGAGGCCCGGCCCGTCGAAGGTGTAGGGGTGCAGGTGCAGGCCGTCGGGGCGCTCGCCCTCGGTATCGCCGCCCACGGCGGGATGGTCGCCGTTCAGCCAGGACCAGCGCAGGAACACCACCGCCGCGGCGGCCACCACGACCAGCGCGGCCACGTAGGTCTTGAGCAGCAGCAGCACGCACAGGACGGCGAGCAGGCCGGCCGCCACGAGCGGCAGCCAGGTGTTGCCGGGCAGCAGCAGCACTTCGCGCGGGCGCCCGCTCAAGGGGTCGCTGCCCAGCGTCTCGCGCCGGCCATGGCGGGCGTCCGCCAGCGCATGGCGGCCCTGCGCGACGGTCTCGGGCAGCGAGGGCTGGTCCCACAGCGGATGGCGGGTGGGCAGCGCCGGCTGGCTCGCGAAGTTGTACGCCGCGGGCGGCATGGCGGTCGCCCATTCCATGGTGTCGGCACCCCAGGGATTGACGGGCGCCTTGCGGCCGAAGCGCAAGTGCAGCGCCAGGTCGAGCAGCACCGCCCCGATGCCGAAGGCCATCATGAAGCTGAACACCGACGACACGAGGTTGGGCCCGTCCCAGCCGAGCGCCGCGTCGTAGGTGTAGACGCGCCGCGGCATGCCCAGCAGCCCGGTCCAGTGCATGACGAGGAAGGTGCCGTTGAAGCCCACGAAGGTGAGCCAGAAGCCGATCTTGGACAGGCGCTCGTGGGGCATGCGTCCGCTGAAGTGCGGCAGCCAGTAGTAGATGCCCGCGATGAGCGGGAACAGCATGCCGCCCACCAGCACGTAGTGGAAGTGGGCCACGACGAAGTGCGTGTCGTGCACCTGCCAGTTGAAGGGCACGAGCGCCAGCATCAGGCCCGTCAGCCCGCCGGCGACGAACACCACCAGGAAGCCGGTGACCCACAGCATCGGCACGCGCCACACCGGGCGGCCGGTCCACAGCGTGGCGATCCAGGCGAACAGCTGGATGCCGGTGGGGATGCCCACCAGCATGCTGGCCGCCGAGAAGAAGGCCTGCGCCAGCGCCGGAATGCCCAGCGTGAACATGTGGTGCACCCACAGGCCGAAGCTGATGAAGCCGATGCTGATGAGCGAGACCACCACCCACCGGTAGCCCACCAGCGGGCGCCGCGCGAAGACCGGCACGATGGTGGAGACCACGCCGGCCGCGGGCAGGAAGACGATGTAGACCTCGGGGTGGCCGAACAGCCAGAACAGGTGCGCCCACAGCAGCGGGTCGCCGCCGCGCACCGGATCGAAGAAGGCCCAGCCGGCGGTGCGCTCCAGCTCCAGCAGGATGGAGCCCAGGATCAGCGGCGGAAAGCCGATCACGATCATCAGCGAGGTCACCAGCATGGCCCAGGCGAAGATCGGCATCTGGTGCAGCGCCATCCCGCTGGCGCGCGTGCGCAGGATCGACACCGCGATCTCGATGCCCGCGGCCATGGTGGAGATCTCCACGAAGGTGATGCCCAGCAGCCAGAAGTCGGCGTTGATGCCCGGCGAGTAGACATTGCTCGACAGCGGCGTGTACATGAACCAGCCGGCCTCGGGCGCCAGGCCGAACAGCAGGCTGCTGGTGAAGATCACGCCGCCGAACAGGTAGCACCAGTAGCCGAAGGCGGACAGGCGCGGGAACACCAGGTCGCGCGCGCCGAGCATCTTGGGCAGCAGGTAGGCCGCCAGGCCCTGCAGGATCGGCACCGCGAACAGGAACATCATCATGGTGCCGTGCATGGTGAAGGCCTGGTTGTAGGCCTGCGCGCCCATGAAGCCGTGGTTGGGCAGCGCGAGCTGGGCGCGCATGAGCATCGCGAGCAGCCCGGCGATCACGAAGAACACGCCGCCGGTGACCATGAAGCGCAGCGCGATGGTGCTGTGGTTGACCGCCGCGAGCGCGCGCCAGCCGCGCGGGTTGCCCCATACGGCGTCCATTTCCGCGTGCAGGGCCTGGGCGTCCCGGGGCGCGTCGCTCATGGCGCCCTGCCTGCGGCCGGGCCGGCGTGCGCGCGCAGCCAGGCGTCGAAGTCCGCCGGCGCCATGGCGTGCACGGTCATCGTCATGTGCGCATGGCCGGTGCCGCAGAACTCGGCGCACTGGCCGCGGTAGGTGCCGGGCTGGTCGGCCTGCAGCCGCACCACCAGCCGGCGGCCGGGCACGGCGTCGAGCTTGCCGCCCAGCCGCGGCACCCAGAAGGAATGGATCACGTCGCGGCTGTGCGTGTGAACGTCCACGGGCCGGCCCACCGGGATGCGCATCTCGTTGCGCAGCCGCACGCCGCCGTCGGGGTAGTGCAGCTCCCACCACCACTGGTGGCCGATCGCGTCGATGCGCAGCGGCGCGCCCGCGGCGCCGGGCAGCGGCAACTGGTGAAAGCCCGCCGGCGAGCCGAACACCAGCAGCGCGGCGATGCCGACAGCCGGCAGCGCAATGCCGCCGCCGAAGATCCACCATCGCGCGGCGCGGCGCGCGGCCGAGGGCGCGAGCGCAGCGCGGGGACGTATCGCCAGCAGCCAGGCGATCACGACGAAGGCCAGCACCGCCAGCGCACCGCCGAACATCCACCACCACACCGCGGCGATCGCGGCGGCCGAAGGCCCGGCGGGGTCGAGCATCGACATGGAGCCCCGGCAACCCGCTAGCGCGAACGCGCCGGTGCAGGTCAGAATGGCTGCATGCACGCCGCTTCCGATCCCATCCTGAGCCGCGCCGCGATCGCAGGGCATCCGGTGCATCCGATGCTGATCCACTTTCCGGTCGCGGCGCTGATCGGGCTGGTCGGCGCCGATGCCGCCTACCTGCACGGCGGCGATCCGTTCTGGGCGCGCGCGGGCCTGTGGCTGGCCGGCGTCGGCGCGGTGGGCGGCTGGGTGGCCAGCCTCGCCGGCCTGGTGGACCTGCTCACGGTCGCGCGCATCCGCCAGCTGTTGACGGCCTGGGGGCATGCGCTCATCGCCGTGATGATGCTGTCGCTGGCCTCCCTGAACTGGGTGCTGCGCTGGGGCGAGGATCCCGGCGCGCTGGTGCGGCCATGGGGCCTGGCGCTGACCCTGCTCACGGCGGGGTTCATCGGACTCGCGTCCTATCTGGGCGGTCGGCTCGTCTACGAGAACGCGGTGGCAGTCGACACGAGCGAGTGAAAGCGGATGGGCGCGCGGCATGGCGTGTGCGTCAGAAGGGCTTGCCCAGCACCAGCCAGGCGATCAGCGCCAGCCACAGCGCAGAGGCGGCGGTCACACAGGAGGCCGCGAACGCGACCACCGGGTGCCCGCGTTCGTTGCGCAGGATCAGCATGCCGCAGGCGGCATGGCCCAGCACCAGCAGGCTCACGAGCGCCAGCTTGGCGATGAGCCAGGGGGCGAGCAGTCCGTGCAGCAGAAACAAGACGGTGCCCGAGGCGATGGCCAGCAGGGCCGCCGGCGTGGCGACACCCGTGAAGATGCCGCGCGGCATGCGCTGCGGCGTGCCGGCCGCGGCGATGGACCAGGGCAGGTACAGCAGCGCACCGGCCCACACGATCACCGCGCTCAGGTGCACAAGCTTGAGCCAGGGCATGCGATCGGGCCGGCGGGCTGTCGCGCTGCGCGCGTCAGCGCACATCCACGGGCGCGTCGCGCCCGCGCGCGGCCGGATCGGGCGGGCCGGGTTCGCGGTCCTTCTTCACTTTCTCGGCATCCGGATGCTTCACCACCTCGCATGCCTCGTCTTCCTTCAGCGAGGCGTCCTGCGACTGGGCGGACTGCCGACGCTTCCTGCCCTTCGCAAGCCGGCCTTCCTCTTCGGCCTTGCGCATCTGCTCGCGGCCGCAATCCGGTGACTTCGTCTTTTTCATCCGATGAATCCTCGCGGGTTGCCGGAAAGTTGGCCGGCACCAGCCTGTGGGCAGGGCCCGGGCGATCGCGCTGCCGTCCAGCCGGCCACTGCTGCGACCTTTGCAGCGTGGATGGACGCACGCCCGGCAGGGCCCTGGCTGGGTCGTGAGAAAGATCCGGCTCTTGGCGTTGTTGTGGCCTGCGGCGATGACCGTGAATGCATCGTAGGAGGCGCGCTGCGCGCACGATGTAAGACACGGGCGCAATTCCGACGAAGACGCGCCACGCTGGCACCTGCGCTCAGGCAACGCCTGCGGGGCAGCCATAGGCCACCCGCGGCCACCCGCGCTGTTGCGTGCACGCATCGGCAGGCGTGGACGATTCAGCCCCCAATTGGCGCGCGTTTGCCGGTGCAAAAACCACGTCCTCATATAGGGGCGCGGAAGAGAAAACAAGTGCTTTATCCGACGCGCCATGGAAGGAAAGACCGGTCGCCGCAGGGTTGACGCATTTTTCGGTTGCCGGAGCTATTGATTCTTGAATTAGAATTTCCCCCGTTTCAATTCCTCAGGAACCCGGAAATGAGTACTACGCTGGCGGACATCAATTCGCAGATTCAAAAGCACGATGAGCAGATTGCGCAATTGCGCAAGCAGGCCGAGGCGCTGCGCAATCAGGAGCGCGCAGGCGTGATCGAGGAGTTGCGCAGAAAGATCGCCGAATACGGTATTTCCGCGGCCGATCTCAAGTTGACCACCCGTGGCGGTGCAAAGCGCAGCGCGCCGGCCGCCGCCCCGAAGAATGCGGCCAAGTACCGCAGCCCGACGGGCGAAACCTGGTCGGGCGGCCGTGGCCGCAAGCCGCGCTGGGTCACGGAAGCGCTGGCTGCAGGCAAGTCGCTGGCCGATTTCGAGATCGAATAGCCCGGGCGCATGCCGGCGAATGAAAAAAGCCCGCATCCGCGGGCTTTTTTTGCATCGACATTGCGATCGAGGTGTTCAGTTCACCATCACGAGCTTGCCCTTGACGGCGCGCGAACCCATGTGCGCGTAAGCGGCCTTCAATTCCGACATGGGCATCGTCCTGTCGATCACCGGCTTGATCTTGCCCTGCCCGTACCACTGCGCCAGTTCGGCCATCATCTGCGCATTGGCCTTGGGCTCCCTTTTGGCGAAGTCGCCCCAGAACACGCCGACCAGCGAGGCACCTTTGAGCAGCGGCAAATTCAGCGGCAACGAAGGAATCGGGCCTGCCGCGAAACCGACGATCAAATAGCGCCCGCGCCAGGCGATCGAGCGGAACGCCGGCTCGGCGAAATCGCCGCCCACCGGGTCGTAGATCACGTCCGGGCCCTTGCCGCCGGTGGCTTCCTTGACTGCGTCGCGGAAGCCGCCCGGCAGGGCATGCGTGCTGTAGTTGATCGTCAGGTCGGCGCCGATGCTGCGGCACAGATCGCACTTCTCGTCGGTCGATGCCGCGGCGATGACGCGCGCGCCGGCCGCCTTGGCGATCTGGATCGCGGCCGTGCCCACGCCGCCGGCCGCGCCGAGCACCAGCACCGTCTCGCCGGCCTTGAGCTGCGCACGGTCCATCAGCGCGTGCCACGAGGTGGCATAGATCATGATGAAGGCGGCCGCGTCCACGTGGCCGAAGCCGTCGGGCAGCGGCATGCACAGCGCGGCCTGCGCCAGCGTGTGCGTGCCGAAGCCGCCGGTGCCCGACAGGCAAGCCACGTTCTGGCCCGGCCGCAGGTGGGTGACGCCTTCGCCGACCGCCTGCACCACGCCCGCGTACTCGGAGCCCGGCACGAAGGGCAGGGGCGGCTTCATCTGGTACTTGTTCTGGACGATCAGCAGGTCCGGAAAATTCAGGCTGGCCGCCTTGATCTCGATCAGCACCTGCCCGGGACCGGGCTGGGGCGTGGGCAATTCCTTCCAGACCAGCGCCTCGACGCCGACCGGGTTTTCGCAAAGCCATGCGTGCATGGGGAGTCTCCTTTTCGGGCGGTCATGATACGGGCGGCCGGGCGCCTGCCGATGTCTCTGGGGCGACCGCGCGCGCTGCGGGGGCGCAAGGCCGGTGGCGGCGCCCGGCCGCCTAGAATGACGGCCGATCGACGCCATGAAAATCCTCATCTCCAACGACGACGGCTACCAGGCACCCGGCATCGTGGCGCTGCACGCGGCGCTCGCCGACATCGCCGACGTCGAAGTGATCGCGCCCGAGCACAACAACAGCGCGAAATCCAATGCCCTCACGCTGGCCGCGCCGCTGTACGTGCGCGAGGCGTCCAACGGCTTTCGCTACGTGACCGGCACGCCGGCCGACTGCGTGCACATCGCACTGAAGGGCCTGCTGGGCTACCGGCCCGACCTGGTGGTCTCGGGCATCAACAACGGCGCCAACATGGGCGACGACACCATCTATTCGGGCACCGTCGGCGCCGCGATGGAAGCCTACCTGTTCGGCCTCCCGGCGATCGCCTTCTCGCAGATCGAGAAGGGCTGGGCGCATGTCGACGCCGCCGCGCAGGTGGCCCGGCGGCTGGTGCAGCGCATCGAGCGCGAGCGCATGCTCGAGGGGCCGGCCTGGCTGCTCAACGTGAACGTGCCGAACCTGCCGCTGGACGCGCTCAAGCCGATCCGCGTGTGCCGCCTGGGGCGGCGCCATGCGGCGGAGAAGGTCATCACCCAGGACAGCCCGCGCGGCGAGACCATGTACTGGATCGCCAGCGCGGGCGGCGCCAAGGACAGCGGCGAGGGCACGGACTTCCATGCCGCCGCGGCCGGCCACGTGGCGCTCACGCCGCTGCAGATCGACCTGACCGACCACGCCAATCTCGGCCAGTGGCGCGACGCGGTGGCGCGGCTGGACACGGCCGACTGATGGCGCAGCGCCCCAGCTTTCCGGTCCGCCTCACGCCCACGGCCTCCGCCGCGACGCGCGGCAGGCAGCCCGCGGCGCCGGTCCGGCCGATGGTCGTGGCCGGCACGCCGTCGATGGCCTCGGAGGCCATCCGCGCGCGCATGGTGCAGAAGCTGGCGGCGCAGGGCGTTGCCGATGCGCGCGTGCTGCGCGCGATGGGCACCGTCGAGCGCCATCGCTTCGTCGACAGCGCGCTGGTCAACCAGGCCTACGAAGACACCAGCCTGCCGATCGGGCTGGGCCAGACGATCTCCAAGCCGAGCGTGGTGGCGCGCATGACCGAGCTGCTGCTCGGCGCGCCCGCGCTGGCGGGGCAGCCGCAGGGGCGGCTCGGCCGTGTGCTCGAGGTCGGCACCGGCTGCGGCTACCAGGCGGCCGTGCTCAGCCATGTGGCCAGCGAGGTCTACAGCATCGAGCGGCTGCGCGGCCTGCACGAGCGTGCGCGCACGAACCTGCGGCCGTTCCGCTTCGCCACCGTGCATCTGCTGCTGGGTGACGGCATGGTCGGCTATGCCAAGGGGGCGCCGTACGCGGGTATCCTGGCTGCGGCGGGCGGGGAGGCCGTGCCGCAGGCGTGGCTGGACCAGCTGGCCGTGGGCGGCCGGATCGTGGCGCCCATGCAGTCGCAAAATGGCGGCCAAACACTTGTCGTGATTGATAAATCTGCCCGCGGCTTCGAGCGCCGCGTTCTTGAGGCGGTCCACTTTGTCCCCCTAAAATCGGGGATTGCTTGAAGGAACAACACATGCAGGGTATTGGCAATCGGCGTTGGCTTGTCGGCGTGGCGCTGGCGGTGGCGTTCGTGATTGCGGGTTGCGCGGCCAAGCGTGGCCCGGTGCTGGTGGAAGACCGCGGCACGATGGGGCAGGCGTCTGCGTCGGGCGCGCTTCCCACCACCGATGCGTCCGGCAAGCCGCTGCCGGGCATCGAGAACCTCGGCAAGCCCGGCTACTACGCCGTGCGACCCGGTGACACGATCCGCCGCATCGGCACGGAGACCGGGCAGAACTGGCGCGACCTCGTGCGCTGGAACGATCTGGAGAATCCGGACCTGATCGAAGTCGGGCAGGTGCTGCGCGTCATTCCGCCCGTCGCAGCCGGCACGGCCACCGCCGCGGCCCCCGCGGGCGTCGGTGTGCCGAGCGCCGGGACCGCAGCCACGGTCGCGCCGCCGACGGCGGCGGGGGCCACCGAGCCTGCAGCGAGCACGGCGGCGGCGCCGACGCCGCCGGTCACGACCTCTTCGGTCGCGCCGGCTGCCGCGGCGTCGGGCGACGAGGACGTCGGCTGGATCTGGCCCGCGCGAGGCACCCTGCTCGCCGGCTTCGACGAGGCCAAGAACAAGGGGCTGGACATCGGCGGGCGCGCCGGCGATGCCGTGGTGGCGGCCGCCGACGGCCGCGTGGTGTATGCCGGTGCCGGCCTGCGCGGCTACGGCAACCTCATCATCCTCAAGCACAACAACACCTACCTTACCGCGTACGCGCACAACCAGACGTTGCTGGTGAAGGAAGACCAGTCGGTCCAGAAGGGCCAGAAGATCGCCGAGATGGGCAGCAGCGATGCCGATCGCGTGAAGCTGCACTTCGAGATCCGGCGCCAGGGCAAGCCGGTCGATCCGGCGCGATACCTGCCGGCCAGGTAGTTCTCCCATGGCAGCCGCCCGCCCGCGCCGCACCCCGATCGTGCGCGCGGCAGCGGGCCGGGGCCGCATGCCCACCCTCGTCGAAGAGGACCGGGCGCCGGATGACCTGCCGCCGGCGGTCGCGCTGCTCGCCGCCGACGCGGGCAGCGAGGGCGGCGACTCGCTCACTCTGTATCTGCGCGAGGTGCGCCGCACCGAACTCTTCACGCCCGAGGAGGAATACCGCACCGCCGTGGCCGCGCGCAGCGGCGACTTCGCGGCCCGGCAGTCGATGATCGAGCACAACCTGCGGCTGGTGGTCAACATCGCCAAGGGCTATCTGGGCCGCGGCGTGCCGCTGGCCGACCTGATCGAGGAAGGCAACCTGGGGCTGATGCACGCGATCGGCAAGTTCGAGCCCGAGCGCGGCTTTCGCTTTTCCACCTATGCGACCTGGTGGATCCGCCAGGCCGTCGAACGCGCCGCCATGGTGCAGGGCCGCGCGATCCGCCTGCCGGTGCATGTGGTGCGCGACCTGCAACAGGTGCTGCGCGCGCGCCGCACGCTCGAGGGCGATGCCGAATTCACGGCGCGCCGGCCCGATGGCGTGCGGGTGGAGGACGTGGCCGCGCTGCTGGGGCGCGATGTGAGGGAGGTGGGCGAACTGCTCGCGCTGGCCGAGGCGCCGCGCTCGCTGGATGCGGGCGTGGAGCGCGGCGACGACAGTTTCACGCTGGCCGACACCGTGGCCTCCGAGGCCGAGGGCGCCGACCCCACGGGCCTGACGCAGGCGCACGAGGTGGAGCGGCTGCTGGATCGCTGGATCGATGCGCTCAATGCCCGCGAGCGCGAGGTGCTGGAAGGCCGCTACGGCCTGCACGACCGCGAACCCGAGACATTGGAGGTGCTCAGCGAACGGCTGGGCCTGACGCGCGAACGGGTGCGGCAGATCCAGAACGAGGCGCTGGCCAAGATGCGCCGCCACATGGCGCGCTCGGGCGTCGGGCGCGACGCGCTGTTCTAGCCGCCGTTCCCCGCCCATGCCGCTGAGACAATCGGGGCATGACGGATTCCAATGACGACAAGGCCATCCAGCCCCACGACGAAGGATGGCTCCAGGTCGAGTCGCTCGACCTCGACGCGCAGGGCGTCGCCCACCGGCCCGACGGCAAGGTGGTCTTCATCGACGGCGCGCTGCCATTCGAGGAAGTGCGCGTCAATGTGCACCGGAAGAAGAACAACTGGGAGCAGGGCACGCTGACCGCGCTGCGCCGCGAATCGTCGCAGCGCGTGCGCCCGGGCTGCCCGCACTTCGGGCTGCATGCCGGCGCCTGCGGCGGCTGCAAGATGCAGCACTTGGACGCGGCGGCGCAGGTCGCCGTCAAGCAGCGCGCGCTGGAGGACAACCTCTGGCACCTCGGCAAGGTGCGGGCCGAAAGCCTCCTGCGGCCCCTGCAGGGACCGACCTGGCACTACCGCTATCGCGCGCGCCTGTCGGTGCGCTACGTGCACAAGAAGGGCACCACGCTGATCGGCTTCCACGAGCGCAAGAGCCGCTACGTGGCCGACATGACCGTGTGCCCCGTGCTGCCGGCGCCGGTGAGCGCCATGCTGCTGCCGCTGCGGACCCTGATCGACTCGCTGGACGCGCGCGAGACCTGCCCGCAGATCGAGGTGGCCTGCGGCGACGCGCCCGGCACCGCTGCACTTGGCGTCGTGGCGCTGGTGCTGCGCCATCTCGCGCCGCTCTCGGCGGCGGACATCGCGCGGCTGAAGGCCTTCGCGGCGCAGCACCCCAGTGTGCAATGGTGGCTGCAGCCCAAGGGGCCGGACACGGCGCACCGGCTGGAGGAGGGCGGTGTGCCGCTGGCCTACGAGCTGCCGGATTTCGGCCTCACCATGCCCTTCAAGCCGACCGACTTCACGCAGGTCAATCCGCACATCAACCGCGTGCTGGTGTCGCGTGCCCTGCGCCTGCTCGGCGTGCAGCCCGGCGACCGGGTGATCGACTGGTTCTGCGGCCTGGGCAACTTCACGCTGCCGCTGGCCACGCAGGCGCGCGAGGTGCTGGGCATCGAGGGCAGCCAGGTGCTGGTCGAGCGCGCCCGGCGCAATGCGCAGGCGAACCTGGCCGGCCGCGCGCATGGGGCCACCGACTTCGCGGTGCGCAACCTGTTCGAGATGACCCCCGGGATGCTGGTGGCCGACGGCCAGGCCGACCGCTGGCTGGTCGATCCGCCGCGCGAAGGCGCCTTCGCGCTGGCCAAGGCCATCGCCGATCTGCACCAGCAGCCCGAGCATCGCGGGGGCTGGACACCGCCGCGGCGCATCGTCTACGTGAGCTGCAATCCGTCGACGCTGGCGCGCGACGCCGGCCTGCTGGTACACCAGGGCGGCTACCGCTGCACCCACGCGGGCGTGGTCAACATGTTCCCGCACACCGCGCACGTGGAGTCGATGGCGGTGTTCGACCTCGATCCGCCATGAAAGAAAAAGGGGCCGAAAGGCCCCTTGTTCGATTCAGCGAAGCGCCGTGGTCAATCGCGCTCGCCGCCCAGGATGCCCAGCAGGGCCAGCAGGCTCTGGAACACGTTGAACAGGTCCAGGTACAGCGCCAGCGTGGCACTGATGTAGTTGGTCTCGCCGCCGTCCAGGATCTGCTTGATGTCGTAGAGCATGTAGGCTGAGAAGATGCCGATCGCGGCCACCGAGATCGCCAGCATGCCCGCCGTGGAGCCGACGAAGACGTTGATGATCGCGCCCACGAACAGCACCAGCACGCCCACGAAGAGGAACTTGCCCATGCCCGAGAGGTCGCGCTTGATCACCGTGGCCAGCGAGGCCATGACGAAGAAGACGCCCGCGGTGCCGCCGAAGGCGGTCATGATCAGTTCGGAGCCGTTCTTGAAGCCCAGCACCATCGCGATCAGGCGCGAGAGCATCAGGCCCATGAAGAAGGTGAAGGCCAGCAGCACCGGCACGCCGGCGGCCGAGTTGCGGGTTTTCTGGATCGCGAACATGAAGCCGAACGCGCCGCCCAGGAACACGATCAGGCCCAGGCCGCCGCTCAGCGAGCGGGTGATGCCGGTGGCCACGCCCAGCCAGGCGCCCGCCACGGTCGGCAGCAGGCTCAGTGCCAGCAGCCAGTAGGTGTTGCGCAGGACGCGATGGCGTTCCGCCTGCGGCAGCGTCTGGCCGTAGCCGACTGGGGTGTCGAAGGTATTGACGCGGTCATTCATGTCAGGTGCTCCTGAGGGAGGAGAGGTTGGTGCAGGACTGCAGTTGGGGTGCATTCTAGGGGCCTGCAAGGGCCTGGAAACAAGAAACCGTGCTGGGAAGACCCCCATTCCCGCGGCGCGAGGGGGTTATGCTTTCGGTTTTGCAACGACCTTTCCGACCATGAAAACCAAGCATTACCTCGAACTTGCCGACGTCAAGCGCATCGCGGCCGCGGCCGAAGCCGAGGCGCTCAAGAACGACTGGGCGGTGACCATCGCCATCGCCGACGACGCCGGCAATCTGCTGTGGCTGCAGCGCCTGGACGGCGCGGCGGCGCTGTCGGCCCACATCGCGCCGGCCAAGGCACACACCGCGGCCCTGGGCCGCCGGGAGAGCAAGGTCTACGAGGACATGATCAACGGCGGCCGCACCGCCTTCCTGACCGCCCCGCAGGTGCAGGGCCTGCTCGAAGGCGGGGTGCCGATCGTCAAGGACGGCGAGGTGATCGGCGCCGTGGGCGTGAGCGGCGTCAAGTCGAACGAGGATGCCCAGATCGCCAAGGCCGGCATCGCCGCCCTGGGCTGAGGCGCACGGGACAACAAGGCCCCGCGCTCCGCCGCTTCGCGGGTCGCAGCCCACGAGGGGTGCTTCTTGCCTTGGGGCGGCCCAGCGGAAAAAAAAGCCGGCCCATGGGGCCGGCTTTTTCGATGGGGGTGTCAGCGCGGAAAAAAAGCTTGGCTAGTCGGCGAACCGTTGGCTAGCAAAAAACGACCCTTGGAGGAATCCTCCTCGAGTCGCCCCACGATGAAACTTGCCGGGGCGCGAGCCGATGCCTACTTGGTGAGGATCAGCTTGCCGAGTTTGGTGGCCTGGAGCCGGTAGAGCGAACCGTTGTGCATGATGCCGACGGTCTTCTGGCCCTTCAGCAGGTCCATGCTGTCCACCAGCGGCGCGGGACGGCCGGTGGCGATGGGTGCCGCATGGCCGCCGCCCGACTGATCGAGCGAGGGATGGCTCAGAACCGAGAAAGCGTTGGGGGTGGCTTGCATGACACCGTTCCTTGTTCACTGAAGCGATGGAGTGAATGATAATGATTCGCAATAGAAAGTCAATCACTTCGATCGTTTTTTTTCGTCCAGTCGTCGCGGGTACGAAAAAGCCCCCGAAGGGGCTCTCTGACGGCGTCTGCATGCCGCCGCATCTTTCGATGAGCGGTCAGTCGGTCTTGGGCTCGGTGATGAAGCCGATCTTGCGCACACCCGCTTGCTGCGCCGCGGCCATCGCCGTGGCCACGCGCTCGTAGCGCACTTCCTTGTCGCCGCGGATGTGCAGTTCGGGCTGCGGGTCCTTGGCGGACTCCGCCGCCAGGCGCGATTCCAGCGTGGCGTCGTCGATCTTTTCCTGGTTCCAGTAGAAGGCGCCGTCGGCCGCCACGCTGAGCTGGATGGTCTCCGGCTTGGTTTCCTCGCGCTGGTTGGTGGCGCGCGGCAAGTCGATGTTGACCGCGTGCTTCATCACCGGCACGGTGATGATGAAGATGATGAGCAGCACCAGCATGACGTCGACCAGCGGCGTCATGTTGATCTCGTTCATCACGTCATCGGGTTCGTCCTGCGTTCCGAAAGCCATGGACTGCCTCAGCCTTTCTTGAGCGGCACGATCGTCGCGTCGCCACCCTGCACACGGGCGCCGGTCACGAAGTAGGCGTGCAGGTCATGCGCGAAGCTGTTGAGCTTGGTCAGCACGAACTTGTTGCCGCGCACCAGTGCGTTGTAGCCCAGCACGGCGGGAATGGCCACCGCCAGGCCCAGCGCCGTCATGATCAGCGCCTCGCCGATCGGGCCGGCCACGCGGTCGATGGTGGCCTGGCCGGCCGAACCGATGCTCATCAGCGCATGGTAGATGCCCCACACCGTGCCGAACAGGCCGATGAACGGCGCCGTCGAGCCGACCGAGGCCAGGATCGCCAGCCCGGTCTGCAGGCGGGCGGTGAATTCGTCGATGCCGTTGCGCAGGCTGCGCGTGACCCAGTCGCTCACGTCGAGCGAATCGTGCAGGTGCGCCTTGGTGTTGCGGTGGTGCGCCGTCGCCTCGCGGCCTTCGAGCGCGAGCACGCGGAAGGGGTTGCTGTCGTCCTTGCCGAGCTTGTTCAGCGCGGTGGCGAAGTCCTCGCTGTGCCAGAAGTCCGAAGAATGGCGCGCCATGCGCTTGTAGCGCACGATGTCGATCGCCTTGACGAGGATCACGATCCAGGAGGCGAGGGACATGGCGATCAGGATCACGGCCGTGGCCTTGATGACGATATCGCCCTGCGTCCACACGTGCATCAGGCCAAATTGGGAATCCATACGAAAACTGCTCCAGAGAAGATTAATTGAGAACCCAGTTGATGGGGACGTTGAATTCCATGGCCTCGACGACCCCGTTGCGCCTGCCCGGCACGTAGCGCCAGCTCATGACGGCGGTGCGCGCGGCCTCGTCCAGGCGCTCGTAGCCGCTGGACTGGCGGATGGTCGCGCTCTTGGGCAGGCCGTCGACGCCGATCAGCACCCGCACGACGGTCTTGCCCTGCTCGCCCAGGCGCTTGCTCATCGCCGGATAGACGGGCTTCGGGTTGTTCAGGTAGTCGGCGTTGGTGGACGGCAGCTGGATCGCCGGCGGCGCGGGCGGCGCCGGGGGCGGGGCCGGCGGTGCGGGAGGCGCGGGCGGTGCCTGCGGCGGGGCGGGCGGCGGCGGCTCGGGGTCGCCCACCGGGGCCGCCGGCGCCGGCGTGGGATCGCGGATCGCCTGCGGTCTGGGCGGCGGCGGCGTCTTGACCGGCTGCGGCTTCTGGGGCGCCGGAGGAGGGGGAGGCGGCGGCGGAGGCGGCTCGACCGGCTTGGGCGGCTCGATGAACTGGCTGAGGATCTCGACCGGCACCACGATCTCGGCGGCGCGCCGGATCATCCCGCTCTGCAGGGCCCACAGGGCGGCGACGTGAAACAGGACGACACCGCCGGCGATGACGGCGTTGCGCGAGAGGCCCAGGGCCGAGGTCGGGGGAGAGGAGAAGCGGCTAGACACGATCCACCATGGTCAGAACGGGCACGCCAACCGTACCCGGGCGCAGCTCAAACCGCTACTACTTGCGAAAAATCCACCAGACGGAGCCGGCGACGAAGATCAGGCTGCCGGCGAGTGCCGAGACGAATTCCATACCCTGCTTTCCGTGATGGAAGTGGCAAGCTGGATCGCCCTCGGCGCGTCGTCGCGGCACAGCGCCGCGACGGGGTGCGAGGCGCTGCATTGCGCGACCATGTCGCGCGCACAGCCTTCACACTGGCCACATTGGGTGGCCACGCCGAGCTCGAACTGGATTTCGTCGAAAGTCATCCCCGCGCGCGCATGACGCGCGATTTCGCGATCGGAGACTCGACGGCATACGCAGACGATCATGGCGGTGAAGGCGGCAGTAGCTGGCTGATTTGAAAGACGCACGATTATAAATACGAATTCGTCGCATTTGCAATCGCTATCGACCCTCGCCGCGCCGGGGCTTTCAAGCCCTCGTCCGACCGCTCAGACTTCCGACCACATGCGCAGGAGATTGTGGTAGTGGCCGGTGAGCGCGACGGTTTCCTCGCAGTCGCCCACGCGCCCGCGCAGCTTCTGGATCGACTGGTCGAGTTCGAACAGCATGCTTCTGCGCTGGTCGTCGCGCACCATGCTCTGCAGCCAGAAGAACGAGCACAGACGCGTGCCGCGGGTCACGGGGTGGACGCGGTGCAGGCTGCTGGAGGGATAGAGGATGAGGTCGCCGGCCGGCAGCTTGACCTCGTGCGTGCCGTAGGTGTCGACCACTTCCAGGTCGCCGCCGTCGTATTCGTCGGGCTCGCACAGGAACAGCGTGCACGACAGGTCGGTGCGCAGCTGCAGCGAGGTGCCCGGGATCGTGCGCACCGACCCGTCGATGTGCAGGCCGTAGTTCTCGCCGCCCTCGTAGCGGTTGAACAGGGGCGGAACGAAGCGCAAGGGCAGCGCGGCGGAGAAGAACAGCGGATTCCCGGCCAGGGCGGCGAGGATGGTATTGCCGAGCGTGCGGCCCAGCGGCGACAGTTCCGGCAACTGGCGGTTCTGCTTGACCTTGGCGCCTTGCTCGCCCACCGTTTCCCGCCCGTCGACCCATTCGGCGGCATCGAGCGCGGCGCGCATCTCGCGCACTTGTTCGGGCGTCAGGACGGCGGGCACATGCAGCATCATCGGGATCGCTCTCCATGAAAAAGGCCCCGGTGAATGCCGGGGCCGGAAGTGTCGCACTCCTCGCCACGAGGAGCTTGCGCCGGATCAGAACTTGAAGTTCGCGCTCAGCTGGGCGGAGCGCGGCGTTCCCATGACGAGGCGGTTGCCGGCGTTGTTCACGCGCGCCAGGTAGAACTTGTCGGCCAGGTTGTACAGGTTGAGCTGGACCGACACGTTCTTGTTGACCTCGTAGCCGAGCATCGCGTCATACACCGTGTAGCTCGGGATGTTCGGGAAGAAGGTGGTGGCGGTGGGCGCGGCGTTGGTCGTCGCGCGGGCCTGCGTGTCCACATGGCGTACTCCGCCGCCGACGATCAGGCCGAAGGGGAACCTGTAGGTGGTCCACAGCGTGGCGGTGAGCTTGGGCGAGTAGCGGATCTGGGCGCCGTTCTGCGTGGTGCTGGTGCGCGAACCCTCCAGGATCTTGGTGTCGATGTGCGCCAGGCCGGCGATCACCTGCCAGGCGGGCGTGATCTGCCCGACGGCGCTCAGTTCCACGCCCTGCACGCGGGTCTTGCCATACTGCTCGGTGTTGCCGAAGGTGTCGACCTGCACCTGCTCGTTCTTGTTCGTGGTGCGGAACAGCGCGGCGGTGACGGCAAGGCGCTGGTCCAGCAGATCCCACTTGGTGCCGATTTCAGCCGTCTTGGCTTTCTGCGGATCGAGGTTGGGGTTGTTGACATTGGCGGTGGTCGTGCCCGACAGCGCGAAGTCCGAGCCGGGCGGGCGCGCCGAGGTGGCATAGGCCGCGTAGATGCTGCCATTGGGCGCCGGCTTGTAGACCACGCCCAGCTTGCCGGTCAGCAGGTTGTCGGACTTGCCCAGCGTGGTGCCGGTCTGCAAGCCGTCGGCGGCGGGGGCGCTCAGGCTGAAGTAGTTCGTCTTGTAGTGCTCGTAGCGCAGGCCGCCGTTGATGCTCCACTGCTCGTTGAACTTGAGCGTGTCGAAGGCATAGATCGCTGCCGTGGTGGTCTTGCCCTCGGTGCGCGCGCCGTTCGGCAGCACCGGCACGAAGGCGCGGTGCACGTTCGGGAAGTACAGGCTGTTGTAGGCCAGGTAGGACCCGCCGGAGGGCAGGCCGTTGAACGCGTTGACCTGCGCGGCGAGCGTGTCGTTGGCCTGTTCCTCGCGGGCGAACTCGATGCCGGCGCTGATCGAATGCTGGAGGCCGCCGAGCACCAGGTCGGCCGTCACGTTGGTCTGGTTGGCCAGGATCTCGTTCTTCTGCAGCTTGCCCTGCGGCAGCACGCGCGTCGACCAGCCCAGGGGATTCCACACGTCCGGCGTGAGCAGGCCGTTGCTGAACGGCGCGGTGAGCACCAGATCCTGCTTCGTGCGGCCCCAGCGCGAGATGTTGCGCAGCGTCACGCCCGGTGCGAGATCGTGCTCGACGCGCGCCGTGAACATGTCGGCCTTCACGTTGTCGTGGTCGGAGAGATAGCCGTAGTAGTTGTTCGTGTCCGCGCGCGGGCCGTTGCCGCCGCGCGCCGCGAGCTGCGCCAGGTAGTAGCCGTCCAGGCCGATGGAGGGAATGCCGCCGTCGGGGCGGTCCTTCTGGTCCATGTGCAGGTAGGACAGGTACACGCGCGTCGGCGTGCCCAGTCCGAACGCCAGCGAGGGTGCGACGCCCCAGCGCTTGGCCTGCACGTGGTCGCGGCCCGGCACGCCGCTGTCCTGGGCCAGCAGATTGAGCCGGAAGGCCATCGTCCCGCTCTCGTTGAGCGCGCGGTTGATGTCCGCGGTGGCCCGCTTGTGGCTGGCCGAGCCCAGGCTCACGCTGCCCGCGAAGAAGTTCGCTGCCTCGGGGACCTTGGACGACAGGTTGATGTAGCCCGTCGGCGCGCCGCGGCCGATGTCGGCGCCGGCGGGGCCCTTCACCACCTCCACCTGTTCGATGTTGAAGACGTCGCGCGAGACGGTGCCCAGGTCTCGGATGCCGTCCACGAAGATGCTGCCCGAGGTGTCGAAGCCGCGCATGAACACCGCGTCGCCGGTGGCCGTGTTGCCGTTCTCGCCCATCTGGAAGGTGATGCCGGGCGTGTTGCGCAAGGCTTCGGTCAGCGTTGTCGCGCCCTGGTCCTGCAGCACTTCCTTCTTGATGACGGTGATGGTCTGGGGCGTGTCGACCAGCGGTTGGGTGAACTTGGGCGACGAGGAGGTGGTGGGTTTGTAGCCGTCGGCGGTCGCCTCGACCTTGACTTCCGACAGCGTATTGGTCTGCGCCGTCACCGGCAGCGCGATCGCCATCAGCGTGGCGGCGGCAGCGGCACTGGCCCGGGGCGATGCAACCCGCGTCACATGATGTTTGCGGCTCTTGATGTAGTTGGATGCCATTGGAGTTCCCTCGAGAAGGTATTGGTGTGAACTCGACTGGCTGGGCCGCAGACGGGGGAGCCGCAATGCAGCTTGCGACGCGGATTGGCTGGGTGAGGCGAACACTCGAATGGGTTCGCGATGGGAATGATAATAATTCGCAATATATTTGCGAATTATTTCGCAGCTTTTGTCGCCTTTCGGCAACGATCTAGCCGATGGCCGTGCCCGCCTGCCAGCCCCCGCCCAGCACCCGGAACAGATCGACCGCCGCCGTCAGCCGCGCCAGGCGCAACTGCGCCAGCGTGTCCTGCGCGCTGAACAGCGTGCGCTGCGCATCGAGCACGGTCAGCAGGGTGTCGCTGCCCTCGCGGTAGCGCAGTTCCGACAGGCTCAGCGTGCGCTGCGCCTGGGCGACGACTTCGCGCTGGACTTCCTCCTGGCGCGTGCTGCGGTCCGCATTGCCGAGCGCGTCGTCCACTTCCTTGAGCGCCGAACGCACCGCGCCGGCGTAGTTCTCCAGCAGGATCTCGCGCTGGGCCTGCGAGGATTCCACCGCCAGGCGCTGGCGGCCGCCGTCGAAGATGCTCTGTGCCAGCGACAGGCCGATCGAGACGGTGCGGGTGCTGTCCACCAGGCTCAGCAGCGCGGCGCTGCTGACGCCGCCGCCGGCCGACAGCGACACCGAGGGCAGCAGGGCGGCGCGGGCTGCGGCCACGTTGGCATCGCCGGCAGCGAGCTGGGCCTCCGCGGCAGCCAGGTCGGGCCGGCGCGTCAGCAACTCCGAAGGCAGTCCCGGCGCCACCGCGGGCGGGGTCAGCTGCGTCAGCAACTCGCCCTCGCCCGGCTCGAAGCCCTGCGGCACGCGGCCCAGCAGCAGCGCCAGGGCGGAGGCGGTCTGGCGCACCTGGGTCTCCAGCGGGATCAGTGCGGTGCGCTGCTGCAGCACCGTCGTGGTCTGCTGCGAAACGTCCAGCGGGGTGGCGACGCCGAAGCGATAGCGGGCCTCGACGATGTTGAGCACGCGCTCGGCGGTGGCGAGGTTCTCGCGTGCGATGGCCAGGCGCTCGCGCGTCGCGAGCCACTGGAAGTAGGTGGTGGCGACCGAGGCGGTGAGGGTGATGCGCACGGTCTCCAGGTCGTGGCGGCTGGCGTCGAAGGAAGCCTGCGCGCTCTGCACGCCTGCGGCGATGCGGCCCCAGAGGTCGAGCTCGTAGCTCACCGAGAGCGACACGCTGCTCGATTCGCGCGTGCTGGCGGGCACGCCGCCGGCCTCGCTGCGGCTCGCGCCGGTGCCGACCGAGCCCGAGACGCCCGGCAGCTGCGCCGCGCCCGCCATCCGCAGCGCGATGTCGGCCTGGCGCACGCGCTGGGCGGCGATGCGCAGGTCGCCGCTGCCCTGCAGGGCTTCGTCGATGAGCGCTTCCAGCCGCGCGGAGTCGAAGCTGCGCCACCAGTCGGGGGCGATGGCCGCCGCGCCGGGCATTGCGGTTTCGTTCCAGGCCGCCGGCATCGCCGTCGGCAAGGCGGTGCGGGGCTCCGTGACGGCACAGCCGGCGAGCAGCAGCGCGGCGAGCAGGGCGGACAGGCGGATGGCAGGAGGACGCATGGGTTTCATCATTCCGAGGCGAGGGCGACCACCGGATCGAGCCCGGCGGCCTTCTTGGCCGGCAGGTAGCCGAACACCAGGCCGGTGGCGAAGGCGCAGCCGAAGGCCAGCAGCACCGGCGCCGGCGAGTACTGGATGGGCGTGCCGAAGGAGGCGATCACCGCCGCCGCGCCGAGCCCGAAGACCACGCCCACCGCGCCGCCGAGCGCCGACACCGCCAGCGCCTCGATCAGGAACTGCTGCAGGATGTTGCGCATGCGCGCGCCGGTGGCCATGCGGATGCCGATCTCGCGGGTGCGCTCGGTCACCGACACCAGCATGATGTTCATCACGCCGATGCCGCCCACCAGCAGCGAGATCGCGGCGATGGAGCCCAGCAGGATGGTCATGGTGTTCTGCGTCTCGCTCACGGTCTCGATCAGCGAGGCCATGTTGCGGATCTGGAAGTCCACCGTGCCGTGGCGCTCGGTCAGCAGGGTCTCGACCGCGGCCTGGGTCTCGTCGATGCGCTTGACGTCGGCCACCGCCACCGTCACGTTGCGCAGGAAGCGCTGGCCCGACAGCCGCAGCTGGCTGGTGGCGTAGGGCACGAAGACCACGTCGTCCTGGTCCTGCCCCATCGGCGAGGCGCCGCGCGTGGCCATCACGCCGACCACCTGGAAGATCAGGTTGTTGACCAGGACGTACTGGCCGATCGGATCCTCGCCGTTCTGGAACAGGGCATCGGCGACGGTCCGGCCGAGCACGGCCACGGTGGCGTAGCTGGCGTCGTCGTCCTCGCTGAAGAAGGTGCCGTGCGCCACGTTCCACTGGCGCGCGAGCGGAAACTTGGACGAGGTGCCGGTGACGCTGCTGGAATAGTCGGCGCCGCCGTAGCGCAAGGTCACGGTGCTGTTCTGCTCGGGGATCGCCGCCAGCACGTTCGGCACCTCGCGGTCGATGGCGGTGACGTCGTCGCGCACCAAGGTGGCGGTGGCGTTGAAGCCGCGCTGGTTCGGCGCGCCGGGGCGCACCAGCAGCAGGTTCGAGCCCATGGCGCCGATGCGGTCGACCACCGCCTGCTTGGCGCCGTCGCCGATCGCCAGCATGGCGATCACCGAGGCCACGCCGATCACGATGCCCAGCAGGGTCAGGATGGAGCGGAACATGTTGGCCCGCAGCGCGCGCAGGGCGGTGCGCGTGGCCTCGGCCGCGTCGGCCAGGTGCGAGAGGCGACCGCCGCGCGGTGTCCAGGCCTGGGCCGCTGCCGCGGCCTCGGGCTGCGAGGGGCCGGGGTCGGCGACGATGTCGCCGTCGCGGATCTCGATGATCCGGTGCGCGTGCTGCGCCACTTCCGCCGCGTGCGTGATCAGGATCACCGTGTGGCCCTGCGCCGACAGGTTCTTGAGCAGCCGCATCACGTCGGCGCCGCTCTTGCTGTCCAGCGCGCCGGTGGGCTCGTCGGCCAGGATCACGCGCCCGCCGTTCATCAGCGCCCGCGCGATCGACACCCGCTGCTGCTGCCCGCCCGAGAGCTGGTTGGGCCGGTGGTGCGCGCGCTCGGCCAGGCCCAGCTCGGCCAGCAGCGCGTTGGCGCGCGCATGGCGCTCGCGCGGCGGCACGCCGGCGTAGATCGCGGGCACCTCGACGTTGTCCGCGGCGGTGCCGGTGGCGATCAGGTTGTAGCTCTGGAAGACGAAGCCGAAGGCCTCGCGGCGCAACTGGGCGAGTTCGTCGCGGCCCAGGCCGGAGACGTCCTGGCCCATGAAGCGGTAGCTGCCGGAGCTGGGCCGGTCCAGGCAGCCGAGGATGTTCATCAGCGTCGACTTGCCCGAGCCCGAGGCACCCATGATGGCGACCAGCTCGCCGGGGTAGATGCGCAGGTCGATGCCGTGCAGCACCTCCACCGCGAGGTCGCCGTTGCGGTAGGTCTTGGTGACGCCCGCAAGCTCGATCAGCGGGACGCTGGAGGTGTTCACCGGCGCATGCCTCCCGCCGCCATGCCGGGCGGCGCACCGATGCCGCCGGCCTGGGCGCGGCGCGGCGCCTCGGCCTGCTTGACGCCGGCGACCACGCGCTCGCCTTCCTCCAGGCCGGAGATGATCTGCGCCTGCACGCGGTTGCTCACGCCGACGGTGACCTGGCGTTCGGCGATGCTGCCGTCGGCGGACGCGACCCTGACCGTCGCCGGGCGCGGCGCCCGCGCCGCCGCCGGCTCGCCGGCGCCGCGCGGCGCCATGGCGGGCGCGCCGCCGCCTTCGCGCGCCGCACGCCGTTCGGCGCGCAGGCGGGCGCGTTCCTCGTCGCTCATCGCGGCGCGGCCCTCGCGGGCACCCGCGGGCGGGGCGGGGCGCGCCTCGCCCGTGGACAGCGGGGTGGCCGGACCGCGCTGCATCGCCACGGCCGACATCGGCACCACCAGCGCGTCTTTCGCCTCGGCGACCACGAAGAAGACCTGCGCGGTCATCTGCGTCATCAGGCTGCGGTTGGCGTTGGGCACGTCGAACAGCGCGTTGTAGAGCACCACGTTGTTGGTGACCGTGGGCGTCGGCTCGATCTTGCCGAGCGTGCCGTGCCAGCGCCGGCCCTGGCTGCCCAGCGTGGTGAAGTAGGCGGGCATGCCGTGGCGCAGCTTCGACACGTCGGCCTCGGAGACCTGCGTCTGGATGGTCATCGTCGATTCGTCGGCGATGCGCAGGATGGTCGGCGCCGACTGGTTGGTGTTCAGCGTCTGGCCCTGGCGCGCGGTGATGCTGACCACGGTGCCCGACATGGGGGCGTAGATCTTGGTGAACTTGAGGTTCGATTCCTCCACCCGCATGCTCGCCTGCGTCTGCTCGATCTGCGCCTTGAGGGTGCCGACCTGCGCGCGCGCCGCCTTCAGCGAGGTCTCGGCGTTCTGCAGCAGCTCGGCGCTGGTCGCTTCGGCGGCCATCAGGTTCTTCTGGCGCTGGAAATCGCGCTCGGCCTTGGCAAGATTCACTTCGCGTTCGACCAGCGAGGCCTGCTGCGCGCGCAGCTGTGCACGGCTCGCTTCGACGCGGGCGGCCGACTGCTCGGCGTCGATCTCGGCCAGCAGCTCGCCTTCCTTGACCTCCTGGCCGACCTCGACGTGGATCCTGCGCAACTGCCCCGGCACCTGCGCGCCCACGTCCACGTAGTCGCGCGGCTGCACCGAGCCGGTGGCGCTGACCAGGTCCTCGAGGTCGACGCGCTGCACCGTGGCAAAGACGTAGTCGGGGCCCTTGTCGCCGGCCGCGCGCCACTGCTGCCAGCCGTAGGCGGCAGCGGTGCCGAGCAGGGCCAGCGCGACGAGGATCGCGAGGGTGCGGCGCAGGCGGTGCGGGGAAGCGGTGGCGGTCATGATGGTGAGAAAGAGATTCAGCGGGCCTTGGTGGCGCCGAGCATCGCCGGGCCGTGTAAAGGAATCCGTGTATGGACAGTAAAGAATCCATGCATCGCGCCCCGTCGCGGTGCGCGGCCAGGCGTTTGCCGAGCGGCGGGATTCTATTCGTCGCTCGAGGCCATGATGCTATCGTTTCAATAGCAATGCGGGCGCAAAAAAAGCGGGACAGCGTCCCGCTTGCCAGGCCCTCGAGCCTGCCGTTATTCGATCTCGCCCATCTGGGACTGCTGGTAGTTCTGCAGCCCCACCTTGTCGATCAGTTCGATCTGGGTTTCGAGGAAATCGATGTGCTCCTCGGTGTCGTCCAGGATCTCCTGCAGCAGGTCGCGCGAGACATAGTCGCGCACCGACTCGCAGTGGGCGATGCCGTCCTTGATGGTGGCCTGCGCGCCGGTCTCGGACGCGAGGTCGCACTGCAGGATCTCGGGCACGTTCTCGCCCACGTTGAGCTTGCCCAGGTCCTGCAGGTTGGGCAGGCCGTCGAGCATGAAGATGCGGTCCATGAGCTTGTCCGCGTGCTTCATTTCGCCGATGGACTCCTCGTATTCCTTCTTGGCGAGCTTGTCCAGGCCCCAGTGCTTGAGCATGCGGTAGTGCAGGAAGTACTGGTTGATCGCCGTCAGCTCGTTCTTCAGCTGAGCCTGGAGGTGGGCGATGACTTGCGGGTCGCCTTTCATGTGGTTTTCCTTGTTGTGGGTTGTGTCAAGGCAGGATTATCCGAGCGCGGTACAAGGGATCCAAGGCAAGTCCCTGTTTTCGCGGTCTGCATGCGTTTGATCGTGAGAGGCGTTTGCATTGCGGAGCCATAGCAAGCGAAGGATCAAGTAATAGGCAATTTCTATTGAAAACTGATCACCAATGCATATACTCATGTCTCGCCCATTTTTTTCTAGCGACCAAGGAAACTGACATGTCCGTTATCAACACCGAGATCAAACCCTTCAAGGCCACCGCGTACAAGGATGGCAAGTTCGTCGACGTCAGCGATGCCGACGTGAAGGGCAAGTGGGCCGTGTTCTTCTTCTACCCGGCCGACTTCACCTTCGTGTGCCCGACCGAGCTGGGCGACGTGGCCGACCATTACGCCGAGTTCCAGAAGCTGGGCGTGGAGATCTTCGGCGTCTCGACCGACACCCACTTCACCCACAAGGCCTGGCACGATTCGTCGGAAACCATCGGCAAGGTCAAGTACGCGCTGGTCGGCGACCCGACGCTGCAGATCAGCCGCAACTTCGAAGTGCTGCGCGAAGACCAGGGCCTGGCCAACCGCGGCACCTTCATCGTCGACCCGCAGGGCGTGATCCAGGCGCTGGAAATCACCGCCGAAGGCATCGGCCGCGACGCCAAGGATCTGCTGCGCAAGGTCAAGGCGGCCCAGTACGTGGCGGCCCACCCCGGTGAAGTCTGCCCCGCCAAGTGGGAAGAAGGCGCTGCCACGCTGAAGCCCTCCTTCGACCTGGTCGGCAAGATCTAAGCGACACGTCGCGCCTGCGAGCCCGGGCGCGTGCCGCTCCCGGGCTCTTTTGTTTTCCAACCACCGTTTTTGTGAGTTCGCCATGCTCGACGCCAGTACCAAAGCCCAACTTGCCAGTTACCTCGAACGCATCTCGCAGCCGATCGAGATCGTCGCCTCGCTCGATGACTCGAAGGGCGCGAGCGACATGCAGGCGCTGCTGAAGGACATCGCGGACGCCTCGAAGCTGGTGACGGTGACCGAGAGCCGCGACGATCCGTACCGCAAGCCTTCCTTCTCGATCAACCGCCCGGGCGAGAGCCATGGCCCGCGCTTCGCCGGCCTGCCGATGGGCCACGAGTTCACCTCGCTGGTGCTGGCGCTGCTACAGGTGGGCGGCTACCCGCCCAAGGTGGAGCCCGACGTGCTCGAGCAGATCCGAGGGCTGGACGGCGACTTCGAGTTCGAGGTCTACGTTTCGCTGACCTGCCACAACTGCCCCGACGTGGTGCAGGCCCTGAACCTGATGGCGGTGCAGAACCCGCGCATCAAGACCACCATGATCGAGGGCGGGCTGTTCCAGGACGAGATCAAGGAACGCCAGATCATGGGCGTGCCCACGGTTTTCCTCAACGGCACGCAGTTCGGCAGCGGCCGCATGAGCCTGGAGGAGATCCTGGCCAAGATCGACACCAGCGGCGTCGAGCGCGAGGCGAAGAAGATCGCCGCCAAGGACCCGTTCGACGTGCTGATCGTCGGCGGCGGACCGGCCGGCGCGGCCGCGGCGGTGTACGCCGCACGCAAGGGCATCCGCACCGGCATCGCCTCGGAGCGCTTCGGCGGCCAGGTGCTGGACACGCTGGGCATCGAGAACTTCATCTCGGTCAAGGAGACCGAGGGGCCGAAGTTCGCGCTGGCCCTGGAAGAGCACGTGCGCCACTACGACGTGGACATCATGAACCTGCAGCGCGCCAAGGCGCTGGTGCCGCACGACGACCTGATCGAGCTGCAGCTCGAAAGCGGCGCGGCGCTCAAGGCGAAGACGGTCATCCTGTCCACCGGCGCGCGCTGGCGCAACATCAACGTGCCGGGCGAGCACGAGTTCAAGAACAAGGGCGTGGCCTACTGCCCGCACTGCGACGGCCCGCTGTTCAAGGGCAAGCGCGTGGCGGTGATCGGCGGCGGCAACTCGGGCGTCGAGGCGGCGATCGACCTGGCCGGCATCGTCGGCCACGTGACGCTGATCGAGTTCGACACCCAGCTGCGCGCCGACGCCGTGCTGCAGCGCAAGCTCGCGAGCCTGCCGAACGTGACGGCGATCACCAACGCGCAGACCACCGAGATCACCGGCGAGGAGAAGGTCAACGGGCTGGTCTACAAGGACCGCGCCACGGGCCAGGAACACCGCGTCGAGCTGGAGGGCGTGTTCGTGCAGATCGGCCTGGTGCCCAACACCGACTGGCTCAAGGGCACGATCGAGCTGTCCAGGCACGGCGAGATCGTCGTGGACGCGAAGGGCCAGACCTCTGTGCCCGGCGTGTTCGCGGCCGGCGACGCGACCACGGTGCCGTTCAAGCAGATCATCATCGCCGCCGGCGACGGCGCGAAGGCGGCGCTGGGGGCTTTCGACCACCTGATCCGCACGTCCGCACCCGCCTGAGTTTCTCGGGCTCGCCGCCCGGTTATCCGGTGCGGATGAGAATCATTTTGGTACACTGCCTCTCAACCTAGCGACCACCGCTGGGAGGGGAGGCCAGCCACGGGCGGCGCGCTGCATGCGCGCCGTCGTTCAGCAAGCCAGTGCAGAGATATCAACTGACTTGAGGAGCGCCTGCCGTGCCTGCATCCATCCGCGACCGCCTTTCTTTCCCTTCCCACTCGAATCTCAGGCCGTTGGCGCTGGTGCTGGCCCTCGGCGCCGCCTGGCCCGCATTGGCACAGCAGCAGCCGGCGCTCAGAGAAGTGGTGATCAGCGGCTCGCGCACCGAGCAGGCCAAGGACGACCTGCCGGCCAGCGTCGAGCGCATCGACCGCGAGACCATCGAGGCCGAGCAGATCCACGACATCCGCGACGCGGTGCGCGACCTGCCGAACGTGTCGGTCAAGCGCGCGCCGGCGCGCTTCGGGCTGGCTGCGGGCAACACTGGGCGCGACGGCAACGCCGGCTTCAACATCCGCGGCCTGGACGGCAACCGCGTGCTGCTGCTGACCGACGGCATCCGCCAGCCGCGCAGCTACGTCTTCAGCGCCAACGCCTTCGGGCGCGACTACTTCGACATCGGGCTGGTCGAGCGCATCGAGATCGTCAAAGGCCCGGCCTCGGCGCTGTACGGCTCGGACGGGCTGGCGGGGCTGGTCAACTTCATCACCCGCTCGCCGGATTCCTTCGCCCGCGAGGGGCGCAGCTTCGGCGGCACCGCCAGCATCGGCTACAGCGGCGACGACAACGGCGTGCACGTGGGCGCGACGCTGGCCGGCCGGGCGAGCGACACGCTGCAGTGGCTGGTGTCGGCCAGCGGCACGCGCGCCCACCAGCTGGAGAACATGGGCGAGCAAGACGTGCCGAACGTCGACCGCACCACGCCCAACCCCGAGCGCGCCAAGGGCGGCTCGGTGCTGGGCAAGCTGATCCTGACGCCCGCGGCGGGCCAGCGCCACGGCTTCACCTTCGAGCACGTCGAGAAGACGAACCGCTACGACCTGCTCTCGGGCATCGCCAAGCCGCCCTTCGCGGCCACCTCGGTGGTCGGCCTGAACGCGAAGACCGACCTCTCGCGCGACCGCCTCAGCTACGACGGGCGCATGCGCATCGACACCGCGGTTGCCGACGAGCTGCTGGCGGTGGTGAGCTACCAGAAGGCGAAGTCGCGCGAGTACATCTTCGAGAACCGCTTCACCGCCGACGACCGCGTGCGCGACGTGACCTACGACGAGACCGGCTGGCAGCTCGGCCTGCAGGCCGACAAGACGCTGCGCACCGGCGCCTGGGCGCAGAAGATCACCTACGGCATCGACTACGCGCGCACCGACGTCGAGAACCTGCAGACCGGCCTGGTGCCGCCGGCCGGCGAGAGCTATCCGCTCAAGCGCTTTCCCGACACGCGCGAGACCAGCACCGCCTTCTACATCCAGGACGAGTTCATCCACGAGCGCTGGAGCGTCACGCCCGGCGTGCGCTTCGACCGCTTCGAGATCGATGCCAGCCAGGAGGGCTTCAACGCGCAGGCGGTGTCGCTCTCGGGCTCCGCGGTCTCGCCCAAGCTGGGCGTGCTGTTCCGCGCCACGCCCGAATGGGCCGTGTACGGCAACTACGCCTCGGGCTTCAAGGCGCCCAACGCCTTCCAGGTCAACAACTTCTTCGAGAACGTGGCCGGCGGCTACAAGACGATCCCCAACCCGAACCTCAAGCCGGAGAAGAGCCGCAACGTCGAGCTCGGCGTGCGCGGGCGCACCGGCCTGCTGCAGTTCGACGCGGCGGTCTTCACCGGCGATTACAAGGACCTGATCGAGGAGAACCGCCAGGTCGGCGGCCGCGGCATCCCGGGCATCGATCCGCTGATCTTCCAGTCGGTCAACATCGGGCGCGCGCGCATCAGCGGCTTCGAGATCAAGGGCGAACTGGACTTCACCGACGGCGGCCGCGGCCTGTCGGTGCCCTTCGCCTACGGCCGCACGCGCGGGCGCGACCGCGAGAACAACCGGCCGCTGAACTCCATCGATCCGCAGAAGTTCAACTTCGGCGTGAAGTACGCGGCACCGACCTGGAACGTGCGGCTGGACGCGGTGCACCATTCGGCCAAGAAGGCCTCCGACATCGACCACAGCGAGATCGTCGCCGCCACGCGCAATCCGGCGGCGACGCAGTTCTCGACGCCCTCGGCCACCACCTTCGACCTGAGCGCGCAGTGGCGCATCCGTCCCGACCTGCGCCTGAACGCCGCGGTGGTGAACCTCACGAACAAGCGCTACTGGCACTGGAGCGACGTGCGCGGGCTGAATTCGACCGCCACGCTGCTCGATGCCTACACGCAGCCGGGGCGGCATTTCAACGTGTCGCTGGTCGCTGATTTCTGATTGCCTCACACTGACAACAATTCAAGGAGTAGCCCCATGAACGATGCCGAGATCCGAGACCGCTTCGCCGCCCTGCGCGCCGAGGGCAAGCGCCACAAGGACGCCGCCGAGGCCCTGGGCCTGAGCGAGGGCCGGGCGATCGCCGCCCACGCCGGTGCGCACGACCGTGCGCTGCAGGCCACCGCGCTGCGCGGCCCATGGATCGAGCTGCTGCAGGCGCTGGAGCCCTGCGGGCCGCTGCTGGCGCTCACCCGCAACGAGAGCGTGGTGCACGAGAAGACCGGCATCTACCAGAAGCTCTCGGCCAGCGGCCACGTCGGATTGGCGCTGGGCGAGGACATCGACCTGCGCCTGTTCTTCCACCAGTGGCACGCCGGCTTCGCGGTGCGCGAGGCCGCCGCCAATGCCGGCCAGCCGCCGGCGCTGAGCCTGCAGTTCTTCAATGCGCAGGGCGTGGCGGTGCACAAGATCTTCGTGCGCGAAACGACCGACCGCGACGCGCTGCAGTCGGTGATCGACACCTTTGCCGAGCCCGGCCGCCCGGCGGAATTCACGCCGGCCGAGGCCAAGGCGCCGCCCCAGGCGGACGAGGCGATCGACGCCGCCGGACTGGCGCAGGCCTGGCGCGCGATGCAGGACACGCACGAGTTCTTCGGCCTGCTGAGCAAGTTCGGCGTCGAGCGCCAGCAGAGCTTCCGGCTCACCGAGGGCGAGTTCACGCGCCGCGCGCAGCCGCAGGCGGTGCGCGAGCTGCTGCAGGAAGCGGCCTTCGACGGCACGCCGATCATGGTCTTCGTCGGCAGCCCGGGCTGCATCCAGATCCACACCGGGCCGGTGGTGCGCATCGAGCCGATGGAGATCCGCGGCGCGGCCTGGCTCAACGTGCTCGACCCCGGCTTCAACCTGCACCTGCGCGAAGACCGTATCGCCAGCGTCTGGATCGTGGAGAAGCCCACCAGCGACGGCGTCGTGACCTCGGTCGAGGCCTTCGACGACGAGGGTGCGCTGATGGCGATGTTCTTCGGCGCCCGCAAGCCGGGCGTGCCCGAGCGCGAGGCCTGGCGTCAGATCGTGCGCGGGCTGTCGCGGATGGAAACCGCCGGGGCCTGAGCATGGACGCCAAGCACGAACCTGCGCTGGACTGCGCACGCCTGCCGCGCCGCCGGGCGCTCGGCCTGCTGGCCGCCTCGGCCGGTGCGCTGGCCTGGCCGGCGGCGCAGGCCCAGGCCGGCAAGGCGCCGCGCCTGGTCACCGTCAGCGGCGCGATCACGGAAGTGGCGTACCTGCTGGGCGCCGAATCGCAGCTCGTCGGCACCGACACCACCAGCCTCTATCCGGCCGCGGCGCGCAGCACGCCCAAGGTGGGCTACATGCGCCAGCTCTCGGCCGAGGGGCTGCTTTCACTCAAGCCCGACGCGGTGATCGCGACCACCGAGGCCGGCCCGCCGGTGGTGCTGGACCTGGTGCGCAGCGCCGGCGTCAAGGTCGAGCTGGTCGAGGCGGACCACACCTGGGACGAGGTGCAGCGCAAGGTGCAGGCCGTCGGCCGCGCCGCCGGGCGCGAGGCGCAGGCGCGCGAACTGCAGGCCCGGCTGGACGCCGACTGGGCCGCCGCGCGCAAGCAGGTCGCGGCGGCCGGCGGCCGCAAGCCGCGCGTGCTGTTCGTGCTCTCGCACAGCGCCAGCCCGCAGGTGTCGGGCGGCAGGACCGCCGCCAACGCCGTGATCGGCTTCGCCGGCGGCGTGAATGCGCTCAGCGGCTTCGACGGCTACCGCCCGATGACCGCCGAGGCCATGGCCAGCGCCGCGCCCGACATCATCCTGACCAGCGGGCAGAGCATCGAGGCCCATGGCGGCGTCGAGAAGTTCTGGGCGCGGCCCGAACTGGCGCTGACGCCGGCCTACCGCAAGCGCGCCCTGGTCACGCTCGACGCGCTCCTGCTGCTGGGCTTCGGCCCGCGCATGCCGCAGGCGGTGCGCGAGACGCACGAGAAATTCGTCGCCCTCCTGGCATGAGGAACCGCTGGTCACCCCGTGCCGTGCTGGGCGGCGGTGCGCTGCTGCTCGCGCTTGCCTTCGTCGCGGCCGCCGCCTCGGGCGCCTACGCCATCAGCCCGGCGCAGCTGCTGCGCGTGTTCGGCGCGCTGCTCACCGGCGGCGACGATGCCTCGCCCGAATACCTGGTGTTCGCCAACATCCGGCTGCCGCGGTTGATCCTGGGCATCGCCGCCGGGGCCGGGCTGGGCATGGCCGGCACGCTGATGCAGGGGCTGTTCCGCAATCCGCTGGCCGACCCGGGCCTGATCGGCATCAGCAGCGGCGCGGCGCTGGCGGCGGGCGTGACCATCGTGCTCGGCGCCGCCTTCCTGCCCGCGGTGCCGCGCACCCTGGGCAGCTGGCCGCTGGTGAGCATGGCCTTCGCGGGCGGTTTCCTGGTCACGCTGCTGATCTACGGCCTGTCGCAGAGCGAGGGCGGCACGCGCATGGCGCTGATGCTGCTGGCCGGCATCGCGATCAACGCGCTGGCCGGCGCGGGGCTGGGCTACCTCAGCGTGGTGGCGACCGACGAGCAGCTGCGCAGCCTGCAGTTCTGGCTGCTCGGCAGCCTGGGCGGCGCGCGCTGGAGCGCCGTGGCGCTGGTGGGCGCGGTCGTGTTCGTCGCCTGCGCCATGGCCATGACGCTGGCCGGACCGCTCAACGCCATCGCCCTGGGCGAGAGCCAGGCGGCGCTGCTGGGCGTGGACGTGGAGCGCGTGAAGCGGCGCGCCGTGGTGGTGACCGCCTTCGCGGTAGGGGCCGTGACCGCCACCACCGGGATCATCGGCTTCATCGGCCTGATCGCGCCACACTGGGTGCGCATGGCCGCCGGCCCGGATCATCGCGTGGTGCTGCCGGCCTCCGGCCTGCTGGGCGCCGCGCTCGTGCTGGCCGCCGACGCCGTGGCGCGCACCGTGGTGGCGCCGGCCGAGCTGCCGCTGGGCGTGCTCACCGCGGCGATCGGCGTGCCGATGTTCCTGCTGATGCTGCGGCATTTCAGGAGCAGGGTATGACGCTGGTGTGCGAAGGCGCGGGCGTGCGCATCGGGGCGAAGCAGTTGCTAGCCGCAGCGAGCGTGCAACTGCGGCCCGGCCGCGTGACCGCCATCCTGGGACCCAACGGCGCGGGCAAGTCGACCCTGCTGTCGCTGCTGTCCGGCCAGCGGCAGCCGACCGAAGGCCGCGTGCTGCTGGAAGGCCGTCCGCTGCAGGCGCACGGGGCGGCCGCCCTGGCGCTGCGTCGCGCCGTGATGCCGCAGGAAAGCAGCGTCGCCTTCGACTTCACGGCGCGCGAGATCGTGGCGCTGGGCCGCTTCCCGCACCGGCGCACGCCCAGCGCGGACGAGGACGCGATCGTGGCCGAGGCCATGGCGCTGACCGACGTGGCGGCGCTGGCGCCGCGCATCCTCAACACCCTGTCGGGCGGCGAGAAGGCGCGGGTGCACCTGGCCCGCGCGCTGGCGCAGATCTGGCATCCGCCGGCGGACGGCGCCGAGCGCTGGCTGCTGCTCGACGAACCCACGGCGGCGCTGGACCTGGCCCACCAGCACGCGGCGATGCGGCTGCTGCGCGAATGGGCGGCGCGCGGCGTGGGCGTGGTCGCGGTGCTGCACGACCTGAACCTGGCGCGCCGCTATGCCGACGAGGCGATCGTGCTGGGCGCCACCACAGGGCTGCGGCAGGGGCCGGTGGCCGAAGTGCTGCAGCCGGCGCTGATCGAGGAGGTCTGGTCCATGCCCTGCGAGCAGGTCGAGCGGGCCGACGGCACCGTGCAGTACCTGTTCGGGTGAAGATACAGAGGGGCGCTCCTTCGCGTGAACGCCGCGGAACCGGCTTTGCCGGGCCGCTGGTGTTGCCCCCTCGAAGGGGGTTGGCGCAGCGACACGAAGTGCGCGCAGCCTGGGGGTGGGCCTAGTACGTCAATCGCTCCGGCCGCAGCTCCTGCAGGATGGTCGTCGCGATCTCCTCGATCGACTTGGTGGTCGTCGACAGCCAGCGGATGCCGGCGCGGCGCATCATCGCCTCGGCCTCGCTCACCTCGTAGCGGCAGTTCTGCAGGCTCGCGTAGCGCGAGTTCGGGCGCCGCTCGTTGCGGATCTCGGACAGCCGCTCGGGCTGGATCGTGAGCCCGAAGATCTTCTTGCGGTAGGGCACCAGCGCCGAGGGCAGCTGGCGTCGGTCGAAGTCCTCGGGGATGAGCGGGTAGTTGGCCGCCTTCAGCCCGTGCTGCATCGCCAGGTACAGCGAGGTCGGCGTCTTGCCGCTGCGGCTCACGCCCACCAGGATCACGTCCGCGCCCTCCAGGTCGCGGTTGCTCTGGCCGTCGTCGTGCGCCAGGCTGAAGTCGATCGCCGCGATGCGGTCGTTGTACTCCTTGCTCTTGCTCACGTCGCTGAAGCGGCCGATGCGGTGGTTCGACTTCATCGCCAGCTCGATCTCCAGCGGCCGCACGAAGGTGCCGAACATGTCCAGCAGCATGCCCTTGCAGCCGGTCTCGATCACCTCCAGCACCTCCATGTTGGCCAGCGTGGTGAAGACGATCGGCCGGTAGCCCTCGATCTCGGTCGTGTGGTTGATCTGCCGCACCGCCTGGTGCGCCTTGTCCACCGTGTCGGTGAAGGGCAGGCGCACGTGGCGCGGCTTGATCTCGAACTGTGCCAGGACGGCGTTACCGAAGGTTTCGGCGGTGATGCCGGTGCCGTCGGAGACGAAGAAGACAGTGCGCGTGTGCATGGCGGCGTGTAGTTCCAGTCCTGCGGCGCACCGGGGAGGCCGCGCCTACAATCCGGCCCATTATCGGGAATCCCGTCCCCGACACCCCACCGACATCCGCATGCAGCCCGCCCGCGCACCCAGAGCAACGAGAACGATCGTGCCTGCGGCCCGCCTGCATGCCGCGCCGCTTTCAACTTCCGGAGCTCTCCCATGTCTCAACTCTTCGAAGCGACCGCCCTGGTCGTACCGTTTGAAAACCTGAGGATGACCGACGTCGAGGCGGTCGGCGGCAAGAACGCCAGCCTCGGCGAAATGATCTCGCAACTGCCTCAGGGCGTGCGCGTGCCCACCGGCTTCGCCACCACGGCGCATGCCTTCCGCCAGTTCCTGGCGCACGAGGGGCTGGCCGACAGGATCAGCCAGCGCCTGGCCGCCCTGGACACCGAGGACGTGCGCGCCCTGGCCGCCGCCGGTGCCGAGATCCGCGGCTGGCTCGAGGCCCAGCCCTTCCCCGCCGACCTGGAGAAAGAGGTGCGCGACGCCTTCGCCAAACTCTCGGCCGGCAACGACCAGGCCAGCTTCGCGGTGCGTTCCTCCGCCACGGCCGAGGACCTGCCCGACGCCTCCTTCGCCGGCCAGCAGGAGACCTTCCTGAACGTCGTCGGCATCGAGGACGTGCTGCACAAGATGAAGGAGGTGTTCGCCTCCCTGTACAACGACCGCGCCATCAGCTACCGCGTGCACAAGGGCTTCGCGCACGACGTGGTGGCCCTGTCGGCGGGCGTGCAGCGCATGGTGCGCTCCGACCTGGGCGCCGCGGGCGTGATGTTCACCATCGACACCGAGTCCGGCTTCGACCAGGTGGTGTTCATCACCAGCAGCTACGGCCTGGGCGAGACGGTGGTGCAGGGGGCGGTGAACCCCGACGAGTTCTACGTGCACAAGCCCACGCTCAAGGCCGGCAAGCGCGCGGTGATCCGGCGCAACCTCGGCTCCAAGCTGATCCAGATGGAATTCGCCTCCCCCGAGGAGAAGAAGGCCAGCGGCAAGCTGGTCAAGACCACCGACGTCAAGGCCGAGCAGCGCAACCGCTATTCGCTGAGCGACGCCGACGTCGAGCAGCTCGCGAGGTACGCGCTGGTGATCGAGGAACACTATGGCCGCCCGATGGACATCGAGTGGGGCAAGGACGGCACCGACGGCCAGCTCTACATCCTGCAGGCGCGCCCGGAAACCGTGAAGAGCCAGCAGCAGGGCAAGGCCGAGCAGCGCTACAAGCTGCTGGGCAAGGGCACCGTGCTGGCCGAGGGCCGCGCCATCGGCCAGAAGATCGGCACCGGCCCGGTGCGCCTGGTGCACAACATCAGCGAGATGGACAAGGTGCAGGCCGGCGACGTGCTGGTGACCGACATGACCGACCCCAACTGGGAGCCGGTGATGAAGCGCGCGGCCGCGATCGTCACCAACCGCGGCGGGCGCACCTGCCACGCGGCCATCATCGCGCGCGAGCTCGGCATCCCGGCCGTGGTCGGCTGCGGCGACGCGACCGACCTGCTCAAGGACGGCACGCTGGTCACCGTGAGCTGCGCCGAGGGCGACACCGGCTTCATCTACGACGGCCTGCTGGAGACCGAGGTCACCGAGGTGCAGCGCGGCGAGATGCCCGAGATCGACACCAAGATCATGATGAACGTGGGCAACCCGCAGCTGGCCTTCGACTTCGCGCAGCTGCCCAACGCGGGCGTGGGCCTGGCGCGGCTGGAGTTCATCATCAACAACAACATCGGCGTGCACCCGAAGGCGATCCTGGACTACCCGCAGGTCGACGCCGACCTGAAGAAGGCGGTGGAATCGGTGGCGCGCGGCCATGCCTCGCCCAAGGCCTTCTACGTCGACAAGGTGGCCGAGGGCGTGGCGACCATCGCCGCGGCCTTCTGGCCCAAGCCGGTGATCGTGCGGCTGTCGGACTTCAAGAGCAACGAGTACCGCAAGCTGATCGGCGGCAGCCGCTACGAGCCCGAAGAGGAGAACCCGATGCTGGGCTTCCGCGGTGCGGCGCGCTACCTCAGCGCCGAGTTCGGCGAGGCCTTCGCGATGGAATGCGAGGCGCTCAAGCGCGTGCGCGAGGACATGGGCCTGACCAACGTGCAGATCATGGTGCCCTTCGTGCGCACGCTGGGGCAGGCCGAGCGGGTCACCACGCTGCTGGCGCAGTACGGCCTGCAGCGCGGCGCCAACGAGCTCAAGCTGATCATGATGTGCGAGGTGCCGAGCAACGCCATCCTGGCCGACGAGTTCCTGGCCTTCTTCGACGGCTTCTCGATCGGCTCCAACGACCTGACCCAGCTCACCCTCGGCCTGGACCGCGATTCGGGGCTGGAGCTGCTGGCGGCCGACTTCGACGAGCGCGACCCGGCCGTGCAGGCCCTGCTGTCGCGCGTCATCAAGGCCTGCAAGGCCCAGGGCAAGTACGTCGGCATCTGCGGCCAGGGCCCCAGCGACCACCCGGACTTCGCGCTGTGGCTGGCCGAGCAGGGCATCGAATCGATCTCGCTCAACCCCGACAGCGTGATCGACACCTGGCAGCAGCTGGCGAAACGCTGAGGCCGGGCGGGCGCCCGGCGGCGGTGTCGCCGGGGCGCGACGAATTTCTCCGCGTTTACGCGTAGACCGTCACGCACGGCGGCGCTTCGGCGCCGCCCGAATGAAACAAATTGCATTCCTGGTGTCAAAATTTGTTAACCGCGGAACGCTGCGGCAGACAGACCGACACGGGGGTGTACATGATTCTGGTCAAGACCGAAGCCGGCCAACAGGTCCTGCGGGACCGTTCGGTGCGCCTGACGCCGCGCCAGCGCTCGGCGTTCATCCTGTTCGACGGCAAGCGCTCCGTGGCCGAGGTGCTGGCCGCCGGCATGGGCGTGGAGCCGGCGGACATCGACCATCTCGTCGAGGCCGGGCTGCTGGCCGCGGCAGGTGCCGGCGCCCCGGACCCGGCGTCGGAGGCGTCCGTGCCCGCGTCCGAACCGGCTGCCGCCGCGCGCTCGCCGCAGCAGCGCTACCAGGAGGCCTACCCGATCGCCACGCGCCTCACGGCGGGCCTGGGCCTGCGCGGCTTCCGGCTCAACCTGGCGGTCGAGGGCGCCACGAGCTACGAGGCACTCGCGGCGCTGGCGCCCCGGATCCGCGAGGCGGTCGGCCCGGAGAAGGCCATGCCGCTGGAGCGGGCGCTCTCCAGCTAGCCACTGCCCGCCGCTCTGGCTATAATGCCCGGCTTTGCCTTGCCATACTGCATCTGACGCTGCGGATGGCTTTCCACCTCCCGCTCGCTGGGCTCGAAAGCGTTGCGCGGGCGGGGTCAATCCACAAGGAGTGTCATGCGTCACTACGAAATCATCTTGCTGATCCACCCGGATCAGAGCGAACAGGTTCCGGCCATGCTGGAGCGCTACAAGGGCATGATCGCCGCCGGCAACGGCAAGGTGCATCGTGTCGAGGACTGGGGCCGCCGCCAGCTGGCCTACCAGATCAACAAGCTCAACAAGGCGCACTACCTGTGCGTGAACATCGAGGCCGATCAGGCCGTGATGGCCGAGCTGGAGCACGCCTTCAAGTTCAACGACGCCGTGCTGCGCCACCTCACGGTGCAGAAGAAGAAGGCCGATACCGGCCCGTCGTCGATGATGAAGACCGTCGAGCGCGAGGAAGCGCGCAAGGCCCAGCAGGCCGAGTACGCCGCCAACAACAACTGAGGACGTGAGCACCGCGCAAGCCGCCAACAGCCTCGTGCTGACGGCCTGCGTCGCCGAACTCGGCGCCCTGCGGTTCACCCCGGCCGGCCTGCCCGCCGTCGACCTGAGACTCGAGCACGAGTCCACGGTCCTCGAGGCGGGGCAGCCCCGGCAGGTGAAGGCGGCTCTCAAGGCCGTCGCCTTCGGCGGTGTCGCCGAACGGCTCGCCGGGCAGGCATTGGGAAGTCTCTGGCGTTTCCAGGGCTTTCTCGCCAACCCGAGGAACGGCAAGCACCCGGTGCTGCACGTCGCGGATTTTCAGCAAGAACCACTTTCGTAAATATTTGAGAGGTCCCGAAATGGCCACGTTCAAGAAATTCAACAAGGACAAGCGTCCGAAGCGCAACACCCAGTCGCTGCTGTTCAAGCGCAAGCGCTTCTGCCGCTTCACCGTCGCCGGCGTCGAAGAGATCGACTACAAGGACATCGACACGCTGCGCGACTTCATCAGCGAGAACGGCAAGATCATTCCCGCGCGCCTGACCGGCACGCGCGCGATCTACCAGCGCCAGCTCAACACGGCGATCAAGCGTGCGCGCTTCCTCGCCATGGTGCCGTACAGCGACCAGCACCGCATCTAAGGAGCCGGACACCATGCAAGTCATTCTTCTGGACAAGGTCGTCAACCTCGGCGCGCTCGGTGAGATCGTCAAGGTCAAGGACGGCTACGCGCGCAACTTCCTGATTCCCTCCGGCCGCGCCCGCCGTGCGACGGAGGCCAACAAGGCCGAGTTCGCCGCCAAGCGCGCCGAACTGGAAAAGGCGGCCGCCGACAAGCTGGCCGCCGCGCAGGCCCAGGGCGAGAAGCTCGCCGGCACGACCCTCAAGCTCACGCAGAAGGCCGGCGTCGACGGCCGCCTGTTCGGCTCGGTCACCAACCACGACGTGGCCGAGGAGCTCAAGAAGCAGGGCTACGAGATCGTGAAGTCGCAGGTGCGCCTGCCCAGCGGTCCGATCAAGACCGTGAGCGAGACCACGGTGAGCGTGGCACTGCACACCGACGTGGTGGTCGACATCACGGTGACGGTGCTGGGCGAAACTGCCTGAGCGCCTGATCGCGAACCTGGCAGGGCCGCCTTGCGGCCATGCCTCTGGAGCCGCCCCCGGGGCGGCTTCGTTTTTTTTCGCCCGGTTGTCCCGGGTTGTTCTTGCGTTGTGCACAGCCTTCTGCACAGCGGGTGCACAGCCTTGTGCATGGACAGCCGGCGCGTTTCGGGCCTAGCATCCTCGTTTGCCATCTCATCGCCATGTCCGCTGTCTTCTCCTACGCCGACAACGATCCGTCGGATGACCGCCAGGTCGCGCAACTGCGCGTTCCGCCGCACTCGGTCGAGGCCGAGTCCAGCGTGCTCGGCGGCCTGCTGCTGGACAACAGCGCCTGGGACCGCGTGGGCGACCTGCTGGTCGAGGGCGACTTCTACCGCCACGAGCACAAGCTGATCTACATGGCCGTCAGCGCCCTGGTCAATGCCAGCAAGCCGGCCGACGTGATCACGGTCTACGAGCAGCTGCAGGGCATCGGCAAGGCCGAGGAGGTGGGCGGGCTGGTCTACCTGAACTCGCTCGCGCAGTACGTGCCCAGCGCGAGCAACATCCGCCGCTACGCGGAGATCGTGCGCGAGCGCTCGATCCTGCGCAAGCTGGTGTCGGCGGCCGACGAGATCGCCACCAACGCCTTCAACACGCAGGGCAAGCCGGTCGACAAGATCCTGGACGAGGCCGAGCAGAAGATCTTCAACATCGGCGAGGAAGGCACGCGGATGAAGCAGGGCTTCCAGGGCATGGATTCCCTGGTGGTGGAGCTGCTGGACCGCGTGACCGAGATGGCGGACAACCCGAACGACATCACGGGCATCCGCACCGGCTTCTACGAGTTCGACAAGATGACTTCGGGCCTGCAGGCCGGCGACATGATCGTGCTGGCCGCGCGGCCGTCGATGGGCAAGACCTCGCTGGCCATCAACATCGCCGAGCACGTGGCGCTCAACGAGGGCCTGCCGGTGGCCGTGTTCTCGATGGAAATGGGCGCCGCACAGCTCGCGGTGCGCATCGTCGGCTCCATCGGCCGCATCGACCAGGGCCACCTGCGCACCGGCCGCCTGACCGACGAGGAATGGCCGCGCCTGACGGAGGCCATCGAAAGGCTGCGCAACATCTCGCTGCACATCGACGAGACGCCGGGCCTCACGACCAGCGAGCTGCGCGCCAATGCGCGCCGGCTGGCGCGGCAGTACGGCAAGCTCGGCCTGATCGTGGTCGACTACCTGCAGCTCATGAGCGTGTCCAGCAGCATGAGCGACGAGAACCGGGCCACCGCGGTGGGCGAGATCTCGCGCGGGCTGAAGATGCTCGCCAAGGAACTCAAGTGCCCGGTGATCGCGCTGTCGCAGCTCAGCCGCGGCGTCGAGAGCCGCACCGACAAGCGCCCGATGATGAGCGACCTGCGCGAGTCCGGCGCCATCGAGCAGGATGCCGACATCATCATGTTCATCTACCGCGACGACTACTACAACAAGGACAGCAAGGAGCCGGGCGTGGCGGAGGTCATCATCAGCAAGCACCGCAACGGGCCCACCGGCACCGTGAAGCTGGCCTTCCTGAAGCCGCTCACCAAGTTCGAGAACCTGGCCGGCGGCGTCGACGACTTCTGACGCCCGGCTACGGCGCCCAGCTGGCGTCGGGCGGTCCGGGATCGGACTGCAGGCGGCGCAGCAGCTCGGGCAGCGTCTTGCCCGGCTCGTCGCGGAAGCGCTCGGGCAGCACCTCGATCGCATCGATGCGGTCCACCCGGAAGCCGCGGAAGTCGCCGCGCAGCTCGCACCAGGCCGAGAAGGTCCAGACCCGCCCCCAGTAAAAGCAGCCCAGCGGCCGCACGATGCGGCGGCTGGCCGCGCCGGCGACGTCGCGGTAGTCCATGCGCAGCTTGTGGCGCGACTGCACCGCCTCGCGCAGCGTCTGCAGCCTGGCGCGCGCCGGGGCGTCCAGGGCCAGCGCGGGCATCGGCGCGTACAGCGCCAGGCTCTCGGCCGCGACGCGCGCCGCCGGCGGCAGCACCGACAGGATCTTGCCGAGCGCGCCCTCGACGGCCCGCGCCATCGCCGGGTCGAGCCAGCTCTGCGCCAGCCGCGCTGAGGCCACCAGGGCCGAGGCCTCGTCCTGTGTCAGCATGAGCGGCGGCAGGTCGAAGCCGGCGCCCAGCCGGTAGCCCACGCCGGCCTCGCCCTCGATCGGCACGCCCTGGTGCTGCAGGTCGGCCACGTCGCGGTAGATGGTGCGCTCCGACACCTCCAGCCGCCGGGCGAGGAAGGCGGCCGTGGTGAGCCGGCGTCCACGGATGACCTGGACGACCTGGAAGAGGCGGTCGGCACGGCGCATCAGGCGCGCGCGTCCGCGCCGGCGCGGGGGAAGAGGTCAGGCGGCATGCTTGGCGAGTTTCCACTGGAAGTCTTGCACGAAAAAGCGCTTGCCCCGCTGGACCACGGTGTGTCCCTCGGCTTCGAGCCGGTGCATCTGCCGCGCGATGCCGCCGGGGTAGCCGGTGTTGATCTCCCCGTCGGACTTGAGCGTGCGCCAGTACGGCGTGACCTCCGGCAGGCCGGCGCGCTCGTCCTCGTCGGCCGCCTGCGCGACCATGCGGGCGAAGATCGCCGTGGTGACGGTGCAGCCGATCGTCGCGCCGTGGCGGGCCGCCGTCTGCTCGCCGATGCCGTACACCGTCGTCAGCCAGCCTGCGGGCACGCGCCGCATGATCGCCTCCACTTCGCGCGGGGAGGGGATCGCGATGGTGCCTTCGCCGCGCCGCGCGCGCAGCGCGGCCGGTATCTCCCGCACGGCCGGCAGGTGCGCGTAACCCGCCAGCCGCGCGCGCCACGGCTGGCCGGTGCCGGTCGCTGTCGCCGGGCTCATGCCACGCCGATGTGGATCGCCACCTCGTACGGGCCGGGGTAGGCCTCGAAATCGCTGTACCAGCGGCGGCGGATCTCCGGATGCTCGGCGAAGAACCGGTCGACGCGCTCCCAGGTGGCGAGCACCATCTGCGGCATCCGGCCCCGGCCGTGGAAGACCAGGTAGTCGCCGGCTTCGATCCGCACCAGCGGGTCACCCGCCGACACGGCCACGCCCGCGGTCACGGTGAAGGCGCGGTCCTCGTCCGGCATGCCGTAGTCGGAGTAGACGGCATACAGCCGCGCGTCCGGCGTGCGGTGCGGCATGCGGAAGCGCTCCTCGTCGAAGAAGCGGCTCCACAGGCCGGCGATGCGGCCGGCGCGCGGATCCTGCTCGTGGCGGCGCGTGGTGCGTATGCCGGGTCCTGCCACCGCGAAGGCGGGCTGGCGCAGGCGCAACGGAACGGGAGCGACGACGGTATCGGACATGGCGGCTTTCCTGGATGGGCATCGAAGAAGAAGCCGCCATGCTGCGCCGGGGCTCCTGACAACGTCCTGTCAGGAGCCTGGCACGCCGTGGACCCCGTGGGGTTACAGCACGTCGCTGGCGAAGTCGGCCAGGCGCGAGCGCTCGCCGCGCGCCAGCGTGATGTGCCCGCTGTGCGGCCAGCCCTTGAAGCGGTCGACCGCGAAGGTCAGGCCCGAGGAGCCTTCGGTGAGGTAGGGCGTGTCGATCTGCGCGAGGTTGCCCATGCAGATGATCTTGGTGCCCGGCCCCGCGCGCGTGATCAGCGTCTTCATCTGCTTGGGCGTGAGGTTCTGCGCCTCGTCGATGATCACGTACTTGTTCAGGAAGGTGCGCCCGCGCATGAAGTTCATGCTCTTGATCTTGATCTTCGAGCGGATGAGTTCGTTGGTGGCCGCGCGCCCCCATTCGCCGGCACCGTTCGAGTCACCCTTGGCGAGGAACTCGAGGTTGTCGTCCAGCGCGCCCATCCACGGGCCCATCTTCTCCTCCTCGGTGCCGGGCAGGAAGCCGATGTCCTCGCCCACGCTCACCGTGGCGCGGGTCATGATGATCTCGGTGTAGCGCCGATCGTCGAGCACCTGCGTGAGGCCCGAGGCCAGGGCCATCAGGGTCTTGCCGGTGCCGGCGGTGCCGGTGAGCGTGACGAAATCCACCTCCGGGTCCATGAGCAGGTTCATCGCGAAGTTCTGCTCGCGGTTGCGCGTGGTCACGCCCCAGACGGCGTTCTTGGCCGAGCCATAGTCCTTGAGGGTGCGCAGCACCGCGGTCTTGTCGCGGATCTCGGTCACCCGTGCGTACATGCTGGGCTCGCCGGGCGCCTCGAAGTAGACGAACTGGTTGATGTACAGCCCCGGCACCAGCGGTCCGCCGATGCGGTAGAAGGTGCTGCTGCCGCTCTGCCAGCTCTCGATGGTCTTGCTCTGGCGCGTCCAGAAGTCCGGCGGCAGGGCGAGCGAACCTGCATAGAGCAGGTCGCCGTCTTCCAGCGCCTTGTCGTTCTGGTAGTCCTCGGCCGTCAGGCCCAGCGCGCGCGCCTTGACGCGCATGTTGATGTCCTTGGACACCAGCACCACGTCGCGCCGCTGCGCCGCGGGCTTGTCCTTGCCGTCGTAGACCTCGCGCAGCGCCTGCACCACGCCCAGGATCTGGTTGTCAGCCTTGCCCTGGGGCAGGCTGGTGGGCAATTTGTAGTCGAGCGGCGCCGTCTGGAAGAGCAGCTTGCCGCCGGCTTCCTTGTGGCCCGTGGTGTCGAGTTTCAGGCCCTTGCCGATGTCGGCGCCCTGCGCCCCGGCGAGCGCATCGAGCGTGCGGCTGGCCTGGCGGCCGTTGCGCGCGACTTCGGTGGTGCCTTTCTTGTGGCCGTCGAGCTCCTCCAGCACGATCATCGGCAGGAAGATGTCGTGCTCCTCGAAGCGGAACAGGCAGGTCGGATCGTGCAGCAGCACATTGGTGTCGAGCACGAAGAGCCTGGCCGGGCCGGCGCCCCTGATGCGTTTGCCGGCGCGGGGCGCGGCCTGCGCGGGAGGGTGCGGGCCCGACGCCGCCGTCCGCGGGGCGTCGGGCACGGGCGCCCTGGCTGCAGGCGCCAGCGCGGGCTCGGCCGCGCCGCCGGCGTCGACGGTATGGCGGTCGAACAGTTCGAGAGGCTGCGGGCCGGTCTCGCGGGGCTCGTCGGCGCGCCGGTCAGTCGAGGAGGCTCGGCGGGCGCCGCGGTGCGAGGCGCGCGCCGGCGCGTCGAGGGCGTCCGGCGAGAGCAGGGCGGCGCGTTTCGTGGGGGCGGGGGGAAGAGGCATGGAGGGATTCGCTCCGGAAGGAAGGCAGGTGCAGGACACCATCCAACAAAAATGGACTCCGCGCTCCACCGCTGCGCGGGTCGCTGCCCCCCGAGGGGGCGCTTTTTGCCTTGGGGCGGCCCGGCGACAAAAAAGCCGCCTGAAGACCAAGGCGGCTTTGTTCGGTGGGCGCGGTTGCGGGCGTCAACGGCATGAAGCCATTATGCACGCCGCCCGTGTCGCGTCCCTGCGTCGTTGCGGATCGCCAACGCGATCGCGAAAAAACGCACGCCGTGCGGCGTCAGGCGGCTTTCTTGAGGGTCTTGACGGCCTTGAGCACTTCGTCCACGTGGCCCGGCACCTTGAGGCCGCGCCACTCGGCCTTGAGCACGCCGTCGGCACCGATCAGGAAGGTGCTGCGCTCGATGCCCTTGACCTTCTTGCCGTACATGATCTTGTTCTTGACCACGCCGAACATGTGACACATCTTTTCTTCGGTATCGGCGATCAGCTCGAAGGGCAGCTCCAGCTTGGCCTTGAACTCGTCGTGCGACTTCATGTTGTCGCGCGACACGCCGAACACGGTGGCGCCGGCCTTCTCGAAGTCCTTGTAGTGGTCACGGAACTGCATGGCCTCGGTCGTGCAGCCGGGCGTGTTGTCCTTGGGGTAGAAATACAGCACCACCACGTGGCCGAGGTGGGAGGTGTTCGAGACCTTGATACCGCTGGTGGCGATGGCTTCGAATTCGGGAATGGGTTTGTTGACTACGATCGCCATGAAACTTGTTTTCTCCGCTTTGGTTCCCGAGATACGACGGGACTGCCGCCCAAAAGGCGAACGGTCCGGTCTGCAACCCGCTATTTTACCCCGAAACGACTCTCACTCGCCAGTCGAAGGGGCTTCCACCAGAAGTGCGGCAATCACGTGCCGGCCTTCGCCGGCCAGGATGTTGTAGGTACGGCAGGCGGCGGCGGTGTCCATGGTCTCGACGCCGGTGCGCCGGGCCATCAGCGGCGCGATCCAGGCGGCCTGCGGAAAGCGGATGCGCCCGCCGCTGCCGAAGATGACCAGCTCGGCACCGAGCGAGGCCAACTGGGCGAAATGCTCGGCGCCCAGCTCGTCGAAGCGGCTGCAGGGCCACTCGAAGCGCTCGCCGTGGGAGCCGACCACCACGCTGGTTTCGATCCGCTCGTGATTGACCGCCACCCAGCCCGGCCCGTGCGCGGTGAGCATCTGGGCGTCGGAGCGGTCGGGCTGGAGCTTCATCGAAAAGGCCGGGGGAACTGTGGTCCAATTATAGGTTTTCCCCTGTGTAGCGTGCCCCGGAGGGACTTTGAAGACGCTCAAGAAATCGGCCAAGCTGGCCAACGTGCTCTACGACATCCGTGGCCCGATCATGGATGCGGCCAAGCAGATGGAGGAAGAAGGCCAGAAGATCATCAAGCTCAACATCGGCAACCTCGCGGTGTTCGGCTTCGATGCGCCGGAGGAGGTCCAGCAGGACATGATCCGCAACCTGCCGCAGTCGGCGGGCTACTCCGACAGCAAGGGCATCTTCGCGGCGCGCAAGGCGGTGATGCACTACACGCAGCAGCAGGGCATCGCGGGCGTGACGCTGGACGACATCTACCTGGGCAACGGCGCGAGCGAGCTGATCGCCATGGCCACCAACGCGCTGCTGTCCGACGGCGACGAGCTGCTGCTGCCCGCGCCCGACTACCCGCTGTGGACCGCGGTGACCAGCCTGTCGGGCGGCACGCCGGTGCACTACCTGTGCGACGAGGCCAGCGGCTGGATGCCGAACCTGGACGACATCCGCGCCAAGATCACGAAGAACACCAAGGGCATCGTCGTCATCAACCCGAACAACCCGACCGGCGCGCTGTACTCCGACGACCTGCTGCGCAGCATCGTCGAGATCGCGCGCGAGCACGGCCTGGTGATCCTGGCCGACGAGGTGTACGACAAGGTGCTGTACGACGGCGCGAAGCACACCGCGATCGGCAGCCTGTCGAACGACGTGCTCACGCTCACCTTCAACTCCCTGTCCAAGAGCTACCGCTCCTGCGGCTACCGCGCCGGCTGGCTGGTGGTGTCGGGCGACAAGCTGGCGGCGGCCGACTACATCGAGGGCCTGAACATGCTCTCGAACATGCGCCTGTGCGCCAACGTGCCGGGGCAGTGGGCGGTCCAGACCGCCCTGGGCGGCTACCAGAGCATCAACGACCTGGTGGGCGAGGGCGGCCGCCTGCGCCGCCAGCGCGACCTGGCGTACGAGCTGATCACCGCCATCCCCGGCGTGAGCTGCGTCAAGCCGACGGCGGCGCTGTACATGTTCCCGAAGCTCGATCCGAAGGTCTACCCGATCGAGGACGACCGCGAGTTCTTCCTCGAGCTGCTCAAGGAGACCAAGGTGATGCTGGTGCAGGGCACCGGCTTCAACTGGGCCACGCCGGACCACTTCCGCATCGTGTTCCTGCCGCACGAGGAGGACCTGCGCGAGGCGATCAACCGCATCGCGCGCTTCCTGGCGCGCTACCGCCAGCGCAGCAGCCTCTGAGGCCGGGCGCGTCTTTCCCCGTTCGACATGACTGAATCCATGAAACCCATCCAGGTCGGCCTTCTGGGCTTCGGCACCGTGGGCAGCGGCACCTTCAAGGTGCTGGCCCGCAATCAGGAAGAAATCAAGCGCCGCGCCGGCCGCGGCATCGAGATCACGATGGTGGCCGACCTCGACGTCGAGCGCGCCCGCGCCGCCGTCAGCGGCGTGAAGGTGGTCGGCGACGCGCGCGAGCTGATCGCCAACCCCGAGATCGACATCGTCATCGAGCTCATCGGCGGCTACGGCATCGCCAGGCAGCTCGTGCTGGAGGCCATCGCCGCCGGCAAGCACGTGGTCACGGCCAACAAGGCGCTGCTGGCGGTGCACGGCACCGAGATCTTCGCGGCCGCGCATGCGCGGGGCGTCATGGTGGCCTTCGAGGCCGCGGTGGCCGGCGGCATCCCGATCATCAAGGCGCTGCGCGAGGGCCTGACGGCCAACAGCATCCAGTGGATCGCCGGCATCATCAACGGCACCACCAACTTCATCCTCTCGGAGATGCGCGACAAGGGCCTGGACTTCGAGACCGTGCTCAAGGAGGCGCAGCGCCTGGGCTACGCCGAGGCCGATCCCACCTTCGACATCGAGGGCGTGGACGCCGCCCACAAGGTGACGCTGATGAGCGCGATCGCCTTCGGCATTCCGGTTCAGTTCGACAAGGCGCACGTGGAGGGCATCACGCGCCTGGCCGCGCAGGACATCCGATACGCCGAGCAGCTGGGCTATCGCATCAAGCTGCTGGGCATCACCAGGCGCACGCCCAAGGGCGTCGAGCTGCGCGTGCACCCCAGCCTGGTGCCGGCCAAGCGCCTGCTGGCCAACGTGGAGGGCGCCATGAACGCCGTGGTGGTCAACGGCGACGCCGTGGGCACCACGCTCTACTACGGCAAGGGCGCCGGCAGCGAGCCCACCGCCAGCGCCGTGATCGCCGACCTGGTCGACGTCACCCGCCTGCACACCGCCGACGCCGCGCACCGCGTGCCGCACCTGGCCTTCCACCCCGACGCGATGAGCGACCTGCCGGTGGTGCCGATGAGCGAGGTGGTCACCAGCTACTACCTGCGCCTGCGCGTGGCCGACGAGGCCGGCGTGCTGGCCAAGGTCACGGGCCTGCTGGCCAACGCCGGCATCAGCATCGACGCGGTGCTGCAGCGCGAGGCCGACGAGGTGGGCGGCGAGGGTTCGCAGCAGACCGACCTGATCATCCTGACGCACGACACGCGCGAGGGCACGCTCGACGAAGTGCTCGCCCACCTGCAGGGCCTGCCGAGCGTATTGGCGCCGATCGTGCGGCTGCGCAAGGAAGAGTTGAGCTGACCCATGCGCTACCTCTCGACCCGTGGCGACGCGACCCCGCGTGCCTTCAGCGAGATCCTGCTCGAGGGCCTCGCGCCGGACGGCGGCCTGTACCTGCCCGAGCGCTACCCGCAGGTCGACGCCGCGACGCTCGCCGCATGGCGCGATCTGCCCTACCACGCGCTGGCCTTCGAGATCCTGTCGCTGTACATCGACGACATTCCCGCCGATGACCTGAAGGCGCTGTGCGCGAAGACCTACACCGCCGAGATCTTCGGCAGCGAGGAGATCGCGCCGCTGCGCGAGCTGGAGGACGGCGTGTACCTCGAGGGCCTGTCCAACGGCCCCACGCTGGCCTTCAAGGACATGGCGATGCAGCTGCTGGGCAACCTGTTCGAGTACGAACTGGGCCGCCGCGGCGAGGAACTGAACATCCTGGGCGCCACCAGCGGCGACACCGGCAGCGCGGCCGAGTACGCGATGCGCGGCAAGAAGGGCGTGCGCGTGTTCATGACCTCGCCCGACGGGCGCATGAGCCCGTTCCAGCAGGCGCAGATGTTCAGCCTGCAGGACGCCAACATCCACAACCTGGCGATCGCCGGCGTGTTCGACGACTGCCAGGACATCGTCAAGGCGGTGAGCAACGATCTCGCGTTCAAGCGCCAGTACCGGATCGGCACCGTCAACTCGATCAACTGGGCGCGGCTGCTGGCGCAGGTGGTCTATTACTTCGCCGGCTACTTCCAGGCGACCGGGCCCCAAGGCGGCGAGGTGAGCTTCGCCGTGCCCTCGGGCAACTTCGGCAACGTCTGCGCCGGCCACGTGGCGCGCATGATGGGCCTGCCGATCCGCCGCCTGGTGGTGGCCACCAACGAGAACGACGTGCTCGACGAGTTCTTCCGCACCGGCGTGTACCGCGTGCGCGGCGCGGCCGACACCCACGAGACCTCCAGTCCCTCGATGGACATCAGCAAGGCCAGCAACTTCGAGCGCTTCGTGTTCGACCTGCTGGGCCGCGACGCGGCCAAGACCCGCGCGCTGTTCCACGACGCGCTGGGCCGGTCCGGCCGCTTCGACCTGGGCGCCGAGCCGGTGTTCGCCGAGGCGGCCGCGAAGTTCGGCTTCTGCAGCGGCCGCAGCACGCACGCCGACCGGCTGGAGACCCTCCGCGACACCGACAGGCGCTTCGCCGTGCTCATCGACACCCACACGGCCGACGGCCTGAAGGTGGCGCGCACGTACCGCGAGCCGGGCGTGCCGATGATCGTGCTCGAGACCGCGCTGCCGATCAAGTTCGCCGCCACCGTCGTCGAGGCGCTGGGCCGCGAGCCGGACCGCCCGGCGAGGTTCGAGGGCATCGAGCAATTGCCCAAACGCGTGGTCAGGCTGCCGGCCGACGCGCAGGCCGTCAAGCGCTACATCGCCGAGCACTGCGTGTGAGGCTGCGCGGCCGGGCATGAAGGTCATCGGCTTCGCCGGCTACTCGGGCGCAGGCAAGACCACGCTGGTGGAGAAGCTCATCCCGGCGCTCAAGCGGCGCGGCCTGCGCGTGTCGGTGGTCAAGCATGCGCACCACAAGTTCGACATCGACCATCCGGGCAAGGACACCTACCGCCACCGCGAGGCCGGCGCCTTCGAGGTCGTCGTGGCCTCCGACCGCCGCCTGGCGCTGATGCGCGAGTTCGAGCAGCCCGCGCAGCTGAGCGTGCACCAGCTGATCGCCGAACTGCACGACGGCGTGGACTGGGTGCTGGTGGAGGGCTTCAAGCACAGCGACCTCTACAAGATCGAGGTGTGGCGCGCACCCGCGGCCGATCGGCCGGCGCTGTATCCCGAGGATCCTTTCGTCGCCGCCCTCGCCACCGATGCGCCGGCCCGGTTGCCGGCGCCCACCGCGCTGCCGGTGTTCGACCTCGACGACGCCGAGGGCATCGCGCAATGGCTGGTCGACAGCGGCGGGCGCTTCGACTACAACGCTGAACTCTATGGCTAGCACACCTTCTTCCGCCCGACCGCCCCTGATGCCGCTGGACGAGGCCCTGGCGCGCCTGCTCGAGAAGGCCGCGCCGCGCCTGGACACCGAGCAGGTCGCCACCTTCGACGCCGACGGCCGCGTGCTGGCGCAGGACGCGGTGTCCGCGCTCACCGTGCCGCCGCGCGACAACAGCGCGATGGACGGCTACGCGGTGCGCACGGCCGACTGCACGGACGCCGGCGTGGTGCTCGAAGTCGCCCAGCGCATCCCCGCCGGCAGCGTGGGCACGCCGCTGGCAGCCGGCACGGCTGCGCGCATCTTCACCGGGGCGCCGATCCCCGAGGGGGCCGATGCGGTCGTCATGCAGGAGGACGCCGCCGCGCTGGCCGAGGAGGGCGGCACGGCCCGCGTGCGCATCGACGCCGTGCCTGCGCCCGGCCAGTGGATCCGCCGCGCGGGCGAGGACGTGGCCCATGGCGAGGTCGTGCTCGCACGCGGCATGCGGCTCACGCCGGCCGCGCTGGGCCTGGCCGCCAGCATCGGCCTGGACCGGCTGGAGGTCGCCAGGCGTCCGCGCGTGGCGTTGCTGTCCACCGGCGACGAACTGGTGATGCCCGGCGAGGTCGCGCCCGAGGCGATGAAGCCCGGCACGATCTACAACTCCAACCGCTTCTTCATGCGTGCGCTGCTGCACCGCTTCGGCTGCGAGGTGCGCGACCTGGGCATCGTTCCCGACCGCCGCGAGGCGACCATCGAGGCGCTGCGCGCCGCGGCCGCCGACAACGACCTGATCATCACCACCGGCGGCGTGTCGGTCGGCGAGGAGGACCACATCAAGGCGGCCGTGCAGGCGCTGGGCGAGCTTCAGCTGTGGTCGCTGTCGATGAAGCCCGGCAAGCCTTTCGCGTACGGACGGATCGGCGCGACGCACATCACGGGGCTGCCGGGCAACCCGGTTTCCAGCTTTCTCACCTTCCTGATGCTGGTGCGCCCCTTCCTGCTCGCGCTGCAGGGCGCTGCGCGCATCGCGCCCGAGCCTGTCGCCCTGCGCGCCGACTTCGACTGGCCGCGCGCCGACAAGCGCCGCGAGTTCCTGCGCGCGCGCCGCAATGCGGCCGGCGGGCTGGACCTGTTCGCCAACCAGAGCTCGGGCGTGCTCACCTCCACCGTGTGGGGCGACGGCGTGATCGACACGCCGGCCGGCCAGCCCTTCGCCAAGGGCGACATGGTGCAGTTCATTCCCTTCAGTTCGCTGCTGGCCTGATGAAGATCGCGATCCGCTATTTCGCTTCCGTGCGCGAGGCACTGGGCCGCGGCGAGGAGGCGCTGGACACCTCGGCCGAAACGCTGGGCGCATTGCGCGACGAACTCATCGCGCGCGGCGAGCCCTATGCCGGTGCGCTGGCGCGCGGCAAGGCGGTGCGCATGGCGCTGGATCAGGTCATGCAGCAGGACGACGCCACGCTGCGCGAGGGCAGCGAGGTGGCCTTCTTCCCGCCCGTCACCGGCGGCTGAGCGGTGCGCGCAGCGCGTGCAGCCGCTCGCGCAGCGCCTGCGAAGCCGGCGTCATCGGCGCACGCAACGCGTCGGCCATCGCGCCGTCCGCGGCCAGCAGGGCCTTGAGCGGCCCCGGGTTGGGCTCGGCGAACAGTGCCTCGATCAACGGCAGCAGCGGCTGCCACAGCGCCCGCGCCTGCGCCAGCTCGCCAGCATGCAGCCGCTGCACCACCTGCACGAAGCGCCGCGTCTCGATGTGCGCGCTGGCCGAGATCGCCCCGGCGCCGCCGGCCGCCACCGTGTCGAAGACCTGCGCATCCTCGCCCGCCAGCACCTGCAGCCGGCCGTCGGCGATCAGCGCGCGCGTCTTGCCGGCGTCGCCGCCGCAGTCCTTGATGGCCGCGATGCGCGGATGGCCGGCCAGCGACAGCAGCGTGTCGCGGTGGAGCGTCGCGCCGGTGCGGTAGGGAATGTCGTAGAGGACGACCGGCAGCGTGCTGGCGTCGGCGAGGCGCCGGAACCATTCCTGCAGCCCGGCCTGCGAGGGCCGGATGTAGCTGGGCGCGGGCAGCAGCAGGCCGGCGAGCGCGAGGCCGTCGAGCCGCCGCACCTTCTCCAGCATCCCGCCCAGGTGGCAGCCCGACAGCCCCATGATGCGCGGCAGCGCGGGCGCGGCCCGCGCGACGGTGTCGAGCACGGCGAGCTGCTCCTCGTCGTCCAGCGCCGCGGCCTCGCCGGTGGAGCCGCAGACCACGAAGCCGGCGATGCCTTCGCCGGCCAGCCGGCGGGCGAGGGCGGCGAGCGCGTCATGGTCGACGGCGCCGTCGCGAAACGGTGTGACGAGGGGAACCCAGACGCCGGAGAAATCGGGCGCGGAAGCGATGGTGTGTGGCACGCGGAAATCCTTTCGGGAAACGGACAACCGACCGGTGGAGAAACCGCCGGCGGATGCGCGCGCAACGAGGAGAAAGGAAGACAGGCCAGGCCCCAGGTTCCGCCGCTCATCCGACGACGGAACCGCAGCTCCGGTCAGACGAGCTGGGGTTTTTGGCCTTTGCCGCGCAGGCCCGCGCGCACCTGCGCCCGTTGGCAGGGCGGCAAGGGGGGCATCGGGCAAAGCAGCATGGCGGGAGTCTAACGCGGTGCCACAATCGCGTCATGGTCCGCGCGCGCGTTTCGATCCAGACCGACGATTTCGACCTCCAGCGCGAGATCGCCGTCCTGCGCGAGGGCGACGGCGGCGTGGGCGCGGTGTGCAGCTTCGTCGGCACGGTGCGCGACCGCAGCGACGGCGCCGAGGTCGCCTCGATGGAACTGGAGCACTACCCCGGCATGACGGAGAAGGCCATCGAGGCCATGATCGACGAGGCGCACCGGCGCTTCGACATCCTCGGCGCGCGGGTGGTCCACCGCGTGGGGCTGCTGCAGCCGGGCGCGCAGATCGTGATGGTCGCGGTGACCTCGGCGCATCGCGGCCAGAGTTTCCAGGCCTGCGAGTTCCTGATGGACTACCTCAAGACGCAGGCGCCGTTCTGGAAGAAGGAGTCCACGCCCGACGGCGCCCGCTGGGTCGACGCGCGCGCGGCCGACGATGCGGCCCTGGCGCGCTGGGGCATCGCGGCGCGCAACGGCTGACGCCGCCACCCGCTATTGCGGCTGGAACCCGCTCGCCTTGATGATGCCTTCCCAGGTCTGCGTGTAGGTGCGCACGCGGCCCGCGAACTGGCCCTGCGGCTCGTAGGCCACGTTCAGGCCCAGGGCGGTGAGCTTGTCCTTCACGTCCGGCTGGGCCAGCACCTGCGACAGCGCGGTGCCGAAGCGGTCGATCACCGGCTGCGGCGTGCCCACCGGCGCGAACACGCCGTACCACGGGTAGTCGTCCAGGTTGGCGAAGCCCAGCTCGGTGAAGGTGGGCACCTGCGGCAGCAGCGGCTGGCGCCTGGCGCCGAGGGTGGCGACGATGCGCACCTTGCCGGCCTTGTGGTTCTCGATGAAGTCGGGCACCGAGGCGATGCCGGCGGCGATCTGGTTGCCCAGCATGTCGGCCGTCATCGGCGCGCTGCCGCGGTAGGGCGCGGCCTGCAGGTCGAGCTTGTACTTCTCGGCGATCAGCTTGACCAGGAACTCGGGAATGGAGCCGGGCGCCGGCACGCCGATGGTCTCCTTGCCGCCCTTGGTCGCCCTCACCCAGTTCAGGTAGTCGTTGAAGGTCTTGGCCGGCGTGCCGCCCGAGACGGCCAGCACATTGGCAAAGGTGGCGAAGCCGGCCACCGGCACGAAGTCGTTCGCCGGGTTGAAGCCCGGCGTCTTCACCACCTGCGGCAGGATGGCGATGCTGTGGTCGTGCGTGAGGAACAGGGTGTGCCCGTCGGCCGGCGCGGCCTTGAGCGCCTGCGCGGCGAGCTGGCCGCCGGCGCCGGCGCGGTTCTCGACCACGACCGGCGCGCCGAGCTCGTCCTTGAGCTTCTCGGCCAGCGTGCGGGCGATGGCATCGGTGCCGGCGCCGGCCGGGAAGCCGACCAGCAGGCGGATGGGCGCGCCGGACTGCGCGTGGGCCAGGCCCGCGGCGGCCAGGGCCAGGGCGCCGAGCATGAGGGCGCGGCGCTGCACGCGGCCGCTGCCTTTGCGGTGGGAAGGGGACATCGTCGACTCCATGGGGTTTGAAATGAATGGGAGTGTGCAACAGCCGTGCCCGGTGCGGCATACGCCGGCACGCTCAGGCGCGGTGCGTCGCCGGGCGGCGCCGGCCGAGCCGGTGCGCCATCGCCACGAAGGCGTCGAGCGCCGGATTGGCGTTCGACGGCCGGTAGGCCAGGCCCAGCGAATAGCGCACCGGCGCCTGTCCGCGCCGCACCTGCAGGTAGGCCACATTGTCCATCGCCACCGCGCGCATGGCCTGAGGCACCAGCGCGATGCCCAGGCCGCCGGCCACCAGCGCAAGGATCGCCTGCATCTGCGAGGCCACCTGTACGAAGTTGGGGATGAAGCCGCATTCCTGGCAGGCCGCGATCACCACGCTCTCGAAACCCGGCCCTTCCTTGAAGGGAAAGCCCACGAAGGCCTCGGCCGCGATGTCGCGCAGCTGCACCCGCCGCTGCCGGCCCAGCGGGTGGTCGGCGGGCACGGCCAGCACCAGCTCCTGCTCGCTGAAGACCTCCACGCGGAAATCCTTCGCGTCGTGCAGCGGCGGCACCACGATGCCCACGTCGGTGCTGCCGTTGAGCAGCGCCGCCATCTGCTGGGAGGTGGTTTCGCCGCTGAGCATCAGCTTGACGTCGGCGTGGTCGCGCCGGAATTCGCGCAGCAGCCGCGGTACCACGCCCAGCGCCGCGCTGGGCACGAAGGACAGGCGCAGCGTGCCCAGCTTGCCGCTGGCCGCGCGCTGCGCGATCTCCACCGAGAGCTGCGCATGCGCCAGCGTGCGCCGGGCCTCGCGCAGGAAGGCCTCGCCGGCGACGGTCAGGCGCACGTGGTGGCGCGTGCGGTCGAGCAGCGCCACGCCCAGGTCGGCTTCCAGCCGCTGCACCGCCACGCTCAGCGGCGGCTGCGACACGTGCAGGCGCTCGGCCGCGCGGCGGAAGCTGCATTCCTCGGCGACGGCCACGAACTGGCGGAGCTGGCGCAGGTCCATGCGCGATTCTAGGAAGGGCGCCGCATCCTGGTGATCGGCGCGGCCTATCACGCGCCCATTCAAACGGTATTGGACGGATCGCGCGGGCGGTCCCAGCATGGCGCCATTCCCCACGACAGCACAGCGACCACGATGCAGCCCTCCCTCCTGGAAGAACTCACGCCCGTCCCCAATCCCTACCCGATCCGCTCCGAACTGGAATACCCGGAAGTCTGGCGCCTGTGCGAACAGGCGCGCGAGCTGGCCTGGGACCCGGCGGGCATCGATTTCTCCGATCTGCGCGCGGCGCAGCTTCCGCCGGAAGTGCGCGCCGCGGGCGCGGAATGGTGGAGCCTGCGCGCCTGGATGGAGCACGGCGCCATTCCCTACGGCACCGAGCGGCTGCGCGAGTCGATCTTCGACCACCAGCCCTTCGAGATCAAGCAGCACATCGTCAACTTCATCGCCGAGGAGCTGCGACACCACGAGGCCTCGTTCCGCGTGGCCCAGAGCCTGGCCGGCTACCAGGACGAGCCGCGCGCGGACTATTTCAAGTCCGTCATCCCGCGCTTCCACGACGAGCGCGACGAGAAGGCGATGAGCTTCTTCGCAGGGCTGGCCGTGAACACGCTGTTCGAGCAGCTCTCCGGCGAGCTGCTGCAGGCGCGCTACGAGAACGCGCGCTTCGCCTCGGTGCGCACCGCCTGCCAGCTCATCCTGCGCGACGAGGCGCGGCACATCCAGTTCGGCCGCATCATCATGCGGCGCTTCTTCGCCGAGCTGTCGGCCGACGACCGGCGGATGCTGGGCGAGAAGTTCGCCAAGAAACTGCGCGGCAGCCTGCTCAACGGCGTCTACGCGGTGGTCAACCTGCCCGAGGACGAGCGCGCGCGCGCCGGCCGCAACCGCGCACTGGCCGCCGAGCACGGCCTGGGCGCCACGCACCCCGACGAGGAGATCGCCATCATCCGGCGCGCGCTCGGGCGCATCCGTCAGGACGTCGCGCCCTACGACGTCGAGATCCCCGAAGTGCCCGAAGTGGACCGCGCCGGCGTGCACTGAGCCCCTGCAGGAGACTGCCATGAATGTCCTGTCGAAGATCCTCCGGGCCGTGCTGCTCGCCGGCGCCGTGCTGTCGGGTGCCGCGGTGCAGGCCGACGCCGCCTATCCGGCGCGGCCGCTCACCTTCGTCGTGCCCTATCCGGCCGGCGGGTCGGCCGACATCCTGGCGCGCGCCATCGGCCAGCAGCTCGGCGAGCGCCTGGGCCAGCCGGTCGTGGTGGACAACCGCGCCGGCGCCGGCACCGCCATCGGCGCCAAGGCCGTGGCCTCGGCGGCGCCCGACGGCTACACGCTGCTCCTGGGCACCGTCAGCTCGCAGGCCATCAACCCGGCGATGAACAAGGTCGGCTACGACCCGGTGCATGACTTCGCGCCGGTCGCGCCGCTGGCCTCCATCCCCTTCGTGCTGGTCGCCCACCCCTCGGTGCCGGCCCGCAACGTGCAGGAGCTGGTGGCCATGGCCCGCGCCGAGCCGGGCAGGCTGAGCTATGCCTCGGCCGGGCCCGGCACCTCCAACCACCTGGCGGGCGAGCTGCTGGCCAGCGCGGCGCAGGTGCGCCTGCTGCACGTGCCCTACAAGGGCAGCGCACCGGCGCTCAACGACGTGGTGGCGGGACACGTGCCCGTGATGTTCGACCTGCAGGCCACCGCCTTGCCCTACGTGCAGTCGGGCCGGCTGAAGGCGCTGGCGGTGACCGGCAAGGCACGCAGCGCGCTGCTGCCCGAGGTGCCGACCGTGGCCGAGGGCGGATGGCCCGACTACGAGGTGAGCGCCTGGTTCGGCGTGTTCGCGCCGGCGGGCACGCCGCCGGCGATCGTCCAGCGCCTCAATGCCGCCCTCACGGCCGTGGTGCAGACGCCCGAGATGCAAAAGCGCTTGCACGACCTGGGCGCCGAGCCGGAGACCGGTGCTGTCGAGGCCTACGCCCGCCACGTGCGCGAGGAGGCCGATCGCTGGACCGGCGTGGTCCGGCGCGCGGGCCTGCTGGCGCAGTGAGCGGCGGCGAGCCTTTCGCCGGCCTGCCGGCGGCCCAACGGGCCGAGTTGCGCGAGATCGGCCGGCGCTGGGCCGAGGACATCGCGGCCCACAGCCAGCGGGTCAAGGATCTCTACGCGCCGCTGCTGGCGCGCACGCCGAAGGACGGCATCTCGGTGCAGCGCGATCTCGCCTACGGCGCGCACCCGCGCCAGGTGCTGGACGTGTTCCGCCCCGCGCAGGCGCATGCGGCCGGCGTGGCGGTCTTCGTGCACGGCGGCGCCTTCGTGCGCGGCGCCAGGCGCGCCAGCGACACCATCTACGACAACGTGCCGTACTGGTTCGCGCGCCAGGGCTTCGTGGGCGTGAACGTGGAGTACCGGCTCGCGCCCGAGGCGCCGTACCCGCAGGGCGCGCTGGACGTGGCCGCCGCGCTGGAATGGGTGCATGCCCGCATCGGCGAGCACGGCGGCGATCCGGGCCGGGTGCTGCTGATCGGCCATTCCGCCGGCGGCACGCACGCGGCGGGCTATGTCTTCGACCCGACCCTCGGGCTGCGCGCCTGCCGTGCCCGCGCGCTGGTGCTGGTCTCGGCGCGGCTGCAGGCCGACCAGTCGCCCGAGAACCCCAACGCGCCGGGCGTGCGCGCCTATTTCGGCGACGACATCGCCTGCTACGCCGCGCGCTCGCCGATGAGCTTCGCCGCCTGCAGCACGCTGCCCACCATGGTCGTCATCGCCGAGCACGAGAACCCGCTGCTGGACCTCTACGGCCTGCATTTCGCCCACCGGCTGGCGCGGGCGCGCCGCCGCGCCCCGCGCTTCCTGCAGATGCCGCAGCACAACCACATGTCCGTCGTGGCGCACTTCGACAGCGGCGAGGAGCGGCTGGGGCGGGAGATCCTGGCCTTCTTCGAGGCCGCGGGCGCTTGATCCGGATCAGGCGCCGCGCAGGATGCGGCGCCGTCTTCTTGCGGCCGGCTTGAAATCCGGGCTAGAAACCTCATGTCCCCTGCAGTTCAGAGGTTTTTCATCCATGCGCCAAGACAAACTCACCACCAAGTTCCAGGAAGCCCTGGGCGACGCGCAGTCGCTCGCCCTGGGCCATGACAACGCCTACATCGAGCCGGTCCACCTGCTGCTGGCCATGCTGCGGCAGGACGACGGCCCGCGCGCGCTGCTCGAGCGCGCCGGCGTCAACGTCCAGGGCCTGGCGGCCGGGGCCGAGGGCGCCATCAAGCGCCTGCCGCAGGTGCAGGGCCACGAGGTGGTCCAGGTCGGCCCCGAGCTGGCCAAGCTGCTGCAGGCCACCGAGAAGGAGGCGATCAAGCGCGGCGACCAGTTCATCGCCGGCGAGCTGTTCCTGCTCGCCGTGGCCGACAGCAAGGCCGACGCCGGCCAGCTCGCGCGCAGCCACGGCCTGACGCGCAAGTCGCTGGAGGCCGCGATCGAGGCGGTGCGCGGCGGCCAGGGCGTGGACAGCCCCGACGCCGAGGCGCAGCGCGGCGCGCTCAAGAAGTACACGCTGGACCTCACCGAGCGCGCCCGCCTGGGCAAGCTCGACCCGGTGATCGGCCGCGACGAGGAAATCCGCCGCGCCATCCAGGTGCTGCAGCGCCGCACCAAGAACAACCCCGTGCTGATCGGCGAGCCCGGCGTGGGCAAGACCGCGATCGTCGAGGGTCTGGCGCAGCGCATCGTGGCCGGCGAGGTGCCCGAGTCGCTCAAGGGCAAGCGCGTGCTGTCGCTGGACATGGCGGCGCTCTTGGCCGGCGCCAAGTACCGCGGCGAGTTCGAGGAGCGCCTGAAGAACGTGCTCAACGAACTGGCCAAGGAAGAGGGCCAGACCATCGTCTTCATCGACGAGCTCCACACCATGGTCGGCGCCGGCAAGGCCGAGGGCGCGATGGACGCGGGCAACATGCTCAAGCCGGCGCTGGCGCGCGGCGAGCTGCACTGCGTGGGCGCCACCACGCTGGACGAATACCGCAAGTACATCGAGAAGGACGCCGCGCTGGAGCGCCGCTTCCAGAAGATCCTGGTGGGTGAGCCGAGCGTGGAGGCGACCATCGCCATCCTGCGCGGCCTGCAGGAGAAGTACGAGGTGCACCACGGCGTGGACATCACCGACCCGGCGATCGTCGCCGCGGCCGAGCTCTCCGACCGCTACATCACCGACCGCTTCCTGCCCGACAAGGCGATCGACCTGATCGACGAGGCCGCGGCCAAGATCAAGATCGAGATGGATTCCAAGCCCGAGGTCATGGACCGGCTGGACCGCCGGCTGATCCAGCTGCAGATCGAGCGCGAGGCCGTGCGCAGGGAAAAGGACGAGGCCTCGCAGAAGCGCTTTGCGCTGATCGAGGAGGAGATCGCCAAGCTGCAGAAGGAGATCGCCGACCTCGACGAGATCTGGCAGGCCGAGAAGGCGCAGGCCCAGGGCAGCGCGCAGATCCGCGAGGAGATCGACAAGCTCAAGTTCCAGATCGAGGAATTCACCCGCAAGGGCGACTTCAACAAGGTCGCCGAGCTGCAGTACGGCCAGCTGCCGGGCCTGGAGAAGCGTCTGAAGGACGCGCAGGCCACCGAGGCGAGCAAGGGCCAGTCGAGCGCGCCCACGCTGCTGCGCACGCAGGTCGGTGCCGAGGAGATCGCCGAGGTCGTGGCGCGCGCCACCGGCATCCCGGTCGCCAAGCTGATGCAGGGCGAGCGCGACAAGCTGCTCGTGATGGAAGACAAGCTGCACGAGCGCGTGGTCGGCCAGGACGAGGCGATCGCCGCCGTGTCCAACGCCATCCGCCGCTCGCGCTCGGGCCTGTCGGACCCGAGCCGGCCCACCGGTTCGTTCCTGTTCCTCGGCCCCACCGGCGTGGGCAAGACCGAGCTGTGCAAGGCGCTGGCGGGCTTCCTGTTCGACAGCGAGGACCACCTGATCCGCATCGACATGAGCGAGTTCATGGAAAAGCACTCGGTCGCGCGCCTGATCGGCGCGCCGCCCGGCTACGTGGGCTACGAGGAGGGCGGCTACCTCACCGAGGCGGTGCGCCGCAAGCCTTACAGCGTGGTGCTGCTCGACGAAGTCGAGAAGGCGCACCACGACGTGTTCAACGTGCTGCTGCAGGTGCTCGACGACGGCCGCCTGACCGACGGCCAGGGCCGCACCGTGGACTTCAAGAACACGGTGATCGTGATGACCAGCAACATCGGCTCGCCGATCATCCAGTCGATGGTCGGGCGGCCCGGCGAGGAGATCAAGGAAGCGGTGTGGGACGAGCTGAAGAACCACTTCCGCCCCGAGTTCCTCAACCGCATCGACGAGACGGTGGTGTTCCACGCGCTCGACGCGAAGCACATCGAGTCGATCGCCGCGATCCAGCTCGAAGTGCTGCGCACGCGGCTGGCGAAGATGGACATCGCGCTGGACGTCACGCCCGCGGCGCTGGCCGAGATCGCCAAGGTCGGCTTCGACCCGGTGTTCGGCGCGCGGCCGCTCAAGCGGGCGATCCAGCAGCGCATCGAGAACCCGCTGTCGAAGCTGCTGCTCGAAGGCGCCTTCGGGCCGAAGGACACGATCCATGTCGGCACCGACCCGATCCGCACGCCCGGCCAGTTCAGCTTCGGCAAGACCGCGGAACCATCCCCGGATGCGGTAGCCTAAGCGCCATGCTGAAGTTTCTCCTGCGCCTGGTGCTGTTCCTGCTGGGGCTCGTCTTCGCGGCGAGCCTCGCGGTGGCGGTGATGCTGCTGGCCGCGGTGTGGGCCCTGCGCTACGCCTGGGGCCGCCTGACCGGCAAACCGGTCACGCCCTGGGTGATGCGCTTCGATCCGCGCAGCGGTTTCGACCGCTTCCGCGCGGCCGGCCGCCCGGCCGAGCCGTCGGCGGCCGACGTGGCGAATGCACGCTCGCGCGGCGCCTCGGTGCACAGTCCGGTGAACCGCGGCGAGGCCGACGAGGTGACCGACGTGCGCGCCCGGCCGGTCACGAAGCACGACTGAAGGCCGCCCGCGCAGGCTGAAGGGTGGTCACTTCAGCCATTGGTCGGCGGCCTGCTTGACCACGCCCCGGCTGTCCAGCAGCTCCCACACGAAATTCATCACCCGCAGGTAGTCGGCATCGTCGGCCGGCAGCATGAAGCCCAGGTAGCTCGTGGGCGTCAGCGGCGCGTCGACGAAGGCGGCCGCCAGGCGCGGGTCGGCCTTGGCGTAGTGCAGGGCCTCGTAGGTCTCGGTGATCATCACGTCGCCCTGGCCCTCGGCGATGAGGGCCGGGATCTCGGCGTTCTTCTCGTGCGTGCTCACCTGGGCCGTCTTCAGGTGCTCGAGCACGAAGGCCTCGTTGGTGCCGCCCGGGTTCTTGATGACGCGCACGCCCGGCTGGTTGAGCGATTCCGGCGTGGTGAACTTCGCCTTGTCGGCCGCGCGCACCAGCGCGACCTTGCCGAAGGGCGCGTAGCCCGGCAGCATGGCCGCGACGCGCATGCGGTTGACGTTGCGGGTGATGCCGCCCACGGCGACGTCGAACTTGTCGGCCTGGATGTCCTTGAGCAGGTTGGGCCAGCTGGTGGGCACCCATTCGATGCGTGCGCCCAGCTCCCTGGCCATGCGCTCGACCAGGTCGACGTCGTGGCCGGCGTAGCCGCCGTCCGCCCGGATGGCGAAGGGCCGGTAGTCGCCCGGCGTGCCGACGCGCAGGACCTTGCTGTCCATGATGCGGTCCAGCCGCGCGCCGGCATGGGCGGTGGCCACGAGCGACAGGCCGGCGATGAGTGCCGAGGCGGCGAAGGCGAAGAGGCGGCGGGAGAGCATGTCGGTTCCATCCAGGGTGTTGCGATCCGCGCATTCTGGATCAGGCCCGGTAGAGCGTCTCGATCTCCTCGGCGTAGGCCTTGTAGATGCTGCTGCGGCGCACCTTCATGGTGGCCGTGACCTCGCCGTCGTCGTGGTCCAGCTCCTTGGTCAGCAGGTGGACGCGGCGGACCTGGGCCACCTGCGCCAGCCGCGCGTTGCCGCGCTGGATCTCGGCGTCGATCAGCTCGCGCACGCGCGGCAGTTCCACCAGCGAGCGGAAGTGGGTGAAGGCCAGCCGTTGCGCCTCGGCCCACTTGCCCACGGTCTCGTAGTCGACCTGCACCAGCGCCGAGACGAACTTGCGGCCTTCGGCCACCACGATGCATTCCTTGATGTAGGGGCTGCCCTTCATCGTGTTCTCGATCTCGGACGGTGTGAGGTTCTTGCCGCCGGCGGTGATCATGATGTCCTTCAGGCGGTCGACGATGCGCAGGTGGCCGTCTTCCTCGCGCACCACGTCGCCGGTGTGCAGCCAGCCCTCGCGCACCGTCTGCGCCGTGGCCTCCGGGTTCTTGTAGTAGCCCGCGAAAACCATCTCGCCGCGGATCTGCAGCTCGCCCTGTTCGCCCACCCGGTGCTCGACACCCGGCGTGGGCGGGCCCACGGTGCCGATGCGGACATCGTCCGATCGGTGGCCGGTGACCATGCCGGTCGACTCGGTCAGGCCGTACACCTCCACCAGCGGCACGCCCAGCGTGCGGAAGAAGCGCACCACGTCCGGCGGGATCGGCGCAGCGCCGGTCAGCGCCACCTTGGCGCGGCGCAGGCCGATGAAGTTCTGCAGCGCGCGCAGCACGCTCCAGTAGGCGAGGGCGAAGCGCAGCCGCTCGCCGGCCGACCAGTCGCGCCGGGGCTTCTCGGCCAGCGGCGCGCAGGCGGCCATGGCGCGCTCGAACAGCGCGCGGCGCAGGCGGCCGGTCTCCTGCATCTTGATGCTGATGGCCGCGTGCAGCTTCTCCCAGATGCGCGGCACGCCCAGGAACATGGTGGGCGCGACCTCGCGCAGGTCTTCCTGCACCGTGCGGATCGATTCGCCGAAGTGCACCTGGGAGCCGAGGTAGACCGGCACGAAGGTGCTGAGCATCTGCTCGGCCACGTGGCACAGCGGCAGGTAGGACAGGTGCGTGGTGCCGCCGTCCAGGCCCAGCCGCTCCACGACGCCCGGCACCATGCCGCGGATGTTGCGCCAGGCGATCATCGCGCCCTTGGGCGCACCGGTGGAACCGGAGGTGTAGATCATCAGCCCGATGTCGTCCAGCGTCTGCGCCGACAGCGCGGCGTCGATGCGCGCGTCGCCTTCCTGCGCCTGCAGCGCGGCGCCGGCCGCTTCCACCTCGGCGAAGCTCATGATGCGCTCGCGCGCCTCGGGCGGGTAGCTGGCCAGGCCCTTGGTCTCCACGATCACGATGCGGCGCAGCCGCGGCAGCGCGTCGAGCGCGGCCAGCACCTTGTCGGTCTGCTCCTGGTCCTCGCAGACCACCACCTCCACGTCGGCGTGGCCCACCACATAGGCCACCTCGTTGCTGGGGCTGGTGGGGTACACGCCCACGGTCACTGCGCCGATCAGGCCGGCGCCCATCTGCGCCAGCACCCATTCGAGCCGGTTCTCGGAGATCACGCCGACGTGGCTGCCCGCGCCCAGGCCCAGCGCCGCCAGGCCCAGGCCGAAGTGGCCGGCGCGCCGGTGGTAGTCGGCCCAGGTGATGGGCTGCCAGATGCCGAAGTCCTTCTGCCGGATCGCGACGCGCGCGCCCTGGCGCTGCGCCTGCTCGCGCAGCATCTGGGGCAGGGTGAGCGTGGGAAGCGTGTTCACGACAGCCACCGCTTGCGCCGCTTGTAGTGTTTCAGCTCGCGGAAGCTCCTGGTTTCGCCCGCACCGCCCACGCCCAGGTAGAACTCGCGCACGTCCGGGTCGGACGCCAGGCGCTCGGCGCTGCCGTCGATCACGATCTTGCCGTTCTCCATGATGTAGCCGCGGTCGGCCACGGCCAGTGCCACGCTGGCGTTCTGTTCGACCAGCAGCATCGAGACGCCGCGCTCGGCGTTGATGCGCGCGATGATGGTGAAGATCTCCTCCACCAGCTTGGGCGACAGGCCCAGCGAGGGCTCGTCCAGCAGGATCAGCTGCGGCTCGGCCACCAGCGCGCGGCCGATGGCCAGCATCTGCTGCTCGCCGCCGGAGAGGTAGCCGGCCAGTCCGCGGCGCCGCTCGTGCAGGCGCGGGAAGTAGCTGTACACCGCCTCGAAGTCGCGCGAGGGCGCGCCGCGGCCGGTGCGTGCGTAGGTGGCGGCGATCAGGTTCTCCTCCACCGTCAGGTCCTCGAACACGCGGCGGCCCTCCATCACGTGGCCCAGGCCGCTGCGCACCAGCTGCTGCGGTGCGAGCCGGCCGGTGGGCCGGCCGTCGAAGGCGATGCGCCCGGCCTGCAGCTCGCCGTCTTCCAGCGGCAGCAGGCCGGAGATCGCCTTCAGCGTGGTGGACTTGCCCGCCCCGTTGCTGCCCAGCAGGGCGACGATCTGCCCGCGCGGCACGGCCAGCGACAGGCCGCGCAGCACCTGCACGACCTTGTTGTAGACCACCTCGATGTTGTTCACTTCGAGGATGTGGTCCGCCGCCATGGCCGTCCCTTCGTTCATCAGCTCAGGGAGATCCAGTCGGAGGCGGGCACCATCTTCTGCGCCTTCATGTCGGCCTTGTAGACCCGGCCCACCGGAATCGAGTTGCCGCTGATGGTGATCGGCACGCCGATCAGCCCGCCGGTGTCGAAGTCCTTGATGGTGTTCAGCGCCGCCTTGAGGTTCTTGCCGTCCAGCGGCTTGCCGGCGTCCAGGGTGCGCTTGGCGGCCTCGACGAACAGCATCGCGGTCAGGAAGCCCTGCGTGTACGCGGTGCTCTGGTACTCGGGGCGCAGCTGGCGGATCTTCTCGAGCATCGGCGCCTTCTCCGCGGTGTCGTAGTAGTAGCGGTAGGGCATCACCCCCATGAAGCCGTCGCCAGCCTCGCCCATGCGCATGACGGTGGAGCTGTCCATGGTCCAGAAGGTGCCCATCCACTTCGTCGTCATGCCCATCTGCTTGCCCTGCTGGATGAACTCGGGGATCGGCGCCAGCACGTAGCCGTGGAAGATGGTGTAGTCGGGTGCCGCGCGGCGCAGCTTGATGACCTCGGTCGAGACGTCCACGCTGCCCGGCGGCGTCATGATCTTGACCGGCACCGTCAGGCCCAGCTTCTTGGCCGCCGCCTCGCTGGCCTCGACCGGGTCGCGACCGAACTCGGAGTCGGAGTAGACGAAAGCCACCTTGGCGCCCGGCTTCTCCTTGGCGATGTGGCGCAGCAGGATGCCGAACATCTCGGTGTAGTCGGGGCCGACGAGGAACTGCAGCGGGTACTTCTGCGGATCGTTCAGCTCGGTGGCGAAGGAGGCGCCGGCCATCAGGATCTGGCCGCTGCGCTCCAGCTCGGGGTTGATGGTCTTCGAAAAGCCCGTCGAGTCGCCGTAGTAGAGGTTGACCTTGTTCTGGCTGGTGATCTTCTTGTAGGCCGCGACCGAGACGTCGACCTTGTAGCCCGTGTCCTCCGGCACGTAGCGCAGTTTGCGGCCCTTGATGCCGCCGGCGTCGTTGACGATCTTCACGTAGTCGGCGATGCCGGCGTTGATGCCGATGCCGGCGAAGGCGAACACCCCGGTCATGGGGATCGAGCCGCCGATCACGATGTCCTCGCCGGATTGGGCGCGCACCGCCAGCGGTGCGAGTGCGGTGCCGGCGGCGGCGAGCATCAGGTCGCGGCGGCGCAGCGATGGGAACTTGTCTCGTGCTTGCATGCGTGTCTCCTTGTCAGTTACGGAACGGCCACAAATGGAAAAAGCGGCGGATGCGCCGCCACACTTCGGCGAGCCCGTGCGGCTCGAACACCAGGAAGCCGACGATCAGCAGGCCGAATACGACGGTGCGCACCGGCGACAGGAACACGGTGGTCTCGTGCCCGCCGGGCAGCCAGTCGAACACCAGCTTGAGCAGCTCGGGCACCATGGTCATGAAGACCGCGCCCAGGATGCCGCCGAGGATGGTGCCCATGCCGCCGACGATGATGGCGGCCAGGAAGAAGATCGACATCAGGAGCGGAAAGCTCTCCGGCGTGACCACGCGGAAGAAGTAGGCCCACAGCCCGCCGGCCACGCCGGCGTAGAAGGACGACAGCCCGAAGGACAGCAGCTTGTAGCGCAGCAGCGGAATGCCCAGCACCTCGGCCGAGATGTCGCGGTCGCGGATGGCGATGAAGGCGCGGCCCACGCGCGTGCGGAACAGGTTGGCCGCACCCAGCACCATCAGCAGGGTGACGGGCACGATCAGCCAGTAGATGCGGAAGGACGTGTCCAGGGGCAGGCCGAACACCCGCGCCGGTGGCAGCGACAGGCCGCTGGTGCCGCCGGTGAACTTCAGGTTGGCCAGCAGGAAATGCACGATGAAGGAGGCGGCGATGGTGGCGATCGCCAGGTACAGCCCCTTCACGCGCAGCGAGGGAATGCCCACGACCAGCCCGCCGAGCATCGCCACCACGCCGCCGGCCGCGATGTTGAACAGGAAGGGCGTGCCCAGCCGCGTCTCGAGGATCGCCACCGTGTAGGCGCCCAGGCCCATGAAGGCCGCCTGGCCCAGGCTCACCAGGCCGGTGTAGCCGGTGAGGATGTTCAGGCCGGTGGCGCTGGCGACGTTGATCGCGACCAGGCAGGCGAGGTAGAGCCAATAGTCGCTGGCCGTGAAGGGGAACAGCACCAGCAGCGCGGTGCCGATGGCGAGCCAGATCTTCTGCGTGCGCGAGTCGAACAGCGCCGCGTCGGCGATGTAGCTTTGCTTGAGGGTGCCGATGCGCATCAGGTCATCCGTCGATGGCTGCGGTCGGGGCGCGTGCACAGGACACCGGGTACTCCCCTCCGCGAATGTCCCCCGCCTTCGGCTCCTCCTTTATTTCGCTGCGGGGAGTACCCGATGCCCTGCGCACGGGACGCGCTGCCGTCGTGCGGGCGGATCAACCGCTGCGTGTCCGGATCACGTCGGCGGGGTGCCCTGCGCAGCGAAATAAAGGAGGAGGCCGAAGGCCGGGGGACATTCGCGGAGCAGGGCACCCCGCCGGCGTGATCTCGTCCCCATCGGCAGAAAGCGCTTCGAATTGACAAGCAGTGATTCACCTCAAAGCCTCTCTATTTCGTGCGTACCGAAGAGGCCATAGGGTCGGATCATCAGCACCGCCACCAGCACCAGGAAGGTCGCCAGCAGCTTGTACTCGCCGCCCAGGTAGGCACCGGCCAGTGCTTCCACCAGCCCGATGAACAGTCCGCCCACCAGCGCGCCCAGCACGCTGTCCAGCCCGCCCACGATCACCACCACCAGCACCGACAGCCCGAACACGCCCATGGTCGACGAGATGCCGCCGATGGCGCCGACCACGATGCCGGCCACCGCGGCGATCATGGCCGAGGCGACCCAGGCCAGCGAGAACACGCGCGGCACGTTGATGCCCATCATGTAGGCCGCGCCCTGGTCGGAGGCCGTGGCGCGCAGCGCGATGCCGCCGCGCCAGAAGCGGAACAGCAGCAGCACGAGCGCGATCAGCACCAGCGCCGCCAGCGCGCCGTAGGCCACCTTGGGCGCCAGGAAGGCGTCGCCGATCATCACCGGCGCATTGGGCAGGAACTCGGGCAGGCGGCGCTGGTCGGCGGTCCAGATGATCTCCACCAGCCCGACCAGGATGGAGGCCAGCCCCACCGTGACCATGAAGGCGGAGATCGGCGGCTCGCCCAGCAGCGGGCGGATCATGGTGCGCTCGATCACCGCGCCCAGGAGGCCCGTGCCCAGCACCGCGCCGAGGATGGCCAGCCAGACCGGCAGCGAGAAGCCGGCGGCGAAGGCGAAGAACAGGTAGGCGCCCACCATCAGCATCTCGCCGATGGCGATGTTGACCACGCGCGTGGCCTTGTAGACCAGCACGAAGGCCAGTGCCGCCAGCGCGTACAGCCCGCCGCCGGCGATGCCGGTGAGCGCGATCTCGAACAGGTAGGCCCAGTCCATCATGCGGCAGCCGCAGCAGGGGCGCGCAGCCGGCGGCGCAGCTCGGCCACGTCGCCGGCGCCCAGGTAGGCGCGCACCACCTCGGGGTCGGCCTGCACCTGCGCGGGCGTGCCCTGCGCGATCACCTGGCCGAAGTTGAGCACCACCACGTGGTCCGACAGGTCCATCACCATGCCCATGTCGTGCTCCACCATCAGCACGGTGACGCCCCATTCGCGCCGCACGTCGAGGATGAAGCGCGCCATGTCCTCGGTCTCCTCGCGGTTCATGCCGGCCACCGGCTCGTCGAGCATCAGCACCCTGGGCTGCATGGCCAGCGCGCGGGCCATCTCCACGCGCTTCTGCAGGCCGTAGGGCAGGGCGGCCACCGAGGCGTGGCGGATGTGGTCGATCTCGAGGAAGTCGATGATGCGCTCCTCCACGTCGCGGCGCAGCTCGGCCTCCTCGCGGCGGGCGCGGCCGGCGTACAGCAGCGCGTCGAACACGTTGGTCTTCAGGTGCGCGTGGCGGCCGAGCTTGATGTTGTCCAGCACCGTCATGCCGCGGAACAGCGCGATGTTCTGGAAGCTGCGCGCCAGGCCCAGCCGCGCGCGCCGCGGCGCGGGCACGGCGGTGATGTCCTGTCCCTCGAACAGCACCCGCCCGGCCGCGGGCCGGTAGAAGCCCGAGATGGTGTTGAACAACGAGGTCTTGCCCGCGCCGTTGGGGCCGATCACCGCCGTGATGGAGCCCGGCGCGACGTCGAAGCCGACGCCGGTGAGCGCCTTCACGCCGCCGAAGGCGAGCGTGAGCGCCTGCACCTGCAGCACGGGCGGGACGGCGAGGCGTTCGTCGGCGGCGGACATGGGTGATGGAACTAGGGGTTAGCGCGGTCGGCGCGGAAATCTACTCATCCGTAGAATTCCTACTCGCCGGTAATGGTCGCGATCTTCGATTCGCGCGCCGTGCTCGGCATCAGGACTTTCCCGTGCACGCAAACCCCATGGCTTCTCCCGCACCCACTCGGCCCGTCGACTCGCCCTGGCAGCCCGCCGGCCAGCGGGCCCGGCAGCGCGAGGTCAAGCGCCAGGCGGTGCTGCAGACGGCCGCCCAGCTGTTCAACGAGAAGGGCTTCCACGCCACCTCGCTGGACGACATCGCCGAGCGGCTGCACGTCTCCAAGCCCACGCTGTACTACTACGTCAAGAGCAAGGACGACATCCTGCTGGAGTGCGTGCGCACCGCGCTGGGCATGATGCAGGCGGGCATCGACGAGGTGCGCCGCGCCGGGGGCCGCGCGATCGACCAGCTCATGGCCTGCATGCGCATCTACTCGTCCATCGTCATGCAGGACTTCGGCATGTGCGTCATCCGCATCGGCGAGGACCCGCTGCCCGCCCCGCGCCGCAAGGAACTGCGCCGGCTCAAGGCCGGCATCGACGCCGAGTTCCGCCGCCTCATCGCCGAGGGCATCGCCGAAGGCTCGCTGGCGCCCTGCGATCCCAAGATGGCCGCCTTCGCCCTGGCCGGCGCGCTGAGCTGGATCGGGCGCTGGTACCGCCCCGACGGCGACCTCGACCCCGCACACATCGCCGACCAGTGCATCGAGCTGCTGATGGCGGGCGTGCGGCAGCGCCCCGCGCCGCCCGCGCGTGACAATGTCCGCTCCCGCCGCGCACCGAATCCACCCAACTGAACAGGAGAACCTCATGGCCCAACGCGACATCCTCGTGGTCGGCACCGCCCGCACCGCCATCGGCACCTTCGGCGGTGCGCTGAAGGACGTGCCCAACACCCAGCTCGCCACCACCGCCGTCAAGGCCGCCATCGCGCGCAGCGGCGTCGCGCCCGACGCCGTCGGCCACGTGGTGATGGGCAACGTGATCCCCACCGACACCAAGGACGCCTACCTCAGCCGCGTGGCTGCGATCGACGCCGGCTGCCCGATCGAGACGCCGGCCTTCAACGTCAACCGCCTGTGCGGCTCGGGCCTGCAGGCCATCGTGTCGGCGGCGCAGGCGATCGCGCTGGGCGACTGCGACGTGGCCATCGGCGGCGGCTCCGAATCGATGAGCCGCGGCCCCTATTTCGACACCGCGGCGCGCTTCGGCGCGCGCATGGGCGACGCGCAGCTCGTCGACTACATGCTGGGCATCCTGCACGACCCGTGGGAGAAGATCCACATGGGCATCACGGCCGAGAATGTGGCCGCGCGCCACGGCATCACGCGCGAACAGCAGGACGAACTGGCGGTGCTCAGCCAGCAGCGCGCGGCGGCCGCCATCGCCGCGGGCCGCTTCAAGGCGCAGATCGTCCCGGTCGAAGTGAAGACGCGCAAGGGCGTGGTGCTGTTCGACACCGACGAGCATGTGCGCCCCGACACCACGCTGGAAACGCTGGCGACGATGAAGCCGGCCTTCAAGAAGGACGGCGTGGTCACTGCCGGCAACGCCTCGGGCATCAACGACGGCGCCGCCGCCGTGGTGCTGGCCGAGGCCGGCCGCGCGCAGGCGCTGGGGCTGAAGCCCCTGGCGCGCCTGGTGGGCTACGCGCATGCGGGCGTGGAGCCGGCCTACATGGGCATCGGCCCGGTGCCGGCCACGCGCAAGGTGCTCGAGCGCACCGGGCTGAAGGTGGCCGACCTGGACGTGATCGAGTCGAACGAGGCCTTCGCCGCGCAGGCCTGCGCGGTCATCCAGGAACTGGGCTTCGACCCGGCCAAGGTCAACCCCAACGGCTCGGGCATCTCGCTGGGCCATCCGGTGGGCGCCACCGGCGCGATCATCACCACCAAGGCCATCGCCGAGCTGCACCGCGTGCAGGGGCGCTACGCACTCGTGACGATGTGCATCGGCGGCGGGCAGGGTATTGCGGCGATCTTCGAGCGGGTGTGAGGCATCGGGCGCGAACGGCTCCGTTACGCGCCCACACACTCCGCCTTGACGGCCGCGCCTTCGGGCTGAAAACTGCACTTCAAGGTTCAGTTTTCAACCCAGGAGACCGACATGCTGGCTGACAAGGATGCTGCGGCGAATCTTGCGGTACGCGACCTCGCGGTGGCGAAGAGGTTCTACGAAGGGATGCTGGGGCTGGTGCCGGTGGATGCGGAAGGCGACGAGCTGATCGTCTATCGCAGCGGCCGCTCGCTGCTCAACGTCTACCGTTCCGACTATGCCGGCACCAACCAGGCGACCGCCGTCACCTGGGAGGTGGGCGGCGACATCGACGGCGTGGTGCGCGCGCTCCAGGCCAAGGGCGTGCGCTTCGAGCACTACGACATGCCCGGCATGACGCTGGACGGCGACGTGCACGTGGCTGGCGGCATGAAGATCGCCTGGTTCAAGGATCCGGACGGCAACATCCTGAACGTCGTGGGCGGTTGACCCACCCAAGAAAAAAGCGGACCACGCGAGCGTGGTCCGCAACGGCCACCCGCAAAGGGGCGGGCGAGGAGGGTTCTTCGGATCAGAGGTAGGTGGCTTCGCCGTAGGCGATCTGGCCGTTGCGCACCGCTTGCGCAGTGTCGGCGCGAACCGCAGCGCGGTCGGCGGTTGATTCCACGGACAGCACGCGCGAGCCGGAAGTCACGTTCTGGTTGGGCGCGTGCGCGGCAGCCACGGCCTGGGCCTGCACCTGGGCGCGGGTGAGCGTCGAGTTGACTTGCGTCACGCCTTCGTAGGTTTCGGCCTGCGCGCCGGCAACGGCGAAGAGGGACAGGGCAGCGGCGGCGAGGATGCGGGAGGTGGTCATTTCGGTTTCCTTCGATCAGTGTGATTTCGGGTCACCGGAAGTGGCAGCCCGTGAGATGAAGTGTGAGCCCGAATGCCCCGCGGAACGAGTACCGGCGCGGAATCACGGCGTTCCCGGAATCGAAACAATCGGCGGCCTCGGCAGGCCGCTTAGATGTGTTGTTCATTCGGATATCGCGATTCGGTCGTTGGATTCGCGCGCGCGCGACCGTAGAGTGGCGCATCGATTTCATCCACGACCGGAGGGTTCATCCATGACTGTTCTGACGACCTGGTGGCGCCGCGCCACTGTCGCCACCCTGGCCTTCATCGCCATCGCACCGGCCGCCTATGCGCAGGCCTCGGCCGACGGCAGCGGGCCGCTGGTGTCGACCGAGTGGCTCGAGAAGAACCTGAAGGACCCGAAGCTGCGCGTGGTCGAGGTCAGCGTGAACCCCGGCCTCTACGAGAAGGGCCACATTCCCGGCGCCGTGAACTTCTCCTGGCACAACGACCTGAACGACCGCGTGCGGCGAGACATCGTCGGCCAAGCCGATTTCGAGAAACTGCTCTCGCGTTCCGGCATCGCCAACGACACGACGGTGGTGCTCTACGGCGACAACAACAACTGGTTCGCGGCCTGGGGCGCCTGGGTGTTCGACCAGTACGGCGTGCAGAACGTGAAGCTGCTCGACGGCGGGCGCAAGAAGTGGGAAGCGGAGAACCGCACCCTCGAGACGCGCGCCCCTGAGTACGCGGCCACCAGCTTCAAGGTCGCCAAGCCCAACCCGCAGCTGCGCGCGCGGCTGACCGACGTGCTCGCGGTCGTCGACGGCAAGACCGATGCGAAGCTGGTCGACATCCGCTCGGCCGACGAGTACAGCGGCAAGATCTTCGCGCCGCCGGGCGCGGCCGAACTGGCGGTGCGCGCGGGCCACATCCCCGGCGCGGCCAACGTGACCTGGTCGCGCGCGGTCAACGAGGACGGCACCTTCAAGTCCGTGGCCGATCTCAAGGCGCTGTACGCCAGCGCCGGCGTCGACGGCAGCAAGCCCGTCATCACCTACTGCCGCATCGGCGAGCGCTCCAGCCACACCTGGTTCGCGCTGACCAAGCTGCTGGGCTACGACGTGCGCAACTACGACGGCTCCTGGACCGAGTACGGCAACGCCGTCGGCGTGCCGGTCAGCAATCCGGCCGGGACGGTGTGGGCCTCCAAATGAATGTGTCTCCTCGTCGCCTCGATGCGACGTTGCGCGGGCCCTGGGGGCCCGTTTTTTTTGCCGCGCTCGTGGTCCTTGCCATCGGGTGGGGCGCCAGCGCCCTGGGGGCACAGTCCGGCGGCCGCAGCCTGGCCTTCGCGCTGGGGCTGGGCGCGGTGCTGGGCGTGGTGCTGCAGCGCTCGCGCTTCTGCTTCTACTGCCATGCGCGCGACTACTTCGAGCGTGGCGACGCGCGCGGCCTGCTGGCGATCGTGGTCGCGCTGGCGGTGGGCACGGTGGGCATGCACATCGTGATGAGCGGCTGGCTGCCGGTGCCGCAGCCTGGACGGCTGCCGCCCGAGGCGCATATCGGCCCGGTGAGTTGGGCGCTGGTGCTGGCCGGGCTGGCCTTCGGGCTGGGCATGGTGGTTTCCGGCTCGTGCATCAGCGCGCACTGGTACCGGTTGGGCGAGGGTTCGCCCACCGCGCCCTTCGCGCTGGTGGGCAGCGCGCTGGGTTTTCTGCTGGGCTTCAACACCTGGAACGGCCTGTACACCGCGACCATCGCGACCGCGCCGGTGGTCTGGCTGCCGCTCCACCTGGGCTACACCGGCTCGGCGCTGCTGCAGTTGCTGCTGCTGGCGTTGGCGGCCGCGGTGCTGTGGCGGCGATTGCCGGCCGCCGAGGCGCCGGTGCCCACGCCCGCCAGCTTCGGCGCTGCCCTGCGCCGGCTGGTGCAGGGGCGCTGGGCCTACTGGCTCGGCGGCCTGGCGGTGGGCGCCATCGCCGTGGTGATCGTGCTGCGCCTGCGGCCGCTGGGCGTTACCGCGGCGCTGGGCAGCGCGGCGCGCGCGGCCGGCGAAGCCTACGGCTGGGTGCCGCTGCGGCTCGAGGGGCTGGACGGCTTCGGCGGCTGCGCCACGGTCCTCGCGGAGAGCCTCTGGCGCACGCCCAACGCGCTGCTCATCGCCGGGCTCGTCGCAGGCGCCTTCGCCGCCGCGCTCGCCAGCGGGCAGTTCGCGCCCGCCCGGCCGCGCCCGTCGCAGATCGCGCGCGGCCTGGGCGGCGGGCTGCTGCTGGGCTGGGGCGCGATGACGGGGCTGGGCTGCACCATCGGCACGCTGCTGTCCGGCACGATGGCCGGCGCGCTCTCGGGCTGGGTGTTCGGCGCGGCGGTGCTGGTGGCCGTGTGGGGTGGGCTCAGGCTCGGGCTGCACGCCCGCTGAGCGCTGCTCAGGGCTGCGTCAATGCCCCCAGCGCATCCGCATCCGTGCGGTAGGTGAACAGCAGCGGCCCCGGCGAGAGCAGCCCCGCGCGCTCCAGCACCTGCTGCGCCGGCAGCTTCAGCCCCGAGATGTGCAGCCGCACACCGTTGGATTCGAGCAGGCGCCGGATATTGCCGAAGACCTCGGCGCCGGTGATGTCGACGCGGTTGATGGGCTGGGCGAACAGGCACACATCGGTCAGGCCCTCGCGCTCGGCCAGGGCGACGGTGACCGCGCGCTCCAGGGTGCTGGCGGAGGCGAAGTCGAGTTCGGCGTCCATGCGCAGCGCATAGAGGCTGGGCGCCAGCGGCGGCAGATGCCACAGGTGGCGGTCGCGCAGGCTGCCGTCGGGGTGCAGGCCGACCTCGATGATGCGCGGGTGCAGGTGGCGGTACATGTAGTGCGCCAGCGCCGCGAGCAGGCCGCCCAGCACGCCCCAGTAGATCGAGGGCGCGGTGGCGATGGTGAGCACGAAGGTGCCCAGCGCGATGGCCGCCTCGATGCGCGAGATACGCCACAGCGCGACGAAGGCCGAGGGCCGCAGCAGGCCGATGGTGGCCGTGGCGACGATGGCCGCCAGCACCGCCTGCGGCACGTGGTAGAGCAGCGGCATGGCCCACAGCAGCGCCGCCGCCACCACCGCCACGCTGAACAGGGTGGCCCACTGCGTCTTGGCGCCCGCGTACAGCGTGATGGCCGAGCGCGAGAAGGACGAGCTGGTGGGGAAGGAGCCCGTCAGCCCCGAGGAGATCTTGGCCAGGCCCTGGCCGATGAGGTCCTGGTTCTCGTTCCACAGCTTGCCGGCGCGCGCGTTGTCGACCTTGGCGCTGGAGGCGGTTTCCAGGAAGCTCACCAGCGTGATCAGGAAGGCCGGCAGCAGCAGCGAGCCCAACCGGTCCCACGACAGGCCGCCCGGCCAGTACAGCGAGGGCAGCCCGGCGGGCAGCGTGCCGATCACCGCGCCGCCGCCGAGCGCATAGCCGATCGCCGCGCTGATCGCCGCGCTGGCCGCCACCAGCCCCATGGTGGTGGGAAAGCGCGGCAGGAAGCGCTTGCCCAGCCACAGCGCGGCCATGCCGCCCAGGCCGAAGGCGATGGCCAGCCAGTCCGGCGGCGGGCCCTGCAGCGCCTGGGTGAAGCTGCGGCCGGTGAAGCCCAGCAGCGCCGGCAGCTGCGACAGCGTGATCAGCACCGCCGCGCCCTGCGTGAAGCCCATCAGCACGGGCGAGTTCACCATGCGCAGCAGCCAGCCGAAGCGGCCGATGCCCAGCACCAACTGCATCAGGCCCGACAGCAGCGTCAGCCATACCGCCAACGCCACCCACTCGCGGCTGCCGGGGATCGCCAGCGGCGCCAGCGAGGCGCCCACGAGCAGGCTGGTGAGCGCCGTGGGGCCCACGGAGAGCCGGGCGGAGGAGCTGAACAGCACCGCGATCAGCGCCGGGAACAGCGCGGCGTAGATGCCCGTGACCAGCGGCATCCCCGCCAGGGCGGCATAGGCCACGCCCTGGGGGATGACCATCAGCGCGACGGTGACGCCGGCGGACGCCTCGTTGATCAGCAGCGCGCGGTCGGGGCGCGGCCAGGACAGGAAGGGCAGCCAGCGCGCGAGCTGGTCACGGTTCAGCGCCATGCGAGGGGCGCGCAGGAAGGTTGGTCGGCAGGCACCCGCCGATCATACGAAAGCGGCCGACCCGCTCCGGGGCTTCTTCTTGTGCTGGAAGGCGGTGGGCGACTGGCCGGTGGCGGCCTTGAACATCGCGCAGAAGGCGCTGTCGGTCGCGTAGCCGCTGGCGGCGGCCACCTGGCTCACCGCCATGCCGCGCGCCAGCAGGGGCAGGGCGTGCGCCAGCACCGCCTGCTGGCGCCACTGCTGCCAGCTCATGCCGAGCTGGTCGCGGAACAGCCGCGCCACGGTGCGTTCGCTGGCGCCGATCGCCTCGGCGCGCTCGGCCAGCGTGGCGCGCCCGGACGGGTTGCGCAGCAGGGTTTCGCACAGCTGGCGCAGGCGTTTGTCGGCTGGCAGCGGCACGTCGATGCGGATCTGCGTGGCGCGCTCCACCTCGTCCACCAGCAGCGGCGCGATCCAGCGCTCGCGCTGCGCGGCGTGCGGGTCGGCTGGCGGCAGGCCGTCGGGCGTGGTGTCCAGCGCCAGCATCAGCGCGCGCAGCAGCGGGCTGATCTCCAGCACCTCGCAGCGTTCCCACACCGGCGCGATCCAGGTGTGCAGGTAGACGGTGCGCAGCTCGGCGTCCTCGATCAGCGTGATGCTGTGCGGCACGTCGGCCGGCACCCACAGCGCGCGCGAAGGCGGCACGATGTAGCTGCCGTCCTGGGTGGACAGCCGGATCACGCCCTTGGTGGAGAAGGTGAGCTGCGGCCAGGGATGCTGGTGCAGCTCGACGAAGGTGTCGGCGCGCAGGAAGTGCTCCTTGGCGCGCAGCGGGCGGATGGCGTCCGGCGCGTACAGGTGCGGCGTGAGCGGGCCCACGCTGTGGGTCGGCGCCGCCGGGCGGGCCCGTTTGCGGGCGGAAGTCGCGGTTGGCATGCTTTCGACAAATGTTGTCTCTGTATCGCCATTCTGCCGCGAATCGGCGGCTTAGCATCGCCTGGGCGTTCCTGCCTTTTGTATCTCCGGTTTCCGTTCATGTCCTCTTCTTCGTCTTCCGCGGCGCCCGCCCTGCGCTCCGACGCGGCGCTCATCGGCCTGGTCGGCCTCGCCCACGCCATCAGCCACTTCAGCCAGCTCGTGCTGCCGCCGCTGTTCCCCTGGCTCAAGGACGCCTTCGACGTCAGCTACACGCAGCTCGGCGCGGTGCTCACCGTGTTCTTCGTGGTCTCCTGCATCGTGCAGGCGGCCTCGGGCTTCGTGGTCGACAAGCTGGGGCCGCGGCCGGTGCTGTTCGTCGGGCTGGGGCTGCTGGGCGTGGCCGCCTTCGGCTATGCGATGGCGCAGAGCTACTGGATGCTGCTGGCCAGCGCCGTGGTGGCGGGCATCGGCAACGGGGTGTTCCATCCGGTCGACTACACGCTGTTCAACCGCAAGGTGGCGCCCACGCGGCTGGGCCATGCCTACAGCGTGCACGGCATCACTGGCAGCCTGGGCTGGGCGCTGGCGCCGGCCTTCGTGGTGCCGCTGGCCATCGCCTATTCGTGGCGCGTGGCGCTGGCCGCGGCCGGCGCGGTGGCGCTCGCGGTGCTGCTCATCCTGTGGATCTACCGCAGCGTGCTCGCGCTGGACGTGAAGGCGGTGCACAAGGCCACGGGACAGGGCGGGGCCGCCGCCGACGGCACCTTCGATTTCCTGCGCATTCCCGCAGTGTGGATGTGCTTCGGCTTCTTCTTCTTCTACGCGATGGTCATCAGCATCGTGCAGACCTTCGCGCCGGCCGCGGCCGGGCACCTGCACGCCGTGCCGGTGGCGCTGGTGGCGATCTGCCTGACGGTCTACATGGTCGCCAGCGCGGCGGGCATGGTGGTCGGCGGCTTCCTCGCGTCCGACCCCTCGCGCTGCGAGCGCATCGTGGGCGTGGGCTTCGGCGCCGCCGCGCTGCTGGCGCTGGTGCTGGCCTTCGCGTCCTTCCCGGCGGTCGTGGTGCCGGTGCTGTTCGGGGCGATGGGCTTCGCCTCGGGCATCGCCGGGCCGTCGCGCGACCTGCTGGTCAAGCGCTCGACGCCGGCCAACGCCAGCGGGCGGGTGTATGGCGTGGTCTATGCCGGGCTGGACATCGGCCAGGCAATCGCGCCGCTGATCTTCGGCCGGCTGATGGACCATGGCCGCTACACCAGCGTGATCGTCGGGCTGGCGATCGTGCAGGCGGTGCTGATCGCCAGTGCGTTCAACGTGCGGCGGGTGCGGCGCGAGGCCCTGGTGCCGGCGTCCGCCTGAGCGGTCCCGTTCAGGCGAGATGCGCCGTTTACCATCGGCTGGATGCAGTCGCTCCTTCTTCCTGTCATCTTCGGCGCCGCGCTCGCAGGGTTCGTGCAGGGCCTCTCGGGCTTTGCCTTCGGCATGGTGGCGCTGTCGGTGTGGGCCTGGATGCTGGAGCCGCAACTGGCTGCGGTGCTGGCGGTGTTCGGTGCGCTGACCGGCCAGGTGATCGCCGCCGTCACGGTGCGGCGCGGCTTCGACAAGGCGCTGCTGTGGCCCTTCGTCGTCGGCGGGCTGGCCGGCGTGCCGCTGGGCGTGTGGCTGCTGCCGCGGCTCGACCTGCCGACGTTCAAGCTGTGCCTCGGGTTGGTGCTGGTGCTGTGCTGCCCCATGATGCTGCTGTCCTCCAACATGCCGCACATCCGGCGCGGCGGCCGCGTGGGCGATGCGGTGGTGGGGGCCGTGGGCGGCGTGATGGCCGGCATCGGCGGCTTCGCCGGCACGGTGCCGACGCTGTGGTGCACGCTGCGCGGCTTTCCGCGCGACGCGCAGCGGGCGGTGATCCAGAACTTCAACCTCGCGATGCTCTCCGTCGCCTTCGGCATCCACGTCGCCACGGGCAGCGTGAAGGCGTCGATGCTGCCGCTGCTGGGCGTGGTCGCGCTGGCGGTGCTGGTGCCGGTGCTGCTGGGCGCGCGCCTGTACATCGGCATCAGCGAGCTCAATTTCCGCCGCATCGTGCTGAGTCTGCTCACCGCCTCGGGCGTCGCGCTGCTCGCCTCGGCCGTGCCCGAACTGCTGCGCCGCGCGTGACGCGCGCGGCGCATTCCTCCCTTTCCCGCAGAAAACCATGCCGATGCTTCGTTCCCTCACCGCCGCCGTTTTCCTGAGCCTCTCGGCCGCCGCGTCTGCGCAGATGATGGAAGAGGTTCCCTTCATCACCACGCCCGACAACGTCACGCTGGAGATGCTGCGCATCGCGCAGGTGAATGGGGCCGATCACGTGATCGACCTCGGCTCCGGCGATGGCCGCATCGTGATCACCGCCGCGCGGCAGTTCGGCGCGCGCGGACTGGGTGTGGAGATCGTGCCGGACCTGGTCGCCAAGAGCATCGAGCACGCGCGGCGCGCCGGCGTCGCCGAGCGCACCGAGTTCCGCGTGCAGGACATCTTCCAGACCGACCTGTCCGCCGCCACGGTGGTGACCATGTACCTGCTGCCCGAGTTCAACCTGCGCCTGCGGCCCGACCTGCTGGCGCTGGCGCCGGGCACGCGCATCGTGTCGCACGACTGGGACATGGGCGAATGGCGGCCCGAGCGCACCGTGGTCGTGCCGGTGCCCGACAAGGTCGTGGGCCGCGAGAAGTTCAGCCGCGTGCACCTGTGGCGCGTGCCGGCGCCGGTGGACGGGCTGTGGTGCGGCGAGGCGAATGCGCAGCGGCTGCGCTTCGTGCAGCACTTCCAGTACTACCGCGCGACGCTGGAAGGGGCACCGCAGGGCCATGCCTGGTCGGGCCGCATCGACGGCGCCGCGCTGCCGCCGCCGGTGGGCGGACCGGCGCTCGAGTTGCAGGGCAACGCGCTGCACGTGAAGGCCGGCGCCGCAGGCGTGGCGGCCGGCGCGCGCTTCACGCGGGCCCGCGACGGGCAATGCCCGGCCTGAGCACCGTCAGGCCTCGTCGGCCGTGAAGGGAAAGCGTGCCGCCCAGAAGGCCTGCAGCCGCGGATCGGCGTCCACGCGCCGCACCACCTCGGCCATGCGCGGCGCCTCGCGGCAGAAGCGCCCGCGGCCCGGCGTCCAGCGCGACGCGACGGTGACGTACAGGTCGAGCATGCTCGGCCGGTCGCCCAGCAGGTAGGGCGTGCCGGGCGGCATCTGCGAATCCATCAGGCGCCAGCAGTGCGCGATGCGCTCGGCGCTGCGCGCCAGCATCGCGGGCTGCGCCGCCGCGTCGGGCACCAGCCGCGCGGGATCGTCGCGCACCCAGAACATCGCGTAGATCGCCGCCGGGATGTAGACCATCCAGCGCAGGTACTGCGCGCGGCGCGCATCGTCGGGCGCCGGGCACAGGCCGGCCTGCGGGTAGCGGTCGCCGAGCCAGATCAGGATCGCCGCGCTCTCGGTCATCACCTCGCCCGAGGGCAGCACCAGCACCGGCACTTGGCGCATCGGGTTCACCGGCATGAGCTTCTCGCGCTCGGCCTCGCTTTCCCAGGGCGAGACGTCGATCGTCGTGCACGGCGCGCCGATGAGCGTGAGCGCGGCATGCACCATGGTGGCGCCCGAGCCGGGGGCGCCGTAGAGGGTGTAGTGGTCTTCGGCAGGCGAGGTCATGGCGCCAGCCTACACCGCGGCGGTTCAGGCCGCCAGCAGCGCGTCGACGCGTCGCAGGCCCTCGATGGTCTTCACGCAGGCCTCGGCGGCCTCGGTGCCCTTCACCGCGAAATGGCGGTGGAAGTACTTGCGGTGTTCCACGTGCTCGTGGAAGTGGTGCGGCGTGAGCACGGCCGAGATCATCGGCACGCCGGTCTCCAGCTGCAGCGCCATCAGCGAGCTGACGACGGTGCTGGCGACGAACTCGTGGCGGTAGATGCCGCCGTCCACCACCAGCGCGCAGCACACCACCGCCGCGTAGCGGCCCGACTGCGCCAGGCGCTTGGCGTGCAGCGGGATCTCGAAAGCGCCGGGCACGTCGAACACGTCGATGCGCCCGGGCGGCACACCCAGGCGCGCCATCTCGGCGAGGAAGGCCTCGCGCGCCTGGTGCACGATGTCGGCGTGCCACTGCGCCTCGACGAGCGCGATGCGGCGCTCGTCCGACGCGGCGAGGGTGGAAAGGGGAAGGTCGTTGAGCTGACTCATGGTTTGCCTTTGAACGAAAGGTGTTGCCTGAATCAGGGCGCACGAGCGCAAGGCCGCACATGCGCCACGCGGGACGCACGCCGGGCCACGGCGATCGCGCTCTCTTTCATCCGGACTGTGACCGTCGGCCCCGGGATCGCACCAGGTCTGCTGACGCCGGGCCTCGTTGCGAGGTCCGGCCGCTCGCGGGCTCGTGCGGCCTGCGCCGCCATCACCGCCGGTGGGGAGTTGCACCCCGCCCTGAGAACGCTTGCAGCCGCCATCGGCAACTGCACGGCGGATTCTAGGGGCTTCGCGAAAACCGGGTTGTCACCGGGGCGGCATGGCCGGCGTGCGGGGCCCGCGCTCGCTGTGCACCATGGCCAGGCCCGAGGCCACCAGCAGCGCGATGCCGGCCCAGGCCCAGCCGTTGGGCACGTCGCCCCACACCAGGTAGCCCAGCAGCACGGCGTAGAGCAGGGCGCTGTAGCGGAAGGGGGCCGTGAGCGAGATCTCACCCAGGCGCAGGCACCGGATGAGCAGCAGGTAGGCCGCGACCAGGAAGCCGGCCGCCAGCGCCAGCAGGCCCAGGTCGCGCCACGCGATGGGCTGCCAGCCCTCCAGCAGCGACAGCAGGCCGGCGAGCAGGGTCAGCGCCAGGGCGGTCGACAGCGCGATGAGCAGCGAGGGAATGGCGGGGTCGAGGCGCCGCGTCAGGAGGTCGCGCAGCGCATGCAGCAGCGTGCCCGCCAGGCACAGCAGCGCCCAGGCGTTGAAGCCGTCGCCGGCCGGCTGCACCACGCACAGGACGCCCGCGAAGCCCAGGACCAGGCAGGCCCAGCGCACGGCCGAGGCGCGCTCGCGCAGGAAGAGCACGGCGAAGGCGGTCATGAACAGGGGCGCGGCCAGGTTGATCGCCGTCGCGTTGCCCAGCGGCAGGTGGAACAGCGAGAACAGGTACATCACCGTGCCGCAGGCATCGGCCATGCTGCGCCAGAGCACCGGCGGATGCAGCGCGTCGCGCAGGCGCCGCGTGGCACCCTGCTGCCGGGCCAGGAGCAGCACCATCGCCACGGTCATCGTGCCGCGCAGGAAGATCAGCTGCGCCGAGGGCACGGACTGGCTCACGTACTTGGTCAACGCGTCGTTGACCACGAAGCAGCCCATCGCGCCGGCCATCATGAGGATGGCACGGTGCCTGGACGTGTCGGTGTGGAGGGTCAGGGAAGGTGCAGTCATGGCGCAGCGGAGCGCGGGTCCGCCAGGCCGCGCACTATACGACGCTGCGATGCCGCGCGATGCAGGTGGCCAGGGTCTCGTCGCCGTCGCGCTGCCACCAGTCGAGCTGCGAGAAGATCTCCACCTCGCTGTGGCCCGCGAAGCCCGCGGCCTCGACCCAGCCGCGGATCTTCTTCAGCTCGATCACGCCGTCGCCCATCATCCCGCGGTCGGACAGCAGGTCGCGGGTGGGCGTGCGCCAGTCGCAGACGTGGTAGGCGAGCAGGCGCTCGCGGCCGGCACGCGCGATCTGCGCCTGCAGCTTCGGATCCCACCAGACGTGGTAGACGTCCAGCGCCACGCCGAGCAGGCCGCTGCGCTGCGGATCGAGCTCGTCGCACAGGTCCAGCGCGTGCTCCAGCGTGTTGATGCAGGCGCGGTCGGCGGCCTGCATCGGGTGCAGCGGCTCGATGGCCAGCGGCATGCCGACCTCGCGCGCGTAGTCCAGCGAGGCGGCGATGCCGTCGCGCACCTCGCCGCGCGCGCGGGCGATGTCGTTGTAGGCGGCGCGGCCGTCCAGCGCGCCGGGCAGTGCGCCGACCACCAGCACGAGGCAAGGCGCGTCCAGCGTCTTCGCCTCGTCGATCGCGCGTCGGTTGTCCTCCAGCGCGGCCTTCAGCCCCGCCGCATCCGGCGCCGGGAAGAAGCCGCCGCGGCAGTAGCCCGACAGGCCGATGCCGTGTGCCTTCAACTGTCTGGCCACCTTGTCCAGGCCGGCGGCCGCCACCTGGTCGCGCCAGGGGCTGATCGCACGGATACCGTGTTCGGCGCACTGGTCGATGATGCGGTCCAGCGACACTTCGGCGCCGCGCTGCTTGCGGATGGTGGCCGTGTTGATCGACAGCCAGGCATGGTCGCGGGAGAAGTCGCGCATCGTCGTCATTCGATGCCGTGCAGGGCCAGCAGGGTCTTCATGCGCCGCACCGCCAGCTCGGGCTGTTCCAGCAGGTCGGCCGCATCGGCCAGCCGGAACAGCTCGGCGAAGTGCTGCAGCGAGCGCGTGCTCTGCTGCCCGCCCACCATGGCGAAGTGCGACTGGTGCCCGTTGAGCCAGGCCATGAACACCACGCCGGTCTTGTAGAAGCGCGTGGGCGCCGCGAAGATGTGGCGCGACAACGGCACGGTGGGGCCGAGGACGGCGTGGAAGCGCTCCGTGTCGCCTTGTGCCAGCGCGCCCAGCGCGGCGCTGGCGGCCGGCGCGATGGCGTCGAAGATGCCCAGCAGCGCGTCGCTCTTTCCATGCGTCGGCTCGCTGCCGGCGCCGTCGCCGGCGATCAGCTCGGCGTAGTTGAAATCGTCGCCGGTGTACATGCGCACGCCGGCCGGCAGGCGCCGGCGCATCGCGATCTCCTTGTCCTTGTCGAGCAGGGAGATCTTGATGCCGTCCACCTTGGCGGGGTTCGCCGCGATGATGCCCAGCGCGGTGTCCATTGCCGCGTCCAGGTCGTGCGTGCCCCAGTAGCCGCTCAGCGCCGGGTCGAACATGTCGCCCAGCCAGTGCAGCACCACCGGCTGCTTCGCCTGGCGCAGCACGCGGTCGTACACGCGCTCGTAGTCGGCCGGGCTCGTCGCCACGCGTGCCAGCGCGCGGCTGGCCATCACGATCAGCTTGCCCCCCAGCGCCTCGATGGCTTCCATCTGCTGCTCGTAGCCGCGGACGACGTCGTCCACGCTCTTCACCGCGTCGATGTCGAGGTGGTCGGTGCCGCAGCCGGAGGCGACGAAGGCACCGGGCACGTCTTTCGCGGCGTCGAGCGAACGGCGGATCAGCTCCAGCGAGGTGGGCCAGTCCAGGCCCATGCCGCGCTGGGCGGTGTCCATCGCCTCGGCCACGCCCAGGCCGAGCGACCACAGGTGCCGGCGGTAGGCGATGGTGGCGTCCCAGTCGACCGCGGCCTGCAGCCAGGGGTCGACGGCGGCCAGCGGGTCGGCCACGACGTGCGCGGCGGAGTACGCGATGCGGTCGAAGGCGACGCCGGCCGGCGGCTTGGCCGGCACCTTGCCGCGCAGGGTGTAGGGCGCGAGCGCGCCGTCCGCGTTGGGAAGAGCGAGGTTCAGTGCCATGGCCGCTCTCAGATCGGCAGCGCCGGCACGTCGATCCAGCGGCGCTCCTTCCAGCTGTCGAGCGCGGCCTCGACCAGCTGCACGCCCTTGGCGCCTTCGGGCAGGGTCCATTTGTACGGTTCGTTCTCCACCACGTGGCGGATGAAGTGCTCCCACTGGATCTTGAAGCCGTTGTCGTAGACCATCGAATCCGGGATTTCCTGCCACTGGTCGAAGAAGTTCATGGTCTGCTTCACGTCCGGGTTCCACACCGGGCGCGGCGTGGCCACGCGCGACTGGGCGCGGCAGTCCGACAGGCCCGCCACGGCAGAGCCCTCGGTGCCGTCGACGTGGAAGGTGACCAGGTCGTCGCGCCGCACGCGCGTCACCCAGCTCATGTTGAGCTGCGCGATCACCGGCTCGCCGTTGTGGCCCTTGAGCTCGCAGGTGGCGTAGGCGGCGTCGTCGGCGGTGGCTTCGTAGGGCTGGTCGTTCTCGTCCCAGCGCTTGGGAATGTGCGTGGCGCCCAGGCACGAGACCGACTGCACCTCGCCGAACAGGTTGTCCAGCACGTAGCGCCAGTGGCACATCATGTCCAGGATCATGCCGCCGCCGTCTTCCTTGCGGTAGTTCCAGCTCGGGCGCTGGATCGGCTGCAGGTCGCCTTCGAACACCCAGTAGCCGAACTCCAGCCGCACCGACAGCATGCGGCCGAAGAAGCCGGCGCGGCGCAACATGTCCAGCTTGCGCAGGCCGGGCAGGAACAGCTTGTCCTGCACGGCGCCGTGCTTGAGGCCCGAGCCTTGCGCGAGGCGCGCGATCTCCACCGCCTCGTTGAGGTTGGTGGCGATCGGCTTCTCGCAGTACACGTGCTTGCCGGCGCGGATCGCCTTGGCCAGCAGGGTGGGGCGCATCTGCGTGGTGCCGGCGTCGAAGAAGATCGTGTCGTCCTTGTTCGCCAGCGCGGCGTCCAGGTCGGTGCCCCAGCGCGCGATGCCGTGCGCCTCGGCCAGCGCCTCGATCTTCTCGGCGTTGCGCCCGATCAGGATCGGGTCGGGCATCACCCGGTCGCCGTTGGAGAGCGGCACGCCGCCCTGTGCGCGGATCGCGACGATGGAGCGGATGAGATGCTGGTTCATGCCCATGCGTCCGGTGACGCCGTGCATGATGAGTCCGAGTCGTTGTGTGGCCATGTCAGTCTGTCTTGATGGGCAAAGGGGCAGGGGGGGGAAAGCAGGGGTGTCACTGCGCCGGCGTGAGGCCGGCCGCCTTCACCAGCGTGGCGTTGCTGGCGATCTCTTCCTTGATGTAGGCGTCGAATTCCTCGGGCTTGAGCGTCCAGGCGTCGGCGCCGAGCTTGAGGAAACGTTCCTTGACTTCGGGCGAGGCCAGTGCCTTCACCACCTCGTCGTGCAGGCGGTTGACGATGTCGCGCGGCGTCTTGGCCGGCGCCATCATGCCGATCCAGAAGTTGAACTCCGAGCCCGGCACACCGGCCTCGGCGGTGGTGGGCACGTCGGGCAGGGCGGCGGCGCGCTTGGGCGAGCCGACGGCCAGGGCCAGCAGCTGGCCATCCTTGATCTGGCCGATCACCGGCGCGATCGGCGAGAAGTAGTAGTCGACCCGGCCCGACAGCACCTCGGTCACGGCCTCGGCCGAGCCCTTGAACGGGATGTTGGTCGCGTCGATCTGCGCGGCCAGCTTGAACTTCTCGGCGTTCAGGTGGGTGGCGCTGCCCTGCCCGGCGGAGGCGAAGTTGATGGTGCCGGGCTTGGCCTTGGCCGCGGCCACGAGCTCCTGCAGCGTCTTGATGTTCTTGGCCGGCGAGATCACCAGCGCGTTGGGCAGCGAGGAGATCGGCGTGATGCCGGCGAAGTCTCCCACCGTGTCGAAGGGCAGCCTGGCGAAGGTCGAGGGGCTCACCGTGTGCGACGACGAGTGGATCATGATCGTGTAGCCGTCCGGTGCGGCGGTGGCCACGGCCGCCTGGCCGATGGTGCCGCTGGCGCCGCCGCGGTTGTCCACCACCAGCGTGGTGCCCATGCTCTGGCCCATCTTGTCGGCGATGGCGCGGGCGATGATGTCGGTGGTGCTGCCGGCGGCGAAGGGGACGATCACGCGGATCGGCTTGCTGGGGTAGGCGCCCTGCGCGAAGGCGCCGAAAGACAGGGTGGCGGCCAGGCAGCCGAGTGCGGCGATGCGGGTGAGTTGCATGAGGGTTGTCTCCAGGAGTTCAGAAAGTGGCCGGGCATGTCGGGCCCGGCTGCGGTGGCTCCAATATTCACCATTTGGTGAATTGAAGGAATTTTAGTGAGATTGCGCTGTTCGCGTCAACACGTCGTCAATCGGCATTTCTCCTGTAAGAGAGTGAGGGTGATGAGATTCGTGTGAATGTCTGTCGGATCTATTGTTAACTATTTAGGGAATTGAGGGTCATCGGTCGATGCGCTGCAGGCTGTCCCAGCGCGGTTGGTTCGCGCTGCCGAAGCCCGTGACGTGCAGCGGGCGCAGGTCCAGCCGTCCCGCATGCACCGCCAGCCTCGGCCGCGTGCCGGGCGGCCCGTAGAAGCCCGGATGCGCGGCCTGGAAGGCCTCGGCTTCCTCGTCGGGCGCGATGCCGAAGCCGTCGACGTAGTGGTGCCCGTTGCGCTCGATGTGGGTGACGCCGAGGCTGCTGGCCAGCAGCGTGTCCTGCTGCACGGCGAGCCCGGCCTGGCAGGTCAGGTCCTCGCCCGAGAGCACGCCGTGCGGTGCGGTGCGCGCGATGTGCGCCGCGCTGGCGAGCGAGCGGTAGATGCCCTTGCAGGCCTTGCTGGAGATGCCGCTGTAGCCGAGCGCCAGTCCCTGGGCCAGCGCCTCGGGATGGTCGTCCGACTCGTCGAGCATCACCGGTACCTCGATCCCCAGCGCCGCGATCGGCGTGTGCAGCGCGATGGCGCGCGACAGTGGCTGCTCCAGCAGCAGCGTGCGCGCCAGCAGGCCGCGCAGGCGCGCCTCGCCTCGCAGCGCCTGCCAGAAGGCGCCGAGTGTCTCGGCGTCCGTGAAGGTCTCGTTGCCGTCCAGCGTCACGCGGTAGTCGCCGGCCTGCGCGTCGAGCACGCCGGCGATGCGTGCCAGCCGGTCGACGTCGGCATCGAGGCGGCCCGAGAGCTTGAGCTTGAAGTGCGTCAGGCCGTAGGCCGCGATCGCCGCTTCCAGCGAGGCCGGCAGGCCGTCGTCCGGCGCGGCGCCCGGCTCCGATTCGGTGAGCCGGTCCGCCAGCCCGACCGTGTGGCGCAGCGCCACGGCATCGGCGCGCTGCAGGTTCAGCGCGGCATGGTGCGGATCGCCGAGCACGCCGGCCCGCACGCCCTCGACCCAGGGCAGCTCGGCGGCGCGCAGGGCCGCGTCGGCGATCGCCTTGTCGAGCTGGGCGACGCCGAACTGCGCGGCCAGCCGCGGCAGCCCGCGCGCGACGCCCTGCGCGATGGCCGCGTCGCCGCAATGGCGGGACAACTGCCAGGGGCTGAGGTCGTCGGCGCAGCTCGCGTAGGCATCGCGCGCAATGCGCAGCGCCTCGCGCAGTTGCTCGAAGTTCTGCTCGTGCGTGAGCGCCGGCGACTTGTCGAACCACTTGGGCACCATCAGCTCGGCCGTCGCGCCGGCGATGCGGTGGCTGCGGTGCTCGATCCCGACGCGCACGAAGGCCTGCGGACAGCGCGTGACAGTGGCCGCGCCGAAGCGAAAGGGCAGCCGCAGCGTGACCGGCCGCTCGAACAACTCGACCGTGCATATGCGCACGGGGATTCCGCTGAAGTCCATGTCAGTTATCCATCCATGTGCAGCGCATGACACAAGCGCGGTGGTGTCCGGGGCGCGTGCCAAGGGCACCGGATGGCCCCCGCACGCCGTCGGCGTGATCCCGCCCCCCACCGCCCCGCGTTCGCCGATCCATGATGGGTCGGGTTCATTGCAATGCTTCCAGGATGCCGCGCACATGGCCGGCGCTGTAGGCGGCGCAGCCGATCGCATCCGGTTGGTAGTCGAAGGGCTCGATCGCGATCCAGCCGCCGTAGCCGGCCTCGTGCAGCACGCGCAGTACCGGCGCGACCGGCGTGTCGCCCTGCCCGGGGCCGCGCCGGTTGCGGTCGTTGAGCTGCACGTGCGCGACGTGGCCGCTGGCGAGGAAGCGGCGCAGCAGCGGCGCGGCGTCTTCCGTCTCGGCCTGCGAGGCTGCGCTGAGGTCGAGCATCGTGCGCAGTGCGGGCGAGCCGATGCGGTCGACGACCGCGGCCGCCTGCGCGAGCGTGTTGAGCACGGGGGTTTCCGTCGGCGACAGGGGTTCGATGCAGTAGGTGACGCCGGCCGCCTCGGCGTGCAGGGCCAGCGCGGCCCAGCCGGCCTCGGCGCGCGCGAGCGCGTCGGCGACCGGCTGGCCTGCAGTCGGCGAGCGCTGCGCCGGCGAGCCGTGCACGAGCACCTGCGCGCCGCAGGCGGCGGCGAAGTCGATGAGGTGGCGCAGGAAGTCCACCGTGCGCGCATGCAGCGCGCGGTCGGGGGTGGACAGCGACAGGCCTTCGGGTTTCACCAGCAGCCAGTGCAGGCTGGAGATGGACAGGCCGTGCCGGGCGGCCGTTTCGCGCAGGTGCCGTGCGTCCGCCTTGGTGAGCACCGCGGGGTCGGCCGCCAGGGTGAGGGGAGCGACCTCCAGCCCCGCATAGCCCAACTGGGCCGCCGCGCGGCATTGCTCGTCGAAAGGCAGGTGCCGCAGCACCTCGTTGCACAGCGAGAGCTTCATGTCGGAAGGCGCGCCAGGCGGCGCGCGCGGTGCAGGCTGAACAGTTTCCAGCCGATGGTGCCGAAGATCAGCGCCGCCACGCCAGCGGAGATCGGGCGGGTGAAGAAGGGCGTCAGGTCGCCGTCGGACAGCACCAGCGCGCGGCGCAGGTTCTTCTCGAGCAGGTCGCCCAGCACGATGCCCAGCACCAGCGGCGCCATCGGGTAGCCGTAGTGCCGCAGCACGAAGCCGATCAGCCCGAAGGCGAGCATCACGTACACGTCGAACAGGCGGCCGGCGATCGCGAAGCTGCCGACGGCGCACAGCACGAAGATGATCGGCACGATGATGTGCTGCGGCACGCGCAGCACCTGCACCAGTAGCCGGGTGAGCACGAGGCCGTAGATCAGGATGCCGACGGTGGCGAACAGCATCATCGCCACCACGTCGTAGACGAACTGCGGGTTCTCCACCATGATCATCGGCCCCGGCTTCACGCCGTGGATGATCATCGCGGCCATCAGCACCGCCGCCGGCGCCGAGCCCGGGATGGCCAGCGTGAGCACCGGGATCATCGCGCCCGGCACGCAGGCGTTGTCGCCGGTCTCGGCGGCCATCAGGCCTTCGACCGAACCCTTGCCGAACTTCTCCTTTTCCTTGCTCGCGCGCTTGGCGGCGGCGTAGGACGACCAGGCCGCCACGTCCTCGCCCACGCCCGGCACGATGCCCACGCCGGTGCCGATCAGGCCCGAGCGCAGGATCGTGCGCCGGTACTGCGTGATGTCGCGCAGGCGCGGGATCACCGTGTCGAATGCGCTGATCTTCACCGGCGCCTGGCGCGCCTTCATGGCCGTGAGCAGCTCCGCGAAGCCGAAGGCGCCCACCAGCGCGGGCACCAGCTGGATGCCGCCGGCCAGGTCGCGCACGCCCCAGGCGAAGCGCTCGTAGGCGTACTGCGCCTCCTGTCCGATGGTGGCGACGAAGATGCCTGCGATGCCCGCGATCCAGCCCTTGAGCGGATCGTCGCCGGTGAGCGTGCCCGCGATCAGCACGCCGAACAGCGCCAGCCAGAAGAATTCGTAGGCGCCGAACTTCAGCGCCATGTTCCCCAGCACCGGCGTGAAGCCGGCCAGGAAGAACATGCCGATCAGCGTGCCGAGCACCGAGCCCGTGGTGGCGATGCCCATGGCGCGGCCCGCCAGGCCCTGCCGTGCGAGCGCATAGCCGTCCAGGCAGGAGGCGGCCGAGGCCGGCGTGCCCGGGATGTTGAGCAGGATCGCCGAGCGCGAGCCGCCGTAGATCGCGCCCACGTAGGTGCACACGAGGATCAGCAGCGCCTCGTTGGGCGGCAGTTTCAGCGTCAGCGTCGTCATCAGCGCCAGCGACATCGTCGCCGTCAGCCCGGGCAGGGCGCCCATGACGACGCCCAGCAGCGACGACAGCAGCGCGTAGAGGATGACCGTGGGCGTGCCGAAGGTGGCCAGCGAATGGCCGAATGCCGTCAGGCCGTCGAACATGGTGGGTGTGGTTCCGGGGGATGGGTCAGGGTAGGCGCACGAGGAACACGTCTTCGAACACGAGGTCGACGACGAGCGCGGTGAGCACGCCGGCAAGCAGGGCGGCGACCGCGCGGCGGCGCCAGCCGGCCTCGGGCGGGGCGAACAGCCAGACGAAGGCGGTGACGAACAGCGCGGTGGCGGGCATGAAGTGCACGCGCCCGATCAGCCCGCCGGCGTACAGCAGCATGAGTACGAGCGTGGCCAGCGTGCGGCGGTTCAGCAGCGGTGCCGGTGCCTCGTCGGCCTCGTGCGGGGCCGACTGACGCCGCCAGCCGCGTAGCGCCAGCACCAGGCCCAGCAGCATCAGCACCGCGCCGATGATGGCGGGCACGAAGCCGGGCATGGTGTAAAGCACCGCGCCCATGCGCTCGAAGCGCTCCATGCGCCACGACTCGAACACGATCAGCGCGCCGAATGCCATCCAGCCCGCGCCGCCCCACAGATCGGAGCGGGCCGTGCGTCCGCCTTCGCTCATGGGCGCCCCCGTTCAGGGCTTGGGAATGCCGATCGTGTCCGGCGAGACCTTGGCCTTGCCGGCCTCCTGCTGGACCCAGGCATAGGACTGGATGGCCGGGAACACCAGCTTCTGCGCCTCCTCGCCGTGGGCGCCGGCGAACACCGCGCCGCGGCTCTCGGCGTACTTGCGGAGCGTGTCGCCCTTGGCGATCTGGTTGCCCCAGATGCCGTCGAGCGTACGCACCACCTCGGGCGGCACGCCCTTGGGCACGAACACGCCGAAGTAGTTGATCGGGTCGGTGAAGCCCGGCACGAACTGCGACAGCGGCGGGATCGTGCCGTAGCCCTCGATGGTCAGCGGCTTGTCGCTGACCACCGCCAGGGGGCGGATCTTCTTGGCGCGGATCATGTCGGTCTGCTCGGCCGCGAGCTGCGTCGTGACCTGCGTCTCGCCCGACAGCGTGGAGACCACGGCCGGGTTGCCGCCGTCATAGGTCACGTGCTTGTAGCTCACGCCGGCGGCACGCGCGATCGCCTCGATGGCCGAATGCCCGCTCGAGTTCACGCCCGCCGTGGCGACGCTGATCGCGCCGGGCGTGGCCTTCATCGCGGCGAGCAACTCGGGCATCGTCTTGTAGGGCGTGTCGGCGTTGACGCCGACCACCGAGACGTGCGCCACCGTCAGGTACAGGTGCCAGTCCTGGATCGAGGTGTCGAGCATGCCCAGCACCTTGTAGGTGCCCAGGTCCTTGGCGGCGCCGGCGGTCCATGTCAGGCCGTCCTTGGGCGCCTCCAGCGCGTTCTTGGTGCCGACCGAGCCCGAGGCACCGGGCTGGTTCATCACCACCACCTTCTGGCCCAGGTGCTTCTCGATCTCCGCGGCCGCCACGCGCGTGGCCTGGTCGGTGGAGCCGCCGGCGGCCCAGGGGACGATCAGCGTGATGGGCTTGGCGGGCTTCCATTGCGCCCAGGCGCTGCCGCCCAGGGTGGCGAGGGTGGCCGCGGCAAGCAGCGGCAGGGCATGGCGACGGAACTTCATGGCGCTTTGTCTCCTGGTTGGGGTGCGACTCTGTAATTCACCAAAAAGTGAATAACGGATTCTAGGAATCGCGCCGGAAGCCCGTCAATCGCGGTGCCGGATCAAGTTCTCAGGACATACCCTAGAACCACCTCGCAGATGTGCGACAGCCGCTCGCTGTGCGCCTTGGGCGTCATCAGGTCGCGCCCGAAGATGGCCGACAGGGTGTAGCTGTTGGACAGGTAGAAGTACGCCATGCCGGCGATGGACACGTACAGCTGCACCGCGTCGATGCCGCCGCGGAAGATGCCTTCCTTGCGGCCACGCTCGAGGATCTCGCCGAGCGTCTCGATCAGCGGCGAGTTCAGCGCGCGCGCGCGCTGGGATTTCTCCAGATGCCGGCCCTTGTGCAGGTTCTCGCTGTTGAGCAGGGTCAGGAACTCGGGGTGGGCGATGTAGTAGTCCCAGGTGAACTCGGTGAGGCGGCGGACCGCCTGCGCCGGCGGCAGGTCGCGCAGGTGCAGCTGCTTCTCGGCTTCGCGGATGTGCAGGTAGGCGTTCTCCAATACCGCCAGGAACAGGTCGTCCTTGCTCTTGAAGTAGTAGTAGATCAGGCGCTTGTTCACGTCCGCCTGGGCGGCGATGCGGTCCACCCGCGCGCCGGCCAGGCCATGGCGCGAGAACTCGTCGAGCGCGGCCGCGAGGATGACCTGCTGCGACTTGTCGGCATCGCGCAGGCGGGGTTCGGTGGTGGGGGTCGGCATGCCTGTTTTTAACCAAATGGAGAATTAATCGTTTGCGGGCTTACCCGGCGTCCGCGCTGCGGCGGTCGCGTGCACGCCCGAGGGTATCGGGATAATCGACGGCCTCTCCATCGAAAAGACACGCATCGCATGAGCACGAAAACGCAAAGCGCAGGACACCTGATTGTCGAATGCCTCATCGAACAGGGCGTCGAGACCGTCTTCGGCGTTCCCGGCGAGAGCTTTCTGGCCGTGCTGGACGGCTTCCATGCGTATCGCGACCGCATCCGCTTCGTCGTCAACCGCCAGGAAGGCGGCGCGGCTTTCATGGCCGAGGCGCACGGCAAGCTCACCGGGCGGCCGGGCGTGTGCTTCGTCACGCGCGGGCCGGGCGCGACCAACGCCTCGATCGGCGTGCACACCGCCTTCCAGGACTCGACGCCGATGGTGCTGTTCGTCGGCGATGTCGGCAGCGATTTCCGCGACCGCGAAGCCTTCCAGGAAGTGGACTACGGCAGCTTCTTCGGCCCCAGCACCAAGGGCATGGCCAAGCGCGTGGAGCGCATCGACGATCCCCACCGGCTGCCCGAGTACGTGGCGCGCGCCTTCGCCACCGCGATGAACGGCCGCCCCGGCCCCGTGGTGCTGGTGCTGCCCGAGGACATGCTGCGCGCCGCCACCGCGAGCCGGCCGCTGCCGCGCGTGGAAGCGGCAGAGCCCTGGAGCGATCCCGGCGCGCTGCGCACCCTGCGCGAGCTGCTGCTCCAGGCGCGCCAGCCGCTGGTGATCGCCGGCGGCGGCGGCTGGACGCCCCAGGCGGCGCAGGCGCTGCAGCGCTTCGCCGAGAACTGGCGGCTGCCCGTGGCCAACGCCTTCCGCTTCCAGGACACCTTCGACAACCACCACCCGCAGTACGCCGGCGACGTGGGCATCGCCCTCAACCCGAAGCTGGCGGCGCGGGTGAAGGCGGCCGACCTGATCCTGGCGATCGGGCCGCGCCTGGGCGAGATGACCACCAACGGCTACACGCTGCTGGAGGCGCCGAAGGCCAGGCAGACGCTGGTGCACATCCATGCCAGCGCGGAGGAGCTCAACCGCGTCTACCAGGCCGACCTGGCGATCAACGCCGGCATGCGCTCGGCCGCGCGCAGCCTGGAGGTGCTGAGCGCGCCCCCCGAACTGCCCTGGGAGGCGTGGACCGCCGCGGCACATGCGGACTACCTCGCCGCGCTGGAGCCGCAGCCGCTGGAGGGTCTGCCGCCGGACAGCCCGCGCGGCGCCGTGGACATGGCGGCCGTGGTCGCGCTGCTGCAGAAGCACCTGCCGGCCGACGCGGTGATCACCAACGGCGCCGGCAACTTCGCGAGCTGGGTGCACCGCTACTTCCGCTACCACGGCCTGGCCAAGGGCCACAAGACGCAGCTCGCGCCCACCAGCGGCGCGATGGGCTACGGCGTGCCGGCCGGCATCGCCGCCAGCATCGCGACCGGCCGCACCGCCTTCACGATCGCCGGCGACGGCGATTTCCTGATGAACGGCCAGGAACTCGCGACGGCGGTACAGCACGGCGGCAAGAGCATCGTCGTGCTGCTCAACAACGGCATGTACGGCACCATCCGCATGCACCAGGAGCGCGAGTACCCGCAGCACGAAAGCGGCACCGCGCTGCGCAACCCCGACTTCTGCGCGCTGGCCCGCGCCTACGGCTATGCGGCCGAGCAGGTCACGCGCACCGAGCAGTTCGAGGCCGCGCTGCAGCGCGCGCTGGCGGCCGACACCGGCACGCTGATCGAGATCCCGCTGGATCCCGAGGTGATCACCACGCGCGGCAGCTTGAGTGCGATCCGCGGCAAATGAACCCACCCCCGTCCCTCGCGCACTTCGTGTCGCTCGACTCCCCCCTCAAGGGGGCGACCCCGACGGCCCGGCAGAGCCGGTTCCGTGGGGTCTCCCGAACGGGCCTGGCTGCGCCGGCCCTTGAGTTTCGGGGCAAGAAAAAAGCCGGCGGATGCCGGCTTTTTCAAGGGGCGTGCGCCGCTTATTTGACGTGCTTGCCGATCAGCGCGGCCAACTCGAACATCGAGACCTGCGGCTTGCCGAAGATTTCCTTCAGCTTGGCATCGGCGTTGATGTTGCGCTTGTTGGCCTTGTCCTGCAGACCGTTCTTCTTGATGTAGTCCCACAGCTTGCTGACCACGGCGGTGCGCGGCAGCGGGGTGGAACCGACCACGGCCGCCAGCGCGGGGCTGGGGGTCAGGGCCTTCATGAAGGCGGCGTTGGGGGTGCGCTTCTTGGCGGGGGCCTTCTTCGCCGCCGCCTTCTTGGCGGGGGCGGCCTTCTTCGCCGGTGCCGCCTTCTTGGCGGGCGCTGCCTTCTTCGCCGGTGCCGCCTTCTTGGCGGGGGCGGCCTTCTTGGCCGGCGCTTTCTTGGCCGGAGCCTTCTTTGCAGTTGCCATGGTTGATTTCCTTTTGCTTTGAAGTGGACTTTTCACCAATGAAAACAGCGTCTCCACTGGCATTGCGGATGCTAAAGGAGAAAAAACGCGTTTCCAAGGGAAAACGCGTTTTTTTCATTGGGCGCTGTTGTTTTTTCTAGAGGGGAGGAAGGGGGGCTGTCTGCGTCTGCGTGTCGTCGTCGTTGCGCGATCGCGCGGCCGCGCGACGGCGAGGGGGCCAGGTGGCCAGCAGCACACCCAGCAGCGCGAAGGCGAAAGCGGCCAGTTGCGGCATCGAGAACGGCTCGCCCAGCACCAGCACGCCCACCAGCGCCGCGCTCACCGGCAGCATCACCGTGAACACGCCCGCCTGCGCGGCGGGCACCGTCCTGAGCCCGGTCATCCACAGCCACACCGTCCAGATGCTGGCGGCCAGCGCATAGACGACCAGCAGCGCGTAGCTGCCGGCGCCGACCGACGCGAAATCGAAGCGCCACGCGAACCAGAGGCCCAGCGGCGTCGACAGCGCGAAGCCCCACAGGTTGATGAGCGAGGAGATGCGCTTGGGGCCCAGGCGCCCGGTGAGCGACTTGCCGATCACCGCGTACGCCGCCTCGCACAGCACCGCGCAGAAGATCAGCAGGTTGCCCAGCCAAGGCATGGCTGCGCGCGCCGGCGCCGGTCCGTGGCCGTGGGCCGGCGAGAAGGCGAGCAGCCCGATGCCCAGTGCCGCGCAGGCGATCGCCATGCCGATGCGCAGGCCGATGCGCTCGCGCAGGAAGATCCAGCTCGCCACCGCCACCACCGCCGGGATCGACGCCATGATCACGCCCGCCGACACCGCGCTGGTGAGGCTCACGCCGAACAGCATGCAGATCGAGAACAGGAAGTTGCCGAGGAAGGACTCGAGGAACACCAGCGCGCGGGTGCGGCGGGTCATCGGCGGCTCGTCGGGCGGGCGGCGCAGCCAGTGCGGCATGGCCAGCGCGGCGATGCCGAAGCGCAGCCATGCGAGCAGGAACACCGGGAACGCCGCCACCAGCGGCTTGGACAGCGCCACGTAGGTGCCGACCAGCGACATGCTCAGCGCGAGGCAGCCGTAGGCGGCGAGGCGGCGGGTGGAGGCGTCGGGGTTCACCAATAGACTGCGGGCGATGGCGGCAGGAAGAGGCTTCGATGATGCACCAAACCCGTGAACCGGCCCGGCATGTGTTCGTCTACGGCACGCTGCGCCGCGGCGGCAGCAACGACATCGCGCGCCTCCGTCCGCCGCCGCAGTGGGTCGGGGAGGCCGTGATCGCGGCGACGCTGTACGACCTCGGCGCCTACCCGGGCGCGATCCTGGGCGGCGACCGCCTGCTGCGCGGCGAGGTCTACCGCATCGCGCCCGCGTTGGAGGCGGCGCTCGATCGGCTGGAGGAGGTAGCCGACGACGACAGCGGCGAATACCGCAAGCGCATCCTTCGCGTGCTGGTCGCGGGTGCCGACATGGACTGCCTGGTCTACGAGATCCACCCGGACCGCATCGCCGGCGCGCCCATCATTGCCAGCGGGGACTGGTTCCGCAGGCGCTGAATGCCGCACCTGCCCGGCGGGTCGAGGCCGCATTCCCGCCCATAAAAAACTCGTTTCGTATGGCGGGAAAAGCCACTGCTGCATCGCAATATTTTTTCTCAATACAAGAAAAATAATTTCTCATTGAGAAATGTGCTTGTAAGTTGTTGATTTTATGGATGGAAAAATATGTCTTCTATAAGACATAAGAGTAGAGGGTTGCCGTTAGAGTAGTGGCAACGGCGACACCGCCGACCCGCTTTTCTTCCATTCATCAACTCGGAGTGACCATGCCCCAGACCATCACAGAACAACTCAGCCGCGAGCAGCAGATTTCCGCCCTCGAGAAGGATTGGGCGAGCAATCCGCGCTGGAAGGGCGTCAAGCGCGGCTACAGCGCCGCCGACGTCGTGCGCCTGCGCGGCTCCCTGCCGATCGAGCACACGCTGGCACGCCGCGGTGCCGAGAAGCTGTGGGAAAAGATCAACGGCGGCGCCAAGAAGGGCTACGTGAACGCCTTCGGCGCGATCTCCGCCGGCCAGGCCATGCAGCAGGCCAAGGCGGGCCTCGAGGCCGTGTACCTGTCGGGCTGGCAGGTGGCCGCCGACGGCAACACCTCGGAAACCATGTACCCCGACCAGTCGCTGTACGCCTACGACTCGGTGCCGACCATGGTCCGCCGCATCAACAACACCTTCAAGCGCGCCGACGAGATCCAATGGGGCCGCGGCATCAACCCCGGCGACAAGGAGTTCATCGACTACTTCCTGCCCATCGTGGCCGATGCGGAGGCCGGCTTCGGCGGCGTGCTCAACGCCTTCGAGCTGATGAAGAACATGATCGCCGCCGGCGCCGCCGGCGTGCACTTCGAGGACCAGCTCGCCGCCGTCAAGAAGTGCGGCCACATGGGCGGCAAGGTGCTGGTGCCGACGCAGGAAGCCTGCGAGAAGCTGATCTCGGCCCGTTTCGCCGCCGACGTGATGGGCGTGCCCACCATCGTGCTGGCCCGCACCGACGCCGAGGCCGCCAACCTCATCACCTCCGACCACGACGCCAACGACAAGCCCTTCCTGACCGGCGAGCGCACCGCCGAAGGCTTCTACCGCGTCAGGAACGGCCTGGAGCAGGCCATCAGCCGCGGCGTGGCCTACGCGCCCTATGCCGACCTGGTGTGGTGCGAAACCGGCACGCCCGACCTGGGCTTCGCCCGCGAATTCGCGCAGGCCGTGCACGCCGCCTGCCCGGGCAAGCTGCTGTCGTACAACTGCTCGCCGTCCTTCAACTGGAAGAAGAACCTGGACGACAAGACCATCGCCGCCTTCCAGGACGAGCTCTCGGCGCTGGGCTACAAGTACCAGTTCATCACCCTGGCCGGCATCCACGTCAACTGGTACAACACCTTCAAGTTCGCGCATGCCTATGCGCGCGGCGAAGGCATGAAGCACTACGTCGAAATGGTGCAGGAACCCGAGTTCGCCGCCCGCGAGCAGGGCTACACCTTCGTGTCGCACCAGCAGGAAGTCGGCGCCGGCTACTTCGACGACGTGACCACCGTGATCCAGGGCGGCCAGTCCAGCGTGAAGGCGCTGACCGGCTCGACCGAGGAAGAACAGTTCCACTGATCTGCGTTCGCTGTCACATTTCGCCCGGCCTCGTGCCGGGTTCTTTTTTTGAGTCAATGCTAAAATCAGCCCTTCGTTTCCATCTGCACAAGAGCGAGAAAGGCATGCTGGTTATGACACCGCGAACTACGGAGACCTCCACCGGCCGCTAGCCGCCGGCAGTTCGCGCCTGCACGAGATTCCCTCGAAGACACAAGAGCGCGGACATGCCGCGCTTTTTTCGTTTCATCGTCCTGCAGACAATCCATGATCCAGATCACGCTCCCCGACAACTCCCGCCGCGAGTTTCCCGGCCCCGTCTCCGTCGCCGAGGTCGCCCAGGCCATCGGCCCGGGCCTCGCCAAGATGACCGTGGCCGGCAAGGTGGACGGCAAGCTGGTCGACGCCAGCGACCTCATCGACCACGACGCGAAGCTGCAGATCATCACGCCCAAGGACGAGGAAGGGCTGGAGATCATCCGCCACTCCACGGCCCACCTGGTGGGCCACGCGGTCAAGCAGCTCTATCCCACGGCCAAAATGGTGATCGGCCCGGTGATCGAGGAGGGCTTCTACTACGACATTTCCTACGAGCGCCCCTTCACGCCCGAGGACATGGCGGCGATCGAGCAGCGCATGCGCGAGCTGATCGCGCAGGACTACGACGTCGTCAAGAAGATGACGCCGCGCGCCGAGGTGATCGAGGTCTTCAAGTCGCGCGGGGAAGACTACAAGCTGCGCCTGGTCGAGGACATGCCCGACGAGCAGGCGATGGGCCTGTACTACCACCAGGAATACGTCGACATGTGCCGCGGTCCGCACGTGCCGAACACGCGCTTCCTGAAGGTGTTCAAGCTCACGAAGCTGGCCGGCGCCTACTGGCGCGGCGACGCCAAGAACGAGCAACTGCAGCGCATCTACGGCACGGCCTGGGCCGACAAGAAGCAGCTCGAGCAGTACATCCAGCGCATCGAGGAGGCCGAGAAGCGCGACCACCGCAAGCTCGGCAAGGAGCTGGACCTGTTCCACATCGACGAGGTGGCGCCCGGCGTGGTGTTCTGGCACCCAAAGGGCTGGGCCATCTGGCAGGCGGTGGAGCAGTACATGCGCGGCATCTACCGCGACACGGGCTACTGGGAAGTGAAGGGCCCGCAGATCCTGGACAAGAGCCTGTGGGAGAAGACGGGCCACTGGCAGAACTACCGCGAGAACATGTTCGTCACGGAGTCGGAAAAGCGCGACTACGCGCTCAAGCCGATGAACTGCCCGGGCCACGTGCTGATCTTCAAGAGCGACCTGCGCAGCTACCGCGACCTGCCGCTGCGCTACGGCGAGTTCGGCCAGTGCCACCGCAACGAGCCCAGCGGCGGGCTGCACGGCATCATGCGGGTGCGCGGCTTCACGCAGGACGACGGGCACGTGTTCTGCACCGAAGACCAGATCCTCGACGAATGCGTGGCCTACACGGCGCAGCTGCAGAAGGTGTATGCCGACTTCGGCTTCACGGACATCATCTACAAGGTCGCCACGCGGCCCGACAGCCGCGTGGGCTCCGATGCCCTGTGGGACAAGGCCGAGCACGCCTGCATGGAGGCGCTGCGCCGCTCGGGCGTGGAGTTCGTGATCTCGCCCGGCGACGGCGCCTTCTACGGACCGAAGATCGAATACACGCTCAAGGACGCGATCGGCCGCCAGTGGCAATGCGGCACGATGCAGGTGGACTTCAACATGGCCGAGCGCCTGGGCGCCGAGTACGTGACGGAGTCGAGCGGTCGGGCGCACCCCGTGATGCTGCACCGCGCGATCGTCGGCAGCCTGGAGCGCTTCATCGGCATGCTGATCGAACACCACGCCGGCGCGCTGCCCGCCTGGCTGGCTCCAGTGCACGTCGCGGTGCTCAATATCACCGACGGACAGGCGGACTACGCCCGGCACGTCGCGAAAACGCTGCAGAATCAAGGGCTTAGGGTGGCGCTGGACCTGCACAACGAGAAGATTACGTATAAAATACGCAAGCATTCGTTGCAAAAGCTTCCCTACATCCTTGTCGTGGGTGACAAGGAGAAGGAGGCAGGTGCCGTCGCAGTGCGCGCCCGGGGCAATGTGGACCTCGGTGCAATGTCGGTGGAGGCGTTCTCTCAAAGGATCGCCGACGACATTTCTCACAAACGCTGATTCCGTCGAACAGGCTGCTTGTGCGCGTGGACTCTACGGCGTTCGCTACATTTATTGTAGCAATTTTGATTAGAGGATTCTGACCATCGCTACTGCATTTCGCGACCGCCGCCAGCGCGAGGAACGCCAGCACCGCCTGAACCGGGAAATCATGGCCCCGGAAGTCCGCCTGTTCGGGCCCGAGAACGAGGCCCTCGGCGTCGTGAGCCTCTCGGAGGCTTTGCGAATGGCCGGTGAGGCCGATGTGGATCTGGTGGAGGTCGTGGCCGCCGCCAACCCGCCCGTGTGCCGTCTGATCGAGTACGGCAAGTTCAAGTACCACGAGCAGAAGAAGGCTGCGGAAGCGAAAGCCAAGCAGAAGGTCATCGAGGTCAAGGAAGTCAAGTTCCGGCCCGGCACCGATGACGGCGACTACAACATCAAGATGCGCAACATCCGGCGCTTCCTGGAAGAGGGCGACAAGTGCAAGATCACGCTGCGCTTCCGGGGGCGGGAGATCACGCACCAGGAACTCGGGCTCGCGCTGCTGCAGCGCATCCGCGACGAACTGGGCGACACGATCGTCGTCGAGCAGTTTCCCAAGCTCGAAGGGCGCCAGATGATCATGATGATCGCGCCGGGCCGCAAGAGGGCGGGCGGCGGTGCCGCCAAGCCGGCCAACGAGCCGGCGACGGCCTGAAGCGATCGGATCGATTGAGATAGAAGGGATTTCGCCGACGCCTTCGCGGGCGGCGGCGGGATGAAGAAGTGGCTCGGGGCCGACAAGTCCGGGAAGATCCTTCCCGGCGCCTCGCGAGCACAAACGAAAGGAGCATGCACATGCCCAAAATGAAGACCAAGAGCAGCGCGAAGAAGCGCTTTCGCGTCCGTCCCGGTGGCACCGTCAAGCGCGGTCAAGCCTTCAAGCGTCACATCCTGACCAAGAAGACCACCAAGAACAAGCGTCACCTGCGCGGTGCGGTGTCGGTGCACGAGACCAACATGGTCTCGATGGCCGCCATGCTGCCCGGCAGCGGCATTTGATCAACCGACGGACAAGGAAGGAATAGCATATGCCTCGCGTCAAACGTGGTGTCACGGCTCGCGCCCGCCACAAGAAGGTTCTCGCCCTTGCCAAGGGCTTCCGCGGCCGCCGCGGCAACGTCTTCCGCATCGCCAAGCAGGCGGTGATGAAGGCGGGCCAGTACGCCTACCGCGACCGCCGCACCAAGAAGCGTGTGTTCCGTCAACTGTGGATCGCGCGTATCAACGCCGCCTCGCGTGAACTGGGCCTGACCTACAGCCAGTTCGCCAACGGCATCCGCAAGGCCGGCATCGAGATCGACCGCAAGGTCCTCGCCGATATCGCCGTGCACGACAAGGCCGCTTTTGCCGGCATCGTGGAGCAGGTCAAGGCCAAGCTGGCTGCTTGATCCGCACGTCGGGCCACGGCTGCCGCGAGGCAGGCGCGGCCCGCGCCCACGGTACAGGGGCTGGCGCTTGAACAAAGCTCCAGCCCCTTTTTATTTCCCCGCCTCCCTGAAGCATCCATGAACGAGCTGGACAACCTGGTCGACAACGCCCGCACCGCCTTCGCGCAAGCCAAGGCCCCTGCAGAGCTGGAGAACGCCAAGGCGCAGTTCCTCGGCAAGTCCGGCCGCATCACCGAGCTGATGAAGGGCATGGCGCAGCTGCCGGTGGACGAGAAGAAATCGCGCGGCGCGGCGATCAACGTGGCCAAGCAGGCCATCGAGGCGCTGTTGGGCGAACGGCGCCAGCAGCTCGCCGACGAGGAACTGGCGGTTCAACTGCGCGCCGAGGCGCTGGACGTGACCCTGCCCGGCCGGCGCCGTGCCGGCGGCGGCCTGCACCCGGTGGCGCGTGCGCAGGAGCGCATCGAGGCCATCTTCTCCAGCATGGGCTTCGACGTGGCCGACGGCCCCGAGATCGAGACCGACTGGTACAGCTTCACGGCGCTGAACAACCCGCCCAACCACCCGGCGCGCTCGATGCAGGACACCTTCTACGTCGACATGAAGGACGAGGACGGCCTGCTGTTCAACCTGCGCCCGCACACCTCGCCGATGCAGGTGCGCTACGCCCAGGCCCATGCGCGCAAGCACGCCGGCCAGGCGCACATGCCCGACATCCGCGTCATCGCGCCGGGCCGCACCTACCGGGTGGACAGTGACGCCACCCACTCGCCCATGTTCCACCAGGTCGAGGGCCTGTGGATCGGCGAGAACGTCAGCTTCAAGGACCTGAAGGTGATGTACCTGGACTTCATCCAGGCCTTCTTCGAGACCAGCGCGTTGCAGCTGCGCTTTCGGCCCAGCTACTTCCCTTTCACCGAGCCCAGCGCCGAGATCGACATCATGTTCGAGCAGGGGCCGCTGGCCGGCCGCTGGCTGGAGGTCTCGGGCTCCGGCCAGGTGCACCCGCAGGTGGTGCGCAACATGGGATTGGACCCCGAGCGCTACATCGGCTTCGCCTTCGGCTCCGGCATCGACCGGCTGGCGATGCTGCGCTACGGCGTGAACGACCTGCGCCTGTTCTTCGACGGCGACCTGCGTTTCCTGAGCCAGTTCCAATAACGACAACGAGTTCTCCCAGATGCAATTCCCCGAGTCCTGGCTGCGCGAGTTCTGCAACCCGTCCCTGACCAGCGCCGAACTGGCCGACACGCTCACCATGGGCGGTTTCGAGGTGGAGGACAGCCGGCCCGCCGCGCCGCCCTTCACGAAGATCGTGGTCGGCGAGATCAAGGAGGCCGTGCAGCATCCCAACGCCGATCGCCTGCGGGTGTGTCAGGTCGATGCGGGGCAGGGTGCGCTGCTGAACATCGTGTGCGGCGCGCCCAATGCACGCGTCGGCATCAAGGTGCCGTGCGCGCTGGTCGGTGCCGAGCTGCCGCCGGGCGAGGACGGCAAGCCCTTCCAGATCAAGCTGGGCAAGCTGCGCGGCGTCGAGAGCCAGGGCATGCTGTGCTCGGCGCGCGAGCTGCAGCTTTCCGACGACCACGGCGGCCTGCTGGAGCTCGCGGCCGATGCGACGGTGGGCGCCGACGTGCGCGAGGTGCTGCGGCTGGACGACACGCTGCTCACGATCAAGCTTACGCCCAACCTGGCGCACGGCCTGAGCGTGTACGGCATCGCGCGCGAACTCGCCGCGCTGACCGGCGCGCCGCTGAAGACGCCGGCCATCGCGGCAGTGCAGCCGGCGCTGGACGACACGCTGCCGGTGAAGGTGGAGGCGCCCGACCTGTGCGGCCGTTTCTCCGGCCGCATTGTGCGCGGCGTGAACACCCGCGCCGCGACGCCGGCGTGGATGGTGGAGCGCCTGGCGCGCTGCGGCCAGCGCAGCGTCTCACCGCTGGTGGACATCTCGAACTACGTGATGTTCGAGTACGGCCAGCCCTCGCACATCTTCGACCTGGACAAGATCCACGGCGGCCTGACCGTGCGCTGGGGCCACGCGGGCGAGCAGCTCGAGCTGCTCAACGGCAACACCGTCACCGTCGACGAGAAGGTCGGCGTGATCGCCGACGAGCGCGAGGTCGAGTCGCTGGCCGGCATCATGGGCGGCGATGCCACCGCCGTGACCGACGACACGAAGAACATCTACATCGAGGCCGCCTTCTGGTGGCCGGAGGCCGTGCAGGGGCGCGCGCGCCGCTTCAACTTCTCGACCGACGCCGGCCACCGCTTCGAACGCGGCGTCGATCCCAGCCGTACGGTGGAGATCATCGAGCGCATCACGCAACTGGTGCAGGACATCTGCGGCGGCCAGGCCGGCCCGGTCACCGACCAGGTGCTGCGCCTGCCCGGGGCGAAGCCGGTCACGCTGCGTGTGGCGCGCGCCGCGCGCGTCATCGGCATGCCGCTCACCCAGGCGCAGTGTGCCGATGCGCTGCGCCGCCTCGGCTTCGCCCTGCGCGAAGGCGAGGGCACGATCGAGGTCACGCCGCCGCCGCACCGCTTCGACCTGGCGATCGAGGAAGACCTGATCGAGGAGGTGGCCCGGCTGATCGGCTATGCCCAGCTTCCCACCACTGCGCCGCTGGCGCCGATCACTGCGCGGGTGCGCTCCGAAGGGCAGCGCAGCCGCTTCGCCGTGCGCCACCGGCTGGCGGCGCTGGGCTACCAGGAGACCATCAACTTCAGCTTCGTCGAGGCCGAGTGGGAACGCGACCTGGCCGGCAATGCGGACCCCGTCAAGCTGCTCAATCCGATCGCCAGCCAGATGAGCGTGATGCGCTCCTCGCTGATGGGCTCGCTGCTGCAGGTGCTCAAGTTCAACCTCGACCGCAAGGCGCCACGCGTGCGTGTATTCGAGGTGGGCCGCGTGTTCCTGCGCGACGCCGGCGTCGCCACCACCGACAGCACGGTCAACGGCGTGCACCAGCCGATGCGCGTGGCCGGCCTGGCCTGGGGCGACGCGCAGGCTTCGCGCTGGGACGGCAAGCCGCAGCGCATCGACTTCTTCGACCTCAAGGGCGACGTCGAAGCGCTGCTGGCGCCGCGCACGGCGAGCTTCGAGCCGGTCGAGCATCCGGCGCTGCATCCCGGCCGCGCGGCCAGCGTGCGGGTCGATGGCCGTGCCATCGGCGTGGTCGGCGAGCTCCACCCGCGCTGGCGGCAGCAGTGGGAACTCGCGCAGGCGCCCGTGCTGTTCGAGCTCGATCTCGACGCCGTGATGGCGCAGCCGGTGCCCGTCGCCCGCCCGGTCGCCAAGCACCAGGCCGTGGAACGCGACATCGCGGTGGTCGTGGCCGAAGCGGTGACGCATGCGGCGCTGATGGATGCCATCCACGCGGCACCCACGCAAGGCCTGCTGCGCGAGGCGGCGCTGTTCGACATCTACCGGCCGCAGCCGGCACGCGCCGGCGAGACGCCGACAGCCGGCGCGCTGGCCGCCGGCGAGAAAAGCATGGCCGTGCGCCTGACCTTCCTGAGCGACAGTGCGACGCTGACCGACGAACAGGTCGAGCCGGCCGTGCGCGCCATCGTCGATCGACTTGCCACCCAGCTCGGCGCACGCCTGCGCGGATGATGAAAGCCATGGAATTCACCCTCGAAGCCCTCGAAACGCCGGCCCTGACCAAGGCGCACCTGGCCGATCTGCTGTTCGAGCAGATCGGCCTGAACAAGCGCGAGTCGAAGGACATGGTCGAAGCCTTCTTCGAGCTGATCGCCACCAGCCTGATCGACGGCCAGGACGTCAAGATCTCCGGCTTCGGCAACTTCCAGATCCGCACCAAGGCGCCGCGCCCGGGCCGCAATCCGCGCACCGGCGAGGCGATCCCGATCGGCGCGCGGCGGGTGGCGACCTTCCACGCGAGCGCCAAGCTCAAGGAGCAGATCCAGGGCACGGTGGTGCAGGAGGGTACGCAGGACGCCGAATGGCAGTTCGGTGCGGAATAATCGCTTGGCGCGCCGCTGGTGCGTGGAGTAACCTCTAAGGTTTGCCGCGCACAGTCTTGATTTCAATGGAGAAAACGCTCCCACCGATTCCCGTCAAACGCTACTTCACCATCGGTGAGGTGGGCGAGCTCTGCGGCGTGAAGCCGCACGTGCTGCGCTACTGGGAGCAGGAATTCACCCAGTTGCGGCCGATGAAGCGGCGCGGCAACCGGCGCTACTACCAGCATCACGAGGTGCTCATGATCCGCCGCATCCGCGACCTGCTCTACGACCAGGGCTTCACCATCAGCGGGGCGCGCAACAAGCTGCAGGAGCTCGCGCAGAGCGAGCGCGATCGCCGCAAGGCCGGCGACACCGTGCCGTTGGAAGGCACCGAGGCCGACGCGCCGCAGGCCGGCGAGGTCGCCGTGGCCCAGGAGCCCGCCCATTCGCCTGCGCCCGCCGTCCGGCCCGTCGATCTGCCGCAGCTGCTCCAGTTGCGCAGAGAACTTTTCGAGATCCGCGAGCTGCTGAGCGCAGGTTACTGAAGCAGGCCGCTATAATGACGGGCTTCGGTGTGTGGCGCAGCCTGGTAGCGCACTTGCATGGGGTGCAAGGGGTCGAAGGTTCGAATCCTTTCACACCGACCAACAAAACGTCCAAGGGCGTCCGGTTTCATCCACCGGACGCCCTTTCTCATTGGGGGCTCACACCGGGGACAACGTGCTCACCGGCCTGTACTTGAACGTGGCGCGGATGATGCCGTGGTCGTTGGTGCCCAGGCCCTTGTGGTCGTCGAAGTTCAGATGGTCGTTGTTGATCACCAGGCCGTCGAACATCCACAGGCGCTTGCGGCTGTTGTCGTAGAACTCCTGGCTCACCAGGATGTGATCCAGCGATTCGCGGATGTCCTGGTAGACGTGGGTGTAGTACACGTCGCGCGTATCCCGATATTCCTGCAGCGTTTGCGCCGTGTAGAGCGCCACGTCGCCGCCGCCCTCGGAATCGCCGACGAGGTACCGGGGCTGGTCGGTGAGGATGTTGGCGGTGTTGCTGTGCTGGCCGTCGTTGATGTCGCCCAGGACGATCACCGGGGTGTCGTTGCCCTTCATCGCTTCGCTCAGCATGAAGCGCAGTGCCGCCGCCTCGGCGGTGCGGCGGATGGTGGAGATCGCCGAGCCCAGGCCCTTGGCGTGCTTGCCGTAGGTGGGCTTGTCGTCGATGTACCAGTTCTCCCTGTACACCTGGGTCGGTGCCTTTGATTTGAGGTGGCACACGTAGACATGCACGTCCGGACCATCCTCGCGCGGCTGGATCATGAAGCGCAGCACGGGCCTGGAGAACCCCCGGATGTTCACGCTGATCTGAGGCGTCTGCGGATCGTCTCCTTCGGAGCGCAAGACGAAGGCTTCCGGAAAGTCGCTGATCCATTCGGGTTCGCCGGTCAGGAGCCCCTTGCGCACGATGGCTGCGCAGACGATCCTCGAGCCGTTGGCATTCTCGGGAACCAGCATGTCGTAGTGCGGGGCCAGGGCGGAAGCTTCCAGCGCCTTGGCGAGCGATTCGGCATGCCACAACTCCTGAAAGCCGAATACATCTGCTTCGAGCAGCCGCAACTGGCTGGCGGTCCAGTCGATCTTCTTGCGGTACTGCTGCTCGTTCCAGCCTTCGCCCGTATAGATCCGCCGGCCGGGTTCGTTGAGGTTGAACAGGTTGAAGGTGGCAAGGCTGAGGCGGGGCAGTTTCATTGATGGCTCCTGGATGAGTCACGATGAATCTAGCCATGCCATGTGACCGTGATGTGGTGACCGTGCGGGCTCGCGACGGCGACCGGGTCGAGGCCGCTACCCGCTCGCGGTGAATGGCCAATGACACCGGCCCATGGCTGAGTATGAAACAGGGGTTTTCCCGAGGTCAAATGCGTGACTTCTTGTGGATGGAAACTGCATTGCAGTTCGAGCCCTTGTGCTCGAGTGCCCCCGCTCTCTTGGCAAGAGCAGCGAATACCCATCCTGGAGTTCTACGAATGAAAAAGTCCCTGGCTGCCATGGCAGCGCTGGTTGTCTGTGGCGCCGCGTCGGCGCAGTCCAACGTCACACTGTTCGGCGTGGTCGATGCCGCCGTGCGCAATGTGTCGAACAAGAGCGAGAGCATCTCTCTCTTCTCTCCGATTGGCGGCGTCAAGGCCAGCCGAACCGAGTTGGCCAATTCGGGCCTGAGTTCCAGTCGCCTCGGCTTCCGGGGCGTGGAAGATCTGGGCGGCGGACTGGCGGCCGGATTCTGGCTCGAGGCCCCGATCAGGAACGACGATGGCACCGAGGGCATCGCCACCTTCAGCCGCCGTGCGACGGTGAGCCTTTCCGGTGGTTTCGGTGAGCTGAGGCTGGGCCGCGACTACACCGCCCATGCGCTCAACGACTCGCAGTTCGACCCCTTTGGCGACACCGGCATCGGCGGCTCGCTGATCGTCGACGCCAACGAAGCCAGCAATGCCAACAATGTGGGCAACACCGGTGGCTTCGGCAGCAACACCACTTACAAGCGCGCAGGCAACATGGTGCAGTACTTCCTGCCGAAGGACCTCGGCGGCTTCTATGGCCACGTGGGCTACGCCTTCCACGAGCAGACGCGCCAGAGCCCCCACCTGGACATCGAAAACCGTCCCAGCACCGGCCGCTATGTCGGTGGCCGCATCGGCTACACCAACGGCCCGCTGGACGTGGCGCTGGCCTATGGCCAGAGCGACACCGCCTATGGCGGGCGCACCGGAAAGATCAAGACGTTCAACGCCGGTGCCACCTACGACTTCGGCGTGGTCAAGCTCTTCGGCGAGTACTCGCAGTCTTCCGATGAGCGTGACGCGCTGTGGAGCAGCTTCGCCGTCACGCCCGATGTGGATCTCAAGGGCTACCTGCTGGGCGTGACCGTGCCCGTCGGGGCCGGCGTGATCCGCGCCTCCTACGCGCAGGTCAAGTACGACTACAACCTCAACAACGTCTGGCTGTGGAATCAGCCGGGCGATCCGAAGGCCAACAAGCTGGCGCTCGGCTACGTGCACAACCTGTCCAAGCGCACCGCCCTGTTCGGCACCATCGCCCGTGTGTCGAACAAGAACGGCGCGGGCCTGACGGTAGGGGCCGGTCCGTCGTTCGTCACGGCCGTCAACGACTTCGCCTTCCGGCCGAAGACTTCGACGGGCTACGAGTTCGGCATCCGCCACTCCTTCTGAGGGCATTCCCCCGTTTCTCCAAGGATCCCTTATCAAGATCCATTGAGCCCGCATTGCGCGGGCTCTTTTTTTGGAGAGGAGAACCCTGGCAAGCTTCAGCCTGCGATGCAGGCGAAAGGTTTCAACTCTGGATGTAGGTGCGCAGCTGCTCGATGGTCTGCTCGTGCTCGGCAATGATGTCGTCCATCAGGTCGCGGATCGAGAGCATGCCGATCACCTTGTCGCCGTCGACCACCGGAAGGTGGCGGATGCGCTTTTGGCTCATCAGGCTCATGCACGCGAGCGTGCGCGTCTGCGGCGTCACCGTGAACACGTTGCTGGTCATGATCTCGGCCACGCGCAGCTCTTTCGAATTCCTGCCCTGCAGCGCCACCTTGCGCGTGTAGTCCCGCTCCGAGAACACGCCCACCAGCCTGTCGTCCTGCATCACCAGCAGGGCGCCGACCTCGTGGTCGGCGAGCACCTGCAGCGCGTCGAAGACGGACGTGTCCGGCGTGGTGCGCCAGAGCGCAAAGTCGCGGTGTCGCAGCAGTTCGGAGACGGGCTTCATGGCGTGCCGTTGGGTCGAGGAATCTCTACATTAGCAGGGAATTCCGCCGTGCGCGAGATAGCCCTTGCGATCTGGCGGCGGCCGGGGCCGCCCGCGCAGCGACCTGTCCCAGGTGGCCGCCAGGGCGCCTATGGGCCGGCTGGAGGTTTGGTTGTATATTGAAAGATATAGCGATTGACGATCACCCTCACACCCACGCGGCAGCGTCCCCGTCATGCATCTTCCGCCCTGCAACACCCTGGTCCGTGCCGTCGATGGCACGCCCGAACTGCGCCGCGCGACGCCGGTGCGGGAGTGGCGTATCGAGCCGGCGCTGGACGCCGACGGCCTGGTCATCTCGATCGAAGCGCCAGGTGGAGAGGTTCATTCCTTCCTGATCGGGGAGATCGACGCGCAGGACATCGGCGAAGTGCTGCGCCATCGCACGCCCGTGCGGTTGCCAGAGTGATCGCTATGCTTTCACGAATATATTGAGAGGCGAGGCGAACGTGATGGCGCATCTGGACGCGACGACCGTGCAGCCGGGGTTGCAGCCTGTGCTGCGGGTCGATGGGCTGTTGCCCGAATCCCGCGGTTTCGCGCTGGCCGAGCTGGAGGCGATGCCGCTGCTGGACCTGGGCGAGACCGAGGTGCTGTGCCTGTCGACGGGCCGCCTGGTGTCGCGCGCCGGCAGCGTCGTGGGCGTTGCCGTGCGCGATCTGCTGCTGGCGGCGGGGATGGCCAGGCTGCCGAAGATGCAGCTCAAGCAGTGCCTCGTGGTCTGCCACGGCGCCGATGGCTACCGGGCGATCTTCAGCTGGAACGAAGTGTTCAACACCGCCGTGGGCGAGCGCATCCTGGTGATCGTGCGCAAGGATGGCCGGCGGCTGGGCCGCGAGGCGCCGGAGCTGTCGCTGATCTCGGCGCACGATCTGCGCACCGGCCCGCGCAACCTGCACCGGCTGGTGCGCATCGAGCTGCGCGCGCTGGCGTAGGGGGGCCGGACCAGTCTCAGTGCTGGGCGCTGCCGTCGAGGTAGGGCAGCGGATCGACCGCCACGCCCTGGCGGCGGATCTCGAAATGCAGCTTGACGCGGTCCGCGGCGCTGTCGCCCATCTCGGCGATCTTCTGGCCGCGGCGCACCACGTCGTTCTCCTTCACCAGCATGGCGCTGTTGTGCGCGTAGGCCGTGAGGAAGGTCTCGTCGTGCTTGATGATGATCATGTTGCCGTAGCCGCGCAGCTCGCCGCCGACGTAGACCACGCGGCCGTCGGCCGCGGCGAGCACCGGGTCGCCGAGGTTGCCGGCGATGTCGATGCCCTTGTTGCTCTGGCCGTCGAAGCGCGACAGGATGGCGCCGGCCGCCGGACGGCCGAACAGGGCCGGTGGCCTGGGCGGTTCGGTGGGCTGCGCGCGGGGCGGTGGGGGGCGCTGCGGTGTCGCGGTGCAGGCTGCCAGGCCGGCGGCGACAAGGGCGCCGAGCGCGGCGACGGTGGTTCGGCGGGAGATGGAAGGCAGGGACATCGTTGTCATGGTGTCATTGGAGCGCGAATGGAGTGTCGCGTTCCTTCGGGCTGGTGTCGAGAGCACGGGAAAACCCTTTCAGCGTACGCGCAGCGGGATCGGCGCGGTGCGATCCACCGGCACCGCGGTCACCGAGTTCCTGGGCGAGCCGTCGATCAGGCGGTCGGAGTAGGTGAGGTAGACCAGCGTGTTGCGCGGGGCGTCGACCATGCGCACCACGCGCAGGCGCTTGAAGAGGATGGACAGCCGCTCGCTGTAGACCTCTTCCTGCCGCGGCAAGGGTTGCGCGATGGCGATCGGCCCCACCTGCCGGCAGGCGATCGAGGCTTCGGCGCGGTCTTCCGCCAGGCCGAGGGCGCCCGACAGGCCGCCGGTCCGGGCGCGCGAGACGTAGCAGGTCACGCCACCGACCTTGGGGTCGTCGTAGGCCTCCACCACGACCTTGTGGTCCGGCCCGATGAGCTTGAAGGCGGTGTCCACCTCGCCCACCGGATCGGCCCACGCCGGTGCGGCCAGCAGGAGGAGGGCGGCGAGCGGCTTCATGGCCGGCGCCGTTCAGGCGATGTCCACCGTGTGGACGCCATACTGCCCCTTGCGCCGGTCCTCGAAGTAGCGCAGCAGCACTTCGCGCACGGTGCGAAAGGCGATCTCGTCCCACGGGATCTCGGCCTCGGTGAACAGCCGCGCCTCGATGGTCTCGTGGCCCGGGTCGAAGCGGTCGCTCAGCAGCCTGGCGCGGTAGAACAGATGCACCTGCCCCACCCGCACCACGTTCATCACGGCGAACAGATCGCCGATCTCGTATTCGGCGCCGGCTTCCTCGTCGGTTTCGCGCGCGGCGCCCTGGGCGGTGGTTTCCTCCAGCTCCATGAAGCCGGCCGGCAGCGTCCACTTGCCCCAGCGCGGCTCGATGTTGCGCTTGCACAGCAGCACGCGTTCGCCCAGCACGGGAATGGTGCCCACCACGTTCAGCGGGTTCTCGTAGTGGATGGTGTGGCAGGCCGGGCAGACCGCGCGCTCCTTCACGTCGCCGTCGTCGGGCACGCGGTACACCACCGCGGTGCCGCAGTGCTTGCAGTGCTTGATGGGCGTGCGCTGGAACATGGGCCGCGCGTCAGGCCACCCGCACGCGCAGGTCGGGCAGCCCGCTGACCTGGCCGACCAGCGTGTCGCCCGACACCACCGCCGCCACGCCTTCGGGCGTGCCGGTGAAGATCAGGTCGCCCGGTTGCAGCTCCCAGGCGGCCGAAAGGTGCTCGATGGTCTCGGCGATGTTCCAGATCAGCTTGCTGACGTGGCTGCGCTGGCGGTCGGCACCGTTGACCTGCAGCGCGATCTCGGCCGCCGCGATGTCGCCGGCCTGCGCTGCGGGCACGATCGGGCCGATCGGCGCCGACTGGTCGAAGGCCTTGCCGATGCACCAGGGGCGGCCCTGCTTCTTCATCTCGCCCTGCAGGTCGCGGCGCGTCATGTCCAGGCCCACCGCGTAGCCGAAGATGTGCTGGTGCGCGTCCGCCGCGGCGATGTTGCGGCCGCCGGTGCCGATCGCCACCACCAGCTCGATCTCGTGGTGCAGGTTCTTGGTGAGGGAGGGGTAGGCGATGGTCCCCGTCTCGCCCGCGTCGACCACCACGGCGGCGTCGGCCGGCTTCAGGAAGAAGAAGGGCGGCTCACGGCCGGTGAAGCCCATTTCCTTGGCGTGTTCCTCGTAATTGCGGCCCACGCAGTAGATGCGGTGCACGGGGAAGCGGGCGCTCTGGCCCGCCACCGGGATGGAGACCGCCGGAGCCGGGCTGAAGACGAATTCGGAAGCCATTGCGTCGAGTCCTTTTGCTGCGAAATCGGGAGTGTGCCAGAGGGCACGGGCGGCTGCCCGGCGGGGGCGAACCGGCGTATCCTTGGCCGCATGATGAAGCTGCACAACTACTTCCGTTCCTCGGCCTCCTTCCGCGTGCGCATCGCGCTGAATCTCAAGGGCCTCGACTACGAGTACATCCCGGTGCACATCGCGCGCGGCGATCACAAGACCGGGCCGTTCGCGGCGATCTCGCCCGACCGGCTGGTGCCGCTGCTCGAAGATGGCGACGAGAAGCTGTCGCAGTCGATGGCGATCATCGAGTACCTGGACGAGGTGCACCCCGAGCCGGCGCTGTTGCCGCATGACCCCGTGGGCCGCGCCCATGTGCGGGCACTGGCCCAGTCGATCGCCTGCGAGATCCACCCGATCAACAACCTGCGGGTGCTCAAGTACCTGGTGCGCGAGCTCAAGCTCGACGAGGAGGCCAAGAACACCTGGTACCGCCACTGGGTGCGCGAGGGACTGCTCGCATTCGAGCGGCAGCTGGTGCAGCAGCCCGCCGGCGTCTACTGCTACGGCAACACCCCCACGCTGGCCGACTGCTGCCTGGTGCCGCAGATCTTCAACGGCCAGCGCTTCGACTGCGACTTCAGCGGCCTGCCGCGCACCATGGCGGCCTTCGAGGCCTGCATGCAGCACGATGCCTTCCAGAGGGCGCAGCCCTCACGCTGCCCGGATGCGCAGGACTGAGCCTGCCGTGCCCGGCGCGGGCGCCTTCGATGCCGACTGGGTCGTGCCCGACTGGCCCGCGCCGCCCAGCGTGCGCGCCCTGTGCACCACCCGCGCGGGCGGCGTGTCCACCGGGGCCTACGACAGCCTGAACCTGGGCGATCACGTCGGCGACCTGTCCGCCAGCGTGGCCACCAACCGCAGGCTGCTGCGCGAAGCCGCAGGCGCCCGGCCCGTCTTCCTGGGGCAGGTGCACGGCGCCGAACTCGTGCAGCTGACCGGCGACACGCCCGACGGCGTGCTGGCCGATGCCTGCGTGGCCGACGAGCGCGGCGTGGCCTGTACCGTGATGGTGGCCGACTGCCTGCCCGTGCTGCTGTGCGACAGGGACGGCACCCGCGTGGCCGCCGCCCATGCCGGCTGGCGCGGGCTGGCCGGCGGCGTGCTGGAGCGCAGCTGCGAATCCTTCGGTCCGCCGGCGCCGGTGGAACGGGCCCAGGGGCCCATCGAGCTGATCGCCTGGCTCGGCCCGTGCATCGGGCCGTCGGCCTTCGAGGTCGGGCCGGAGGTCAAGGCGTCCTTCGAGGCCCATGCGCCGGAGGCGGCAGCCTGCTTCAGGCCCGGCGCGCAGCCCGGCAAGTGGCTCGCCGATCTGCCCGGGCTCGCGCGCCAGCGGCTGCGCGCGCTCGGCGTGGCGCAGGTGCACGGCAACGACGGCAGCGATGCCTGGTGCACCGTACGCAACCCCTCACGGTTCTTTTCGTTCCGGCGCGACGGCATCTGCGGGCGCTTCGCCGCCCTGGTCTGGCGCGTCTGAGACGACCGGTGCCGGCGCGCTTCGTTGCGCGCGTTCGGCCGCCTCGCGCGCCTTGAGTGCGCGGCGCCGCGCCGGCGCGCCCATCAGGTAAACCACCAATGCGACCGGTGCCGCGCCATAGAGTAGAAAGGTGAAGATCGCGCCGAGCACGGTCCCGGTGGTGTTGGTGGCCTCGGCCACCGCCATCATCAGGGCCACGTAGAGCCATGCGATCACGACGAGATGGATGAACACGGTGCAAGAATCCTGTCTTCGGGCGGTGCCGAGCGCGACGCTCAGACATTCGCGCGGCCCGATTGTGATCGGCGCGCGAAATACAGGATACTCAAATGCCATCTCATTCAGGCGAGGAACCAGGAGACACCATGTCACAAGAGCAAGCACAGGCTGCGGCGACGATGTTCGTGCCGTTTCAGGACGCACTGGTGCAGGGATGGCGAAAAGCCCTCGAATCCTTCGGTGAACTCGGCACGGGCGCTGCCGGCGGCAAGGGCTGGGAGCCGGGGCGGCTGAGCTTCATGCCCGAGCGGCTGCAGGCGCTGCAGCGCAGCTACCTCGAGGAAGCCGGCGAACTCTGGCGCCAGGGCTTCGCGGCGCAGCCTGCCGGCGACCGGCGCTTTGCCGCCGAGGCATGGAACAGCAATCCGCTCGCGTCTTTCTCGGCCGCCGTCTACCTGCTCAACGGACGCACGCTGATGGGCATGGCCGAGGCCGTGGAGGCCGATGCGAAGACCCGTGCCCGGCTGCGCTTCGCGGTCGAGCAGTGGATCGCCGCTTCGGCGCCGAGCAACTACATGGCCTTCAATGCCGAGGCGCAGAAGAAGGCCGTGGAGACCCAGGGCGAGAGCATCGCCAAGGGCATCCAGAACCTGCTGCACGACATGCGGCAGGGCCACCTGAGCATGACCGACGAGAGCGCCTTCGAGGTGGGCCGCAACGTCGCCACCACCGAAGGCGCGGTGGTGTTCGAGAACGAGCTGTTCCAGCTCATCGAATACAAGCCGCTCACCGCCAAGGTGCACGAGCGGCCGCTGCTGCTGGTGCCGCCGTGCATCAACAAGTTCTACATCCTCGACCTGCAGCCGGAGAACTCGCTGATCCGGCATGCCGTCGCGCAGGGCAACCGCACCTTCGTGCTGAGCTGGCGCAACCCCGACCCGTCGCTGGCCGACACCACCTGGGACCGGTACATCGAAGACGCCGCCATCCGCGCCATCCACGCGGTGCAGGAGATCACCGGGCAGGACAAGCGCGGCGGCAAGATCAACACGCTGGGCTTCTGCGTCGGCGGCACCATCCTGTCCACGGCGCTGGCCGTGCTCGCCGCGCGCGGCGAGAAGCCCGCGGCCTCGGTCACGCTGCTCACCACGCTGCTGGAGTTCACCGACACCGGCATCCTCGACATCTTCATCGACGAGGCCTTCGTGCAGTTCCGCGAGATGCAGATGGGCCGCGGCGGCCTGCTGCCGGGCATCGAGCTGGCGTCCACCTTCAGCTTCCTGCGCCCGAACGACCTGGTGTGGAACTACGTGGTGGGCAACTACCTCAAGGGCGAGACGCCGCCGGCCTTCGACCTGCTGTACTGGAACAGCGACGCCACCAACCTGCCGGGCCCGATGTACTGCTGGTACCTGCGCCACACCTACCTGCAGAACGAGCTGGTCAAGCCCGGCGCGCTCACGGTGTGCGGCGAGAAGATCGACCTGGGCGCCATCGACGCACCGTTCTACATCTACGGCTCGCGCGAAGACCACATCGTGCCCATCGGCGGCGCCTATGCGTCGACGCAGGTGCTCTCGGGCAGCAAGCGCTTCGTCATGGGCGCCTCGGGCCACATCGCCGGCGTGATCAATCCGCCGGCCAAGAAGAAGCGCAGCCACTGGATCCGCGCCGACGGCAAGCTGCCGCCGACGCACGCCAAGTGGCTCGAAGGCGCGACCGAGCACCCGGGCAGCTGGTGGACCGACTGGGACGCCTGGCTCGAGGGCCACGGCGGCAAGCAGGTGCCGGCACCCAAGACCTACGGCAAGGGCAGCGCCTACCAGGCGATCGAGCCCGCGCCGGGCCGCTACGTCAAGGCCAAGGCCTGAGTCTCTCTTTCCGATCCATCCCATCATCCAGCAGAGGTATTTCATGGAAGACATCGTCATCGTCTCGGCCGCGCGCACGGCAGTCGGCAAGTTCGGCGGTTCGCTCGCGGGCATTGCGGCCACCGAGCTGGGCGCCATCGTGATCAAGGAAGTGCTGGCGCGCGCCAAGGTCGCGCCCGACCAGGTCGGCGAAGTGATCATGGGCCAGGTGCTCGCCGCCGGCGCCGGCCAGAACCCGGCGCGCCAGGCGCTCATCAAGAGCGGCATCGCCAAGGAGACGCCGGCGCTCACCATCAACGCCGTGTGCGGCTCCGGCCTGAAGGCCGTGATGCTGGCGGCGCAGGCCGTGGCCACCGGCGACAGCGAGATCGTGGTGGCCGGCGGCCAGGAAAGCATGAGCCTGGCGCCGCACGTGCTGCCCAACTCGCGCAACGGCCAGCGCATGGGCGACTGGAAGCTGCAGGACACGATGATCGTCGACGGCCTGTGGGACGTGTACAACCAGTACCACATGGGCATCACCGCCGAGAACGTGGCCAAGCAATACGACATCAGCCGCGCCATGCAGGACGAGCTGGCGCTGGCCAGCCAGACCAAGGCCGCCGCCGCGCAGGACGCGGGCAAGTTCAAGGATGAGATCGTGCCGGTCAGCATCCCGCAGCGCAAGGGCGATCCGGTCGTGTTCGCGCAGGACGAGTTCATCAACCGCAAGACCAGCGCCGACGGCCTCGCGGGCCTGCGCCCGGCCTTCGACAAGGCCGGCGGCGTGACCGCCGGCAACGCCTCGGGCCTGAACGACGGCGCCGCCGCGGTGCTGGTGATGACCGCCAAGAAGGCCGCCGCGCTCGGCCTGCAGCCGCTCGGGCGCATCGCCAGCTACGCCACCGCGGGCCTGGACCCCACCATCATGGGCATGGGCCCGGTGCCGGCCTCCACCAAGGCGCTGCAGCGCGCCGGCTGGAAGGCGGCCGACCTGGACCTGCTGGAGATCAACGAAGCCTTCGCCGCGCAGGCCTGCGCGGTGAACAAGGAGATGGGCTGGGACGTGAACAAGGTCAACGTCAACGGCGGCGCCATCGCCATCGGCCACCCGATCGGCGCCTCGGGCTGCCGCATCCTGGTGACGCTGCTGCACGAGATGCAGCGCCAGAACGCCAAGAAGGGCATCGCCTCGCTGTGCATCGGCGGGGGGATGGGCGTGGCTCTGACCATCGAGAGATAGGCCCACCCCCAGCCTCGCCCACTGCGTGTGGCTCTGCACCCCCTCGAGGGGGCGCACCCCTGCGGCCAGGCCAAGCCGGTTCCGCGGGTGCTCCCGAACGGGCTTGGCCGTACTGGCCTTTGAGATTGCCTGCGCGGCGGATGACCGGTTGAATCTTCAGTTTGCAGCCTGCGTCGCGTAGTGCGCGGACAGCGTGTCGACGAGCGCCTGCGCATAGTTGGGCAGGGCGGCGCGGTCGCGCACCAGCAGGTAGCGCTCGCGCACGCGCCATGCGTCGCTGAGCTCGATCAGCGCCAGGCCCATGCTCTCCATGTTGCGGCGTGCGGCCGATTCGGGCACCACGCCGATGCCCACGCCGCTGGCGATCATGCGGCACATCGCGTCGAAGCTGCCGAGCTGGATGCGCAGCTTCTGACGCTTGCCGAGCTGGTCGCAGACCTGCGCCAGGAAGGCCTGCAGCGTGCTGCCGTGCTGCATGCCGACCGCGTCCTCGTCCAGCGTCTCGGCGAAGGCGATGCGCCGCCGCCGCGCGAAACGGTGCCGGCGCGCGGTGACCAGCACCAGCCGGTCGGTGCTGAAGTGGATCGCCTCCAGGCCCAGCGTGTCGACCTCGCCGGCGACGATGCCGATGTCGGCGCGCCCGTCGCGCACGCCGCGCGGGATCTGGGCGTTCGGTTTTTCCTGAAGGTCGACGTTGATCCGCGGATGGCGCGCCAGGAAGCCCGGCAGGATCTCCGGCAGGAAGTCGGTCACCGCCGTGGTGTTGGCGAACACCCGCAGGTGGCCGCGCAACCCACCGCCGTACTCCAGCAGCTCGGCGCGCAACTGCGCCGCCTGCTGCAGCACCAGTCGCGCATGGTGCAGGAAGGCCTCGCCCGGCGGCAGCAGCCGCACGCCGCGCGCCTCGCGCGTGAGCAGCGGCAGCCCGGCCTGCGCCTCCAGCGCCTTGATGCGCGCGCTGGCCGCCGCCAGCGACAGATGCCGGCGCTCGGCTGCGCGCGTGAGGCTGCCCAGCTCCACCGCCGCCACGAACAGGCGCAGGTCGTCGAGGTCGAAATGCATGCGCGCATGGTAGTCAGCCTTCGGATTTTCTGAAGGGTCGGTTCCGAAATCGCAGATTGCGCGCCGACGGGGTGCGGGCGACGATCCAGGCATGGAATCCCGACAAGACACGTCTTCCCCGGTCATCGACGCCGCCTTGCTGCAGCACCTGCAAGGCTGGAAGGGCCGCAGCGAGACGCTGCACGACCAGATCACCGCCACGCCGATGCGCGCGCTGGCCGCCACGCTGGACCGCGACGACCCGTCGCCCGAGGCCGGCACGCCGCTGCCGGCGTTGTGGCACTGGCTGTATTTTCTGCCGCACCACCGCCAGTCCGAGATCGGCCCCGACGGGCATCCCCGGCGCGGCGGCTTCCTGCCGCCGGTGCCGCTGCCGCGCCGCATGTGGGCGGGCGGGCGGCTGAACTGGGAGCGCGGCAACCCGCTGCGGGTGGGCGATGCGGTGGAGCGCACGTCCACCATCATGGCGGTGGACCACAAGAGCGGCCGCTCGGGCGAGCTGGTGTTCGTGCTGGTGCGCCACGAGGTGCGCAACGCGCGCGGCCTGGCGCTCACCGAGGAGCACGACATCGTCTACCGCGCCGCCCCCGCGCCGGGCGAGGCCGCGCCCGCGCCGACGCCGGCACCGAAGGACGCCGCCTTCGGCCGCGGGATCGTGCCCGACGACGTGCTGCTGTTCCGCTATTCCGCGCTCACCTTCAACGGCCACCGCATCCACTACGACCGCCGCTACGTGACCGAGGTCGAGGGCTACCCCGGCCTGATCGTGCACGGCCCGCTGATCGCCACGCTGCTGGTGGACCTGCTGCGCCGCGAGCAGCCGCAGCGCGCGCTGGCGCGCTTCGAGTTCCGCGCCGTGCGGCCCACCTTCGACACCGCGCCCTTCCGCGTGAACGGCCGCGTCGAAGCGGACGAGCACACCGTGCGCCTGTGGGGCGAGGACGCCGACGGCTGGCTCACCATGCAGGCCACGGCGACGCTGGCCTGACCCCCTCTTGCTGGAGAACCCATGACACGCCCCCTGGACGGCATCACCGTCGTTTCGCTCGAGCACGCCATCGCCGCGCCTTTCTGCACCCGCCAGCTCGCCGACCTCGGCGCGCGCGTGATCAAGGTCGAGCGCCCCGGCGCCGGCGACTTCGCGCGCGCCTACGACCAGCGTGTGGGCGGCGAGGCCTCGCACTTCGTGTGGGTCAACCGATCGAAGGAAAGCCTCACGCTGGACCTCAAGCAGCCCGCCGCGCTGGCGGTGCTGCGGGAACTGGTGGCCGGCGCCGACGTGCTGGTGCAGAACCTCGCGCCCGGCGCCGCGGCGCGCATGGGGCTGGACGCCGCCACGCTGCAGGCGCGCCACCCGGCGCTCATCGTGTGCGACATCTCCGGCTACGGCGAGGACGGCCCGTACCGCGACAAGAAGGCCTACGACCTGCTGATCCAGAGCGAGGCGGGCTTCCTGTCGGTCACCGGCACGCCGGAGGCGCCGTGCAAGTCGGGCAACTCGATCGCCGACATCGCCGCGGGCATGTACGCCTACACCGGCATCCTGGCGGCACTGATGCAGCGCGGCAAGACCGGGCGCGGCTCGCACATCGACGTGTCGATGCTCGAATCGCTGGCCGAGTGGATGGGCTATCCGATGTACTACGCCTACGAGGGTGCGCCGCCGCCGCCGCGCAGCGCCGCCGCGCATGCCACCATCTATCCCTACGGGCCATTCCCCGCCGGCGACGGCGGCACCGTCATGCTGGGCCTGCAGAACGAGCGCGAGTGGCGCGTCTTCTGCGACAAGGTGCTGCAGCAGGGCGAACTGGCACAGGACGCGCGCTTCGACAGCAACGCGCGGCGCAATGCCAGCCGCGAGGCGCTGCGCGAGATCATCGTGCAGACCTTCGCCGCCCTGAGCACCGCGCAGGTGATCGAGCGCCTGGACGCGGCGCAGATCGCCAACGCGCGCATGAACGACATGGCCGGGCTGTGGGCGCATCCGCAGCTCGCCGCGCGCGAACGCTGGCGCCGCGTCGGCTCGCCGGCGGGCGAGATCCCGGCGCTGCTGCCCGCGGGCCGGCAGAGCGCCTTCGACTACCGCATGGACCCGGTGCCCGCCGTGGGCGAGCACACCGAGGCGATCCTGCGCGAGCTGGGCCGCAGCGAGGCGGACATCGCCGCGCTGCGCGAGGCACAGGCGGTCTAGGCCTATGGCGCACCCGCTCGCGCACGCGCGCTCCTTTCTCTTCGTGCCCGCCGACCGTCCGCAGCGCCATGTGCGCGCGCTGGCCAGCGGCGCGGATGCGGTGATCGTCGACTTCGAGGACGCGGTGGCGCCCGATCGCAAGGCCGCCGCGCGCGATGGGTTCGCGCTGCCGGGCGCGGACCTGCCGCGCGTGCTGCTGCGCATCAACGCCTGCGGCACGCCGTGGCACGACGGCGACCTGGCCGTCGCGGCGCGGCTGGCGGGCGAGGGCCTGGGCGGCGTGATGCTGCCCAAGGCCGAGCGCGCGGCGGACCTGGCGCGCGTCGCCGAGGCGCTCGGGCCGCAGGCGGTGCTGGTGCCGCTGATCGAATCCGCCGCCGGCCTGGCGGCGGTCGACGAGATCGCGGCTGTGCCCGGTGTGCGGCGCCTGGCCTTCGGGCACCTGGACTTCCAGGCCGACCTGGGCCTGGCCTGCGAGGCCGACGAAAGCGAACTCGTGCCGGTGCGCCTGGCCCTGGTGCTGGCCTCGCGCCGCGCCGGGCTGGCGCCGCCCATCGACGGCGTGACGCCGGACTGGCGCGACACGCAGCGCCTGGCGGCCGAGGCCCGGCGCGCGCGGCGCGGCGGCTTCGGCGCCAAGCTGTGCATCCATCCCGACCAGGTGGCCACGGTGCACGCGGCGCTCAGCCCCAGTGCCGAGGAACTGGCCTGGGCGCGGCGCGTGCGCGCGGCGATCGATGCGGCCGGCGGCGGCGTGGCCAATCTCGATGGCCGCATGGTCGACGCGCCCGTGGTGCGGCTGGCCGAGCGCCTGCTGGCGCAGGCCGGGCAGGGTATGGGCTGAGCAGAGACTTTTCTTCAACGACATCAAGGAGGCAAAACCATGAACGCAGCAACCCGCATTCGCATCGGCGCCACGATGGGCGCCCTGGCACTGGCCCTGTCGGCACCGTCCGCAGCCCAGGCGCCCTGGCCCGACAAGCCCATCGCGCTGGTCGTGCCCTATTCGGCCGGCGGCCCCACCGACGTCGTGGCCCGCATGCTCGCCGTCCCGATGGGCAAGTCGCTGGGCCAGACGGTGGTGGTCGAGAACACCGTGGGCGCCGGCGGCACGATCGCGCCGGCGCGCGTGGCCAAGGCGGCGCCCAACGGCTACACCATCATGATCCACCACATGGGCATGGCGACCGCGCCGGCGCTGTACAGGAAGCTGCCCTACGACCCGCTGAAGGACTTCGAGTACATCGGCCAGGTCATGGACGTGCCGATGACGCTGCTGTCGCGCAAGGACTTTCCCGCGAACAACCTCCAGGAGCTGCTGGCCTACCTGAAGACCCACAAGGACAAGGTCTCGCTGGCCAACGCCGGCAGCGGCGCCGTATCGCAGCTGTGCGGCCTGCTGTTCGCGCACCAGGTCGGCGTGCCGCTGACCACCGTGCCCTACAAGGGCGCCGGCCCGGCGCTCAACGACCTCATGGGCGGCCAGGTGGACCTGCTGTGCGACCAGACCACGCAGACCGCGCCGGTCATCAAGGACGGCAACCGCGTCAAGGTCTTCGGCGTGACCACGCCCACGCGCCTGGCCAGCCTGCCGGACATCCCGACGCTGGACGAGCAGGGCCTCAAGGGCTTCGACGTCAAGGTCTGGCACGGCATCTACGCGCCCAAGGGCACGCCGCCGGAGGTGGTGCGCCAGCTCAACGGCGCGCTGCGCACCGCGCTGCAGGACGCGGTGGTGAAGCAGCGCCTGGCCGAGCTGAACGCCGAGATCGTGCCGATGGACAAGGTCAGGCCGGAGAGCCTGCGCAGCCACCTCGCGGCCGAGACCGCGCGCTGGGGGAAGGTGATCCGCGCGGCCGGCGTGCAGGCGGATTAGGCGAGGAAGCGCTCGGCCAGCAGCGCCCAGTACGCCGCCCCGACCGCGACGTTGTCGTCGTTGAAGTCGTAGCCCGGGTTGTGCACCATGCAGGCGCCGTGGCTGTCGCCGTCGCCGTTGCCGATGAACAGGTAGCTGCCGGGCACGCGCTCGAGCATGAAGGCGAAGTCTTCGCTGCCGGGCACCGCCGGGCCCTGCAGGGTCACGCGCTCCGGGCCCACCAGCGCCAGCGCCACCTCGCGGGCGAAGGCGGTTTCCGCGGGCGTGTTGACCAGCACCGCGTAGCCGGGGCGCCAGTCGATCCGGGCCTCGACCTCGAAGCTCGCCGCCTGCGCGGCCACCAGGGCCTTGATGCGCTCCTCGAGCCGCGTGCGCACGCCGCGGTCGAGCGCGCGCACGCTGATCTCGAGCACCGCACTGTGCGGGATCACGTTGTTGGCGCGGCCGGCGTGCAGCGCGCCCACGGTGACCACCGCCGCCTGCAGCGGGTCGATGTTGCGCGACACGATGGTCTGCAGCGCCATCACGATGCTGGCGGCCGCGACCACCGGGTCGGCCGCGCGGTGCGGCATGGCGCCGTGGCCGCCGACGCCGGTGAGCGTGACCGTGGCGTAGTCCGACGAGGCCATCGCCGCGCCCTCGCGCAGCACCAGGCGGCCCTGCGGGATGCCGGGCATGTTGTGCATCGCGAAGACCGCGTCGCAGGGGTACCGGTCGAACAGCCCGTCCTCCATCATGCGCAGCGCGCCGCCGCCGCCTTCCTCGGCGGGCTGGAAGATCAGGTTCAGCGTGCCGGAGAAGCGGCCCTGCTCGGCGATGCGCCGGGCGGCGGCCAGCAGCATGGCGGTGTGGCCGTCGTGGCCGCAGGCGTGCATCACGCCGGCATGGCGGCTCGCGTAGGGCAGGCCGGTGGCCTCGTCGATCGGCAGGGCGTCCATGTCGGCGCGCAGGCCGAGCCGGCGCGTGCCCTCGCCGCGCACCAGCCGGCCGACCACGCCGGTGCCGCCGAGGCCGCGCTCGACCGCGTAGCCCCAGGCTTCGAGCCGCTCGGCGACCAGGGCCGCGGTGCGGTGCTCGTCGAAGCCGAGTTCGGGGTGGCGGTGGATGTCGCGGCGCAGGTCGATGAACTCGCCGGCGCGCTCGTGCATGTCTTCGAGAAGGGTGCTCATGGCGGTCATTGGGGTTGCAGGTTGATCGATCGGGCGATCTCGCGGTAGCGCCGCGTCTCGGCCTCGAAGAAGGCGCTCGATTCGGCCAGCGACATCGGCGGTGCGGCGAGCTGCGTCTGGGCCGCGAGGCTCTCGCGCACGGCCGGGTTCTTCAGCGCGGCGCCGATCGCCTGGTGCAGGCGCCGCACCACGTCCTCGGGGGTGTTCTTCGGCACCATGAAGCCGCTCCAGATCTTGTACGAGAGATCCTTCAGTTCCTTGCCTTCGCTGGCCGTGGGCACGCTCCGGAGCAGTTCCGAGCGCTGCGCGCCGAGCTGGCCGATCACCTTGAGCCGGCCCTGGTCGGCCAGCGCGCCCATGGCGGCGCTGTAGACCAGCACGGCGAAGTCCACCTGTCCGCCGCCCAGGTCCTGCAGCAGCGGCGCGTTGCCCTTGTAGGGGGCATGCACCAGCTTGACGCCGGTGCGCTGCTGCACGCTCTCCAGGATCAGGTGGTAGAGCGAGCCCACGCCCACGCTGCCGTAGGTCAGCGGCTTGTCGCCCGACCGGCGCGCCAGCGCGATCAGCTCGTCGACGCTGTCGGCCGGCAGATCCTTACGGGCCACGAACACCATCACGGCATCGGTCACCGGATGGACGAGCCGGAAGTCCTCGGCGCGCAGCCGGACCGCGGCGTTGGCCAGCGGTGCGAGGATCACTTCGTTGGGCGAGCCCTGGAAGATGGCGTGCCCGTCGGCCGGCGCCGACAGCACCTTCTGCGCGGCGAGCGCGCCGCTGACGCCGCCCAGGTTCTCCACGATCACCTGCTGGCCGAGCGCCTTGCCCAGCGGCGCGGTGAAGATGCGCGCCGCGGCGTCCGAGGGACCGCCGGCGGGATAGGGAACCATCAGCGTGACGGGCTTGCTGGGGTAGCTCTGGGCGAAGCTGGCCGCGGCGGCCAGCAGCAGGCTGGCCAGCGCCGGCACGCGCGAGGGGCGAAAGAAAGGCTTCATCGGGTCTCCGGTGTCTCTGGGGAATGCGGCTGAATCGTAGAAAGCGCCTCGCACAACGTCCAATGCATTGTTGTCTGCGTTAGCATGAGTTCATTGCATTCATCATGAGGAGGCGGCGATGACGCTCGTCCAGCTCCGGCACTTCATCGCGGTCGCCCGCAGCGGCTCCTTCAGCAAGTCGGCGCCGGCGCTGTGCCTGACGCAGCCCGCGCTCAGCCGCAGCATCCGCGCCCTGGAGGACGAACTGGGCATGCCGCTGTTCGACCGCATCGGCCGCCGCAACGAGCTCACGGCCTTCGGGCGGGAGGTGCTGGCGCGTGGGCAGGAACTGGTCTTCGAGGCCGAGGAACTGCGCGACAGCGGGCGCCGGATGCGCGACACGCGCGGCGGCGCGTTGCGCATCGGCATGGGCTCGGGCCCGGGCGCCATGCTGATGACGCCCCTGCTGATGCGCATGGCCACGCAGCATCCCCGGATGCGCGTGGTGGTCTCGCGCGCCGGCATCGAGCTGCTGACCCAGGCGCTGCGTGCGCGCACGCTCGACGCGTTGGTCATCGACGCGCGCTCGCTGCAGCCGGCGCCCGACCTGCAGGTCGACGCGCTGCGCGAGATGCGCGGCGTGTTCATGTGCCGACGCGGCCATCCGCTCGCGCGGCTGCGCAGCGGCGTGCGCTTCGAGGCGGTGCAGCGCTATCCGATCGCCTCCACGCCGCTGAGCGAGGAGGTCGCGCGCCAGCTCGTCGAGACCTACGGGCCGCAGGCCCATCCGGCGCAGTGCGTGACGCTGCAGTGCGAGGAGATCCCCAGCCTGGTCGACGTGGCCCGGCGCAGCGATGCGGTACTGCTGGCCATCCGCGCCGCGGCGCCCGACCTGGTGGAACTGCGGATGAAGCCCGAGATGCGCGGCGTGGCGCGCTTCGGCCTGGTCACCCTGCGCCGGCGCACCGAGGCGCCGGCCCTGGCGATCGTGCGCGAGCTGATGGACGATCTGCTGCGGGATTGACGCCCACCTCAGCCTCGCCCACTGCGTGTGGCTCGGACACCCACTTGAGGGGGTATTTGTCGAACCCTTTTTCGCAGGCTGTCAAGTTGAAGAAACTGAGTGTTCATCGGGCTTCGCGAGGATGCCCGGCCGAGGAGTCTGGATGTCGCGCTGGACGATGTGATGTCGAACGAGCGGCCTCGGCTGTCGCGGATCAAGTCGATAGGCGGTCGTGCGCCGGAACCTCCGAAAGCTCGGCGTGCCTCCTGGGCCGAACTTCGTGGCCGGCTATTGCGGTTGCAGCTTGATCGCGTCGGCGATGTGCCTGAACTTGTCCAGTTCGGCCGCGTACAGCTTCTGGGCCTCCGACAGAGAGGAGATGCCGGTGTCGAGGAAGCCCGCGGCAGCCAGGCCCTCGCGCACTTCCGGCTGGCGGAGGGCCTCGGCAAGTGCCGTGTTGATGCGCTGGACCACGGGTTCCGGCGTGTTCTTGGGCACCATCGGCCCGACCCATATGCTGTAGACGAAGTCCTTCAGAACCTTGCCTTCGTTGACGGTCGGCCAGTCCTTCCAGCGGGAGCTGCGGGTTGCGCTCGTCACGCCATAGAACTTCACCTTGCCAGTTTCGATCAGGCCCTGTACGTTGCCAGCCAAAGGCGTGAATGCGAAGTCGATCTGGCCGCTCAGCACGTCCTGTACAAGCGGGGCGCCTCCCTTGTACGGAATGTGGGTCAGGAGCATTCCCGTCTTGGCGCCGAATGCTTCGGTGGCAAGATGGTTCAGGGAGCCGCTGCCCATGCTGCCGTAGCTCAGAGGCCTGGACGCATTCGTCTTCGAGAAGGCGATCAACTCGTCGACCGTGTTGGCCGGCAGGTCGGGGCGCCCGATCAGGACGTACGGCAACTCGCCGATTGTTCCGATCAGGCGAAACTCGTCCGGCTTGTACCTGATCGCGGCAAGGCCGAGCGGCGCAAGGATCACTTCGTTCGGCGAACCGATCAGGATCTGGCTGCCATTGGCGGAACGCAAGACCTTGCCGGCTCCGATCGAGCCGCCAGCGCCGGCAAGGTTCTCGACGATCGTGGTCTTGCCCAGCGCTCTCTCGAATACAGGACGGATGGTCCGGGCAGCCGAATCCGCAGGGCCACCTGGGGCGTACGGCACAATGAGCGAAATCTGAGCGGGCGAGTTCTGCGCAATGGCAAATGGCGCACCAGCGATGGCGCCGTAGAAAGCTATGCCGCGCAGTACGCGCAGAAGAATGGAGGAGATTGTGGGCATGTGCGTTTCCTGAAGCCGGAGCGTTCCCGGGTGCTTCAATTTTTCTCATCCACCTTCGATCAGGCAAGTAGCATTCTCAACTGGTGCGAATCCGGCCAACCGTAGTTCTGCCATGAGCACGATCGCCAAGGTTCTGCAGATCCTGCAGTTCATCCGAAACGGCCACGCGCGGCTGACCGCGAAGGAAGTCGCCAAGTTTCTCGACGTGTCATTGGCCACCGCGTATCGCTATCTGGCGGAACTGGAATCCATCGGGCTCATCGAGCGCGCCTCCATCAACGAGTACGTGCTCGGCCCCACCGTTGTCGAGCTCGACCACCTTATCCGGTTGAATGACCCCTTGTTAGCCGCGGCGGGGGAGATCATGGAAGACCTGTCCGCGCGCACCGGCGCAACGGTGCTGCTGACGCGGCTTCACGGGCTCAAGGTCGTGTGCATCCGCGAAGTACGCGGGCCGTTGGCGCCTCACGTTGCGGGCTACGAGCGAGGCCGGGCGATGCCGCTGTTTCGGGGCGCCACTTCTAAGGCGATCATGGCGAACCTGTCGAATGAACTTCTGGCGAAAGTCGTTCAGCAGCACGCACGCGAGTTGCGCGCCGCACGCCTGCCGGCGTCTTGCGAGGAGCTGGTCCTGGCGATGGCCAAGCTGCGCTCCGCCGGGGTGTGTTTCACCAGGAACGAGGTCAACCGCGACACGCAGGCATGGGCAGTGCCCATCCACCAAGGCAAGAAGCTGCTGGGCAGCATGAGCCTCGTCTACAGTGGGCCGAGCAGTCCGGCGAGTCCCAACGTGGCGGTCAATGCCCTCGTTCGCGCAGGCCGACGGGTCGAAGGGCGCCTCGCGCCTTCGCGAGCGGGGCAGTGAGGTCTATGGCTGCCTCGCCGCGAGAGAGTCGGAGATGGCTCGCGCGCATTCCTTCACAGATGCGATAAACGCCGACTGATCAAACTGCGCCATTTCCACCACGAGACTGACTCCTGCCACGACCTGTCCATCGGCAAAAACGGGCGCAGCGATGCCCACCCGGCCGGCAGCCAACTCCGAGTCAGTCAACGCCGCTCCAGCCTCTCGAATCGCCGCCATCTCCTTGGCGAACTCCTTCCAGTTTGCGTAGCCCGCGCTGTCCTTGATCTCCTGTTCGTGATCGAGGTAGATCCGCTTGAGTGTGCGGTCGCCCAGGTGCGCCAGGATGGCCTTGGAAGTGGCGCCGCGGAACATCGGCAACGCGATGCCGCGTTGATAGGACGATGTCGGGGGGTGATCGGTGCCTCGCTCCTGGTGCACGCACATGACCTGGTCCCGAAAGCGCCGACTGATTAGCGCAACGCCATGTTGCGTCGTGTCGTCGAGCAGGCGGCGCATGGGTTCTGATGCGCCGGCGATCAGCGGATCCCCTTCCCGCATCAGCAGGTCGTAGCGGATGAACGCAGGGCCGAGCATGTACTGGGACCGCGATGAAGGAGCCAGGAAGCCTGTGTTGCTCAGCTCCTTGACATCCCGATAAGCCGAGCTGATCGAGACATCCATCTGCGCGGCGATCTCCTCGACGGTCCACAGGGGACGTCCCTCGAAAAGCTGAAGGATGTGCAGCGTGCGGTTGCGCGTGCGGATCCCACTGTCGCTGTCGGGCTTGCGGATTTTCTCAATAGACTCCATAATTAATTAATTCGCACTGATTGCGAAAAACTCATATTTTCCCATAATTGCAAACGAGCAACATTATGAGTCTCGAACGCACACGTCTACCGGTCGCCGTCCTGACCGGCTTTCTCGGCAGCGGGAAGACGACTCTTCTGAACCGCTGGCTGCGGGATCCGGCCTTGGCCAACGCGGCCGTGATCGTGAACGAGTTCGGAGACATCGGCATCGACCACACGCTGATCGTGAGCAGTTCTGACAACACCATCGAACTGAGCACGGGGTGCCTCTGCTGCACGGTGCAAGGGGACTTGGTGGAGACCCTGAGAGACTTGCTGGAAAAGAAGAGCCGTGGCCATGTGCGCCCGTTTGATCGCGTGGTCATCGAGACGACGGGAATGGCCGATCCCGGACCGGTGCGGCAGGCCCTCATGACCTTCCCGGTGGCCAACGGCTATCGGCTGGCTCAAGTGATTACGACCGTGGACGGCGTCAATGGGCTCGCGACCCTGGACCGTTACCAGGAGTCCGTCAAGCAAGCCGCCGTCGCGGATCAACTCGTGATCACGAAGCTCGACCTCGCCGCCCCGCGGGATGCGATTGCGCTGCAGCAGCGGCTGGCCGCACTCAACGCTGGCGCGATCATCAGCCACGCTACCCAGGATCAGGTGCCGTGCATCGACGTTCTCGCTGCGTTGGACATTCACGAGTCCGGCACTCCGTTGCCGGCAATCCGGCGCTGGCTGAACGCCGATGCACACGAACCTGGCCGATACAGCCCCGTCCATGCAGCACATCACACGGCCGGCATCCAGACGTTTTGCCTGGTCTATGACAAGCCGCTGGCATGGCAAGAGGTCGCAGGCTGGCTCGACGCCCTGGTCATCGCCCATGGCGACGACCTGCTGCGGGTCAAGGGAATACTGAACATCGAAGGCGAAGCCCGGCCCATCGTCGTGCACGCCGTGCAGCACCTGTTTCACCCACCTGCTCCGCTGGAGCAGTGGCCTTACGAAGACCGCCATTCCCGCCTGGTCTTCATCACGCGTCATCTGAGCCGCGAGTTCGTCGAGACCGTCTTCGACGTGATGCGCGGTGTTCGTGTTCCCCAAAACGCAGGCGCAGAGGCAACCTCCGATGCGTTCCTTGCTTCATCTCTCGCTCAATAAGGAGTATTCCATGGACACCTTGATCCGTAACGGCATCGTTTTCACACCGCAGGGGCGCCGGCAGGCCTCGATCGGCATCAGCAATGGGCGCATCGCCGGCATCTGCGAACCCGGCCAGGAACCCGATGCACAGCACATCATCGAAGCCGACGGCTTGGCGGTGGTGCCCGGAGCTGTCGACATGCACTCACATCATCGACAAGGCTCGCTTCCCGGCTTCGAATACAAAGACACCATCTACACGTCGACGCTCCAGTGCGCAGCCGGCGGTGTGACCACCAGCGTGGCCATGCCGAACGTCCAACCGCCGCCCAACACGCTGGAGCTACTGGAGCGCCAGTACGACATCTACCGCAGCGACGCGGTCGTGGACTGGAACTTCAATCCCGCCCCGACGGTTTCATCCGAGATGTCTTCGATGGCCGAGACGGGCATTGCCGCTTTCAAGATCTTCATGGTCGTCGACACCGGTCGCGACTATCCGCACATGCCAGGCATCGGCGTGCACGATCACGGCAAGATCTTGGAGATCATGCAGCGCTGCGCGGAATTGAATGTGCCGCTGATGGTCCATCCGCACGACCAGGCCCTGATGGATGTGATCGAGCAAAAATTCTGGGAGCGCGGCGAGCGCGATGCCTTGGCCTATGCGAAAGCCTACGCCGCGCACGACGGCGTCATCTGGGAAACCGCGATCGCCACGCTACTGCGCCTGCAGCGTGCTGCAGGCTGCCATCTGCACATCCTTCACACCCAGACTGCGGGTAGTGTGCAACTGATCCGGGAAGCAAAGGCCAGAGGGCAGCGGGTGACGTGCGAGATCAACCCTTGGGCGCTATTCCTAGGGTGCGAATGGCCCGCCATCCAGCGACTGGGCTCCTATGCGCTGTCTTACTGGGTGCCCGAGAAGAACGTACCGGGCCTGTGGGATGGCTTGCGCGACGGCACGATCGACATCGTCGCCACTGACCATGCGCCGCACCTGCGTGAAGAAAAGGAGATCGGATGGAAAGACGGCTGGAAGGCGCACACCGGCACGCCCTCGACGCAGTTCTACTACAGCATGTTCATGACTGCGGCCCTGGAAGGGAAGATCAGCCTCGAGCGGGTCGTCGACGCATGCAGCACCAAACCTGCGGAGCTTTTCAAGCTTCCGGGTAAAGGCAGGCTGGCCGTCGGTGCAGACGCAGATCTGGTACTTGTCGACCTGGAGAAGGAATACGAAATTCGCGATGCGGACGTCCTGAGCCTGATCGGGTGGAGTCCGTATGCAGGGCGCACATTCAAGGCGAAGACCGTCCGCACGCTGGTGCGCGGTACGACCGTTTATGCCGACGGAAAGGTGATTGGCCAGAAGGGTTACGGCAAGCAGGCCAAGTCCGTCCGTCAAGCCGCTGAAGCGGTTGCCTGAAAGAGAACTCCCCTGTCTCGGCGATTGTTGCTCCCCTGCAAGGGCGGTGCCGCGGCCATGGCGGACACCATCGCCGCACAACGAAATGACGAACCGTGGCCAGCACGTTCCACATCGGGCTGGATGAAAAAACGCAATAGATACTGAGACCTTATGGCAACAGAAAAAATGGAAATCGAAGGCCGCCATTGGATTGGCGGCGAGTGGCTTGGGCCCGGCTGCGATCGCGTGTTCCCGAGCCTCAATCCTGCCAACGGGAAGATCCTCGGCCACGCCGCAGACGCTGGACCCGGCTGGGTCCAGGCTGCGATCGAATCCGCACGTGAAGCATTCGACAAGACGACATGGAGTCGCTCGCCACGCCTGCGAGCCAGCGCTCTTTTGCGCTTCGCGGCGAATGTCTCGGCTCGTGCGGACAGCCTGTCGCAACTCCTGACGGCCGAGAACGGCAAGCCGTTGGCTGCTGCTCGAACGGAAATCGCCGCGTGCGTGAGCGAGCTGGAGTACTACGCAGGACTCACGCGGCAGATCGCGGGCCGATCTCTGGAGACGGCGCCAGGTGTGCACAGCATCATCCACCGGGAGGCCGCAGGCGTCGCCGCGATCATCACACCTTGGAACGCGCCAGGGATCCTGCTGGTGCGATCGCTGGCTCCGGCACTCGCAGCGGGTTGCACCGTCGTCATCAAGTGCTCCAAGCAAACTGCATTGTTCCATTCGGCCCTGATGGAGTGCCTGAGCGGAATCGAGAACATACCGCGCGGGGTCATCAACAGCTTCGCAGAGAGCGGTCATGCGGGAGCGCAGACGCTTGTCAGGTCGCCCCTGGTCGACGTTCTGTCGTACACCGGCAGTACGCCAGTAGGTCGCCAGATCATGGTGGATGGCGCATCGACCCTGAAGCGACTATGCTTGGAGCTTGGCGGAAAGGCGCCTTGCATCGTCTGCGACGATGTCGACATCGCCACCACCGCGGCTTCGGTCGCACGCGCCGCGACGATCCTTGCGGGACAGCAATGCACGGCAGCTTCGCGCGTGCTGGTCGACTCCAAGATTTCCGCCGCCTTTCGCGATGCCTTGATCACGGCGCTCAATTCCATCGTCGTCGGCGACGGCTTCGATCCTGCAACGCAGATGGGACCACTGATCGACGTGGCCTCGTGCGAGCGCGTCGAACGGCTCTGTCAGGATGCGTCGCGCCACGGCGAAGTTCTGTTGCCGGTCCGGCGCCTGCTCGACCGCCATGAGCATGGCGCGTTCCTTCGCCCGGGACTGATTGCCGTGCAAGACCTGCAAGCACCAGGTGCTTCCGAGGAGGTGTTCGGTCCGCTGCTGAACCTTGAAACATTCGTAGATACTGACGAGGCGATTCACCGCGCCCACTTCCATCCCTACGGCCTTGCCGCAAGTGTCTGGAGCAGGAATATGGGACGTGCGCAGGCCATCGCGCAACGGGTGCGTGCGGGGACTGTCTGGATCAACGCACACAACGTCGTGCTGCCGGAAGTCGAGATCGGAGGCCTGCGAGACAGCGGCTACGGCCGGCAGCACGGCGTGGAAGGCCTGGAGCTGTTCTTGCAGACGCGGCACATCTATCGCGAGGATCGTGCGTGAGCTGCGACCAGCAGATCCTCTTCGAGGATGGCGCCACCTTCGACTTCGTGGTCGTCGGTGGCGGCTCTGCCGGCTGCGTCATCGCGAGCAGGTTGTCGGAAAGCTCCTCGACCAAAGTGTTGTTGATCGAGGCTGGCGAAGATACGCCGCCTGGCCGCGTCGACCCAGACATTCTCAGCAGCTTCCCGATGGCGACCTTTCACGGAGACAGATGGATCTGGCCTTCGTTGCGGGTTCGAGCCACCGAAGGACGGACCGCCACCCTGTACGAACAGGCGAAGGTCCTGGGGGGCGGGTCCACCATCAACGCCCAGGCCGCCAATCGCGGTCTCCCGCACGACTACGACAGCTGGCGCGAGTCCGGCGCCATCGGGTGGGGCTGGGACGATGTCCTCCCGTACTTCAGGAAGCTCGAGCGGGATCTCGATTTCGCCGGCCCGCTACACGGCGACACCGGGCCGATCCCCATCCGCCGGATACCGCCTGGCCAATGGAATGGCTTCTCGCTGGCGCTGCGTGAGGCCTACCGTGAAGCCGGCTTCACCAAGTTGTGCGACCAGAACGGCGAGTTTGGCGACGGCTACTTCCCGCCGGCCATCTCCAACGACGACGACCATCGTGTGTCGACAGCGACGGCATACCTCGACGTTGGCGTCCGCAGGCGCAGGAATCTGCGGATCCTGACGAGGCATCGCGTCGACCGGATCGAGTTCGACGAGCGTGTCGCCACGTCGTTGCAGGTTTCCTCCGAAGGCGGTCCCTCGTTCACTGTGCGTGCGCGGCGTGTCGTTCTTGCCGCGGGGGCCCTGAATACCCCAACGCTTCTCCTTCGTTCGGGCGTCGGGCCCGCGACGGATCTTCGGCAACTCGGCGCGCATGTGGTCGCCGATGTGCCCGCGGTCGGCCGCCATCTCCAGGACCATCCCTGCCTGACGGTTTGCCAGTACCTGCCTGCCCGATTCCGTGCCCCCGCGCCACCGAGGCGGGCGAGCCTGCTCGGCTTGCGGTACTCGTCGGGCCTGGGTGGCGGCAAAGACTCGGACATGTACGTCGCCACCACGGGACGCGCTGCCTGGCATGCGCTGGGCGCCCGTCTCGGCGCGTATTTCCTGTGGTGCAACCAACCATTCTCCCGAGGCAGGGTGAGCCTTAGCTCGCTGCACCCAGACGCCGCACCGAACGTCGACCTGAATTTGCTGGGTGACGAGCGCGACGCCGTCCGGCTGGCTGATGGCATCCGGCGGCTGGCGGACATCGGGCGGAAGTTGCCTTTCTCGCATTCCGGCGGTGGCGTCCTGCCGCTGACCCTATCTCGACGTGCCAAGGCTCTCTCGGAGATTAAGCGCTCCAACGCCGCCTTGGCGCAGTTGGCCGCGAGCCTGATCGACGCCGCGGGACCGCTGCGGCCTCTGGTGCTCCGGACGGCGCTTGCCGGCGGGCATTCCATCCGCCAACTGCTTGCATCCGAAGCGACGCTGGCGCAATTCGTGCGCGCACAGGTATTCGGGGTCTGGCATGTCAGCGGAACCTGCCGGATGGGGAACCCGAACTCGGCGGACATCGTGGTTGATCCGCAAGGCAAAGTGGTAGCGCTGGCGAACGTCTGGGTGGCGGATGCCTCCGTGATGCCCAGCCTGCCCAGTGCCAACACGAACATCCCTACGATCATGATCGCGGAAAAGATCAGTTCAGGGTTGTGTGGGAGCCTCTAGGCCGGCAAGAGACGGAAGACCACCGGCGTGGGGACAATCATCTAACCTCAAGGGGCGCACCCAGCGGCCTGGCGGAGCCAGTTCTGCGAGTGCTCGCGAATGGGCCTGCTGCGCGGCCTCGGGTTTTCAGCCGATCTCGGCGACCACCGGCTGGTGGTCCGAGGCCTTGGTGCGCAGGTCCGCCTCGAGCCGGCGCACGCGCGGCAGCAGCGTGTCGCTGACGAAGACGAAATCGCAGGCCACCGGCTCGGGGCCGTAGCGGTCGTCGAACAGGCGGAAGGTGGGCGCGTGCCGCGCGCCGTCGTTCACGCGCGGCCAGGCGTCGTGCAGGCGCGTTTCGCGGCCTGCGACGGTAAAGGGCGCCTGGATCTCGGCGTACTCGGGTTCGTCGGGCCCGAGGTTGAAGTCGCCGCACAGGATGGCGTGCGGCGTGTGCGGCCGCGGTGCGAAGGGCGAGCCGTCGTCCTCGGCCAGCGGCGGCGTGGCCGCGTGGGCGCAGGCCTGGATGTGCAGTTTGCGCAGCGCGCGCGCCTGGGCCATGCGCTGGGCCTGGGAGTAGTACTCCAGGTGCGTGGTCATCACGCGCACCGGGCCCAGTGCGGGGTCGCGCAGCGTGACCACGGTGCACATGCGCGGCATCGAGCGCACGCCGCCGTCGGCAGGCCAGGGCAGGGGGTGGTGCTGCACGCCCAGCACCGGCAGGCGGGTGGCGATCAGGTTGCCGAAGCGCCGGCGCCGGCCGTCGGCGCCGAATTCATCGACGGCGGCGCCGAAGAAGAGCTGGAAGCCCGGCAGCAGCGCCTGCAGCTCGGCCGGCTGGTCGCCCGGCGCACCCGGCAGGTCCGGGTAGCCGTCGGCGATCTCCTGCAGGCACAGCACGTCGAAATCGGCCAGGGCCCATGCGCCTTCGACGATGCGTTGGGGATTCACTGCGCCGTCGAGGCCGCAGCACCACTGGGTGTTCCAGGTCACGAGCTTCAAGGGTTCCCCAACGCATTGATGAACAAGGGTATCGACGGAATGGCCTTGCTTCCGATGCCCGGTAGCGTACCCGAAACCATTCGGAGACGATGCACGAATGTCCACCAACCCTGGGCGCCGCGATTCTTCCCTCAGGGCGCCACGATCCTGCTGCGAGACGGCTCGTCAGCCGTGTGGAACCGTGGATGCGGGTGCCACAGTCAGGAGATGCCGTACGACCGGGCGCTGCGCGCCTGTGTGGAAGCGCAGCACTTCCTCCTGCACGTCGGCATCGGACCTCGAGACCCGCCGATGCTGCCGGAGGTGCTCGGCCCAGGATTCGACCATGAACCACTCGAGCATGAGGCCCGGGTCGGCGGCATCCTCCGTGATCCCCCAGCCATAGGCGCCGTCGCGCCGCCTTTCTTCCGACAGCTTTGTCAGTGCTTTCAGGAAAGCGGCCCGGTTGGCCGGCTCGATCCTGTACTCGATGAGGATCAGGACCGGCCCCCGGTCATGCTCGACCGGCGACGCGGTCAGCGGCTCAGGCCAGTGGTTGGACGGCACGAGATCGATCTCGCCCTTTGGGAGCTTGAGTGAATGGGATGCCAGCCCGACGATCACGAGCCCGGCGGCGCCTGCCAGCAATGTGAACGGGACGCCTATCGCCTCGGCGACGACGCCCCATGCCAGGCTGCCGGCGGTCATGGCGCCATTGAACACGGTGAGATAGACGGCCAGCGAGCGGCCGCGCACCCAGTTGGGCAGGATGGCTTGCGCGACGCCATTGAGCGTGGTCAGGGCGGTGATCCATGCGCAGCCCAGGACGAGCAGTGCGGCCACCGCCGCCCACTGGGGCGGCGCGAGGGACAGGAAGGCCATGACTGCCGCCGTCGCCAGGGCCGCTGCCAGCATCAGTCCATCGACGCCCAGACGTTTGCGAAGTCTCGGCATGATCACGGCGCCGCCGATCGCGCCCAGGCCGACCGCGCCGAGCAGGAGACCGTAAAAGCCCGCGCTGCCGCCCAGAAGCCCCTTGGCGACCAATGGCAGCAGTGCCCAGACCGCGCTTGCCAGCGCGAAGAAGAAGAACGTGCGAATCAGCACCACGTGCAGCTCGCGGCTGGCCCGTGCATAGCGCAACCCCGCACGGAATGCGCCGGAGAATCGCTCCGACAATGCGTCCTGTGCGGCAGCCGGACGTCGCCACCACAGGAGTGCGGCAATGACGAAGCAATAGCTGATGACGTCGACGCCGTAGGTCACGGCCGCGCCCAGGCTCGCCAGGATCAGGCCGCCCAGGGCAGGGCCGATCGCCCGGGCGATGTTGATGCCCAGCGAGTTGAGCGCAACAGCGCTCTTGAGGTCCTTCCTCTCGACCAGCTCGGGAACGATGGCCTGCCACGTCGGCCCCATCAATGCCGCTCCCACGCCTCCGAGGAAGGTCAGGCCGATGAGCGAGACCACCGACTGCAGGCCCGTGGCCGACAGCAGCAGGAGACAGATGCTGACGCTGGCCAGCAGCAGTTGGATGCCGATCAGGAACTTGCGCCTGTCGAGGATGTCGGCAAGGACGCCGGCGGGGATGGCCAGCAGGAAGACCGGCAGCGTGGCGGCGGCCTGCACCATGGCCACGGCTGCTGGCGACGGCGACAGATCGGTCATCAGCCAGGCACTGGCCACGTCGCGGATGAAGCTGCCGGTGTTTCCGATGACGGTGGCCACCCACAGCACGGCGAACAGTGTCTGCCGCAGGGGGGCGAAGGTGCCGGACGAGGCGGTTGCCGTCGGACGGGGCTGCGGCGTCGTCATGGTCGTTTCTCCCGCAGGTCCAGCCAGGCGACCAGCAGGAAGCCGCCGACCAGCCCCAGGTGCTCGAAGAACGAATTGCCGGCCATGAAGCGCGCCTGGCCGGCGGGCAGTTCCCAGAAGCGCAGTGCGATGCCGGTGGCCAACAGGGTGAAGCCCGCGAGCCCCAGCGCGCCGAGCCAGCGTAGCCGGCCAATGAGGATCATGGCCGACGCGCCCAGTTCGAGCAGGATGACCAGCACGGCGAACACTGGCGCCGGCGCCAGCCCGAAGTGGGCCATTTCGGCGATCGCGCCCGGGAAATCCGTGAGCTTGGCCAGCCCGCCTTGCAGGTAGGCCGCGCACAGTCCCAGGTAGGCGATGAAGCGCGCCGTGCCGCTGCCGAGGATCGGCCGCGCGACGGCGGTCAGCCTGCGCTCGAACGCGTTGGACGCTGTCATGCGGCGCTCCCGTTCCATTCTCAGACGGCCCAGCACGAGCAGCCCAGGGCGCCGAGGAAGCCCTTGAGATCCGAGGCCGGCGCGTTCGAGGCCCAGGCGCGGGCATGTTCATGTCCGTGCAGGCTGCAGGCGCTGGCGCAGCCGCAGGAGGCGATGGCCCGATAGCGCGCCGGATGCAGCGAGTTCCTGCCCGCGCCTTCGGGTTCGCCCCAGGCGGCGTAGCCCTTGAAGCTGCGCACGGGCGACCAGTCCGGCATGGCCGGCGGCAACGGGTTGTCGTCCAGGGGCGCGAACTCGCCTGCACCGTAGACGATGCGCCCGCCCACCACGGTCAGGTCGGACGTGAGGAAGGAGATCTCGTCCTCGGGCACGCCGAAATAGTCCCTGCTGGGCACCATCAGGTCGGCGAACTGGCCCGCCTCGATGCGGCCGCGCCTGCCTTCCTCGTTGGAGAACCAGGCGACGTTCTCGGTCCACATGCGCAGCGCCGTCTCGCGATCCAGGCAGTTGCGCTGCGGATAGAGCCGCAGGCCGCCGACCGTCTTGCCGGTGACCATCCAGGACAGCGAAACCCACGGGTTGTAGGATGCCACGCGCGTGGCGTCGGTGCCGGCCGAAACCTTCACACCCTTTTCCAGCATGCGAGCGACGGGCGGCGTGGCTTCGGCGGCGCGGGCGCCATAGCGCTGCACGAAGTACTCGCCCTGATAGGCCATGCGGTGCTGCACGGCGATGCCGCCGCCGAGCGCGGCGATGCGATCGATGGACCTGTCCGAGATGGTCTCGGCATGGTCGAAGAACCAGTTGATGCCTTGCAGGGGTGAATCCTGGTTGACTCTCTCGAAAACATCGAGTGCGCGCGAGATGGTTTCGTCGTAGGTGGCATGCAGCCGCCAGGGCCACCTGTTCTGCACCAGGATGCGCACGACTTCCTCCAGCTCCTCCTCCATCTCGGGCGGCATGTCGGGGCGGGGTTCGCGAAAGTCCTCGAAGTCTGCCGCCGAGAACACCAGCATCTCGCCGGCGCCGTTGTGCCGGAAGTAGTCGGTGCCCTGCTTGTATTTGACGGAGGACGTCCATTTGAGGAAGTCCTCCTTCTCCTGCTTGGGCTTTTGCGTGAACAGGTTGTAGGCCAGGCGTACGGTCATCTGCCCTTCGTCGGCCAGCTTCTGGATGACGGCATAGTCATCCGGGTAGTTCTGGAAACCTCCGCCGGCGTCGATCACCCCCGTCACACCGAGGCGATTGAGTTCGCGCATGAAATGCCGCGTCGAGTTGACCTGGTAGTCGAACGGCAGCCTTGGCCCCCTGGCCAGGGTGGCGTACAGGATCATGGCATTGGGCTTGGCCAGCAGCAGGCCGGTGGGGTTGCCGTTGGCGTCCCGGGCGATCTGGCCGCCGGGAGGCTCCGGCGTGTCCCTGGTGTAGCCGACGGCGCGCAGTGCCGCAGCGTTGAGCAGCGCGCGATCGTACAGATGAAGCAGGAATACCGGGGTATCCGGTGCAGCCGCATTGATTTCCTCGAGGGTCGGCAGTCGCTTCTCGACGAACTGGTGTTCGGTGAAGCCACCGACCACGCGGATCCATTGCGGGGCAGGCGTGATCGCCACCTGCCGGCGAAGCATCTCCATGGCGTCGGCCAGCGAGCGTATGCCGTCCCAGCGCAGCTCGAGGTTGTAGTTGAGGCCGCCACGTACCACGTGGGTGTGGTTGTCGAACAATCCAGGCAGGACGCGCCTGCGTTTCAGGTCGACGATCCGGGTGCCGGGACGCGCCAGTGCGAGGATGTCCTGATCGCGGCCCACGGCGAGGAACCTGCCGCCCTGGACCGCCACGGCGGTGGCGTCGGGATTGGCCCGATCGAGGGTGGTGATCTGCCCATTGTGAAAGATGATGCCGGGAACGGAATCAGCCATGGCGGATGCTCCTTTGCTGGTGGCGCCTGTCCCCGCACGGCCTGCCGGATGACGGGGCGTCGCGTACGGTGCTGCTCATGCGCGACGATCTTCTTCGGATGCCTGTTGCGCCGCATGGCGCCCCGGTAACCGGCCGAAGACATGGTTGACGGCATGCTCCTTGCTGCAGGCGGTGCTGAACGAGGTTCCGGCCAGCAACTGCTTTCCGACCGGAATGACCTGCTCGCCGACGAGCATCCCCAGCAGGCCGAGGATGGCGATGACCGGCGGAGCCGGCGAGCGCACATTCAACAGGCTGTAGACGACGCCCACCAGCAGGCCGACCGCCAATGAAATCAGATAGGGTTTCATCGGCGGGAACCCTCAGCCTTCCTGGGCGCCGAACATGGTCTTGGCGTAGTTGATGCCGATGCCATAGCCACCGCCTGCCTTCTTGGCGATGCCGGTGGTCAACTCGTAGGTCGCGCCGCGCGCCCAGTCGCGTTGCAGTTCCAGCAGATACTGCAGCGAGGTCAGGGGGCGGGCGCCGGCCTGCACCATGCGCGTCACCGCACGCTCATGGGCTTCCCCGGAGACGTCGCCGCAGGCATCGGTGATGACGTAGACCTCGTAGCCCTGCGACAGCGCCGACAGGGCGGGACCGACGATGCAGACGCTGGTCCAGAGTCCGCCGAACACGAGGCGGTCCTTGCCGATCCGGTTGACCTCGGCGATCACGGCCGGGTCTTCCCAGGTGTTCATCGAGGTGCGGTCCAGCAGGGCCTGTCCGGGGAACGGCGCGGTCACTTCCTCGAACATCGGGCCGGAAAAACTCTTCTCGGCCACGGTGGTGAGAATGGTCGGAACACCGAAGCCGGCGGCCGCCTGCGAGATCAGGCTCGCGTTGTTGCGAAGGGTGGGAATGTCGATGGAATGGGTCGCGAAGGCCATCTGCGACTGATAGTCGATCAGGATCAGGGCATGGTCCTCCGGTGTCAGCAGCAAGGGACTGGGCGTCGGGGTGGCGATGGACATGAGGTTCTCTCCTTCGTCAAACAAGAGTGCGGGGTGGAGGCACTATAGGAAGCGGAACGCATCGTGAGAATGGAATGGATGGAATTTCATCCTTTCCAATCGTGATGTTCTCTTCTGTACCATCATGGGGTTCCAAAGAGCCGCATGACCCGATCGTTTCCGCACGCACCATGAAACGACTGCCCGATTTCGAAGCATGGGCGATCTTCGCCAAGGTTGTGGAGACAGGTTCCTTTGCCCGGGCCGCTGCCGAGCTGGGCCTGTCGCAGGCGACCATCTCCAAAGCCGTCACCCGCTTGGAGGGGCGCATGAAGAGCATGCTGTTTCATCGCACCTCGCGGCGCATGTCATTGACCGAAAGCGGTCATGCCGCGCTGGAACGCGCTGCACGCATCCTGGCCGAAGGCGAAGCGGTGGAGGCAGAGGTTGCCGAGCAGTCGCGCAGCCTGCGTGGGCCGGTTCGGGTCACGGCGCCGATGTCGTTCGGCATCTCGCATCTCGCGCCGGTGCTGCCGCAGTTCATGGCGCGCCATCCCGACGTGGTTCTCGATGTCCATTTCAGCGACGAGATCGTCGATCTGGTTGCCAATGGCTTCGACATGGCATTGCGGATATCCACCTTGTCCGATTCCAGTCTTCTGGCGCGGCGCTTGTGCGCCGTGCGCATCCTGCTGGTCGGTGCACCGGCCTATTTCGAGCGTCATGGACGTCCCCGTCATCCCCGGGATCTGGTCAATCACCGGGCGCTTCAGTACACCTATTCGCGTGGAGGAGCGAGCTGGCGTTTCCGGCACAAACGGCATGGTGAATTCACCCAGGCCATGCCCGCGCCCTTGCACGCGAACAATGCCGAGGCGCTGAGACCGACGTTGCGCGCAGGGCTGGGCCTGGCACTCCAGCCCGAGTTTCTCGCGTGGGAAGACCTGCAGTCAGGCGCCCTGGAGATGGTGATGCAGGACTGGCAGGTGGAGCCGATCGCCGTGCATATCGTGACGCCTCCCGGACGGAGCCGGCCCGCTCGCGTCCAGGCCCTGATCGACTATCTTGCCGAATGCTTTGCCGACGCTCCGTGGGCGAAGGGCTGCTAGCGTGATGCAGGGGGCTCGCGTTTGCAGGACGTCGACAGATCAGATCCCCTGTGGGACGTGGAGATCATGGCCAATGGAGCAGATGGCGGACAAGGCGCAGTGGCGCCTTCACGCGCTGGAAGAGCGTGCGATGCTGATCTGGGCAAAGTGCCGGCGCCGCGCTCCCGTTCAGAGCCGCAGCAGACTACGCTTGTTGACGTGGTGCAGAGCCATCCCGGCCAAGAAGCCGACGGCGACATTCCAGATGCACAACGCGGCGCAGACGAGGACCACGATTCGATCGCCCCGCCCGGGCGGAAGCACGCTGCTGCCAGCGGCCAGCTGCACCCCGGTGACGAACAGGACGACGCCGAGCACCGCGGTGGGGAACAATTGAAAGAGGGCGTCGACAGAACTGCTGAAGAACAAGGCCAGGGTCAGAAGCACGCCGCCCAGAATGACGACTGAGCCGCCTGTTCTGGCGCCGAACGCGAGATGAGCGGCCATGCCGCCGGCACCGTGGCACATCGGAACGCCTCCGACAGCACCGCTGAACATGTTCATGATGCCTGTGGAAACGGCGACCGTCCCCTCCGTCACACGGCGCTGCGGAAAGAGCCGATTGTTCTCGCCGGTGATGGCAATCACCGCATTGCCAAGAGTGAGTGGAATCTGCGGCAACGCCAGGAGCACCACGCCCACGAAGACCTGGTTCCAGGTGATGTCAGCCAGCGCGAAAGACGGCGCTCTCCATCCGATGGGAGCGTCGCCGAGGCGAGAGAGCAGTTCAGGGTGTTGAATTCCGCCAACCACGGCGCCGAATGTCAGGAGGACAAACATGGCCGGCACCGTTCGGTTGCCCATCAGCATCAATGTGCCGACCACCCCGATGACTGCGATCACCCAATCGGTTTGCATCATCTTGACACCCTGGAGCATGAAGCCAAACCCAAGGCCCAACACGATTCCGACGACAACGGTGGGTGGTACGAGTTTGGCAACGCGGCCCATGAGGCCGCTGATGCCAACGATGAACCAGATGGCGCCGGTGGCCAATGCGGCGCTGTAGACGGCCGTGGGCGTCACGACCGCCGTCTGCACGGCCTGGATCGAGGCGACGGCACCGATGGCCTTCATTGGCTGCACTGGAAACGGTGTCTTGTAGTACAGGCCACATGCGACCATCGAGATGCCGAACGCAAAAAGCACTCCGAAGGGATCGAGCTTGAGGACGCCGATGTAAGCGGCGACAAAGGGAATCAGCGTTCCGAGATCGCCGAACGCGCCTGCCCATTCCATCCGATCGTATCGGTTGGAAGGCCGCGCAGGCGCGGTGCTGAGAGGCGGTTCGATGCTCATCGGTCGATCGCAGAAGGCACGAATTTACCCCCTTGCTCGAAGACAAAGACGCATGAACTCATGCCTCAGACGGCATGAAGCCTCGGAAATGCCAGGTCGTTCGGAAGAACGACGTAGCTGACCTTCAAGACAGTTGCTGACGCCTTGGGCAGGCCGCGGACTCAGCCGCCCGTGCGTGCCCAGGCGACCAGCACGCCCAGCCAGCGCGCGCGCCAGGTCAGGGTGAAGGCCACCACCAGCGCCGCGGCGGCCAAGGCCATGACCCAGACCAGGGACGCCATCGAGGCATGGTCCACGGCCAGGCACAAGGCGAGCGAGCCGGCCAGCCCCAGCACGCCCAGCACCCGCAGCAGCCGGACCATCGCTCGCGTCTGCGGCGCCCTGCCGCGCACCTGCTGCCAGTGCACGTCCATCGCCAGGGCCAGCCAGCCCAGCCCGGCGACGTTGGCGGCCAGGGCGGCCGCCAGCATCAGCGCGTCACGCATGGGCCGCCTTCGCGGCGATGCCGCCGGCGGCAGCGGGCGCGCGCTCGGCGCGGCGCTTGAGCCTGCGCGCCGCCAGCACGGCGACGGCGGCGCCGGCCAGCATGAACAAATCCACGCCCGCCACCGGCCAATAGCCCTGGGCGAGGGTGCGCAGCAGGTGGTCGCCCGTGGTCAGCCAGTTGAGCAGCACGGCGGTCACCGCCAAGGCGGCGATGGCCCAGCACTGCTCGCGCCAGGCCGGGGCCGTGCGGCCTTCGGCCACCGGCGCGGTGCGCCAGAAGGCGTGGGCCATGGCGAGCAGCCAGGTGCCCCAGAAGCAGTACTGCTCCCAACTGCCGCGCGCGGGCAGGTCGTCGGGCAGCAGGCGGTTGGCGATCAGCACGCCCAGCGCGGCGACCACCATGCCGGTCACCGTGGTCACGGCCAGGGCATCCACCACGCGCGCGCCCTGACTTCCCTGCTTCGCATGCTGGCGCTTGCGCTTCTCCACGAAGAACAGGAAGCCGGTGGCGATGCACACGCAGCCCGCCAGGCCGCCCAGCACGTACAGCCAGCGCAGCAGCCAGTGGCGGAAGTGCTGCAGGTGCAGGCCGGTCAGGAATTCGTTGAGCCTGGCCACGGCGGTGGGCGGCGGGTCTTCGCGCAGCAGCTCGCCGGTCGAGGCCTTGAAGTGGATGCCCTCGCCCGTGAGCGCGATGCGGTCGGTGCCGGCGCGGTAGACGCTCACGTAGCCGTTGGCGTCGCCCACGTGCTGCAGCGCCAGGAAGCCCACCTCGCCTGCCATGCCCTTGGCCGCCCAGCGGCGCTGGGCTTCGGCCACCATGGCGTCCACCGAGGCGATCGGCGCGGCCACGCCGGCGCGGTCGTGCGGCAGGCCGGTCTTTTCGGCATCGAGCTTCTCGTGCAGCTCGTGCAGGGGATCGAGCTGGGTGTGCGTCACCGGGAAGTAGATGCCCGCGAAGATCACCAGGCCCGTGAAGGCGAAGAAGAAGTGGAAGGGCAGCGCCACCACGCCGGTGAGGTTGTGCAGGTCCAGCGCGCTGCGCTGGGTGCTCTTCTTCGGCCGGAAGGTGAACAGCTCGCGGAAGATCTTGCGGTGCATCACCACGCCGCTGACCAGCGCCAGCAGCATGACCAGCGCGGCGGAGCCGACGATCCAGTAGCCGATGTCCTTCCAGTGGAAGTTCAGGCTGTAGTGCAGCGGATAGAAGAACTGGCTGCCGATCTTCAGACGGTCGTCGGGCAGCGCCTGGCCGTTGCGCGGGTCGATGGTGCGGCTGCCGAACACGCTTTCCTCGGGATCCTTGGCGTTGGGCACCTCGTAGCCGGCGAAGATGCTCAGCACCGGGTCGCGGTGCGTGGTGTAGGCGCCCCAGCGGCGCACCGTCTCGAAGCGCTCGGGCATCGGGCCGTTCACGCGGCCGCGCATCGCCTCCACGTTCTCGCGCGTGGGCTGCATGCTTTCGAACACGGGGCGCAGCACCTGGTCGAACGAAGGCATGGGCTGCGGCTCGAAGCGCGACTGCGGGATGGCCCAGCGGTCGATCTCGCGGTCGAACACCGACAGCGCGCCGAAGAAGAACACGGCCATCAGCACGAAGCCCAGCACCAGGCCGAACCAGGTGTGCAGCCAGGCCATGGCAAGGCGGAAGTTCTGGAACATGGTTTTTTCTTTCTTCTTCAGACGATGGCGTACTGGATCAGCGAGGCGGCGCCCGCCATCAGCGCCCCGCCGCCGGCCAGCACCGCCCACACGCGCGGCAGGCTGCGCGCGGCGAAGGCCCAGCAGAACACGGCGAGGTAGACCAGGAAGGCCAGGATGCTGCTCAGGTGCTCGGCGTCGTGGAAGGGCATGCCGGCGGCGAACAGCAGTCCCACGCCCAGCGCGATGAAGCCCCAGGTGAAGGCGTAGCCGCCCAGCACCGCGGCGGCGATGCGCAGCGCGACGTGCAGGCGGGAGACGGGGAGGGTGGTGGCCATGGCAGTGCGAACCGGAAACTGAATCGTTCGCAATTATCGCGGCTGTGCCGGTTGCCAGGCCAGGCCAGGACCGCGATCACTTGATCCCGGCGCGCATGAAACTCTGGACGAACTGCCGCTGGAACAGCAGGAAGGCCACCAGCAGCGGCGCCGAGGTCATCAGCGTCGCGGCGGTGATCACCGACCAGTCCACGCCCTGGTCCACCGACGAGAAGACCTGCAGCCCCACGGTGAGCGGGCGGGCGTTGGGGCTGTTGGTGATGATCAGCGGCCACAGGAAGTTGTTCCAGTGGAAGCTCACCGACACCAGCGCGAAGGCGGTGTAGACCGGCCGGGCCAGCGGCACGTACACGCGCCACAGGGTCTGCAGGGGGCCGGCGCCTTCCACGCGCGCGGCCTCGTCGAGCTCCCTGGGCACGCCCATGAAGGTCTGGCGCAGCAGGAAGATGGCGAATGCCGAGGCGAAATAGGGCAGGCCGATGGCCAGCAGCGTGTCGACCAGCCCCAGGCGGGCCATGGTGCGGTAGTTCTCCACCAGCAGGATGTCCGGCATCACCATGAGCTGCACCAGCACCAGGGAGAAGGCGACGTTGCGGCCGCGGAATTCGTAGCGCGCGAAGGCGTAGGCGGCCAGGGTGCCCAGCACCAGTTGCACCGCCAGGATCATGAACACCAGCAGCGTGGTGTTGAGGAAGTAGCGCGCAAAGGGCGCCGCCGCCCAGGCGCGCTCGAAGTTCTCCAGCGTGAGCGGCGCCGCCAGCACGAAGCGCGTCGAGTACTCGGACGGGTGGAAGGCGGTCCACACCGCGTAGGCCAGCGGCAGGATCCACAGCAGCGCCAGCAGCCAGGCGGCCAGCGTGTCCAGCCACGTCGGGGCGTTGTAGGCCAGGCGCTGGGAGGGGGCGGCGCTCACTTGTAGTGCACCCGCCGGTCGAGCACGAAGAACTGGAACAGCGCGATGCCCGCCAGCACCGCCACCAGCACCACGGTGATGGCCGAGGCGTAGGCGGTGTCCCAGAAGCTGAAGCCGACCTCGTAGAGGTGGTAGAGCAGCAGGATGGAGGCGTTGTCCGGCCCGCCGCGGGTGAGCACGAACAGGTGGTCGACCATGCGGAAGGCGTTGATGCAGGCGTTGACCAGCACGAACAGCGTGGTCGGCATCAGCAGCGGCCACTGCACGCGGCGGAAGAAGTACCAGCGCGAGGCGCCCTCGATCGCCGCCGCCTCGCGCAGGCTGGGGTTGAGGGTCTGCAGCGCGGCCAGGTAGAAAATCATGAAGAAGCCGGCCTCCTTCCAGATCGCCACCACGGTCACCGCCCCCAGCGCGGTGGAGGGGCTGCCCAGCCAGTTGTGCGAGGGCAGGCCCAGCGCGCCGGTGATTTGCTCCAGCAGGCCGTACTGCGGCGTGTAGAAGAACAGCCAGATGTTGGCCACCGCGATCATCGGCAGCACCGTGGGCGTGAAGTAGGCCATGCGCAGGAAGGCCCGGCCGGCGATGCGCTCGTTGACCCACAGCGCCATCGCCAGCGCCAGCGCGATGGACAGCGGGATGGTGGCGCCGGCGAACCACAGGTTGTTGCGCACCGCCTTCCAGAACACCGGGTCCTCGGCCATCACCTGGTAGTTCTCCAGTCCCACCCACACGCCGGGGCGGCCTGCCTTGGGGGTGGAGAAGAAGCTGTCGACGAGCGTGGCCACCGCCGGGTAGTGCGTGAACGCGACCAGCAGCACCAGCGCCGGCAGCAGCATCAGCCAGGCGTGGAGGGCGCGCTGGTTCATCCTTGTCGGATCATCCGGGGGCACCCGCGGAACCGGCTTTGCCGGGCCGCCGGGTGCGCCCCCTTGAGGGGGATTCGGCTACATGCAGTGAGCAAGAAACGGGGGTGGTCATCTGTAGCTGCGCAGGATGCGGTCGGCTTCGCGCTGCGCGTCCTGCATGGCCTGCGCGGGCGGCTTGGTGCCGGTCAGCGCGGCCTGCAGGCCGTCGTTGAGCGCCTTGGTCACGCGCTGGTTGTCGTGCGTGGAGAACTCGGCCACCGACACCGGCAGCTGGTCGCGCGCCACCAGCGCGGCCGGGAACTCCTGGCCGTATTTCTTGAGCGCCGGCGTGTCGTACGCCGCCGCCGAGACGGCCACGTAGCCGGTGTCCATGCTCCACTGCGCGGCGCGCTCGGGCTGGGTGATCCAGCGGATGAACTGGAAGGCCGCCTCCTGCTGCGCCGGCGTCGACTTCTTGAACAGGTAGAAGTTGCCGCCGCCGGTGGGCGAGCCCTTGCGCGCGTTGCCCGGGATCATGCCGACGCCGAAGTCGAACTTAGCGTTGGCCTTGATGTTGGTCAGGTTGCCGGTGGTGGTGTAGATGATCGCGGCCTTGCGCTCGAAGAAGTCCTTGGGCGTGGTGCCCCATTCCACGACGCCGGGCGGGTGCACGCCGGACTTGCCCAGGTCCACCCAGTACTGCAGCGCCTCGATCACCTTCGGGTCGTTGAACGTCACCTGGGTGCCGGCCTCGTTGGCCAGCAGGACGTCGTTGGGCGTGGTCAGCGTCTGGAACAGCCAGTAGGGGAAGCCGCTGGAGGGAATCTGCACGCCCCACTGCGTGACCTTGCCGCCGGCGTCCTTCTTCGTGAGCCGGGTCGCCGCCGCCTTGAGCTCGGCCCAGTCGGCCGGCGGCTTCTCGGGGTCGAGCCCGGCCTCCTTGAACAGCTCCTTGTTCCAGTACATCACCACCGTGGAGCGCTGGAAGGGGATGCCCCAGGTCTTGCCGCCGGTCTGGCTGTTCATCATGAAGGCCTTGTAGAAGCCGTCCAGCCAGGCCTTGTCCTCGGGCGTCTTCACGAAGCCGTCGAAGGGCACGATGGCGTCTTCGTCGATCAGCGTGAACATGTCGGTCGAAAGCAGCACCGAGGTGACCGGCGGCGTGCCCGACTTGTGCGCCGTGAGCGCCTTGACGATGGTCTCCTGGTAGGTGCCGGCGTAGATCGGCGAGACCTTGATACCGGGGTTCTCCTTCATGAAGTCGGCGGCGAAGCCGTCGATGACCTTGGCGATCGGGCCGCCCACGGCCACCGGGTAGTAGAAGGGCACTTCCACCGGCGCCTGCGCGTGCGCGGCGATGCCGGCCAGCAGGGTCCCGTGCAGGGCCAGGGTCTTCAGGAAGGTGCTGCGTCGCATGGGTCGGTTCCTCGGAGGTGGATGGAGAAAAAGGGTGATCGGATTCAGTGGAGGCGGTGGCCGTCGGCGTCGAAGCCGTGGGCGTCGTCCGCGGCCCAGCGCAGGCCGACCTGCGTGCCGGCGGGCGTGTCGTGGCGGCCGTCGGCGCGCACCAGCAGCGTCTGGCTGCCCACTTCGCAGCGCAGCACCTGGTCGGCGCCGAGGTATTCCACGCTGCGCACCACGGCGGGGATGCCGCCGACGTCCAGCGCGATCGCCTCCGGCCGCACGCCGAGCATGGCGGCGCCGGGCAGACCGGTGTCGACCTGGCTGCCGGCGATGCGCCCCCCCTCCAGCGCCACCAGGTTCATCGGCGGCGTGCCGATGAAGCGGGCGGCGAAGGTGGTGGCCGGGCGGGCATAGAGCGCGCGCGGGCTGCCGGCCTGCTCGACGCGACCCCCGGACAGCAGCACCACCTGGTCGGCCATGCTCATGGCCTCGGCCTGGTCGTGGGTGACGTAGACCACCGTCAGGCCGAGCTGGCGCTGCAGCTCCCGCAGCTCGCGGCGCATGTCCTGGCGCAGCTGCGCGTCGAGGTTGGACAGCGGCTCGTCCATCAGGCAGACCTTGGCCTGCGCCACCAGCGCGCGGCCCAGCGCCACGCGCTGCTGCTGGCCGCCGGACAGCTGGCTGGGCCGGCGTTCCAGCAGCGCGCCCAGGCCCAGCAGCTCGGCGGCCTGCGCCAGCCGCCTGGCGCGTTCGCCGGCAGGCATCTTGCGTACCGCCAGGCCGAAGGTGATGTTGTCGGCCACGGTCAGGTGCGGGAAGAGGGCGTAGTTCTGGAACACCATGGCGATGCCGCGCTGTGCCGGCGGCAGCGCGCTCACGTCGCGCCCGTCGATCAGCACGCGTCCGGCACTGGCGGTGTCCAGCCCGGCCAGGATGCGCAGGGTGGTCGACTTGCCGCAGCCCGAGGGCCCGAGCAGCACGCAGAAGCTCGAGGGCGCGATGCGCAGGCTGACGGCGTGCAGCGCGGTGCTGTCGCCCCAGGACTTGGCGACCTCGACGAGCTCGATGGCAGACATCGAGCCAGTATAGGGAGCCGGTGTGACACCCCGTTGCATCTGGCGTCAGTGTTTTCCTGAGACGGGCATGCATCAAAATGTCGCTAAAGTGATCTCGCCTGCTTCAGGGCGTCAGAGACATCAAGGAAATATTCATGAGCAAGAAAGTCGCATACGTCACCGGCGGCATGGGGGGTATCGGAACCGCGATCTGCCAGCGCCTCTTCAAGGACGGTTTCACGGTGATTGCCGGCTGCGGCCCCACCCGGGACTACGGCAAATGGCTGGCCGAGCAGAAGGCGCTGGGCTTCGAGTTCCACGCCTCCGTGGGCAACGTCGGTGCCTGGGAGTCCACCGTCGAGGCCTTCGGCAAGGCCAAGGCCGAGCACGGCAGCATCGACGTGCTGGTCAACAACGCGGGCATCACCCGCGACCGCATGTTCGTCAAGATGACCCCGGACGACTGGAACGCGGTGATCGAAACCAACCTCAACAGCATGTTCAACGTCACCAAGCAGGTGGTGGGCGACATGGTCGAGAAGGGCTGGGGCCGGATCATCAACATCAGCTCGGTCAACGGTGCCAAGGGCCAGGCCGGCCAGACCAACTACTCGGCCGCCAAGGCCGGCATGCACGGCTTCACCATGGCGCTGGCGCAGGAGCTGGCGAGCAAGGGCGTGACGGTCAATACCGTGAGCCCGGGCTACATCGGCACCGACATGGTCCGCGCGATCCGCCAGGAGGTGCTCGACAAGATCGTCGCCACCATCCCGGTCAAGCGCCTGGGCGAGCCCAGCGAGATCGCCTCGATCATCTCCTGGCTGGCCACCGACGAAGGCGGCTACTCCACGGGCGCCGACTTCTCGGTCAATGGCGGCCTGCACATGCACTGAGCCGGTCCCGCGCTCGCATCCAAACCCGCTGCGGCGGGTTTTTTGATGTCCGCCGCGGCGCGGCGGCGGGCATCGTTCCTGCACAATGGAACCCATGCCCCACAGCGTCTCCCTGATTCACACCATCGCAGCCGCTCTGGGGCTGGCGCTGGTGTTCGGCTTCATTGCGGCGCGCCTGCGCCTGCCCGCCCTGGTGGGCTATCTGCTCGCCGGCGTCATCATCGGCCCGTTCACGCCGGGCTTCGTCGCCGACCTCGAGATCGCGGCGCAGCTCGCCGAGATCGGCGTCATGCTGCTCATGTTCGGCGTCGGCCTGCATTTCTCGCTCGACGACCTGCTGGCGGTGCGCAAGATCGCGGTGCCCGGCGCGCTGGTGCAGATCGGGGTGGCGACGCTGCTCGGCGGGCTGCTGGCCCACTGGTGGGGCTGGAGCCTGGGCGCGGCGCTGGTGTTCGGCCTGGCGCTGTCGGTCGCCAGCACCGTGGTGCTGCTGCGCGCGCTGGAAAACCTGGGCATCCTGGACACCTACACCGGGCGCATCGCCGTGGGCTGGCTGGTGGTCGAGGACCTGGCCATGGTGCTGGTGCTGGTGCTGCTGCCGCCGCTGGCCAGCACGCTGGGCGGGCGCGCCGACGGCGAGGAGATCGCGCCGATCTGGCAGACGCTGGGCCTGACGATGCTGCAGGTCGGTGGCTTCCTGGTGCTGATGCTGGTGGTCGGGCGGCGCGTGTTCCCCTGGCTGCTGTGGCAGATCACGCGCACCGGCTCGCGCGAGCTGTTCACGCTGTGCGTGGTGGCCGCCGCGGTGAGCATCGCCTTCGCGGCGGCGGCGCTGTTCGGCGTGTCCTTCGCGCTGGGCGCCTTCTTCGCCGGCATGGTGATGCGCGAATCCGAGTTCAGCCACCGCGCGGCCGAGGAATCGCTGCCCCTGCGCGACGCCTTCGCGGTGCTGTTCTTCGTCTCGGTGGGCATGCTGTTCAACCCCGCCGTGCTGCTGGAGCAGCCGCTGCACGTGCTGGCGGTGGTGCTGGTGATCGTGGTGGGCAAGTCGCTGGCGGCCTGCGCGCTGGTGCTGGCCTTCCGCTATCCGCTGGGCACCGCGCTCACGGTGAGCGCCAGCCTGGCGCAGATCGGCGAGTTCTCCTTCATCCTGGTCACGCTGGGGCTCAAGTACGAGATGCTGCCGCCCGAAGGGCAGAGCCTGGTGCTGGCCGGGGCGCTGATCTCGATCGCGACCAACCCGCTGTGGTTCAGCGCGATCGCGCCGCTGCAGAAATGGCTGCATGCGAACTCCTCCTTCGCCCGGGGCCTCGACGCGCGCGAGGACCCGCTGGCCGAGCTGCCGATGAGCACCGAGGCGCGCTACCTCTCGCGCCAGGTGGTGCTGGTGGGCTACGGGCGGGTCGGGCGGCGCATCGCCGCGGAACTGAAATCGCACGACATCCCCTTCGTCGTGGCCGAGCAGAACCGCGAGCTGGTCGAGAAGCTGCGCGAGGAGGGCATGGCGGCCGTGTGGGGCGACGCGGCCGAGCCGGCGGTGCTGATCCAGGCGCACGTGGCGCGTGCGCGGGTGCTGGTGGTGGCCACGCCGGACGCGCTGAACGTGCGCCAGATGATCGCCACCGCGCGCACGCTCAATCCGGCCATCGAGACGGTGATCCGCAGTCACAACGAGGAGGAGGCGCGCCTGCTCTCGCAGGAGGCCGATGCCACCGTGTTCCTCGGCGAGCACGAACTGGCCCAGGCCATGGCGCGCGACGTGGTGCGCCGCGCCGCGCCGGCCTGAGCGCCGGCGCGCGGCTCAACTCAGAGATCCTCGATCACCAGCCGGCGGTAGCGCTGGGCGATCGAGTAGGGGGCCTGCTTCACGACTTCCATCAGCCGGTTGGCGGCATCCCCGTCAGGCGTGCGCACGAGCAGCGCGGCATGCCCCTTGCGCGCCAGCTGGGTATAGGCGCGCACCGTGGCGCCGTCGGTGCCGGCCGAGGGCAGCGGGTTGTCGGCATCGCCCACCGTGGGCGTGATCTCCGAAAGGATGGTTTCGGCCGGGATGAAATAGATCTCGTCGCCGCTCACGCCCTGCGCGATGAGCTGGTGGCCGATGCGATCGGCATCCTTCGCGCTCGGGAACATCACCATCGAGTAGCCCGTGGGATAGAACGCGCCGCCGATGGGCGCGAGCATGTCGTTATTGAGACGGAAAGCTTTCATGGCATCTCCTCGTGGCGGCATTGCGGCCTGTGAAGTGCCATTCAGCCTAGGCGCGAAGACAACGCCTGCCTGTAGGAGAAACCTGCAAGGTCGCGCCGAAAAACAAGGAAAATTCCTTACATTTGTAGCAATTTGTGAAATTATGCTTAGACCGAAGCCGGCGCTGCGCATAGCATCGGGGCATCGTTTTCCAGGGGATCCCGCAATCCGAATGGCATGCCGAAACTGCGAAACATCGCACTGACGGTCCAGGAGCTGGAGGACGGCGAGTTCCATTGGGTCCTGATGGAGGCCGCCGCCGGCTCTTCGACGGACGAAGTGCTTCCTTATGTCGTGATCGAAACTGCAAACCGACCTCAGCCGACTTACGCCAACGCCCTGGTCCTGGGCGTGGCGGCGCTGCGGCGTGCGATCGGCGACGACCGGTGACCCAGCAGCAAAGGCGGCGTCCGTGCGCATCTTCTCCTTCGTTCTGACCCTTCTGGCGGTCGCGCTGTTCAGCATCCTGTGGCTGTGGCGGCCGCAGAATTCGGCCGAGTGGGCGGCGTGGGTGCAGGCCTGCGCCATCGTGGCGGCGATCGTCTGGGCCGCCTGGCTGCAGCAGCGCTCGGCCAGCCACGGCGCGCGCCAGGCCGCCCAGGTGGCGGCGCTCTTCGCGGCCAACATGCATTGGGTCTTCCGCGAGCTGTACGACGCCTGCGCCAAGCGCAACTGGGCCGACTACAGCGTCAACCGCCGCCTGCTCGAGGAGGTGCTGGCCCAGGGCCGCGAGGCCAGCCTGCAGTTGCTCGAGGGGCGCAGCCTGGGCATGGTCACCAGCCTGCGCTCGATCGCGGTGGAGGCGCTGGAAGTCACCCTCGATCATGCGCCGGGCCATGAGAACTGGGCCTTGCTGCAGGCCCACTTCGACAAGCGGCTGCCCAGCCTGGCCGCATGGCTGTCGACCAGCGGCCACCCGCCCGAAAGCAGCGGGCCGACCGACTACGTGGGGCTGCGCAGCTCCCTGGGGCAGCTCGGCGAGCGCTGAGCCATAGGCGTTTCGCGAAGATCCATATAGCGCGAAATTCGTTGCGCGGCCGCCGACGGGGAAGGCGCGGTGAGACACTCCGCGCCATGGCTTCCAATCTCCCCCTTGCCGACGTGCGCGTGATCGAGTTCTGCTCCACTGCCGCCGGCCCCTTCTCCGCCATGCTGCTCGCCGACATGGGCGCCAGCGTGATCAAGGTGGAGCCGCCCGCCGGCGACGGCCTGCGCCAGTGGCCGCCGCTGAGCGAGGGCTTCAGCGAGAACTTCGCCTCGCTCAACCGCAACAAGAAGTCGGTGGTGCTCGATCTCAAGGATGCGCAGGACCGCGCGCTGGCGCGCCGGCTCATCCTCGATGCCGACGTGGTGATCGAGAACAACCGCCCTGGCGTGATGGACCGCCTCGGCCTGGGCTACGCGAGCTTCGCCGAGGACAAGCCGCAGCTGCTGTACTGCTCGATCTCGGCCTTCGGCCAGAGCGGCCCGCGCACGGCCGAAGGCGGCTTCGACCTGACGATCCAGGCCGCGGCCGGCGTGATGAGCGTGACCGGCGAGCCCGACGGCGCGCCGGTCAAGTGCGGCGTGCCGCTGTCGGACTTCGCCTCCGGCCTGTATGCGGCCTTCTCGATCGCCGCCGCGCTGGCGCGGGTGCACGCCGGCGGCCAAGGCGCCCACATCGACGTGCCCATGTTCGGCTGCACCCTGGGCATCGCCGCGCTGCAGACCAGCGAGTACTTCGGCAACGATGTCAGTCCGCGCAAGCTGGGCTCGGCCCATCCGCGCAACGCGCCGTACCAGGCCTTCCGTGCGTCCGACGGCTACTTCGCGATCGCGGCCGGCAACCACAAGCTGTGGCTGGAGGTCTGCCGCGTGGTCGGCATGCCGGAACTGGCGCAGGATGCGCGCTTCCTGAGCACCACCGACCGCGCCGCGCACCAGGGGCAGCTCAAGGACATCCTGGAGACGGTGTTCACTCAATCGCCCGTGGACCACTGGATCGCCGCCTTCAACGAGGCCGGCGTGCCGCATGCGCGCATCAACGACTACGCGGCCGCACTGGCCGATCCGCAGACGGCGCACATGGGCTGGGTGCAGCCGCTGGAACTGCCCAACGGCCGCACGACGCGCACCTTCGCCTCGCCGGTGCGCTTCGACGGCGAGGGCTTCCCCATCCGCGAACGGCCGCCCGCATTGGGCGAGCACACCGAAGAGATCCGCGCCGCCTATGCGCCGGTCGGCGAGGAGCGCTGAGATGGCGAACCGGCTGCTCGAATTCACCGCCGAGATCGCCCGCCTGTTCGACAGCGTGGGCCGCGACGAGGCCCGGCTGCTGCTGGCCGCGCGCGAGGCCATGCGCCGCCTCGTCGCGCACGACGACTGGCTGCCCGAGGCGATGGCCGTGCCGCATCCGCAGTACTACCAGCAGCACCTGCTGTACGGCGATCCGCTGGACCGCTTCTCGGTCGTCAGCTTCGTGTGGGGGCCGGGCCAGCAGACGCCGGTGCACGACCACACCGTGTGGGGCCTGATCGGCATGCTGCGCGGCGCCGAGACCTCGCAGGGCTTCGCGTTCGAAGTCGGCGGCCTGCGGCCGGTGGGGCAGGCGGTGCGCCTGGCGCCCGGCGACGTCGAATGCGTCTCGCCGACGCTGGGCGACATCCACCAGGTGCGCAACGTCTTCGACGACCGCGTCTCGATCAGCATCCACTGCTACGGCGGCAACATCGGCCGCATCCGGCGGCATGTGTACGTGCCCGAGACGGGCGAGCGCAAGGACTTCGTGTCCGGCTACTCCAACGCGCTGGCGCCCAACCTCTGGGCGGCGGATCGATGAGCGCGGCGGCCGAGGAGCTGCGCTCGGTCCGCGCGGGCGGCGTGCTGCGCCTGACGCTGGGCCGTCCCGCGAAGGGCAATGCGCTGTCGAACGCGCTGGTCGCCGCGCTCGCCGAGGCCGTGCACGCGGCGGCGCGCGCCGGCGTGCGCCTGCTGGTGATCGAAGGCGCGGGCCGCCATTTCTGCACCGGCTTCGACCTGTCGGCGCTGGAGGACGAGACCGACGACACGCTGCTGGCCCGCTTCGTGCGCATCGAACTGCTGCTGCAGGCGCTGCACGCCGCGCCCATGCCCACGCTGGCCATCGCCCATGGCCGCACCATGGGCGCGGGCGCCGACCTGTTCGGCGCCTGCGCCGCGCGCTGGGTGGTCGGCGAGGCCAGCTTCGCCTTTCCGGGCACGGGCTTCGGGCTGGTGCTCGGCACGGCGCGCCTGGCGGACATCGTGGGTGCGGCGCGGGCACGCGAATGGGTCGAGGGCGGTGCGCCGATCGATACCGAGGCCGCGCTGGCCGCGGGCTTCGCGACACGGCGGCTGGCGCCCGAGGACGTCGAGGCGCAGATCGAGGCGCTGGCCGCGCGCGTGCAGCGGCTGGAGCCCGGCACGCACGACGCGATCCATGCCGCGGTCGACGGCATCCGCCGCCCGCGCGGCGATGCCGGTGACGGCCTGGACCTGCTGCGGCTGGCGCAATCTGCCGCAAGGCCGGGATTGAAGGCGCGCATCGCGGCCTATCGCGCCGCGCTGGCCAGGTCCTGAGGCCACGCTCGCGCAGCCAGTTCCCACAAGCCTGCCCGTGGTGCGGCGCCTAAGCTGCGCCCCACATGGCCCTCATCGAGTCGACCCTCTCCCCCGGCAGCGAAGCCTTCCAGGCCAACCGGGCCGGCATGCTCGCGCTGATCGAACGCGTGCGCGGCTACCGGCAGCGCAGCGCCGATGCCTCGGCCGCCTCGCGCGAACGCTTCGAGCGGCGCGGGCAGCTGCTGCCGCGCGAGCGCCTGGCGCTGCTGCTCGATCCGGGCAGCCCCTTCCTCGAGATCGGCGCGCTGGCCGGGCTGGGCCTGGACGATCCGGACCTGGACAGGAGCGTGCCGGGCAGCGGCGTGATCGGCGGCATCGGCGAGGTGGCCGGCGCGCGGGTGATGGTCAGCGTGTCCGACGCCGGCATCGACGCCGGCGCGCTGCAGCCCATGGGCCTGTCCAAGCAGCTGCGCCTGCAGGAGCTGGCGCTGGAGAACAGGCTGCCCCTGGTGCAGCTGGTCGAGAGCGCCGGCGCCAACCTGCTGCGCTACCGGGTCGAGGAGTTCGTGCGCGGCGGCAACCTGTTCCGCAACCTCGCGCGGCTGTCGGCGGCCGGGCTGCCGGTGCTGACCGTCACGCACGGCTCCTCCACCGCCGGCGGCGCGTACCAGACCGGGCTGTCGGACTACATCGTGATGGTGCGCGGCCGCTCGCGCGCCTTCCTGGCCGGCCCGCCGCTGCTGAAGGCCGCCACCGGCGAGATCGCCACCGAGGAGGAGCTGGGCGGCGCCGAGATGCACACCGGCCTCTCCGGCCTGGGCGACTACCTGGCCGAGGACGACCGCGACGCGCTGCGCATCGCGCGCGAGATCCTCGCCGGCCTGGACTGGAACCGCGACCTGCCCGCCGAGCCGCCGCACCGCTTCGCGCCGCCGCGCCACGATCCCGAGGAGCTGCTGGGCCTGATGCCGATGGACGGCAAGCGCCCGGTCGACATGAAACAGGCGATCGCGCGCATCGTCGACGATTCCGAGTTCCTGGAGTTCGGGCAGAACTACGGCAGCGCCACCGTGGTCGGCCACGCGCGCATCGAGGGCCACGCGCTGGGCATCGTCACCAACAACGGCCCGATCGACCCGGCCGGCGCGAACAAGGCCACGCACTTCATCCAGGCCTGCTGCCAGTCGGGCACGCCGATCCTGTACCTGCAGAACACCACCGGCTACATGGTGGGCCGCGCCTACGAGGAGGCCGGCATGATCAAGCACGGCTCGAAGATGATCCAGGCCGTGAGCAATGCCGGCGTGCCGCAGATCACCATCCACTGCGGCGCCTCCTACGGCGCCGGCAACTACGGCATGTGCGGGCGGGGCTTCCATCCGCGCTTCTGCTTTTCCTGGCCCAACGCGCGCACGGCGGTGATGGGCGGCGAGCAGGCGGCGCGCACCATGGCCATGGTCACCGAGGCCGCGATGCAGCGCCGGGGCGAGACGGACCCGGCGCGGCTGGAGGCGCTGGAGCGCAGGATCGTCGACCACTTCGAGTCGCAGATGAGCGTGTTCACCACCAGCGCGCACCTGCTCGACGACGGCGTGATCGACCCGCGCGACACGCGCGCCGTGCTGGCCCAGGTGCTGGCCATCTGCCGCGAGGCCGAGCGCCGGCGGCCGCGGCCGGTGCAGTTCGCGGTGGCGCGGCCATGAGCGGTGCCACGCCCTTTCGCAAGCTGCTGGTCGCCAACCGCGGCGAGATCGCGCTGCGCGTGATGCGCAGCGCGCGCGCCCTCGGGCTGCGCACGGTGGCGGTGCATTCGACCGCCGACGCCGGTGCACGCCACGTGCGCGAGGCCGACCAGGCGGTGTGCATCGGCGAGCCGCTGCCCGCGCAGTCCTACCTGAACATCCCCGCCATCCTCGAAGCGGCGCGGCGCAGCGGCGCCGAGGCGGTGCATCCCGGCTACGGCTTCCTGGCCGAGAACGCGGCGTTCGCGCGCGCCTGCCGCGACGCGGGGCTGGTGTTCGTCGGTCCCTCGGCCGAGGCGATCGCCGCGATGGGCCACAAGGCCGGCGCCAAGCGCCTGATGCAGGCGGCCGGCGTGCCCTGCATTCCCGGCTACGAGGGCGGGGCGCAGGACGACGCGCGCCTGGCGGCGGAGGCCGCGCGCATCGGATTCCCGCTGATGGTCAAGGCCGCCGCGGGCGGCGGCGGGCGCGGCATGCGGCGCGTGGAGCGCGCGGAGGATGTCGCGCAAGCATTGCACAGCGCACGCTCCGAGGCGCAGGCCGCCTTCGGCGATCCGGCGCTGATCCTGGAGCGTGCGATCACGCAGGCACGCCACATCGAGATCCAGGTGCTGGCCGACCGCCACGGCCAGGTCGTGCATCTCGGCGAGCGCGACTGCTCGGTGCAGCGGCGCCATCAGAAGCTGATCGAGGAAGCGCCATCGCCCGCGGTGGATGCCGCGCTGCGCGCGCGCATGGGCGCCGCGGCGGTGGCGGCCGCGAAGGCGGTGGGCTACGAGGGCGCCGGCACGCTGGAATTCCTGCTCGACGAGGCCGGGCAGTTCTACTTCATGGAGATGAACACGCGCCTGCAGGTGGAGCATGCAGTGACCGAGGCGGTCACCGGCCTGGACCTGGTGGCGCTGCAACTTCGCATCGCGGCCGGCGAGCCGCTGCCCTTCGCCCAGGCGCAGGTGCCGTGCAGCGGCCACGCGATCGAGGTGCGGCTGTGCGCGGAGGATGCGCAGCGCGACTTCCTGCCGCAAAGCGGCACGCTGGCGCTGTGGCGCCCGCCCGCCGCGCTGCGCGTGGACACGGCGCTGGCCGACGGCGCGGCCATCCCGCCCTTCTACGACTCGATGATCGCCAAGCTGGTCGCCCATGGCCGCGACCGCGAGGAGGCGCGCCGCCGTCTGCTGGCCGGCCTGGAGGACCTGGTGGCGCTGGGCGTGGTCACCAACCAGGCCTTCCTGCAGCGCTGCCTGGCGCATCCCGTGTTCGTGCAGGGGCAGGCGACCACCGAGTTCATCGCGCTGCACCACGAGGCGCTGCGTGCGCCCGACGCGGATGCCCGGGCGCGCGCCGCCGCGCTGGCCGCGGCACTGCTGTGCAGCGCCGATGGCGAGCCGCGCGCGCTGGCGCATGCGCTGCCGGTGCCGCTGCGACTTCGGATCGATGGGACGCCGATCGCCATGCGCGTGCAGCCCCTGGCGCCGCGCGTCTTCCGCGTGAACCCGGAGGCGTCGGACGCGCCGATGCAGGTCGCGCTGCTCGAATGGGATGGCACCGCCGTGCGCTTCGCGTGCGACGGCCTGCAGGAACACGCCGTGTGCTGCCGCGGGGAGGGCGGGGCGCTGCTGCTGCACTACCGCGGCACGCCGCTGCACGTGGTGGATGCGACGCGCGCTGCCGTGCTGCGCGCGCAGGACGCGCAGGGCGATGGCCGCCTGGCCGCCTCGATGACCGGCCGCGTGGTGGCCGTGCTGGCCGCCGTCGGCGACGCGGTCCAGGCCGGCCAACCACTGGTCACGCTGGAAGCGATGAAGATGGAGCATGTGCACGCCGCGCCGGTGTCCGGCCGCGTGGCGGCGCTGCACGTGCGCGAAGGCGAGCAGGTGACGGCCGGCCGCGTGCTGGCCGACCTCGAGCGCGCGCCGCACGGCGCTTCGCACTGAGATTCCCCGCGCCCTCCCGCCGCCACGGCCCGGGCGGCCGGCGCACGGGCGCGCCCGCTGGAATCACATGATTGACACTTAAATCAATGCAAAGTAATTTATATGGGTGCGGCGGGCGACGCGTCGCACGCATCCACGAACTCTTCCTTTCAACCGGGGCGACTCATGAAAATTGCAATCCTGGGCGGCGGCCACGGCTGCTACGCGGCGGCGGCCGACCTGTCCGAACACGACCATGAGGTCCGCCTGTGGCGGCGCGACGCGGCCGCGCTGGCGCCGCTGCAGGCCGCCGGCGCCATCACCCTGAAGGACGAACGCGGCACGCGCGAGGTGCCGATCGCCCTGGCCACCGCCGACATCGGCGAGGCGCTGCGCGGCGCCGAGCTGATCCTGATCCCCTCGCCGGCCATCGCGCAGGACGACATCGCGCGCGCCATGGCGCCGCACCTGGCCGACGGGCAGGTCGTGTTCCTGCCGCCCGGCACCTTCGGAAGCTACGTCATGGCGCGCATCGTGCGCGAGGCCGGCAGCCGCGCCGACGTGGCCTGGGCCGAGACCGGCACGCTGCCCTACCTGGCGCGCAAGCACGGCGACCGGGAGGTGAACCTCACCATCCGCGCCGTGCGCCTGCCCACCGGCGTGTACCCGGCCCGCAAGACCGAGGAGGCGATCGCGCTGATCCGCCGCGCGTACCCCAGCGTGCACCCCTGCGGCGATGCGATGTCCGGCGCGCTGATGAACGCCGGGCCGATCATCCATCCACCGCTGATCGTGATGAACGCCGCGCCGCTGCAGCACTTCGAGCGCTGGGACATCCACAACGAGGGCACGCAGCGCGCCGTGCGCGCGGTCACCGACCAACTGGACCAGGAGCGCATCGCGGTGCGCGAGGCGCTGGGCCACGGCGCGCCGCACTATCCGCTGGCCGACCACTACAACAACGACCGATGGATGTACGGCGATGCGCACCGGCAGCTCGTCAAGTCGGGCGACTGGCGCGAGCACATCGACCTGTACGCGCACCGCTACGTGACCGAGGACACCGAGCTGGGCCTGGCCTTCCTCGCCTCGGCGGCGCGCTACGCCGGCGTGGACGCGCCGGTGGCGCACGGCCTGCTGGCCGTCGTCGGCGGCTTCCTCGGGCGCGACCTGCGGCGCGGCCCGCGCACGCTGGAGGCGCTGGGCCTGGACGGCCTGTCGCGCGAGGCCCTGGCACGGCGGCTGCACGATGGCGACTGAGCTGCCGCATCCGCGCTTCGCCGCGGTCGGTGCCGGCCGCATGGGCCGCGGCATCGCGATCGCCTTCGCCTATGCCGGCCACCGCATCGCGCTGGTCGATCTGCGCGTGCGCGACGATGCGGCATGGCAGCGCCTGCAGGCCGAGGCGCGCGCCGAGATCGCGTCCAGCCTGCAGGCCCTCGCGCAGCTCGGCGCGATCGACGCCGCGCAGGTCGAGCCCATCGCGCAGCGCGTGGTGCTGGTGCCGGCCGCGGAGGCACCCGCCGCGCTGGCGCAGGCCGAGCTGGTGTTCGAGGGCGTGCCCGAGACCCTGCAGGCCAAGCGCGAGGCCTTCGAGGCGCTCAACCGCCATTGCCGCGAGGACGCGGTGCTCACCTCCACCACCAGCAGCATCCTGGTGACGCAGCTCGCCGAGCTGGTGCACCGCCCCGAGCGCTTCCTGAACATGCACTGGCTGAACCCGGCCTACCTCATCCCGGTGGTGGAGCTGAGCTGCCACCCCGGCACCGATGCGCAGGTGCTGGCGCGCACGAAGGAGACGATGAGCGCGATCGGCAAGCTGCCGGTGGTGTGCGGCCCCACGCCCGGCTACATCGTGCCGCGGCTGCAGGCGCTGGTGATGAACGAGGCGGCGCGCATGGTGGAGGAGGGCGCGGCCACGGCCGAGGAGATCGACAAGGCCACGCGCTACGGCCTGGGCCTGCGCTTCGCGGCGCTGGGCGTGGTGGAGTTCATCGACTTCGGCGGCAGCGACATCCTGCACCACGCCAGCCGCGAGATGTCGGCCAGCATCGATGCCGCGCGCTACGCGGCGCCGGAGATCGTCACGCAGATGGTGGCGCAGGGCCGGCTGGGGCTCAAGAGCGGCAGCGGCTTCTACGACTATGCGGACCGCGACGTCGGCGCCTACCGCCGCGACGTGCTGGCGCGCACGCTGGGCATGCTGCGCCACGCGGGGCTGTGGCGCCCGCCGGCGGACGAGCCCCTGCCATGAACCGCATCCGGCGCGCCTTCGCCGACCTGTCCGTGGGGCAGGTGCACTACGCGGCCTGCGGCGATGCCGGCGCGCCGGCGGTGCTGCTGCTGCACCAGTCGCCGCGCAGCTGGCGCGAGTACCGCGAGGTGCTGCCGCTGCTGAGCGCGTGCTGGCGCGCGATCGCGATGGACACGGCCGGCTTCGGCGATTCCGAGGCGGGCGATGGCCCGGTATCCATCGAAGGCTGGGCGGCGGTGGCGGTCGAGCTGCTGGATGCGCTGGGCATCGCGCGTGCGCACGTGGTGGGGCACCACACCGGCGGCGTCATCGCGGTGGAGATGGCGGCCGCCTTTCCTGAACGCGTGGGCGCGCTGGTGCTGTCGTCCACGCCGTACACCGATGCCGCCTTCCGCCGCGCGCGTGCGCAGCGGCCGCCGATCGACGAGGTCGAGCCCAGCGAAGACGGCAGCCACCTGGCGGCGCTGTGGCAGCGGCGCCAGGCCTTCTATCCGCCGGACCGGCCCGATCTGCTGGAGGCCTTCGTGGGCGATGCGCTGCGGGCTGCCGGCGGACCGGAAGACGGGCATCGCGCCGTCGCCGCCTACCGGATGGAGGAGCGGATCGGGCGCGTGACGCAGCCGGTGCTGATCGTCCGCGCCACGGACGACCCCTTCGCGGCGCCGCATGCGGCCGAGCTGCAGGCGCATCTGCCGCAGGCGCGCATCGTCGACATCGAGGGCGGGATGGTGCCGCTGCCGGATCAGATGCCGGAGCGGTTTGCGCAGGTGGTGATGGCGTTTCTTTCGCAGTAAGTGAGGCGGTGGGCGCCGCGGCAGGCGGTCCGGGCCGCGGGCTCATACTGGGTCGGTCGGCGCTTCGCACCGACTTCGCTGCGGTGCTCGCCTGGGAGCGGCGCCGCAGAACTCGCGCCGTTCACTTCGTTCACTCTGCTCAAACAGCTGCGGCGAGTCAGTCAACGAAGCGCGTGTCTTCGCACGCGCCCGCTCCCAGGCTGCGCGCCTCGCCGACCCAGAAATCGCCCGCGCCCCGGACCCCCTGCCGCGGAGGAGGCGTTGCGCTCGATCGGGGCGCATGCGAGGCGGAGAGGAAACTGGCGCAGCGTCTCCGGCAAAGGTGTCTGCGGGCTGTGCGGTGGCGCGCCTCTGGGGCGCCGAGAAGCGCAGCGCGGCCGGCCGCGCGCCTGCCGAAGGACAGGCGTGCTTCGTGATCTGACTTGCCGCAGTTGTCTGAGCGGAGAGAACGAAGTGAACGCAGCGAGTTCTGCGGCAGGCCGGTTGCGCGAGCATCGCAGGGGAGTCGGCGCGAAGCGCCGACCGCCACAGTGAAGCGCCGCCGCACAGCCCGCAGGCACCTTTGCCGCCCCCAACCTCAAAAACCGCGGACCCCGCTACCCCTCCTCATCCCCCACATCCACCCCCTCCGGCCGCGCATGCAGCTCGATCATCTGCCGCAGCGTGTTCTTCAGCTCCTCCGCCCGCGCCAGCCCGAAGGGTTCGAGCACCCGCAGTTCGTGCTCGCGCGCCAGCTCCATCAGGTGCTCCACCTTCTTCGTGCCTTCGCGCGTGATGCGCACCAGCGTGATGCGCCGGTCACTCTCATGGGGCAGGCGCTCCACGTGGCCGCGTTCCTCCATGCGGTCGAGCAGGCGCGTCACCGTGGGCTGCTTGGTCACCGTCACCTGCGCCAGCTGCCCGATGCTGACCGGCACGCCGCCGGCCAGCGAAGCCATCACCCGCCACTCGGAGACCGAAAAGCCGTGCTGGCGCGCCACCACGTGGAATTCCGACGAGATGAGCTGGCTGGCCTGCGCCAGCAGCGCCGGCAGGTAGTCGTCGACGAAACGGCGCGGTTCAGGCTTGCGCGATGCCATGGGTACTCCCCGGAAAAGACATGGGCATGCAGATTGCTTGTCTAGGGTTATTCATGATTGTGGATAGATTCATTTCTAAACAGTATAGGGGCCTGGCTCCCCCCACGATGTGCGTGATGACCCGAAGAAAGAAACCCCATGGCTGAGCGGTCGTTTGTCGAAGAAGTCAAGAAGCTGCGGCTGTCCGCAGGCGAAGTATTCCGTGGCGAAGGCATTCTGGCGGTCACGAAGGCGCTGCTGGAATCGGGGGTCTCCTACGTGGCGGGCTACCAGGGCGCGCCGATCTCGCACCTGATGGACGTGCTGGCCGACGCGCAGGACATTCTGGCCGAGCACGGCATCCGCTTCGAGAACAGCGCCAGCGAGGCCACCGCCGCCGCCACCCTGGCCGCCTCGGTCAACTACCCGCTGCGCGGCGCCGTGACCTTCAAGGCCACGGTGGGCACCAACGTGGCCTCGGACGCGCTGGCCAACCTGGCCTCCGGCGGCGTCACCGGCGGCGCGCTGGTGATCGTGGGCGAGGACTACGGCGAGGGCTCCTCCATCATGCAGGAGCGCAGCCACGCCTTCGCGATGAAGTCGCAGATCTGGCTGCTCGATCCGCGGCCCAACCTGCCGAGCATCGTCGCGGCCGTCAAGCAGGGCTTCGCACTCTCGGAGGCCAGCCGCACGCCGGTGATGCTGCAGCTGCGCATCCGCGCCTGCCACGTGCACGGCCACTTCGTCGCCGACGACAACCGCCGGCCGGCCTTCACGATCAAGGAGGCGCTGGAGCAGCCGCAGCGCGACGTCAGCCGCATCGTGCTGCCGCCGGCGAGCTTCGTGCACGAGCAGGAGAAGGTGAAGGACCGCTGGCCCGCGGCGGTGCGCTTCATCGAGGAGAACCGGCTCAACGAGTTCTTCGCCGAGGACGCCGACGACATCGGCATCATCGTGCAGGGCGGCAGCTACAACACGCTGCTGCGCGCGCTCGAGCGGCTGGGCCTTGCGGATGTCTATGGCAACACGAAGGTGCCGCTGTACGTGATGAACGTCGCCTATCCGCTCATCGACAGCGAGGTGCTGCGCTTCTGCGAAGGCAAGCGCGCGGTCATGGTGGTGGAAGAGGGGCAGCCCAATTTCGTCGAGCAGAACCTGGCCACCATCCTTCGCCAGGCGGGTTCGAGCACGGCGCTGCACGGCAAGGACCTGCTGCCGGTCGCCGGCGAATACACCGCGGCCGTGCTGCTGAAAGGGGCGCGCAGCTTCGGCGAGCGCTATGGGCGCGTGCAGCCGCTGCCGGTGCCCGCGCCGGTGCGCAAGGTGATCCCGCTGGTCGAGGTCGCCGAGATCGGCGTCGATGCCGCGCCCGAGCCGGTGCTGTCGCTGGACGAGAGCGTGCACGCGCGCCCGCCGGGCTTTTGCACCGGCTGCCCGGAGCGGCCGATCTTCAGCGCGATGAAGCTGGTCGAGCGCGAGCTGGGCGTCCACCACGTGAGCGCCGACATCGGCTGCCACCTGTTCTCCATCCTGCCGCCCTTCAACCTGGGCAACACCACCATGGGCTACGGCCTGGGCGCGGCCGGCGCGGCGGCGCTGAACGTGCCGGCGGGCAAGCGCGCGATCTCGGTGATGGGCGACGGCGGCTTCTGGCACAACGGCCTGACCAGCGGCATCGCCAACGCGGTGTTCAACCGCAGCGACAACCTCACCGTGGTGGTGGACAACAACTACACCTCGGCCACCGGCGGGCAGGACATCCTGTCGTCCAGCGCCGCCAACCCCACGCGCAGCACCGGCCACGAGATCGAGCAGGCGGTGCGCGGCGTGGGCGTGAAGTGGGTGCGCAAGCTCACCCGCACCTACGACGTGGCGGCCATGCGCGACACCCTCAAGGAGGCGCTGACCACGCCCGAGAAGGGCCCCAAGGTGGTGATCGCGCAATCCGAGTGCATGCTCAACCGCCAGCGCCGCGAGAAGCCGCTGGTGCGCAAGGCGGTGGCCGAGGGCAAGCGCGTGGTGCGCGAGAAGTTCGGCGTCGATTCGGACACCTGCACCGGCGACCATTCCTGCATCCGCCTGTCGGGCTGCCCCTCGCTGTCGATCAAGCCCAACCCCGACCCGCTGCGCAGCGACCCGGTGGCCACCGTGCTGGAAAGCTGCGTGGGCTGCGGCCACTGCGGCGACGTTTCGCAAGCGGCGGTGCTGTGCCCCTCCTTCTACCGCGCGCGCGTCGTCAGCAACCCCAGCCGATGGGACCGTCTGCGCGAGCGTTTCCGCAGCGCCGTCATCGGCCGCATGCAGCGCGCCGAGGCGAAGCGCCGCGCGCGCTATGCCTTCTGAGAGCCGCCGGATGCCTGCCCAACCCATCAAGATCGCGATCCTCGCCATGGGCGGCGAGGGTGGCGGCGTGCTGGCCGACTGGATCGTCGACCTCGGCGAGCACCACGGCTACGTGGCGCAGACCACCTCGGTGCCTGGCGTCGCGCAGCGCACCGGCGCCACCATCTACTACGTGGAGCTGTACCCGCAGGCGCAGGCCGAGGCCGACGGCGGCCAGCCGGTGCTGGCGCTGATGCCGCTGCCCGGCGACGTGGACGTGGTGCTGGCCTCCGAACTGATGGAAGCCGGCCGCGCGGTGCAGCGCGGCCTGGTGACCGCCGACCGCACCACGCTGATCGCCTCCACCCACCGCGTCTATTCCATCGCCGAGAAGAGCGCGATGGGCGACGGGCGCGTGGACAGCGCGCAACTGCTCGCGCATGCCGAGGCCGCGGCGCGGCGCTTCATCCGCTTCGACATGGCCCAGGCCGCCGAGCGCGCCGGCAGCGTGATCAGCGCGGTGCTGTTCGGCGCGCTGGCCGGCAGCGGCGTGCTGCCTTTCCCGCGCGCGCAGTTCGAGTCCACCATCGAGCGCGGCGGCGTCGGCGTCAAGCCCAGCCTGAAGGCCTTCGGCGCCGCCTTCGCGCGCGCGCAGGGCGAGGCGGCGGAGCCCGAGGCGCCGCCCGCCGACGCGCCGCCGCCCCGGCCGCAGCATCCCGCTGTGCGCGCGCTGGTCGAGCGGGTGCAGCGCGGCTTTCCCGCCGACACGCAGCCGCTGCTGCTCGAGGGCGTGCGCCGCCTGATCGACTACCAGGACATCGACTACGCCGGCCTGTACCTCGACCGCATGGCCGCCGTGTGCGCGCTGCCCGCCGCCGACGGCGGCCGGCTGGCGCGCGAGACCGCGAGCCACCTGGCGCTGTGGATGTCCTACGAGGACACCGCCCGTGTCGCCCAGCTCAAGACCCGCGCCACCCGCTTCGAGCGCGTGCGCGCCGAATCGCAGGCGAAGCCGGAGCAGGTGGTGGAGATCCACGAGTTCATGCACCCGCGCCTGCAGGAGATCTGCGAGACCCTGCCGGCGGGCCTGGGCCGCTGGCTGATGGATTCCGGCGCGCCGCGCCGGCTGGTCGAGCGCCTCACGCGCAAGGGCCGGGTGATGCACACCAGTTCGCTGAGCGGCTACCTGATGCTGCGCACCGTGGCCTGGGCTGGCCGCTGGCGCCGCGCCACGCTGCGCTACGAAGAGGAGAACCGGCGCATCGAGGCCTGGCTGCAGGCCATCGCCGACACCGCCGCGCGCCACCCGGAACTGGCGGTGGAAGTGGCGCAGTGCCAGCGCCTGGTCAAGGGCTACAGCGACACCCACGAGCGCGGCCTGCGCAACTACGACGCCGTGATGGACGCGGTGCGCCGCGCCGGCGCCACGCTGGCGCCCGCCACCCTGCGCGAATGGCGCGATGCCGCGCTGGCCGACGAGCACGGCCACAAGCTGCGCGCCGCGCTGGCGCGCCGCGCGGTGGCCTGAAGGGAGCGAAGACGCGATGTCCGAACCGATCACCCCCCTGTCGCTGCGCGTCGCCGAGGCGCATGCGCTCAACCCGCTGATCCGCCTGTTCAGGCTGCGCGCCGACGACGGCGGCGTGCTGCCGGCCTACAGCGCCGGCGCCCACGTGCGGGTGCGCGTCACGCTGCCCGACGGCGGCAGCGACTGGCGCCACTACTCGCTGGTGGACCTGTCCGGCGATCCCGCCGCCGCGCAGGCGCCGCGCGAATACACCATCGCCGTGCGCCGCGAGGACGAGGGCCGCGGTGGCTCGCGCTTCATGCACGAGCGGCTGCAGCCGGGCGAGCTGATCGCGGTCGAGCCGCCGAAGAACGACTTCCCGCTGCACGAGGGTCCGCAGGGCGCCGTGCTGGTGGCCGGCGGCATCGGCGTCACGCCGCTGGCGAGCATGGCCGCATGCCGCCGCGCCGCAGGCCGTGCGGTGCGCATGCACTACGCCGGCCGCAGCCGCGCGCTCATGGCCTTCCTGCCCGAGCTGCAGGCGCTGCTGGGCGACGACCTCGCGGTGCACGCCGACGACGAGCGCGGCGCGCCGCTGGACATCGCCGCGCTGCTGGACGGCTGCGCGGCCGACGACCGGCTGTACGTCTGCGGCCCCAAGGTCATGCTCGACGCCGTGCTGGCCGCCACCCAGGCGCGCGGCTGGCCGCACGAGCGGGTGCACTTCGAGCTGTTCACCACGCCGGCGGTGGAGGAGGGCGATGCGCCCTTCGAGGTGGAGCTGGCCCAGTCCGGCCAATGCTTCACGGTGCCGGCCGACCAGACCATCCTCGACTGCCTGATCGAGCACGGCTGCGACCCGATCTACGACTGCAAGCGCGGCGAATGCGGCGTGTGTGCCACGCCGGTGGTCTCGGGCGAGATCGACCACCGCGACTACGTGCTCATGCAGCGCGAGAAGGACGCCGGCAACGTCATCCAGATCTGCATCTCGCGCGCCAGGGGGCGCCTGGTGCTGGACATGTGAAGGAGGCCCACGACATGAATCGCTACACAGGCAAGCCCGAGGCGGTGCGCGCGCTGGTGCAGCCCGACCGGGTGCACCGCGACCTGTACATCAGCCAGGAACTGTTCGAGCTGGAGCAGGAACACTTCTTCGCCAACACCTGGAACTACGTCGGCCACGACAGCCAGGTGCCCAAGCCCGGCGACTACATCACCAACGAGATCGCGGGCCGGCCGCTGATCGTGGTGCGCCACACCGACGGCTCGGTGCGCGTGCTGATGAACCGCTGCGCCCACAAGGGCTCGCGCCTGGTCAGCGCCGACTGCGGCAGCACCGGCAAGTTCTTCCGCTGCCCTTACCACGCCTGGACCTTCAAGACCGACGGCGCGCTGCTGTCCATTCCCCTGAAGAACGGCTACGAGGGCACGGCCCTGCACGAATGCGAGGCCTCGAAGGGCCTGACGGCGCTGCGGCACGTGCGCGTGTACCGCGGCTTCATCTTCGTGAAGATCAACGACGCGGGGCCGGACTTCGACGAGTACTTCGGCGATTCGCTGTCCTCCATCGACAACATGGCCGACCGCTCGCCCGAGGGCGAGCTGGAGATCGCCGGCGGCGTTCTCCGCTTCACGCACCAGTGCAACTGGAAGATGTTCGTGGAGAACCTCAACGACACCATGCACCCGATGGTGGCGCACGAGTCCTCGGCCGGCACTGCCAAGACCATGTGGTCCGGCCAGCCGGCCGACGCGCCCAAGCCGATGGCGATCGAGCAGTTCGTGCCCTTCATGTCCGACTACAAGTTCTTCGAGGACATGGGCGTGCGCGTGTACGACAACGGCCACAGCTTCTCGGGCGTGAACTTCAGCATCCACAGCAAGTACTCCACCATCCCCGAGTACGACGCGGCGATGAAGGCCGCCTACGGCGAGGAACGCGCGGCGCAGATCCTGGGCATGGCGCGCCACAACACCGTGTACTTCCCCAACCTCACGATCAAGGGCGCGATCCAGGCAATCCGCGTGGCCAGGCCCATCTCGGCCGACCGCACGCTGATCGAGAGCTGGACCTTCCGCCTCAAGGGCGCGCCGCCGGAGCTGCTGCAGCGCACCACCATGTACAGCCGGCTCATCAACTCGCCCTTCTCGGTGGTGGGCCACGACGACCTGCAGGCCTACCGCGGCATCCAGGCCGGGCTGCACGCCAGCGGCAACGAATGGGTCAGCCTGCACCGCAACTTCGACCCGGCCGAGATTGGCCAGAAGGAGCTGACCACCATCGGCACCAGCGAGGTGTCGATGCGCAACCAGTACCGCGCCTGGCTGCGCTACATGACCGAAACCATGCAAGAGGAGGGCGCGCGATGAGCACCGCCACCGTGAGCCGCCAGGACCTGATCGACTTCGTCGTGCGCGAGGCGCGCCTGCTCGACGAGAAGCGCTTCGAGGAATGGAACGCGCTGTTCACCGACGACGCCTACTACTGGGTGCCGCTGGTGCCGAACCAGGAGGACGGCATCAACCACACCTCCCACATGTACGAGGACAAGCTGCTGCGCACCCTGCGCATCGAGCGCCTGAAGAGCCCGCGCGCCTTCTCGCAGCAGCCGCCCAGCCGCTGCCACCACCTGCTGCAGACGCCCACCGTGGAACGCTTCGAGCCCGAGGCGAACCGCTTCGAGGTGCGCAGCGAGTTCCACTACACCGAGTCGCAGGGCGACGAGCTGCAGTTCTACGTCGGCACCTGCATCCACCACCTGCGGGTGGAAGAGGGCGCGCTGCGCATGGTGCTCAAGCGCGTGAACCTGCTCAACCCCGACGCCGCGCTGCCCGCCGTGCAGCTGTTCATCTGAGGGCGCGATGCACACCGTCCACGACGCCTTCGCCGCCAGCGCCGCGCGCACGCCGCAGGCCGACTTCCTGTTCACCGATGCGGTGACGGCGCAGGTCTACGGCATCGCGCCCGGCGCGGTGCGCTGGTCGGAGGCGGCGGCCGAAGTCGAGCGCCTGCGCCTCGCCTACGCGGCGGCCGGCTACGGCCACGGCCACCGCGTCGGGCTGCTGCTGGAGAACCGGCCGGCCTTCCTCTACCACTGGTTCGCGCTCAACGCGCTGGGCGCCAGCGTGGTGCCGGTCAACGCCGAGATGCGCGCGGCCGAGCTGGCCTACCTGATCGGCCACAGCGGGATCTGCCTGGCGGTGACCCTGCCGCAGCGCGCCGACGACCTGGCCGCGGCGGCGCAGAAAGAGGGTTGCACGCTGCGCATCGCCGGGTCGCAGGACACGGACTTTCCACCGGCACCCGAAGCGCCGCCGCACGCCGGCGAGCCGGTGGGCGCGGGCACCGAGTGCGCCCTGCTCTACACCTCCGGCACCACCGGCCGGCCCAAGGGCTGCATGCTGGACAACGCCTACTTCCTGCGCGCCGGCCAGTGGTACGCGGGGCTGGACGGCGTGTGCGAGGTGCGGCCCGACCGCGAGCGCATCATGACGCCGCTGCCGCTGAACCACGTCAACGCGATGGCCTTCTCGACCATGGTGGTGCTGGTGGCCGGCGGCTGCCTGGTGCAGCTCGACCGCTTCCATCCGAAGAGCTGGCTGCAAAGCGCGCGCGAGAGCGGCGCCACCATCGTCCACTACCTGGGCGTGATGCCCGCCATGCTGCTCGCGGCCGCACCCTCGGCGGCCGACCGCGAGCATGCGATCCGCTGGGGCTTCGGCGCCGGCGTGGACCGCAAGAACCACGCGCCCTTCGAGGAACGCTTCGGCTTCCCGCTGGTGGAGGCCTGGGCCATGACCGAGACCGGCGCCGCCGCCTGCATCATGGCCAACCGCGAACCGCGCGAGGTGGGCACGAGCTGCTTCGGCCGGCCCGAGGATTTCGTCGAAGTGCGCCTGGTGGACGACGAGGGCCGCGAGGTGCCCGACGGCACGCCCGGCGAGCTGCTGGTGCGCTCCAGTGGAGACGATCCGCGGCGCCACTTCTTCCGCGGCTACCTCAAGGACGCCGCCGCCACGCAGGAGGCCTGGGCCGGCGGCTGGTTCCACACCGGCGACATGGTGCGCCGCGATGCGCAGGGCAGCCTGTACTTCGTGGACCGCAAGAAGAACGTGATCCGCCGCAGCGGCGAGAACATCTCCGCCGTGGAAGTGGAGAGCGTGCTCAACCAGCACCCGGCGGTGAAGGCCTCGGCCGTGGCCGCCACGCCCGACGCGGTGCGCGGCGACGAGGTGCTGGCCTGCATCGTCACCCACGCGCCCATCGATGCCGCATCGCAGCCCGCGCTGGCGGCCGGCATCGTCGCCCATGCGCTGGCGCAGCTTGCCTACTACAAGGCGCCGGGCTACATCGCCTTCGTGGACGCGCTGCCGCTCACGTCGTCGCAGAAGATCCAGCGCGGCGAGTTGCGCGCGCTGGCGCAGCAGTTGCCGGGGCAGCCGGGCTGCATCGACACCCGCGATCTCAAGAAGAGGCTAGGCTGATGGCACGCCGGCTCTCCTACGAAGGCGTCGCGGTGGCCGTGCCGGTCACCGTGCCCTACCAGCGCTATTCCACGCACGGCGCGCACTGGTTCCTGGGCCAGGCGCTGCAGGCGCTGGTGCAGGCCGGCGGCGTCCCCAAGGACGAGATCGACGGGCTGTGCCTGAGCAGCTTCTCGCTCGCGCCCGACACCGCCGTCGGCGTGACCCAGCACATGGGCCTGTCACCGCGCTGGCTGGACCACGTGCCCACCGGCGGCGCCTCGGGCGTGATGTGCCTGCGCCGCGCCGCGCGCGCGGTGCAGGCGGGCGACGCCGAGGTGGTGGCCTGCGTGGCCGCCGACACCAACCACGTCGATTCCTTCCGCCAGACGCTGGGCAGCTTCAGCAACTTCGCGCGCGACGCCACCTACCCCTACGGGTCGGGCGGGCCCAATTCCATCTTCGCGATGATCACCGCGAACTACATGCGCAGCTTCGGCGCGAAGCGCGAAGACTTCGGCCGCATCGCGGTGGCCCAGCGCGCCAACGCGCTGAAGAACCCGCACGCGATGTTCAAGAAGCCGCTCACGCTGGACGAATACATGGCCGCGCGCGTGATCGCCGAGCCGCTGCACCTGTTCGACTGCGTGATGCCCTGTGCCGGCGCCGAGGCCTTCCTGGTGATGAGCGAGGCGCGGGCGCGCGGCCTGGGCCTGGACTACGCAGTGATCCGCGGCGCCATCGAGCGCCACAACGCCTATGCCGAGGATCCGGTGATGGTGCGCGGCGGCTGGCGCATGGACCGCGACGACCTGTACGCGCAGGCCGGCGCCCAGCCCTCGGACATCGACTTCATCCAGACCTACGACGACTACCCGGTGATCGTGATGATGCATTTCGAGGACCTGGGCTTCTGCGAGAAGGGCGAGGGCCCGGCCTTCGTGCAGTCGCACACGCTCACCAGCGACGGCAGCTTTCCCAACAACACCAGCGGCGGCCAGCTCTCGGCCGGGCAGGCCGGCGCGGCCGGCGGCTTCCTGGGCATGACGGAGGCGATCCGCCAGCTCACCGGCACCGCCGATGCCCGCGCCGTGCCCGATGCGCAGCTCGGCCTGGTCGCCGGCTTCGGCATGGTCACCTACGACCGCTGCCTGTGCACCGGCGCCGTGATCCTCGGGAGACCAGAATGAACCCCCACGTTTGCCGCTGCGCGGCTGCACTGCCCCCCGAGGGGGCCGCGCGCCTGCCTTGGGGCGGCCCGGCGGAGGCGCCATGACCATGCCCCTGATGCCCCCCAAGCGCAAGAACCCCGTCCTGCGCACCCGGCAGATGAACCTGCCGCCCTGGGCGCGCGGCCGGGTGGCGCTGGGGATCACCGCCGCCGCCGCCGAGGGCCGCTTCGCGCTGCAGACCTGCGCCGACTGCGGCGCGGTGCAGTACCCGCCGCGCGAGGCCTGCCACCGATGCCTGTCGCCGCGCCTGCCCTGGCGCACCCAGGGCGGCGAGGGCGAGCTGCTCGGCAGCACCACGCTGCACCACAGCAACGACCTGTTCTTCCGCGAGCGCCTGCCCTGGCGCCTGGGCCTGGTGCGGCTGGACGCCGGCCCGACCCTCATGGTCCACCTGCACGGCGAGGTGGGCGAGGCCCCGGCGCGCGTGCGCGTGGGCGCACGCCTGGACCGCGCCGGGCAGGCGGTGCTGATCGGATTTCCAAACGAAGGGAGCCCCCACATGGCCGACGACACGATGCTGCGCGAGATGACCAGCGACCCCAGGTTCCGCAAGGTGCTGGTGACCGACGGCAAGACCGCGGTCGGCCAGGCGATCGTGCGCGCGCTGGTGAAGGCCGGCGCCGACATCGTGTGGGTCGGCCATGCCGAGCCGTGGAAGAAGTTCGGCGGGCTGGACGACATCACGGCGTTGCCGCAGGTCACGCTGGTGCCGCTGGACCTGACCGACGGCCGCTCCGTGACCGAGCTGGCCGGCGCCATCGGCGGCAAGGTCGACATCGTGATCAACAACGCCGAGGTGCACCGCAGCTTCGGCATCGGCGCGCGGCGCGGCACCGACGTGGCGCGCGCCGAGATGGACATCAACTACTTCGGCCTGCTGCGCCTGGCGCAGGAATTCGGCCCGGCGCTCAAGGGCCGCTCGGCCGATGGCACGGCGCATGCCACGGCCTGGGTCAACCTGCTGTCGGTCTACGCGCTGGCCAACTTCCCGCCGCACGGCACCTTCAGCGCCTCGAAGGCGGCGGCGTACTCGCTCGCGCAGTGCCTGCGCGCCGAGATGCGGCCGGCCGGCATCCGCGTCGTCAACTGCTTCCCCGGCCCGATCGACGACGAGTGGAACCAGCACATGCCGCCGCCCAAGCTGGCGCCCGAGGCGCTGGCCAACGCGATCGTCAAGGCGCTGCGCGACGGCGTCGAGGACGTGTACCCCGGCGACGTGGCGCAGGAATGGCTGGAGCGCTGGCGCGACGACCCCAAGGTGCTCGAACGCGAACTCGCGGCCGGCGGCCACTGAGCGTCCAAGGAATCCATCATGACGAACACCGCTTCCACGATGCCCGTCGCCGAGCTGCTCGGCGGCCTGGTGAATGCCCTGGGCAACGGCCGCATCCGCGTGGTCGACCTCACGCAGACGCTCACGCCCGACTTTCCGCAGATCGCGCTGCCGCCCGAGATGGGGCAGTGCTGGCCCTTCCGCATCGAGGAGGTGTCGAAGTACGACGAGCGCGGCCCCGGCTGGTACTGGAACAACTTCTCCTGCGGCGAGCACACCGGCACGCACTTCGACGCGCCCATCCACTGGATCTCCGGGCGCGACCTGCCGAACAATTCGGTGGACACCATTCCGGTGCAGCACTTCGTGGCCGCCGCCTGCGTGATCGACTGCTCCGCGCAGGCCAAGGCCGACCCCGACTACCTGCTGACGGTGGAGGACATCGAGCGCTTCGAGGCCGTGCACGGCCGCATCCCGCAGGGCGCCTGGGTGCTGATGCGCACCGACTGGTCCAAGCGCCAGGACCCCGAGGCCTACCAGAACTTCGACGAGACCGGCCAGCACACGCCGGGGCCCAGCGCCGAGGCGGTGCGCTTCCTGGTCGAGCAGCGCGACGTGCTGGGCTTCGGCTCCGAGGCCATCGGCACCGATGCCGGGCAGGGCTACCACCTGCGCCCGCCCTATCCCTGCCACTACTTCATGCACGGCGCCGGGCGCTACGGGCTGCAGTGCCTGAGCAACCTGGACCTGCTGCCGCCCACGGGCAGCGTGCTGATCTGCCCGCCGCTGAAGATCAGCCAGGGCAGCGGCAGTCCCTTGCGCGTGCTGGCGCTGGTGGAGAGCCGGGCATGAGCGCGCAGAACAACAAGGTCGCGGTCGTCACCGGCGGCAGCGCCGGCATCGGCAAGGCGATCTGCGAAGACCTGCTGGGCCAGGGCTATGAGGTGGTGTCGCTGGCGCGCCGCCGCTGCGAGATCGACCACCCGAAGCTGCACAGCCTCGAGGTGGACCTGGCGGACCGCGCGGCCACCGCGCAGGCGGCGCAGCAGGTGGCGCGGCGCTTCGAGCCGACCACCGTGGTGCACAACGCCGGCGTGATCCGCGCCGCGCTGCTGCCCGAGGTGAAGCTGGAAGACCTGGATGCGCTGGTCGAGCTGCACCTGGGTTGCGCGGTGCAGCTCGTGCAGGCGGCGCTGCCGGCGATGCGCGCGCGGCGCTTCGGCCGCGTGGTGCTGCTGTCCTCGCGCGCCGCGCTGGGCTTGCAGACACGCACCAGCTACTCGGCCACCAAGGCCGGCATGCTGGGCATGGCGCGCACCTGGGCGCTGGAGCTCGCGTCCGAGGGCATCACCGTCAACGTGGTGGCGCCGGGGCCGATCCGCACCGACATGTTCTACGACGTGGTGGAGGCGGGCAGCGACAAGGAACGCGCGCTCGCCGCCTCGGTGCCGGTGCGCCGCCTGGGCGAGGCGGCCGACGTGGCGCGCGCGGTGCGCTTCTTCGCCGATGCCGGCAGCGGCTTCGTCACCGGGCAGGTGCTGTATGTGTGCGGCGGCACCAGCGTGGGCAGCCTTGCGCTGTAGCGGTGCATGGCCGCAGCGAAACGCACCTCGGAAGTTCGGGAAATTCAGTAGGCCGCGCCCTTGCCGTCCAGGTTCCTATTCACTAGTATTTATTCATAACTAAACAATTGATAAATCATGCGGTTGACCGGCGCGCACAGGCGGCCTCCGCGTTCTTCGGTCCCCCTCGATCCTTTGGAAGGAACGCCATGAAAGTCTTGAACCGAATCCGCGCCGTGGCCGGCATCGCCGTGGGCTTCAGTGCCTGGGTGGCGTCCGGCGCCCTGGCCGCCGACCTCAAGGTCGGCTTCATCACCTCGCTGTCGGGGCCGGTGTCCTCGCTGGGCATTCCGTACGGCAAGGGCATCCAGGCCGCGGTGGCCTACAAGAGCGAGGTCGACGGCCGCAAGGTGCAGCTGATCCAGCTCGACGATGCCTCCGACCCGTCCACCGCGGCGCGCAACGCGCGCAAGCTGATCGACGAGGACAAGGTCGACGTGATCATCGGCACCGCGGGCTCGCCGGGCGCGCTGGCGATCGCCGCCGTGGCGCGCGAGACGAAGACGCCGCTGATCTCCATCGCCAACGCCAACCTGCCGGGCGAGGAGGGCGCGTGGATGGTCACGCTGCCGCAGCCGGCGCCGCTGATGGTCAGCGCGGTGGTCGAGCGCATGAAGTCATCCGGCGTGAAGACGGTGGGCTACATCGGCTTCTCCGACGCCTGGGGCGACCTGGTGTACGACGCGCTGCAGAAGAGCGCCGGCCCGGCGGGCATCAAGGTGGTGTCCAACGAGCGCTATGCGCGCGCCGATTCGTCGGTGACCGGGCAGGTGCTCAAGATCGTGGCGCTGCGGCCCGACGCGGTGATCACCGGCACATCCGGCACGCCCGGCGCGCTGCCGTACCTCGCGCTGGCCGAGCGCGGCTACAAGGGGCAGATCTACGGCATGCACGCGCTGATCAACCCCGACTTCGTGCGCGTCGGCGGCAACGCGGTGGACGGCCTGCTGGCGCCCACCGGCCCGGTGGTGGTGGCCGAGCAGCTGCCGGCCGACAACCCGATCCGCAAGGTGGCGCTGGACTTCCGCACGGCCTACCAGAAGGCCAACGGTGCCGCGCCGACCGATGCCTTCTCGGCCTATTCCTTCGATGCCTGGCTGCTGTTCGCCGATGCGGCGCAGCGCGCCATGGCCAAGGCCGAGCCCGGCACGCCGCAGTTCCGCGTCGCGCTGCGCGATGCGATCGTCAGCACCAAGGAGCTGGTGGGCACGCACAGCGTCTACAACTTCAAGCCCGATGACCGCTACGGTTCGGACGAGCGCTCCCGAGTAGTGGTGAAGCTCGAAAAGGGCCAATGGAAGCTGGTGCCCTGACATGAAGCGCCCACTCTTGCGTCTTCTCGCCATCGCCGCGGCCTCGCTGGCCGCCGCGCAGGCCTGGTCGGCCGACCTCAAGGTCGGCGTCATCAGCTCGCTCTCCGGCCCGGTCTCGGCGCTGGGCATTCCCTACGAGAAGGGCATCCGCGCCGCGCAGGCGCACCAGGCCACCATCGCCGGGCGCAAGGTGCAGGTGATCGTGCTCGACGACGCCTCCGACCCGACCACCGCCGGGCGCAACGCGCGCAAGCTGGTCAACGAGGACAAGGTCGACGTGCTGATCGGCACCTCCGGCGTGCCCGGCGCGATGGCGATCGCGGCGGTGGCGCGCGAGCTGCAGACGCCGCTGATCTCGCCCACGCCGGTCACCATCCCCGGCCCCGAGGGCGCCTGGACGGTGACCGTGTCGCAGCCCTTCGAGCTGATGGTGGCCGCGGTGGTCGAGCGCATGAAGACCTCCGGCGTGAAGACGGTGGCCTTCGTCGGCTTTTCCGACGCGCTGGGCGACCTGGCCTACGACTGCCTCGTGAAGAGCGCGGCCGAGGCGGGCATCCAGGTGGTGGGCAACGAGCGCTATGCGCGCAGCGATGCGTCGGTGGCGGGGCAGGTGCTCAAGATCCTGTCGAAGCGCCCCGACGCGGTGTTCGCCGGCAACTCCGGCACGCCCGGCGCGCTGCCCTACCTGGCGCTGGCCGAGCGCGGCTACAAGGGGCAGATCTACGGCACGCACGGCCTGATCAACACCGACTTCGTGCGCGTGGGCGGCAAGTCCATCGAGGGCCTGCAGGTGCCCAGCGGCCCGGTGCTGGTGGCCGACCAGCTGCCGGCGGACAACCCGATCCGCAAGGTGTCGCTGGACTTCCGCAATGCCTACCAGAAGGTGCACGGCGCGCTGCCGCAGGATGCCTTCTCCGCCTACACCTACGACGCCTGGCTGCTGCTGGCCGACGCCGCCGCGCGCACCCAGGGCGAGCCCGGCACGCCGCAGTACCGCACGGCGCTGCGCGACGCGATCGTGCAGACGAAGGAGCTGGTGGGCACGCACGGCGTGTACGGCTTCAAGCCCGATGCGCGCTACGGCTCCGACCGGCGCGGCGTCGTCATGGTGAAGATCGATCAGGGCCAGTGGAAGCTGGCTCCCTAGCATGAAGCCCACCCCCAGCCTCGCCCACTGCGTGTGGCTCGGACACCCCCTCGAGGGTGCAACCCCGGCGGCCCGGCAAAGCCGGCTCCGCGGGGTTACCCGAACGGGCCTCGCTGCGCGGGTCAGCGGGTGGCATGGGCCATGCGAAACATGAAGAGCCACTGAACGGGATTCCTCATGACCAGCTACCGCCATCATCCGGAGCGCGTGCGCGCCCTGGTGCAGGACGACCGCGTCCACCGCGACCTGTACCTCAGCGAGGAGCTGTTCGCGCTGGAGCAGGAACACCTGTTCGCGCGCACCTGGCTGTTCCTCGGCCATCTGAGCCAGGTGCCGGAAGTTGGCGACTATCTCGCGCAGGAGGTCGCGGGGCGGCCGCTCCTGATGGTGCGGCAGGCCGACGGCGGCGTGCGCGTGCTCTACAACCGCTGCGCGCACAAGGGCACGCCGCTGGTGACCGACCCGCGCGGCAACGTGGGCCGCTTCCTGCGCTGCCCCTACCACGCCTGGACCTACCGGCTGGACGGCGCGCCGCTGGCGATGCCGCTCAAGCAGGGCTACGACGGCACGCGGCTGCATGACTGCGAGGCCGGCCGCGGCCTGTCGCCGGTGGGCGCGATGGCGGTGCACCGCGACTTCGTGTTCGTGCGCCTGAGTGCCGAGGGCATCGGCTTCGAGGAATGCTTCGGCGAGGCGCTGGGCGCGATCGACGACATGGCGGACCGTTCGCCCACCGGCCGCCTGACGGTCGCCGGCGGCGTGCTGCGCAACGTGGTGCGCTGCAACTGGAAGATGTACCTGGAGAACATCAACGACACGGTGCATCCCATGTCCACGCACGAGTCCGCCACGCAGGCGGCGCGCAGCGTGTGGCAGGGCCAGCCGGAGGACGCGCCCAAGCCGATGGCGATGGAGCAGATCCTGCCCTTCGGTGCCGGCTACGACTTCTTCGAGCGCATGGGCGGGCGCGTGTACGCCCATGGCCACAGCGTGCTGGGGGTGAACTTCAGCATCCATTCCGGCTACGCCGCGCTGCCCGCGTACGAAGCCGCGCTGCGCGAGGCGCACGGCGACATGCGTGCCGAGCACATTCTGTCGCACGCGCCGCAGAACGCGGTGCTCTATCCCAGCCTGTCGGTCAAGGGCTCGCCGTTGGCGATCCGCGTCATCCGCCCGCTGGCGGTGGACCGCACGCTGGTGGAGGCCTGGAGCTTCCGCGCCGAGGGCGCCCCCGACCTGCTGTTCGAGCGCGCGCTGAACTACAACCGCCTGGTCTTCTCGCCCATGTCGGTGGTGGCGCACGACGACGTGCACCTGTTCCAGAGCATCCAGCGCGGCCTGCGGGCCGAGGGCAACGAGTGGGTGAGCCTGCACCGCGGCTTCGAGGCCGGCGAGGCCGCGCAGCCCACGCGCACCGTCGGCGGCACCAACGAGCTGCTGATGCGCAACCAGTTCCGCGCCTGGGCGCACTTCATGACCCATTCCATGGCGCAGGGCGTGCCGGCCGGTGCCTGAGCTTCTTTCCACCCACCTGGAGTCCACAAGATGAAGAGCCTGATGTCATCCCCGATGCGCGGCGTTCTCGCCGCGGCGCTGTCGGCTTGCGCGGCCGCGACGGCGATCGCCGCCGACCTCAAGGTCGGCCTGAGCGTGTCGCTGTCGGGTCCGAACTCCTCGCTCGGCGTGCCCTATGCGCGCGGCATGCAGGCCGCGCAGGCCTACAAGGGCGAGATCAACGGGCGCAAGATCCAGCTCATCGTGCTGGACGACGGCTCCGACCCCACGGCCGCCGGCCGCAACGCCCGCAAGCTGGTCGAGGAGGACAAGGTGGACGTGCTGATGGGCACCTCCGGCGTGCCCGCCGCGATCGCCATGGCGCAGGTCGGGCGCGACGCCAAGGTGCCGATGATCGGCCTCACGCCGATCATGCTCGATCCGGCCGACAACGCCTGGGTGTTCACCGTCGCGCAGCCCACGCAACTCATGGTCGACGCGGTGGTCGAGCGCATGAAGAAGGACGGCGTGAAGACCGTGGGCTACATCGGCTTCTCCGACGCCTGGGGCGACCTGGTCTACAACGCGCTGACCAAGGCGGCGCCGGCCGCCGGCATCCAGGTGCTGGGCAACGAGCGCTATGCGCGCGCCGACGCCTCGGTCACCGGCCAGGTGCTGAAGCTGCTGGCGATGCGCCCCGACGCGGTGATGACCGGCGGCGCCGGCACGCCCGGCGCGCTGCCCTTCCTGGCGCTGGCCGAGCGCGGCTTCAAGGGGCGGGTGTACGGCCAGCACGGCCTGATCAACCCCGACTACGTGCGCGTGGTCGGCGCCGCGGGGCAGGGCGCGCTGATGCCCACCGGGCCGATCATCGTCGCCGAGCAGCTGCCGGCCGAGCACCCGACGCGCAAGATCGGCCTGGACTTCCGCGCCGCCTTCCAGAAGGTGCACAACGCGCCGACCAGCGATGCCTTCTCGGCCTATTCCTTCGACGGCTGGCTGGTGTTCGCCGACGCCGCGGCGCGCGCCAAGGGCGAGCCGGGCACCGCCGCGTTCCGCGAGTCGCTGCGCGACGCCATCGCCAGCACGAAGGAGGTGGTGGGCACGCACGGCGTCTACAACTTCAGGCCCGGCAACCTCTACGGCGTGGACGAGCGCGCCCGCGTGATCGTCCGGCTCGACAACGGCCAATGGAAGCTCGCGCCTTGAACCTCGAAGTCCTCATCCCACGACGTCCACGACGCGCCATGCACGCCGATCGCCTTTCTTCGCACCAAGGGACCTGTCCATGACCTGGGACGTGGCCCTGATCCTCCTCACCGATGGCCTGGCCAACGGTGCCATCTACCTGCTGGCCGGGCTCGGCCTGGTGCTGATCTTCTCGGTCACGCGGGTGGTGTTCGTGCCCTTCGGCGACATCGCGGCCTTCGCCGCGCTCACGCTGGCGGCCTTCGAGACCGACCGCCTGCCGCCCACCATCGGCATGGTGGCGGTGCTGGCGCTGCTGGCCACGCTGACCGAAGTCGGCAGCCTGCTGCGGCGCGGCGAGGCGCGCCGCATTCCGAAGGCGGTGCTGGCCTGGGGCGTGCTGCCGCTGCTGCCCTGCGTGCTGGCCTGGCTGGTGGCGCGCCCGGGCATGCCGGCGGCGCTGCACATCGCGGTGTCGGTGCTGCTGGTGGTGCCCATCGCGCCGCTGCTGGCGCGCGTGGTGTTCCAGCCGATCGCCGATGCCTCGGTGCTGGTGCTGCTGATCGTCTCGCTGGCGCTGCACTTCCTGCTCTCGGGGCTGGGGCTGCTGTTCTTCGGGCCCGAAGGCTCGCGCACCAGCCCGCTGGCCGACGGCGTGCTGACGCTGGGCGACGGCTTCACCGTGAGCGGGCAGGTGATCCTGATGCTCGCCGCCGCGGTCGTGCTCAGCGGCCTGTTCTTCCTGGTGTTCGAGCGCACCGTGGCCGGCAAGGCGCTGCGCGCCACCGCCGTCAACCGCGTGGGCGCGCGGCTGGTCGGCATCCGGCCGGCGCGCACCGCGCTGCTGGCCTACGGCTGCGCCTCGCTGCTGGCCGGGCTGATCGGCGTGCTGATCGCGCCGGTGACCACCATGTACTACGACTCGGGCTTCATCATCGGCCTGAAGGCCTTCGTGGCCGCCATCATCGGCGGCCTGGTGAGCTACCCGATGACCGCGCTGGGCGCGCTGGCGGTGGGCGTGGTGGAGAGCTTCGCCTCCTTCTGGAGCGGCGCGCTCAAGGACGTGATCGTGTTCAGCCTGCTGATCCCGGTGCTGATGCTGCGCTCCTTCCTGAGCGTGCATTCCGAGGAAGACGAAGAGGAGGTGGACCAATGAAGCGCATCGATCCGTCCACGCTCGTCATCGCTGCCGCGGTGATCGCGCTGGCCGTGGCGCCGGCGTTCACCGGCAACTTCACCGTCTCGTTGCTCAACGACATCGGCATCGGCGCGCTGGTCGCGCTGGGGCTGGTGCTGCTCACCGGCGTGGGCGGCGCCACCTCCTTCGGGCAGGCGGCCTTCGTCGGCATCGCGGCCTACGCCAGCGCCTGGCTCACCACCGCGCAGGGCCTGTCGCCGTGGCTCGGCCTGGCGTTCGCGCTGCTGCTCACGGGCCTGTCGGCGCTGGCGATCGGCATGCTCACGCTGCGCCTGGGCGGGCACTTCCTGCCGCTGTCCACCATCGCGTGGGGGCTGTCGATCGCGATGCTGTTCGGCAACGTCGACGCGCTGGGCCGGCACACCGGGCTGTCGAACATCCCGCCGCTGCACATCGGCGGCTGGTCGCTGGCCGATCCGCGCGCGATGTACTACCTGATCTGGGCGCTGGTCGGCCTGGCGCTGCTGTTCAGCCACAACCTGCTGCGCTCGCGCCCGGGCCGCGCCATCCGCGGGCTGCGCGGCGGCGCCACCTTGCTGGCCAGCGTGGGCGCCGACGCCTACCGCGTGCGGCTCACGCTGTTCGTCACCGCGGCGCTGTTCGCCGGGCTGGCCGGCTGGCTGTACGCGCACATGAACCGCTTCGTCAGCCCCTCGCCCTTCGACGTGCGCATCAGCATCGAGTACCTGCTGATGGCCGTGGCCGGCGGGCTGGGCCACCTGTCCGGCGCGCTGGTCGGCTCCGCCCTGGTGCTGGTGCTCAAGAACAGCCTGCAGGACGTGCTGCCCATGCTCACGCAGCGCGCCGGGCAACTCGAGGCGATCGCCTTCGCGGCGCTGTTCATCGCGCTGCTGCACTTCGCGCGCAGCGGGGTCATGGGCTTCGTCGCGCGCTGGGCGCGGCGGCGCGTCCGCCCGGGCGGGCGCCGAGACGGCGACACCGTGCTCGTCGAGCCGCTGCCGCACCGCCAGCTGCCGGCGCGTGGCACGCCGATCCTGTCGGTGAAGGGCGCGGTCAAGCGCTTCGGCGGGCTGGTCGCGGTCAACGACGTGAGCTTCGACGTCCACGCCGGCGAGATCGTCGGCCTGATCGGCCCCAACGGCGCCGGCAAGTCGACCATGTTCAACCTGCTGACCTGCACCTTGCCGATGACCGCCGGGCAGGTGCGCTTCCTCGACCGCGACATCGCCGGCATGCGGCAGCGCGAGGTGGCCCGCCTGGGCCTGGCGCGCACCTTCCAGCACGTGAAGCTGCGCCCGCATATGAGCCTGCTGGACAACGTGGCGCTCGGGGCGCACTCGCGCACCCGCGCCGGCGTGCTGCGCGCCGGCCTGCGGCTGGACCGCGCCGAGGAGCGGCAGATCATGCAGGAGGCGCGCCGCCAGCTGGAGCGCATCGGCCTGGGCGACCGCGCGCACGAGCTGGCCGGCAGCCTGCCGCTGGGCACGCAGCGCATCCTGGAGATCGCCCGCGCGCTGGCCGCCGACCCGGTGCTGCTGGTGCTGGACGAGCCCGCCGCCGGCCTGCGCCGCAAGGAGAAGATGGCCCTGGGCGAGCTGCTGCGCAAGCTGCGCGATGAAGGCGTGACCATCCTCATCGTGGAGCACGACATGGACTTCGTGATGAAACTGGTGGACCGCCTGGTGGTGATGAACTTCGGCGCCAAGCTGGTCGAGGGCGTGCCCGCCGCGGTGCGCGCCGACGAGCGGGTGCAGGCGGCTTACCTCGGGAGCGTGGCATGAGCGCGATGCTGGAGATCGGCGACCTGCACGTGGCCTACGGCCAGGTCGAGGCGGTGCGCGGCATCACGCTGTCGCTGGAGGCGGGCCAGATCGTCTCGGTGATCGGCCCCAACGGCGCCGGCAAGACCACACTGCTGGCCGCCGCCATGGGGCTGCTGCCCTCGCGCGGCGTGCTGCGCTTCGAGGGCGAGGACCTGCACGCGCTGGACGTGGAGGCGCGCGTCGAGCGCGGCCTGTGCCTGGTGCCCGAGAAGCGCGAGCTGTTCGGCGAGCTCACGGTGCTGGACAACCTGCAGCTCGGCGCTTTCTCGCGCCGCCTGCGCCCCGATGCGCTGCGCCGCCGCCTGCAGTCGGTGTACGACCGCTTCCCACGCCTGGCCGAGCGCCGCGCGCAGCGCGCCGACACGCTCTCGGGCGGCGAGCGGCAGATGCTCGCGGTGGGCCGCGCGCTGATGTCCGCACCGCGCCTGCTGATGCTCGACGAGCCCAGCCTGGGCCTGGCGCCGCTGATCGTGCGCGAGATCCTGGCCATCGTGCGCACGCTGCGCGACGACGGCGTGTCGATCCTGCTGGTGGAGCAGAACGCGCGCGCCGCGCTGGAGACCTCCGACCACGGCTACGTGCTGGAGACCGGCGAGATCGCGCTGTCCGGCGCATCGCAGGCGCTGGCGGACGATCCGCGCGTGCAGGCCACCTACCTCGGCGGAGGCACGCACGATGACGGCTGAGCTGCTGCCGCCCGCGCGCCGTACCCTGCCCGAGATGCTGCGCCGGCAGGCCGAGGCCTTCGGCGACCGGCCGCTGCTCGCAGTGGGCGGTGCGCGCTGGTCGCACCGCGACGCCGCGCAGGTCGCGGCCGCGCGCGCCGGCGCGCTGGCCGCCACCGGCGTGATGCGCGGCGAGCGCGTGGCGCTGATGAGCGGCAACCGCGCCGAGTTCCTCGAGTGCTTCCTGGCCTGCGGCTGGGCCGGCGCGGTGGCGGTGCCGGTCAACACCGCCTCGATGGGGCCGCAGATCGAGTACTTCCTTGCCAACAGCCAGGCGCGGCTGCTGGTGATCGAGGCGCAGTTCCTCGATCGGCTGCACACCGCCGACCTCGGCAGGACCGCCCTGCAGGCGATCTGGGTGCTCGACGCCGCCGAGCTGCCGCCCGCACTGCAGGGCGTGCCCGTGCAGCCCTGGCCCGCCGGCGCCGAGCCCGTGCCGGCGGCCCCGGTGCAGCCCGGCGATACGCTCGCGATCCTCTACACCTCGGGCACCACCGGCCCGGCCAAGGGCGTGCTGTGCCCGCACGCGCAGTACTGCTGGTGGGGCGTCAACAGCCTGCGGGTGCTGGGCGTCGGCGCGGACGACGTGCTGTGCACCACGCTGCCGCTGTTCCACATCAACGCGCTCAACACCTACGCGCAGGCGGCCATCGCGGGCTGCCGCGTGGTCTTCGAATCGCGCTTCTCGGCCTCCGGCTTCTGGCCCGCGATGCAGGCCTGCGGCGCCACGGTGGTGTACCTGCTGGGCGCGATGGTGCCGATCCTGCTGGCGCAGCCGGCGGGGCCGGGCGAGCGTGCGCACCGCGTGCGCACCGGCCTCGGTCCGGGCGTGCCGGCGGCGGCAGGCGAGGACTTCTTCGCGCGCACCGGCGTGCGTTTGTTGGAAGGCTACGGCTCCACCGAGACCAACTTCGTCATCGCCACCGCCCCCGATTCGCCGCGCCGCGGCGTCATGGGTTGGGTGCTGTCCGGCTTCCAGGCGCGCGTGGCCGACGAGGACGACGTGGAACTGCCGCCCGGCGAGGCGGGCGAACTGCTGCTGCGCGCCGACGAGCCCTACGCCTTCGCCGGCGGCTACTTCAACATGCCCGACAAGACGGTCGAGGCCTGGCGCAACCTGTGGTTCCACACCGGCGACCGCGTGGTGCGCGACGCCGACGGCGCGCTGCGCTTCGTCGACCGCATCAAGGACGCGATCCGCCGCCGCGGCGAGAACATCTCCTCCTTCGAGGTGGAGCAGGTGCTGCTGGGCCACCCGGATGTCGCCACCGCGGCGGTCTACCCGGTGCGCTCCGAGCTGGCCGAGGACGAGGTGATGGCCGCGCTGATCCCGCGCCCCGGCTGCACGCTCGATCCGGCCGCGCTGGCCGAATGGTGCGAGGCGCGCCTGCCGTACTTCGCGGTGCCGCGCTACATCGACGTCGTGGACGACCTGCCGCGCACCGAGAACGGCAAGGTGCAGAAGTACAAGCTGCGCGAGCGCGGCGTCACTGCCGCGACCTGGGACCGTCAGCCGGTGCCGTGTGCACGGAAGGCCTAGGGTGAGATCGAACTTTTCGAACCGATGCGGCCTGGGTGGCTTGGCGGATGCGGGTCGGTGTGGGCGGGCTCACGCCGACGGCGTACCCTGCTCCGCGAATGTCCCCCGGCCTGCGGCCTCCTCCTTTATTTCGCTGCGGTGGCTACCCGCCGCCCTCGGCACGAGACACGCCGCGTCGTGCCGGCCGATCCACCGCAGCACCCATGGATCACGTCGATGGCGTGCACTGCGCAGCGAAATCACGGACGA
>Ga0160469_100039_pt1 | contig 240312 bp, 234 predicted proteins | sample HID1972M_E11MG_FD_108246 | JGI IMG/M metagenome (GOLD analysis project Ga0160469, IMG submission 108246) | Enriched pill bug-associated microbial communities from UW Madison campus, WI, USA - HID1972M_E11 MG | ecosystem: Host-associated > Arthropoda: Insects > Digestive system > Unclassified ...
CAGCGCACCACTGCCCACCGCCACATCGCCGTCCCTGGCCTGCGCTTCGTTGCCCAGCGCGTAACCCAGATTGCCAAGGGCCTTCGCACCGGAGCCCAGGGCGATGCTGTATTCGCCCTGGGCTTCGGACTTGTAGCCAATCGCGACCGAGGTGAGGCCGGTTGCGGCCGCGTCGTCGCCCATCGCAACGGCGGACTCGGTGGTGGCGCGTGCGTTGGTGCCCGCGGCAAGCGCGTTGATGCCCGTGGCGCCGTCGTTGTCGTGGTTGCCCTGCGCGGTGCCGTTGTCGTTGACGCTGTAGTAGTGCGTCTGCGCCGCCCTGAGCTGCGAGACGTTGACCGCGTCGTGGTTCGCGGTGCCGGCGGCCACGCCGGTGATCTGGCGGCTGCCCGCATCCACTGCGCCGCGCGTGGCGACGGTGGCCGCTACGGCCGCGGCGTTGGCCGTGCTGGCGCCGGCCGGGACATAGCCAGCCACCCCCGCGCCGACGCTGGCCACCGAGCCCGCGCCCAGCGCCACGCCGTCGGCGACTGTCACCGAAGCGCCGTCGCCGAGCGCTACCGCCCGGTCGACACCTGCCGCGATGGTCACGTCGTTGCCGAGCACGAAGGCCTTGTCGGCGTTGATCGTGTTGTTGTTGCCGATAGCGTACGAATCGTCGCCGTCGATATAGGACGGATCGCCAATCGCGCCGGAGCGGGCTCCCTCGACGATGTTGCCCGTGCCGATCGAGATCGACTGCTCGCCCTTGGCCTGCGCGCCCGCACCCACGGCGACGGCATAGTTGGCCGTCACCTTGGCCCCCGCGCCCAGGGCGGTGCCGGCCAGCGTGCTGCCTTCCACCCGCGCGCCTACACCTACCGCGACACCACGCTTGGTTCCCGCGGCTGTCGAGGCATCGGCGCCGATGGCGACGGCGCTGTCCTCCCTGGCGTAGCCGCTCTGATCGGCATTCGCCCCGGTGCCTAGAGCGAAGCTCTGCCCGTAGCTCGTCGCGCCCACGCCGATGGCAATGGAGTTGATATCTTGCGCACCACCGGAAGCCGATGCCCCCTTGCCGATGGCAATGGAGCCTTCTCCCATGACATTGGCGCCGGAGCCCACGACAACGGAGTAGGCCCCCGGTGCACTGGCACCCCTGCCCATGGCAACGGCCTCCTGCCCACTCGCCGAGGACTCGCCGCCAACGGCGATGCTGTCGGCGGCCGTCGCCCGGGCACCTCTCGTCGCATTGCTGCCGATGGCGACGGAACCGGCCCCCGAGGCGGTAGTGGAATTCGCCACCGACAACGCCGTGGTTCCGTTGCCGCCGGCGCCGCCGATGGCCACGGAGTTCAGCGCAGTCGCTTGGCTGCCGAAGCCCAACGCCGTCGCCGAAATCCCCGTGGCCTTGGAGTCCAGACCGAATGCAGAAGACCACTTGCTCGCTTGGCTGAGGATGCCGAAAGCCGAGCCGCCATCCCCCATCGCCTTGCTGAAGGCGCCGTAGACCGTGACTCCCGTGAAGCCTCCCCCGCTCGACTGGCATCCCGCCACGACGGAATAAGTGCCCGACCCGTCCACAGGACCGACGGTGGTGACACCAGGGTTGGTTCTGCCCACAGTGCCGGTGGCTCCGGTGACGCATGTCTGCACCGTATTGATGGTGTTGGCCTGCGCCTGCTGCGGCCAGCCCTGCAGCGCAATGACCATCGCCGCCGCCAGGGCAGCGTGATGAGGCTTGGCGGCGCTGCTGCGCTTGCCCCGCGCCTTGGCGATCTCCGACGCCGCCACCCAGGCGCCCAGCGCCTCATTCCATACCGACCTATACGACTTGTTCATCTTCATTTCCCTACTAAAAGGAGGCACCGCCTTGGTGCATTGCTCTCAAAAGTGGGTGAAATGTATTAAGTCGTTAAATCCAGGAACAGGAACAAACACACAAACAGCCTATGACCGTCCACTTTGCCGCGGAAAGTGACTACTTTTTGACACTTTGTAATTCCCTTGGATTCATTTAACGATTTGCAGGCACTTTTGCGAAGTAGTTTGCATTACTTGAATCCGACAAGAGGAGCAGGCCCACTCTCCGGGAAGCTCGGCGTCTAGACTCCGGCTGGTATCGAGAAGAAAAAAGGGACGGAATGCGTATCGCTGCAGTTGACGACGAAACGGATCAGCTGGCGCTGATCCGGCACACGATGGAGGAGATCGGGCATGAGTGCCACGAATACACGGAAGGCCGCTTGCTGCTGCGCGATCTGCGCAACCAAAGTTACGACCTGCTGATCCTCGACTGGAGCCTGCCCGATGTCGCCGGCCCCTTGATCGTGAGGGCGATCCGCAAGGAGCTCCTGAGCCGGTTGCCGATCCTCTTCGTGACCAACCGCCGGGAGGAGGCGGACATGATCGAGGGCCTGGAAGCCGGCGCGGACGACTTCATGGTCAAGCCGATCCGCGTCGGCGAACTGGCCGCCAGGGTCCAGGCGCTGCTGCGCCGCGCCTACCCCCAGCAGCACGAGTCCGAACTCGTTTTCGGCCCCTACCATTTCTTTCCCTTGTCGCGCATGCTGCGCGTCAACGGCCAGACCCTGGAGCTCAAGCACCGGGAGTACGAGCTGGCCCTGTTCCTGTTCCAGAACATGGGGCGCCTGCTCTCGCGCGAGCATCTGCGCGAATCGGTGTGGGGGGCCGGCCCCGATGCACCGTCGCGCTCGCTCGACACGCACATCTCGCGCCTGCGCACCAAGCTCGACCTGCGGCCGGCCAACGGTTTCCTGCTGTCCGCCGTCTACGGCCTGGGCTATCGGCTGGAGGCGGTCGACTCGGGGACGTTCGCAGCGCCTCACTGTCCAGCAACAGGCGCCGGCGCCGTGGCATGAACGCGGCGGGATCGGCCGGCGACGCGGGGCTTTTTTCCGGACGGCGACGAACGCTGCGGATCGGCGCCTCCCCGCCGGAAGTGCCGATTCGCGCGCTGGCCGCCTGCGCCGTGCTGCTGGCAGGCCTGCTGGCCGCCGCCTTCGCCCAGGCGCGCGAGGGGTACGCCACGCATGAGGTGGCCGAGGGCGAGACCTGGCAGACCATCGCCGCGCGCTACCTGCCCCGCGCCTCGCAGTGGAAGGCGCTGCAGCGCTTCAACCGCATCGCCGATCCCGCAGCGCTGAAGCCGGGCATGGTGCTGCGGATCCCGGCCCGGCTCATGAAGCCCGCCGCGCTCCACGCCCAGGTGGAGTTCGTGCGCGGCCAGAGCACGGCCGTGCCGCCGGCGGCGGGCGGCCGCCGCACCGCCCCGCCGCCCGCGCCGCTGGCCGCCGGCACGACGCTGGCCGAAGGCTCGCGCATCCATGTGCCGGACGACGGCTATCTGCGCCTGCGGCTGGCCGACGGCTCGGTGGTCCAGGTGCTGGCCGGCTCCGACGTCGCGCTGAGGCGGCTGCGCCGCCGCGCCCGCGCGACCAGCTTCGAGTCGGTGCTCGACGTGCAGCGGGGCAAGGTCGAGTCCGAGGTCACGAAGCAGCCGCCCGGCCGCGTGTTCGAGATCCATGCGCCCGGCGCGGTGGCCAGCGTGCGCGGCACGCGCTTCGACGTCTCGGTCGATGCGCAGGGGCGCGTCGGCGCCGCGGTGACGCAGGGGTCGGTGGCGCTGCAGCCGCGCGACGGCCGGCGGCGCCCCTCGGGCCGCGCGGCGCGCGTCACCGCCGGGCAGGGCCTGGTGGCGCAAGGCGGGCGGCTCGGACCCCAGCGCGCGCTGCCGCCCGCGCCCGACCTCGATGGCGTGCCGGCCGTTCACCAGCATCCGGATCGCCTGGCCTTCGACCTGGGGGGCAGCGAGGCGCCGGGCGGCTACGAGGTGCGGGTGGCTTACGGCGACGACTTCCGGGAGGTTCTGCGCGACGGCAGGTTTGCGGATCGGTCGATCCGCTTTCCGGCCCTGGAAGACGGCGACTACACGCTGGGCGTGCGCGCGCTCGACGCCGACGGCCTGGCCGGCCCGGAAACGCGCCGCCGCATCCGGGTCCATGCGCGGCCCGTGCCGCCGCTCTACCAGCATCCCGCGCCCGGTGCGCGGATGACCCCCGATGCGGCCGAGCTGGTCTGCGCCGAGACCGAAGGGGCGCAGTGGATCCATCTGCAGGTCTCGCGCCGCGCGGACTTCAGCGCACCGGAGATCGACGCGCCGCAGCTGGCACGCTGCCGCCTGCGCCTGGACGGCCTGCCGCCGGGCGACTACCACTGGCGCGTGGCCTCGGTGAACGCCGCCGCGGGCGGGGCGCAGGACCACGGCCCGTTCGCGCCGCCGCAGCGCTTCTCCCTCGTCGCCACGCCCACCATCGAAGGGCTGGACATCGCCGATGCGGCGGAGAACCCGACCCTGCACTGGTCCGCCGCCGACGGCCTGCGATTCCGCGGCCAGGTGGCGCGGGACGCGGCCTTCACCGAGGTCGTGCACGAAGCCGACCTGCTGCAGACCCCTTCATGGACCATCGCGGGCCTGCCGCGCGGCCTGTACTTCGTGCGCCTGCAGGCGCACGATGCCATGGGCCTGGCGGGACCGTTCTCGCCGCCACGGCGCCTGCGCGTCGGCGCCGTGGTGCACAGCTCCTCCGGCAGCGCCGTCCTCGACGGCGGCGGCGAGCCGGTGGAACGCCCCTAGCCTGGCGCGTCCCGCCATGGACAGCCATCAACCCGGGCCGCATTGGCCGGAAGCACCGGAAGGCACGCCGCCGCGCTCGCGCTGGGAGCGCCTGTGGCGGCGGCGCGGCCCCTGGCTGGTGCTGACGGCCGGGATGATCGCCTTCGTGACGGTGCTCACCCTGACCCAGCCGCTGCCGCGGATCGACCGCATGCTGCAGGACAACGCGCGCGCCGCGATGAGCCAGCAGCCCACGGACGACATCGTGATCGTGGCGATCGACGAAAAGTCGCTGGCCGCCATCGGGCGCTGGCCATGGCGCCGTGCGCTGCACGCCGAGCTGCTGCGCCGCATCGCCGAGCAGTCGCCGCGCTGCATCGGCCTGGACCTGCTGCTGCCGGAGCAGGACGCGGCCCACCCCGGCGACGACGTGGTGCTGGCCGAGGCGATGGCCGACGCGGGCTGCGTGGTGCTGCCGCTGGCCCTGCAATCCATCGGGCCGCTGCAGCAGGAGCTGGCGCCGCTGCCGCTGCTGGCACGGCAGGCCGCCGCCATCGGCCATGCGCACCTGTCGATCGACCAGGACGGCATCGCGCGCAGCATCTACCTGCGCGAGGGCTTCGCGGGACGAACCTGGCCGCACTTCGCATTGGCGCTGCAGGAGGCCGGGCAGGCCTACGCGCACGGCGGGCCTGCCCCCGCGCAGCCGTCGCTGCCGCCGCCGGCGAACCCGCCACAGCCGTGGCAGCGGGGCGACCATCTGCTGATCGTCTTCACCCAGCCCGGCCAGTCCTTCCGGACGGTGTCGTACATCGACGTGCTGCGCGGCCAGGTGCCGGCCGACCTGTTCCGGGACCGCCATGTGCTCGTGGGCGCCACCGCGCCCGGCATGGGCGACATCTACGCCGCCGCGGCGCCCAGCACGACCGGGCTGACGCCGGGCGTGACGATCTTCGCCAACGTGCTGCAGGGCCTGCTGAGCGATCACCGCGTGGTCGTGGCCTCGCCCCGGCAGGACCTGGCCTTCAACGTCCTGCCGCTGACGGTCGCGCTGCTCGGGCTGCTATGGCTGCGGCCCCTCGGCGTGCTGGCGCTGATCGCGGCCATGCTCGCGCTGCGGCTCGGCCTGCACGTCGCACGGCCCTGGGTCGGGGTGCAGTTCGCGCCGGCCTCCGGCTTCGCCGGCCTGCTGCTGATCTACCCGATGTGGAGCCTGATGCGGCTGACGGCCACGCTGCGCTTCCTGCGCACCGGCACGACGCAGCTCATGGCCGACCTGAAAGGCTTCCCGCCGCCGCGCCTGCCGCCGCCGCGCGGCGATTTCCTCGACCGCCAGATGGCCGTGACCGCGGCGGCCGCGATGCACATGCGCGACCTGCACCGCTTCGTGCGCGACGGCCTGAACCACCTGCCGGACGCCACGATGGTGCTCGACCCGGACGGCAGGGTGCGGATGGCCAATTTCGCTGCGCTGCGTCATTGGCGCGCCGGCCAGGAAGAGCTGGCCGGCCGCGACGCGCACGCCCTGCTGGCCGACGTGCGCCGCCGCGACAGCAGCGCGCCGATGATGCCCCCAGGGGCGCTGCGCGAAGGCCTGGCGCCGATCGTCGGCGAAGGCGAGGACGCGCAGGGACGCATCCTGCTGATGCGCTGCGTGCCCTTCTTCGACACCGGCAACGCGCACGCCGGCTGGCTGATCGCGCTGGTGGACGTCACGCAGATGCGCCGCACCCAGAGCCAGCGCGACGAGGCGCTGCGCTTCATCTCGCACGACATCCGCGAGCCGAGCGCCTCCATCCTCACCACGGTGGAGCTGGCGCGCACGCGGCCGGAACTGTTCTCCCGCGAGACGCTGCTGGACCGCATCGAGCGGCATGCGCAGACCGGGCTGGAACTGGCCGACGGCTTCGTGAACGTGGCGCGCGCCGAGGCGCAGCCCTTCCGCGCCGAGATGCTCGACCTGGTGGACCTGGTGCAACAGACCGTGGACGATGCCTGGGCGGCAGCGCGCCGGCGCCAGGTGCAGGTGGTGATCACGCCCGGCCCCGAGGAAGCCCCTTGCATGGCCGACCGAGCGCTGCTCATGCGCGCCCTGGCCAACGTGCTGAGCAACGCGCTGAAGTACTCGCCGCGCGGCGGCGAGGTGCGCTGCCGCGTGACCGAGCGCCTGCGGCACTGGGTCGTGGCCGTGCAGGACGACGGCCCGGGCATCGCCCCTGAGCTACAGTCGCAGCTGTTCCAGCCCTTCCACCGGCTGCACCGCGAGACGCATCCCGACGTGCACGGCGTCGGCCTGGGCCTGCTGCTGGTGCGCACGGCCGTGCAGCGCCACGGCGGCTCGGTCGAGATCGACAGCGCGGCCGACGCCGGCTGCACCGTCATGCTCGTGCTGCCCAAGCCCACGCAGGCCGAGCTCGATGCCCTGGCCACCGACAAGGAGTGAAGACGATGATGGACCGGACATGGAAAAACGCGCTGGCCGCCGTGGCGCTGGCGTTCGCGCTGGGCCACGCCGCGGCGCAGGAGCCGGACGCGACGCAGCTGCTGCGCGGCGGGCTGCAGGTGATCCAGATGGTGGACCAGAACCGCATCGGCGAGATCTGGGACGGCGCCGCGCCGGTGGCGCAGAAGCGCGTGGCGCGGGCGGACTTCATCCAGCAGGTGGCGCAGGCGCGCGCGCCGCTGGGTGCGCCCCAGCAGCGCCAGTGGGCCGCCATCCACCGCCAGGCGGTCGCCGGCGGCGATGCCGAGCTGGCGGGCCAGTACGTCAACGTCGAGTACGAGACGCGCTTTTCCGGCGGCCGCACCGTGCGCGAGATGGCCACCTTCCAGCTCGGGCCCGACGGCGTCTGGCGCGTCAGCGGCTACTTCCTGCGCTGAACCGATGGCTGCCTCCCCCATCCGCTGGAAACCCAACGTCACGGTCGCGGCCGTGATCGAGCAGGACGGCCGCTTCCTGCTGGTGGAAGAGCACACCGACGGCGGCCTGAAGCTCAACACGCCCGCCGGCCACCTGGATCCCGGCGAATCGCCCGCCGAGGGCTGCGCGCGCGAGGCGCTGGAGGAGACCGCGCACCACTTCACGCCCACCGCGCTGGTGGGCATCTACATGGCGCGCTTCCAGCGCCAGAAGGTGGACGAGGACGTCACCTACCTGCGCTTCGCCTTCGCCGGCACGCTGGGCGCCTTCGAGCCCGGCCGCGCGCTGGACGAAGGCATCGTGCGCACGCTGTGGATGAGCCCCGACGAGATCCGCGCCAGCGTGGCACGGCACCGCAGCCCGCTGCTGCTGCAGTGCGTGGAGGACTACCTCGCGGGGCAGCGCCACCCGCTGTCCCTGATCCACGTGGACGAATCGGTGGAGCGGCTGCAGGAAAAGTAGCGCCCGGGGACAATGCAGCCCCTATGGCAAAACAGCGCGTGGTGGTGGGCCTGAGCGGCGGCGTCGATTCCGCCGTCACGGCGTACCTGCTCAAGAAGCAGGGGCACGAGGTCGTCGGCATCTTCATGAAGAACTGGGAAGACGACGACGACAGCGAGTACTGCGCGTCCAACATCGACTTCATCGACGCCGCCAGCGTGGCCGACGTGCTGGGCATCGAGATCGAGCACGTGAACTTCGCGGCCGACTACAAGGACCGCGTGTTCGCCGAGTTCCTGCGCGAATACCAGGCCGGCCGCACGCCCAACCCCGACGTGCTGTGCAACGCCGAGATCAAGTTCAAGGCCTTCCTGGACCACGCGATGCGCCTGGGCGCCGGGAAGATCGCCACCGGGCACTACGCCCGCGTGCGGGAGGCGGGCAACGGCTTCCAGCTGCTCAAGGGGCTGGACCCGGCCAAGGACCAGAGCTACTTCCTGCACCGGCTGAACCAGGCGCAGCTGGGCAAGACGCTGTTCCCGATCGGCGAGCTGCGCAAGACCGAGGTGCGCCGCCTCGCCGAGGAGATCGGCCTGCCGAACGCGAAGAAGAAGGACTCTACCGGCATCTGCTTCATCGGCGAGCGGCCCTTCCGCGAGTTCCTCAACCGCTACATCTCCAAGGCGCCGGGGCCGGTCAAGGACGAACGGGGGCGCACGCTGGGCGAGCACCACGGCCTGTCCTTCTACACGCTGGGCCAGCGCCAGGGGCTGGGCATCGGCGGCGTGAAGGAGAAGGGCGCGGCGCGCGGCGCGGGCGAGCATGCGCCCTGGTACGTGGCGCGCAAGGACATCGAGCACAACACGCTGTGGGTGGTGCAGGGGCACGACCATCCCTGGCTGCAGTCCGGCTCCCTGGCCGCCGACGACGCGAGCTGGATCGCCGGCACGCCGCCGGCCGCCGGTGCCTTCGCCGCCAAGACGCGCTACCGCCAGGCCGATGCGCCCTGCACCTTGTCGGCCGTGGACGGCCGCGCCTTCCGGCTCGATTTCCCGCAGCCGCAGTGGGCGGTGACGCCGGGACAGTCGGCGGTGCTGTACGACGGCGAGATCTGCCTCGGCGGCGGCGTCATCGCGCACAGCGCATGACCGCAGCACCGCGCATCCCGCCGATCCAGGGCCTACTGGCCTTCGAGGCGCTCGCCCGCCGGCGCAGCGTGACCTTGGCGGCGCAGGAGCTGAGCGTGACGCCCAGCGCGGTGAGCCACCGCATCCGGCAGCTCGAATCGCAGCTCGGCCTGAAGCTGTTCGCACGCAACGACTTCAGCCTGAGCCCCGAGGGCACGGCCTACCTGGCGCGGGTGCGCGAGGCCATCGCCGCGCTGCAGCAGGTGCCCGGCCGCCTCGAGGCACCGGCGGCCACCCGGCTGCGCGTGGCCGTGACGCCCACCTTCTCGCGCCAGCTGCTGCTGCCGCGGCTGGCGATGTTCCGCCATGCCTATCCCGACATCGAACTGGTGCTGCAGGTCGCCGCCCCGACGCAGCACCTGACGGCCGAGGAAGCCGACATCGAGCTGCGTTTCGGCGCCGGCCCCTTCGCCGGCCGCGAGTCGATGCACCTGCTGTCGGACACGGTGTGCCCGGTGTGCAGCCCCGAGTACCTGCACGCCAACGGCCCCTTCGACGGCTTCGCCACCGACGAGGCGGTGGCGCGCGCGCACCTGATCCGCTCGCCGCTGGAACCCTGGCGCACCTGGTTCCGCGCCCACGGCATCGGCCTGCCCGAGCCCAGCGCCGGCGCCCAGTTCGACGACCTGGGCCTGGTGCTCGACGCCGCGGTGGCCGGCTTCGGCGTCGCTCTGATGCGCTTGAGACTGGGGCAGGACTGGCTGGACAGTGGAAGGCTGGTCAGGCTTTCGCGTGAAAGCGTGCGCTCACCCTATGACTATTTCCTGTGCTGGCGCCCGGGCACGCTGGAGCGCTGGGAGTGCGCCGCCTTCGTGGACTGGCTGCGCCAGGCACTGCGGGGATGAAGGCGCACGGCCCGCCGAATTCAACCCACGATGTGAATGGACAGGCAACCCACGCCTTCGCAGAAGGCATCGACACGATCGCCTCGCACCAGAGGGCCGACGCCGGCAGGTGTGCCGGTATAGATCAGGTCGCCCGGCTCGAGCCGGTACTGGCACGAGAGCTGAGTCACGATCTCCTCGGCCGACCAGATCATCTGCGACAGGTCGGCGTCCTGCCGCACTTGGCCGTTGACCCGCAACCCGATGCGTCCGGCGGCAGGGAGCGCTCGCCCCTGCGTCGGTACCAGTTCGGCGCACGGCGCCGAATGATCGAAGCTCTTGCCGGTCTCCCACGGCCGCCCGGCCTTGCGCGCGGCCACCTGCAGGTCGCGCCGCGTCAGGTCCACGCCGACGGCCAGCGCCACGACGTGCTCGTGCGCACGCTCGCGCGCGATGTCGCTGCCGCCCCGGCCGATCGCCAGCACCAGTTCCACCTCGTGCTGGAAGTCGGCGGTCAGCGCCGGATAGGGCACCTGCGCGCCGTCCGCGACCAGCGCATCGGCCGGCTTCTGGAAGAAGAACGGCGGTTCGCGCTCGTCACCGCCCATCTCGCGGATGTGCTCGGCGTAATTGCGGCCCACGCAGTAGATGCGACGCACCGGATAGCGACCGCCGCCGCGCACCGCCACCCAGGGCACCGGCGGCGGCGGCACGAGACATTCGCCCGCCGCGCTCACAACCGTTCCTCGCGCAGCAGGTCCAGCGGCTCCTGCACTGCCCGGTCGGAGTAGCCGAACAGGAAGGCGTCGCTGGAGGCCGAATGCGTGGCCGTGGTCCAACTCGGAATCACGAAGATGTCGTGCGGCCCCCAGTCGAAGCTCGCCTCGCCGATGCGGCTGCGGCCCTCGCCCTCGACCACCACGAACACGCTGCTGTCGGTGCTGCGGTACGCACGCGTGGCGAAGCCACGCGGCAGCAGTTGCATCCAGGTGCCGATCGTGGGCATGGCCCAGCCGCCGGTCACCGGGTTCACGTAGCGCATCTTGTGGCCGTGCCAGGCGTCGATCTCGCGGAAGCGCGCGAGGCGCTGCAACGCCTCGCGCGTGCGCTCGTAGGGGTAGTTGAAGATCGGCGAGGTGCGCGAGCGCGCCGCGTGGTCCGCCGGCAGCAGGTTGCTGCCTGCCTCCGCCCAGGCCGCCCCTTCCGGCCGGGTGAGCGGGTGGCGCTCGCCGGCGGCGTAGCCCTCGCGGAAGCTGGCCGCCAGGAGGTTGACGATGTGCATGTCCAGGCCATCCAGCCAGACCATGGGCGCGTCGCTCTCGTTGCCGTGGTCGTGCCACTGCATGGACGGGGTGATCACGAAGTCGCCCGGGCTCATGGTGGTGCGCTCGCCGCCCACGGCGGTGTAGGCGTCGCGCCCTTCGATGATGAAGCGCAGCGCGCTGGCCGCGTGGCGGTGCGGCGGCGCCACCTCGCCGGGCAGGATGACCTGCAGGCCGCCGAACAGGCTCTGTGTGATGCGCGACTGCCCGGGCAGGCCCGGGTTCTCGAGCACCAGCACGCGCCGTTCGGCTTCCCGGGCGGTGATGAGCGAGCATGCCTGCATCAGGTGAGGCCGCACCTGGGCATAGCGCCACAGGTGCGGCACGCAGCCCGGCTGCGGCGTCTCGGTCACCAGGCCGTGCAGCACCCGCCACAGCGGCGCCAGATGCTCCCCGCGCGCCTGCGTGTAGAAGGCCTCGCGGCCCTTCTCGGCCTCGGGGTCCACGGTGGGAACGAGGCCGCTTGGGCCCGCATGTGGCGCAATTCCGGATTGCATGGATGGGGTTCCTTTCGCTGAATACCGATGGCGGCATCAATCCAGCTTGATGCCGATGCGCTTGACGATCGCGCCCCAGCGTTCCGAGTCGCGGCGCATCAGGGCGGCGAAGGCCTCGGGCGCGCCGGGCATGGCGTCGCCGCCGGCCGCGGCCAGACGCTCGGTCACTTCCGGCGTGGCCAGCGCCTTCTGCAGCGCGGCGTTGAGCTGGCGCACGATCGCCGACGGCGTGCCGTGCGGCGCGAGGATGCCGAACCAGCCGATGGCCTCGAAGCCGGGGTAGCCGGACTCGGCCACCGTGGGCAACTCGGGCGCGATCGGCGAGCGCGTGGCGCTGGTCACGGCGATGGCGCGCAGCTTGCCGGCCTTGACCAGCGGCATCGAGGTGACCATGGTGTCGAACGCGAAGTCCACCTGCCCGCCCATCAGCTCGGTGAGCATCGGGCCCGCGCCCTGGTAGGGAATGTTGGCCACGTCGATGCCGGCCTGCGCCTTGAAGGCCTCCACCGCCAGGTGGGTGGTGCTGCCCTGCACGCCCGAGCCGTAGTTGAGCTTGCCCGGCTGCGCCTTGGCAGCGGCCACCAGTTCGGCCACGGTCCGGGGCGCGAAGGCGTTGTGGGCCACCACCACCAGCGGCGTGCGCGCCACGCTGCCCACAGGCACCAGGTCGGTGAACACGTCGAAGCGCATGTCCTTGTAGAGGAAGTGGTTCACCACCACGGCGGTGCTGCCCAGCAGCAGCGTGTGGCCGTCGGGCGCGGCCTTGGCGACCAGGTCGGCGGCGATGTTCTGCGAGGCGCCGGGGCGGTTCTCGACCAGCACCGGCTGGCGCAGTTCCTGTGCGAGCTTCTCGCCGACCACGCGCGCGGCCAGGTCGGCCGGGCCGCCGGGCGGAAAGCCCACCACCAGCCGCACCGGCTTGCTGGGATAGCCGCCCTGCGCGTGCAGGGCGGGCGCGGCGAAGGCCGCGCAGGCGACGAGGCCGCAGAGGAAGGAACGGATGTTCATGCGTGTCTCCATGGGATTGCGATCCGGCGCACCGGGGGTCTCAGGACGCCGACGGCGTGCGGCCGGGCCAGTGCGTGTCGAGGAAGGGCTGCACCGACGCGAGCACGGCCTCGGGTGCCTCTTCCATCATCAGGTGGCCGCAGTCCAGCGCCTGCCCGCTGACGGGCGCGTCGCAGGCCCCGCGCCAGATGTCGACGGGCGTTCGCTCCGGCGCAAAGCGCCCCTGCTCCCACAGCACGTGCAGCGGGCAGCGCACGCGCTGGCCGGCCTCGCGGCTTTGCGCGTCGTGCACCAGGTCGATGGAGGCGGCCGCGCGGTAGTCCTCGATCATGGCGTGGCGCACGCTCTCGCGCTGGAAGGCGCGCAGGTACTCGGCATGGGCCTGCGGCGTCACCGCGTCGAAGCGGCGCACCATGTTGCGCAGCGTCCAGTCGAGGAAGTAGGCCGGGTCCGCAGCCAGCAGCCGCTCGGGCAGGTCGAAGGGCTGCGCCAGCATGAACCAGTGCCAGCTCTTCAGGCCGAAGGCCATGTTGGCGCGCTCCCACATCGCCTCCGTGGGAATGACGGTGAGCGAGACGAAGGCCGCCACGCCATCGGGCCGGTCCAGGCACAGCCGGTGCGCCACGCGCGCGCCGCGGTCGTGGCCGATCACGGCGAAGCGCTCGAAGCCCAACGCGCGCATCAGGCGCCACTGGTCGTCGGCCACCGCGCGCTTGCTGTGCGCCAGGTGCCGCGGGTCGCCGGGCGGCCCCTCGCTGTCGCCGTAGCCGCGCAGGTCGGCCGCGACCACCGTGTAGCGGCGCGCCAGCGCGGGCGCCACGCGGTGCCAGGCCGCGTGCGTCTGCGGGTAGCCGTGCAGCAGCAGCAGCGGCGGGCCGGCACCACCGACCTCCGCGTGGATGCGGGCCTCGCCCAGGTCCACGCGGCGGACCTCGAAACCGTCGATGAAGGCGTCGCTCATGTCGGTGCTCCCGTGTCGGTGGTGATCGCCTCGATGGCCGGTGCGAAGAAGTCCGCCATCAGGTCGAGCTGCCGCTCCATCATGTGGCGGCCCGCATGCACGTGGCAACCGCGTGCAGCCGCCGCCTCCAGCAGCGGCGTGACGGCGGGCGCCATCACGACCTCCGCCACCCACAGGCCCGGCCGCAGCGCCTGCAGGGGCACCGGCAGCGGATCGTCCGCGCGCATGCCCAGCGGCGTGGCCTGCACCAGCAGCTCCGCGCCCTGTGTGCCGGCGCCGTCCCAGCGCACGGCGTCGATACCGTGGGCGGCAAGCTGCGCCAGCAGCCTTTCCCGGCGCGCGGCGTCGATGTCGTGGATGCCGATGCGCGGAGCGCCCGCCTCGGCCAGCGCGAAGGCGATCGCCGAGGCGGCGCCGCCCGCGCCGACGATGCACGCCATGCGGCCGCACGGGTCGAAGCCGGCGGCATGCAGGCCGGCGACGAAGCCCAGGCCGTCGAGCAGGTCGGCCTCCCACGCGCCGCCCGGCGCGCGGCGCGCGACGTTGACCGCACCTGCCCGCCGCGCGGCCGGCCGCAGCAGGCCGGGCAGGCCCTCGGCCACGCGCTGCTTGTGCGGCACGGTGACAATGAAGCCGGCGAGGTTGCGCAGCAGGCCGAGCGCGGCGAGCATCGGCGCCAGATCGGCCGGCTGCACATGCAGCGGCACCAGCAGCGCGTTCAGGCCGCGCGCCTGCAGCAGGCGCGTGAGCGGCGCCGGCGCCTTCACCTGCGCCACCGGGTCGCCGAGGATGCCGAGCACGGCGGTGCGGCCGTCCAGCCGAATGGCCTCGACGACCTCCTGCATCCGCGGCTCGCGTTTCATGCCGCCCTCTCCGCCGACGCCTGCCAGGCTTGCGCGGCGCGCCACGCCAGCGCCGCGCGTTCGTCCAGGCTCAGGTGACGCTGCCGCACGGCCGAGGGCGACTCCACCGACAGCAGCGCATCGGGCGCCAGCGCGGCGACGATGCCGGCCAGGGGCAGTTCGCCTTCGCCCGGCAGCAGGCGGTGGGCGCGTGCCTCCTCGCCGGGCGACAGCCCCGGATGGCGCATGGCGGGCGCATCGTTGACCTGCGCGAAGTCGCGCGCCAGCGCCTCGGCATCGGCCAGCGTCGCGGGCTCGGCGCCGCTGCGCGCGAAGTGCAGCGTGTCCACGAGCACGCGCAGGTTCGGCTGCGCCGCGTGCCGCACCAGCGCGCAGGCCATGTCCAGCGTGGGCACGGCGGTGTAGACCATGAACTCCAGTCCCACGGCGATGCCGTAGGGCGCGGCACGCTGCGCCAGCGCGGCCAGGCCGGCGGCGGCACGCGACGCATCGTCGTCGTCGCCGTTGACCACCAGGTAACGCGCGCCCAGCGAGGCGGCCACGGCCAGCAGGCCCTCGAAGCGCGCGGCCTCGAAGCCGGCGTGCAGGCGCAGCACCTCCACGTCGTGCACCGCCACGCCCAGCCCCGCCATGCGCGCACGGGTCTCGGCCAGCATGGGCGAGCCCTCGTGCATGGGATGCGGCGCCTCGCCCGGCCGCGCCGGATGCAGCCGCAGCCCGACGTGGCGGAAGCCCGCCGCGCCGGCCGCCGCCACCAGCTGCGGCGGCGTGGCGTCGATCAGGCTCAGGTGGGCCAGCGACCAGCGGTGCATCAGCGCACGCCCTCCAGCACGGCGCCGTCGTCGATGAGCGTGCGGCGCAGGCGCGCGGGATCGACCTCGCGCACGTCGCCGCCCCAGCCGGGATCGCGCGCGCACAGCGCGGCGGCGGTGCCGGCGGCCTGGCCCATCGCCATGCAGGTGCCCATCACGCGCAGCGAGCTCTGCGCCTCGCGCGTGCTGGACGCGCAGCGCCCCGCCACCAGCAGCCCGCGCAGGCCGTCCGGGATCAGGCAGCCCAGCGGGATGTCGTAGGAGCCGCCCTCGGCGATGGTCTCGTGCCGATGGCCGTCCACCGCCAGGATGTCCAGCTCGTGCCCGCCCTTGGCGATGCCGTCGGCGCGCTTTCGGCCCTGCATGATGTCCTCCTCGCGCAGCACGATGTCGCCGACGATGCGGCGCGTCTCGCGCACGCCGATCTTGGGCGCCACGCCGGCCAGCACCGCGTGCTCGAAGCCCGGCACGCGCCGGCGCAGGAAGGCCAGGCCCCGGTCCACCTGCGCCATGAGCTGCGGCAGCGCGGCGCTGAGCGAGGCGGCCCGCGTGCCGTCCACGCCGGCGAGCTGGGTGGAATTGATGCTCACCTCCTTGCGCGCATTGGAGGTCGGCACCACGGCCAGCACCGAGGTGGGGTACATCTCGCCCGCCTCGATCGCCGCCTTGAGCAGGCCCTGCGTACCGCGCAGCAGCACCTTGGGCTGGCCCTGCGCGTACAGCGCGTCGGCGCACTGCTGCGCCGTCATGCCCAGGCCCGGGTAGTCGCCCAGGCCGAAGTGCTGCGGGTGCTCGCGCACGAAGCGCAGCAGCGGCTCGGCCTCGACGTTGCACACGCGGTAGACCAGGCTGGGCGGTTGCAGCAGCCCGCTGCCGGGCGCGCCCATCTCGCTGCGCGCGCCGGCGGCGACGGCCACGTCGCCGTCGCCGGAGCAGTCGATCACCACGCGAGCGCGGTAGCGCGCCTCGCCGCCCTTGTGCAGCACGCGCACCACGGCGCCGGCGGCGTGCATCTCGATGCCGTGGAAGAAGGTCTGCACCAGTACCTGCACGCCGGCCTCGGCCACCGCCTCCATGACGGCGATCTTCATCAGCTCGGTGTCGAAGCACACCAGATGCAGCGCGCGATAGTCGAACACCGGCCCGATGTAGCCGCCGCGCGGCTTGAGCCGGTCCAGCAGGTCGGTGACCACGCCGCCCACGATCCAGTCGCCGCGCGTGGACAGGCAGCCCAGCATCGCGATGCCGCTGATCAGCTCACCGCCGATCATCGGTGCGGACTCGACCAGCAGCGTGCGCGCGCCGTGCCGCGCCGAGGCGATGGCCGCGGCCACGCCGGCGCTGCCGGCGCCGACGACGATGACGTCGAACTCCGTCTTGGCGCTCACGGCTGCGCTCCCGCCGGCTTCGGCGCGGGCAGCGCGGGGAAGAGCTGTTCCATGCCCAGAGCGATGGCCAGCAGTTCGCCGTCGCTGTGCCACAGGCCGTCGACGGCCAGGCCGATGGGCAGGCCTTCGTCGGACAGCGCGATGGGCACCGCCACGCCGGGCAGCACGGCCGTGCTGGTCGGACCGGTGTTGGCGATGTACGCCGCCAGCGTGGACAGGCGGCGGCCCTCGATGCTGACGGTGCTCTCCGTCCCCGCGATCGGCAGGGCCGGCGCGAGCGTGACAGGGTACAGCAGCGCATCGAGGCGATGGCGCTCGAAGGTGTCGCGGAACAGCGCCTGCAGCCTGGGCCGCTCGACCTTCAGCGCCTGCTCGTAGACCTCGCGCGTCGGCGCCGTGGGCGCGACGATGCGGTTGCGAAAGCCCGCCGCCACGTCGGGGCTGGCGATCTCCTCGACCAGTTGCGCCAGGCTCACGCCGGTGCGGTGCTGCGCCAGGAAATCGGCGATGCCGGCGCGCGCCTCGTAGTCGGTGACGGGACCGACCCTGGCCGCGACCTCGCGCATCTGCGGAATCTCGATCTCCACGATCTGCGCGCCGGCCTCGCGCAGCGACTGCAAGGCGGCGTCGAAGGCGCGGCGCGTAGGCGCATCGGCCTGCGCATAGAAGGCGGCGCGCGCCACGCCCAGGCGCAGGCCGCGCGGCGCGCGGGGCTGCACGGTGGCGGCCGGCGTGCCCGAGAGCACCTGGTCGAGCACGACCAGGTCGGCCACGCTGCGCGCCAGCGGGCCGATGGTGTCGCGCGCCGTCGAGACCGGCAGCACGCCCTCGCCCGAGTAGCGGCCCGCCGTGGGCCGCAGGCCGGCGATGCCGTTGAGCGCGGCCGGAATGCGCACCGAGCCGCCGGTGTCGGTGCCCAGCGCCGCGGGCACGAGCCGCGCGCCCACGGCCGCGCCCGAGCCGCCGCTGGAGCCGCCCGCGAAGCGGCGCGGGTCGTAGGCGTTGCCCACGGCGCCGTAGGCGAAGTTGTTGCCGGTGGCGCCGAAGGCCAGCTCGTGCAGGTTGAGCTTGCCCAGGATGATCGCGCCCTCGGCGCGCAGGCGCGCCACGGCCGGCGCGTCCTCGTCGGCGATGTAGCCCTGCAGCGCGCGCGTGCCGCCGGTGAAGGGCATGCCGCGCACCAGGATGTTGTCCTTCACCGCGATCGGTACGCCGTGCAGCCGGCCCAGCGGCTGGCCCTGCGCCACGGCGCGGTCGGCCTGTGCGCAGGCGCGGCGCGCGCCGGTGCGGTCGAGGTAGAGGTAGGCGTTCAGCGCCGCGTGGCGGTCGGCCGCGCGCAGCGCGCGCTCGACCAGCTCGCAGCTGCCGAGCCGGCGCTCGCGGATCGCTGTGGCGGCTTCCGTCACCGTGGGCATCGGCGGCGGCGGGGATTGCGCGAAGGCGCAGGGTGCGGCAATCGCGAGGACGGCCGCTGCGCGGCGAAGCGTGGGAGGTGCGTTCATGGATGGAGAAGAAAAAAGAAGATCGAACCGCGTCACAGGCCCGCCAGCAGCAGGCGTGCGACCGCCTGCGGCTGGTCCACCATCGCGTCGTGCCCGCCCTGAAGCTCGACGAAATGCCAGGCCGGGTCCTGCCGCAGCCGCGCCTTGTGGGCGTCGAACACCGGCATCGCCGGCGACTGCGCCGCGATGTAGGTGCGCCGGCGCACGCCGCTGCCGGGCGGCCGGCGCAGACGGATCGGCTGCAGGTAGGTGCCGTTGGGATGGTCGGTCAGGCGCGCCTCGACGTAGTCGATGTCGGCCGGGTTCGACAGGCCGAAGGCCTTGGCCGGCAGCCTGGGCCAGCGCGGATCGCCCGCCCGGTGCGCCGCCTGCAGGCGCTGCTGGCCCTCGGCATCGAGGTAGTCGAGCATGCGCTCGCCGTCCTGCGGCACGAAGGCGTCGAGATAGGCCACGGCGTCGATGCGGCCCTCGCCGGCCAGCCGGTCGGCCGCGCCGGTCACCGGATAGCCGCCGTAGCTGTGGCCGACCAGCACGACCTGGCGCAGGTCCTGCGTGCGCACGAAGGCCACCACGTCGCCGATGTGCGTCTCCAGGTCGATGCGGGTGGAGATCTCGCCGATGCGCTCGCCCACGCCGGCCAGCGTGAGCGCACGCACGTCGTGCCCCGCTTCGCGCAGGTGCGGCGCCAGCCGCTCCCACGACCAGGCGCCGTGCCATGCGCCGTGCACGAGCACGAAGCAGCGGCCGCCGGCGCGCGGCTGGGCCGCGGCGCGCGAGGCGGGCAGCACGGCCAGCGCGCCCAGCATGCCGCCGCCTTCGATGAAGCGTCTGCGTTCCATGTGTGTCCTGTCTCTCTCGATGAAAGGGTGAAGGCACTGCTCAGCGCAGCGGGGACCAGTCGGCAGGCCGCAGCACCAGGCCCGTGTGCGAGCGCTCCAGCGCCGCGGCCGCGGCCTGCCATGCCGCCCAGCCTTCGACCGACTGCGGGTTGGCCTGCAGCGCCGCGAGCGCACGGAAGTCGTCGAAGGCCCACAGCACGATGGCCTCGCCGCCGTGGCGCCAGGCGGTCTCGTAGGCGCCGAACAGGCGCGGCGCGCCCGGCCCGCCGATGCGCGGCGCCGCCTCGCCCAGGCGGCCGAGGTACTCGGCCGCGCCGCCGACGGGCAGGCCCACCGTCTGCTGCAGCACCACCGGCGCCCGGAAGCCCTCGGCCAGGAGCTGCGCGCGGTTCACCGCGTAGTCGGCCGCGACCAGCACCCGGTCGAAGCCACCGCTGCGCTCGCCGTAGAAGCGCTCCAGCGGCTCGTGGAACAAGTCGGGCGTGGCGTCGAAATGCGCGCCGAAGCCCTCCCAGCCGCCCTGCATTTCCCAGAAGGTCACGATCTGCGGCCAGTGGCCGGTGAGGAACACCGGCACCCACGCCGCCACGCAGCCGTTGCTGGCCGAGCCGCGGGCATTGCCCTCGGTCTGCACGATGCGGCCGAGCATGTCGAGGTAGCGGGTGTGCGCCCCCGGCTGGCGCACCGGGTCGAGCACTTCGTGGAAATAGAGATGGGTCATGGACGATGGGTGTTTCGTGTTTGTTCATATATATGAACTTGTTCGTGAATATAAACACCCGCCCGGGCACTGTCAAACGGTCCGTCCCTCCCCTGCTCCCTAGAATCGCCCGTATCACGAACCCTCCACGCATGGACGCCGACAAGAAAAGCTCCGATTCCGCCGTGAAGTCCGCCGACCGCGTGCTGGACATCCTGCAGTTGCTCGCGCGGCAGGGCAGCGCACTGAGCCATCACGAGATCGGCACCGCGCTGGGCATCCCGAAGAGCAGCCTCACGCAGCTGCTGCGCAACCTGGTGGCGCGCGGGTTCCTGGCGCTGGACGCCCTCCAAGGCACCTATTCGCTCGGACCCGCGGTGTTCGAGCTGGTACGCGGCAGCGGCGCGCGCGAGGGGCTCACGGCGCATGCGCGGCCCATCGTGGACTGGCTGGCGAAGTCGCTCGGCGAGGCCACCTCCTTCTCGGTCCTGCACGACGACGAGGTGGAGCGCGTGTGCGTGGCCGAATCGCGCTCGCCGCTGTCCTATCGCATGGCGGTGGGCGACAGCTTTCCGCTGTACTCGACCTCGGCGGGCAAGGTCATCCTGGCGGCGATGCCCCCTGCACGCCGCAACACCTACCTGCGCGACCTGCAACTGGAGGCGCATACACCGGCCACGGTGAAGTCGCTGTCCGATCTGCGACGCCAGCTCGAGGCCGCCCAGTCCACGCAGATCGCCTACTCGCGCGGCGAGCACACGCCGGGCGTGGTCGGCATCGCGATCGCCGTGTTCTCCGGCGACCCCGAGTCACCCTCGGCATTCAACGTCGTGGTGCCGGAAGTACGCTTCACCGACGCCTTCGACACCCGCTGCCGCGAACTGCTGGTTCGGGCCCGCGAACGCTTCCAGGCAAGTACAAGCATGGCGCCTGCCACGTGAGACAGGCGATCGCTTTGCGCCCCGGCCATTCGGTTTCATGGGTCGCGCGGATGGCGCACGCGTGAAAAAGCTTCACGCACCACCGCGGTGCTTTTCACGCTGCGCGGCGCGCGGGGCGGCTACAGTCCACGGCGGCCGGCCCCGGCCCGCCTTTTTGCAACCATCGCCCGTCCGCGGCGCCACACCATGACCGTGATCACCAACATCGAAGACCTGCGCGTGCTGGCCGAGAAGCGCGTGCCGCGCATGTTCTACGACTACGCCGACTCGGGCTCCTGGACCGAAGGCACCTACCGCGCCAACGAGGCCGACTTCCAGGGCATCAAGCTGCGCCAGCGCGTGGCGGTGAACATGGAGAACCGCAGCACGGCCACCACCCTGGTCGGCGTGCCGGCGACGATGCCGGTGGCGATCGCGCCGGTGGGCCTGACGGGCATGCAGCATGCCGACGGCGAGATCCACGCGGCGCGCGCGGCCGAGAAGTTCGGCATCCCCTTCACGCTCTCGACCATGAGCATCTGCTCGATCGAGGACATCGCGCAGAACACCACGGCACCCTTCTGGTTCCAGCTCTACATGATGCGCGACCGCGACGCGATGGCGCGCATGATCGGCCGCGCGCGCGACGCCAAGTGCAGCGCGCTGGTGCTCACGCTGGACCTGCAGGTGATCGGCCAGCGCCACAAGGACCTGAAGAACGGCCTGACGGCGCCGCCCCGACCCACGCTGCGCAACATCCTGAACCTCATGACCAAGCCGCGCTGGTGCCTGGGGATGGCGCAGACGCAGCGCCGCACCTTCCGCAACCTGGTGGGCCACGTGAAGGGCGTGAGCGACATGCGTTCGCTGGCGGCCTGGACCAACGAGCAGTTCGACCCGCGCCTGTCGTGGGCCGACATCGACTGGGTCAGGCAGCAATGGGGCGGCAAGCTGATCCTCAAGGGGATCATGGACGTGGAGGACGCGCGCCTGGCGGTGGACCACGGCGCCGACGCGATCGTGGTGAGCAACCATGGCGGGCGCCAGCTCGACGGCGCGCCGTCGTCCATCAGCGCGCTGCCGGCGATCGTGCAGGCGGTTGGCGCGCAGACCGAGGTGTGGATGGACGGCGGCATCCGCTCCGGCCAGGACGTGCTCAAGGCCTGGGCCCTGGGCGCGCGCGGCACCATGATCGGCCGCGCGATGGCCTACGGCCTGGGCGCGATGGGCGAGGCGGGCGTGACGCGCGCGCTGCAGATCCTGCACAAGGAGCTGGACGTGACCATGGCCTTCTGCGGCCACACCGACATCCGCAACGTGGACCGCGCCATCCTGCTGCCGGGCACCTACCCGGCCTGAGCGCCGCGCTGCGGCGCGACCTGCATCGCGATCTCGTAGGAGCGCAGCCGCGCCGCGTGCTCGAAGACCTGCGAGGTGACCATCAGCTCGTCGGCGCCGGTGCGATCGACGAAGGCCTGCATCTGCGCGCGCACCGTCCCGGGCGCGCCGACCGCGGCGCAGGAGAGCACCGAATCGAGCAGTGCGTTCTCCGCCGGCCCGACGCGCTCGCGGTAGTTTTCCACCGGCGGCGGCAGGCGCCCCGGGCGGCCGCTGCGCAGGTTCACGAAGGCCTGCTGCCACGAGCTGGCACGAAGCTGGGCCTCCTCGTCGGTGTCGGCGGCGAAGACGTTGAAACCCAGCATCACGTAGGGCCGCGCGAGCTGCGCCGAGGGCTTGAAGGTCTCGCGGTAGATCTGGATCGCGGCCATGAGCTGCTGCGGCGCGAAGTGCGAGGCGAAGGCATAGGGCAGCCCCAGGTGCGCCGCGAGCTGCGCGCCGAAGGTGCTGGAGCCCAGGATCCATATCGGCACCTGCAGCCCGCGCCCCGGTACGGCCAGCACCGGCTGGCGCGGCTCGGGGCTCATGAAGTCCATCAGTTCCAGCACGTCCTGCGGGAACTGCTCGGCGTTGGTGTCCAGGTCGCGCCGCAGCGCGCGGGCGGTGCGCTGGTCGGAGCCCGGCGCGCGGCCCAGGCCCAGGTCGATGCGGCCGGGGTAGAGCGACTCGAGCGTGCCGTACTGCTCGGCGATCAGCAGCGGCGAATGGTTGGGCAGCATCACGCCGCCGGCGCCGACGCGGATGGTGGACGTGCCGGCGCCGATGTAGGCCAGCAGCGTCGAGGTGGCCGCGCTCGCGATGCCCGGCATGCCGTGGTGTTCGGCCAGCCAGTAGCGCCGGTAGCCCAATTCCTCGCCGTGCTGCGCCAGCGAGAGCGAATTGCGGAAGGACTGCGTGGCGTCGCCGCCTTCGCAAATGGGGGAGAGGTCGAGGATGGACAGCGGCAGCGTCATGCGGGCGATGATGGCGCGAAGCCGGCGGCCCTGCAGGCGCGGGGTCTTCAGTCGCCCTGCAGGCACTCGGCCAGGAAGTCCACCGCCGCCCGCACGCCGGGCAGCTGGCCACGCCGGTGCGGCATCAGCAGCGTGGTGCTGACGCGGCCGGCGGTCCAGCCGGGCAGCACACGCGCGAGTTGCCCGGCCGCGAACTGCGCGCGGCACATGGACTCGGGCAGGCAGGCGATGCCCAGGCCGGCGACCGCGGCGCCGATCAGCACCACCGACTCGTTGGCCACCATGCGCCGCCGCGGCGCGACCTGCGCCGTCTCCCCGTCGGGGCCGCTCAGCCGCCAGGCGGCCGCCGCCGCGCCGGTCAGCAGCCCGTCATGGCCCGCCAGCGCCGCGGGGGTTTCCGGCGCCGGCCGCGCGCGCAGGTAGGCCGGCGCGGCCACCAGCACGATCGGCTGCACCGCCACCAGCCGCTGCACCAGCCCCGAATCGGGCAGCGGCGCGAAATGGCTGCGCACCGCGATGTCGAAGCCTTCCTGCACCACGTCCACGAAGCGGTCGGACACTTCCAGCTGCAGGTGCAGCCGGGGATGGCGCTGCGCCAGGCGCGGCAGGTGCGGGGCGAGGCTGTGCTGCGCCGTCGGCACCGAGGCGGTGATGCGCACCGTGCCGCTGGGCTCGGCCTGCCGGCGCTGCACCACGGCCTCGGCCGCCTCGGCCTCGATCAGCGCGGCGCGCGCATGCTCGTGGAAGTCGCGCCCCAGCTCGGTCAGCACGAAGCTGCGCGAACTGCGGTGGATCAGCCGCGCGTCCAGGCGCTGCTCCAGCTCGGCCACGCGCTTGCTGAGGGTGGATTTGGGCACGCCCAGCCGGCGTGCCGCCGCGGCGAAGCCGCCGTGCTCGACGGCGGCGGCGAAGAAGTACAGGTCGTTGAGTGGCAGCATCGAAGTCCACACATGTAGACGATAAGTCGCAATTCTGACGGCTACTCATCCAAAGTCCACATCCGTAGAGTGATCCCATCGTTTTCAAGGAGATCACCCCATGACCGCTTCCACCCCCATCCTCTTCTACGGCGTGCCCTCGGGCTGCTCCTTCGGCTCGATCGTGGCGCTCGAATGGCTGGGCGCGCCGTACCGGCTGTGCCGCATCGCGATGCCCGAGACGGTCACGTCCGAGGCCTACCGGCGCATCAATCCCGTGGCGGAGACGCCCTCGCTGATGACCGGGAACGGCGCGCTGCTCAGCGAGAGCATGGCCATCCTCAACCACATCGCCGCCCGCGGCATCGCGCGCGGCCTGGGCTTCGCGCAGGGCAGCCGCGACTTCGACCGGCTCAACCAGATGCTGGCCTTCCTCAACACCAGCTTCTTCAACGCCTTCAGCCCGCTGTGGTACGCGCTGGAGCACGGCAGCGAAGGCGCGGCGCAGAAGGCGCTGACCGACTACGGGCGCGGCCAGGTGATCCAGGCACATGCCAACCTGGAGATGCTGCTGGGCCAGCATCCCTGGCTGCTGGGCGCGCAGCGCACGGTGGCCGACGCCTACTTCATCGGCATCGCGCGCTGGACCAAGTACCACGACGTGATCGACCGCCGCGCGTACCCGCACCTGCAAGGGCTGTTCGAGCGGCTGGAGGACGACCCGGCGGTGGCCTTCGCGCATGCGGTCGAGCGCGGGGACGGCGCGCGCACGACCGGCGCGTTCCAGGGCGAGATCGCGCTGGCGGATGCGCTGGCGGCGCTGCCCTGACTACTCGGTCTGGTAGAAGGTCTCCACGCGTGCGAAATCGCGCCCGTACTGCGCCACATCGACGGTGAAGGGCACGCTGTCGCCCGGCCCGATGGCCGGCAGGTCGTCGACCTGCCGCAGGCCGGTGAGGCGGCCTTCGCGATCGCGCAGGCTGACCCACAGGCGCGCCTTGCGCACGATGGCGCTGCCGGGGTTGCTCACGCGGCCCTGCACTTCCACGTACTTGTAGAGAAAGCGGCGGCTGAAGTTCAGCAGCACGCTGCCGGTCTGCGCGCGCGTGCCGTCCACCTGCACCTCCAGCGGCACGCGCGGACCGGGCAGCGCCGCGCGGCGCATGGGCTTCCATTCGATGCGCGTCTGCGTGATGCGGTCGGCGTCCTGCGGCTGCAGCAGGACCGGGAAGCGCTCGCCCGGGTAGAGATAGGCCGGCGCCTGGATCGCCCTGGCACCGGCCGGCCGGCTGCCGTCGAACTGCGAGACCACGGCGCCGGGTGCCAGCACGATCGCGTCCGCGCTGCGGTTCACCAGCTCGGTCAGGTACACCGCCCGCTGGATGTTGTCGCGGCCGGCCACCAGCGGCAGCAGCTCGAGCTGCGCCGGGTCGAAGCGCTCGCCGTCCTCGGCCAGCAGGTCCTCGCTGCCCAGGCGCAGGTCGGGATGGAAGGCCTGCGGCCCGCCCTCGGCGCGGATCACCCGGTCGGCGGCCAGCACCGGGCTGCGCGTGCCGTCGCCGGCGCGCAGGTGGTAGCCGATGCGGTAGTCCCACGCCGCGATCGGTGCCGCGCCGCCGAAGCGCTCGATGCGCAGGTCCATCGACGTGCGCTCGCCGGGCCGCAGCTCCGCGGCCTGCGCGTGGCCGCGCCCGAGGCCGATCACGCCGCCGGCGTCGTCGTACAGCGTCACCAGCACCTCGCAGCCGGCGAGCGTGGCGTCCGCACGGTCGTTGACCAGCCGCCCGACCAGGCGCACGGCGTCCTTCTGCTGCACCAGCCGCACGCGCGAAAAGGCCAGGCGCGGCCCGTCGACCAGGCGCGCGGGCGGCGACAGGCGCTGCACCTGCAGATCCTGGCGCGTCACGCTGCGATCGCGCGGCAGATCGATCAGCAGCGGCACCGACTCGCCCGGCGCGAGCACGTCCACGGGCAGGCTCTCGCTGCGGCCGCCCAGCCGCTCCTCGCCGGCGTGGAATTCGGCGGCCACGCTCGGGCGCGACAGCGGCCGGCCGGTCTCGTTGCGCGCGATGACCAGCAGCCTGGGCTGCGCCGAACCGCCGCTGCCGGCCAGCACCTGGCGCGGCGCCTCGAGCCGCAGGCCCTCGACCGGGATCGGGCGCTCGACGGGCGCCGCCGCGACGGCGGGCCGGGTGCGGGCGGGCTGCGGCTTCGTGCCGAAGAACGCAGCCAGTCCGGCCGCGAGGACGCCGATGCCGAGCACCCCGGCGCCGACGATGCCGGCGATGCGCAGCGCCAGCCGCTGGCGTGCAGCCTGCTCGGCCGCCAAGCGCTCGGCCGCGGCGTTCTTGACCTGCTCGAGCACGCGGTCGAGCCGCTCGGACACCTTGTCCTCCACCACCGACACCGAGCGGCAATGCTGGCAGGTGTACTGATTGAGGCCGGAGCGCTGCAGCTGGCCGCTGCCGCACTCGCCGCACTTGAGGGTCCGGAGATTGATCGTCATCCGGTGATCCCGGGCGCCGGCGGCAGCAGCGCGCGCAGCGTGGCGCGCAGGCCCTCGACGTCGCCCGCCTCGACCGTGTGGACGCCGGCGCCCGCCTCGAGCCCGCAGGCCGGCGTGGCGACCACCGGCACGCCGGCGGCGAGCGCCCGCAGCAGCGCCCGCGGCGCATGCTCCACGTGGGCGGGCAGCACGACGGCGCAGGCGCCGGCCAGCCAGTCGCTGCGCCGGTCCGCCGGCTCGACCGCGAGGCCGCGCCAGATCGCGCCGCCGTCCGGCGAGGTGCCCAGCACGCGCAGCCGGCAGGGCAGGCCCTGCAGCGCCGCCGCGAGTTCGTGCGCCCCTTTGCGGGCGAGCGCGCTGGCGGGAAAGACGACGACGGGCAACCCGGCTTGCCGATCCGTGCGCGGGGCGATGACCGGCATGGCCCACGGCAGGCGCGTCACCGGCGCCGCCGTGAACGCGCCGGCGTGCCGCGCCACGTCCGCATGCGCGGTGACGACATGCGCGGCGCGCGCCAGCGCCTGCCGCTCGGCCTGCGCCAGCGCGGGATCGATGCGGAAGTCGCGCAGGCTCGCCGCCTGCGGCCAGCGACGGGCGGCGGCGTCGAGCCGTGCCTCGATCGCCGCCATCGGCAATGCGCCCGCCAGCACCTCGACCTGCCGCCCGTCGAGCGCGCCCAGCCGCATCAGGTGCGCCAGCAGCCCCTGGTCGACCACCAGGTGCGTGTGCAGCGGCGTCAGCCGTGCCGCATAGGCCGCCGCGAGCCAGCGCTGGCCGTCGATCAGGCTGGCCTGGCGGCGGCCCGGTTCATGCGCCCAGCGGCGCTGCCAGACGGCGCGGCGCAGGCCGGCCCAGCGGGCGCGGTAGGCGGCGCCGGCCGCGGGCCAGGCCGGCCCGGCGGAGCGCCAGAAGGCCAGCCGCACGGGCACCGGCAGGAAACGGTCGGCCTCGGCGTGATGCGCCTGCAGGTAGTGCGCGAACTCGGGCGCCCAGCCGTCGAGCAGCACCGCCGTACGCGCCTGCACCGGTGCGGACTGCGGGCGGTGGCGGAAGCAGTCGGCCTGGTCGCAGCTCAGGCAGCCGCGCGCCACCGGTGCGGCGGCACGCAGGGCTCCGGCGGGCATCACCGCGACCGGCCGGGCACGCGACGCGGCATGCCCGCGCAAGGTCAGCACCAGTTCGTCGGGCGTCAGCGCGACCTCCAGCCGCCAGGCATGCGGCGCGCGCAGCTTGAGATCGATGTAGTTCCAGAACACGGTGGCATCGGCGATCCCGCCGGCATCGCCCGCCGGCGCCTGCGCGATGCGCGCGCTGTGGGCGTGACGCTCCACCAGCTCGAAGCCGGCCCGCGCTGCGGCGCCGGCGAGCGCGTTCGACAACTGGCAGATGCCGCCCGCGCGCGTGGGCACCACGCAGCCTTCGCGCACCTCGCGCCCCGGCACGAAGCCGCGGCCCGCGCCCGGCCGGCCGAGCTGGCGCCAGAAGCTCAGCACCTCGCCGGCCGGCACCTCCACCCCATGGAAGGCGCGCCGCGCCACGCGCAGGTTCTGCACCTTGCCGGCCACGAGCACGAACTCGTCGGCGCGCCCATCCGTCCACAGCGGCGTGCGCTGCTGCGCCAGCACGGGTGCGCCGACCAGCGCATCGGCGGCGGGCCAGCGGCGGGCCGAGGGCTGCAGGGACTCGCGCAGCGCATGGCGCGCGGCGAGAAGGCGCGTGCGCAGCCAGAAGCCGAGCGCATCGAGGCGGTCCGGCGGCTGCCATGGCGGCATGGCCGCCGTGCCCGGGGCAGCAGCGGAATCGACATGCCGGCCCATGCGCTTCATCCGGCTTGGCAGAGGCTGGCGCAGCCGCGCCGGGTCATCAGAACGGGATGTCGTCGTCCATGTCGTCGAAGCCCGACGACGACTTGGCCGGCGCAGGCGCCGCCGGGCGCTGTGCCGGCGCGCGCGGCGCCGCGGCCGGGGCACGGCTGTAGCCGCCACCACCGCCGCCGCCACCGCCGCCATAGCCGTCGTCGTCGCCCGACGGCGCCCCCTGGCCCTGGCGGCTGCCCAGCATCTGCATCTGGTCGACGCGGATGTCGGTGGCGTACTTCTCGACGCCGTCCTTGTCGGTGTACTTGCGGGTGCGGATCGCGCCCTCGACGTAGATCTGCGAGCCCTTGCGCAGGTACTGCGCGGCGATCTCGGCCAGTCGGCCGTTGAACACCAGGCGGTGCCACTCGGTGGCTTCGCGCATCTCGCCGCTTTGCTTGTCCTTCCAGCGGTCGGTGGTCGCCAGCGTCACGTTGCAGATCTGGTCGCCGCTGGGGAAGGTCCGGGTTTCGGGATCGCGGCCCAGATTGCCGACGAGGATGACTTTGTTGACCGATGCCATGTGCACTGCCCCTGATGTGTGGGAGAAAGAGGAAGGAAAACGCCGCATTGTGCCGCAAGGGACGGCCGGGCCGCAGCGCCAAGATCGGCGATTTTGCGATGCATCATGAGCCCCCCGTGGTCGGCCTCACGATACCCAGTGAATGGCCCTTCGGGCTGCTCGAGGCGGTTCCGGGCGGCATTTCCGCGCCCTCACTGTCGATTAGCGCGGGCATCGCGCACTTCGCCGGCAGCGACCCGGTCGGTGCGGCCATCTCGGCGTCTCAAAGCGGAGATCCTCGCGTGCCAAAATCCGAGGCGCCAACGCCACCCCACTCAAGTCATGCCAGTTTTCCGCAATCGTCTCGATTCAGCAAAGTTCAATACTGAGATTTCACTTCCGTTTCAGCTGCGACTCGAAGACTTTCGATCCGCGATGCAGGATGTGTACGACTTCTTCTTCGACGTCAATTCCAACCTGGTTACCAAGGGCCTGGATCGACTCGACGACATGCTCCGTCCAGCGATCATGTCGGGCCTCCTATCGGACATGCTGACCGCCAGCCTGGCAAAGCACTCGCGAACACTGACTGTGAATACGTACTTCAATGGTCATCCTGATCTTGTTGTCCGTGGACACTATGCCGGCAACGCTGCAAAGGCCGGTGAACAAGGCGTCGAGATCAAGACCACCAGAAAACAGGGCGGCGCCGTTGACACGCATGGCGCAAGGAATCAGTGGATGTGCGTCTTCGTGTATGCCGTTGACAATGAAGCCGAGCCCGCCATCGACCGAGTTCCTCTGGCGTTCACCGAGGTGTATCTCGGCGAAGTTCGAATCGAGGACTTCCGAAAAAATGCGCGGAGCGAGTTGGGCACGCGCACGGCGACTCTTCATGCCGATGGAATTGCGAAACTTCGGAAGAACTGGATTTATCGGCTCTGAGAGCGAGCGAGGTCGTCACCGTCGACCGCCAATGCGGCGAGCTTGGGAAGTGCTGCCGTGGCGATCTTGAAGTAGCTTTCGTCCCGCTCCACACCAATGCTCTCATAGCCCACCGCTTCAGCCGCAGCCAAAGTCGACGCGGCCCCGGCAAATGGATCCAGGACAATGCCACGGCCCAACGGTAAAACTCCACGCACAAGTTTCCTAAGGAAAGCCTGAGGCTTGAGACTAGGATGCGGGGCGTATTTTCGCTCCGACGCACGCGTCGGTGCCGATTCGATGACGTCCGCGAAAGGCTTGCTGCTGGAAATGCGGCGAAACCCTCCTGTCCCCCACTTGCGCAGGTTGTCCTGAACACGCCCTTCTAGAGGCTTGCGAAACATGAGCCACGGCTCCCACATCGAACGGGGCATCACGCTGACCCCATCGAACTCCACGTGCGCGGCCTTTGGACGGTCGCCACCACGCATTGTCATGACCATCCGGACAATCTCGCCACGGCGTTCCAAGCCAGAGCGGCTCAACGCCCCTGAAACGAGATAGGACAGCAATGGGTTGCTCGCAACAATGACGTTTGCGCCCGGAACAAGGACGCGTATGAGGTCGCGCCCCCAGGCAAGAAAGAACCTTTCAAGTTCCAGCAGTTCGGAGGGCTTGAGAATGGTGAAACGGGGGAGGGGCGCTCTTTGAGAGCCGTCGAAGCTTGGTGGTATTCGCCAGACACCGCCTTTTCCTTCTCTCAACTTCGACTGTTCGAGCGCTGTGTATTCCAAGAGGCCGTAAGGTGGATCGGTTACTACTGCGTGAATCGAATTGGACGGCTGCGTTCCGAGCCATGCGATGCAGTCATTCAGATGAAGGGTCGCGCTTCCGTGACGGAACGACCTCAGTGCGGCAGAAGGCACGGCATCTGTCGGCGCAGCATCGAACCCGGCTAGGGCATACTGCGCGCGCTCCATCCTGGCGAATAGTTCGGGCGTATTGAGTTGAAGATAGGAACGAACCGATGATGGTGCAACCCCGCCTATCAGGGCACTCACATCCTGAGTGATTTGCTGAACTGTCGCACCGCCATTTCTGCTCTCAAGCACGTGAACAATTGCATCCCTGACTTCGCCTGGTCGTCTGCGCACTTTAGCTCCATGTATTGATGCAGCGATTCTAGACGTCCAGACGTCTTTTGCAAGAACCTTTGAGCGTGCAAGCAGCGGCCGCCTCCAGCCGAATCCTCCCGCGTGCCCTGAAATCGCCACGCCACTATCATGTCCGGTTGCCCCGAAAATCCCCGACGCCCGTGACCGCTTCCTCCGACGACGCCTACCTCGGCGCCGCGCTCGCCCTGGCCCGCATCAGCATCCGCGGCGCGCGCACGCACAACCTCAAGAACGTCGACCTCGACATCCCGCGCAACAAGCTGGTGGTGATCACCGGCCTGTCGGGCTCGGGCAAGTCCAGCCTGGCCTTCGACACGCTCTACGCCGAGGGGCAGCGGCGCTACGTGGAAAGCCTGTCGGCCTATGCGCGGCAGTTCCTGCAGCTGATGGACAAGCCCGACGTGGACGTGATCGAGGGCCTGTCGCCGGCGATCAGCATCGAGCAGAAGGCCACCAGCCACAACCCGCGCTCCACCGTGGGCACGGTGACCGAGATCCACGACTACCTGCGCCTGCTGTTCGCCCGCGCGGGCACGCCCTACTGCCCCGACCACCACCTGCCGCTGCAGGCGCAGACGGTGTCGCAGATGGTGGACGCGGTGCTGGCCTTGCCGAACGAACCGCGCCTGATGATCCTGGCGCCGGTGGCGCGCGAGAAGAAGGGCGAGTTCGTCGAGCTCTTCGCCGAGATGCAGGCCGCGGGCTACGTGCGCTTCCGCGTCGACGGCCAGACCTGTGAGTACAGCGAGCTGCCCAAGCTCAAGAAGACCGAGAAGCACGACATCGACATCGTGATCGACCGCCTGCGCGCGCGCGCCGACATGCAGCAGCGCCTGGCCGAGAGCTTCGAGGCCGCGCTGCGCCTGGCCGAAGGCCGCGCGATCGCGCTGGAGCTGGGCGCGGAAGGCACGCCGGACAAGGAACACCTGTTCAACGCCAAGTTCGCCTGCCCCGTCTGCCACTACTCGCTGGCCGAGCTGGAGCCGCGCCTGTTCTCGTTCAACTCGCCGGTGGGCGCCTGCCCGAGCTGCGACGGGCTGGGCCACCGCGAGGTGTTCGATGCGGCGCGCGTGGTCGCCTTTCCGTCGCTCTCGCTGGCCAGCGGCGCCATCAAGGGCTGGGACCGGCGCAACGGCTACTACTTCAGCATGATCGAGAGCGTGGCCAAGCACTACCGCTTCGACGTGGAGACGCCCTTCGAATCGCTGCCCGCCTCGGTGCAGCAGGTGCTGCTGCACGGCTCGGCCGCGGAAGAGATCAAGTTCAGCTACACCATGGAGTCGGGCAACTTCGCGGGCAGGAAGCTCACGAAGAAGCATCCCTTCGAGGGCATCATCCCGAACATGGTGCGGCGCTACCGCGAGACCGACTCGGCGATGGTGCGCGACGACCTGGCGCGCTACCGCAGCCTGCAGCCCTGCCCCGACTGCAGCGGCTCGCGCCTGAAGCGCGAGGCGCGCCACGTGTTCCTGGTGGACGCGGCCAAGCCCGAGTCCACGCGCATGTCGATCTACGAGCTGAGCCGGCTCACCCTGCGCGACAGCCTGGCCTACTTCCAGGCGCTGCATCTGCGCGGCGCCAAGGCCGAGATCGCCGACAAGGTGGTGCGCGAGATCGGCCTGCGCCTGAAGTTCCTCAACGACGTGGGCCTGAACTACCTGAGCCTGGACCGCAGCGCCGAGACGCTGTCGGGCGGCGAGGCGCAGCGCATCCGCCTGGCCTCGCAGATCGGCTCGGGGCTCACGGGCGTGATGTACGTGCTCGACGAGCCCAGCATCGGCCTGCACCAGCGCGACAACGACCGCCTGATCGGCACGCTCAAGCATCTGCGCGACATCGGCAACAGCGTGATCGTGGTCGAGCACGACGAGGACATGATCCACGCCGCCGACCACGTGATCGACATGGGCCCGGGCGCGGGCATCCACGGCGGGCAGGTGATGGCGCAGGGCAGCTTCGCGCAGGTGGCGGCCACGGCGCAGTCGCTGACCGGCCAGTACCTGTCGGGCGCGCGCAGGATCGCGGTGCCCGCGCGGCGCACGCCCTGGCTGCCGGTGACGGCGCCGGCCGAGGAGCCCGAGCGCAAGAAGGGCTCGCGCTTTCCGCCCAGCCCGGCGGCCGAGCGCCGCGCCGCGCGCGAGGTGCAGCACCGCAGCACCCAGGGCGCGCTGCAGGCCATCCGCATCGTGGGCGCGAGCGGCAACAACCTGAAGAACGTGAGCGTGGAGTTTCCCGTCGGCCTGCTGACCTGCGTGACCGGCGTGTCCGGCTCGGGCAAGTCCACGCTGGTGAATGACACGCTCTACGCGGCGGTGGCGCGCACCATCTACCGCGCGCACGAGGAGCCGGCGCCGCACGAGGCGGTGGAGGGCATCGAGTACTTCGACAAGGTCATCAACGTCGACCAGAGCCCGATCGGCCGCACGCCGCGCAGCAACCCGGCCACCTACACGGGCCTGTTCACGCCGATCCGCGAGCTGATGGCCGAGACCAACACCGCGCGCGAGCGCGGCTACGGGCCGGGACGCTTTTCCTTCAACGTGGCCGGCGGGCGCTGCGAGGCCTGCCAGGGCGACGGCGTGGTGAAGGTGGAGATGCACTTCCTGCCCGACGTGTACGTGCCCTGCGAGGTGTGCAAGGGCCAGCGCTACAACCGCGAGACGCTGGAGGTGCAGTACAAGGGCAAGAACATCGCGCAGATCCTGGACATGACGGTGGAGGACGCCCACGCGTTCCTCAAGGCCGTGCCGCCGATCGAGCGCAAGCTGCGCACGCTGCTGGACGTGGGCCTGAGCTACATCAAGCTGGGCCAGTCGGCCACCACGCTGTCGGGCGGCGAGGCGCAGCGCGTCAAGCTGGCGCTGGAGCTGAGCAAGCGCGACACCGGGCGCACGCTGTACATCCTGGACGAGCCCACCACCGGCCTGCACTTCGCCGACATCGAGCTGCTGCTGAAGGTGCTGCACCAGCTGCGCGACGCGGGCAACACCATCGTGGTGATCGAGCACAACCTGGACGTGATCAAGACCGCCGACTGGGTGATCGACATGGGCCCCGAGGGCGGTGCCGGCGGCGGCACCGTGGTGGGCGCAGGCACGCCGGAGGAGATCGCGGCGAACGAGGCGAGCCACACGGGGCGGTATCTGCAGCGCCTCCTGCCGCCCGCGTAGGCGTGCCCTGCACGATGCGGGGGAACGCGCCACAATCCCCCTGCCCATGCAGACCCTCACCCCCCGCCAGTTCGCCCTGCTCGTCCCCCTCACTCTCTTCTGGGGCCTGAACTGGCCGGTGATGAAGCTCGGCGTCGCCGACTTTCCGCCGCTCACCTTCCGCACGCTGTCGCTGTGGCTGGGCCTGCCGGTGCTGGCGCTGGCGCTGGTGGCGATGAAGGTGCCCTTCCGCGTGCCGCGCCGGCACTGGCGCGAGCTGCTGTGGCTGGCCGCCGCCAACATGTTCATCTGGCACGCCTGCATCATCCTGGCGGTGAAGGCGCTGTCCAGCGGGCGCGCGGCGATCCTGGGCTACACGATGCCGATCTTCTCGGCGGTGATCGGCGCGCTGCTGTTCTCCGCGAAGCTCACGCCGCGCGCCTGGCTGGGCGTGGGCGCGGCGGCGCTGGGCGTGGGCCTGCTGCTGTGGCACGAGCTCACCGGCCTGGCCGGCCGCCCGGGCTACGTGGCGCTGGCATTGGTCGCGGCGGCCACCTGGGCGCTGGGCACGCAGCTGCTGCGCGGCACGCGCATCGGCGTGCCCACGCTCACGCTCTCGTTCTGGATGACCGCGTTGACCGCGGTGGTGATGACCGTGCTGGCGGTGCTGTTCGAGCGAGCGCAGTGGCATCGGCCCGGCCCGGCGACCTGGAACGCGGTCGCCTACAACGCGGTGCTGATCTTCGGCTTCGCGCACGCGGCCTGGTTCTACCTGGCGCGCGGGCTGCCGCCGGTGGCCTCGACGCTGAGCGTGATGTTCATCCCGGTGCTCGGCGTGTTCAGCGGCGCGCTGTGGCTGGACGAGCAGGTGTTCTGGCAGGACTGGGTGGCGGTGGTGCTGATGACGGCCGCCATCGCCGCGGTGCTGTGGCCGACGCGGCGCACGGAACCATGACCTCCCGGGTCATCGACGCGATGCACGCGCTGCGCGACAGTGCATCCAACGTCAACGACCCAGGAGAAAACAGATGAACACCGGATTCGACATCCTCCCCCTCGCCGTCGCGCTGCTGATCGGCATGGCCGCCGTGGGCTCGTGCATCGGCGTCGCCATGCTGGGCATGAAGATGATCGAGGGCAGCGCCCGCCAGCCCGACCTGATGCAGGAGCTGCAGTCGAAGTTCTTCCTGGCCGCGGGGGTGACCGACGGCGCGTTCATCATCGCGACCGGGATCGGGCTGTGGTTCGCCACCGCCAGCCCCTTCGGGCGCTGAGGCTCAGCGCCGCACGCGCAGCATCCCTTCCTGCGCGGTGGAGGCCACCAGCCGCCCGTCGCGCGTGAAGATGCTGCCGCGGCACAGGCCGCGGGCACCGCAGGCATTGGGCGAGTCGATGCGGTAGAGCAGCCAGTCGTCGATGCGGAAGTCGCGGTGGAACCACATCGCATGGTCCAGGCTGGCGGCGCGCACCTGGCCGCTCATGAAGCTCAGCCCGTGCGGCGTCATGGCGGCGCGCAGCAGGCCGTGGTCGGAGGCATAGGCCAGCAGCGCGCGGTGCACCACCGGATCGTCGGGCAGCGGGGCGACGGCGCGCAGCCAGATGGCGCTTTCGGAGCCGCGCGGCACGGGCGCGAGCAGGTCGTCGTTCTCCACGCAGCGGTACTCGATGGCGCGCGGCTGCAGCCACTTGGCCGGCAGCTTGCCGCGCAGCGCCTGGCGCTGCTCGAGCTCGCTGGGCAGCCCTTCGGGACCGGGCAGCGCGGGCATCGCGAGCTGGTGCTCGATGCCTTCGTCGGCGGTCTGGAAGGAGGCCGACATCTCGAAGATGGTCTGGCCCCGCTGGCGCGCGACCACGTGCCGGGTGGTGAAGCTGCGGCCGTCGCGCACGCGGTCGACCGCGTACTCGATCGGCGCGTGCTCGCCGGGCAGCAGGAAGTAGGCGTGCATCGAATGCACCGGGCGCTCCGGCGCCACGGTGCGGCTGGCGGCCAGCAGGGCCTGGCCGAGCACCTGGCCGCCGAACACCGCGGGGTTGCCCAGGTCCTCGCTCTGGCCGAGGAAGCAGTCGTCGCCATGCGGTTCGAGCTGCATCAGCGCGACGATGTCGTGAACGAGACGGGCGGGGTCGGAAGCGGTCATCGGTCGTGGGAAAGGCGTGGTTCCATCCGCCTGACGATAGCAAAGCGCGCGCCCGCCGGCTGGCGCACGCAGGACAGCCCCGCCGCCGCGGCCGGGCACAATGCGCCGGTCGCGGGCGGCCTGCAGGGCCGGGACCCGCGGCCCCTTCCAACCCAGAGAAAGCGACCTGACCATGTTGCCAAGCACTCAACGCTCCGTTTTCGCCGCCGCAGCCGCCACTGCCGTCCTGCTGGCGGGATGCGCCTCGCCGACCGGCGGCCCGTCCGCCGATGCGCCCGCGTCCCCGCCCGCCGCCGCACCGGCGCCGGCGGGCCCGACGGGCCTGGGCTACGACGACGTGCGGGCCGCGCTGAGTGACGGCAACGCCGCCCGCGGCCGCCAGGAACTGGTCGGCAAGACCGTGGCACTGGACCTCTCGCGCGCCAGCGGCCGCGGCGCGCCGGCCGGCACCTACGTGGCCGGGACGGGCGACAACATCTTCTTCCGCTGCCTGGCCGTGGCCGGCGGCTTCCGCGGCGGCGAGGTGAGCACCACGGTGCGCGCCATCCGCGTCGCGCCCCAGAGCCGGCAGACCACCGTCGACCTGGCGCGCTGCAGCGGGGCCCCGGCACAGACCGCGGCAGCGGCGCCGGCGCCGGCGCCGGCGCCGGCCCCTGCACCGGCGGCGCCCGTCGGCGCCGGCAAGCCCGGCATGGACGCACGCGGCAACGTCGTCGACTCCTCCAAGGTCGAGGCCGGCAGCGGCCGCACCGTGAAGGGCCTGAACGACTACGAAGGCGAGATCACCGGCAACCCGGCGCGGGGCAGCCGCTTCGCCCGCCTGCAGATCGGCATGCCGGTCAAGCAGGTGACCGACCTCATCGGACAGCCGACGGACCAGGGCGCCTACGTCACCGGCAAGGCGTGGATCCCCTTCTACTTCGGCGGCGACCGCCACCGCTTCGAGATGACCTACAAGGGCCAGGGCCGGCTGGTCTTCGCCGGCGGCGGCATGGGGGACTTCTCCAGCGGCTACCTGATCTGGATCATCCACAACGCGAACGAGCCGGGCTACCGTTGAACCCGGCCGTGCCCACACGAGGAGGAAACACGCCATGAAGCAACAAGTCGCCCGTCTCTCGCCGCACCAGAACGGCAAGGTCTTCGCCGTCCTGATGGCGGCCTCCGCGCTGGTCATCCTGCTGCCGCTGATGCTGATCGCCTACGGGTTCGCGCCCAACTCGGCGTCGGCGCCGCCGCTGTATGCGCTGATCCTGCTGCCCCTGTTCTACCTGGTCGTGGGCTACATCACGGTGGCGATCGGCTGCCTGCTCTACAACTGGCTGTATCCCTTCATCGGCGGCATCGAGTTCGAGGCCCGGGCGCCGGACGCCCGGCCCTAGTCGGCGAAGAAGGACGCGAGCCCGCCCAGCGGCTCCAGCCGCCAGCCCCGCTGCACCAGCCGCAGCGGGCCCGGCATGGCGCGCTCGCGCTCCGGATGCAGCGCGTCGCCGGGATAGGCCATGGCGCGCAGCCCCTCGACCTCGAACACGTGCGGGCGGATCACGCAGGGGCGCGTGCGCGCACGGGCCTCGGCCAGGATCGCGTCGACGCTGGCATGGCGCGACAGGTGCGCCAGACTCATCAGCTGCGGCGGCACCATCGCGATGCGTCCGTCCCAGTACATCTCCAGCGCTTCGCGCGGACGCAGCCAGACGCTGCGCACCACCTCGCGATCGTCATGGCGCGCCTCCTGCCCCGCCGGCGCGCGGGTCACGAAGAAGCGCGTGTCGAAGCGACGGCCGGGCGAGTTCAGCGAACGCTCCGGCGTGATCCAGCGCGACCAGGGCCACAGCGCGCCGGTGTCCAGGCGCAGCCCCAGCGCCGCCAGCACGGCGCCGAAATCGCGGCCCCGCGCCAGCAGCCCGGCCGCCTGCGCCGCGCTGCGCGCATCGGCGCCGGCGGCGAGCAGCAGCGCGCATTCCTCGAAGACCTCGCGCGCCGCGGCCACGTGCAGCGCCGCGGCGGTGGCGGCGTCGAGCTCGGGGTCGCACAGCCGTGCCTGCAACGCTGCGGGCGACTGGTCCAGCTGCGCCGCCACGTGGGGCGCCTGGTCCGCCGCGTCGAGCTTGCCGCCCGGGAACACGTAGGCGCCGGCGTGCACGTCGGACTGGGCATGGCGCTCGAGCAGCAGCACTTCCGGCCCGGCATCGCTGTCGCGGCAGATCAGCACGGAGGCGGCGGGGCGGATCGGGACGGGCAGGCCGGTCTCGGCGCTGACGGGGTCGGTGGCGTGAGGATTCATGATGCGGCTCGTGCACTGTAGCCGCGTGCGCAGGAGTCCGGCCTCGGGACGCACCCGAAGGAGACGCTAGGTGGACCCGGGCCTGTTCGCGCCGCCCTGCATCCCCCGCGCGGTGTCCACCACCACCGCCTTCAGGGTCTGCACCGTCGGATGCCCCTCCAGTTCCTTCAGCGTGAAGAAGCTCACCGGCGGCAGGCTCCAGCTCAATCGATAGGGCAGCGCCGCCCAGTGCCCGGCCTGCTCCATCTCCGCCACCACGTCGCGCGCCATGATGGCGATCGCATTGGGCTCCGTGCGCAGCACCGTCTCCATGCTCCGGATGGACGTCGTCTCCAGCATCGGCACCGGGGGCTGCACGCCGGCGCCCACGAAGATCGCGTTGTAGGTCCGGCGCATGGGCGTGTTCGGCGGCGGCAGGATCCAGTCGAGCGCCGCCAGCCGGGCCCAGTCCAGCGGCCCGCGCGACAGCCGCCGGGCGCTCTTGGCGGCGACCACCAGGCAGGGCTCCTGCTGGTAGATCGCCTCCTGCGCCAGGCCGGTGGCATCCCCGTCGTACGAGCGGCCGATGGCGCAATCGAGCTCGCGCGCGAGGAGGCCGGCCACCAGTTCGTCGGTCGTGCCCTCGCGCGTCATCACCGCCATGCGCGGGCTGCGGTCCAGCAGGTGCGAGAGCGCCGCTGACAGCAGCCGCTGCGGCACCTGCTGCGTCAGGCCCAGGCGCAGGCGTCCGCTGCGGCCGGCCTCCAGCGAGGTGAGCACGCGCGTGGTGGCTTCCAGTTCGGCGAGCCAGCGCCGCGCGTAGTGCAGCACCGCCTCGCCGGCCGGCGTCGGCACCAGGCCGCGGCTGGTGCGCGCGAAGAGCATGCTGCCGAAGATGTCCTCCGCCTCGCGCAGCGCCTTGGTGATCGCCGGCTGGCTGAGCCGCATCTCGGCGGCCACGCGGCCCAGCGTGCGGTGCCGGTCGATGGCCTGCAGCAGTGCGAGCTGCCGCAGCTTCAGGCGGGAGAGCAGCGCGTGCTGCAGGTCGGCGGCGGGGTCGCGGGCGGTGGGCACGGCCATAACTCCGGAGTTATCGAGTCATCAGAATTTAGTCCACTTTGGTGAATTGCGGCGCCTAGACTTTCTTCATGCCCGCAGCCACCGCATCGACGCCCATGGCCCTCATGGCCCAGCTCCTGGACGCGCTCGCCGAGGCACGCAGCGCCGACGATGCGCTGCGCCAGGTGGACGGCCATCGCCGCCTGATCGCCGGCGACAGCATCTTCAGCATCCAGCAGAACGTGACGACCGACGCCGACCCGCCCGGCGAGATCCGGCTGCGCCGCTTCTATTCGTCCGAGGCCGGGCGCTATCCGGTTCATGGCACCAAGCGCAAGACGCTCACCCCGTGGACCGAATGCCTGTTCCTGCAGGGCCGCGTGTTCGTCGGCGAGGGCGAGCAGGCGCTGGCGCGCCACTTCGACGACTTCGAGCAGATGCGCCCCCACGGCCTGCAAAGCGTCGTCAACGTGCCCCTGCTGCAGGGCAACCTCTGCTACGCCACCTTCAACGTCTTCGGCACCCGCCCGCGGTGGCTGCCGCGCGAAGTCCTCGGCATCCGCCTGCTGGCGCTGGCCGCGGCGCGCTGGGTGCCGGCCGCGCCCGGCCTGGCGTACCGCTTCACGGGCACGTCGCCCACCCCTGCCATGAAGGACTGAGCATGCAACACAAAGTCCCTGTCGTCATCGTCGGCGGCGGCCCGGTGGGCCTGTCGATGGCGATCCTGCTGCAACGCTTCGGCATCGAGTTCGTGCTGCTCGAGCGCAGCCCGACGACCACCGACCACCCCAAGGCACGCGGCACCTACGCGCGCACGATGGAGATCTTCCGCCAGTGGGGCATCGACGAGCGGATGAAGCGCCACGCGCTGCCCGACGGCGCCGACTTCTTCGCCTTCTGCGAATCCATGACGGGCCACGAATGGGGCCGCACCACCCCCGAGCCGAACGTCGGCCACTCGCCGTGCTGGAAGATCATCCAGTCGCAGGACACGGTGGAGACGGAGCTGCTGGACCTTGCACGCCAGAGCGCGGTGGGCCGCTTCCTGTTCGGCCACGAGTTCCTGCACTACGAGGAAGGCGCCGAAGGCATCGCGGTGCGCGGCCGCCGGCTGGACGACGGCGAGACCGCCACCTGGCAGGCCCGGTACCTGATCGCCGCCGACGGCGCGGCCAGCGCGGTGCGCCGGCAGGCCGACATCGAGATGCGCGGGCCGGCCACGCTGGCCGTGATGGCCAACGAGTTCTGGCAGGCCGACCTCTCGCACGTGCGCGACGCGGCCACCTGCGCCGGCTGGCGCGTGTATGCGAAGGACTCGCCCTACCCGATCACCACCGTGCTCAACACCAACGGCAAGGACCGCTGGCTCAGCCTGCTGCCGGTGGGGCGCGAGGTGGACGAGCGCATCGGCGAGCGCACCGACGACGAGGTGGTGCGGCTGGCGCGCACCGTGGCAGGCGTGCCCGACCTGGACGTGAAGGTGATCAACCGTTCCGTGTGGCGGATGAGCCGCCAGGTCGCCGCGAGTTTCCGCAAGGGCCGCGTGCTGCTGGTGGGCGATTCGGCGCACCGCTTTCCGCCCAACGGCGGCTACGGCATGAACTCCGGCATCCAGGACGCGCACAACCTCGCGTGGAAGCTGGCCTTCGTGCTCACCGGGCGCGCGAGCGCGCGCCTGCTGGACAGCTACGAACGCGAACGCCGCCCCGTCGCCGAGTCGAACGCCGACTTCAGCCTGCACAACGCGGCGCGCTTCATCCAGTGCGACGAGGCGCTGCGCTCCGGCAACCCGGACCGCATCGATTTCTGGATCCGCGACAGCGACAACCACATCCACAGCATCGGACAGTCGCTGGGCTTCTGCTACGAGGACGGCGCGGTGATCCCCGACGGCACCGGCAGGCACGTGATGCGCGCGCGCTGGTACGAGCCCACCGACCGGCCCGGCGCGCGCTTCCCGCATCGGTGGCTGGACCTGGCCCGGCGCCACAGCACGCTCGACTGGTTCGACCGGGAGTTCGTGCTGGTCGCCGGCCCGAAGGCCGACGCGTGGATGGCCGCGGCGCGCGCCGTGTCCGGCCGCAACGGGCGCGTGGTGCAGGCGCGCCAGCTGGAGACCGCGCACGAAAAGGACGGCCTGCTGCTCGGTCTGCGCGGCGCGGCGCTGGTGCGCCCGGACGGGCACGTGGCCTTCCGCATGCCGTGGACGCCCCCGGACCCGGCCGCCGAACTGTCGGCCGTTCTTGCCAGGCTGCTGGACTGACGCCATGCCCGTCGACGCCCTGCACCACTACACGATCCGCTGCACGCCGCAGGAGCTGCCGGCGCTGGTCGATTTCTACACGCGCGTGATGCGCCTGCAGGTCGGCGCGCGGCCGGAGATTCCCGCGCCCGGCGCCTGGCTCTATGCGGACGGCGAGCCGATCGTGCACCTGTATGCGCATCTCTCGGCGCCGGACGCGGCGATGCAGCCGGTCACCGGCCACGTCGACCACATCTCGTTCCGCGCCCGCGGGCTGCGGGAGATGCGCGAGCACCTCGGCGCCCTGGGCGTGCCCTTCGCCGAGGCGCCCATTCCCGGATGGGACATCCACCAGCTCTTCCTGCACGACCCGCGCGGCCTGAAGATCGAGATGACCTTCTGGATGACCCGCGAGGAAGGGAGCGCGGCATGACCGGCTTCGTGCAGGCGGGCGAGCTGCGCGTGGCCTTCGACCGCGAAGGCGATGGCCCGGCGCTGCTGCTGATGCACGGCGCGGAGGCCTCGCGGCAGATGTTCGCGGCGCTGGTGCCGCTGCTCTCGGCGCACTTCACCGTGATCGCCTACGACCAGCGCGACTGCGGCGAGACGCAGGGCCCGGCGCGCGCCTCGACGCTGGGCGACCTGGCGAACGACGCGCACCAGTTGATCAGGGCGCTGGGCTTCAAGCGGGCGCACGTGTTCGGCTCGTCCTTCGGCGGCAGGGTGGCGCAGGCGCTCGCGCTGCGGCATCCGCGGTCGGTCGACCGCCTCGTGCTGGGCAGCACCTGGCCGCTGCCGCGGCCCTACGAGGAGCTGTGCCCGGACGCGCGCCGCCTGGCCGAGCTCCGGCGCGGCCTGCCGGAGACGGCGCAGGAGCTGGCGACCTGGTTCTTTCCCGACGCCTTCCTGCAGCAGCGCCCGGAATTGCGCCGCGTCTTCGCGAATGCCCGGCCGGCATCCGCACAGTCCGCGCGGCGCGCAGCGACCGTGGCGACCACGCTGGACCACGGCGTGGCCGGCATCGTCGCGCCGACCCTGGTGCTCGCCGGCGAGCTCGACCGCGTGGTGCCGCCCACGGTGACGCTGGCGATGGCCGGGCGCATCCGCGGCGCCGACGCCGTGCTGCTGCCGGCCATCGGGCACGTGACGGCGATGCAGGCGCCGGACGTCCTCGCCCACCACATGGTCCGCTTCCTGAATCCCGAAGGAGTCCGCGCATGATGAACACGACGCTCCAGCCCGCGCCCGCGCAAGCCGCGGACGGAAGGCCCGACTACATCCGCATCGAGGGCCTGACCAAGACCTTCGGCGGCGGCAGCGACGGCGTGCTCGCGCTCCAGGCGATCGACTGCACGATCCGCCAGGGCAGCTTCGTCACCATCGTCGGCCCCAGCGGTTGCGGCAAGAGCACGCTGCTGCGCATCCTGGCCGGGCTGCTCGACTACGAGGTCGGCCGCGTGACGCTCGACGGCCAGCCGATCCGCGGCACGCGGCGCGACGTCGGCGTGGTGTTCCAGAGCTCCATCCTGCTGCCCTGGCGCAGCATCCTCGAGAACGTGATGCTGCCGGCGGAAGTGCTGGGGCTGGACATGCGCAAGGCGCGCGAGCGCGCCATGCAGCTGCTGCACATGGTGCGGCTCGACGGCTTCGAGCACAAGCTGCCGCGCCAGCTCAGCGGCGGCATGCAGCAGCGCGCCTCGATCGCGCGGGCGCTGCTGCACGACCCCAAGATCCTGCTGATGGACGAGCCCTTCGGCGCGCTGGACGCGATGACGCGCGAGCGCATGAACCTCGAGCTGCAGCGCATCTGGATGGAAAGCGGCAAGACCGTGGTGCTGATCACGCACTCCATTCCCGAGGCCGTGTTCCTGGGCGACCGGGTGTTCGTGATGTCGCCCCGCCCGGGCACGCTCGAGCGCGTGCTGCCCATCGACCTGCCGCGGCCGCGGACGATGGAGGCGATGTCGCACCAGACGTTCGCGTCCGCGGCCGCCTCGATCCGCGAGCGCTTCTCGCATGCCGCTTCCTTCGACTGACAAGGTACGCCCCATGACCACAGCCATGCTCAGCTCCCGCTCCGCCTCGCAGCCCGAGGAAGCGGCCACCCCGCAGGCGCCGCGCCCCCGCCGCGCCAACCCGCTGGCGTCGACCCGCGTGCAATCCCTCCTGCTGCTGGTCACGCTGCTCGGCGCCTGGGAAGCGGCCGTGCGGCTGTTCAAGGCGCCCAGGCACCTGGTCCCGCCGGTCAGCGACATCGGCGTCGCGCTCTGGCGCGGCCTGGCCACCGGCCCGATGGCCAAGGACGGCTTCTGGTACCACGGCGGCATCACCCTCTCCGAGATCCTGCTGGGCTTCGTCATCGGCAGCGGCGTCGGCCTGGCGATCGGCATCGTGGTGTCGCAGATGCCGAAGCTGGAGGCGCTGCTCCAGCCCTACGTGGCCGCGCTGCAGAGCGTGCCCAAGGTGGCGGTGGCGCCGATCATCGTGGTCTGGCTGGGCTTCGGCATCGGCTCCAAGGTGATGATCATCTGCCTGCTCACCTTCTTTCCCGTGCTGGTGACCAGCATCGCGGGCTTCAAGGCGGTGGACCCGGACCGCATCGACCTGCTGCGCTCGCTGTCCGCCACGCGGTGGCAGATTTTCCGCAAGGCCAAGTTTCCCAGCGCGCTGCCGTACATCTTCGCCGGCCTGAACATGGCCGCCGCGTTCAGCGTGGTGGGCGCGGTGGTGGGCGAGTTCGTCGGCGCCCAGGCGGGCCTGGGCGTGCTGATCCTGCAGATGGAGGCGCAGGCCGACACCGGCGGCAGCTTCGCGGTGTGCGTCGTGCTTTCGGTCATCGGCATCCTGCTGACCAGCCTGCTGCGCCGCGTGGAGCGGCGCGTGCTGCACTGGATGCCCGCCGACGCCTCGCAGCGCACCGTGAACGTCTGAATCGGCCTGAATCCGCCGGAATCGGCCCTGGTGCGGCGGGCGCCTCCAGCCGCACGACCTGCTTTCTTTCAACCCGCCCGGCGTGGTGCCGGCAAGGAGTGGACCATGTGGACGCGACGTGAATTCGGCCTGGGCCTCGGCGCCCTCGGCCTGGCCGGCGGCCTGCCGGCGCTGGCGCAGAAGCTGCGCGTGATGAAGGTGGCGAACACCGCGGCGGTCAACGACCCGCAGCAATGCTTCGTGACCGCCGGCCAGCATCCCCGGCTGAACTTCTACAAGCCCGGCGGCGTGGACGTGGAGTACGTCAACATGTCGAGCATGACGCAGGCGCTGCAGAGCCTGCGCAGCGGCCACGTGGACTTCGGCCCCGCCGTGCCCGGCATCCTGCTGCCGGCGATGGCGAAGGACCCGTCGCTGGACCTGGTGAGCGTGTACAAGTGGCTGCCGCGCAATGCCAACGTGATCGTGGTCAAGCCCGGCAGCCCGATCCGCTCGGCGGCGGACCTGGCGGGCAAGCGCATCGGCGTGCGCAGCCAGGGCGACACCGGGATCGTGGTCACCAAGACCATGCTGGCCGAGCTGGGCCTGAAGGACGACCGGTGCGAATACATCGCCATCGGCGACGGCGCGCCGGCCGGCGCGGCGATCGCCAACGACCGGGTCGACGCGATGGTGGCCTTCGACACCGCGGCCGCCCGCATCGAGCTGGTGGGCACTGCGCTTCGCTACGTGCCGATCACGCCGAAATTCGCCCAGGTGGGCTCGGGCTGGATCTGCGTGCCGCGCAGGCTGCTGAAGGAGGAGCGCCAGGCACTGGTGGCCCTGTTCCGGGGCATCGCCAAGTCCACGCTCTTCGCGCACGGCAACCTCGACGCCGGCATCGACCTGCACTGGGCCGTGTACCCCGAGAGCCGGCCCAAGGGCCGCAGCGAGGACGAGGCGCGCAAGGAGCTGGCGTTCATCCTCAAGGACCGCAGGAACAGCTGGCTGCCCCGCCCGGACGACCCGGACCCGCGTATGGGCGCGTCGTCGCTGGCCGAATGGGAGGCCAACATCGAGATGACCGCCGAGAGCAGCCGCAACCCCCGGCTGGCCGAGCAGCTGGGCGATCCGAACCGCCTGTTCAGCAACGAGCTGATCGACGAGATCAACGCCTTCGACAAGCAGGCGGTGGTGGAGATGGCGAAGGCGTTCAGGCTGTAGCGCGGCGGCGCCTCATTCGAGCGCGAGCCCGGCATCGGCCGCGATCCTGCGGAACGTGGCCATGTCGCGCCCGATGCGCGCGTCGACTTCCGGCGGCGCGACGTATTCGGGGACGAACCCGGCGTCGAACATCGCGGCTTCCACGCTGGGATGCGCCACCGCCTGCTGCAGCGCGGCGGACAGCCTGTCGAGGACCTGGGACGGCGTGCCCGCCGGCGCGAACACCCCCTGCCACCAGGTGACGTCGAAGCCCTTCAGGCCGGCCTCGTCGACGGTCGGCACCGCGGGAAAGCGCGGGTCGCGCTTCAGTCCGGTGCTGGCGATCGCCTTGAGCCGGCCCGCGTCCAGGTAGGGCTTGGCCTCGCTGATGTGGATGCAGTCGGCCATGCCGGCCATGACGTCCTGCGTGGCCGGCGCGTTGCCCTTGTAGGGCACGTGCGTCACCCGGATGCCGGCCATGCGGCCCAGCAGCTCGCTGCTGAAATGGTTGCCGCTGCCGGGGCCGGCGGTGGCGATGTTCAGCTTGCCCGGGTTCGCCCTGGCGTGGTCGATCAGGCCGGCGAGATCGTCGAAGGGCACCTTCGGGTGGCAGACGATCAGCGTGGAATACCAGAAGGCGCCGCCGGCCGGCGCGAAGTCCTTCAGCGGATCGTAGGCGAGCGACTTGACGGTCGCCGGCAGCAGCGCCTGGCCGATGGAGTTGCCGTACAGGAGCGTGTAGCCGTCCGCGGGGGCGCGGGCGACTTCGGCCGGGCCGATGCGGCCGCCGCCACCGCCCTTGTTCTCGACGACGACGGGCTGGCCGATCGCCTCGCCCATCAGCTTCGCGATCAGGCGCGCGCCGATGTCGGTGCTGCCGCCGGGCGCGGCCGGCACGACCATGCGGATCGGCTTCGACGGGAAGGCGTCCTGGGCGATGCCGGCGAGCGGCAGCATGCCGAGCACACAGGCGGCCGCGGCCGCGCGGAAAGGAGCGGGCATCATGGCCGCGGCCCTCAGGCGCCCAGGCGCTCTTCGGCGTCGAAGGTCATCCGGATCCGGGCATAGGCCTCGATGGCCTCGCGGCCGAAGCGGCGCTCGAAATCCTCGCCGATGCGCCGCGAGAAGGAGACCGTGTCGTTCATCCGGTCGGGCCCCTGGATGATCACCAGCAGGCGCGCCGGCCTGCCGCTGGTGTTGCGGAAGGTGCGCATCACCTTCGGCGGCACGGCCATCAGGTCGTGGGGCCGGCCCTGCACGACCGCCTCGTTGTCGAAGCCGGTGCAGAAGTCGAAGCCGCCGTCCAGCACGTAGAAGGACTCCTGCGTGTCGGAGTGGGCATGCGGCGGCGGGCCGTCGTCCCCGGCCGTGCATTCGGCGATGGACAGGTACAGGCCCTGGTGGCCGTACATGGGCGCGGTGCGCGAGCGGCCCACATGGCCTTCGGGCACGATGAGCGGGTACACGTTGCCGGCCGAGAGCGATTCGGTGGCCTCGGGCGGCAGCCCGCCGGTGCGGTCGAGGTCCTTCTTGTAGGGCACGAGTTCGGTGAAGCGGGTGACACGGCCCTGCGCCGTGTCGGCAGCGAGGGCGACGCCTGGGTGGCCGTCGAAACGCACGCCCAGCGCGGCGCGCGCGTCCGCCGCGACCTCGCCGGCGAGCGCGTCGTCGAAGACCGCGTCGTAGCTTGCGCCGGGAGAGACGCTGAGCACCATGACGGCCCGCGCCGCGCCGGCGCCGGCATTCGCCAGCTGGTGGCGCACGTCGGCGGGCACGGACACCATGTCCCAGGTGCCGAGCGTGATGCGGCCGCCGAGCCCGGGTCCGTAGCGAAGCTCGAGGCGGCCTTCGACGCAGACGATGTTCTCGATGGCGTCGGGATTGCGCCAAGGCTGCGACCGCGCGCCTTCGTCGAGCGCCAGCGCGCCCGTGCAGGCCGTGGGCGGGCATGCGAGCGGGGCGCTCGCGAAGCGGCCCTGCGTGGACGGGGCCGCCATCATCGGCTGCACGCGGCCGCCGAACAGATGGCGCGCCGCGGCACCGAAGCGCACGGCCGGCGCCTGCGGCGCCAGCCGGTAGTCCGGATGGGTGATCAGCTGGCGGAGCATCTGCTCCTGGTCGAGGGTGCCCGGACGGGTCGCACGTGGGGTGGTCATGGTGTCTCCTTCGGTATGCCGCCATTGGACCGGTCTGCAGGCAACGAGGCCATGGCCTCCCGCTGATGGCGCCATGCCCCCGTATCGATAATCCGCGCAGGAGACAACACGCCATGGCCCAGCTGCACCGCCTCACGTTCCAGCACCTTCTGTACCTCCAGGCGCTGGTCGAGGAGCGGCACGTCACGCGGGCGGCCGAGCGGATGAGCATCGGCCAGCCCGCCATGTCGGCCGCCCTGGCGCGGCTGCGCGAAGTGTTCCGCGACGTGCTGCTGGTCAAGACCACCACCGGGATGGAGCCGACGCCGCGCGCGCTGGAGCTGGTCGGCCGGATCCGCGAGATGACGGATCTGCTGGAAGGCCGTGGCTTCGCGCACGCGCAGTTCGATCCCGCGACCTCGCAGGCACGCTGGCGCATCATGGCCTCGGACGGCATCTCGCGCGTGGTGCTGCCGGCGCTGATGGAGCTGGCGGGGCGCGCGGCGCCGAAGATGCGGTTCACGGTCCACCCCGGCGATCCGCGCCGGCTGTCGGAGTACCTGCGCGACGGCGACTTCGACCTAGCCATGGCGTTCGTGCGCACGCCGCCCTCGGAGCTGCGGCAGATGGTTCTCTATCCGCAGCGGCTGGTGTGCATCGCGCGCGAAGGCCATCCGGACATCGAGGGGACGCTGACGTTCGAGCAGTTCACCGCGAGCGACCACGCGCGCTGGGGCGCGCCGCCGGTGGCGCACGCCACCATGGAGGTGATGGTGGACGAGATCCTGGAGGCGCAGGGGAAGTCGCGCCGGGTGGCGCTGCTGATCTCCAGCCTGACCCTGCTGCCGACCGTGGTCGCACGCTCGAACCTGCTGGCGGTGATTCCGGAGCACCTGGCGCGGCATGCCTGCGAGAGCCTGCCGCTCCAGGTCCTGCCCCTGCCGTTTCGCGTGCCGCCGGTGCACGTCAGCATGACCTGGCACGAGCGCATGCACCACGACCCCGGCCACAAGTGGCTGCGGGACGCGCTGCGCGACATCGGCCGCGCCCTCAGCGCGCGGGCGTGATCGCCGGCTGGCGCAGGCGCCCTGCGATGAACGCCACCGCGTCCTGCAGGCGCTCGCCTTCCAGTTCGCGGTGCGGCCCCGGGTAGGCCACCAGGCGCTTGTCCTCGGAACCGATGGCGTCGAACAGCGCGAAGCTGCCTTCGCGGTCGAAGAACTCGTCGTGCCACTGCTGCGTGAACCAGACCGGGCACCGGATGCGTTGCGCATATTCGGCCAGGTGCTCGCTGGCGGGGTAGGTGGTGCCCCACAGGCCCAGCACCGCCGCCTTGATGCGGGGCTCGGCCGCCAGCAGCGGCACGCCGTAGGCCGTGCCCATCGACACGCCGATGTAGCCGATCGGCAGGCCCGCGTGGCCGGGCAGCGCCAGCAGCGCATCGAGCGCTGCGCGCCAGTCCTCGGCGATGTCCGTGCGGCCCACGCCCGCGCGCCAGGCTTCGCGGAAGGCCTGCCGGGCCACGGCCGGATCGAGGTTGCCGTCGCCGCGGCGCTCGCCCTGCACCGGGCCGTCGATGGCCAGCACCGTGAACCCCAGGGGCAGGCAGGCGCCGGCGAGCGCGAGGATGGCGGGCGAGCGCTTGTGGCCGCTGCCGCCATGGCATGCCAGGACGATGCCGCGCGGCGCGCCTGCGGGCGGCCAGCAGACCGCCGGCACGCGCGTCCCGGCGCGGGCGACGGGCAGCGCTTCAGGGCTTGGCAAGGGAGCGTCCGGATTCGCCATGGGCTGCCTGCCTATTCGAGACGGATGTTGTTGTCGCCGATCACCCGGCCGAACTTCTCGTAGTCGCTCGCGATGGCGCGGGCGAAGGCATCCACCGGATCGCCGCCGGGCTCGAAACCCGCCTCGCGGATCTTCCGGACGATCTCGGGGCTGGCGATGACCTTCTGCCATTCGCCGCGCAGCTTCGCGAGCACCGGCGCCGGCGTGGCGGCGGGCGCGAAGACGGCCTGCCAGCCCACCACGGCGGCCACGGGGTAGCGCCGGCCGATCGCATCGACCTGCGGCGCGGCGTCCATCGTGCCGGTGCCCGTGTGGGCCACGGCATGGATGCGCCCCGCACGCACCTGCTGCATCGGCACCGTCGGCGGGTCGATGCTGCACGAGAGCTGGCCCGACAGCAGGTCGGGCAAGGCCTGCCCGAAGGTCTTGTAGGGCACGTGCACCACGTCGATGCCGGCTTCCTTCTTCAGCAGTTCCAGCGCCAGGTGCGGCGGGGAGGCGATGCCGTAGGTGCCGCACAGCAGCTTGCCCGGGTTCTTCTTCGCGTAGCCGATGAACTCGTCCAGGTTGCGGATCGGCAGGCTCGGTCCCACCGTGAGCAGGTACGGCGTATCGGCCGTGCGCACCACCGGCGTCAGGTCCTTCCGGAAATCGAAGGACTGCCTGACCACCCACGGATTGATGGCCATGGCGCTCGAGTTCAGCAGCAGCGTGTAGCCGTCCGGCGGCGCCTTGGCCACCAGGTCGGCGCCGATCGCGCCGGTGGCACCGGGCCGGTTGTCGACGATCACCGGCTGGCCCAGCAGTTCCTTCAGCTTCTCCGCATAGGCGCGCGCCATGATGTCGGGCGCGCCGCCGGGCGAGAAGGCGACGATGAGCCTGATCGGCCGGTCGGGGTACTGGCCCTGGGCCGATGCGGGGGCCAGCGGGACCCATGCCGCAGCGGCCGCGAGGAGCGCGGCGAGGAGCGCGCGCATCTCAGACCACCTCGCCGACCTGGCTGCCCAGCACGGCGTCGAAGCGCCAGCCCAGGTCCTCGATGCGGCGCCGCACCTCGCCCCCGAACTCGCGCTCGATGCGCTCTCCGGTGGACGGCGCGTACTGCACGTCGGCCGCCATGTCCTTCGCCTCGCCCTGGATCAGCACCAGCAGCACCGCCTCCTGCGTGAGGCCGGTGTTGCGGAAGGCGCGCATCACGTTGGGCGGGACCGAGACCATGTCGTGCTCGTCCAGCAGCGTGCGGTGCTGGCCCTCGTCGCCCCAGCGCACCTCGAACTGGCCCTTCAGGCACATGAAGGTCTCCAGGGTGCGCGCGTGCGAATGCAGGTCCGGCCCCTGGCCCACCGGGCAGCGGCAGACATTCACCGTGAGACCGGGAAAGCCCACGATGCCCGGGTTCTGGCTGGTGGCGCCGACGCCTTCCGCGGGGGCCATGTACAGGTAGATGGAGTCGGCCGCGATGGCTTCCATCGCCTCGGCGGGAATGCCGCCGGCCGCGTCGAGGCGGCGCTTCTTGGGCTGGATGGTCGTCGCGCGGACGATGCGCGCTTCCATCTCCTGCGGGGTGGGGTTGAGCGTGGGCATGGCTGTGTCTCCTTGGGATGTTTCGTGGCGTGCCGCGGCGGATCGCGGCCGGGTGCCCAATCTAAGTCGCCCGTGCAGCGCACGCCATGGGCGCGGATCGATGGCACCATCGACGGCGTCGATGGCATGGCCGCGCACGGCCATGCTGAAATGCAAGCCTTCGCGCCGCGCGCACCCCATCACCCGAGGAGATCCATGACATGAACGGCGCCGAAGCCCTGGTGCACACGCTGCTGGACGCCGGCGTGGACACCTGTTTCGCGAACCCCGGCACCTCCGAGATGCATTTCGTGGCGGCGCTGGACCGCATCGCCGGCATGCGCTGCGTGCTGGGCCTGTTCGAAGGCGTGGTGACGGGCGCCGCGGACGGGTACTACCGCATGGCACAGCGCCCTGCCGGCACGCTGCTGCACCTGGGGCCGGGTCTGGCGAACGGACTGGCCAACCTGCACAACGCGAAGAAGGCGCGCTCGGGCATCCTCAACATCGTCGGCGAGCACGCCACCGGCCATCTCGCGCTGGACGCGCCGCTGACTTCGGACATCGAGGGGCTGGCACGCCCGATGTCCCACTGGGTCCGCACCATCGCCTCGACGCAGCGCATCGCCGCCGACGGCCGGGAGGCGGTCGCGCAGGCCTGCGCGCGCCCGGGCCGCATCGCGACGCTGGTCCTGCCGGCCGACATGGCCTGGTCGGAGGTCGCGCATGCGCCCCCGGCAGGCGGCGCCGTGCACGAAGCGGCGCCGGCCGCCGTCGACGAGGAGGCCGTCCGCACGGCGGCCGAGCTGCTGCGCCGGGCGGGGCCGCGGACGCTGCTGCTGCTCGGCGGCCGCGCCCTGCGCAGCCGCGCGACGGACTGGGCGGGCCGAATCGCCGCGGCCACGGGCTGCACGGTGATGTCCGAGTTCTATGCCGAGCGCATCGAGCGCGGTGCGGGGCGCGTGGGCGTGCCGCGCGTACCGTACGCGGTGGACGCGGCCCTGCAGGTGCTGTCGGCGTTCGACCATGTCGTGCTGGTCCAGGCCGTGCCGCCGGTGGCCTTCTTCGCGTACCCCGGCAAGCCGGGCCGGCTCGCGCCGCCCGGCACCCGATGCCACGTCCTGGCGACGCACGAACAGGATGCGCAGGAGGGCCTGCACATGCTGTGCGAGCACCTCGGCGCGACCCGGGCGCAGGCGGCCACGGCCGAGCGGCTCCAGCCGCGGCCCGAGCATGAGGACGGGCCGCTGACGCCGGCCGGCATCGGCACGCTGCTGGCCAGCCTCATCCCCGAGAACGCGATCGTCGTCGACGAGGCGATCACCACCGGCCGGGCCTTCAACGCGGCCACGCGCGACGCGGCGCCGCACGACTGGCTGACCAACATGGGGGGCGCCATCGGCTACGGGCTGCCGGTCGCCGTCGGCGCCGCGATCGCCGCGCCCGGCCGCCGCGTCATCGCGCTGGAAGGCGACGGCAGCGCCATGTACACGCTGCAGGCGCTGTGGACCATGGCGCGCGAGAGCCTGGACGTGACCGTGCTGGTGTTCGCCAACCGCAGCTACCAGATCCTGCGCGGCGAGTTCGCGCAGGTCGGCGCCGGCGCGCCCGGGCGGCGCGCCCACGACATGCTCGGCATCGACCGGCCGGCCCTCGACTGGGTGGCGCTCGGCACCGGCCATGGCGTGCCGGCATGCCGCGTGACCACGCTGGGCGAACTGGCCGATGCGCTGCGGCGCTGCCTGGCGATGGAGGGGCCGGGGCTGATCGAAGTCGTGCTCTGAACGGGACCTACCCCAGCGCGTCGTTCACCTGCTCGTGGAACTCGGCCTGGCTGAGCGCTGTGCCCAGTTCCCGCGGCAGCGCGTCGCGCACCGAGAACACGCCCAGGATCTTCGTCCCCGCGACCAGCGGCAGGTGGCGAAAGCCCCGCTCGAGCATCAGCACCACGGCGTCGGACACCGGCGTTTCCGGCGGCACGCAGATCGGGTTGGGGGTCATGACCTCGCGCGCCGTCGTGCGCTCGGGGTCGAGCCCCTTGGCCAGCACGCGCGTCATCAGGTCGCGCTCTGTCAGGATGCCCAGCAGGATGTCCGGCGGCTCCAGGATGAGCACGCTGCCGCAGTCGGCGCGCGTCATCACGCCTGCGGCCTCGCGCACGCTGGCCTGCGGGCCCAGGCTGAGCACGTGCTTGCGCGAGATGGACTGGAACACGGTACGTTCGGCCATGGTGCGCCCTCCGGAGGAAACGCGATGGTGACGCCGGCGCGCGCTCAGCGCAAGCTGTCGTTGAGCCGCGCCAGCGCCTGGGCGCCGGGGCACAGCGCGTCCGGCCCCAGCGCGTTGAGCGGGCGCTCGCTGGTGTTGAGCGCCGTGTGCAGGTCGGTGGCCAGCGGGTCGACGTAGAGCAGCCCGGTCAGCACCTCGCCCAGTGCCTGGTGCCGCTGCATGTAGGCCATGGCGGCGTAGCGGTCGCCGGGGTCGTAGCCGGGATGCAGGCTGCGCAGGCGCAGCAGCGTGCCGTCGTGCTGGCGCACGTCCAGCACCTCGCCCGGCGCCATGTCCACGGCGATCTCCTCGCGCCCGCCGATGAAGTCGATGCGGCTCACCGCCTCGTTGTGCTCGCGCACGTAGTCGTAGCTCTTGGTGCTGCCGGGGTGGTTGTTGAAGGCGACGCAGGGGCTGATGACGTCGATGAAGGCGGCTCCGCCGTGGCTGATCGCGCCCTTGATCAGCGGCACCAACTGCGCCTTGTTGCCCGAGAAGCCGCGCCCGACGTAGGTGGCGCCGAGCTGCAGCGCCATGGCCACCAGGTCCACCGGGCTGTCGGTGTTGACCACGCCCTTCTTGCTCTTGGAGCCCTGGTCGGCGGTGGCCGAGAACTGGCCCTTGGTCAGGCCGTAGACGCCGTTGTTCTCCACGATGTAGGCCATGCGCACGCCGCGCCGCATGGCGTGGGCGAACTGGCCCAGGCCGATGGAGGCCGAGTCGCCGTCGCCCGAGATGCCCAGGTACAGCAGATCGCGGTTGGCCAGGTTGGCGCCGGTGAGCACGCTGGGCATGCGCCCGTGCACGGTGTTGAAGCCGTGCGACGCGCCCAGGAAGTAGTCCGGCGTCTTGGAGCTGCAGCCGATGCCCGAGAGCTTGGCCACGCGGTGCGGCTCGATGTCCAGCTGCCAGCAGGCCTCGATGATGGCGGCGGAGATGGAGTCGTGGCCGCAGCCGGCGCACAGCGTGGAGATCTTGCCCTCGTAGTCGCGCCGCGTGTAGCCCACCTTGTTGGTGGCCAGCGTCGGATGGCGCAGCCGGGGCTTGGCCAGGTAGGTCATGCGGGCTCCTTGGCATGGGCGGCGTCGGGCACGTGCGCACCGATCGCCTGGGCGATGAAGCGCGCGGTGATGGGCGTGCCGTCGAAGTGCAGCACCGGCACCAGCCGCGCCGGGTCGATGCCCAGCTCGTTCACGAGCAGGCTGCGCATCTGGCCGTCGCGGTTCTGCTCGACCACGAACACCTGCGCGTGCTGCGCCAGGAACTGCGCCACGCTGTCCGGGAAGGGGAAGGCGCGCAGACGCAGCGCGTCCAGGTGGATGCCGCGTGCCTCCAGCAGCGCCAGCGCCTCCTGCATGGCCGGGCTGGTCGAACCGAAATAGATCACGCCCAGGTCGGACTTTTCGGCGGCCGGCCGCAGCACCGGCTGCGGCACCAGGGTGGCGGCGGTGGCGAACTTCTTCAGCAGCCGCTCCATGTTGTAGACGTAGTCGGGGCCGCGCTCCGAATAGCGCGCGTAGGCGTCGCGCGTGGTGCCGCGGGTGAAGAAGCTGCCCCGGGTGGGGTGCGTGCCCGGCAGCGTGCGCCAGGGGATGCCGTCGCCGTCCACGTCCTTGTAGCGGCCGAAGTCGCGGCCCGCCTCCAGTTCGTCGGCGCTCATGACCTTGCCGCGGTCGTAGGCGCGGCTGTCGTCCCAGTCGAAGGGTGCGCACAGGCGCTGGTTCATGCCGATGTCCAGGTCGGTCATCAGGAACACCGGCGTCTGCAGCCGGTCGGCCAGGTCCAGCGCCGCCGCCGCATGCTCGAAGCACTCGTGCGGGTCCTCGGGAAAGAGCAGCACGTGCTTGGTGTCGCCGTGCGAGGCGTAGGCGCACGAGAGGATGTCGGCCTGCTGGGTGCGCGTGGGCATGCCGGTGGAGGGGCCGCCGCGCTGCACGTTGATCAGGGTGATCGGGATCTCGGCGAAGAAAGCCAGGCCGATGAACTCGGTCATCAGCGAGATGCCCGGCCCGGAGGTCGCGGTGAAGGCCCGCGCGCCGTTCCAGCCGGCGCCGACCACCATGCCGATGGAGGCGATCTCGTCCTCCGCCTGCACGATGGCGAAGCGCTGCCGGCCGGTGGCCGGGTCGACGCGGAATTTGGCGCAGTACTTCTGGAAGGCCTCGGCCACCGAGGACGAGGGCGTGATCGGGTACCAGGCCGCGACCGTGGCGCCGCCGTACACGCAGCCCAGCGCCGCGGCGCTGTTGCCGTCGACGAAGATGCGGTCGCCCACGCGGTCGGCGCGCCGCACCTGCAGGCCCACGGGCTCGCGCAGGTGCTCGCGCGCGAAGTCGCAGCCCAGGTGCAGGGCGCGCACGTTGGAGTCCAGCAGCTTCTCCTTGCCCTTGTACTGCTCGCCGAACAGCTTCTCGATGACCTGCGGCTCGATGCCCAGCAGCACCGCCAGGGCGCCCACGTAGACGATGTTCTTGAACAGCTGGCGCTGGCGCGGGTCCTGGTAGACGGCGTTGCAGATCTCGGTCAGCGGCATGCCGATCACGCGGATGTCGTCGCGGAACTTCGAGGGCGGCAGCGGCCGGGTGCTGTCGTAGAACAGGTAGCCGCCCGGCTCCAGCTCGGCCACGTCGGCGTCCCAGGTCTGCGGGTTCATCGCCACCATCATGTCGATGCCGCCGCGCCGCCCCAGGTGGCCCTGCTCGGTCACGCGCACCTCGTACCAGGTGGGCAGGCCCTGGATGTTGCTGGGGAAGATGTTGCGCGGGCTCACCGGCACGCCCATGCGCAGGATGGCCTTGGCGAACAGCTCGTTGGCCGAGGCCGAGCCCGAGCCGTTGACGTTGGCGAACTTGATGACGAAGTCGTTGACGGCCTCGATCGGCGGCACGGGCTTCATGCGGCGACCCTCCGCGCATCGCGGCAGGCCGGGCCGGCCTGCGTGGTCTTGAGCAGGAACTTCTGCATGTCCCATGCGCCGGTGGGGCAGCGCTCGGCGCACAGGCCGCAGTGCAGGCAGACGTCCTCGTCCTTGACCATCACGCGGCCGGTCTTGAGGCCGCCAGACACGTACAGGTCCTGCGTCGGGTTGAGCGCCGGCGCCTTCAGGCGGGCCCGCAGCGCCTCTTCCTCGCCGTTCTCTGTGAAGGTGATGCAGTCCATCGGGCAGATGTCCACGCAGGCATCGCACTCGATGCAGGCGGACTCGGTGAACACGGTCTGCACGTCGCAGTTCAGGCAGCGCTCGGCCTCCTTGAAGGCGGTGGCGGCGTCGAAGCCCAGCTCCACCTCCACGCGGATGCTGGCCAGTGCCATCTCGGCCTTTTCCCAGGGCACCTTGTAGCGCAGGTCGCTGGAGGTGTCGTTGTCGTAGCTCCACTCGTGGATGCCCATCTTCTGCGACACCAGGTTGGTCATGGGCGGCGGGCGCGCCTCGACCGGCTCGGCGTTCAGCAGCCGGTCGATCGACACCGCCGCCTCGTGCCCGTGGGCCACCGCCGTGATGATGTTCTTGGGTCCGAAGGCCGCGTCGCCGCCGAAGAAGACGCGGGGCACCGTGGACTGGAAGGTGGTCTTGTCCAGCACGGGCAGGCCCCACTCGTCGAAGTCGATGCCGCAGTCGCGCTCGATCCAGGGAAAGGCGTTCTCCTGGCCCACCGCCACCAGCACCTCGTCGCATTCGAAGAAGGCGTCCGGCTCGCCGGTGGGCACCAGCCGGCGGCGGCCCTTGTCGTCGTACTGCGCCTTCACGATCTCGAATGCCATGCCCAGCAGCTTGCCGCCTTCGTGCACGAAGGCCTTGGGCACGTGGAAGTTGACGATGGGGATGCCCTCGTGCTGGGCGTCCTCCTTCTCCCAGGGCGAGGCCTTCATCTCCTGGAAGCCGCTGCGCACGATGACCTTCACGTCGGTGCCGCCCAGGCGGCGCGCCGAGCGGCAGCAGTCCATCGCCGTGTTGCCGCCGCCCAGCACGATCACGCGCCGGCCGATGGCGGTGACATGGCCGAAGGAGACCGAGGCCAGCCAGTCGATGCCGATGTGGATGTGGGCCGCCGCCTCCCGGCGACCGGGCAGGTCCAGGTCGCGCCCGCGCGGCGCGCCGCAGCCGACGAAGACCGCGTCCCAGTCCTCGTCCAGCAGCGCCTTCATCGAGCCGATGCGCTCGCCGCTGCGGAACTGCACGCCCAGGTTCAGGATGTAGCCCGTCTCCTCGTCGATCACCGACTCGGGCAGCCGGAAGCGCGGGATCTGCGTGCGGATGAAGCCGCCGGCCTTGGCTTCGCCGTCGAACACCGTCACCTCGTAGCCCAGCGGCGCCAGGTCGCGCGCGACGGTGAGCGAGGCCGGCCCCGCGCCCACGCAGGCGACGCGCCTGCCGTTCTTCGGCGCGACCGTGGGCATGCGCGCGCGCACGTCGTCCTTCATGTCGGCGGCCACGCGCTTGAGCCGGCAGATCGCCACCGGCTCCGGATCCTGCGCGTTGCTTTCCTCCACCCGCCCGCGCCGGCAGGCCGGCTCGCAGGGGCGGTCGCAGGTGCGTCCCAGGATGCCGGGGAAGACGTTGGACACCCAGTTGATCATGTAGGCGTCGCTGTAGCGGCGCTGCGCGATCAGGCGGATGTATTCGGGGACGGGGGTGTGCGCCGGACAGGCGTACTGGCAATCGACGACCTTGTGGAAATAGGCCGGGTTGGCAATGTCGGTTCGCTGCAAGGCGTGTCTCCTGGCTGCCGCCCGCTGCTCCCCGGGGGAAGGAGTCATCGCGGGTCTGCCCCCAGTATGCGCCGTGCAGCGCCGCGCCAAGCCTTGGTGAAATCCCGCAGCGCGTCAGCTTCGCGTCAGGCTTGGCCCAGGTCGGCCCCGTCCGCGGCCAGCCGCCGCTGCAGGCCGGGCACGTCCACCTCGGCGAAGCGCGCGCCGCTGCCCAGCGAGGCCGCCGCCGTGCCCGCCGCCTGCCCCATCACGAAGCAGCCGCCGCTGGCGCGCGCGGCCGACTGGCCTTCGTGCGTCATCGACGCGCAGCGGCCGGCCACCAGCAGGTTGTCCACGCCCTGCGGCACCAGCATGCGCCACGGAAGCTGGTTGAAGGCATTGGCCTCGTCGCGCGGAAAGGCCCACTGCACGCCGCCGTCGGTGTGCAGCTCCATCGGCCAGGCGTTCAGGCCGACGGCATCGTCGAAACGGGCGGACGACAGGATGTCCTCGCCGCTGAGCGCGTACAGCCCTTCGATGCGCCGCGTCTCGCGGATGCCCACCTGCGGCGCGATCTCCACGATGGCCGACTGGGCGAAACCCGGCACCTCGGCTTTGAGGAAGCGGAAGTACTCGGCGATCTGGCGCCGGCCCTCGAGCTCGCCGGCGCTGAGCTCGCGCGCGTCCACGCCGTTCATCGCCTTGCCTTGCGCATTGCGGATCTGCGTGACGTTGGCGCGCCATTCGCGCGGATCGATGTTCGGGCGCAGGATGGCGCCCTCGCGCGGGAAGCGGTAGGCGCCGGGCCTGGCTGCCTGCACTTGCTCCATCAGCGTGTTGATGGCCTTGAACTCGCCCACCGCCGCCAGCGCGGCCGGCGCGTCGACCTGGCCGACGCGGAACATGGTGGTGGGGAACAGCCCGCTGCCCGCGCCGTCGCCCACCGCGAAGGGCACGCCCGCGAAGGCGGCCACGTCGGCGTCGCCGCTGGCGTCGATGAAGGCATTGGCGCGGATGGCCTGGCGGCCCGACTTGGTCTCGACCACCAGCGCGGCGATGCGCGCGCCGTCGCGCACCACCGCGGCGGCCCAGGCGTGGAACAGCAGCTCGACGCCGGCATCGACCAGCCACTGGTCGGCCGCGCACTTGTAGACCGAGGTGTCGTAGGAGCGCACGCGGATGCGCCCGCCCATGCCGTCCTGCGGCTTGTTCAGGCCGCCCATGGCATCGATGCGCGCGAGCAGCTCGTCGGCCGTGCCGCGCACGAGCTGCTGCATCTCGCCGCCGCGGCGGCCGTACAGCCCGGCGAAGTTGGTCACGCCGCCGGCCGTGCCCATGCCGCCGAGAAAGCCGTAGCGCTCCACCAGCAGCGTGCGCGCACCATGGCGCGCCGCGCTCACGGCCGCGGCCAGTCCGGCCGGGCCGCCGCCGACCACGGCCACGTCGTAGTCGCCGAAGACGGGCAGGTCGCGCGCGGGTTCGTGCAGCGTCCCGCTCATTGGAGCTTGATGCCGCGCGTGGCGATGATGCGGCTCATGATCGCGGCCTCTTCCTGCACGCGCAGGCGCATGCCCTCGGGCGAGGTGCCCACCGGCTGCCAGCCGCGGTCGAACAGGGCCTGGCGCACCTCGGGCGTCTTCATGATGATGCCGATCTCCTGCGTGATGCGCGCCTGCGCGGCGCTGGAGAGCTTGGCCGGGCCGAGCAGCGCCACCCACACCTCGAGGTTGAAGTCGCGCACGCCGAAGTCGGACAGCGGCGCCAGCTCGGGCGCCAGGATGCTGCGGCTGCCGGTCAGGCCGATCGCCTTGAGCCGGCCGGCCTTGGCCTGCGGCAGCGCGATGCCGGGCGGCACCAGCGCCATCTGGATCTGCCCGCCGAGCATGCCGTTGACCACCTGCGGGTTGCCGGCATAGGGCACGTGCTCGCCCTGGAAGCCGGGCAGGCGGCTCTTGAGCAGCTCCATGCCCAGGTGGCCCACCGAGCCCACGCCCACCGAGCCGTAGTTCCACTGGGTGCCCGAGGCGCGAGCGGCGTCGAGGAAGGCCTTGTCAGAGGGCAGGTCGTTGGTGGCGACCAGCACCAGCGGCGCGGTGGCGATCAGCGAGAGGTAGTTGAAGTCCTTGGCCGGGTCGTAGGGCAGCTGCGGGTAGAGCATCTTCGACGACGTGAGGTTGCCGTTGATGACGATGCCGATCGTGTGGTCGTCGGTGGCCTTGGCCACCTGGTCGGCCGCGATGTTGCCCGAGGCGCCGGGCCGGTTGTCGACCACCACCGGCTGGCCCAGGGCCCTGGCCAGCGGTTCGGCGATGGTGCGCGCGGCGATGTCGGGCGTGGAGCCGCCGGGGAAGCCGACCACCAGCCGCACCGGCTTGGTGGGCCAGCTCTGGGCCTGCACGCCGGCGGCGGCAAGGGCGGTGGCGGCGATCAGGAGGGTTCTTCGGATCAGGGACATGGGGGACTCGGCGAAGGTTAAAAAGGGTTAAAAGTGTGCAAGTCTATGTTCTATCGCGCGGCGTGCCCACCTGCTCAGTGCCGGGCATGGCGCACGCCATCCAGCCGGATGGCAGGCTCAGCCGCCACTGGCCGCCTGCAGCGCGTGGAGTGTGTCCATCTTCTGGGCGAAGTGCGCGATCGAAGCCTGAAGGTTCCAATGGCTCTTGTTCGCGACGAACGCCTCCCACGCCGATGCGTAGCGGGACAAGGTCTCCGTTGCGTTCTTCTCATCGAGATAGGCCAGCGCGGCCATTGCGGAGCTCTGATCGAACCAGAGGTGGGTTTGCGACAGGTAGTGGTCCAGGTATCTGCACAGGAATGACAGGCCTTCATCGGTGTTGAACTCGGCCAATGCAAGACAGTAGGCGGCACCGGCAAATGCCACATCGCTCCTCAACAGGAGGCAGCCCATCTGCTCCGTGAAGCCGGTGCGCCTGCGAAGTGCGGCCAGGTAGGCGCCGGCGACCTTCGAACGCCAATCGAAGTGACTGAGAAGCTCATGGATCAGGTCGTCCGTGGCGGCCGAGGCATTGGCCCTCACGAAGCCTGCCACGTGAGGCTCGCCGAGGCCGAAGTACAGCGGGCGGATCCAGCGCTCCCGTATCTCTTCGCGCGGCGGCTCGTAGACGATCGGCACACTCAGTCCGCAGAAGGGACTCTCGTGCTGAATCGTGGCGCCGGCGACATGGCGTTCGACAGGGGTCATCATGGATTCAGAGTTTCTCCCATAGTGAGACGACGCCATAGGCATGGACGAGCCCGATGAACAGGCAGATGGCCGAGGAGGCGAACCAGAAGGCGTCGGAGTTCTCGGGAAAGGCCCGCCTGATGAGCGGGAAACCGAGCGCACGCCCGAAGTAGACGCCACAGATGGCCAGCAGGGCTGCCTTGGTCAGCGGCAGAGGGCCGATGACACCGGCACCCGACAGTGCAAAGGCCGCCCAGACGAAGAGAACGCCGGCAATGGCCAGGGTGACCAGCGTCGGCTTGCGCTTTCCCGCTTCGGCAGCCCTGGCCATCCGCTCGCCGGCGCCCATGAAACGATAGGCACGCGCACCGATGACGATGCACGCCAGATGCGCAAGGGCTGCGAGGGCGCTGAGCACTGCGCCGGTGACGAGGGCAAGCGCACCGCTGCTGAGTGTGGTCATTCGCAGGACTCAGGCCGCATTCTGCGCGGCACGCTTTCGGCGTTGCAAGAAGGCGGAAACCATGACCACGACCACCGCGGCATTGGCCAGCAGCAAGCCCGCATGCCACACCGTGGGCTGGCGCACGAACTCCGCGATCTCGAACGGCACGTAGATCGCCCCGCTGCCGGCGGCCAGCACTTCGGCCCATGCGCGCCCCCGGAACAGGCCGAAGGCCTCGACGAAGCGCAGCGCCGCGTACGCCGCGGCGGCCAGTGCCAGGACGACGAGTCGCGTGCTCTGGAGGTTGCTCGCGGCGTCGACGAAGATCCGGGGGTACTTCGCGGCCGGGTTGAGATGCGCGTGCTCGACCAGCATGAGCGCAACCGCATGCAGGTCCTTGTGAAGCAGCGACACCAGGCCGGTGCCCGCGGCCAGCACCACCAGGCCCTTGAGCGCCTCGAAGAAGGCGACGGCGCGGCCGGCACCGTTCATGGAACCGGTTGGATGCTCGCCAGGTGCCGAGTGTCGACTCGCATCAGACAGCCTTCGTGAGAACGAAGTGCGTCGCATGGGCCGTCGCCACGTGCTCGCTGCACCGATAGCCCAGCTTCGTCATGTCGACGCCGGAGAAAAGGTGCTCGCCGGCGCCGAGCAGCACCGGCGTCACCGCAACGTGCATCTCGTCGACGAGGCCGGCGGCGAGGTATTGCCGGATGGTGGCGACGCCGCCGCCGAGGCGGACATCGCGCCCGTCTGCGGCTTCATGGGCCTTCTGCAAGGCGGCATGGATCCCGTCCGTGACGAAATGGAAGGTCGTGCCGCCTTCCATGGCCAGAGACGGCCGAGGGTGATGCGTGAGCACGAAGACATCCGTGTGATACGGCGGGTTGTCGCCCCACCACCCCTTCCAGTCGGCATCGGGCCACGGTCCGCGGACGGGGCCGAACATGTTGCGCCCCAGGATCCAGGCGCCCACGTTGTCGAGCCCGCGCGCGATGAAGTCGTCATCGATGCCGGTCGCACCACCGTCGTTTCCGAACATGCGCTGGAAGGTCCTGGTCCCGAGGGCCCACTGATGCAAGCCGATGCCGCCCACACCGAGCGGGTTGTCCAGGCCTTGCCCGGGTCCGGCGCCGTAGCCATCGAGGGACAGGGCGACGTTGTGGATGCGAAGCTTGGGCACATGGCGGGGGCTCCTTTGTCCATACGGTAGCGGCTCAGGCACCGAAGATGCATTCATGCCCAAGCCTCGTGTCCATGTATTCGCGCACCCTTGAGATGCGCCCCTGAGCGTTGAGCTCGAAGAAGAAGCAATAGTCGTTCTCGTACCTGCGGCCATCGACCAGCGTTGCCCGCATCCGCTCTTCCAAGATGACGGTGAGTCCTTCGCAGTAGATCCCGCGAAAGTCTACTGCGACATCACGAACGAAGAGCCGGTGAAACTCGCTGGCGATGAATGTGACGATCTGCTCTCTGCCCACCATGTGGCTCGTGTACTTGAGAGCGATCGCCGTGGCGTTCTCTTTGGGCGCGAGCCACTCGGCGTCTTCAGTGAATGCCTCCCTGATCCGCTGCGGATCGCGAGACGCGAAGCTTCTCCACGCGCTGATGACTGCCTGCTTGCATTCTTCCGGACTCATGAGGTTCCCTGGGGTTTGAAGAGCCCCAACCGTAGTCACTGCGATGCCGCACTGCTCGCTGTTTTCGGACATGTGCATCCATGCACCCGAGCCACCCAACGCCCGGTGTCGACCAGCCCATGCCGCCGGGCCCCGCCTCGACCGAGGTGTCAGGCCGGACCGCGTGCACGCTCGTAGGACTGACGTGACTGGAGCATATACACCGCCGGCCCGTCCGGGGTCACGATTTCCTTGACCTGCCGGAACCCTGCTTTCTCATAGCACCGGATCGCGCGGAGATTGTCGGGCGCAGGATCCGTCTGGATCTTCGTCACGGTGGGGTCTGCGAAGAGCAGGTCGACGAGCGCAGCCACCAGCCTGGTTCCCAGGCCCTTGCCCAATTGATCCGGGTTGGCCAGGGACTGGTCGATGCCGCGCACGCCGGGGTCTGTCTCGTCCTCCCACCATCCGTCGCCGCTGCCCAGGGCCACGTAGGACTGGGCATAGCCTATGGGCACCTGATCCAGCATGGCGATGTAGGGCGTGACGCCTTCCTCGGCCAGGACGCTCGGCAGGTACTGCCGCTGGACGGCCTCCAGCGACGGGCGCGCCTCGTCGCCACCCCACCACTCGACGATGTGGGGACGATTCAACCACTCATGGAGCATCGGGAGGTCGTGCTCGGTCATGAGGCGAAGCGTGACGGAATCGTTGCTGCCGGTCATCTGCGTCAACAAAAGAACTCAGACCCGCAGCGCGCCGCGGAACGCCCTGGCACCGTAGTAGGACTGTGCGCCGTTGTGATACACGAAGACGTGGCCGTAGCGGAAGTCGCCAAAGATGGCGCCGCCGCGTTCTCGGATGCCGGAAGGCGTCTTCAACCAGCTCGATGTCTTCGTATCGAAATTTCCAAGCCTCTGAAGATCCCGGTACTGCGCTTCCGTCAGCATTTCGATGCCCATGGCGGCGGCCATGTCGACGGCGTTGTTGTCCGGCTTGTGCTCTTTTCTCGACGCCAGCCCTTCGCGGTCGTAGCAGACGCTTCTGCGGCCTGCAGGACTTTCCGCCGAGCAATCACAAAAGACGTACTCGCCTGTCGCCTTGTCGTGACCGACGACGTCAGGCTCGCCGCCGGTTTTTTCCATCTCATCGAGCGACCGCAGTTTCTCTGCATGGGCTTCCAGCCTGGCCTGGACTTTGGCCCATTCGAGGCCCTTGTGACGGCTCATGTTCTTCTCGAAACGCGTTTTCAGCGTTCCGAGCAGTTCTTCGCGTTGTTCTGCGTTCATGTCTGGGCACCAGCGAGGCGAAATGTCCGGGATAGGTGCCAGTATGGACGCAGGACATGCCCCTGGCTCACTCCAGGCTGATGTTGCCCCTTCGCACCAGCTCCCCATACACCTTCGACTTCGCCTCGGCCTGCCGCGCGATCTCCTCGGGCGACCAGGCCAGCGGCTCGAAGGCGAAGGTGTCGAAGCGCGCGCGGATCTCCGGGTCGGCGATGACCTTGGCCACGTCGGCGTTGATCTTCGCCTGGACCGCGGCCGGCACACCCTTGGGCGCGAGCAGCGAAACGAAGGAGTTCACCTCCAGCCCCGCCGGGCCGCCGGCCTCGGCCATGGTGGGCACGTCGGGCATCTGCGGGATGCGCTGGGGCGCCGCGATGGCGATGTAGCGCAGCTTGCCGGCCTTGTAGATGCCCTGGCTGGACGGGATGCTGGCAAAGCTCCACGGCACGTCGCCGGTGCCGACGTTGGCGAACAGCTGCGAGACCTCGCGGTAGGGCACGTGCTGCATCTGCGTGCCGGTGAGCGCCTCGAGCTGCTGCGCGCCCAGGTGGCCGGGGCTGCCGACGCCCCAGGAGCCGTAGGTGACACGGCCCGGCTCGGCCTTGGCCGCGGCGACGAGGTCGGTCATGGTCTTCCACTTCGAGTCCGTGGCCACGGCGACGAAGAAGGGTGTGCGGAACAGCGAGGCCACCGGGTCGAAGTGCTGCAGCGTGACGAAGTTGCGCGACTTGTACAGGTGCGGCAGCGCGGCGACGTGCTCGCTGTCGAGCTGCAGCAGCGTGTAGCCGTCGGGCGCGGCGCGGCGCGCCTGGTCGATGGCGATGAAGCCGCCGCCGCCGGGCTTGTTGTCCACCACCACGCGCTGGTTCCACAGACGCGAAAGCTTGTCGGAGACCAGCCGCAGCACCGCGTCGGGGCCGCTGCCGGCGGCGAAGGGGGTGATGAGGGTGACCGGCTTGCTCGGGAAGTCGGCGGCGTTCTGCGCGCCGGCGGCACCGGCCAGCAGCAGCGCGGCGGCGCCGGCGAGCAGGGGGCGAAGGGATGGCATGGGTCTTGTCTCCTGGTTCTGTGAAGTATGAGAGAAGGTCAGCGGGCGGCGGCGTCCAGGCACTGTTCGGGGCGCCAGGCATAGAGCCATTCCACCGCATCGTAGAAGCGTTCGGGCGTGCGGCCCACCCACAGGCTGTTGCGCACCAGGCGCTCGACGCCCTGCGCATGGTAGAGCCGGCCCATCTCGCGCACCGACAGCACCACGCGCGCGGTGCGCGCGACGCGGGCCTCTTCATAGAGGCGGAAGGCGGCGGGCAGGTCGAAGTCGCTGGCCTGCACGGCGGCGGCCAGCGTCACCGCGTCCTCCAGCGCCATGCAGGCGCCCTGGGCCAGGTACTGCATCATCGGGTGCGCCGCGTCGCCCAGCAGCGTGGCGCCGCCCTCGCCCCAGCGCGCCACCGGCTCGCGGTCGGCGGTGCTCCAGCGGCGCCAGGAGGTCGGGCGGTCGAGCAGCTGGCGCGGGCGGGCGTGAACGCCCTCGAAATAGGACAGCACTTCCTCCTTGCTGCCCTCGGTCACGCCCCATTCCTCCTTCTCCCGGCTGTGGAAGGTCACGACCAGGTTGTACTGGTCGCCCTGGCGCAGCGGGTAGTGCACCAGGTGGCAGTTGGGCCCGGCCCAGACCACGGGCGCGTTCCAGCGCAGGTCGTCGGGCATGTCCTGCGCCGGCACCACGGCGCGGTACACCACGTGGCCGGAGACGCGCGGCGCATCGCCGATCAGCCGCGCACGCACCACCGATTTGACGCCGTCGCAGCCGACGATGGCGTCGGCGCTGAAGCGGCGGCCGTCGCGCGTGACGGCGGTGACGCGCGTGCCCAGGTCCAGCTCGGCCACCTGCGCCGAGGTGTGCAGGCGGATCAGCGGATGCGCCTGCACCGCCGCGTGGATGGCGCCGTGCAGGTCGGCGCGGTGGCTCACCGCGTAGGGGTTGCCAAAGCGCGCGCGGAAGGCCTCGCCGACCGGCACCGAAGCGACCTCGCGGCAGTCGACCGCGTCCATCATCACCAGCCGGTCGGTGAACACCGAGCCGCGGCGCACCGCCTCGCCCACGCCCAGCGCATCGAGCGCGGCGAAGGCGTTGGGGCCGAGCTGCAGGCCGGCGCCGATCTCGCCGATGGCCGCGCTCTGCTCCAACAGGTCGACCGACAGGCCCAGCCGCGCCAGCGCGAGGGCGGCCGCCATGCCGCCGATGCCGCCGCCGACCAGCAGCACCGTGGGCTTGTTGTTCGTGGGGATGTTCATGGGGCGCCCTCGTTCGTCGTCAGTCGACGCGCACCTGCAGCGGCGGCAGGCCGTCGATGCTTACCACCATGGTCTGGCCGCGCTCCACCGCGCCCACGCCCTCGGGCGTGCCGGTGAAGATCGCGTCGCCGGGCTGCAGCGTGAACAGCGTGGACAGGTTGGCGATCACCTCGTCCACCGACCAGATCAGGTGAGCGATGCTGCTGCGCTGGCGCACCTGGCCGTCCACTTCCAGCGTGATGGCGGCGCCGTCGATCGCGCCCGCCTCGGCGCGCGGGCGCACCGGGCCGATGGGCGCCGAGAAGTCGAAGGCCTTGCCGATCTCCCAGGGGCGGCCCTGCTCGCGCATCTTGATCTGCAGGTCGCGGCGCGTCATGTCCAGGCCGGCGGCGTAGCCGTAGATGTGCTGCGCGGCGTCCTGCACCGCGATGTCGCGGCCGCCCTGGCCGATCAGCACCACCAACTCGGCCTCGTAGTGGTAGTTGCGGGTCAGCGGCGGGTAGGGGATGGCCGCGGTCCCGCCTTCGGCCACCGGCACGATCGAGGCGTCGTCGTTGGGCTTGCAGAAGAAGAAGGGCGGCTCGCGGTCGGGATCGAAGCCCATCTCGCGCGCATGCGCCGCGTAGTTGCGGCCGACGCAGTAGACGCGGCGCACGGGAAAGCGCTCGGCGCTGCCGAGCACGGGCAGGCTGACGACGGAAGGGGGCGTGACGACGTAGGACATGAAGGCTCCTGCCGCGTGGGGCGGCGCAAGGGTCAGGACAAGGAGAAAGGAACGGCGCTCAGGCGTGGTCGAGGAAGGCTTCGCGCAGGATGCCCATGGCCTGCTGCACCGGGCGGTCGGAGAAGCTGAACAGCACCACCTCCTCGCTCGGCGCGGCCAGGCGCAGCGGCGCCCACGAGGGCACGACGAAGGTGTCGCGCGGGCCGAAGTCGAAGCGCTGCTCGCCGATGTGGGCCGTGCCGCGGCCCTCGACCACGCTGTAGACGGTGCCGTCGGTGGCGCGGTGCGTCCTGCCGGCGAAGCCGCGCGGCAGCAGTTGCAGCTGGGTCGCGATGGTGGGCATCGGCGAGCCGCCGGTCAGCGGGTTGATGTAGCGCAGCTTGTGGCCCAGCCACGCGTCGGGCGCCTCCTGCTTCTGGAGCAGGGCCAGCGCCTCGCGGCTGCGCGTGTAGGGGTAGTTGAAGATCGGCGAGGTGGGCGAGGCGTGGTCGTGGCGCACCGGCACCATGTTGTGGCCGAAGCGCGCCAGGCTGTGGCCTTCGGGCCGGGCGACGTGCTGCACCTTCGCATCGTCGTTCTCGGCGAAGCCGGCGTCGAAGAAGCGCAGCATCGGAATGTCCAGCCCGTCGAGCCACACCACCGGCTCGGCCGCGCCGCCGACACCCTCGTTGCCGTGGTCGTGCCAGGCCCACGAGGGGGTGATGATGAAGTCGCCCGGGTACATGGTGGTGCGTTCGCCGCCCACGGTGGTGTAGGCCCCCCTGCCGTCGACGATGAAGCGCAGCGCCGACTGCACGTGGCGGTGCGAGGGCGCGACCTCGCCCGGCATGATGAGCTGCAGGCCGGCGTAGAGCGATTGCGTGATCGCCGAGCGGCCGGGCAGCGCCGGGTTCTCCAGCACCAGCACGCGGCGCACCGCCTCCTCGGCGGTGATCAGCTCGGCCGATTCCATGAGCAGCGGGCGGATCGCGTCGTAGCGCCACAGCGCGGGCACGCAGGGCGTCTGCGGCTCGCGCGGCACCAGGGCGTGCAGCTCTTCCCACAGGGGCGTGAGGTGCAGCGGGCGGATGCGCTGGTAGTAGTCGCGGCGGACGTCGGCGGCGCGCGTGTCGGCCTGGTGGGCGGCGGTGTTCATGGGGCTTGTCTCCTGGCGGCGAGGCGGATGCCTGCATTGTTCGCCGGCCCTACTATTTGCTCAAGACCCCATAGCCGATACTTCGTATCCCGTTTTTCGATAATGGTGGCCACGCCACCAGGAGCCCTCCCGATGTCCAAGCTCGATCTCGAATGGCTGGCCGTGTTCGACGAGATCCACAAGACCGGCAGCGTCTCGAAGGCGGCCGAGCACCTGGGCATCGCCCAGGCGGCGGCCAGCACCATGCTGGGCAAGCTGCGCGCGCATTTCGACGACCGCCTGTTCACCCGCACCGCGCAGGGCATGCAGCCCACGCCGCATGCCGAGCGCATCTACCCGCACCTGCGCGAGGCGCTGGCGCAACTGGAGCAGGCGCGCGGCAGCGGCGGCGGCTTCGAGCCCGCACAGGCGCAGCGCAACTTCCGCATCTGCATGACCGACATCAGCGAGGTGGTGCTGCTGCCCGCGCTGCTGGACCACCTGCGCCGCGCGGCGCCGGGCGTGCGCATCGAGACCGAGATCATCTCCACGGCCAGCCCGCGGCGCCTGGAGGACGGCGCGGTGGACCTGGCGGTGGGCTTCATGCCGCAACTCGACGCGGGCTTCTACCAGCAGACGCTGTTCATGCAGAACTTCGTGTGCCTGGCCGCGCGCAACCACCCGCGCATCGGCGCGCGGCTCACGCTGCGTCGCTTCGAGGCCGAGGCGCATGCGGTGATCTCCTCCTCGGGCACCGGCCACGCGATCGTCGACAAGACCATCGCGCGCCTGGGCATCACGCGCAACGTGGTGGCGCGGCTGTCCAGCTTCCTGAGCGTGGCGCGCATCGTGGCGCACACCGAGCTGATCGTGATCGTGCCGCGCATCCTGGGCCAGGTGCTGGCCACGCAGGAGCCGGTGAAGCTGCTGGACCCGCCCTTCGGCCTGCCCGCCTACGCGGTCAAGCAGCACTGGCACGCGCGCTTCCATGCCGACGCGGGCAGCATGTGGCTGCGCCGCACGGTGGCGGATCTCTTCGGTGGGCGCCACGCGGCGGCTCGGGAATAATCGGCCCCAGCCCCACGATGCAGACCCGACCGATGGCCGCCACCTCGCCCCCGCTCACGCACCGGCAGAACAACTTCGACGCCGTGCGCATCGTCGCGGCGCTCACCGTGCTGGTGTCGCACCAGCACGCGCTGTCCGGCGTGGGAGAAGGCGGCGTGCTCGGCGTGCACTCCTGGGGCGGCGTCGCGGTGCTGGTGTTCTTCTCGATCAGCGGCTTCCTGGTGGCGCAGAGCTGGGACAGCGATCCGCGGCCGCTGCCTTTCATGGCGCGCCGGCTGCTGCGCGTGTGGCCGGCGCTGGCGGTGGCCGTCGCGCTGACCGCGGTGGTGCTGATGCCGCTGGTCGGGGCGATGCCCTGGCGCGAATACTTCTCCGACCCGCTGTTCACGCGCTACTTCCGCATCCTGCGCTTTTCCAACCAGCTGGTCCTGCCCACGGGCTTCGAGGGCAACCCCCTCGGCCGCATCGTCAACGGCTCGCTGTGGACCATCCCGATCGAGGTGAAGTGCTACGTGGTGCTGGCCGTGCTGGGCACCGCGGGCCTGCTGCGCCCGCGCTGGCGCGGCGTGCTCGCCGCCGCCGCGCTGGTGGTCGGCGTGGTGTACCTGTGGACGCCGCCGGCGGCGCTGCAGCATCCCTACAGCTGGGACGTGCACCGCAGCATGTCGCTGGAGTTCGGCCTGTGCTTCGTCACCGGCGTGATCTGCCACCACCACCGCCGCTTCACCACCGGCCGCGGCGCGCTGCCCCTGCTGGCGGCCTGCTGGCTGGCCGGCAGCCTGTGCGCGACGTTCGGCCAGCCGGTGCTGGCGCTGGTGCTGCTGGTGCCGCTCACGTCGATCTGGATCGGCACGGCCAACTGGCCGGTGGTGCACCGCATGGGCCGCTTCGGCGACGTGTCCTACGGCCTGTACATCTACGCCTTTCCCACGCAGCAGCTCATGATCTGGCTGTACGGCGACCGCCTGCCCTGGCTGGCGGTGCTGGGCCTGTCGCTGCTGGGCACGCTGGTGCTGGCCTTCGCCTCGTGGCACGGCGTGGAAAAGCACGCGCTGCGCTGGAAGCCGCGCACGCCGCGCCGGGCGGCGGTGCAACCCGGCGGCGCGCTCGCATAATCGCGGCGAACACCCCACGATCCATCCGACGCCCCAGAGAGGCCGCCATGTCATCCATCACCCTGCGCTTCCTGGCCGAACCCAGCACCGTCAACTTCGGCGGCAAGGTCCACGGCGGCACCGTCATGAAATGGATCGACGAGGCCGGCTACGCCTGCGCCACGAGCTGGGCCAGGCGCTACTGCGTCACGGTGTTCATCGGCAGCATCCGCTTCCACCATCCGATCATGATCGGCGACCTGGTCGAGGTCGAGGCGCGGCTGGCCTACACCGGCAAGACCAGCATGAACATCGCCGTGGAGGTGCGCAGCGGCGACATGAAGGGCGGCGAGATGACCAAGACCACCGAGTGCCTGGTCGTCTTCGTCTCGGTCGATTCGCACGGCCGCCCGATGCCGGTGGACACCTACACGCCCGGCACGCCGGGCGAGATGGCGCTGGCCGAGCGGATGCGCGCGCACCTGGAAGCGGCCAAGACGGCGATGTCGACGGCGGCGGAGTAGCTTCTGTACTTCCTGGCGATGAAGGCAAAGAGGCGAGCGCTGATCTGCCGGGACGTCATGGCAGGATCCGATCTTCGGAAGACACGATGGCGTTGTACGCCGTCACCGTGTTCCAGTTGATCCGGGCGACGTCCGTCGAGTCGATCACCCAGTCCACCACAGGCACAGTCCGCCCGACGAAAGCCCCGAGGTTCCTGGTCAATGCGATGCGAAGCGCTCCGAGGGAGGAGCCCGTGAGCATCGGCAGCCTCACCTTCAGGTCATGGTGGAGCAATCGGCGGCTGGCGATGGATGCGATGGATGCTCCTTTGATCGCTCCTCCCACCTTCGCCCGGGTCGAAGCGATCGGCTGGCCAGCCAGGATGGCGAAGGCGGCACCCAGGTCTTCCACCCCCAGTTGCTCAAGCGTCTTGTCGACGGAAATCCAGAAGAACAGCTCCACGGAGTTCAGCCCGAATTGCTGCTTGTAGCTATAGGTTGTCATAGCTTTCCTGAAAGATCACAAAGATCGATCAGATTAGCGCATCTTCTCGCCCGGATACAGGCGTTCTGCAATCCAGAAGCTTCCTTTATCCCTTGCATTAGCAATTGCGGCTTCCTCGATGCAGGGCCGGAGGGCAAGATCGCACCCTTCCCCATTCGCCTCCCGCCTCCTTCATGACCGATGCGCCCCGCTCCGGCTGGCTGGCCCTGCTGTGCACGAGCCGGCTGCTGCAGGCCATGATCGTCACCGCCTACTCGGGCGTGCTGCCCTTCGTGATGCACGACTGGGGCATGAGCGCGGCGCAGGCCGGCTCGGTGCAGAGCGCCTGGCACCTGGGCTACCTGGTGTCGCTGTTCGCGGTGGGACTGATGGCGGACCGCTACGGCGCGCACCGCGTCTTCCTGTTCGGCAGCGCGATCGGCGCGGCGGCGGCGCTGGCCTTCGCCTTCTTCGCGCACGGCTACCTGTCGGCGCTGCTGCTGTACGCGCTGGCCGGCCTGTGCGCCGGCGCCGCCTACACGCCGGGGCTGCAGCTGCTGGCGCACAACACCGCGCCGCAGGGCCGCGGGCGGGCGATGGGCATCTTCCTCGCGGCCTCGTCGATGGGCTATGCGCTGGCGCTGGTGATGGTGGCCGGCCTGAGCTGGGCGCTGCACTGGCGCGCCGGCCTGGTCGCGGCGGCGGGCTGCGTGGCGGTAGGCGCCTGGCTCACGGTGCATGCGCTGCGCCGCATGCGCCCGCCGTCGCCACCCGCACCGCCCGAGCCCGGCGGCGTGATGGCCGCGCTGCGCGCCACGGTGCGCGACAAGCCGGCGATGGCCGGCAACTGGGCCTACACCTTCCACTGCTGGGAGCTGCTGGCGCTGTGGGCCTGGCTGCCGGCCTACCTGGTCGCCTCCTCGGGCCAGCTCGGCATGGCGGGTGCGATGGGTGTCGCGCTGGCGGCGCTGTCGCACCTGGTCAGCGTGGCCGGCAGCGTGGTCGGCGGCGCGGCCTCCGACCGGCTGGGCCGCGCGCGGGTGATGATGCTGGCCACCCTCGCCAGCCTGGCGATGTCCTTCGCCTTCGGCTGGATGTGGACCTGGCCGCTGTGGCTGCTGGCGCTGATGGCGGCGCTGTACAACCTGCTCGCGATCGCCGATTCCTCGGTCTACTCCACGGCGCTGGCCGACGTGGTGGCGCCGCACCGGCTGGGCGTGGCGTACTCGGTGCGCTCGGTGATGGGCTTCGGCGCCGGCGCGATCAGCCCCTGGGTCTTCGGCCTCGCGCTGGACTGGGGACAGGCGCGCTTCGGCATGGGCAGCACCGGGAGCTGGGTGGCGGCCTGGAGCTCGGTGGGGCTGGGCGCGCTGCTGGGGCCGTGGATGATCGCGCGCTTCGGGCGGCTGGCGCGCGCGGCCGAAGCGCGCGCGCCGGGCTGATCAGCCGACCACCGTCCCGCTGGCCTCGCCGAAGCCGATGCGCGCCGCGCCCTCGCGCTCGCACCAGCCGCGCAGGATCAGCATGTCGCCGTCCTCCAGGAAGGTGCGGCGCTCGCCGTTGGGCAGTTCGATGGGCTGCTTGCCGCCCAGGGTCAGCTCCATCAGCGAGCCGGCCGCGTCCGGTGTGGGGCCGGAGAGCGTGCCCGAACCCAGCAGGTCGCCGGGCTGCAGGTTGCAGCCGTTGACGGTGTGGTGCGCCACGAGCTGGGCGGCGGTCCAGTAGGCGGCCTCGGCCACGCGGCCATGGGTCAGGCGGGCGGGCGCCACGCCGTCGGCGCGCATCTTCGCGGTCTGCAGGTAGACCTCCAGCGTGATGTCGAGCTGGCCGCGTTCGCGGTTGCCCGCCGCGTCCAGGTAGGGCAGCGGCTGCGGGTCGCCCTCGGGGCGGGTGAAGGGGGCGCGAAAGGGGGCCAGCGCCTCCATGGTCACGATCCAGGGCGAGATGGTGGAGGCGAAGTTCTTCGCCAGGAAGGGGCCCAGCGGCTGGTATTCCCAGGCCTGCAGGTCGCGCGCCGACCAGTCGTTGAACAGGCCCACGCCGAACAGGTGCGCCTCCGCCTGGTCGATGGCGATGGGCGCACCCAGCGCGTTGCCCTGGCCGACGTAGAAGCCCAGCTCCAGCTCGTAGTCCAGCCGCTTGCTGGGACCGAAGCTGGGCGCGGCGGCATCGGGCGCCCTGGTCTGGCCGTGGGGGCGCCTGAAGTCCTGGCCGCTGACCACGATGGAGCTGGCGCGGCCGTGGTAGCCGATGGGCACCCACTTGTAGTTGGGCATCAGCGGCTGGTCGGGGCGGAACAGCTTGCCGATGGTGGTGGCATGGTGGATGCCGGTGTAGAAGTCGGTGTAGTCGCCCACGCGGCAGGGCACGGTGTACTCGGCCTGCGACTGCGGCAGCAGCGCCCGGGTCCAGGCCGCCTCCTTGCCGCTGCCTTCGCGCAGGCCCTCGGAGATGGCGGCGCGCAGCGCGCGGCGCTCGCCCACGGGCGCGGCCATCAGCGCGTTCATGTCGTCGGTGTCGATCAGGCCGGCGGCCTTCAGGTCCAGCACCTGGTCGCCGATCGCGACGCCGATGCAAAAGCCCTCGCCGCTGCCGGCGCGGCGGAAGCGCCCGAAGGGCAGGTTCTGGACCGGGAAGTCGCTGCCGGCTTCCTGGGCGGAAGCGACCCAGCTCCTGAGCTTCGGGTCGTGGGTGTGGTCGATGTCGGTCATGGCTTGAATTGATCCTTGAGGCCGGCCCAGCAGTCGGCGTAGTCCTGGTCCAGCGCCGGGCTCTGCCGGGCGAAGGCGGTGGGAACGAAACGGTAGCGGCTCTCGAACATGAACGCCAGCGTGTTGTCCAGCTTCTGCGGCTTGAGGTCCATGGAGGAGGCCTTCTCGAAGGCCTCCTCGTCGGGGCCGTGCGGCACCATCGCGTTGTGCAGGCTGGCGCCGCCGGGCTTGAAGCCGCCGGGCTTGGCGTCGTACTCGCCGTACACCAGGCCCATGAACTCGCTCATCAGGTTGCGGTGGTACCAGGGCGGGCGGAAGGTGTCTTCCATCACCAGCCAGCGCGGCGGGAAGATGACGAAGTCGCAGTTGGCCGTGCCGGGCGTGTCGCTGGGCGAGGTGAGCACGGTGAAGATCGACGGGTCGGGGTGGTCGAAGCTGATCGAGCCGATGGTCATGAAGTTGGCGGTGTCGTACTTCACCGGCGCCAGGTTGCCGTGCCAGGCGACCACGTTGAAGGGCGACTGCTTCATCGGCGCGGTCCAGAAGCGGCCGCCGAACTTCTTGACGATCTCGTAGCCGCCCTCGCCTTCTTCGTAGGCGGCCACCGGCGCGAGGAAGTCGCGCGCGTTGGCCAGGCCGTTGGAGCCGATGGGGCCGAGCTCGGGCAGGCGGAACTGCGCGCCGTAGTTCTCGCACACGTAGCCGCGCGAGAGCCCGTCGGGCAGATCGATCTTGAACACCAGCCCGCGCGGCAGCACGGCGATCTCGCCGGGCTTGACGTCGAGCCGGCCCAATTCGGTGGTGATCGACAGGCGTCCCTGCTGCGGCACGAAGAGCATCTCGCCGTCGGCATTGACGAAGGCGCGGCGTCCCATCGAGCGGCTGGCCAGGTAGATGTGCGCCGCCACGCCGGCCTGCGCTTCGGCATCGCCGTTGGCCACGATCGTGTGCATGCCGTCGATCACGTCGGCGTCGACGCCCTCCAGCGGCAGCGGATGCCAGCGCATCGGCTCGGGCGCGATCGCGGCCTCGCGGTCGGCGCCGGTGGTCCAGCGCGGCTGGGCACAGGGCTGGTAGCGGCCCGAGACCACCGAGGGCTGGCGCCGGTACATCCAGGTGCGGCGGTTCTCGTGGCGCGGCGCGGTGAAGGCGGTGCCGGAGATCAGTTCCGGGTACAGGTCGAAGGGCGCGCGCTGCGGGCTGTTGCGCCCGCGCGGCAGCGCGCCTTCGATCGCCTCGGTGGCGTGCTCGTTGCCGAAGCCGCTCTGGTAGCGCAAGGGCGCCTGGAATGCGTCGGTCATGGAGGGTTCTCCTGGGGATGTCGATCCGGTGAGGGGCTCAGGCGTCGCGCGCCGCGGCCAGCGCCTCGCGCAGCACGGCCATCGCGCCGATGTGGTTGGCCAGCAGCAGCACCAGCCGCGCGTTGAGCGCATGACTCTGGTCGGTACTCAGGCCCTGGTGCGCCTCGATCAGCGCTTCGTAGAAATCGTCGGGCGCCTCCAGGTGGGCGTCGGTGATCAGGGCTTGCGTGTCGTTGGTGGACATGGGGCTCCTTCCTCAGGCCTTGCCGAGTGCGCGCTCGCGCGCGGCGCGGATCGCCGCGACGTCGGGGCGGCGCCAGCGCGCGCACACGTGCTGGTCGGGCCGCAGCAGGTAGACGGTGCCGGGCTGCGCGTCGTAGCGCCGCGCGGCGAGCGCGTGCGCATCGTCCAGCGGCACGCGCCGTACACGCAGGGCCGAATGCGCCTCGGCCGCCGCGCGCGCGCTGCGCTCGGCCGCCTCGCCCTCGCCGAAGACCAGCGCGGTGAAGGCGTCGCCGCCGAGTTCGCGCAGCAGCCAGCCGCTGCGGCCGTCGGCACGCCGCACGGGCGCATCCAGCGCCACGGCGCCGGGCGCCATGCGGCCCTCGAAGGCATCGGCGTCGGGCGTGTTCAGCGTCGAGCCGTGCAGCGTGGCCGGCACCGACAGGCGCCCGCTGTTGACCAGCGTGCGCGCGAAGCCGTGGTGCCGCGCCAAGTGCAGCACCGCGTCGCGGAACAGGCGGCTCACCTCGCTCTTGGGCGTGATGAAGTCGGTGGCGCGGGTGGAGTTGCGGATGTTCTCGTCGGCCGCGTACTCGCGCTCGCGGGCGTAGCTGTCCAGCAGCGCGTCGGGCGCCTCGCCGCGCAGCACGGCGGCCAGCTTCCAGGCCAGGTTCTCCGCGTCCTGCACGCCGGAGTTGGCGCCGCGCGCGCCGAAGGGCGAGACGCCGTGCGCCGAGTCGCCGGCGAACAGCACGCGGCCGTGGCGGAAGGAATCCATGCGCAGGCAGGAGAAGGTGTAGACGCTGGCCCACTCCAGCTCGAAGTGCGCATCGCGCAGGGTGGGCGAGTGCGCCAGCAGCGCCTTCACGCGCGGGACGATCTTCTCGGGCTTCTTCTCTTCCTCCGGGTCGGCGTCCCAGCCGAGCTGGAAGTCGATGCGCCACACGTTGTCGGGCTGCATGTGCAGCAGCACGCTCTGGTTGGGGTGGAAGACGGGGTCGAACCAGAACCAGCGCTCGGCCGGCTGGTCGAGCTTCATCCTCACGTCGGCGATCAGGAAGCGGTCCCTGAAGGTGCGGCCGTGGCTCTCCTGGCCGATGAGCTGGCGCACGCTGGAGCGCGAGCCGTCGCAGGCGGCCACGTAGTCGGCGGCCAGGCGGTAGGGGCCGTCGGGCGTCTCGATGGTCAGCAGCACGTGGTCGCCCTGCGGCTCCACCGCGGCGACCTTGTTGTTCCAGCGGATGTCGATGGCCGGCAGCTCGGCCGCGCGCTCGGCCAGGTAGCCTTCGACGTAGTACTGCTGCAGGTTGATGAAGGCCGGGCGCTGGTGGCCGTCCTCGGGCAGCAGGTTGAACTCGTAGATCTTCTCGTCGCGCAGGAACACCTTGCCCAGGTTCCACGACACGCCCTTGGCGACCATGCGCTCGCCGCAGCCCAGGCGGTCGAAGATCTCCAGCGTGCGCTTGGAAAAGCAGATGGCGCGCGAGCCGGTGGACAGCCTGTGGTCGTTGTCCAGCAGCACCACGCGCAGGCCCTGCTGCGCCAGGTCGATGGCCAGCGCCAGGCCCACCGGGCCCGCGCCCACGACCACCACCGGGTGCCGCGCGGGCGCGGCGGCATCCTGGTCGGGGTGGCGCGCGTAGTCGAAGACGACTTTCTGGTAGTCGAGCGGCGCCCCGCCGGCCGACCCGAGGTCGTTCAGCTTCATCGTGTTGTCTCCTGATGCGGCCGAGGAATCGGAGGTCCTAACCTTCCAATTGCTTCCACATCTCGATGTCGCGCTCGGCCGTCCAGATGCGCGGGTGCGCGATGCCGCTGGCCTCGTCGTAGGCGCGGCTCACGTTGAAGGGCATGCAGTGGTCGAAGATGAACCAGTGGCCGTACACCGGACGCAGCTTGTCCACCGTCTCCTTGTAGATCGCGTTCAGCGCCCGGCCCTCGGCCACGCCGTTGAGTACGCAGGTGTACACGTCGCTCACGAAGGCGCGCGTGGAGGCGATGCCCTGGCGCACCTGCGCCGCGCCCTGCAGCGCCGCGCCGCGCCCGGGCACCAGCGCCTCGGCGTTCAGCCCGGCCAGGCGGTCCAGCGTGGTGGGCCAGTCGCGGAAGTAGGCATCGCCCGAATAGGCGGCGCTGTGGTATTCCACCAGGTCGCCGGCGAAGCAGACCTTCTGGTCTTCCAGCAGCGCGATGGTGTCGCCCTTGGTGTGACCACGGCCGATCTGGCGCAGCTTGACTTCGAGCTTGCCCAGCCAGATGCTCATCTCGCCCTCGAAGGTCATGGTCGGCCAGGTCAGCCCGGGCGGCACCGATTCGACGTTGCGGAACAGGCGCGGGAAGCGGCCGATCTCGCTGGCCTTGTCCTGCTCGCCGCGCTCCACGATCAGATCGTAGGTGTCGCGGCTGGCGACGATCTGCTCGGCGCCTTCCTTGAAGTAGGCCGAGGCGCCCAGCACGCGCACCGCGTGGTAGTGCGACAGCACCACGTACTTGATCGGCAGCGGCGTCACTTCGCGGATGCGGCGGATCACGTCCTGCGCCATCGCGGGCGTGGCCTGGGTGTCGATCACCATCACCGCGTCGTCGCCGATGATCACGCCGGTGTTGGGGTCGCCCTCGGCGGTGTAGGCCCAGGCGTTGGCAGAGAGCTGGGTGAAGCTGATCTTCTTGTCTTCCAGATCCGCGTGGCTGGCGAAGGTCTTCGGCTGGGTCATGGTGTCTCCTTCAATATTCGACTAAACAGAATGAATTCGCGGTGATCGAATACACGAAGTCTATGGCAGGGATCAGATAATGTCTAACGGTTTTTATGTAAACGAATGATGGAGACCCGCCGGATGACCGACGCCACCCCCGAGAACGACCGCGCGCAGCGGGGCATCCAGAGCATCGAGGTCGGCGGCCAGTTGCTGCTGGCGCTGGTGCACCACGGCCGCCCGATGGCCCTGAAGGACCTCGCGCGCGAGGCCGACATGACGGCCGCCAAGGCGCACCCCTACCTGGTGAGCTTCGGCCGACTCGGCCTGATCGAGCAGGACCGCGCGAGCGGCCACTATGCGCTCGGCCCGCTGGCGCTGCAACTGGGCCTGATCGGGCTGCAGCAGGCCAGCCCGGTGCAGATCGCCACGCCGCTGATCGCCGAGCTGGCGCAGCGCATCGGCCAGACGGTGGCGATCGCCGTGTGGGGCACGCGCGGCGCCACCATCGTGCGCATCGCCGAGTCGCCGGCCGCGGTGCACGTGAACATGCGCCACGGCACGGTGTTCTCGCTCACCGACACCGCCTCGGGGCGGCTGTTCGGCGCCTACCTGCCGGCCGAGGCGGTGCGCAGCCTGCTGGAGGAGGAGCGCCGGCGCGAGAAGCGGCAGGCGCCCGGCATGCCCGTGCCGCCGCCGCTGCCGGCGTGGAAGGATTTCGAGGTGCAGTTGGCGACCGTGCGCGAGCGCGGCCTGAGCCGCTCCGAAGGCGAGATCGTGCCCGGGGTGAACGCGATGTCGGCGCCGGCCTTCGACCACACCGGCGCGATCGCGCTGGCCGTCACCGCCATCGGCCCGGCGGCGATCCTGGACACGGCCTGGGACGGCCCCATCGCGCGCGCACTGCGCGAATGCGCCGACGCGATCTCGCAGCGCCTGGGCGCGCCGGCGCGCTGATCAGGCCGACGGCGGGTCGGCCGCGCGCAGCACGCGCCAGCGCGCCAGGCTCTCGGCCGGCCAGTGCGCGCGCCGGTCGTAGTACGCGTCCATGGCCGGCACCTGCGGCGGCAGCTGAACCCAGGGCTGCCTGGACGCCGTGAAGATGTGGATGTCCGGCGGCAACGCGTCGGGCGTGTCCAGCGTGCCCACGCGCACGAAGCTCACGCGCTCGCCGGCGCCGGAGTAGTGGCTCCACAGCGCCACGCGGCACTGCGGGCAGCGCGCGATCTTCTGGCCCTTGCCGCTGAGCGAGGGCGTGCGCACGATCTCCGGCGCGCCCTGCAGCAGTTGCACGCGCTCGGCCTCGATCATCGCGTTGAGCGCGAAGGCCGAACCGGTCTCGCGCTGGCACCAGCGGCAGTGGCAGCAGTTCACGAACAGCGGCCGCGACACGAGGCGGTAGCGCACCGCACGGCAGGTGCAGCCGCCTTCGAACATCGTCGCAGGCGCATCCATGCGCTCAGACCGAACGGCCGTCGAACTGCTGCACGGGCACCGCCGCGAGGTCGACGTTCTCCAGGCAGCGGATGTTGATCGCCGCCATCGCATGGCCCTTGGGGTCGGTGCCCTCGCCGAAGGGATGCATGCCGCAGCTGCGGCAGAAGCGGTGGCGGATCACGTGCTTGTTGAAGGTGTAGGTGGCGATGTCCTCCTCGGCCGCGCGCACCTGCAGGCTGTCGCGCGGCACGAACCACAGCAGCGAGCCCCTGCGCGAACAGATCGAGCAGTTGCAGGCCAGCGCGCCCTTCAGTTCGCCTTCCACGTCGAAGGCGATCTTTCCGCAGTGGCAGCTTCCGGTGTAGGTCATGGGGTGTCTCCTGGAGGGGCTTGTGTCGGATGCATCAGGTCGGGCGCCGGGCCAGCAGCGCCCACACGCCGGCGGCCGACAGCAGCGAGCCGCCGGCCAGCTGGAAGCGCCGCTGGGCCCGCGGCGAAGCCAGCAGCCGGCGCGCCGAGGCGGCGAACAGGGCATACAGCATGGCGTTGAGCGTCGCCAGCGCCACGAAGGTCAGGGCCAGCACCCAGAGCTGGCGCGCCACGTCCGGCCCGGGGCGGATGAACTGCGGCAGGAAGGCCACGAAGAACACGATGCCCTTGGGGTTGAGCGCCGTCACCAGCCAGGTGTTGGCGAACAGCCGCCAGCGCGATCCCGGCGCCGCCGGCGCGGACAGCGCGGCGCCCGAGGCACCGGCGCGCAGCAGCCGCAGGCCCAGGTACAGCAGGTACAGGCCGCCCGCCCACTTCACCACGGTGAACCAGAAGGCCGAGGCCGCCAGCAGCGTGCCCAGCCCCAGCAGCGACACCGCCAGCGCCGTCGAATCCCCCAGCGCCACCGCCGCCACCAGCGGCAGGTTCGCGCGCCGGCCGTGCGCGACGGAATAGCTCACCACCGTCAGGATGGTGGGGCCGGGGATGATCAGCAGCACCGCGGAGGCGGCGACGAAGGCGAGCCAGAGTTCGAGGGACATGGATGGCGGTCTTTCCGGAACGGGAGCGCGTCAGCGATAGCGCGCGGCGGTGATGAACTGGCTGAAGGCCTCGCACCAGACGATCACGGTGTCGTAGGCCGACACGTCGACCCCTTCCGGCACCGGGACCACGAAATTCTCGAAGGTGCGCACGTCGCCCACGCGCGCCATGCGCGGCTTGATCCGCAGGAAGTCGGCCTCGGTCTCGACGAACTCGGGCGACAGGTACAGCTTGTAGTCCGGCCCGGGCGCCAGGCGGCCCTGCAGACTGATCTGCCGGGTGCCGACCGCCACCGTGCCTTCGCCCCAGTGCAGCAGATCGCTGTCGGCGAGATCACGCCGGAACTGCCCCGTGTACCGGGCCTGGCCAGCCGCCGCGTCCAGCTCGGTGCTGGACGGCGCCGCGGGCGCGGTCAGGATCGGCAGCAGGTAGATGCCCAGCGCGAAGCCGGCCGCGAGAACGATCGCATGCGATGCGAGAAGCAGCAGGGCCTTGGGCATGGCGGGGGCAGCATAGCGCGGGATGGGCCGCCGGTGCACGCGCAGATCAGGGCCGTGTTGCATCCTGCTGCAGGTCCAGCAGCAGTTCCAGCGGCCGGACCGCGGCCCAGGTGTCGCGCTTGAAGGCCCGGTGGTACTGGTCGATCTGGGCCGTGGAACGGCACGCTGCCGCCTGCGTCTGCGCATGGGAGGCCGCGCGCATGTAGTAGACGAGGAAATCGCCCTCCGCCGACGTATCCAGGAAGACCGACTCGATCGAGACGCCCTCGGCGCGCAGCGTGTCCAGCGCCTCGCCCTCGTGGGCCGCGATGTGATGCGCCCATTCGCGCACGCGGTCAAGGCTGCCGGGTTTCAGGCGAATGCGCACGCATCGGGGCGGATCGTTGCTTGTCATCGGATCATCTGCGAAATCAGGGGTTTCCGGCTCAGCGAAGCCGACGCAGCGCCGCCTCGCCGCGCGGCGAAAGGCAATAGCCGGTCTTCAGACTTTGCGTGAGCCCCAGCTCCTTGAGCTTGCGCATCTGCACCTTGAGCCATTCCTTCTCGACGCCGAGCTGCTGCGCCAGGACGGCGGCACGCAGGCCGGGCTGGGCGGCGAGCGCCTCCAGAACGGCGAGAGTCCACGGGCCTGCGGCCGCGCGTGCGTCGAGGCGGGCAAGCCTGGCTTGCAGCTGCGCGATGTCTTCCTGATCCATCTGCGTGTCCAGACCGAGGGCCCGCCGCGGATCGTTCCCCGCCAGCCGCAGCCGGATCCGGTAGAGCACGCCCTCGCGCTGCGTGCCGAGCGCGGCCTTCAGGTCCGCGGGGCTGGCATGGCCCGCAGCGCGTGCATCGGCGGCCGAGACGATGTCTTCGTTGACTTCGTCGACCGCTTCGATCGCGAGCACACCAACGGCGGTGCGCAGCGTGCCACCGGCTTTGACCGTCGGGCGGCGCCAGCGGCGGAAGGCCAGCGTCACCTCGCCGGCGGCGATGCGTTCGAGCACGTCTTGCCGGATCAGCATGACGGACCCGGCAGCCTGCGTCAGGCGGCCCTGGCCGCGTTCAGCACTTCGCGCGTGCGCTCGGCCTCGCGCCGCGCCGCGTCGGCGAAGTCCTCGCCGGCCGAGGCATAGATGATGGAGCGCGACGAGTTGACGACGATCGGCGCATCGGGGCGCCAGCCGGCGCGCACGGTGGCCGCGGGGTCGCCGCCCTGCGCGCCGATGCCGGGGATCAGCAGCGGCACGGTGGGCGCGAGCGCGCGCACGCGCTCGATCTCCGCCGGGTAGGTGGCGCCCACGACCAGGCCGAGCTGGCCGTTGAGGTTCCACGGCCCCTGCGCCAGGCGCGCCACGTGCTCGTACAGCAGCGGCTCGCCGTCCACGCTGGACAGGCGCTGGCCCTGCAGGTCGGCGCCGCCGGGGTTGCTGGTGCGGCACAGCAGGAAGGCGCCCTTGCCTTCGTGGCGCAGGTAGGGTTCCACGGAATCGAAGCCCATGAAGGGCGAGAGGGTCACCGCGTCGGCGCCGTAGCGCTCGAAGGCCTCGATGGCGTACTGCTCGGCGGTGGTGCCGATGTCGCCGCGCTTGGCGTCCAGGATGACGGGCACGTGCGGCACGTTGCGCTGCATGTGCGCCATGAGGCGCTCGAGCTGGTCTTCGGCGCGGTGCGCGGCGAAGTAGGCGATCTGCGGCTTGAAGGCGATCGCCAGGTCGGCGGTGGCGTCGACGATGCGGGCGCAGAAGTCGTAGATGCGGCCCGCGTCGCCGCGCAGCGCCGCCGGGAACCGGCCCGGCTCCGGGTCCAGGCCCACGCACAGCAGGGAGCGGTTGCGCTGCTCTGCCGCGCGAAGCTTGTCCAGGAAAGTCATGGGGTGGATTTTAAGGAGGCGGGCCTTTGATTTTTTTGCCGCCGGGCCGCCCCAAGGCAGAAAGCACCCCCTCGGGGGGCAGCGGCGGAGCGTGGGGGCTTTTTTTTTGAGGACGGCAACCCTCGCATTGCGCGAGGCTTGCGACACTGGCGGCATGCACATTTCCGAACTCGCGCAGCGCACCGGCGTGTCGGTGCACCGGCTGCGCCGCTACGAGGCGGCGGGGCTGATCGGCGCCAAGCGCAGCCCGTCGGGCTACCGGCGCTTTTCGCCGCAGACGGTGCGCGAGGTGATCTTTCTCGCCATGGGGCGCGAGCTGGGCCTGTCGCTGCACACGCTGGGCGAGTCGCTGCCGCGCTACCGGGCGGGCACGCTGAGCCTGGACCAGTTGATCGAGGTGCTGCGCGAGCGCATCGCCGAGGTGGATGCCGCGATCGCGGCCCAGCGCACCCTGCGCCGCAAGCTGGTCGCGCACATCGCGTGGTGCGAGGACCGCAAGCAGCGCGCTGCACTGAAGACGAAAGGCAAGGCATGACGACATCCTCCCTGGAACAGGTGCGCCGCGCGGTGCTGGCGATGCCGATGGCGCAGACGCTGCGCCTGGCCTTCCGGCGCCTCGAGGCCGGCGAGGTGGAGCTGGAGCTGCCGGTGCAGGAATCCTTCTGCTTCCGCCCCGGCCAGCTGCAGGCCACGGCGGTATTCGCGGCTGCCGATTTCGCGGCGGTGGCGGCGGCCGGCACGCTGCTGCCGGCGGGCTGGGTCAACGCCACCATCGACGGCACGCTCAAGCTGGTGGCGCCGGCGCGCGGCAGCCACCTGCGCGCGCACGGGCGGGTGGTCGACGCGGGTCGGCTGCTGACGGTGTGCGCGGCGGAGGTCTACGCCATCGAGGGGGTGCACGAAACGTTGTGTGCGACGCTGCTGGGCACGGCGCGCAACATCGCGCCGGCCTGAGGGCCTCAGCCGCCCTGCGGCGCGAAGGCCTCGGCCGCCAGGCACAGGTCGGCCCAGGCGCGCGCCTTGTCGGCCGGGTTGCGCAGCAGGTAGGTGGGGTGGTAGGTCGCCACCGCCGGCGCATCGGCCAGGGCCGCCAGCGGCACGACCTGGCCGCGCAGGCGGCCCAGCGGCTCGCTGCGCTGCAGCAGGCTCTGCGCGGCGAGCGGGCCCATGGCCAGCACGATGCGCGGCGCCAGCGCTTCGGCGTGCGGCAGAAAGGCGTCGGCGAACGGCCCCTGCGCGCCCGAGGCGCCGCGGTGGGTGCGCATCAGGTGCACCGGCGCATCGCCTTCGTGCAGCCGCAGGGCGCGCAGCATGTTGTCGAGCAGCCGGCCGGCATCGCCCGCCAGCGGCGGGCCGTAGCGGCCGTCGGCCTCGGGCGGCATGTCGACCACGAGCAGCCAGCCGCCCTGCGCCGGCGTGTCGTCCTTGCCGTAGAGGCGCTGCGGTGCCTCGATGCCGATCGTCGCTGCCGCGCCGGTGTCGCTGCGCGCCGCCACCGGCGCGGCGACCGGCGTACGCTGCGGGGCGGAGGGCCTGGGCGGCGGCGCTTCGGCCACCACGGCGTCGACCTCGACCGCTTCCGCCTCGGCAGGCGCGGGGCGGGATTCGGCGATCGGCGCGGCCGGGGCCTGGGGCCACCAGACCTTGACGCCCATCTCCTCGAGCATCGCGCGGCGGCGGGCGTCGAGCATCTGCATCAGGCACCCCATGCGGTGTGGGGCTCGTCCAGCCGCAGGCTCATGACGATCGCGTCCTCGCGCCGTGCGCCGTGCGCAGGGTAGTAGCCCTTGCGCACGCCGACGCGGCGGAAACCGTGGCTGTCGTAGACGTCGATCGCGCGCTGGTTGCTCGCGCGCACCTCGAGCCAGAGCCAGTTCGCCCGCTGCGCGCGCGACCAGCCGGCCAGCGCCTCGAGCATCAGCGTGGCCCAGCCCTGGCGCTGGTAGGCCGGCGCGACGGTGATGTTGAGCAGGTGCACCTCGTCCACGCCCTTCATCGCGACGAAGTAGCCGATCAGGGCCTCGCCGCCGTCGGGCGTGGGCCCCACGAGGGTCTGGCAGTGGTAGCCGGCGCGCAGCGAGTCGATGAAGTTGCCGCGCGTCCAGGGGTGCGAATAGGCGCTCTGCTCGATGGCGAGCAGGGCCTCGAGGCGCTCGACGACGAGCGGCTCGAGACGCGCTTCGAAGGACTGGAGAACGGCGCTCATGAATTCATCTCCCGCAAGCCGGCGCTCACGAGGACGTCCTCGCGGCCGCGCGTTCGGCGGTGGTTTGCGCCACTTTATCGCGAACGTACAGCGGCCAGGCATCGGCCGGCGCCACGGCGCGGCCGGCGGCCAGCAGGCCGGGCGCAAGGCGCAGCAGGGCGGTGGCGGTGGGCAGGGCCTCGCAGCGCTGCGCGGCCGCCGGCAGGCGCTCGCCGTAGGCGGCGAAGGCGTTGCCCGCCAGCGCCCAGCCCGCCGGCACGACGACCGACTCGGGGGCCAGCAGCTGCACCTCGCCCTCGGCCGGTGCGCTGCCGTCGAAGGCGTAGGCGGCAGCGTAGACCTGGTCCATGCGCGCGTCGAGCACCGCCACCACGCGCTGCAGGCCCTCGCGGTGGCACGCTTCCTCGGCCACCGCCTGCAGGGTGTCGACCGGCAGCAGCGGCACGCCGGCGCCGAAGCCCAGCCCCTGCGCCACCGCGCAGGCAGTGCGCAGCCCGGTGAAGGCGCCCGGCCCGCGGCCGAAAACGATGGCGTCGAGCTCGGCCAGCGCGAGTCCGGCCTCGGCCAGCAGCTGCTGCACGACAGGGATCAGCGTGGCGGAGGCCTGCGCCCCGCCCGCGCCGGCATGCACGCGCACCGTCCCGCCATGGCGCACCGCGACCGACAGGGTCTCGGTGCTGGTGTCGAAGGCCAGGAGCTTGTCAGGCATCGCAAGGGCTCACGGCGGGTTTCAGGCAGGGTCTTGGCACCGGCGTGCGGCGCTGCACGCCGAACAGGATGCCGGCGGTCACCAGCAGCAGCCCGGCGACCAGCCCCCAGGACAGCGGCTCGCCCAGGAAGATCACGGCGCCCAGCGCCGACAGCCCCGGCACCAGCGCCGTGATCATGGTCGAGCGCACCGGGCCGAAGTACTCGATCATCTTCGTGAAGGTGATGCCCGAGATCACGACCGAGCCGACGCCCTGGAACAGCATCTGGAACGCCACCTCGCCCCAGGGCGCCGCGCCGATGCGGCTGTGCACCAGTTCCAGTCCGGCCAGCAGCGCATAGGCCGGTACGTAGGTCGCGAAGGCGAACACGGTGATGGCGATGGTCGCGCGCACCGCATCCAGCCCGTGGCGGCGCACCACCACGCTGTAGCAGGCCCAGCAGAAGGCGGCGCTCATGAACAGCAGGTCGCCCTTCCAGACCTCGCCGCCGTCGAAGGCCTGCAGCAGGCTGCGTCCGCCCACGACCAGGTCGCCGGCGACGATCAGCGCCAGCCCCGCCGCGCGCGCCGGGGTGATGCGGTCGCGCAGCACCAGCGCCGCCAGCAGGGCGGTCCACAGCGGCAGGCTGCCGGGCATCAGCACCGAGGCATGCGCCGCGGGCGCATAGAAGAAGCCGGTGTAGGCGAGCATGGCGTAGGCCACGCCGCCGACGGCACCGGCCGTCGCCGTGACGCGCAGCCCCAGCGGGGACAGGCCGAACAGCGCGCCGAAGGCGGTGTGCCCGGGCCGCGCGCCGGCGCGGCGCGCGCGCATCACCAGCCAGGCCCCCCAGGGCAGCAGCACCAGGGCGGCGCCGCAGATGCGCGCGAAGGCGATGTCCAGGGGCGTGAGCGAACGCCCGGCCGAGGCACGCGCGATGATGATGAAGCCGGTCCACACGGCCACCGTGACGATGGCGGCCCCGATGCCGAGGGCGCGGGGGGACGGGCGGGAGAAGCGGGGCATCGGGGCGATTATCCCGGCCTGGATAATTGCCCGATGCGCCAAGCCCTTTTTCCGGCACGCCGCACGATCGCAGGCGCGCTGCTCGCCGCCTGCGCCGCGGGCGCCGCCGCCCTGCCCGACCTGCCGCCCGAGGTCGATGCCGCGCTGGCCCGCGCGAAGATCCCGCGCGAGTCGGTCGCGATGCTGGTGGCCGATGCCGACGGCCTGCGCGCACCGCGCCTGGCCTGGCGCACGCAGGCGCCGATGAACCCGGCCTCGCTCATGAAGCTGGTGACCACCTACGCCGCGCTCGACCTGCTCGGCCCGGCCTACACCTGGACCACGCCGGTCTACACGGACGGCGCGGTGCGCGGCGGCGTGCTGGAAGGCAATCTCCACATTCAGGGCCGCGGCGATCCCAAGCTGGTGATCGAGCGCCTGTGGCTGCTGCTGCGCCAGGTGCAGGGGCTGGGCATCCGCACGATCTCGGGCGACATCGTGCTGGACCGCAGCGCCTTCCAGGACGAGGCGCACGACCCCTTCGCCTTCGACGGCGAGGGCCTGCGCCCCTACAACGCGGCGGCCGACGCGCTGCTGATCAACTACAAGTCGGTCGTCATGCGCTTCACGCCCGAGCGCGCCGCGGCGCCCGGCCAGGCCCGCGTCGCGTACGAGCCGCCGCTGGCCGGCGTGGCGATGCCGCCCAGCGTGCCGCTGACCCCCGGCGAATGCGGCGACTGGCGCGGCGGCCTGCGCGCCGCGTTCGCCGACCCGACGCGCCTGCATTTCGACGGCGGCTTTCCCGCCGCCTGCGGCGAGAAGACCTGGGCCGTGGCCTACGCCGATCCGCGCAGCTACGCGCTGCGCGCCGTCGGCGGCCTGTGGGCCGAAATGGGCGGCCAGCTGCGCGGCCAGGTGCGCGAAGGCCCGGTGCCGGCCGGCCTGCAGCCCGCCTTCGAGGCCGGCTCGCCGCCGCTGGCCGAGGTGATCCGCGACATCAACAAGTTCAGCAACAACGTGATGGCGCAGCAGCTCTTTCTCACGCTCGGGCTGCAGCTGCGGCGCCACGGCACGCCGGAGGCCGCGCGCAGCGCCATGCGCCAGTGGTGGAGCGAGCGCATCGGCACCGGCGAAGGCCTGCCCGTGGTGGACAACGGTTCGGGCCTGTCGCGCGAGGCGCGCATCAGCGCCGCCGCGCTGGGCCGGATGCTGCAGGTGGCCTGGCGCTCGCCGGTGATGCCGGAGCTGGTCGCCTCGCTGCCGGTCACCGGCGTCGACGGCACGCTGCGCCGGCGCGCCCTGCGCTCGGGCGGCGCGGCCCACCTGAAGACCGGCACCCTGCGCGACAGCGCGGGCCTGGCCGGCTACGTGCACGGCGCGAGCGGCCGGCGCTACGTGCTGGTGGCGATCGCCAACGACGACAACGCCCCCGCCGCGCGGGCGGCCTTCGACGCGCTGGTGGACTGGGCCACGCGCGACCAGTAGCGCAGCCGTGTAGGCGCCCGCCGATTGCGCGCGCCGGCCGTGCTGCCAGAATCGGCGGGCCGTCCGCCGTCCGCGGATGCGAGGAGACACCCCCCATGCCCGCAAGATTCCCCACGCTCGCCCCGGCGGCCCTCCTGGCCGCGCTGCTGACCGCCTGCGGCGGCGGAGGGGGCAGCAGCGGTGGAATCGTCTTCCCGCCCCTGCCGCAGCCGCCCGACGAGGGTCGCGGCTCGCTGGTGACGAACCCGCCCGAGCGCACGACGCGCTTCTCGGCGAGCCAGTTCGACGCGCTGCTGCAGGCCGATGCGCAGGGCCGTGCGCTGCTGCAGCTGACCGGTGCGCCGAAGTGCGGCATCGACCTGCGCACCATGAAGTACCGCACCATCGGCGGCCAGGGCGAGGCCACCGACGCGAGCGCGGCGCTGATGGTGCCCTCGGGCACCGATGCGGCCTGCAGCGGCGCGCGGCCGATCGTGCTCTACGCGCACGGCACCACCGCGGCCCGCGACTACGACCTCGCCCGCTTCGCCGAGACCGGCCAGCCGGCGGCCGGCGAAGGCCTGATGATCGCCGCCATGTTCGCGGCGCAGGGCTACACCGTGCTGGCGCCCAACTACGCGGGCTACGCCGACTCGGCCCTGCCCTACCACCCCTACCTCAACGGCGATCAGCAGGGCAAGGACATGGTGGACGCGCTCACCGCGGCCCGCAAGGCGCTGCCGCTGGAAGGCGTGCGCGACGGCGGCGCGCTGTTCGTCACCGGCTATTCGCAGGGCGGCTACGTCGCGATGGCGGCGCACCGCGAGCTGCAGGCGCTGGGCCAGCCGGTCACCGCCTCGGCGCCGCTGTCGGCGCCGACGGCCATCAGCCTGCTCACCGACTACAACTTCCTGGGCTGGCCGGCGCTGGGCAGCACGCTGTTCGTGCCGCTGCTGTCGACCAGCTGGCAGAAGCAGTTCGGCGACGTCTACACCGCCACCGGCGACCTCTACGAGGCGCGCTACGCGAACGGCATCGACACGCTGCTGCCGAGCCTGACGCCGCTGCCGGAGCTGTTCGCCCAGGGCAAGCTGCCGCAGACCGCGCTCTACCCGGCCAACGCCGTGCCGGGGCCGGTCGATCCGGCGCTGTCGATCTTCTACGGGCGCGACAACCTGGTGCGCCAGAGCTACCTGACGCAGGCGAACAACGACATCCTGGCCCACCCCTGCCCCGGCAACGCGCTGCCGGCGAGCGCCGCCTCGCTGAACACGAGCGCGCCGCTGGACTGCAAGCCGGCGCTGGGCTTTCGCAAGGCCGCGGTGGCCAACGACCTGCGCCGCTGGGTGCCGCAGCGGCCGGTGCTGATGTGCGGCGGCGCGGGCGATCCGACCGTGAACTTTCTGAGCACCCTCGCCACGGCCGGCTATTTCCGCGCCAGCGGCATGCCCAACGAGCAGCTCGCCGTGCTGGACCTGGAGGAAGGCAGCGGCGCGGGCGATCCCTATGCGGGCGCGCGCGCGGGCTTCGCAACGGCCAAGGCCGACCTGGCGGCATCGACGCCGGGCAGCGAGGAAGACAAGGCGCGCGCCGTCACGCTGGCCTACCACGGCGCGCTGGTGCCGCCCTTCTGCCTGGCGTCGGCGCGGGGGTTCTTCGAGGGCGTGCTCGCCGCGGGCGGCTGAGCGGCCCGGCGCGGACGGCTCACTGCGACTTGGTGTCGGTCAGGATCAGCGCGGCCCGGTAGGCGGCGCGGCCGGCGTACTTGGTGTGGTTGATCAGTTGGCTCCACTGCTCCTCGCGCTCGCGCGGAGACGGGTTGGGCGGCAGGTTCACCAGCATCTGGCTCACGTCGAGCAAGGCACTCGCGGCTTCAAGGCACAGGCAGCGCGCCGAATGCTCCGGCTTGGCGCGATAGCTTTGCCATTCACGCTCCCGCACGGCATGCTGATCGTCCGCAGGCAACGCGCCCAGATCGGTCGGCCCCCAGAAGGGCACGGCGTCGGCCCCATGGGCGGTACTGCGGGCCAACACTTGCTCGATAGCGGCCAGCGCACGCGCGATCAGCGCGGCCTCTGTCGGTCTCGAATCCATTCTTCTTCGATCCTCCCTGGATCACAGGGTTTGTAAAAAACCCCCGGGATGGTGCCAGCAACTCCGAAGAGATGTCTGCGCACTACCTCACAAATTCATACAAAAGTGCTCATATCTTACGCATTTTCGCGGCGCCCTCCGATCCGCGCTGAAACCGCAGCGTCGCTCACGCCGCCGCCGCGCGCTGCAGGCGGTCGTGGATGCCTTCCCATTCGGGCGTCGCCGGCGGCGTCTCGACCCAGATGAGCTTGACGCCCTGGGCGTCGAAATCGCGCAGCGCCGCGAACAGCTGCTGGGCCGCAGCGGCGGCCTCGTCGGGCATGCGCCGCAGCAGCACGCGCTGCGAGCGGCACTTGATCGCCGCGCGCGACCAGATGCCGATGTGCGCCGCGTTGGCGCCGAGCACGTCCAGGCCGGTCTGCAGCGCCTTGGCATCCATGAGCCGGACCTTGGCCTCGGGCGCGTAGTGCGCCTCCAGCGTGCCGGAGGCGCGCGGGTCGGGCAGCCCGAGCTCCTCCCGGCTGCGCAGGCGCTCGCGGCAGGCGGCCTCGATCTGCACCCGCGTGATCGCGCCGGGACGCAGCAGCACGGGCGCGCCGCGGCTGCAGTCGACGATGGTCGATTCGATGCCGACGTCGCAGGGGCCGCCGTCGAGCACCAGCAGCGCGTCGCCGAATTCGTCCTGGACATGGGCGGCGGTGGTCGGACTGACGCGGCCGAAGCGGTTGGCGCTGGGCGCGGCCAGCCCGGCCACGCCGTGCTGCGCGCAGGCCGCGAGCAGCGCCTGCGCCACCGGATGCGAGGGGCAGCGCAGGCCGATGGTGTCCTGTCCGCCGGCCGCCGCGGCGCCGACGCCGCTCTGGCGGGTGACGATCAGCGTGAGCGGCCCGGGCCAGAAGGCGCGCACCAGCGCCTGCGCGAAGGGCGGCAGCGGCTGGGCGAAGCGCGACAGGGCCTCGGTCCCCTTGGTGCCCGCGGCCACGTGAACGATCAGCGGATGGCTGGCCGGCCGGCCCTTGGCCTTGAAGATGCCGAACACCGCGTCGTCGTTGGTCGCGTCGGCGCCGAGGCCGTAGACCGTCTCCGTCGGGAAGGCCGCCAGCGCGCCGGCGCGCAGGGTGCGCGCAGCCTGGTCGATGGCGTCGGGATCGTGGCCGTCGAGGATCATGCGGGTCCCCCGGCCGGCAGGTGCAGCAGCGCCTCGGCCTGCGCCAGGGTCTGGCGCACCGCCGCCACCGAATCGCCGGTGAGGGTGAGGTGGCCCATCTTGCGGCCGCGCCGGGCGTCGAGCTTGCCGTACAGGTGCAGGTGGGCGCCGGGCAGGGCGAGCACGCGGTCCCAGGGCGGCACCTGCGGCTTGTCGCCGCCGTGCACGAACCACAGGTCGCCCAGCAGGTTCAGCATGACCGCCGGGCTGTGCTGGCGCGGCGCGACCAGCGGCAGGCCGGCCAGGGTGCGCACCTGCAGCTCGAACTGCGAGACGTCGCAGGCGTCCATGGTGTAGTGGCCGCTGTTGTGCGGGCGCGGCGCCATCTCGTTGACGACCAGCGCGCCGTCTTCCAGCACGAAGAACTCGACGCACAGCACGCCGACGTAGCCCAGGCCGCTGGCGATCGCATGCGCCGCGTCCACCGCGCGCTGCGCCACCGCCGGCGGCATGCTGTCGGCGTGGGCCTCGGTCAGCGCCAGGATGCCGTCGCGGTGCAGGTTGCGCTGTGGCGCGTAGTGCACTGCCCGGCCGTCGTGGCCGCGCGCCACGATCACCGAGCACTCGAAGGCCAGCGGCAGGCGCTTCTCGAGCACGCAGGGCACGCCGCCCATCGATTCCCAGGCGGCGGCCAGCTCGGTGCGGCCGGCCACCGACTGCTGGCCCTTGCCGTCGTAGCCCAGTTGCGCGGTCTTGAGGATGCCCGGGAACAGCGCGTCGGCCACGGCGGCGAGGTGGTCGGCGTTCTCGATCACCGCGTAGGGCGCACAGCCCACGCCGCTGTCGGCGCTGCAGCGCACGAAGTGCGCCTTCTCGCGGATGCGGTCCTGCGCGATCAGCACGGCCTCGGCCGCCGGCGACACCGGCCGGTCGCCGGCGAGCGAGGCCAGGGCGTCGGCCGGCACGTTCTCGAATTCGGTCGTGATGGCATCGGCCAGCCGCGACAGACGCGCCAGGCCGTCGCCGTCCAGGTAGTCGGCGTGCACGTGGTGGTGGCTCACGCGGCCGGCCGGGCTGTCGGCATCGGGGTCGAGCACGGCGGTGGCGTAGCCCATGCGCTGGGCCGCGTGCACGAACATGCGTCCGAGCTGCCCGCCGCCCATCACGCCGAGGGTGCTGCCCGGCAGCAGCGGCGTGCCGGCCGCCATCGGGCTCACAGCGCGCCTCCGCCCTGGGGCGAGAAGGGCGAGACGGCCGGCTGCACCGGCGGCAGCGCCATGGCCTGCGCCGCCTCGGTCTGCGCGGCGCGGAAGGCGTCGAGCTGCGCGCGCAGCGCCGGGTCGCCGACCGCCAGCATGGCGACCGCGAACAGCGCCGCGTTGGCCGCGCCCGCGTTGCCGATGGCGAAGGTGGCCACCGGCACGCCCTTGGGCATCTGCACGATGCTGTAGAGCGAATCGACGCCCTGCAGGTGGCGGCTGGCCACCGGCACGCCGAGCACCGGCACCGTGGTCTTGGCCGCCAGCATGCCGGGCAGGTGCGCGGCGCCGCCGGCACCGGCGATGATGGCGGCCAGCCCGCGCACGGCGGCTTTTTCGGCGTAGTCGAACAGCGCGTCGGGCATGCGGTGGGCCGAGACCACCCGTGCTTCGTGCGGGACGCCGAATTGCTGGAGAATCTCGACGGCGTGGTGCATGGTCTCCCAGTCCGAGCTGGAACCCATCACCACGCCCACCTGAATGGCTGCGTTCATGGTTTCAATTTTACGTTTCACCCTCAACTGCGCCCGATGATCGATATCACTCTCGAAAATTTCCAGGCCGAGCTGATCGATGGCTCGATGCAAACGCCGGTCCTGCTCGACATCTGGGCGGAATGGTGCGGCCCCTGCAAGCAACTCGGCCCGGTGCTCGAGAAGCTGGAGGTCGAATACGCCGGCCGCTTCACGCTCGCCAAGCTCGATGCCGACAAGGTACCTCAGATCTCGACCCAGCTGTCGCAGATGTTCGGGGTGCGCAGCATTCCCTTCTGCGTGATGTTCGTCGGCGGCCAGCCGGTGGACGGCTTCGTCGGCGCGCTGCCGGCCGAGAAGATCCGCGAGTTCCTCGACAAGCACGTGCCGGGCGCCGAGGAAGCCGAGGCGGCCGAGCAGGAGGAAGCCGCGCAGGAGGCGCTGGCCGAGGGCGACACCGAAGGCGCCCTGGAGAAGCTGCAGCACGCGGTGGCCACCGACCCGGCCAACGACGATGCCCGCTTCGACTACGTGAAGCTGCTGCTGACGCTGGGCCGCCACGACGACGCCAAGGTCGCCTTCGCGCCGGTGATCACCCGGACGACCCTGGTGCAGCGCTTCGACGCGCTGCAGCGCTGGATGGGCGCGATCGACTTCGCGCAGCCGCCCGGCGGCGCCGCACGCACGCTGGCCGAGTTCGACACGGCGATCGCGGCGAACCGGCGCGACTTCGAGGCCCGCTTTCACCGCGCCCAGGTGCTCATGGCGCAGCAGGCATGGACCGACGCCATGGACGAACTGCTGGAGATCCTCATGCGCGACAAGGCCTGGAACGAGGACGCGGCGCGCAAGACCTACATCGCCATCCTGGACCTGATCGAGCCACCCAAGCCCAAGGTGGCCGACGGGCAGATTCCGCCGGACGACCCGACGGTGGCGAGCTACCGCCGGCGGCTCAGCAGCGTGATACTGAGCTGAACCCCAGAAAGCACATTTAGCTACTCAATTTCAATAAAAAGCGACTCTTGAGTCGCTTTTTTGTTCCACCAGCCAAAAAAGATGCTTTCAATGATCATTGAATACGAATAGAGTACTTTCATGATCATTCAAAGCCTTGTTCAGGCCCGCAAGGCCATCGGCTGGACCCAGGAAACCCTGGCCGAGCGCGCCGGCCTGTCGCGCATGACCGTGCAGCGCACGGAAAGCGGCCAGATCGACCCGCGCCTGTCGACGCTGCTGGAGATGGCGCGCGCCCTCGGCCTCGAACTCATGCCCGTGCCGGCCGAGCTGCGCCCGCAGCTGGAGGCCTTCGTGCGCGCCGGCGGGCGCCTGCTCGGCCAGCCGGCCGGCGTGGACGCGCCGCCCTCCATCGCCCAGACCCTCGAATGAGCCGTGGGCACCAGCGCCATGTTCAACACCGGCATCCGCTACCTGCGGATGCACCTGCACCTGCCGGGCGGCGGGCGGCGCGCCATCGGCCACCTCTCGCAGTACGGCGACATCCTGCGCGTCTCCTTCGATGCCGACTACATCGCCGATGCGCAGCGCCCGACGCTGTCGCTGGCCTACCGCGGCGCCGACGAGGCGGCGACCCGCGCCATCCTCGCCTCGGCGCGCGACGTGCGGCTGGTGCGCAGCGACGGCCACTGGCCGGCCTACTTCCAGAACCTGCTGCCCGAAGGCCACAACCGCGAGCGCCTGGCGCAGCAGCGCGGCTGCAGCCCCGACGACGAATTCGAGCTGCTGGCCGCCGCCGGCCATGACCTGATGGGCGCGCTGGAGGTGGCGCCGGTGCCGTCCGCCGAGGGCATCCCCGACACCGTGCGGCACTGGCACACCGCGCTCGGGCTGGACGTGCTCGAGCCCGGCTTCGTCGAGATGCCGGTGGAGGACGCCGCCTCGCTGCCCGGCGCGGTCACCAAGTTCTCGGCGGTGCAGGACGGCCGGCGCTACCTCGTCCGGCGCCACGGCGCGGCCGGCGACTTCATCCTCAAGCTGCCGAGCACGCGCCACCCGGACCTGGTGGAGAACGAGTTCGCCGGCTACCGCCTGTGCGCCGCCCTCGGCCTGGACTGCGCGCAGGCGCAGATCGTGGCGCGCGCCGACGCCGACCTGCCCGCGCACCTGCCGTTCGAGCGGATCCTGGCGGTGCGCCGCTTCGACCGCGCGCCCGACGGCCGGCGCCTGCACATGGAGGAATTCGCGCAGGTGCTGCAGTACGAGCCGCGCCGCAAGTACGGCCGCGGCCTGGCCGTCGACTGGCCCGCCATGCTGCGCGTGCTGGACCGCCTCTCGCCCTCGCCGGTGGCCGACGTGCGCGAGTGCGTGCGCCGGCTGGTGGCCTTCATCCTGCTGGGCAACAGCGACGCCCACCTGAAGAACTGGGCGCTGCGCTACCCCGACGGCCTCGCGCCGCGGCTGGCGCCGCTGTACGACCCGGTGTGCGTCGCCGCCTTCTTCGAGGACGCGCCGCCCTCCGACTACGGGCTCAACCGCGCCATCGATGCCCGGCTGCGCGCGCTCGACGCATCCGCGCTGGAGGCGCTGCTGCGCGCCGCCGGCCTGCTGCGCCCGGCGCGCCTCTTGGCCATCGCCCGCGACACCGTGCGCCAGGCCCGGGCCGACTGGCCCGCGCTGCTGGCCGGCGCGCCGCCGGCGATGCAGCGCTGCGTGCGCGAGCGCCTGGCCGGCGGGGTGGCGTTGGCGCGCTGAGCCGGCTCGCATACCATCGGGCTGGATCACAGCTTGTTGCCAAGGACACACAGAGCATGCCATCTTCCCTCCGCCGTCTCGCACGCGCCGTTCTGGCCCCCGTCTTCGCCGTCACGGCGCTTGCCGCCTGCGGCAGTGGCATCAGCCTGGACGAACCGATCGAAGGCCCCGTCTGGCGGCTGGTGCAACTCGGCGACCAGGCCATCGCGCCCGGCGGCGATCCGCAGCGCGATGCCCACCTGCAATTCGACGGCTACAGCGGCCGCGTGAGCGGATCGGGCGGCTGCAACCGCTTCTCGGGCGGCTTCTCGCGCAGCCACAGCCAGCTGCGCATGAGCCAGCTCGCCGCCACCAAGATGGCCTGCACCGACCCGGCGCGCGGCGCGATGGAAACCGAGTTCTTCCAGGCCCTGCAGGCCACCGCCAGCTACCGCCTGCAGGGACCGGGGCGCCTGGCGCTGCTGGATGCGGGCGGGCGCACGGTGGCGGCGCTGCAGAGCGGCACGGGAGGCTGATCCCGCGCAGGTCAGCGGCGCGTCAGCACGATCTCCAGGCCGCTGGGCGTGCGCCCCTTGAAGGTGCTGCCGTCGACGCGCTCGAAGTGCACCGTGCTGTCGCGGCAACCCGTGAGCGCCTTCGACCCCAGAAAGCTGACCTCGAGGGACTCGGCATCCAGCAGGCTCCAGCTCACGGGCATCGCGATGCCGACGCAAGGGTCGCCCGAACTCGACACGACGGCGCGCCATGTGCCGTCGCCGGCCTTGAGGTGCAGTTGGGCATCGAACTGGCGGCCGGTGCCCGGCACCAGGATGCGGCCGCGCCACTCGCCTTCGAGTCCCGCGGGCACCTGTGCGATCGTGCCCGGACTGCTCGCCGCGATCAGCGCGGCCATTGTGAAGGAGGCAAGATGCTTCATGGTTCGCTCCCTCTTCACAGCCCCAACTGCGACTTCATTGCCTCCCAGGCGACGCCGTTGAGGCGACGCTGGAAACTCATGTTGAACTGCGGCTCGGGCCGGGTTCGCCGCACCTGGTAGACCTGCCCGTCGTATTCGGCGTAGGCGCGCGTGTTGGACACGGCCGGTACCGCCGGCTGCGGCAGATCGCGCAGCTCCACGATCCGCACGCCGCTCTGTGTAACGAGCTCCCAGCGGCCAGTTGCAATCGCCACGCAGTTGCCGATGGCCGTGTAGGTCGGCCGGTTGGTGTCGCAACGGTAGTACTGCACCTCGCTGCCGCCAACAACGGCAAAGCGCAGCAGATGGTCGAGGTCGTACAGGCCCAGGCTGCGCGTGCCGGCCCCTGTGCCCAGATTGACGCTGGCAGCCGGGCTGCCCGCAATGAACGCTTCCAGCGTCGTGAAGCCATAGCCGTCGGTGTCGATGTTGTTGATCGTGTACGGCTGCGCCACGTCGACGCCCCGCCGGTCGCGCAGCTGCGCGCCGGCCGGGAACGTGGCGTCGGGATCGGCGAACGCACTCGCCGGATCGACACCGAAGATGGTGTTGCCGTCCTGCGACTGCATCTCGGCCACCACCTCCGCCATCCTGCGGCCAGCGATGTCGCTCGCCACGACGTAGCCCACGCTGCGCGTGGAGTCCCCGCAGTAGTCACTGCGGCTGGGCGAGCCGAGCGTGCTGGTGAAGCTCGCTTGCGCATCGCATCGCACCCAGCCCGCCGAGCCCAGCCTCGCCTGAGGGTAGAGCACGCGCTCTGCCGTCGGTGCACCGGCGGTCTTGCCCTCGCGCAGATCGGTCAGTCGAACCTTGCCGGTTGCCGCATCGACCACCCCGTCGGTCGGATAGGTCTGGAAGTAGTAGTCGCCCGGGCTGCCGAAGCTCAGGCTGCTCAACTGATCCGAGGGCGTGGGCGTGTCGACGCCGGCAGGGTCGATCACGCGCAGCACCGCGCCGCCATGCAGCGCATCTGCGGTGACCAGGGCCATCGTGAAGGCGTTGTCCTCGAAGCGCCCGGAGCCGTCCACCGGGACGCCCTGGTAGTCGTAGAGCTGGTCGGCCGGCAGCTCGAGTTGCAGCGCCACCGCCGCCTGCGCCACTTCGACGGAGAGCCCCGCGGCCATCCCCGTGTGCACCAGTGTCGAAAGCGGATTGATCTGCGACCAGCGGCCTGCCGGCGTGCTCATCGTGAAAGGCTTGGAGAACGCGGGCAGCGAGGCGTTGTCGCCATCCACTCGCGCAATCAGCGGCGACGCGGCCAATGCCGACGCGGCAGTCTCATCGCCCGGCGTGTAGCTGAAGGAATAGGCGCCGTCGGCGCCTGTCTTCGCCGATGCCGGCTCATCGCTGTCGCACGCGTTGTTGCGGTTGCGATCGACACACACCAGCGCATCGCTGACCGGCCCCAGGATGACGACCTTGCCCGAGACGGCGACCGGGCCCTGGGGCTGCGGCGCAGACCCGTTGTCACTCCCTGCGCCGATGGGCGGAAAGCCGCCGCCTCCACCGCCTCCGCCACCACAGGCGGCCAGCGCCAGCAGCGCGCCGCCGCAGGCCAGGAAAACGCGCGAACGCGCGAACAGATGTGCCATGAGAATTCTCCGGTGGGTTGGAGGAGTTCCCCTTGAACTCCTGCTGTGCAGTGTTCAGTGCGGCAAGTCGATGCACATCGTCAGAAAAGACGAAGGCACCCGCCACGGCATCCTCGATTCAGAGGATGGCCGCCTCGGACCGGGAACGCATGATGCGGACAGAACCGTCCTGCCGATCGTTCATGCAAAGGAAGCACCCATGACGTTGAGCCATCCCTCCCCCGCACAATTGCAGACGGGCGACCTCCTCTTTCCGCGCCTTCCCGGGAAGGCCTATCAGGGCGAGGGGCTGAGCGCCCAATGGGGCGCACCGATGCTGTCCGGCACATCGGACATGCGCCTGCGCGAGTACCTGGGCCAGGATGCCATCGAGATGCTGCAGAACGAAGCGCAGCACTACGACGTCAGCGCGCTGCTCGCCGAGCCGGACACGCGATCACCGCTGTTTGCCCCACTCGGCCCCAAACACCCGGACTCCGCATCGCAACGCAAGCGCGAGATGCTTCTGCTGGTCATCCTCTGGCGAGCCTTTCCGACGCTGCTCAAGAGCTGGCTGGACATGACGGTGACGCAGTTCCTGCAGCACCCGCTGCGCAGCCTGCTCGTCGGCGCCCTCGACCGGGAAACCGGCGGAGGCTTCTTCGTCGGGCATGTGGGCATGGTTCTGCGTGAGCGCGACGGCGTCCACGCGCCGGAAGGCCCGCTGTGGGTCATCGAGGCCAACACCACGGATTTTTCGCACTACCGCGTGGCGCTGCACCGCTACCTGGTCGAGGGCGAACCGACGGCCTTCGAGACGGAGGATGAGCACGCGCTCCCGCGCCTGCGGGGCTGGGCCAACCGGCGCCTGGCGCTGGGACAGAGCATCTGGCACAGCCGGCATGCCACGCTGCACCGCGCCGATGCACACGCCCTGGCGCTGCAACAACGCCTGGTGGACGTGGCCAAGAGTTATCTCGGACGCCCGTACGGCTTCTTCGACGATCCGACGTTCGGCGACGCCGGGCGGATGTATTGCGGCGAGTACGTCCATCGCGTGTTCGAGGACACCGGAGGGGCCGGCCTGCGCGTCGACCACAACCGGCGCTGGGCCTGGCTGTACGACCACCTGGATGCGCTGGGAAGCCAGGACTTCGGCGATCACGTGCGGCAGGCCGTCCAGGCCGATGGCTTGTACGCACGCATGCAGGATCGGCCCTTCTTCCTGCTGACACTGCACATGCTCTACCGCAGCGAGGAGCTGGTGCACCTGCACCAGCCGGATGGCATGCCCTACGCCTGAACGGGAAGGCTCAAGGCCGCTGCGGGTCGAGGTACTGATCGAGGAAGGCACTCCAGAAGCGCTTGTGGGGGTTGTAGGTCTGGATCGCCTCCTGCTGGGCTTGCCAATCCGCCCCATGCCGGCTGTAGGCCCGGCGAAAGACATCCAGACCGGCGAAGCCGAAGTAGGGCAGGTAGTAGGTGCCGCCCTCGTCCAGCACGTAGGCCGTCGCCTCCCTCACCCATGTGCGGGCTGCTTCATCGGGCATCCGCCGGCCTGCTGCGTCTCGCACGGTCGCAATGTCGACATCGATGGCCATGCACACCATCGGACGCCCTGCGCAATAGGCCAGGAAGGGGCGCGCAGTGTCGGGCCGAACCAGCCGAAGCGTGGTGCTCAGCACGTTGGCGCCGCGGCCGGCGAAGAGCTGCCCGAGGTGCCGGACGCGCGATGCGAGATCCTGATCGGCGGGCAGGAAGTACTCGAGGAGGATGTCGCTGCGCCGCTCGTCCCGATGGCTGGAGAAATCGACGGCGGCACGCATCCAGTTGATGCGGTATTTGCAAACGGGATTCCTGATGAACTCGTTCAGGAGTTCCTGCCACACCCTTGCGCGCATACCTGAATGCGTGCGCGCGGCCGACCAGGCCGCGCGCATCATTTCCGACAGGCCCCATGGCTGGTCTTCCAGCGTCATGGCTGCCCCTGCAGGATCTGCCGGAACGTACTTGACCATCAGGGCTTCATCGTAGAACGCTGCGCCGGGCACGCAATGGAGCCAGCCATAGAACAGGGCGACCTCGCTCGCAGGGATTTTGTCGTCCGCCAGATCGCACAGGGTGTCGGCAAGCGCGGCCAGGGTGCGCCGTTCTCCGATCTGCCGCAACGACTGATCCGGGATCACGCCCAACTCGGCACTCAGGATCAGCCCGCACGACCCGTAGCCGCCGACGACGGCGCGGAACAGATCGGGCTCGACGACCGGGGAGGCCTGCCTGACGATGCCGTCTCCGCACAGCACGGTCAGGCTGCGAACGGTGGTCGACACCGGCCCCGCATGCGGGTCGCGGCCATGGCAATTCACGCTGATGGAACCGCCCACCGTGAAATGCGCGCTCGACTGGTGGACTCGCGGACACAGCCGATGAGGCATCAGCACCCGGTGTATTTCGGACCAGGTCACGCCGGCATCCACGGTCACGGTTCTGGCGACGGGATCGACCTCGATGCGCTCGTTCATCGCTTCGGTCAGGAGCACGCGGCCGTCCTCGATCGCAGTGTGCCCGCCCTGGCTGTGGTGCATGCCGGCCAGCGACAGGCGCCGCCCGCCCGCATTCGCCAGCAGCCGCGCCGCGGTGGCCTCGCCATCCACCACGGGCAGATCGTGCACCAGGGTGCGGTTGAGGCCGACGAGATCCTCCAGTGCGATGGGCATGGCGACTCCTTCAGGGACTGCGGAAAGAAGCGGGATCGATCAGGCCCATCTGATGGGCCTCGAACACGGCCTCGCTGCGTGAATGCACGGCCAGCTTTTCGTAGATGTGCCGGATGTGCGAAGCCACCGTGCTGACGGCGATGCCCTCCAGCCGGGCGATCTCGGCATAGCTGAATCCCCGGGCGACATGATTGAGCACGATCTGCTCGCGCTGCGTCAGCAGCGCCGGCGCAGGCGCCGCCTGGCCGGCGGCCGGGGACAGGCGGAAGCGCCGCAGCACCTGTCGGGCGATCACGGGCGTCATCGGTGCACCGCCCGCACGCAGTTCGCGGATGCGCGCGGGAATCTCGTCGCTGACACTGTCCTTGAGCAGATAGCCCCCTGCCCCTGCTTCGAGACTGCGGATCACGTGCGCCTCGTCCTCGTACATGGTGATCACCATGATCTCGCAGTGCACATGCCGCTGGGCGCAGTAGGCGATGACGGCCAGCCCCGGAAGATCGGGCAGGCCGAGGTCGGCCAGCAGCACGTCGGCGGCATGGTGCTCCAGCCAGGCCAGCGCCTCGCGGCCGTTGACGAAGGTCCGGGCCACATGCATATCGGGCGCGGCCTCCACAGCTTGCACGAACCGCTGCAGGGCCGAGGGATCGTCCTCGACGATCACGACGGAGATCGATGCAGCGGGTGGCCCGTTCATGCGAGCCATGATAGTGGGAGGCTGCCGATCCGCTCCTCCTCAATTCGGAGGATGACGGCCGGCCTCATCGATCGGCATATTGTCATTCGCGTGCGCGCCCCTCCACAATCGCGCCATGACAAAAAGGGGATGGAGGGGATGGGAATGGGTGGCGTGGCTGCTGGCGGCGCTGTGGGCATCGGCCGCGCAGGGCCATGTACAGGTGATCGATGCCGCCGAACGGGCCCCGGCGGATCGCCCGTTCGCAGTGCAGCCCGTGGCGCTGCCCGATGCCTGGAACCGGCAAGGCCTGGAAGGCCTGTGGCGCTATTCCGCCACCTTCACCGCGCCGGCTGCCGATGAACGCGAGCCGTGGAGCCTGTACATCCCGCGGGCGGGCAACCGTTTCGAGGTTCAGCTCAACGGCCGTACCGTCACCCGCTTCGGCCGCTTCGTCGCAGACCCCTCCGACTATGCCCAGCGGCCGCACTACCTTCTGCTCCCCTCGGATTGGATCGTCGATGGCGTCAACCACCTGACATTGACGGTGCAGGGCGAGAAGGCCCGCTACGCCGGCGTGTCGATGCTGCACGTCGGACCGGCCCATGAACTGAGGCCCATCTTCGTCTGGCGCGAGATCCTGCAGACCTGGGGCGCGTTCGTGACCGTGTTCGCGGCGCTCATCCTCGGCGCCATCTCGGCCACCCTGGCGTGGATGACGCGTGACCGTACGCTCGTCCTGTTCGCCCTGGCCTGCAGCTTCTGCGCGCTTCGCACCTGCTACGCGCTGGTGGTGACGCCGCCTTTCGACCATCGGCTGTGGAGCTGGCTGCTGGACACCTGCTATACGGGCTATCTGGTATGCCTGTGCGGCTTCGTCACGCAAGTCGTCGGCCTGCGCACCCGCTACGTCGCAGCCGTCACGGTCGTGCTTGCCGCCGCGACGATGATCCTCGTTCCGCTGCACGCCTATGGCCGCATCGCCGGCGCCCGCCAGTTCTGGACGATGCTGATGGTGATCTATGCCCTGGGCCTGTGCCTGCTGGTGATCCATGCCTGGTATCGGCACCGCACGCAAGCCAACGCCGTGCTGGCGGCCGCCGGCGCGGCGAGCGTGGCGCTGGCCATGTACGACCACCTGCTGGTCTTCTACAGTCCCGCCGGCTTCGGCGCCTTCGCGCTGGCGCGCTACTCGCTGCTGATCTTCATGCTGGCGATGGCCTGGATCCTGGTGCTGCGCTACGTCGAGAAGACGCGCCAGGAAGCCGTGCTGCGTGAACAGATGGCGCATGATCTGGCACAAAAGACCGCCGAGCTCTCCCGCCAGTTCGAGATGCGGCAGCAATTGATCCTGCAGACGGCGCATCAGCATGAGCGGCAGCGGCTGATGCAGGACCTGCACGACAGCATGGGCCTGCAGCTCAGCGGCCTGCTGGCCATGGTGGAGCATGGTGATATCCAGCGGCACGCCCTGACGACGGAAGTGCGCACGACCATCGAGCAGATGCGCATGCTGGTGGACAGTGCCGACGATTTCGACGGCGACGTGGCCCAGTTGCTCGGACACGTGCGCTACCGCATCCAGACACGCCTGCAGCGCTGCGGCATCGCGCTCGACTGGCAAATGCAGTTGCACGAGCCGCTGCCGCCGCTCGACCCGGCGCACGCGCTGACGCTGCAGCGACTCATCTTCGAGCTGTGCACCAACGTCATCCGCCACGCGCGGGCGCGCCGCGTGACGGTGCGCATCTCTCATCCCGAAGAGTCGACGAGCCCGCTGCTGCTCTCGTTTCACGACGACGGCATCGGCTACGACCCGGCCATGACCATGCCGGGCACAGGGTCGGTCTCGCTGCGCCGCCGGATCGAGGAACTCGGGGGACAGCTCTCCCTGGAAACCGATGCACGACGCGGTACGGCCTACGCCATCGAACTGCCGCTGACGCGCTGAACGCCAGCGGCGCTCAGCCCGTCAGCCGCTCCAGCGCCTCGCGGTACTTGGCCGCCGTCTTCTCGATCACCTCGCGCGGCAGGCGCGGCGCCGGGGGCGTCTTGTCCCAGGGCTTGCCGTTGATGCGCACGGCCTCCAGCCAGTCGCGCACGAACTGCTTGTCGTAGCTGGGCGGGTTGGCGCCGCTGCGCAGCGCCTCCTCGTAGCCCTCGATCGGCCAGTAGCGCGAGCTGTCGGGGGTGAGCACCTCGTCCATCAGCACCAGGGTGCCGTTCTCGTCCAGGCCGAACTCGAACTTGGTGTCGGCGATGATCATGCCGCGCGAAAGCGCGATGCCCGCGGCGGTCTCGTAGATGGCGATGCTGGTCTCGCGGATCTGCTGCGCCAGCGTCGGGCCGACGATCTCGACCACCCGGTCGTAGGGGATGTTCTCGTCGTGCTCGCCGGCGGCCGCCTTGGCGGCCGGCGTGAAGATCGCGCGCGGCAGCTTGCTGGCGTTGGTCAGCCCTTCGGGCAGCGGCACGCCGCACACCGTGCGGTCGACCTGGTATTCCTTCCAGCCGCTGCCGGCCAGGTAGCCGCGCACCACGGCCTCCACGGGGATCGGCTTGAGGCGCTTGACCAGCATCGAGCGGCCCTCGACCTGCGGCACCTCCTCGGGCGCCACGACGCTCTCGGGCGCCTCGCCGGTCAGGTGGTTGGGGCACAGCTTGCCCAGGCGATCGAACCACCACAGCGCCATCTTCGTCAGGATCTCGCCCTTGCCCGGGATCGGCTCGCCCATGATCACGTCGAAGGCCGACAGGCGGTCGCTGGCGACCATCAGGATGCGGTCCTCGCCCACGGCGTAGTTGTCGCGCACCTTGCCGCGGGCGAGCAGGGGCAGGCTCTGGATCGAGGAAGTGTGAACGGTGGTCATGGTGCTGCTCGGGTGAGGGGGTACGAGGCGGATTGTGCGCGCAGAAGATAGCCCCCACGCTCCACCGCTGCGCGGGTCGCTGCCCCCCGAGGGGGCGCTTTTTGCCTTGGGGCGGCCCGGCGGCAAAAAGCCACCGCAAGCGGTGGCCGGGCCAAGGGGGCGGATGCCGCCCGCCGCTTCAGGTGGTCGAGGCCTGGTAGATCGATTCGATGGCGCCGTCGAGCGCCTTGTCGAACGCCTCGTCGCTCTGCTGCGCCGTCAGGCCCTCGGTCAGCGCGCGGCTGAAGCTGGCGATCACGCCGGGGTTCTTCGCCAGCATGGCGTTGGACTCGTCGCGGCTGTAGCCGCCCGACAGGGCCACCACGCGCACCACCTTCGGGTGCTGGACCAGCTCGGTGTAGAAGCCCTCCACCGTCGGGATGGTGAGCTTGAGCATCACTTTCTGGTCGGCGCCCAGTGCGTCGAGCTGCTTGAGGATGGCGGCCTTCAGCAGCGCCTCGGCCTCCTTCTTGTCGGTGGCCTTGATGTTGACCTCCGGCTCGATGATGGGCATGAGGCCGGCCGCCAGGATCTGCTTGCCGACGGCGAACTGCTGCTCGACCACGGCGTCGATGCCCTGGGCGTTGGCGGCATTCACCACCGAGCGCATCTTGGTGCCGAAGATGCCCTTCTTCACGGCGCGCGCGAGCAGCGCGTCCAGCTCGGGGATGGGCTTCATGATCTGCACGCCGTCGGCCTCGGCGGCCAGGCCCTTGTCGACCTTGAGGAAGGGCACGACCTGCTTGCGCTGCCACAGGTAGTCGGCGGCGTCCAGGCCGTCGAACTGGCGGTCCATCGTCATCTCGAACAGGATGGCGCCCAGCACGCGCTCGCCGGTGAAGGCCGGGCTGGCGACGATGCGGGTGCGCATCGCGTGGACGAGGTCGAACATCTCGGCCTCGCCGCTGTAGGCGCTTTCCTCGATGCCGTACAGCTTGAGGGCCTTGGGCGTGCTGCCGCCGCTCTGGTCCAGCGCGGCGATGAAGCCCTTGCCCCTGGAAACCTTGTCGAGTTGCTCTTGATTCATTGCGTCTGCCTCTCTGTCGTGGCCATGTCTACGGCAGGATGTGCCGGGCGAACCTTCGATTGTAGAGGGGGCGCCTTTCCCGACCGCGGCGTTCAGCTTGCTCGACAAATCTTCAGCATGTTGGTGCCGCCGGGCGCACCCATCGGCTCGCCGCAGGTGATGGCGTAGACATCGCCGCTTTGCACGATGCCGCGTTTCTTGAGATGGCGCTCGGCCTGCGCCAGCGCGGCATCGCGGTCGGTTTCCGAATCCATCAGCAGTGGCCGCACATTGCGGAACAGCGCCATGCGCCGCTGCGTGGTCAGGCGCGAGGTGAGCGCGTACACCGGCACATGCGCCGCATGGCGGCTCATCCACAGCGCGGTGGAGCCCGACTCGGTGAGCGCGACGATGGCCTTGGCGCCCAGGTGGTGCGCGGTGAACAGCGCGCCCATGGCGATCGACTGGTCGATGCGCGAGTAGGTCTGGCCGCTGAAGTCGGAGTCGCGCGTCTTGTCCTCGGCCTGCTCCGCGGCCTCGCAGATGCGGCTCATCTCCTGCACGGTTTCCAGCGGGTAGCGGCCGGAGGCGGTCTCGGCCGAGAGCATCACGGCGTCGGTGCCGTCGAGCACCGCGTTGGCCACGTCGCTGACCTCGGCGCGGGTGGGCACCGGGTTGGCGATCATCGACTCCATCATCTGCGTGGCGGTGATGACCACCTTGTCCATCTCGCGCGCCATGCGGATCATCTTCTTCTGCAGCGCCGGCACGGCCGCGTTGCCCACTTCCACCGCCAGGTCGCCGCGCGCGACCATGATGCCGTCGCTGGCGCGCAGGATCTCCTCCAGCTTGGGGATCGCCTCGGCGCGCTCGATCTTGGCGATCATGCCGGGCTTGTGGCCGAACTCGGCCGCCGCCACGTTGCACAGCTGGCGCGCCATCTCCATGTCGGTGGCGTTCTTCGGGAAGCTCACCGCCACGTAGTCGGCCTGGAAGCTCATCGCGGTCTTGATGTCCTCCATGTCCTTGGCCGTGAGCGCCGGCGCGGTGAGGCCGCCGCCCTGCTTGTTGATGCCCTTGTTGTTGGACAGCTCGCCGCCCAGGCGCACGGTGGTGTAGACCGCCTCGCCCTTGACCGCGTCCACGGTGAGCACGATCAGCCCGTCGTTGAGCAGCAGGCGGTCGCCGGGCTTCACGTCGCGCGGCAGGTCCTTGTAGTCCAGGCCCACGGCCTCCACGTCGCCCGGTTCGGTGCGCGCGGCATCCAGCACGAACCTGGCGCCCGGCTCCAGCCAGACCTTGCCCTGGGCGAACTTGCCCACGCGGATCTTCGGCCCCTGCAGGTCGGCCATGATCGCCACCTCGCGCCCGGCGCGGCGCGCCGCCTCGCGCACCATGGCCGCGCGGTCGATGTGGTCCTGCGCCGTGCCGTGGCTGAAGTTCAGCCGCACCACGCTCACCTTGTGCACGATCATCTGCTCGATCAGCTCCGGCGTGCTGGAAGCGGGCCCGAGCGTGGCGACGATCTTGGTGGCGTGGCGGGGCAGGCGGTCCGTGGACATGCGGGGTCTCCTCAGTTTGTATTCCGTACTGTATACACTTTCGAGGGCCTGCGATAGCCCCTCCGACCCTCAGCCGGCGGCGCGCTTTTCCAGGATCTCGAAGGCCGGCAAGGTCTTGCCTTCGAGCACCTCGAGGAAGGCGCCGCCGCCGGTGGAGATGTAGCCCACGTCCTTGTCGATGCCGTACTTGGCGATCGCGGCCAGCGTGTCGCCGCCGCCCGCGATCGAGAAGGCGCTGCTCGCGGCGATGGCGCGCGCGATGGCCTCGGTGCCCTGGGCGAAGGCGTCGAACTCGAACACGCCCACCGGGCCGTTCCACACGATGGTGCCCGCCTCGCGCAGCTGGGCGGCGAGTTGCGCGGCCGTCTGCGGGCCGATGTCCAGGATCAGGTCGTCCTCGGCCACCTCCGCGGCGGCCTTGGTGGTGGCCGGCGCATCGGCGGCGAAGGTCTTGGCGGTGACCACGTCCACCGGAATCGGCACCGCGGCGCCGCGCGCGCGCATGGCCTCGATCACGGCCTTGGCCTGGTCCAGCAGGTCGGGCTCGGCCAGCGACTTGCCGATCGGCAGCCCGGCCGCCAGCATGAAGGTATTGGCGATGCCGCCGCCGACGATGAGCTGGTCCACCTTCTGCGCCAGGCTCTGCAGGATGGTCAGCTTGGTGCTGACCTTGGAGCCGGCGACGATGGCCACCAGCGGGCGCTTCGGGCTGGCCAGCGCCTGCGTGATGGCGTCGATCTCGGCCGCCAGCAGCGGGCCGGCGCAGGCCACCTTGGCGAACTGGGCGATGCCGTAGGTGGTGCCCTCGGCGCGGTGCGCGGTGCCGAAGGCGTCGTTGACGTAGATGTCGGTGAGCGCGGCCATCTTCCTGGCCAGTGGCTCGTCGTTCTTCTTCTCGCCCTTGTTCAGGCGGCAGTTCTCCAGCAGCACGACCTGGCCGGGCTGCACGTCGACGCCGTCGAGCCAGTCGGCCACCAGCGGCACCTCGCGGCCCAGCAGCTCGCCCAGGCGCTGCGCCACCGGCGCCAGCGAGTCCTCGGGCTTGAATTCGCCCTCCTTCGGGCGGCCCAGGTGCGAGGTCACCATCACGGCGGCGCCGGCGTCCAGCGCCTGGCGGATGCAGGGCACGGAGGCGCGGATGCGCGTGTCCTCGGTGATGCGCCCGGCGTCGTCCTGCGGCACGTTCAGGTCGGCGCGGATGAACACGCGCTGGCCGGCGACTTGGCCCTGCGCGCACAGGTCGGTGAAACGGAGAATGTTCATGGTCGGGATCCGGAGAGAGACAGGTCGCGCTCCATTGTAGGTTTGGGGTGTCAGCCCGCCGCGCGCGGCTGCGCGAAGCGCTCCAGGATCTCGACGAAGCCGGCGGCCGCCGGCGAGAGCGCACGCCGCGCGGCGCTGTAGACGCAGACCTCGCGGTGGAAGTCCGGCGCGTCCAGCCGCACCATCTGCAGACCGTGCGCGCGCACCAGCGGCGCCGAATAGGTGGGGCACACGGTCAGGCCCAGCCCGGCGGCCACCATGCCCATCGCGGTGGTCATGTACGACACCTCCTGCGTGCCGGGGCGCTGCATCAATGCGCGCGCCCCGGCATCCAGCTCGGGCAGCACGCGCTGGCGGAAGTCGCGCGTGGGGGCGATGAAGGTGTAGGGGCCCAGCTCGCTCCAGCGCACCTTGCGGCGCCGCGCGAAGGGGTGGTCGGAGGGGCAGACCAGCCAGTGCCGGTCGCGAAACAGCGTGCGGCGCTCGATCGCGGCGTCCACCGCCACGTCCTGCCCCACGGCCAGCTCCACCTCGCCCGAGAGCACGCCGGCCAGCAGGTGCTCGGGCAGGGTGTCGGCCAGGCGCACCTCCACGTCGGGGTAGCGGCCGCGGTAGGCGGCGATCACGCGCGGCATCAGCGTGCAGGCCATGAGCTGGGGCGCGGCCAGGCGCAGCAGGCCGCGCTTCTTGTCGCGCAGGTCGGTGACGCCGGCCACCGCCTCCGCCAGCTCGCCCAGCATGCGGTGCACCGCGGGCAGGAACTCGCGACCGGCCTCGGCGAGCTGCACGCGGCGCGTGTGGCGGTCCAGCAGGCGCACGCCCATCTCGGCCTCCAGCTCGCGCACCAGCACGCTCAGCGCCGACTGGGTGAGGTGCAGGCGCTGCGCCGCGGCGGTGAAGCTGCCGGTCTCGGCCACGGCGGCGAAGGCGCGCAGCTGGCGCAGGGTCAGATTCATATCGCTATTTCATGAATCGATGAATTAATTTCGATTGAATCATAAGAAAGGCTGCGGCCCAATCGCCTTCGGATTCATCACGGAGACACGCATGCCCCCTGCCGAGACCGCGCCCGTGCCGGTGCGCGGACTGCACCATTTCGCCTGGCGCTGCCGCGACAGCGAGGAGACGCGCCGCTTCTACGAGGACCTGCTGGGCCTGCCGCTGGCGCACGTGATCAAGAGCGAGCACGTGCCCAGCACCGGCGAGTACTGCCCCTACGTGCACATCTTCTTCCAGATGCGCGACGGCTCGTACATCGCCTTCTTCGACCTGGGCGACGACGTGGCGGCCGAGCCCTCGCCCAACACGCCGGCCTGGGTCAACCACATCGCGCTGCGGGTGGACTCGGTGGCCGACCTGCGGGCCGCCAAGGTGCGGCTCGAATCGGCGGGCGTGGAGGTGCTGGGCGTGACCGACCACCACATCATCGAGTCGATCTACTTCTTCGACCCCAACGGCATCCGGGTGGAGCTGACCACGCCCACGGTGCCGCCGGCGGAGATGGAAGAACACGCGCGGCGCGCCCGCGCCGAGCTGGATGCGTGGACCGAGCGCAAGGCGGCCCTGCGCAAGACCGGGAGCGCCGCCCATGCCTGAGCTGCAGCTCGCCGTCATCGACGTCAAGCCCGGCGCCGCGCTGGAGAGCCAGTCGGGCCTGCAGATGCTGCGCCCGCGCATCTTCGGCGCGTACATCGCGCCGCCGGGCCCGAAGCGCATCGCGGCCATCGTCATGCATCCGACCAGCAACTTCATGGGGCACTACCTGATCGCGCCGCTGGCCGCGCGCGGCATCTGCTGCATGGGCCTGAACTCGCGCTACATGGGCAACGACACGCTGCTGCTGATGGAGCGCGCGATCCAGGACCTGGGCGCGGGCGTGAAGCACCTGCGCGGCCTGGGCTACGAGAAGGTGCTCCTGATCGGCAACTCCGGCGGCGCGGCGCTGGCCAGCTTCTACCAGGCGCAGGCCGAGCAGCTCACGGCGCACCATTTCCCCGACGGCGACCCGACGCACCTGCACCCCGACGACCTGCCGCCGGTGGACGGCATCGCGCTGTGCGCCGCGCACCTGGGCCGCTCGCGGCTGCTGCGCGACTGGATCGATCCGTCCGTCACCGACGAGCACGACCCGCTGTCGGTCGATCCTGCGCTGGACATGTACGACCCGCGCCATCGCGTGCCCTACGACGCTGGCTTCCTGGCGCGCTTCCAGGGCGCGCAGCGGGCACGGCTGGCGCGCATCGAGCAGTGGGTGCTGGCGCGGCTGGAACGGCTGCGCAACACGCCCGGCGCGCCGCGCGACCAGGCCTTCGTCGTCTACCGCACGCACGCCGACCCGCGCTGCGTGGACCTCTCGCTCGACCCCAACGACCGCGCGCCGGGCAGCGTGTGGGGCGATGCGCGGCAGGTGAACTACTCGGCCAACGCGATGGGCCGCACCACCTCGCTCACGGCCTTCCTGTCGCAGTGGTCCTCGCGCTCGCAGGCCGACGGGCCGGACAACCTGGCGCGCACCACGGTGCCCAAGCTGCTGCTGACCTACACCGCCGACCAGTCCACCTTCCCCAGCACGCGCGACGCCTGGCTGGCTGCCGGCGGCAGCCGCATCCGCAACGTCGACATCGTGGGCGGCAACCACTACCTCGCGGGCCAGCCGGAGCTGGTGCCCCAGGCCGCCGACGCGATCGCGGAATGGGCGCATGCGCTGTGACCCCGACAACCACATGAGACACCCCCCACGCCATGGAACGCTACGCCTTCGCCCCGGCCTATGAGCTGCCGAGCTGGCCCTTCACGCCCCCGCCCGAACTGGCCGAAGGCCGCAGCGCGCGCCATCCCGTCGTCATCGTCGGCGGCGGCCTCGCCGGGCTGACGCTGGCCTGCGACCTCGCAGTGCGCGGCATCCGCGCGGTGCTGCTGGACGAGGACGACACGGTGGGCGTGCGCGGCGCCTCCTCGCGCGGCATCTGCTACGCGCAGAAGAGCCTGGAGATCTTCGAGCGCCTGGGCATCTGCGAGCGCATCGCCGCCAAGGGCATCACCTGGTCGCTGGGCCGTACCTTCTCGGGCGAGGAGGAGGTCTACAGCTTCAACCTGAAGGCCGACAGCGTCTCGGCGCAGCCGCCCTTCGTCAACCTGCAGCAGTTCTACGTCGAGTGGTTCCTGGTCGACCGGATCATGGCGCTGGGCCTGACCGAGCTGCGCTGGAAGAGCCGCGTGACCCGCGTGCAGCCCGGCGCCGACGCGGTGCGGCTGGACGTCGAGACGCCCGCCGGCGCGTACACGCTGGAGGCCGAGCACCTGGTCGATGCCAGCGGCGCCCACAGCCCGATCCGCACCCAGCTCGCGCTGCCGGCCCATGCCTCGCGCAGCACCGACCGCTGGTGCATCAGCGACGTGCGCTTCACCAAGCCGCTGCCGACCGAGCGCTGGACCTGGGTGGACGCGCCGTTCAACGAGGGGCGCGGCGTGTGGCAGCACCTGATGGGCGACGGCGTGTGGCGCATGGACTACCAGATGCCGGAGGACTGCGACCCCGAGGAAATCAGCAGGCCCGAAGTGGCCGGCGCCCGGCTGCGCGAGCAGCTCGGGCCCGACGTCGAGTTCGAGTTCGTCTGGATCGGCCCCTACGGCTACCGCGACCACCTGCTGGAGCGCTTCCGCCACGGACGCATCTTCTTCATCGGCGACGCGGCGCACGTGGTCAGCCCCTTCGGCGCGCGCGGCGGCAACACCGGCATCCAGGACGCGGCCAATCTGGCGTGGAAGCTCGCGCTGGTGCTGCATGGCCAGGCCGGCGAGGCGCTGCTGGACAGCTACGACGCCGAGCGGCGCCCGGCGGCGCAGAAGAACCTGGAAGTCACCAGCCGCTCGGCGCGCTTCCTGGCGCCGCGCTCGCCGGCCGAGCACGTGATGCGCCGCGCGGTGCTGTCGCTGGCGGTGCGCCATCCCTTCGCGCGGGCGCTGGTCAACACCGGCCGCATGTCCGTCGCCAACGACTACCCGCCGGCGCCGCTGCTGCCCGAGGGCGGCCGCTCGGTGCAGAACATCGCCTTCGCCGATGCGCAAGGGCGGACCACCACCCTGATGGCGCTGCTGCGCGAGGGCACGCACGCCCTGGCGCTGTGGCATGCGCCCACGCCCGCGCAGCTCGCCGCAGCGCAGGCCGCGGTTGCCGGCCTGCCGGTGCGGATCGTCACGCTGAACGGCGACGGCGGGCTGCAGGCCGGCGGGGCCGAACTCGCGCACCTCGGCCTGGATGCGCCCGGCCGCCTGCTGCTGGTGCGCCCCGACGCCTACCGCGCCGCGCTGCTGGCTGCGCCCGACACCCTTGCCGACGCGGTCCGCACCACGCTCGCACTGAGTTGAAACGCCCATGATCACCGAGCCCCACATCCCCGACCCCGACGCCTTCTACGCCGCCTGGCTGGCCGCCCACGAGGGCCTGAGCGAGGCGCGCAGCGCCGACCTCAACGCCCGCCTGGTCCTGCTGCTGGCCAACCAGTGCGGCGATCCGCAGGTGCTGCTGGACTGCCTCCGCGCCGCCGCCGAAGCGGCCTGAACACCCCCCACGAGAACCATGAACGCCCCCGTCTCCTTCGCCTCCGCCGCCGACACGCGCGTGCAGAAACCCCAGCTGCGCGAGCTCGCGCCCGAGGTCTACGGCTACATCAGCGACTTCGACCCCAACTGCGGCTTCGTCGTCGCCGACGACCATGTGGTGCTGATCGACACGCGCCCCACGCCGCGCATGGCGCGCGACTTCCTGGCCGCCATCCGCAGCGTGACCGACAAGCCGATCCGCACCATCGTGCTCACCCACTACCACGCGGTGCGCGTGATGGGCGCCAGCGCCTTCCCCGAGGTGCAGGCCATCATCGCCAGCGAGGGCACGCTGGACTGGATCCGCACCCGCGGCCAGGCGGACTTCGACTCCGAGGTCGGCCGCTTCCCGCGCCTGTTCGAGGGCGTGGAGGAGATTCCGGGCCTCACGGTCCCGACCCTCAGCTTCGAGAACCGGATGAGCCTGTGGCTGGGCGGCGGGCGCGAGCTGCGCCTGATGGCCCTGGGCCGGGGCCACTCCGGCGGCGACACCGTGGCCTGGCTGCCGGACTGCGGCGTGCTGTTCTCCGGCGACGTGGTGGAGAACCGCTGCGGCGTCTACGCCGGCGACGCCTACATCCGGGACTGGGCCGGCACGCTGGACGCCGTGGCCGCGCTGCGCCCGCGCGTGCTCGTACCCGGCCGCGGCGCCGTGCTGCGGGGCGAGGCCGCCTGCGCCGAGGCGATCGCGCTGACCCAGGCCTTCCTGTCCACGCTGCTCGACGCCGTGCGCGCCGGCATCGCCGCCGGCGAGGGGCTCAAGGGCTGCTTCGCGCGCGCCGAGGCGGCGATGGCACCGCGCTTCGGCGACTGGCCGGTGTTCCAGCACGTGCTGCCCTTCGACGTCGCGCGCGCCTACGAGGAGCTGCACGGCACCGAGCATCCGACCGTGTGGACCGCCGAGCGCGACCGCGAGCTCTGGCAGACCCTGCGCAACTGACTTTTCTTTTTTTGACGACCCAAGGAGACAATCCGATGAAACGCCTCGTCCGCCTGCTGGCCGCCGGCCTCGCCCTGGCCGCCGCCGCCCACGCCCCGGCGCAGAACGCCTACCCCGCCCAGCCCCTGAAGTGGATCGTGCCCTACGTGGCCGGCGGCGGCACCGACAACCTGGCGCGCGCGCTGGCCGACGCGATGCAGCCTTCCTTCGGCCAGCCGATCCTGATCGACAACCGCCCCGGCGCCTCCACCAACATCGGCGTGGCCGCGATGATGCAGGCGCGCCCCGACGGCTACACCATCATGCAGGCCGAGAACGCGGCGCTGCTGTTCAACGAGCACATGTTCGAGAAGCTGCCGTACAAGCCGGAGCGCGACTTCACCTACATCGGCACCATCGGCCGCTTCCCGGTGGCGCTGGTGGTGCACCCGGACTTCCCGGCGAAGACGATGGCCGAGTTCGTGCAGCACGTGAAGGCCAACCCCGACAAGGTGAACTACGCCTCGCCCGGCAACGGCACGCCGCACCACATGGCGATGGAGCTGTTCAAGCAGAAGGCCGGCCTGACCATCACCCACGTGCCCTACAAGGGCGCCGCGCCGGCCATGACCGACGTGATGGGCGGCCAGGTGCCGACCATGATGCTGGACCTGGCCTCGGGCCTGCCGATCATCAAGAGCGGCAAGGTGCGGGTGCTGGCCATCGCCCTGCCGCAGCGCGCCGGGTCGCTGCCGGAGGTGCCCACCTTCGCCGAGCTCGGCCTGCCGGACGTCAACGCCTATGCCTTCCACGGCCTCATCGGCCCGGCCGGCATGCCGAAGGAGGTCGTCGAGCGGCTGAATGCCGAGCTGCACAAGGCGATGAAGTCGCCCAAGGTGGAAAAGCTCTTCGCCGACTTCGGCTTCGAGCCGCTGCCGGGCACGCCGGAGGACTTCCGCAAGCTCGCGCGCGCCGAGAGCGCGCGATGGGGACAGGTCATCAAGACGGCCGGCGTCAAGCTGGACTGAGCCGGTCCGAGCCCTACCAGCCCAGCCCCAGGTGCAGCGGCAGGTACACCGCCATGCCCGCCAGCATCGTCCCCAGGACGCCGCGCCGCCAGAAGTAGTAGGCGGCGCCGGCGGCCGCGGCGTACAGGCGCGCGTCCTGCCAGGTGTCGATGAGCTGGCCGTTGCTCATCACGATCTCGGGCGCGATCACCGCCGCCAGCGCCGCCGCCGGCGCGTAGTGCAGCGCGCGGTGCGCCCACTCGGGCAGGCCCCAGGGCCGGTCCAGGATGAAGAAGAAGCAGCGCGTGAGCACCGTCACCGCGGCCAGGCCGGCGATCACCGCCAGGGTCCACAGGTCGGTCTCGCCCCTCATGCGTCGTCCTCCGCGTCCGGGTCCAGGCCCAGCCGGCGCTCCAGCCAGAAGCACAGCAGCACGGCGACGCCGATGGCCGCGACGATGTTGAGCTTCAGCGGCAGCGCATAGGCCGCCACCGCGGTGGCGCTGGCCACCAGCGCCGACAGGATGCGCAGGCGCGTGGTCGCCATCGAGCAGACGATCGCCACCAGGCTCAGCACGCCGGCGAAGCCCAGGCCCCAGCTCTGCGGGATCAGGTTGGCCAGCGCGACGCCGACCAGGCTCATGCCCATCCAGGCGCACCAGGTGACGTAGCAGCCGCCGTTGAGGTAGGCCTCCTGCGCGTCGCGGCCCTCGGGCGTGTCGGCGGGCACCGGGAAGCGGCGCGTGAACAGGGCGTAGCTCATGTCGGCCGTCAGGTAGCCCTGCACCAGCCGGCGCCAGCGCGGCAGGTGCATGAAGTAGGGCCGCAGGTGCAGGCTGAAGACCACGAAGCGCAGGTTGACGCAGAAGCCCGTGGCCAGCACCACCCAGGCCGGCGCGCCGGCGATCAGCAGCGGGATCGCGGCGAGCTGCGAACTGCCGGCGTAGACCAGCAGGGTCATCGCCACCGCCTCGACCACGCTCATGCCGGACTTGACCATGGCCACGCCGGTCATCAGGCCCCAGGCGCCGATGCCGAGGGCCACCGGCGCCATGTCGCGCAGGCCTTCGCGGAACGCCGGGCGGCGCCGGATCGCTGGCGAGAAGAACATCAGCCGAACACGCTGCCGGCTTCGACGGGGAAGCCGCGCAGGAAGTCGGCCGCGCCCAGGCGCTTGCCGCCGGCACGCTGGAGTTCGGTGGCCACCACGGTGCCCCGGCCGGCGGCCACGGCGATGCCCTCGGGCGCGGCGCGCAGCACGGTGCCGGGCGCGGCGACGGGCTCGCCCGCCTGCGCCTGCGCGCCCCAGAACTTGACCGCCTCGCCGCCGAGCGCGCTCACGGCGCCCGGGAAGGGATCGAAGGCGCGGATGCGCCGCACGATGGCCTCGGCGTCCTGCGTCCAGTCGATCTTCGCCTCGGCCTTCTCGATCTTGTGGGCGTAGCTCACGCCCTCGGCCGGCTGCGGGGTGCGCACCAGCGTGCCGGCCTCCGCCGCCGCCAGCGCCTGCACGATCAGCCGCCCGCCCAGCGCGGCCAGGCGGTCGTGCAGGCGGCCGGTGCTGTCATCGCCGATGGGCAGCGCCTCGGGCAGCAGCATGTCGCCGGTGTCCAGGCCGGCGTCCATCTGCATGATGGTGACGCCGGTCTCCCGGTCGCCGGCCTCGATGGCGCGGTGGATGGGCGCGGCGCCGCGCCAGCGCGGCAGCAGGGACGCATGGATGTTGAGGCACCCCAGGGGCGGCATGTCGAGCACCCACTGCGGCAGGATCAGCCCGTAGGCGGCCACGACCATGGCCTGGGCGCGGGCGGCGGCGAGCGCCTCGCGCGCCGCGGTCGCGTCCTGCGGGTACTTGCCGTCCAGCCGCAGGCTGCGCGGCTGCGCCACCGGCCAGCCGTGCTGCAGCGCCCAGGCCTTGACCGGCGAGGGCTGCAGCTTCAGGCCGCGGCCGGCGGGCCGGTCGGGCTGGGTCAGCACCAGGGCGATGGCGTGGCCGGCTTCGTGCAGCGCCTGCAGCGCCACGCGCGCGAACTCGGGCGTGCCCGCGAAGACGATCCTCACCGCGCCGCCCTCACGAGCGTTCGCTACGCGGGATGAAACGCAGGTCGTCGCCGACGTGGTAGCGGCGCACCACGCCCGCGCGGTCGATGTAGATGTACAGCAGGCGGGGCTCGTTGATCTGCCGGTAGCGCCATTGCCAGACCTGGCCGTCGAAGGAGCTCACGCGCGAGATCTCCTCCGGCCGGCCGTAGGTGCGCAGCACGTCGGGCACGCGCCATTCGCCGATGCGGATGTCGTGGGCGAAGCGGGCCTCGTGCAGCACCTGGATCACGGCCACGACGCGGCCGGTGGCGTCCAGGTCGATGTTGGTGACCTCGAAGCCGGCCGGCTGGCGGGAATACTGCAGGCGCTCGCCGGACGGCAGCGCATAGGCCGCCGTCGGCGCGCCCAGGCGCTGCAGCACCTCGGCGCGCGAGGTGCCGACCGGCACGCGGGTGGGTTCGCTGGCGCAGCCGGCCAGCAGCGCCAGCGCGGCGGTCGCGGTCAGGGACAGGACGAGGCGGCGGTTCATGCGGCGCGGCGGCGGCCCTCGCGTTGTTCGTCGCGCTGCTGCTTGAGCAGCTTGCTCTTGATGCGGTTGCGCTTGAGCGGCGACAGGTACTCGACGAAGACCTTGCCCAGCAGGTGGTCCAGCTCGTGCTGGATGCACACCGCCAGCAGCCCTTCGGCCTCGATGGTGCGCAACTCGCCCTCGGCATCGAGCGCCTGCACCCGCACGGCGGTCGAGCGCTCGACGCCGTCGTAGATGCCGGGCACCGACAGGCAGCCCTCCTCGTTGAGCACCTTCTCGTCGCTGGCCCAGACGATCTCGGGGTTGATCAGCACCAGCGGCTGGTTGCGCTCCTCGGAGATGTCGATCACCACCAGCCGCTGGTGGACGTCCACCTGGGTGGCGGCCAGCCCGATGCCGCTGGCGTCGTACATGGTCTCCAGCATGTCCGACACCAGCGCCTTGATGCGCGCGTCCACACCCTGGACGGGCTTGGCGACGGTGTGCAGGCGGGGATCGGGATAGCTGAGAATGTTGAGCTTGGCCATGAAATCGGGGGCAGAGTTGTGGCTATTTTCGCCATTTCCGCAACCTCGCGCGTCCCGGAATGCGGATTGGCGTTGCCCAATCAAGGGCTTGGGCGCAAAATTCGTTGCAAATTGTGAGTATTTGTTTGTCCCGTTGCCTATCCGGGGGCGGGGCCGGAAACCTCGACGACATGAAAACACCCCGCCTGCCGTGCCCCCTGCGCCCGCGTTCCGCCGTGTTCGCGGCGTCCCTGCTGGCGCTCGGCGCCTGCACCCTGGCCCATGCCCAGTCCTGGCCGGTGACGCCGCAGCAGCGCGCCACCGCCCAGCAGACGGCGCAGACCGGCGTGCCGCTGTCCGAACTGGCGCCCAACGCCCCCGACGAATACACCATCAAGCGCGGCGACACGCTGTGGGCGATCTCGCGCCTGTACCTGCGCAGCCCCTGGCGCTGGCCGGAACTGTGGGGCATGAACCTGGGCGAGATCTCGAACCCGCACCTGATCTACCCCGGCCAGGTGCTCTACCTCGACAAGAGCGACGGCCGGGCGCGCCTGGCGACCCGGCGCGGCGGCGGGGCGAGCGACACCATCAAGCTGTCGCCGCGCACGCGCACCGAGTCGCTGTCGGGCCTGACGCTGCCGACGCTCAATCCGAGCCTGATCGAGCCCTTCCTGAGCGAGCCGATCGTGGTCGAGGAAGGCACGCTGCAGGCCGCTCCCCGCATCGTGGCCGGCAACGACAACCGCGTGCTGCTCTCGCGCGGCGACCGCGCCTATGCGCGCGGCAGCGCCGAGGCGCCGCTGCTGGAAGTGGCCGGGCCGATCCCGCAGTTCCGGGTGTTCCGCAGCGCCACTCCGCTGAAGGACCCCGCCACGGGCGAGATCCTCGGCTACGAGGCGCAGTACCTGGGCAAGGCGCAGCTGCAGCGCGGCGAATCGACCACGATGCAGAAGCAGGACGGCAAGGACGTGGAACACGTCGTGCCGGCCACCGTCGACATCGTGGCCGCGCGCGAGGAGATCCGCGCCGGCGACCGCCTGCTGCCCGAGCCGCCGCGCCAGCTGGTGAGCTACGCGCCGCGCGCACCGGCGCAGGCGGTGGAGGACGGACGCATCGTGTCGGTCTACGGCAACGCGGTGCAGTTCGCCGCGCAGAACCAGGTGGTCGCGATCAACAAGGGCGCCCGCGACGGCATCGAGAGCGGCCATGTGCTGGCGATCCTCAAGAACGGCGAGACCATCGTCGACCGCACCGGCGGCGCCAAGGAAACCCTGAAGCTGCCCAACGAGCGCATCGGCCTGCTGATGGTGTTCCGGCCGTTCGAGAAGGTGTCGTACGCGCTGGTGCTGGAAATCAACGACACGCCCAAGGCCGGCGATCTGCTGGTGAATCCCTGAGCCTTGCAGCACGAGGAACTGGCCGGCTGGCTGCGGCTGGCGCTCACCCCCGGGATCGGCAACGGCGCGGCGCGCCAGTTGCTGGCCGCCTTCGGCCTGCCGTCGGCGGTCTTCGCGCAACCGGCTGCGGCCTTGCAGCAGCTGCTCGGCGCGGCGCAGGCCGAGGCGCTGCGCCAGCCCCCGCCGGGCTTCGACGAGCGGCTGGACCAGACCTGGCGGTGGCTGCAGGGCACTGACACGGACGGCACGACGCGGCGCATCGTGACGCTGGGCGATCCCGGCTACCCGGCCGCGCTGCTCGAAACCGCCGATCCGCCGCTGATGCTGCACGTGCTGGGCCATCCGGCCTTCGACCTGACGCAGCTCGAGCGCAGCCTCGCGGTGGTGGGCAGCCGCAATCCGACGCCGCAGGGCGCCTCCAACGCGCGGCTTTTCGCGCGGGCGCTGGGCGATGCCGGCCTGGTCATCGTCTCGGGGCTGGCCCTGGGGGTCGACGGCGCGGCGCACGAAGGCGCGCTCGAAGCCCATGGCCCCGGCGACGCGCCGGCCACCATCGCGGTGGTGGGCACCGGCCTCGACCGGGTCTACCCGGCGCGGCACCGCGACCTGGCGCACCGCATCGCGGCACGCGGCCTGATCGTGAGCGAATTCCTGCTCGGCACGCCGCCGCTCACGCAGAACTTCCCGAAGCGCAACCGCATCATCGCGGGCCTGACGCGCGGCACGCTGGTGGTGGAGGCCGCACTGCAGTCCGGCTCGCTGATCACCGCGCGGCTGGCCGCCGAGCAGGGGCGCGAGGTGTTCGCCATTCCCGGCTCGATCCATTCGCCGCAGTCGCGCGGCTGCCACGCCCTGATCCGCCAGGGCGCCAAGCTGGTGGAATCGGTGCACGACATCCTCGAGGACCTGCGGCTTGACGCGCCGGCGCCCGCCGCCGCGCCGGCGGACGGGCCCGAGGAAAGCGGCCTGCTGCCGGCACTCGGCTTCGACCCGGTGAGCCTGGACGCGCTGGCGGCGCGCACCGGCCACGAAGTGGCCGCGCTGCAGGCACAACTGCTCGAACTGGAGCTCGCCGGCCAGGTCGCGCGCCTGCCGGGCGGCCTGTTCCAGCGCCTCGGCCGCGCGTGAACCGCGCCGGGTGGGCTATATTGGCCCCATGTTCGATGTGCTCGTGTTCGTCTACGAAAACTACTGGCGCGGCGATGCCTGCCCCGAACCGCAGCAACTGGGACGCAAGCTCAGCGCCCAGGGTTTCCCGGCCGAGGAAATCCGCGACGCCCTGCAGTGGCTCGACGGCCTGAGCCTGGCGACGCAGGGGCTGCAGTGGACCCGCAGCGAGGACGATGCGGCCAGCGCCACCGTGACGCAGCGCACTGCCGATGCCGCCGTCTGGGAGCCCTCGCCCGCCGCGATGCGCATCTACTCGATCGCCGAGCAGGATCACCTGGGCGCCGAATGCCTGGGCTTCATCGGCTTCCTGGAGGCGGCCGGGCTGCTGCCGGCGCGGCTGCGCGAGATCGTGATCGAGCGCGCCATGGCCGCCCCGGGCACGCCGGTGGCGCTGGACGCGTTCAAGATCATCGTGCTGATGGTGCACTGGAGCACCGGCATCGAGCCCGACGCGCTGGTGCTCGACGAGCTGTGCGAGAGCGGCAGCAGCCGCACCGCCCACTGAGCGCGCCTACTGCAGCAGGCGCTCCGGATTGGCGTCCAGCTTGGCCAGCGCCTCGCGCGTGGCGCGCATGGTGAGGGTTTCCTCCTCGGCCGGCACCAGCAGCCCGGCCTGCAGGTAGGCGGCCAGCCGGCCGGCCTGGATCAGGAACTTGCGCCCGTCGCCGGAGGCGAACAGGTGCAGCTGCTTGCGGTCGCTGCGCCAGACGAACTGCACCTGGCTCGCGCGGCCGTTGTGGTCGAGCATGAACCAGTTGCCCACCTGCAGCGCCTGCACCCACTCCAGCATGTCCGGCGCCGGCTTGAGGCCGGTGTCGGGCACCACCTCGATCGACGCCGCGTCCACGCCCAGCAGCAGCTCGATGCTGGCCGCGTCCAGCGGCAGCGCCTCGGCGCCCTCGTCGCCGACGAAGTCCTCGAGGTTGACCAGGCGCTTGGCCATGGCCTCGATCTGGTCGGCCGACACCGCCTCGGTCTTGGACAGGAAGGCATCGGACAGGGTCTTGCCGATGGTCTTGATGTGCGCCTCCTGCGGCGCGCCGGTCAGGCCGACCAGCGCCATGCCCTGGCGCAGGCGCTGCAGCAGTTGCGGCAGTTCCTGGATCACGCGGGCGCGGTCGGCGCGCTGCGGCTTGGCGCTGGCGGCCCACACCAGTTCGGAGGCGGCGCGCTTGAGCTCCACCGTCTGCGCGCCCTGGCCGCCATGGCGCAGCGCCGCGATCGCCAGCACCTCGGCCCAGACCTTGAACAGGAACTCGCGGATCTCCTCGCGCACCGGCATGTCGTTGAGCATCTTGCGCATCTCGATGGTGTACTGGATCGCCATCGTCTCCTTCTGCTCGACCTGCTGGGCGATGCTCATCACCTTCTGGGTGGCGTCGCCCTGCGTCAGGTACTTGGAGAGGAAGGCGACGAACTCGTCGTACACCAGCTTGAACACGCGCTGGCCGGTTTCGGGGTACTGCTCGATGACCTGCACCACGCGGCGGATCTCCGCCTCCAGCGCGCTGCCGGAGATGGCGGCGGCGTCGAAGCCCATCACCACCGAGCCCATGCGGTCGATCAGCATGCGCGCCGGGTGCTGCAGGGTGCCGAAGAACTCGGGCTCGGCGATGGCCACGCGCAGCACCGGCATCTGCAGCCGGGCGAACCACACCCGCGCCGAGAACGGGATGCGCTCCTCGGCCAGGATGGCCTGGAACATCAGCGCGACGATCTCGACCGTGGCCTTGTCGGCCGTGGTGGGCGCCCGGCGCTTGAGCTCCGAGGTGCGCCGCCGCAGCTCGGCCGCGGCATGCTGCACCGCCGCCGGGCCCTCCTCTCCCAGCACGTACTGCGAGCTGCCCGCCTGGTAGGCCACGCCGGCATGGGCGATCGCCGCCAGGAAGGCCGGCGAGCCGCCCGCGACGGGCATCTCGCCGACGCCCAGGCGCTCGGCGACGAAGCGCTTCAGGTTGGCCAGCACGCCCTGGCCGCGCTGGCGGGCCGCGGCCACCGGCGATGCGCCGCCGCCGGCCGCGGTGCCGGCCGCCCCCGCGCCCACGCCGATCGCCGCAGGCGCGAAACCGCCCGGAACGTGCGGCGCCGCCCCGCCGGCTGCGCCCTGCGGATGCGGCACCACCGCGGTGGGCGCCGTGTCCAGCCCGCCGACGAAGCTGCCGCCCAGCGGCTGCACGCCCGAGACGGTCACGCCCGGGGCGCGCTTGACCAGCCCCTTGAGGTCGATCTCGGGCATGACGCCGCGCTCGACCAGAAAGGCGTTGGCGTCCTTGTAGGCGGCGGCCACCCGGTCGGCCAGCTGCGCATGGACCGTCTCCTGCACCTGGGTCCACAGGGCCCGGCCCAGGCCGGCGGCACTCCACTGGTCCACCAGCAGCCGGGCCAGCACCTCCGGACGCAGCACGTCCCTGGCGTCGAGCTCGCGCGTGCCCTCCAGGTGCTGGATGCGCAGGCGCAGATCGCTGAAGTCGAAGTGGGCCCGGTCCTCGATCACCAGCGCGAGGCGCGAGGACAGGATGTTGTTCTCCACCACCTCGTCGCCCATCAGCTCCAGCCGCGACAGCGAGTGGGCCGGCGCGCTGCCGGCCGACGCGCCCAGCGCCTTGCGCCAGTGGGTGCGCGAGAGCGACACCCAGCCCGATTCGGCGCCGCGGTAGGCGATCAGGTTGTCGCGGTGCGCCTGCATCTCGCGCGCGGTGGTGGTTTCGGCCGCCAGGACGACCAGCCGGTCGCGCACGGCCTGGCCGATCGGCGCGATCGCCGCCTCGGTGGCGGCGACGAAGCGCTCGCGCGTCTCGCGGGCGAGCTGGGGAGCGGATTCGCGGGGCGGCGCGGCGGTCATGAACGCTCAGGATGACACAAAAGTTAACGGATCAAGGGCCGCACTGTGCCTCGGGAAGCGCGGTTGCACAAGGCCGTGCCAGCCTCGGACCGCCGTTCAGACCACGGCGCCGGCGTTCGGATCGTCCGGATCGCCTTCGCGCTTGACCGGTCCCTTGATCAGATCCTCGCGCTTGACGCCCAGCCACATCGCGATGGACGCGGCCACGAAGCAGGACGAATAGATGCCGAAGCAGATGCCGATGGTCAGCGCCAGCGCGAAGTAGTGCAGCGTCGGCCCGCCGAAGAAGAACATCGACAGCACCACCAGCTGGGTGGAGCCGTGGGTGATGATGGTGCGGCTGATGGTGGAGGTGATGGCGTAGTTCATCACTTCCGGCGTCGAGAGCTTGCGCTGGCGCCGGAAGGTCTCGCGCACCCGGTCGAAGATCACCACCGATTCGTTGACCGAGTAGCCCAGCACCGCCAGCACCGCCGCCAGCACCGCCAGCGAGAACTCCCACTGGAAGAAGGCGAAGAAGCCCAGGATGATGACCACGTCGTGCAGGTTGGCGAACACCGTGGCCAGGGCGAACTTCCACTCGAAGCGGAAGGCCAGGTAGACCATGATGCCGACCACCACCATCGCCAGCGCCTTCAGCCCGTTGGTGGTCAGCTCGTCGCCCACCTGCGGGCCGACGAACTCGTTGCGGCGCAGCTCCACGCCCGGGTCGGCCGCCTTGAGCGCGTCCATCACGCGGTCGGTCTGCTGCTCGGCGGTCAGGCCCTGCTGCACCGGCAGCCGGATCATCACGTCGCGCGAGGTGCCGAAGTTCTGCACCTGGACGTCGGAGAAGCCGAGCTTGCCGATGGCGTCGCGCACCTGGCCCAGCTCGGCCGACTGCTGGTAGCTGACCTCCATCACGGTGCCGCCGGTGAATTCCACCGACAGGTGCAGGCCGCGGGAGACCAGGAAGAACACCGCCAGGGCGAAAGTAAGGATCGAGATCGCGTTCAGCACCGGCGCGTGGCGCATGAACGGGATGGTCTTGCGGATGCGGAAGAATTCCATGGCGTCGCTTCCTTATTTGGCCTGGGCCACGGGATCGGCCTCGGGCCGCCAGACGGTGCCGATGGACACGCTCTTGAGCTTCTTCTGGCGGCCGTACCAGAAGTTCACCAGCCCGCGCGACAGGAACACGGCGGAGAACATCGAGGTCACGATGCCGATGCAGTGCACCACCGCGAAGCCGCGCACCGGGCCGGAGCCGAAGGCCAGCAGCGCCAGGCCGGCGATCAGGGTGGTGACGTTGGAGTCCAGGATGGTCGCCCAGGCGCGCTCGTAGCCGGCGTGGATGGCCGCCTGCGGTGCGGCGCCGCCACGCAGCTCCTCGCGCACGCGCTCGTTGATCAGCACGTTGGAGTCGATCGCCACGCCGATCGCCAGCGCCGCCGCCGCGATGCCCGGCAGGGTGAGCGTGGCCTGCAGCATCGACAGGATGGCCACCAGCAGCAGCAGGTTGACCGACAGCGCGATGGCCGAGAACACGCCGAACAGCGCGTAGTAGGCGCACATGAACACGACGATCGCCACGAAGCCCCAGAGCACGCTCTTGACGCCCTTGTCGATGTTGTCGGCGCCCAGGCTCGGGCCGATGGTGCGCTCCTCGATGATCTCCATCGGCGCGGCCAGCGAGCCGGCGCGCAGCAGCAGCGCGAGGTCGTTGGCCTCCACCACGTTCATCGAGCCGGAGATCTGGAAGCGGTTGCCCAGCTCGCCGTTGATCGAGGGCGCGGTGAGCACCTGGCCCTTGCCCTTCTCGAACAGCAGGATCGCCAGGCGCTTCTTGTAGTTCTCGCGGCTGACGTCGCGCATGATGCGCCCGCCCTTGGCGTCCACCGTCAGGTCGACCTTGGGCTGCTGGGTCTGCGAGTCGAAGCCGGGCTGCGCGTCGGTCAGGTTCTCGCCGGTGATGACCACCTGCTTCTTGACGATCACCGCACGGCCGTCGCGGTCGAGGAACTTCTCGGAGCCGAAGGGCACCGGGCCGCCGCTCATCTCGGCCGCGCGGCCCTCGGCGCTCTCGTCGACCAGGCGCAGCTCCAGCGTGGCGGTGCGCCCGAGGATGTCCTTGGCCTTGGCCGTGTCCTGCACGCCGGGCAGCTGCACGACGACGCGGTCCAGGCCCTGCTGCTGGATCACCGGCTCGGCCACGCCGAGTTCGTTGATCCGGTTGTGCAGCGTGGTGATGTTCTGCTTGAGCGCCTGGTCCTGCAGGCGGCGCGCCGCCTCCGGCTTGATGGTGACGGTGAGCTTCCAGTCGCTGCCTTCCTGGCTCTCGGCCGCGGCCAGGTCCTGGAACTGGTCCTGGATGGCGCGCAGCGCGGCGTCCTTGGCGGCGGCGTCGCGGAAGCGCACGTCCAGCGTCTGCCCGTTGCGGTTGACGGCGCTGCCGCGGATGCCCTTGTCGCGGAACACGGTGCGCAGGTCGCTGGCGAAGGATTCCGCCTTCTTGTCCAGCGCGCCCTGCATGTCCACCTGCAGCATGAAGTGCACGCCGCCGCGCAGGTCCAGCCCCAGGTACATCGGGAAGGCGTGCAGCGCCGACAGCCAGGCCGGCGAGCGCGACACCAGGTTGAGGGCGACCACGTAGGGCGGATCCTCGGGGTCGGGCACCAGCGCGCGCTGCAGCACGTCGCGCGCACGCAGCTGGTCGTCGGGGGTGAGGAAACGCGCCCGCACCGAGGTGGCGTCGAGCGTGAGCATGTCCGGCACCAGGTTGGCGGCCTTGAGCGCCTCCTCGACACGGGCCTGCGTCGATTCGTCGACCTTGACGGTCGACTTGGCGGCCGAGACCTGCACCGCGGGAGCCTCCCCGAAGAAATTGGGCAGGGCATAGACGAGCCCCACGAGCAGCACGATCACCATGATCGCGTACTTCCAGACCGGGTAACGGTTCATCGCGATGTACCTAAATCACAAGGGCGCGGGTTGCGCTGGGCAGCCGCGTTCCGGCTTCTCTTACTTGACGGTGCCCTTGGGCAGCACCTGGACGACGGCGGTGCGCTGCACCTTGACCTCGACGCCGTTGGCGATCTCCAGGCCCAGGTACTGGTCGCCCAGCGTGTTGATGCGGCCCAGCAGGCCGCCGGCGGTCGCCACCTCGTCGCCCTTGGCCAGGGCTTCGATCATCGCGCGCGCCTCCTTCTGGCGCTTCATCTGCGGACGGATCATCACGAAGTAGAGCACCACGAACATCAGCAGCAGCGGGAGCATGCTGCCGAGCGAGGACATCATGTCGCCGCCGCCGGAAGCGGCCGGTGCGGTCTGGGCGAAAGCAGTGGAAATGAACAAGGGAGTCTCCAGCAGAGAGAAGGAATAGGAGCGCGGGGCCGCGCTTTCGGTTCCGCGGCCGCGGGCGGGACGCCCGCACGGCCGGTCCGCGCGGGGGGACCGCGCACAGCCTCGGGATTGTATTCGGCGGGCGAACGCCCGCGCCGGCCTAATCCGGCGGGGCGCACGGGGCTTTGGCGCCGCCCGCCGGCGCTCAGGCGGCGGAGCGGGCCTGCGGCGGCTGGCGCCACTGCGCCTGCAGGGCGGCCCAGCGGGTGCGCACCGCCGCCAGGTTGCGCGCCTTGACGTGCCCGTAGCCGCGGATCTGCTCGGGCAGGCTGGCGATTTCCAGCGCCAGGGCGTGGTTCTCTGCGCTCAGGCCGGCCAGCAGTTCCTCGACGGCGGCGCGGTACTCGCCGATCAGGGCACGCTCGGTGCGGCGCTCCTCGGTGCGGCCGAAAGGGTCGAGGGCGGTGCCGCGCAGGCCCTTCAGGCGCGCCAGCAGGCGAAAGCCGGTCAGCATCGCCGGGCCGAACTTCTTCTTCTGCAGCTCGCCCTTGGCGTTCTTCTTCGCGATCATCGGCGGCGCGAGGTGGTAGTTGAGCTTGAAGTCGCCCTCGAACATGCCGTCGACCCGCGCCAGGAAGGCCGGGTCGCTGTGCAGGCGCGCGACCTCGTACTCGTCCTTGTAGGCCATGAGCTTGAACAGGTAGCGCGCCACGGTCTCGGCCAGCGAGGTCTTGCCCAGCGCCGACTCGGCCTGCTGCACCTTGGCGACGAAGGCACGGTACTGTTCGGCGTAGGCGGCGTTCTGGTAGCCGGTGAGGAACTCGACGCGGCGCTGCACCAGCGACTCGATGGTGTCGCGCTTCTTGAACTCGATCACCTGGCCCGGCCGCACGCGCTTTTGCAGCTCCGCCGGCCGGTGCGCGGCCTGGCGGCCCCATTCGAAAGCGGCCTTGTTGTTCTCGACCGCCACCGCGTTGAGCTCGATGGCGCGCATCAGCGAGGCGTGCGCCAGCGGGATCCAGCCCTTCTGCCACGCGTAGCCCAGGATCATCGGGTTGACGTAGATGCTGTCGCCCATCAGCGCGGTGGCGGCCGCGTCGGCGTCGAAGCTGCCGACACCCTCGACCCCCACCGCCTGCGCGATCTGCGCCGCGCAGGCCTCCTGCGGGTTTTGCCAGTTGGCGTTGCGCACGAAGGCGGCCGTGGGCGTGCTGTGGCTGTTGAGCGCGACGTGCGTGCGGCCCTCGCGCATGCGCGCCAGCGTCTCGCCGTTGACCGAGACCAGCGGATCGCAGGCCAGGATCAGGTCGGCCGCGGCGGTGCCCACGCGGGTGGTGCGGATGTCGTCCTGCGTGTCGCCGATCAGCACGTGGCTCCAGGTGGCGCCGCCCTTTTGCGCCAGGCCGGCCGCGTCCTGCGTGACGATGCCCTTGCCCTCGATGTGCGCGGCCATGCCCAGCAGCTGGCCGATGGTGATGACGCCGGTGCCGCCGACGCCCGCGACCACCACGCCCCAGACATGGCCGCCGGCCAGCGAGGGCAGCGCCGGCTCGGGCAGCGCGCCCAGCTCGCTCGAGGACACGGTCGCTTGCGACCGTGTTTTCGCCTTGAGTTTCCCGCCCTCGACGGTGATGAAGCTGGGGCAGAAGCCCTTCAGGCAGCTCATGTCCTTGTTGCAGGTGCTCTGGTTGATGGTGCGCTTGCGGCCGAACTCGGTCTCCAGCGGCTCCACCGACAGGCAGTTGCTCTGCACGCTGCAGTCGCCGCAGCCCTCGCACACCAGCTCGTTGATGACCACGCGCTTGGCCGGGTCCACGGCGGTGCCGCGCTTGCGGCGGCGGCGCTTCTCGGTGGCGCAGGTCTGGTCGTAGATGATGGCCGTGGTGCCGGGGATCTCGCGGAACTCGCGCTGGATCTCGTCGAGCAGGTCGCGGTGCTTCACCGCCACCTGGTCGCCGGGGATGCGCACGCCCTGGTACTTCTCGGGCTCGTCGGTGACGATCACGACCTTCTTCGCGCCCTCGGCATGCAGGCTCTCGGCGATCTGCAGCACCGAATGGCCCTCGGGCCGCTCGCCGACCTGCTGGCCGCCGGTCATGGCGACGGCGTCGTTGTAGAGGATCTTGTAGGTGATGTTCACGCCGGCGGCGATGCTCTGGCGGATCGCCAGCAGGCCGCTGTGGAAGTAGGTGCCGTCGCCCAGGTTGGCGAAGATGTGCTGGTCGGTGGTGAAGGGCTGCTGGCCCACCCACGGCACGCCCTCGCCGCCCATCTGCGTGAAGCCGATGGTCGAGCGGTCCATCCAGGTCGCCATGAAGTGGCAGCCGATGCCGCCCATGGCGCGCGAGCCCTCGGGCACCACGGTGCTGGTGTTGTGCGGGCAGCCCGAGCAGAACCAGGGCTGGCGCGCCGCGTCGGGCACGCCACCGGCCGACAGCACCTCCATCGAGCGCGCCTTGGCCTCCAGGATGGCGAGCTGCGCGTCGATGCGCGCGCTCATGTCGGCGCCGGCGGCGGCCAGCAGGCCGGTCTTGCGCAGGCGCTGGGCGATGGCCTTGGCGATCAGCGCCGGGTTCAGGTCGGCGTTGGCGCGCAGCAGGGTGTTGGCCGAGGGGTTGGGCATCGACCACTCGCCGCCGCTCAGGTCGCCCTCGGGCTCGTTGAACTTGCCCAGCACGTTGGGGCGTACGTCGGAGCGCCAGTTGTAGAGTTCTTCCTTGAGCTGGTACTCGATGACCTGGCGCTTTTCCTCCACCACCAGGATCTCCTGCAGGCCGGTGGCGAACTCGCGCGTGAGCTGCGCCTCCAGCGGCCACACCACCCCCACCTTGTGCAGCCGGATGCCGAGCTGGCGGCAGGCGGCGTCGTCCAGGCCGAGGTCGATCAGCGCCTGGCGGGTGTCGTTGTAGGCCTTGCCGCTGGCCATGATGCCGAACCGGTCGTTCGGCCCTTCGATCACGTTGTGGTTGAGCCGGTTGGCGCGGATGTAGGCCAGGGCGGCGTACCACTTGTAGTGCATGAGGCGCGCCTCCTGCTCCAGCGCGTGGTCGGGCCAGCGGATGTGCAGGCCGCCGGGCGGCATCTGGAAGTCCTCGGGCAGCACGATCTCCACCCGCTCGGGGTCGATCATGGCGGTGGCGCTGGACTCGACGATCTCCTGGATCGTCTTCATGCCCGACCAGATGCCGGCGAAGCGGCTCATCGCGAAGGCGTGGATGCCCAGGTCCAGGATCTCCTGCACGTTGGCCGGAAAGAACACCGGCGTGCCGCAGGCCTTGAAGATGTGGTCGCTCTGGTGCGCCGCGGTGGAGCTCTTGGAGATGTGGTCGTCGCCGGCCACCGCGATCACGCCGCCCCAGGGCGTGGTGCCGGCCATGTTGGCGTGCTTGAAGACGTCGGAGCAGCGGTCCACGCCCGGGCCCTTGCCGTACCAGATGCCGAACACGCCGTCGAAGCGGTTGGTGCCCGGCGGCGAGAAGCCCAGCTGCTGGGTGCCCCACAGCGCGGTGGCGGCGAGTTCCTCGTTCACCCCGGGCTGGAACACGATGTTCTGCGCCTTGAGGAACTTGCTGGCCTTCCACAGCGCCTGGTCGTAGCCGCCCAGCGGGGAGCCGCGGTAGCCGCTGATGAAGCCGGCGGTGTTCTTGCCGGCGTGCTGGTCGCGCAGGCGCTGCAGCATGGGCAGCTTGACCAGGGCCTGCACCCCGCTCATGAAGGCCCGGCCGTAGTCCAGGCTGTATTTGTCATCCAGCGTGACCGTCTCGAGCGCCTTGCGGATGTGCTCAGGCAGCGGTGCGTTCATCGTTTCTGTCTCCTTGGCTGTGCCTCGTGGGCGTGGCAGGGATTTGTGAGGGAAGAGGCGTCCGGGTCGGCACACGTTCCCCGCACCCATCATGCACGCAAAGTGTATGCCTGCTGTCTTGATAGGTGTTTGCGTTCTATGCCGCCTGGAGCGATGATTCGGAAAGAATCTTTCTGGAATACCCGCATCGTGGAAAGTATCGACAAGTTCGACCTCGCCATCCTGCAAGAACTGCAGGACAACGCCCGCCTCACCAACGCCGAGCTGGCCCAGCGCGTGGGCCTGTCGGCCGCGCCCTGCTGGCGCCGCGTGCGCGCGCTCGAGGCGGCCGGCTACATCAAGGGCTACCACGCCGAGATCGACCGCCGCAAGATCGGCCTGGGCGTGCTCGCCTTCGTGCGGCTGGACACCGACCGCGCCACCAGCGACGCCACGCGCAAGCTGGAGGACGCGATCCGCAAGCTGCCCGAGGTGGTGGCCTGCCACTACATCAGCGGCACCGGCATGTTCGAGCTGCAGGTGGTGGCGCAGGACCTGGACGCCTTCTCGCGCTTCGCGCTCAACGGCCTGATGACGCTGCCCAACGTGAAGGACCTGCACACCAGCTTCTCGCTGGGCGAGGTCAAGGCCAGCCGGGCGCTGCCGCTCGGGCATCTGGCCGCCGCCCGCCGGGCCGCGGCCGGCTGAACGACAATCACGGCTCGAATGCCCCCGATCTCCCCGCAGGAAACACCCCCCAAAGCCAGCCTCCCTCCGCCCCGCCGTTCGCTGGCGGCCCTGGAGCCGCTGCGCGTGCCGGTGTTCCGCCTGCTGTGGAGCACCTGGCTGATCGCCAACATCTGCATGTGGATGAACGACGTGGCGGCCGCCTGGCTGATGACCACGCTCACCACCTCGCCGATCTGGGTCGCGCTGGTGCAGTCGGCCTCCACGCTGCCGGTGTTCCTGCTGGGCCTGCCCAGCGGCGCGCTGGCCGACATCCTGGACCGCCGGCGCTGGCTGGTGGCCACGCAGTTCTGGCTGGCCGGCACCGCGGTGGTGCTGTGCGCCGCGATCGCGCTGGACATGATCAACGCCCCGCTGCTGCTGGCGCTGACCTTCGCCAACGGCATCGGGCTGGCGCTGCGCTGGCCGGTGTTCTCGGCCATCGTGCCGGAGCTGGTGTCGCGTCCGCTGCTGCCGGCCGCCCTGGGCCTGAACGGCATCGCGATGAACGCCTCGCGCATCGTCGGGCCGCTGGTGGCCGGCATGCTGATCGCCGGCGCGGGCAGCGTCTGGGTGTTCGCGCTCAACGCGGTGCTGTCGGTGGCCTCGGGCTTCGTGGTGCTGCGCTGGCGGCGCGAGCACAAGCCCAACCCGCTGGGCCGCGAACGCCTGATCAGCGCGATGCGCGTGGGCGTGCAGTTCGTGCGCCAGTCGCAGCGCATGCGCGCGGTGCTGGTGCGCATTTCCATCTTCTTCCTGCACTCCACCGCGCTGCTGGCGCTGCTGCCGCTGCTGGCGCGCAATCTCGAGGGCGGCGGCGCCGGCACCTTCACGCTGCTGCTGGCCTCGATGGGCTCGGGCGCCATCGTCGCGGTGCTGCTGCTGCCGCGCATGCGCCAGGCCATGGCGCGCGACCAGCTCGTGCTGCGCGGCGCCGTCCTGCAGTCGGCGGCCACGGCGGTGATGGCCTACGCGCCCAACGCCTGGGTGGCGGTGCCGGCCATGTTCGCCGGCGGCATGGCCTGGATCACCACGGCCAATTCGCTCTCGGTCTCGGCCCAGCTCGCGCTGCCGGACTGGGTGCGCGCGCGCGGCATGGCGACCTACCAGATGGCGATCATGGGCGCGAGCGCCTTCGGCGCGGCGCTGTGGGGCCAGGTGGCGACGGTGAGCTCGCTGAGCCTCAGCCTGGTGATCGCCGCGGTGAGCGGCACGGTGGCGATGGCGCTGGCCCTGCGCTGGGTGACCGACGGCCCGGGCGACGACGACATGAGCCCGGCGCGGCCCGGCTGGGTCGCCGGCCCGCCGGCGGACGCGCCCACCGAGGGCGGGCGCGTGGTGATCACCATCGAGTACCTGATCGATCCCGCGCGCGCCGCCGCCTTCCACCTGGTGATGCAGCAGACCCGGCGCGTGCGGCTGAGCCAGGGCGCGATCGGCTGGGAGCTGCTGCACGACATCGCCGAGCCGGGCCGCTACGTCGAGCAGGTGGTCGACGAGACCTGGACCGAGCACCTGCGGCGCTTCAACCGTGCCACCGCAGCCGACATGGCGCTGCGCGAACGGCGGCTGGCCTTCCACGTCGGCGAGTCGCCGCCGATGGTCACGCGCTACGTCGTTCAGCGCTGAGATTTGACCATTCATCAAGTTTTCGATGCGAACCCGCATCGGATCGGCTGCGCCATCCAGCTGGATTTCCGAGAAAAATCCATGACTACGGGTAAATACTTGGCAATCTTTTTTGACCATATGGATAATTTAGGCATCCCCACCCGCAGGAAGGTGTGCCACGATGAAGCCACGCAGCCGCTACTGGTCGGACCTGACCAGTGAGGAGTTCTCCCGCCTCGACCGCCAGCGGCTGATCGCCGTGCTGCCGGTGGGCGCCACCGAGCAGCACGGGCCGCACCTGCCGATGTCCACCGACACGGCCACCATCGACGGCATGGTGCGCGCCACGATCCCGCACCTGCCCGACGAGCTGCCGGTGCTCTTTCTGCCCACCGTGCCCTACGGCAAGAGCAACGAGCATTCGCGCTACCCGGGCACGCTCACGGTCTCGGCCGCCACGCTGATCGCGATGTGGATGGAGATCGGCGCCTGCGTGGCGCGCGCCGGGGTGCGCAAGCTGGTGCTCTACAACAGCCACGGCGGCCAGATGTCGGTGATGGACATCGTGGCGCGCGACCTGCGCGAGCAGCACGGCCTGATGGTGGTGGCGGCCAACTGGTACACGCTGGGCCTGCCCGAGGGCCTGTTCACCGCGCACGAGGGCCGGCACGGCGTGCATGCGGGCGACCTGGAAAGCTCGGTCATGCTGCACCTCACGCCCGAGCACGTGCGGCGCGAGCACTTTCGCCACTTCCGCTCGATGACGGAAGACCTGGCAGCGGAGAACCGTTTCCTGTCGATCACGCCCAGCGGCAAGCTGGGCTGGCAGATGCACGACATCAACCCGGCCGGCGCCGCGGGCGACGCCACGCGCGCCAGCGCCGACAAGGGCGCGGCGGTGCTGGACCACGTCGGGCGGCGCTTCGTCGAACTGCTGCAGGAGGTCGACCGCTTCCCGCTCGAGCGCCTGGCGAACACGCCGGAATGGCAGTAGGCCTGCCACGGAGACCTCCATGGAAAGCCCTACGCCATCCACCCCGCCGCTGGTCAGCCTGCGCAACGTCGGCAAGCGCTTCGCCAACGGCACGCTCGCATTGCAGGGCATGACCCTGGACTGCGGCGAGCATGACTTCATCAGTTTCCTGGGCCCCTCGGGCTGCGGCAAGAGCACCGCGCTGCGCCTGATCGCCGGGCTCACGCGCATCAGCTCGGGCGAGATGGCCTGGTCGCGCACCAACACCGGCCAGACCACCAGCGACCGCGACCTGGGCTTCGTGTTCCAGGAGCCCACGCTGATGCCCTGGGCCAGGGTGTTCGACAACGTCTGGCTGCCGCTCAAGCTCGCCGGCGTGAAGCGCGACGCCGCCGCGCCGGTGGTCAAGGAGGCGCTGGAAATGGTGGGCCTGTCGCGCTTCGCCGACGTCTACCCGCGCGAGCTGTCCGGCGGCATGAAGATGCGCGTGTCCATCGCCCGCGCGCTGGTCACGCGGCCGCGCCTGCTGCTGATGGACGAGCCCTTCGCCGCGCTGGACGAGATGACGCGCATCAAGCTCAACAACGACCTGCTGGCGATCTGGCGCGAGCACCGCTTCTCGGTCATCTTCGTCACGCACAGCGTCTACGAGTCGGTCTACCTGTCCAACCGCATCGTGGTGATGGCCGCGCGCCCGGGCCGCGTGATCGACGAGATCCGCATCGACGAGCCCTACCCGCGCGGCGAGGCCTTCCGCACCTCCAGCCGCTACAACGCGCACTGCACCGCGGTGTCCGAATCCCTGCACGGAGCCCTCCATGGCGTCGACATCGATCACTGACACCGCCGTCCCGTCCGGAGTGCGCGAGGCCGCCCCTTCCGCCGACGCGTTGCGTGCGCACGAGACACGGCAGCAGCGGCGCGAGTCGATGCTGCGCATCGCGCTGCCCACGGCCATCATCGCCGGCCTGCTGCTGCTGTGGGAGCTGCTGGTGCGGGTCAACGACGTCCCGCACTACATCATCCCCGCGCCCTCGCTGATCCTCAGCACGCTGGTGGACAACTGGGACACGCTGTCGGCCGCGACCTGGTTCACCGTCAAGCTCACCCTGCTGGCGCTGGCCGCGGCCATCGTCGGCGGCGTGCTGCTGGCGATCGCCTTCGCGCTGTTCAAGTGGGTGGAGATCGGCCTGTTCCCGATCGCCGTGATCCTGCAGGTGACGCCCATCATCGCGATCGCGCCGCTGATCCTGATCTACGTGTCCAGCACCACCGCGGCGCTGCTGCTGTGCGCCTGGATCGTGGCCTTCTTCCCGATCCTGTCGAACACGGTGATCGGCCTGAAGAGCGCCGACAGCAACCTGCGCGACCTGTTCCACCTGTACAAGGCCTCGCCCTGGCAGATGTTCCGCCACCTGCTGGTGCCCAGCGCGCTGCCCTACTTCATGGCGGGCCTGAAGATCGCCGGCGGCCTGAGCCTGATCGGTGCCGTGGTGGCCGAGTTCACCGCCGGCACCGCGGGCCGCGAGACCGGGCTGGCCTCGCGCATCCTGGAGTCGAGCTTCCGCACCGAGATCCCGATGATGTTCGCCGCGCTGCTGCTGGTGTCGCTGCTGGGCATCGCGATCTTCATCGTCTTCGCCGCGCTGTCGCGCGCCGTGCTGGGCCACTGGCACGAGAGCGAGATGCGCCGCGAGCGATGAGCAGCGCCATGGACGCCACCGCCCTCATGGAAAGCCCCGCGGCGAAGCCCGTCGACTGGGAGGCCGTGCGCGAGGACCTGCGCGGCCTGAACCTGGTCACCGCGCCGGGCCCGCGCCGGCAGCTCTCGCGCGACTTCTACTGGTACAGCCCGATCCTCAGCGCCCAGCTCGACGGCTGCCTGGCCGACCTGGTGGTCAAGGTGAGCACCGAGGAGGACGTGCGCCAGGTCGCCGCCACCGCGGCCAGATGGAAGCTGCCGCTGACGGTGCGCGCCGGCGGCACCGGCAACTACGGCCAGTGCGTGCCGCTGGAAGGCGGCCTGGTGATGGACGTGACGCAGATGTGCCGCGTGCTGGACATCGCCGACGGCCGCCTGCGCGTGCAGGCCGGCGCGCGCATGTACGACATCGAGCAGGCGGCGGCCGAGACCGGCCAGGCGCTGCGCATGTGGCCCTCGACCTGGCACGTGGCCTCCATCGGCGGCTTCATCGCCGGCGGCTTCGGCGGCATCGGCTCGATCCGCCACGGCATCCTGCGCGACCCCGGCAACGTGCTGCGCGCGCGCGTGATGACGGTGGAGCGCGCGCCGCGCGTGATCGAGCTGAGCGGCGACCAGATCCAGCAGGTGCACCACGCCTACGGCACCAACGGCGTGATCCTGGACGTGGAGGTGGCGCTCAGCCCGGCGGTCGAGTGGCAGCACTGCACGGCGCTCTTTCCCGGCTACCGCGCCGCGCTGGACTTCAGCGTGGCGGCCGGCACGCCGGCCATCGACCTGTTCCTGCTGACCACGGTGGAGGCGCGCTTCTCGCCCTACTACACGGCGATGGGCGAGCACTTCCCGCCCGACCGGCACGCGGTGTTCGCGATGGTGTCGCCGCCCACGATGGATGCCTTCCGCGCCCTGGTCGCCGCGCACGGCGGCACGGTCTCCGTCGCCGGCACCGAGGCCGAGCTGCTGGCGCGCGGCCTGCCGCCGGCCTACGAATGCGCCTTCAACCACACGACGCTGCAGGCGCTGAAGATGGACCGCGGCTGGACCTACCTGCAGGTGGCCTACGCGCAGCCCTTCGACCCGGCGGTGGTGGAGCGCCACCTGGCGATCTTCGGCGACGACGTGCTGCAGCACCAGGACTTCGCGCGCGCCGGCGGCGAATACGGCACTTTCGGCATCCTGCTGGTGCGCTGGAAAGGCGAGGCCCACCAGTACGCGCTGATCCGCGAGATCGAATCGCAGGGCGGCTGCCGGATCTTCAACCCGCACGTGGTGACCATCGAGGACGGCGGCATGAAGGCCATCGACACGCAGCAGATCGAATTCAAGAAGCGCGGCGACCCGATGGGCCTGATGAACCCCGGCAAGACGCGCGGCTGGCACCCCTCGATGGCCCGCGAGGCCTGACCTTCCCCTTCGACACAGGAGCTCCCGATGCAGATCACACGCCCCCTCGCCCGCACCGTCCTCGCGTCCCTGCTGGCCGGCACCGCCATCGCCGCCATCGCGCAGGACAAGGTGGTGATGGCCACCAACTGGCGCGCCCAGCCCGGCCACGGCGGCTTCTACCAGGCGCTGGCCGACGGCACCTACAAGAAGTACGGCCTGGACGTGGACATCCAGCAGGGCGGCCCGCAGGTCAACAACCGGCCGATGCTGCCGGCCCGCCGGGTGGACTTCCTGATGACCGGCAACATGCTGATGGCCTTCGACAACATCAAGCAGAAGGTGCCCACGGTGGTGGTCGCGGCCTACTTCCAGAAGGACCCGCAGGCCATCATCGCGCACCCCGGCCAGGGCATCGACACCTTCGCCGACATCGCCAAGGCCAAGACCGTGCTGCTGGCCAAGGACGGGCAGATCAGCTACTGGCAGTGGATGAAGAAGGCCTACGGCGTGCGCGACGAGCAGGTGCGCCCTTACAACTACAGCCTGTCGCAGTTCCTGGCCGACAAGCAGGCGGTGCAGCAGGCCTACGCCACCTCCGAGCCGCTGGCGGTGGAGAAGCAGGCCGGCTTCAAGCCGGTGGTGCTGTCGCTGGCCGATGCCGGCTGGTCCACCTACGGCATGGTGATCGAGACGCGCCAGGAGCTGGTGAAGAACAAGCCCGATGTCGTGCGCCGCTTCGTCGAGGCCACCAACATCGGCTACTACAACTACCTCTACGGCGACCGCAGCGCGGCCGATGCGCTGATCAAGAAGATCAACCCCGACATCGGCGACGACTACATCGAGAAGTCGATCCCGATCCTGCGCGCGCACATCGACGTGGGCGATGCGCCGACCAAGGGCATCGGCGCCATCAGCGACGCGCGCATGAAGGACTTCCACGACAAGGCCGTCGAGGCCGGGCTGTACAAGGCCGGCGACTTCGACTACCGCGAGGCCTACACCACGCAGTTCGTCAACAAGGGCACGGGCCTGGAACTGCGCAAGGCGCCCGCCAGCAACTGACGCCGCCATGCCCGAGCGCACCCTCACCGTGCGCGTGGCGCGCATCGCGCGCGAGACGCCCGAGATCCTCTCCTTCGAGCTGGCCCACCCCTGGGGCCGGCCGCTGCCCGCCTACGAGGCCGGCGCGCACATCGACGTGCACATGCCCGGCGGCTTCTCGCGCCAGTACTCGCTGGCGCGCGCGCCGCAGGTCGGGGCCCGCGCGTACCTGATCGGCGTCAAGCGCGAGCCGGCCAGCCGCGGCGGCTCGGCCTCGATGCACGAGCGGGTGCGCGAAGGCGACCTGCTGCCCGTCAGCACGCCGCGCAACAACTTCCCGGTGCACGCCGGCGCACGCCACCACCTGCTGCTGGCCGGCGGCATCGGCATGACGCCGCTGCTGGCGATGGCGCAGGCGCTGGCCCGCCGGGGCGCCGCCTTCACGCTGTGCCTGTTCGCGCGCAGCGAGGAACACCTGGCCTTCGCGCAGGCGCTGCGCGATCCGCTGCTGGCGCCGCACCTGCGCATCCACCTCGACCAGGGCGACGCCGCCCGGCGCATCGACCTGGCCGCGCTGCTGGCCGAGCCCGCGCCGGGCACGCACCTGTACCTGTGCGGCCCGGCCGGCTTCATGCAGGCGGTGCGCGAGGCCGCGGCGCACTGGCCGGAGGAGGCGATCCACGCCGAGTACTTCGCCGCGCCCACCGACGCCGCCGTGCCCGCGGGCCGGCCCTTCGCGCTGCGGCTGGCGCGGCGCGGCATCACGGTGCCGGTGGCGGCCGACCAGACCGCGGTGGAGGCGCTGCACGAGGTGGGCATCGACATCCCCGTCTCCTGCCAGCAGGGCCTGTGCGGCACCTGCGTGGTCGAGGGCGAGGGCGAAAGCGCCGAGCACCGCGACTTCTGCCTCAGCGGCAGCGAGCGGCGGCACAAGGTCGCGCTATGCTGCTCGCGGGCCAAGGGCGAGGCGCTGGTGCTGCAGCTGTGACGCGCCCGGCCCCGCGCAACCGATGACGACGATGCCTTCCGACACCCCCGCCGACGACGCCGAGGCGCCCGCCACCCGCGGGCGCTCGCGCAAGTACACGCAGATGATGGCCGTGATCTACCAGGCCGCGATCGAGGTGTTCGCCAGCGAGGGCCCGGTGGGCGCGACCACGCAGGCGATCGCCGACCGCGCCGGCCTGTCGAAGGCGCAGCTGCACTACTACATCGAGAGCAAGGACGCGCTGTACCGCCGGGTGCTGCAGGACATCATCGACGACTGGATCGGCGTCTTCGGCTTCAGCGACGAGGCTTTCGGCGCGCGCAAGGTGCTCGGGGACCTGATCCGGCGCAAGATGATGTTCTCCTTCGAGCACCCGCTGCGCTCGCGCATCTTCGCCACCGAGATGATGCGCGGCGCGCCGGTGCTGCGCCCGATGATGGACACGGCGAGCAAGCGCCGCACGCAGCAGGCCACGGCCGTGATCCAGAACTGGATCGACCAGGGCCAGATGGGGCCGGTCGATCCGCTGCTGTTCCTGTTCCACCTCTGGGCGGTGACGCAGTTCTACGCCGACCATGCCGAGCAGGTGGCGTACTTCCGCGGCGGCCCGCCCACCGGGCCGAAGGAGCGCGAGTACCTGATCGCGCAGGCGACCGAGTTCCTGCTGCGCGGAGCGGGCGTCAGATAGTGGCCGCCGTGCCCGCGCGCGCCGCGGGCAGGTACATGGTCGCCTCCACCTCCACCAGCACCTCGTCGCCGGGCAGGAAGCGCGAGACCTCGACCACGGTGCTGACCGGCGGCTCGCCGGGGTAGAACAGGCCGCGCACGCGGTTGTAGGGCGCGTAGTGCGGCAGCTGGCGGAAGTACTGCACCAGCTTGACCACGTCGGCCATGGTGCCGCCGTGCTCGGCGGCGATCTGGCGGATGCGTTCCAGCACGAACCAGCTCTGCGCGACGATCGGCGCCTCGAACAGGTCCACCGACATCTGGCCGGTGGCGTAGCCCAGGCCCTGCAGCGCGGTGCGCGCGGCCTCGGGGATGTCGTCGTAGCTGGCCACCGCCCGGCGCGTGGCCGGGTCGACGGCGACCACGCCGCTCATGAAGACGAAATCGCCCACCCGCTTGGCGGCGGCGTAGTTGGCCATCGGCTTGCCCATGCTCATGCTGCGTTCTCCAGAAGTCGGCCCGCGCGGATCACGAGGCGTTCACGTCCGCGCGGGCCGATGAGTTCGTGTTCGTCGGTGGCGGCCAGCCGCACCAGGTCGGCCGGGCAGCCGGCGGCGATGCGGCCGTCCCACGCCAGGCCCAGCGCGCGCGCCGGATTGACGGTGATGGCGTCCAGCCAGTCCATGGCCGGCGCCAGGTGCGCCGCCTGCACGCCCAGGCCGAAGGTCTCGACCAGGTCGTAGCTGCCGTAGGGGTAGAAGGCGTCCTGCACGTTGTCGGTCGCCAGGCTGGCGCGCAGGCCGCGGGCCGCGGCTTCGCGGATGCGGGTGATGCCGCGCGGCACCGGCGTGCGGTCCCAGGCGCCTTGCAGATACAGATTGGTGGTGGGCAACGCCACGAGATGCAGGCCGGCCTGCGCGCACAGGTCCAGCGTCGCGTGCGCGGCGGCGTCGTCCTGCACCGACAGCGAGCAGGCGTGGCCGCAGACGACGCGGCCCTGCAGGCCTCTTGCAAGGGCGAGCTGCGCGATCGTGCGCAGGCCCGTGGCGTCGGCGTCCAGGCCTTCGTCGACATGGAAGTCCAGCGTCAGGTCGTGCGCGACCGCAAGATCGAACACGCGCGCGAGCTTCGCCTCGATGTCCGCATTGCGGTAGACGAAGGCGCCCAGCACGCCGCCGGCGCGGCGCAGCTCGCGCGCAAGGCGCTCTCCGGCATCGGCGTCGGCGAACAGGTCCAGCGGCACGAGCGCGACGCACTGCAGCTCCAGCCGGCCGCGCCAGGCCTCGCGCAGCGCCTCGAACACGGGCAGCGCGGCGGGCGGCTCGGGCTGCCCCCAGTCCAGGTGCGTGCGCAGCGCGCGGGTGCCGCAGCGCCAGGCCTCCTGCAGCGCGCGCTCCATGCGCGGGCGCAGCGCCTCGCCGGTCCAGCCGGCACGGTGCGCCGCCATGCGCGCGATGGCGGTGAACAGGTCGCCCTGCGCAGCGCCCACCTCCTGCACGGTGTAGTTCTTGTCGATGTGCGCGTGCGCCTCCACCGGCGCGCTGAGCACGGTGCCGCGCGCCGGCTGCGCGCTCGGCGCGATGGCGGCGACGCGGCCCTCGGCCAGCACGAGGTCGAAGACCTGCGCATCGCCGGCGTCGAAGCCCCGCAGCGGCGGCGGGATGCGGACGGCCTCCAGCCTCATCGGCCGGCCAGTGCGCGCAGCCAGCCCAGGCCGGCGGAGGTGCCGCCGGCCACCGCGCCGCGCGCCGGCCGGTACTCGCAGCCCACCCAGCCCTGCCAGCCGCACTGCGCCGCCACCGCGTCGATCACGCCGAAGAGGTAGGGATGGTTCAGCTCGCCCACGTCGGGCTCGTGCCGCTCGGGCACGCCGGCGATCTGGAAGTGGCCGACGCGGCCGGTGGGCAGGTACTGGCGGATCTTCATCGCCACGTCGCCCTCGACGATCTGGCAGTGGTACAGGTCCATCTGCACCTTCAGGTTCGGGGCGCCGATGGCCTCGACGATCTCGTGCGCATGGTCCTGGCGGTTGAGGAAGAAGCGCGGGATGTCGCGCATGTTGATCGGCTCGATCAGCAGATCGCACCCCGCCTTGGCCGCCTCGCCCGCCGCCCAGCGCAGGTTCTCGGCATAGACCGGCTGCACCGCCTCGCGCGCCAGGCCCTCGGGCACCAGCCCGGCCATCACGTGCACGCGCGGGCAGTCCAACGCCGCCGCGTAGTCCAGCGCCTTGGCGATGCCGGCGCGGAATTCGGCCTCGCGCCCCGGCAGGCAGGCCAGCCCGCGCTCGCCGGCGTTCCAGTCCCCGGGCGGACCGTTGAACAGCACCTGCTGCAGGCCGTGGGCCTTCAGGCGCGCGGCCAGCTCGGCGGCCGGATGCTCGTAGGGAAAGAGGTACTCGACGCCCTCGAAGCCGTCCTTCGCGGCGGCTTCGAAGCGGTCGAGGAAGTCCAGCTCGGAGTAGAGCATGGAGAGGTTGGCGGCAAAGCGGGGCATGGTCGGATCGTCGTGTCTTCGTCGTTGTTCACCAGCGCGCGCCGAAGCTGCGGCGCAGTTCGTCGATGTGCGCCTCGTCCAGCGCGGCGGGCTTCGGGTTCGCGAGCTGCCAGAGTTTCGCGCTTTCCTCCAGCTCCTCCAGCACCGCCATCGCCGCCGCGGGCGTGTCGTGCCACACGTTGGGGCCCAGGCGCTCGAGCATCACGGCGCGCAGCGGCGTGCCGCGCGCGCCGTAGCGTTCGATGGTCTGCACCACCGCCTCGGCCGCCTCGGGCGCGCCGGGGCGGTGGTAGGCGATGACGGGCACGCGGCCGACCTTCATCACGAAGTAGGGCGTGATGGCGGGCAGCAGTTCCTCGCCCGCGCCCTGCAGCGTGAGCGCCACGCAGTGGGTGCTGTGGGTGTGGATCACGCAGCGCGTGCCGGGATCGAAGCGTGCGGCGGCGGCGTAGATGCGGGTGTGCAGCGCGATGGTCTTGCTGGCGCGGTCGCCGCCGGTCTGCCGGCCTTCGGCGTCCAGCCGCGCCAGGCGCGCGGGATCGAGAAAGCCCAGGCAGGCATCGGTGGGCGTGATCAGGAAGCCGTCGTCCAGCCGCACGCTGATGTTGCCCGCGGCCGCGTGCACGTAGCCGCGCGCGAACAGGCTGCGGCCGATGCGGCAGATTTCTTCGCGGGCCTGGGTCTCGGTCATGCCAGCACTGTAAAGGCCTTGGTGAAGAAATCCTCGCTGCCGAAGTTGCCCGACTTCAGCGCCAGGTGAAGGCCGGCGCCGCCCGCGGCCTCGGCGCGCGCATGGCACCAGGGCACGCCGGGATCGATCTGCGGGCCGATCTGCATCTGCGCGATGCCCAGCGCCTGCACGCAGGCGCCGGAGGTCTCGCCGCCGGCCACCACCAGCTGCCGCACGCCGCGCTCGACCAGGCCGCGCGCGATGGCGGCAAGGCAGCGCTCGACCATCGCGCCGGCTTCTTCCACGCCCAGGCGGCCCTGCACCGATTTCACGGCACCCGGCTCGGCGGTGGAATACACCAGCACCGGGCCGGCGGCCAGGCGGGCGTCGGCCCAGGCCAGCGCTTCGGCGACGACATCGTCGCCGAGTGCGATGCGCAGCGGATCGAGCGCCAGCGCCGCGCCGCCGCGCGCGATGAAGTCCTGCACCTGCCGGTTGGTGGCCTGCGAGCAGCTGCCCGAGACCACCGCCTTCGAACCACCCGCTTGCGGCAGCGCGCTCGCGGCCGGCGACGGCGCGAGCCCGAAGTTGGCCGGCAGCCCGATCGCCACGCCCGAGCCGGCGGTGACCAGCGGCATCGGCGCCAGCGCGGGACCGAGGCGCAGCAGGTCGTCGTTGGACACCGCGTCGACCACGGCGATCGCCACGCCCTCGGCGCGCAGCGCCGCAATGCGCGCACGGACCGCCTCGGCGCCGCGCGCCACCACCGCGTGGTCGATCAGCCCCACCCTGCGCCGGCACTGCGCCTGCAGCACCCGCACCAGGTTCGGATCGGTCATCGGCGTGAGCGGATGGTCCTTCATGCCGCTCTCGCTGAGCAGCAGGTCGCCCACGAACAGGTAGCCCTTGAACACGGTGCGCTGGTTGTCGGGGAAGGCGGGCGTGGCGATGGTGAAGTCGCAGCCCAGCGCGTCCATCAGCGCCTCGGCCACCGGGCCGATGTTGCCCTGCGGCGTGCTGTCGAAGGTGGAGCAGTACTTGAAGTAGATCTGCCGCGCGCCCTGCGCCTGCAGCCAGCGCAGCGCGGCCAGCGACTGCGCCACGGCCTCGTCGGCCGGGATGGTGCGCGACTTGAGCGCGACCACCACCGCGTCGGCCTGCGCATCCAGCGGCCCTTCGGGCACGCCGATGGCCTGCACCGCGCGCATGCCGGCGCGCACCAGGTTGTTGGCCAGGTCGGTGGCGCCGGTGAAGTCGTCGGCGATGCAGCCGAGCAGCAAACCAGCCATCGCTCAGCCCCTCACCGGCAGCCGGACGGCCTGCGGGTTCTCGCGCACGTAGTCGCGCAGGATGGCGTCGAAGCTCTCGTCGGCCGCCAGGCCCAGGCCTTCGGCGCGCGCGGCGCGGATGCGGCTGGGCCAGCTGGTGACGATCTTCGCGATCTGCGCATCGGGCGCCCAGTCGATGCGCGCCGCGGCCTCGGCGCCGGCCAGCCGCTCCAGCGCCTGCGCCATCTCGCGCACGGTGGTGCGCAGCGCGGGCAGGTTCACGGCGGTGCGGGCGCCCCACTCGGCGGCGCTCGCCGTGGCCGCGCGGATCAGGCCGCGCACCGTGTTGCCCGGCGAGGCCAGGGCGACCGGCGTCTCGGGCGCCACCGGGCAGCGCGCGCGCTCGCCGGCCAGGGGCTCGCGCAGCATGCCGCTCAGAAAGCTGGAGGCCGCCGCGTTGGGGCGCCCCGGGCGCACCGAGACGGTCATCAGCCGCACCGTGCGGCCCTGCACGAAGCCCTTGCGCGTGTAGTCCGCCACGAGCTGCTCGCCGATGAACTTCTGGATGCCGTAGCTGTTCTGCGGCGTGGGCAGGGTGCCGTCTTCGATCACTTCGGGCAGCGGCTGCTCGGGCGAGTCGCCGAAGACCGCGACCGAGCTGGAGAACACGAACACCGGCGCATGGCCCGCATGGCGGCAGGCCTCGAGCAGGCCGCGCGTGGCGTCGAGGTTGCTGCGCATGCCGAGGTCGAAGTCGGCCTCGCACTCGCCGCTGACCGCGGCGGCCAGGTGGCACACGAGCTGGACCTCGGCCAGCGGCAGCGCGCCGCCGTCGAGCTGCGCGAGCAGGTCGCCCTGCGCGAAGCCGACGCGCGCGTCCTGCTGCAGGTCGACCGGCGGCGGCGCGCGGTCGGCCAGGGTGATGCGTTCGATGGGGCGCGCCGCGGCGCCGGCCAGGGCCAGGCTGCCCTGCGCCAGCAGGGTGCGCGCCAGGCGGGCACCGAGGAAGCCGCAGCCGCCGGTGATGAGAATGTGCATGGTCTTTGCGTGTCGTGCGTGGATCGTCAGCGTGGCAGGAAGCGCAGCAAGGCCTCGGCCACCGCCTCGGGCGCCTCGCGCTGCGGGAAGTGGCCCACGCCCGCGAGCAGCTCGCGCCGGTACGGCCCGCCGAAGAAACCCTCCTTGCCGGCGGAGGTGTCGGGATGGTTGCAGGTGTCGGCCGCGCCGTGCAGCACCAGCGCGGGCACCGCCAGCACCGGCGCGGGGTTCAGCGCCGCATCGTCCGCCGCATAGCGCGGGTCGCCGGGCGCATGGCCCCAGCGGTGGCGGTACGAGTGCAGCACCACGTCGGCCCAGTCCTCGTTGTCGAAGGCGGCGGCGGTGGCCTCGAACTCGGCGGGGTCGTACCAGCCGGCGGGCGCCCAGGTGTCCCACATCAGGCGCGTGAAGGCGCGGCGGTCCTGGCGCACCGTGCGTTCGCCGCGCGGCGTGGCCATGTACCAGTGGTACCAGTAGTTGCGCGCCTGCTCGAGCGCGATCGGCTGGTCCGGCGCGTTGGTGCCGTAGCCGACGGACAGCAGCGCCAGCGCGCGCGCCGCGCCCGGCGCGAGCCCGCAGGCGTTGGCCGCCGCGCGGGCGCCCCAGTCGTGGCCCACCAGCGCCGGCCGGTCCAGGCCCAGCGCGTCGATGAAGTCCAGCAGGTCGCGGCCCAGCGCCGCGAGCTGGCCGCTGCGCGGCGTGTCGGCCTGCAGGAAGCGGGTCGGCGAGAAGCCGCGCAGCGCGGGGACGAGCACGCGCCAGCCGGCCTCGGCCAGGCGCGGCGCCACGCCCTGCCAGGTGCGCGGGCTGTCGGGCCAGCCGTGCACCAGCACCGCCGCCGCGCCGCCCGCAGGGTTCCATTCCTCGTAGCCGATGCGCAGCAGCGGCGTGTCCACGGTCCGCTGGATGCTCATGAAGCCGCCTCCCGCGCCGCGGGCAGCGTGATGCCGGGGAAGATCTTGATCACCGCGCTGTCGTCCTCGCGCGCGAAGCCGGCGCTGGAGGCCTGCATGAACATCTGGTGCGCGGTGGACGACAGCGGCAGCGGGAACTTGCTGGCGCGCGCCACGTCGAGCACCAGCCCCAGGTCCTTGACGAAGATGTCCACCGCCGACAGCGGCGTGTAGTCGCCGGCGAGCACGTGGGCCATGCGGTTCTCGAACATCCAGCTGTTGCCCGCGCTGTGGGTGATGACCTCGTACAGCGCCTGCGGGTCCACGCCCTCGCGCAGCCCCAGCGCCATCGCCTCGGCCGCCGCCGCGATGTGCACGCCGGCCAGCAGCTGGTTGATGACCTTGACCTTGCTGCCCGCGCCGGCGCGGTCCCCCAGGCGGTAGACCTTGGCCGCCATCGCGTCGAGCACCGCCCCGGCCTTGTCGTAGGCGGCCGGCGTGCCGGCGGTCATCATGGTCATCTGCCCGCTGGCGGCCTTGGCCGCGCCGCCGGAGATCGGCGCGTCCAGGTACAGGATGCCGCGCTCGGCCAGGCGCGCCTCCAGCGCGATGGACCAGTTGGGGTCCACCGTGGAGCACATCACGAACACGCTGCCGGGCCGCATCGCGTCGGCGGCGCCGTGGGCGCCGAACAGCACCTCCTCGGTCTGCGCGGCGTTGACCACGACCGACACCAGCACCCCGCAGCCGGCCGCCGCCTCGGCCGGCGTGGCGCAGGCGAGGCCGCCCTCGGCGGCGAAGGCGGCGGCCACGCCGGGGCGCGCGTCGCACACGCGCAGCTCATAGCCCTTGCCGCGCAGGGTCTTGGCGATGCCGGCGCCCATGGCGCCGAGGCCGATCAGGCCCACCTGTTCTCGTGTCATGCGGCTCCCCTGGAAATCGTTGGCGAAAGAAGAAAGTCTGTCACGGCCTGCGGCCGGGTCAGCATCAGCAGGTGACCACCGGGCGAGGCGGCGACCGGCCAGCCGGCCCGGCGCGCCAGCGCGACATGGTGCGCATAGGGCTGCTGGGGACGGTCGTCGGCCACCAGGTAGCTGCCCGGGAAGGCCAGCACGTCGCCCGCCGGCGCCTTCACCGGTTCGGCGAAGCTGCGGAAAGGGTGCGGCGTCAGCCGCGCGCCGACCTCGGACGCCAGGTCCGGATCGAGGCCGAACTGGTCGGGGTCCGGCGGCGGCAGGCGCCAGCCCCCGCCGGCTTCCCGGGCAAGCCGCCGATAGCGCTCGGCCGCCTCCGGCAGCACCATGTCCAGCATGCACTGCCCCGCGCCGGGGACGACCGCCTCGATCCACGCGATGCGGATCAGGCGGGACCGCAAGCGCGCCAGCAGCGCCGGCCCCAGCAGGCCGGCATAGGAATGCAGCGCCAGCACCACGTCCCGCAGGTCGAGCGCTTCGACGAGATCGGCCACGTCGTCCACGTGGGTGTCGGCGCAGATCGCCGGCGTCAGCTCGCCGGACCGGTGCGCCAGGCCGCGCAGCGTCGGCGCCAGGCAGCGGTGGCCCAGCGCCTCCAGCCGCTCGGCCACGGGCGCCCAGCACCAGCCGCCATGCCAGGCGCCGTGCACGAGCACGAAGGTGGGCGCCTTCATCGTCCCCACAGCCGCCGGCTCGCGATCGCCGCGCCCTCGGCCATCGCGCCCAGCTTGGCGTAGACGATCGCGGGATCGACCAGCCCGTCGCCCGCGAAGGTGGAGAAGCCGCAGTCGGAGCCGGCCATGACGCGCTCGCGCCCGACGATGCCCGCGAAGCGCTCGATGCGCTGCGCGACCAGCTCCGGATGCTCGATGTAGTTGGACGAGGACTGGATCACGCCCGGCACCAGGATCTTGTCGTCCGGGATCGACGACTTCATCGCCTCGAACACGGCCCACTCGTGCGCATGCCGGGGGTTCGCCGCCTCGAACAGCAGCGCCTGCGGGCGGGCGCGGATCACGGCGTCGAAGATCTGGCGCAGGTCGATGTCGCGGTGGTGCGGGCCCTCGTAGTTGCCCCAGCACAGGTGCATGCGGATGCGCTCCGGCGGCAGGCCGCGCAGCGCATGGTCCAGCGCCTCGATCTGCTCGTGCACGTGCGCCAGGAACTGCGCGTCGGTCTCCTGCTTGAAGGCGATGTGCCGGCCCATCGCCAGGTCGGGACAGTCGATCTGCAGCACGAAGCCGGCCTCGACGATGGCGCGGTACTCGTGGCGCATGGCCTCGGCCAGCGCCTCCAGGTAGGCCGCGTGCGAGGGGTAGTGGCGGTTGGGCTGGAAGACGGCGATGACGCCCGGCGAGGCGGCGTTCATGAAGGCCTCGGCGGCGCCCGCGCCGTCCAGCGCGGCCTGCAGGTTGGCGATGTCCTCCTGGAGCGGCCGCTCGTTGCGCAGCGCGATCTCGCCGGTGCAGCAGGGCCGGTGCAGCCTGACCGCGCCCTCGCGCCGCTTCATCAGGCGCGCCAGGTAGTCGGGGAAGTCCTCCAGGTCGGCGCCGCGCACCGCCGGCGTGTCGCCCGAGAAGCCGGTGAATCGGTCCTTGACGTAGTTGGCGTAGCCGACCTTGGACTGCTCGCCGTCGCTCACCACGTCCACGCCGCAGTCGCGCTGGCGGCGCACGGCCTCGGCCACGGCGCCGCGCATGGCGGCGAAGAAGGCGTCCTCGTCGATCGGCTCGCCGGCCTCGCGCCGCGCCAGCAGGTCCACCACCGGCTGCGGCCGCGGCAGCGAGCCGACGTGGGTGGTGAGGATGCGCTCGGTGGAATGCTTCATGGCATGGCTCACTCGGCGCGCGCGGCCATGCCGTCGGGCCCGAAGCCGGCGCCCAGGGCCTTGGCCTTCTCGGCCAGGGACGGTTCCCACTTGACGCGCCCCGGCATCTTGCCGCCCAGCACGGAGATCAGCATGCCCCCGCCGACGGGGTCGTCGCCGTCCAGGCTGCGGAACGCGCGGTGCACGAAGGGCGGCACGCTGATGGTGTCGCGCGGCCCCAGGGCGACGGTGTGCACCTGGCCGGTGGCGCCGTCGATCCAGTCCACCTCCCAGCGGCCGGCCTGCACGATGAAGACCTCCTCGCTGTCGTGCCAGTGCATGGCCGCGCCGCAGCCCTTGGGCGCGACGATGTAGTCGACGTGGAAGTTCTCGGCCGCCGCGATGCGCGGCGTGAAGTTGGGGTCGTCGGTGACGCCGGAGCCGATCACGCTGTAGAGCGTGCGCTCGTGGCCCGGCACCCAGGTGTCGACGAAGGCGCGCGGGCTGGCCGGGATCTCGCCCCAGCGCGCGATGCGCGCGTGCATCTGCTCGGGCGGGCAGGGTTGCGACGGGGCGACGTTGTCGGCCCAGGAATCGATGAGTGCTTGTCGGTCCATGGCGTGCATCCTTCTAGAAGGTAAGGAAAGAATCCCGGCGGCTTCACGGCGTGCATCGCGCGACCGGCGACGCACGCAACCCAGGGCCGCGCAGCCGGCCCCGTTCGCAGGCACCCGCGGAACCGGCTTGGCCGGGCCGCAGGGTGCGCCCCCTCGAGGGGGTGTCCGAGCCACACGAAGTGGGCGAGGCTGGGGGTGGGCGTCATGTCAGCCTTTGACGGCACCTGCCGTCAGGCCGGTGATGATCTGCTTGGCCGCGACGAAGGTGAAGATGAGCGGCGGCAGGGCGATGAGCACGCCGGCGGCCATGATCTTTCCCCACTCCACGCCGGTATCGGTGATGTAGTTCGAGATCGAGGCAGGCAGCGTGCGGGTGACGCGGTTGGTCAGGATGAAGCTCAGGATGAACTCGTTCCAGGCCAGCCGGAAGGTGAAGATCGACGCCGCCGCGAGCCCCGGCTTGAGCAGCGGCAGCACGATCTTCCAGAACACCTTGAACGGACCGCAGCCGTCGATGGCCGCGGCTTCCTCCAGCTCGATCGGCAGCTGGTCGATGAAGCCGTACAGCAGCCAGATGGTGAAGGGCAGGTTGAGCGCGACGTACACCAGCACCACGCCCGAGAGCGTGTCGGCGATGCCCCAGGCCGACCAGATCACGAACACCGGCACCGCCAGCACCGCCGGCGGCAATGTGCGCAGGATCAGCGTCGCGTAGCCCAGCGGCTCGCGGCCGAGGAAGCGGAAGCGTGCCATGGCATAGGCGCACATGGTGCCCAGCATCAGCGTGATGAGCGTGGCGGCGATCGAGATCTTCAGGCTGTTGAGCAGATAGCGGTCGATGTGGCCGTCCTGGATCACCGATCGGTAGTTGTCGAGCGTGGGCGCGAACAGCCAGGACCATTGCGTGTCGAAGATCTGCGCCTCGGTCTTGAACGAGGTGAAGACCATCATCACCATCGGCACCAGGCAGGCGAGCGCGAGCACGCCGAGCAGCATGTAGTGCAGCGGCGAGCCGCGCGGGGGAGCGAGGTCCGAGGAGCTCATTGGCGGGTCGACCCCTTCAGGGGGTTGGCGATCATGAGAATGGCCAGCGACAGCACCGCGACGATGACGAGCAGCAGGATCGACAGCGCGGCGGAGTAGCCCAGCTTCTGGCTGATGAACGCAGCCTTGTAGATGTGCAGGGAGAAGAGCTCGGTGGCCTGGCCCGGTCCGCCGAAGGTCATGACGTAGATCACCTCCAGCCCGCGGAAGCCGTCGATCATGCGCATCAGCAGCGTGACGATGAGGATGGGCTGGATGATCGGCAGCTTCACGCGCACGATCTGCTGCCACCAGTTCGCACCGTCGATGCGCGCCGCCTCGATCACGCTCGAATCCAGCCCCTGCAGGCCGGCCAGCACCATGATGAAGACGAAGGGCGTCCACTGCCAGATGTCGGTCAGCACCATCGCGGCGAAGGCGAGTCCCGGCTCGGCCAGCCAGGCGCGCGGCGCGATGCCCAGCGCGCCGATCCACTGGTTGATGGGGCCGAAGTTGGCGTCGAACAGGTAGCGCCAGATCAGGCCGACGCAGATCGGTGCGATCATCATCGGCAGCACGAAGATGGTGCGGAAGAAGCGCATGCCGCGCACGGGCTTCTCCAGGAACAGCGCCAGCGCGATGCCCAGCACCATCTCGCAGGCCACTGCGATGACGACGAAGGCGAAGGTGACGCCCATCGAGGTCCACACCTGCCGGGAACGCAGCATCTCGCCGAAGGCCTCCAGCCCGACCCAGCGCGCGGTGGCCCAGTCGGTACCCAGCGGCCAGTCATAGAAGCTCAGCCGAACCGCATCGGCGATGGGATACGCCAGCCCGGCCACCATGACCAGCACGGCCGGCAGGATGTACACGTAGGGCGTGAGGCGTGCGAGGCGGGCAGGCGTCATCTCAGTTTTCCATGGCGCTACGCGCCACACCGGCCGACGAAACATGACAAGGGCCGACACAGCCAGGCCCGTTCGCAGGCACCCGCGGAACTGGCTCCGCCAGGCCGCCGGGTGCGCCCCCTCGAGGGGGGATGGGACTTCTACACGAAGTGAGAAGTCCAAACGGGGGTGGTTTCATTTCAACCAGCCGCCTTTGCGCACGACATCCTCGACATCCTTGACCACCGCATCCAGGGCCTGCTTGGCCGGCTTGCGGCCGGTGATCACGTCGGGCAGCGCCTGCCCGAGGATCTGCTGGCTGATGTGGTCCCACTCGGGGATCAGCGGTCGCCAGTCGGGGTTGCAGATCTTCAGCGACTCGCGCAGCGCCGGCAGCTCGATCGGGTACTTGCGCGCCACGTCGGCGTTCTCGGTCGTGCTCAGGCGGTTGATGTTACCGCCGGCCAGCGCGATCTTCAGGTCGGCCTGCTTGCTGGTCATCCACTGCATGAAAAGGAAGGCGGCCTCCTTGTGGCGCGCGTTCTTCGGGATCGCCATCGCGAAGCCGCCGCTCTGCGCCGAGTGCTGCGTGCCCTTGGGATGCAGCGCGTAGCCGACCTTGCCCGCCACCCTGCTCTTGGCCGCATCCTGTGCCGGCCCGAAGACCGAGACCGAATCCAGGTAGAAGGCCGCCTGCCCCTGCAGGAAGGCGTTCTGCATCTCGCCGAAGCCGTAGCTGGGAATGCCCGCGGGGCCGGTCTCGACGATCTCGCGCAGGATCTCCGCAGCGCGCACGCCGGCCGGGTTGTTGAAGCTCGCGCGCCAGTCCTTGTCGAACACCTCGCCGCCGTTGGGCGTGAGGTGCAGCAGCCAGGCGGCCGTGACCTGGTGCCCGGTCTGCCCGCGCGAGGTCAGCCCGCCGATGCCTTCCTTCTCCTTGACGGTGCGGCAGGCGCGCAGCAGCTCGTCGTAGGTCTGGGGCACGGCGATCCCGTGCTTCTGCAGGATGTCGGTGCGGTAGGCCAGCAGCCCGGTCTCGGCGCCGAAGGGGATGCCGTAGGGGCGCGCGCCCGGCCCGGGCAGGTACATCTTGGGTCCGCCCACCAGCGCGTTGGTGTCCCAGTACTTGGGGATGATGTCCTTCTGGTCCCAGGCGGGATCGGCGAGCGCCGCGTCGTTGAAGTAGGTGTCCAGCGGCTCGATCAGGTTCTTGGCGACGTACTCCGTCTTCCACATCACGACGTAGACGATGACGTCGTAGTCGCCGTTGCCGCGCTTGCCCATCTCCAGCACCTGCTTGTCCTTCATGCGCAGGTACTGCATCTTGTCGCGCTCGACCTTGATGCCGGTCTGCGCGGTGAACTCGGCGAACAGCTTCTCGGCCTGGTCGTAGTGCGGGTGCGCCGGGTAGTTGACCACGAGGGTCTGGCCCTTGTACTTGGCGTAGCGGTCCTGCGCGAGCGTGTGGACCCAGGGGCCGAGCGCGGCCCCGGCGGCGGCACCCTGCAGAAGTTGGCGGCGTTTCATCGATGTCTCCTTGTGTTGACGAGCCCTACAGGCCCAGAGATCGCCCGTGCCCGCCGGCCTCGAAGGCGAAAAGGGTGTCCAGCGGCGCATGGGCGGTGATGCCGCCGCCCACCAGGCCGCTGTGGTTGCCCGGCGCGGTCAGCACCATCTGGGTCGGCGCGTCGCCGTGCAGCGTGCAGCTCAGCACGCTCTCGGTGCCGAGGTACTCGCACACGTCCACCTGCAGCGGCAGCACCAGCGCCTCGCCGTCGGCCGGCCCGATGCGCAGCGACTGCGGCCGCACGCCGACGACCACCGGCCGGCCGGCCAGGCCCAGGGCATCGGCCCGCATCGCGTCGGGCACCGCGCAGCGCCATCCGGCGCCGGCGAACTGCAGGTCCGCGTCGCCCGGCTGCACCACCGCGTCCAGGAAGTTCATGCTCGGGCTGCCGATGAAGCCCGCCACGAACTGGTTGAGCGGACGGTTGAACACCTCGTCGGGACTGCCCACCTGCTGGATGCGGCCCTGGTCCATGACCACGATGCGGTCGGCCAGGGTCATCGCCTCGACCTGGTCGTGCGTGACGTAGACCGTGGTCTTGCCCAGGCGGCGGTGCAGCAGCGCGATCTCGATGCGCATGTGGCCGCGCAGCTTGGCGTCCAGGTTGGACAGCGGCTCGTCGAACAGGAAGACCTTGGGCTCGCGCACGATCGCGCGCCCCATCGCCACGCGCTGGCGCTGGCCGCCGGACAGTTCCTTGGGCTTGCGCGCCAGCAGATGGGTGATGCCCAGGATCTTCGCGGCGGCATCGACGCGCTGCGCGATCTCGCGCCGGGGCGCGCCGGCGAGCTCGAGCGCGAAGCTCATGTTCTGCGCCACGTCCATGTGCGGGTAGAGCGCGTAGTTCTGGAACACCATCGCGATGTCGCGGTCGGCCGGCGTGGCGGCGGTCACGTCGCGCCCGTCGATCAGGATGGCGCCGGCGGACGGCGCCTCCAGCCCCGCGATCATGCGCAGCGTGGTCGACTTGCCGCAGCCCGAGGCGCCGACCAGCACGATGAACTCGCCGGCCTGCGCGCTGAGGTTCATCTCCTCGACGACGCGCACTTCGCCGAAGCGCTTGACGATCTGGCGCAGTTCAAGATACGCCATCTCAATACGCCGGCGGCTGCGTGGACGGCCCGGCCTGCGCGAGCTCGGCGGCGTCGAAGGTCAGCTCCACCTTCAGGCCCGCCGGGTCGCGCAGGAAGATCTGGTGCAGCGGCACGCCCGGCACCGGCGCTTCCTGCCAGGCCACGCCCTGGGCGGCGAGATGGTCGCGCATCGCTTTCAGGCCGCGCGCGCGCAGCGAGATGTGGTTGAGCTTGCCGGTGGGCAGCGCCGCCACGGCGTCGGCCTCGCCCGCCGGCTCGTTGCCCGCCAGGTGGACCACCGCGCTGTCGCCCGCATAGAGCCAGTGCCCCGGAAAGGGAAAGTCGGGCCGCGCGCCCTCGCGCAGCGGCAGCACGCGCGTGTAGAAGTCGCGCAGCGCCGGCAGGGCCTGCGGCGCGACGCGCAACGTGAAGTGGTCGATATGGAGCAGTTCCACCAGTGGACTCAGTCTGAAGTAGTATGGTCATCATACAAATTCAAGGTCGAGGCGCTCCATCCGGGTTAACCCCTGTGCGGACCATCGGGCGTCAGTGCCGCTCGGGCTGCAGGCCGCGCATCAGCGCGCGCGCCAGCACCTCGCCTTCCTGCCGCCAGAAGGCGGGATCGGCCTGCTCGATGCGGCGGATGGCGTTGTTCATGTGCTCGCAGGCCGCCAGCCGGGCCGCGGCGGCATCGCCGGCCTCGATGGCCTGCACGATGCGGTCGTGCTCCTCGCGCACCTCGCGCGCGAAGTCGGCCCGCCGCGCCTCGTTGGCGCGCGTGACGCGCGTGGCGCCCTGCAGGAATCGGCCGAGGTACTGCAGCGTGTCGAGCAGGAAGGGATTGCGCGCCGCCTCGGCGATGCTGCGGTGGAAGGCCACGTCCTCCAGCACGCCGTCGCCGCCGGCCTTCACCGCCTTGTCCAGCGCGGCGATCGCCTGGCGGATGCGGCGCACGTCGGCCTGCGTGCGGCGCTGCGCGGCCAGCGCCGCCACCTCGGCCTCCAGCGCGCGGCGCACCTCCACCATCTGGATCACCGCCTCCTTGGAGACGGCGTAGCGGCCGTCGAAGTTCAGCGGCGGAATGCCCGCCTCGCGCACGTAGACGCCGCTGCCCTGGCGCGAATCGACCATGCCCAGCGACTTCAGCCGCGAGACCGCCTCGCGCACCACCGTGCGGCTGACCGAGAACTGCTCGGCCAGCGCCACCTCGGTGGGCAGCTTGTCGCCGGCAGCCATGCGGCCGGCCCGGATCTCCGCCGCCAGCGCGTCCGCCACGCGATCGGAGAGGCGTGCGCCCGGCGTCAGCGTCTGGAAACGGCGTGTCATACAGTGGCGGGGAAATTCATCGTACAACTTTAGCGCATGACTTCTGCCCTGCCCCCTCACCTGACCGCACTGCTGCGCCACTGGGGCCCGCGCTGGCACCGCGACATCCAGGCCGGCCGCGACGCCATGCTCGCCGCCTGGACGCCGCTGCTGGACGCCGCGCCCGCCGCGCCGCTGCGCGTGGCGCGCGACCTGCCCTACGGCGGCGACGCGCGCCAGGTGCTGGACGTGCTCGCGCCGGAAGGCGCATGCGATGCGCCGGTGCTGGTTTTCGTGCACGGCGGCGCCTTCGTGCGCGGCGACAAGCACACGACGCCGCAGGTCTATGCCAACGTGCCGCGGGAGTTCGCGCGGCACGGCTTCGTCGCCGTCAACGTCGAGTACCGGCTCGCGCCGCAGTCGCCCTGGCCCGGCGGCGCCGAGGACGTGCGCGACGCGCTGGCCTGGGTCGCACGCTGCATCGGCGAGTGGGGCGGCGATGCGCGGCGCATCTTCCTGATGGGCCACTCCGCCGCCTGCGCGCACTGCGCCACCGCGGCCTGGGACGAACGCGTGCGGCCGGCCGGCGGCCTGCCGATCGCCGGCCTGGTGCTGGTGAGTCCGCGCGTGGCGGCCGACGTGCGGCCCGAGAACCCCAACGCGCACGGCGTGCGCGCCTACTACGGCGAGGACGCGTCGCTGTACGCCGACCGCTCGCCCATGGGCCGCGTGCGGCCGGATGCCGCACCCACCTTCGTGGCCGTGGCGCAGTACGAGAATCCGCTGCTGGAATTCCAGGGCTTCGAACTCGCCCACCGGCTGGCGCAGGCGGCCGACGCGCGGGGCGCGCCGATGCCGCGCTTCGTGCAGTACGCGGACCACAACCACATGAGCATCGTCACGCAGTTCGACACCCCGCACAACGCGCTGGGCGAGGACGTCCGCGACTGGTGCGTGCGCGTGCTGCGCGGCGAGTTCACGGCGCGCCCATGAACGCGGCGCGGCGCTTGCGCCACGCATGCAGCCAGCCCCAGCCCAGCCCGGCCAGCGCCGCCGCCAGGGAGGCGAGCAGCACGCCCAGCTTGGCCGCGCCCAGCAGGTCCGGGTCGGCGAAGGCCAGCGCCGCGATGAAGATGGACATGGTGAAGCCGATGCCGGCCAGCAGACCGACCAGGCACACGCCCGCCCAGTCCATGCCCGGCGGCAGGCGGCAGCCGCCCAGGCGCACCGCCAGCCAGCTCGCGGCGATGACGCCCAGCGGCTTGCCGGCGGCCAGCGCGAGCGCGGTGCCCAGCAGGACGGTCTGCGCCGCGCCGGTGGAGAGGTCGACGCCCTCCAGGCTCACGCCGGCGTTGGCCAGCGCGAACAGCGGCATCACGCCGTAGGCGACCCAGGGGTGCAGCGCCATCTGCACCCGCGTGACCGGCGGTGTCAGTTCGCGCTGCGCCCGCCGCAGGTCGCGCAGCGGCGCCACCAGGCGATGCGGTCCGGCCGGTTGGCGCAGCGCATCCAGCGCACGCGCCGCCATCTCCAGCGGCCGCTCGCGCAGGCGCCCGGGCCGCACGGGTGTCATCAGGCCGAGCACGACACCGGCCAGGGTCGGGTGCGCGCCGGTCTGCAGCAGCCCCGCCCACAGCACCGCGCCCGGCAGGACGTAGGCCAGGGCCGAGCCGGCGCCGATGGCCTGCAGGCCCAGCACCATCGCAAGGCCGAGGCCGGCGACGAGCAAGCCCGCAGGGTCCAGCCCACCCGAGTAGAAGAAGGCGATGATCAGCACCGCGACGATGTCGTCGATGATGGCCAGCGCCAGCAGGAACACGCGCACGCTGCCGGGAATCGCGCGGCCCAGCAGCGCCAGCACGCCGACGGCGAAGGCGATGTCCGTCGCGGTGGGCACGGCCCAGCCGTGGCGCTGCGGCGCCTGGCCGTTGAGCGCCAGGTAGATCAGGGCCGGCACCGCGACGCCGCCCAGCGCGGCCGCCAGCGGCAGCGCGGCCAGGCGCAGGCTCGCCAGCGCGCCTTCGTGGATCTCGCGGCGGATCTCCATGCCGACGACGAGGAAGAACACCGTCATCAGCGCATCGTTGATCCAGAAGTGCAGCGGCTGCGACACCGCCAGCGAGCCGATGCCGAAGGACAGCGGCGTGTGCCACAGCGCGTGGTAGCTCGCCGCGGCCGGCGAATTGGCCCATGCGAGGGCCGTCGCGGCGGCGGCCAGCAGCACGATGCCGCTCAGGGCCTGGATGTGGAGAAAGCGTTCGAGGGCCGCGAGGGCACGTTCGGCGAGAAGCTGGGCGCGCGGCAGCGCCCGCGGCGAAGGGGGTCGGTTCATGGTCGTGGCAACGCTGCGCGGCGGCCCGACCAGCGCGATGAACCTGCCCGGCTGCACCATGCAGCACGGACACCCGCCGCGATTTTATCCGACGTCAGTCCACCGCGATCCGGCGCTCCCTGATGAGTGCCGAGAGCACCTGCGTCTCCTCGGCGATGGTCTTGCCGAAGGCCGCCGCGTCCAGCGCGATGGCCTCGGCGCCCAGTTCGGCGAAGCGCTGCTTCACCTCCGGCAGCGCCACCGCCGTGGCGATCTCGCGACTCAGCCGGGCGATGACCTCCGGCGGCGTGGCCGCCGGCGCGAACACGCCGAACCAGTTGCCCAGCTCCACGCCCGGGATGCCCAGCTCGGTGAGCGTCGGCGCATCGGGGAAGAAAGGCGAACGCCTGGCGCCGGTAACGGCCAGCAGCTTCGCGCGGCCCTCGCGGATGTGCTGGAAGCCGGTGGCCGGATCGAAGTAGTAGTCGATCTGCCCGGCCAGGATGTCCTGCAGCGCCGGTGCCGCCCCGCGGTAGGGCACGTGCACCACGTCGACGCCGGCCTGCTGCTTGAACAGCTCGCCCACCAGGTGCATCTGCGTGCCCGGGCCGCCCGAGCCGTAGCTGAGCTTGCCGGGCGCGGCCCGGGCCATCTTCACCAGGTCGCCGGCGGACTGGGCGGGCAGGTCCTTCTTGGCCACCAGGTAGAGCTGCGCATGGCCCAGGCTGGCGACCGGCCGCAGGTCGCGTGCAGGATTGAGCGCAGGCTTGAAGAGCACGGGGTTGGCCGTCTGCACGGAGATCGGCGCCACCATCAGCGTGTAGCCGTCGGCCGGCGCCTTGATGGTCTCGCTGACGGCGATGTTGCCGCTGGCGCCCGGCTTGTTGTCGACGACGAGGGGCTGGCCCAGCGCCTTCTGCAGCGGCACGGCGAGCACGCGCATCATCACGTCGGTGGTGCCGCCGGCGGGGAAGCCGACGACCACGCGGATCGGCTTGGCGGGCCAGGCCGGCTGGGCCGGCGACGTGCCGGCGGCCACCAGCAGGCAGGCCGCGGCCGTGGTGCGCAGGAAGCCGCGGCGGGCCATGGGTGCAAAGGAAGTCGAGGTCATGGTTGTCTCCTGGAGGTTGGAATCGGCAGGGTTCAGGGCTGCGCGCGGCAGCCCGGCATCTCGATGGCGCGCAACAGCCGCGTCTCCTGCGCCACGATCAGGTGCTCGGACGCCGCCAGGTAGGCCGGGAAGTCGGGATGCGTGTCGCGCGCCCGGCAGCGGCGTTCGTAGTCGGCCAGGTCGTCGTAGCCCCACAGGTGCACGAACTGGTTCAGCGGCCCCACCTGGCTGACGAAGAAGCCCAGCGGGTGCCCCAGCGTCTGCATCAGGATGGGCATCGCGAGCCGGTCGAACACGTCGACGAACTCGTTCATCTTGCGCAGCCGGATGGTGTAGACGCGGTGGTCGACGAGCGGCTTAGGCGGCATGGCGCAGCTCCTGCGGGGCCGGTGCGGCATCGGCCTCGCGGCCCGCGCCGGCGACGAAGCGCCCCGTCAGCCAGCCGAAGGTCATGTTCGGCCCGAGCGTGATGCCGGCGCCGGGATAGTTGCCGCCCATGATGCTGGCGCGGTCGTTGCCCACGGCGAACAGCCCCTGGACGATCGAGCCGTCGTCCCGAAGCACCTGGCCCACCGGCGTGGTGCGCAGACCGTCGAAGGTGCCCAGGTCGCCCATGACCACCTTCACCGCGTAGTAGGGCCCCTTGCCGACCGGCGCGACGCAGGGGTTGGGCTTGTGCGCCGGGTCGGCCAGGTAGCGGTTGAAGGCGTTGCTGCCGCGGCCGAACTGCGTGTCCACACCGTCGCGGGCGCCGGCGTTGTAGGCGCCTACCGTGGCCTCCAGGCCGGCGGCGTCGATGCCCGCGGCCTCGGCCAGTCCGGCCAGCGTGCGGCCCTTGTACAGGTAGCCTTTGCGGATCAGCCCGCCCAGCGGCATGGGCGCGGGCTTGGCATAGCCCAGGCCGTACTTGCCGATGGTGGCGTGGTCGCACACCAGCCACATGGCGGTCTCCGGCTGGTCCTTGCAGGCCTCGATCATGGCCACGCCCACGTCGTGGTACGAGTTGGACTCGTTGGTGAAGCGCCGGCCGTTGCGAAGCACGCCGATGATGCCGGGCTTGTAGCGGTCCAGCAGATGGGGGAAGACGCCGATGCGCCCGCCCGGCAGGGGCACGCGCGAGACCGGCATCCAGGCGGCCGCGCCCTCGCCCCGGAAGCGCAGGTCCGCCTTGCCACCGGCCGCCTCGGCCAGCCGCAGCCCGTCGCCGGTGTTGCCGGCGGGCACGGGCGAGAGGTGCGTGCCGCCGCGCCGCAGATGGGGGTAGCGCTGCGTGATGCGCGCCACGTCGTGCGGATAGCCGCCGCAGGCCAGCACCACGCCGCGGCGGGCCGTGACGCGCCAGTCCTCGCCCTTGGCGCGCACCAGCGCGCCGGTGACGCGGCCCTCTGACTGCAGCAGTTCCTGCGCCTGCGCCTCGGTGTGGATCGGGATGCCCAGGTCGAAGCAGGACTTGGCCAGGCGTGCCGCCAGCGCGTTGCCGCTGGTGACCTGCACCCCGCGGCGATACAGCAGCAGGTCCTTGAAGTGGCTGGCCAGCCGCCGGGCCACGTAGGCGGCCGAGGCCAGCGACCGGGTCGCGTTGAAGAAGTGCTTGAGGTCGGCGTTCGAGGAATTGAACATCATGCCGACGAAGGTGATGGTGGCCAGCGGCGGGCGCAGGCGGTCGAGCTGCGCCCCCAGGGCGCGGGCGTTGTAGGGCGCCGCCAGGATGGAGCGCCCGACCTGGGCGCCGCCGGGCGCGTCCGGGTGGTAGTCGGGGTACATCGTGGGCACGAACCGGACCTCCGTCTCGCGCTCGAACCACGCCACCATCTCGGGTGCGTGGTCCAGGAAGGCGGTGACCGACGCCTCGTCGAAGAAGGGGCCGGTCTGGTCCTTCATGTAGGCGAGCGCCGCGTCGCGCGTGTCGGCCGCCGTGTCGTGCGCGTTGCCGGGAATCCACAGCACGCCGCCGGAATAGGCGGTGGTGCCGCCGAAGCAGGGCTCCTTCTCGACCACGACGACGTCGAGGCCGTGCTTGCCGGCGGTGATGGCGGTGGCGAGGCCGCCGGCGCCCGAGCCGACGACCAGCAGGTCGCAGATCCGTTCCCTGGCCGCGGGGGAAGTGTTGTGCATGGCGATGTCTCCTTGGAGATCTGGAGGAAGGGAAGGGCTCAGGCCCGGGGCGCTGCGTCGTTGAAGCCCGGCCGCGGCACCATGTCCATCAGCATGCAGCCCAGGCCGCCGTCGACGAGGATCTCGGCCCCGTTGACGTAGGCCGCGCGGTCGCTGGCCAGGAACAGGACAGGCTCGGCAATGTCCGCCGGCTCGCCGACGCGGCGGCTGGCCGTGGCGGCGGCGCGGCGCGCCTCGAAGCCGGGCTCCTCGTAGAACCTGGCCGACAGCGCGGTGCGGATCATCCCGGGGCACACGACGTTGCTGCGCACACCCTGCGGCCCCCACTCGGCCGCGATCTGCCGGGACAGCAGCAGCACCGCCGCCTTGCTCGGGCTGTAGGCGCCGCTGTGCGTCTGCGGATGCAGGGCCGAAACCGAAGCCACGTGCACGATGCTGCCGCGCCGCTGCGCCCGCATGTCGTGCCCGAAGGCGCGTGCGCACAGCAGGTAGCCGGTGAGATTGACCGCCAGCACCGCGTTCCATTCCTCCAGCGTCACCGTGTCCAGGCCGGCCGGGCGCAGCAGCCCGGCGTTGTTGACCAGCACCGACGCCGGGCCGAGTTCGGCGCGCACGGCGGCCGCGGCCGCATGCACCGCGGCTTCGTCCGCGATGTCGCACTCGACGGCCAGGGCGCGGCCGCCCTGCTCGGCCAGCCGGCCGGCGACGCGGCGCGCCGCCGAGACGTCGCGGTCCACCAGCGCGACTTGCGCCCCCGCCGCGGCGAACCCTTCGGCCACGCCCGCGCCGATGCCGCTGCCGGCGCCGGTGACCACGCACACGCGCCCCTCCAGCCCCAGCCACCCGTACGAAGCGGGCCCGGATGAATCGCTGCTCGCGCCGATGCCGTGATCGCCCTGCATGTTGTCTTGTCTCCTTGTTTTCGATGCCAGAAGGATCGCGCGCCGGCGCCCCGGCTTCAATCGACAAAGCCAGCCAAGGGCAGGACAATTCGTGCATTTGAAACCCAAGGACGCGGCGATGAGGAGAGAACCGGGACCGGTGCGCAGCTTCGCCCTGTACGGCACCAGCGACGCGCAGCCCGCGTGGGCCGACCTGGTCCACATCGAACGCGTTCCCGAGCGATCGAGCTTGTTCGACTGGGAGATCGACCTGCACTTCCACGACGGGCTGGTCCAGCTGCTGTACCTCACCGCCGGCGGCGAGGGCGGATCGGCCGTGATCGACGGCACGCGGTGGGTGCTGCGTCCGCCCTGCCTGATCGTCGTGCCGGCACGCGCGGTGCACGGCTTCAGCTTCCACCCGCACACCGACGGGCCGGTGATCACCGCCGCGCAGAAGCCGCTCGAATCGCTGGCGGCCACCGCCGCCCCCGAGCTGCTTGCGCACATCCGCCGGCCGGTGGTGCTGGACGTGCCGCCCCACAGCCGCCATGCGCAGATGCTGCTACCCCTGTTCGAGGCGATCGCGCGCGAGTCGCAGATCCACAGCGCCGGCCGCTTGGCCGCCGGCATGGCGCTGCTGGTGGCGCTGTTCGTGCAGGTCGCGCGCATCGGCGAGTCCGCCCCGCCGGCGGCCGAGACCGCGCGCTCGCGCAAGGCGGCGCAGATCGAGCGCTTCCGCGCGCTGCTGGATGCGCGGTTCCGCCAGCGCGAGCCGGTGCAACGCTACGCCGACGCGCTGGGCATCACGCTGGGCCAGCTCACGCGGCTGTGCCACGAGATGCTGGGCATGCCGACGCAGGCGGTGGTGAACGCGCGGGTGGTGCACGAGGCCCAGCGCGAGCTGGTCTACTCGTCGCTGAGCGTCAAGCAGATCGCGGCCGAGCTGGGCTTCGAGGACGAGGCCTACTTCGGCCGCTTCTTCAAGAAGCACACCGGCCACCGGCCGACGGAATTCCGGGCGCTCGCGCGCCGGCAGCTCGCGTCGGCCTGAGGCAGGTCAGTGGCCCAGCGCATGCCGCGCCGCGCGCACGATGCGCGCCGCGTCCACGCCGAAGAATTCGCGCAGCGCCGCGCGCGTGTCGCTGCGGCCGAAGCCGTCGGTGCCCAGCGTGAGGTAGCGCCGGCCGTCGGGCAGGAAGGCGCGGATGCTCTCGGGCACGGCGCGCACGTAGTCGGTGGCGGCGACGATCGGGCCGGCGCTTGCGCCGAGCTGCTGCGCGACGAAGGGCTGGCCGGCCGCCTCGCCCGCCAGCGCGCGCTGCTCGAGCGCCTGGCCGTCGCGCGCCAGTTCGCTCCAGCTCGTGACGCTGAAGACCTCGGCCGCGATGCCTTCGTCGGCGAGCTGGCGCGCCGCCTTCACCACTTCGGTGAGGATCGCGCCGGAGCCCAGCAGCGTCACCGTCGGCGCGCCCTCGGGCGGCGTGGCGGCGCCGTCCTTCCAGCCCTCGTAGCGCCAGCAGCCGCGCAGGATGTCGGCGTGCGCCGCCTCGGGCACGTCGGGCTGCGCGTAGTTCTCGTTCATCAGCGTGACGTAGTAGAAGACGTCCTGCTGTTCCACCATCATCTCGCGGATGCCGGCGTCGACGATCGCCGCCATCTCGCCCGCGAAGCCGGGGTCGTAGGCCTTGCAGTTGGGAACGGTGGCGGCCACCAGGTGGCTGCTGCCGTCCTGGTGCTGCAGGCCTTCGCCGCCCAGCGTGGTGCGCCCCGAGGTGGCGCCCAGCAGGAAGCCGCGCGGGCGCTGGTCGGCCGCGGCCCAGATCTGGTCGCCCACGCGCTGGAAGCCGAACATCGAGTAGTAGATGTAGAAGGGCAGCATCGCCAGCGCATGCACGCTGTAGCTGGTGGCCGCGGCGGTCCAGCTCGCGATGGCGCCGGCCTCGCTGATGCCTTCCTCGAGGATCTGGCCGTCGGTGGCCTCGCGGTACGACAGCACCGAGCCGATGTCCTCCGGCGCGTAGCGCTGCCCCACGCTGGAATAGATGCCCACCTGCTTGAACAGGTTGGCCATGCCGAAGGTGCGCGCCTCGTCGGCGACGATGGGCACCACGCGCGGGCCCAGCGCCTTGTCCTTCATGAGGTTGCCCAGCAGGCGCACGAAGGCCATGGTGGTGCTCATCTCCTTGCCGGCGGCGGCCACGGCGAACTGCGCGTAGTGGGCCAGCGCGGGCTTGGGCACCGCCTCGCAGGCGGTCTCGCGGCGCGGCAGGCTGCCGCCCAGCGCGGCGCGGCGCGCGCGCAGGTACTGCATCTCGGGGCTGTCCTCGGCCGGCCGGTAGAAGCTCAGCGAAGTCGCCTGTTCGTCGGTCAGCGGCAGCTCGAAGCGGTTGCGGAACTCGATCAGGTCGGCCTCGTCCAGCTTCTTCTGCGAGTGCGTGGTCATCCGCCCCTGGCCGGCGGCGCCCATGCCGTAGCCCTTCTTGGTGTGGGCCAGGATCACGGTGGGCCGGCCGCGGTGCGCGGCCGCCGCGGCGTAGGCGGCATGGATCTTCACCAGGTCGTGGCCGCCGCGCTTGAGGCGGTCGATCTGCGCGTCGGTCCAGCCCTCCACCAGGCGCGCCAGCTCGGGGTTCTGGCCGAAGAAGTTGTCGCGGTTGAAGCGCCCGTCCTTGGCCGCGAAGGTCTGCATCTGGCCGTCGACCGTGCCGGCGAAGGCGCGCGCCAGTGCGCCGGTGACATCGCGCGCGAACAGGCCGTCCCAGTCGCTGCCCCACACCAGCTTGATCACGTGCCAGCCGGCGCCGGCGAAGAGCTTTTCCAGTTCGTCGATGATGCGGCCGTTGCCGCGCACCGGGCCGTCCAGGCGCTGCAGGTTGCAGTTGACCACCCACACCAGGTTGTCCAGCTTCTCGCGCGCGGCCAGCGTGAGCGCGCTCATGGATTCGGGCTCGTCCATCTCGCCGTCGCCGAACACGCCCCACACTTTTCTACCCTCGCAATCGAGCAGGTGGCGGTGCGTGAGGTAGCGCATGAAGCGCGCGTGGTAGATCGAGCTGATCGGCCCGATGCCCATCGAACCGGTGGGGAACTGCCAGAAGTCCGGCATCAGGTAGGGGTGCGGGTAGCTGCTCAGGCCGCGCGCGCCCGCGGCCGGCGCGCGCAGCTCCTGGCGGTAGTGCAGCAGGTCCTGCTCGCTCAGGCGGCCTTCGAGGAAGGCGCGCGCGTACACGCCCGGCGCGCTGTGCGGCTGGAAGAAGACCAGGTCGCCGCGATGCCTGTCATCGCGCGCATGGAAGAAGTGGTTGAAGCCCGCCTCGAACAGGTCGGCCGCGCTGGCATAGCTGGCGATGTGGCCGCCGAGCTCGCCGTAGGCCTGGTTGGCGCGCACCACCATCGCCAGCGCATTCCAGCGCATCAGCGAGCCCAGGCGCTCCTCGATCGCCAGGTCGCCGGGGAAGGGCGGCTGGTCTTCCACCGCGATGGTGTTGACGTACGGCGTCGCCAGCTCGGGCTGCCAGCCGATGCGCTGCTGGCGCGCCAGGCGCGCGAGCTCGTCGAGCATCTGCCGCGCACGCTGCGGCCCATGGGCCTGCGCCAGCGCCAGGAAGGCCTCGCGCCATTCGGCGGTCTCGGCAGGATCGGGATCGTGGGGCGGCACGTCGCAGCGCATGGCACGCATCTGGCCGGCGGAAATCGGGGCGTTCATGTACGGCACTTTAGGCCGCCAGACGCGAAATGAGGTGCTGTCGGTCGCCGCCCGTCGCCGCATCTGAAGCATAAAATGCTGCCATTTTCTCCTTTCACGGCATCTCATGCAGCTTGACGCCATCGACCTGCGCATCCTCGACGAGTTGCAGCGCGACGGCGCGCTGTCCAACGTGGAGCTGGCCCGGCGCGTGCACCTGTCGCCCTCGCCCTGCCTGGCGCGCGTGAAGGCGCTGGAGGCGAACGGCGTGATCGACCGCTACGTGGCCCTGGCCAGCGCGCAGGCGCTGGGGCTGGGGCTCAACGTCTTCATCTCCATCAGCCTCACGACGCAGAGCAAGGCCTCGCTGGCCGAGTTCGAGCGCCGCATCGCCGAACACGACGAGGTGATGGAGTGCTACCTGATGACCGGCGACAGCGACTACCTGATCCGCGTCGCGGTGGCCGACATGGCGGCGTTGGAGAAGTTCATCCTGGAGCAGCTCACGCCGATCCCGGGCATCGAGAAGATCCGCTCCAGCTTCGCGCTCAAGCAGGTGCGCTACAAGACGGCGCTGCCGCTGCCTCGCGGCTGAGGGCGCCCGGCGGCGCGGCCCGGCGCGTGTAATGGAATAGTGACACGCGAGCGTCATACCGCGTTCCTAGACTGCCCGCTCCCGTCGATGCATCGACACTACAAGCGAAGTCGCCCCCATGAGCAAATCCATCTCGGACCGCGTCGTGCGCAACCCCAGCGCGAACGAACCCTTCAGCGCCATCCTCGAAAAGAACCTCTCGCGCCGCGCCGTGACCCGCGGCGGCCTGGGCGCCGCGCTCGCGGCGATGGCCGGCCTGGGCCTCGCGGCCTGCGGCGGGGGCGGCGGCAACTCGGTGCCGCTGCTGCCGCCCATCGGCGGCGAGAACCCGCCGCCCGACACCGAGCTGGCGCTGGGCTTCGAGTCCCTGCCCAATTCGATGACCGATGGTTGCGTGGTACCGGCAGGCTACATCGCCCACGTGCTGGGCGCCTGGGGCACGCCGCTGAACGACAACGCGGCGCCCTGGGACAGGGACGGCAACAACAGCTCGAACGACCTGCTGAATTCCACCGGCATGCACCACGACGGCATGCACTACTTCCCCCTGGACGGCAGCTCCACCGAAGGCCTGCTGGCGGTCAACCACGAATACATCGACGAGAACGCCCTGCACCCGAACGGCCCGACCGTGGTGGACGGCAAGCGCCCGGCCGAGGAAGTGCGCAAGGAAGTCAACGCGCACGGCGTGGCGATCCTGCACATCCGCAAGGAAGGCGGGCACTGGAACATCGTGAAGAACTCGCGCTACAACCGCCGCTTCACCTCGGCCACGCCGATGAACCTGACCGGCCCGGTGGCGCGCACGGACTGGGTCAGGACCCCGTTCTCGCCCAACGGCACGCAGGTGCGCGGCACCAACAACAACTGCGGCAACGGCACCACCCCGTGGGGCACCTACCTGACCGCCGAGGAGAACTGGGCCGCCTGCTTCGTGAACACCGCCACACTGCCGCGCGACCAGCTGCGCCTGGGCGTGCCCGGCGCGCAGGGCCGCTACCTGTGGGAAACCGCCGCCGGCGACCCGACCGAGGTGCAGGGCGAGTTCTCGCGCTTCAACATCACGCCCACCGGCGCCGACGCCACGCAGGACTGGCGCAACGAGATCAACGGCTTCGGCTACCTGGTCGAGATCGATCCCTACGACCCGTCCAGCATCGCCACCAAGCGCACCGCGCTGGGCCGCTTCGCGCACGAGGGCGCCGCCTACGGCAACCCGCAGGCCGGCAAGCCCCTGGCGTTCTACAGCGGCGACGACTCCCGCTTCGAGTACATCTACAAGTTCGTCTCCGAGGCCGTGTGGGATCCGGCGGACGCCCAGCGCGCCGACCGCCTGGCCGTCGGCGCCAAGTACCTGGACAAGGGCACGCTGTACGTGGCGCGCTTCGACGAGGACGGCAGCGGCGTGTGGCTGCCGCTGACCGAGGACAGCGTGGGCCAGGGCGGACGCACCCTGGGCGACGAATTCGGCAGCCTGGACGAGATCCTGATCAACACGCGCGGCGCCGCCGACTTCGTGGGCGCCACGCCCATGGACCGCCCGGAATGGACCGCCGTGCACCCGACCAACGGCGACGTCTACCTGACCCTGACCAACAACACCAGCCGCAACGCCAGCACCGGCACCAACGCCGCCAACCCGCGCCTGAACAACGTCAACGGCCACATCGTCCGCTGGCACGACGACAGCGAGTCGGCCGGGTTCCGCTGGGACATCTTCGTCTTCGGCTCCGACGCCGGCGCCGACGCCGACACCAACCGCTCGGGCCTGACCGAGCTGAACCAGCTCGCCAGCCCCGACGGCCTGGCCTTCGACAGCCGCGGCATCCTGTGGATCCAGACCGACAACGGCATCGACGGCGGCCGCAACAATGCCGTGGCGCGCGCGACCAACGACCAGATGCTGGCCGTGATCCCCGGCGCGCTGGCCGACGGCAGCGGCACCGGCCCGGTCATCCATGCGGACAACCAGGGCGATCTGCGCCGCTTCTTCGTCGGGCCGAACGAGGCCGAGATCACCGGCTTCGCCTTCACGCCGGACTTCACGAGCATCTTCCTGAACATCCAGCATCCGAACAACTGGCCGGCCTACGACAACGACGATGCGACGGCGGTGCCGAGCGGCACGGTGCGCCCGCGCTCCTCGACGGTCGTGATCCAGAAGGCCGACGGCGGCCCCATCGGGGTCTAGGACCCCGCCCACCCCCAGCCTCGCCCACTGCGTGTGGCTCTGCACCCCCTCGAAGGGGGCGCACCCCTGCGGCCCGGCGAAGCCGGTTCCGCGGGTGCCTGCGAACGGGCCTGGCTGCGCCGGCCCTTGAGTTCGGGCGGTCGGGGTGAGGGCGCCGGGCCTTCAACGGCGCCATGAAGAAGGCTCAGTTCTTCGACACGGGCGCCAGCTCGCGCGGCCACAGCGCCCACAGGCGCAGCGGCTGATTGACCCGCGCGGCCAGCCGGCCCGCGTCGGCGCCGGTGCCCGCGAAGTAGTCGGCGCGCACCGCGCCGAGGATCGCGCTGCCGGTGTCCTGCGCCACCACCAGCTTGGCCAGCTGCACGGTCGGGCCGGTGGAGGCCAGCCACACCGGCGTGCCGTAGGGGATGCTGTCGCGGTCCACCGCGATGGAACGCCCGGCGGTGAGCGGCACGCCCTGCGCGCCGCGCGGGCCGAAGGCGGCCTCCAGCTCCGACAGCGGCTCCTCGCGGAAGAACACGTAGCGCGGGTTGCTCCACAGCAGCTCGCGCACGCGCTGCGGGTTCTGCGCCGCCCAGGCCTTGGTGTCCTCGGGCCAGCGGCTCACGTTGGTCGCGCCCTGGCGCTGCAGCCACTGCTGCACGCTGCGGTAGGGCTGCTCGTTGGTGCCGGCGAAGGCCACGCGCACGATGCGCTGGGCGCCGTCGGCCTCGACGATGCGCAGCCGGCCCGAGCCCTGGATGTGCAGCATCATCATGTCGATCGGGTCGGCCAGCCAGGCGATCTCGCGCCCGCGCAGCGCAGCCTGCGCCTCGGGCAGCGTGTCGATCTGCTGGCGCGTGTACCAGGCGCGGCGCGGCGCCCAGCCGGCCGGCAGCGCGTGCAGCGGCACGCTGTGCGTCGCCGTGGGCTGGCGGGTGGCGTCGAACACCGGCTCGTAGTAGCTGGTGAGCTGGCCGTCGCTCTGGCCGGCGAGCGACTCCACGCGGTAGGGCTGCAGGCGCTCGGTCATCCAGCGGCGCTGCTCCTCCTCGCCGCCGATCGCCAGGCGGCGCACGTCGCCGCACAGCGGCGCGAAGGCGGCGTTGGGGCGCTGGCAGTTGGCCATGAGCGCGATCCAGGCCTCGTGCATCGCGTCCTGTTCCACCCCCGGCAGGTCGGCCCATTGCACGGGCACCCAGCGGCTCTTGGGATGCGCCAGCGAGCCGGTCAGCGGACCGAGGTCGGAAGGCCGCTCGGCCGGCGGCACGGAGGGGGGCATCGGCCGCGGTCCGAAAGAGCAGCCCGCCAGCATTGCTACGATCACGAATGCTGCGGCCTGCCACAGGAAAGCTTTTTTCATCGTCGGGCCGCCCCAAGATGAAATGCGGCCCCCTCGGGGGGCAGCGCCCCGCGAAGCGGTGGAGCATGGGGGTCTTTTTTCATGAGTCTGATTTTGCTTGAAGCGCTCGGCGCCCTGGTGCTGCTGGTGGTCATCGTCTGGTGGACGATGTTCTCCGGCCGCAAGCGCGGCGAGTTGCCGCCGGACACGCCCGACGACGAGCGCTGAGCCGCACTTCACGTCGGACGATGCGCTGCGCCACTGTGCGTTTTTGCCGCAATCGGGCCTTCGCGTGCCGGCCGATTGCTATTTTCTTAATAGCATCCAACCCTGTTACAGACTGCGATTCACGGGCGTTCGCAAGGGGGTTTCGTTACGCGGCGATACGTTCGTGTCTGCGTTTTCGCCTCTCATAATCCAACCCGGTGCGCGCCCGGCCGACCTGCCGGACGTCGCAGTCCGCCCTGCCATGCAGGGCTCGAAGCTTGCAGGAAGGAATCCGCCATGCACAAGAAACTCGTTCTCGCCACCTCCGCCCTCGCGGTCGTCCTGTCCGGCTGCGCCGGCGGCATGACCGACACGCAGCGCCGCACCGGCATCGGTGCCGGCGCCGGCGCGCTGGCGGGCGCGGCCATCGGCTCGGCCACGGGCGGCGACCGCGGGGCCATCGGCACGGGCGCCGTCGTCGGCGCAGCGGCTGGCGCGCTGGGCGGCTATCTGTGGTCGCAGCGCATGGAGGCGCAGAAGCGCGAGATGGAAGCCGCCACGCAGGGCACCGGCATCGACGTGACCCAGACCGCGAACAACGAACTCAAGCTCGCGATCCCGAGCGACGTGTCCTTCGACACCGGCAAGGCGGCGATCAAGTCGAACTTCGCGCCGATCCTCGACCAGTTCGCCAACGGCCTGCGCAACAACCCCAACGCCGAGGTGCGCATCATCGGCCACACCGACAGCACCGGCACCGACGCGATCAACAACCCGCTGTCGATCGAACGTGCCGCCAGCACGCGCGACTACCTGGTCGCCCGCGGCGTGACGCCGACCGCCTTCCGCATCGAGGGCCGCGGCTCGCACGAGCCGGTCGCCGACAACCGCACCGACGCCGGCCGGGCGCAGAACCGCCGCGTCGAGATCTTCGTCGGCGAACGCGCGCCGCAAGGCTGACACCGGTTCTCCGCCGGGGCCGGGCCGCCAGGCGCCGGCCCTTTTCCCTTCACCTTTTCTCAAGAAGAAGAATCGACATGCACAAGCGCATCTTGACTGCGGCCCTGGCCGCCGTGTTCATCGCCGGCTGCGCCGCGCCGACGCAGGAGCCGCCGGCGGCCGAGGCAGCGGCCTATACCTGGACCGCCCAGCTCGAGACCCTCAAACGCAGCCTGGAGGAATCCACGCGCGACAGCGGCGTGGTCATCACGCAGACGGACGACAACCGGCTCAAGGTCGTGGTGCCGAGCGACATCTCCTTCGACGTCGGCCGCGCCAACATCAAGCGCGACATGGCCAGGGTGCTCGACCAGATCGCCGACGGCCTGAAGGGCAACGACGCGATCGACGTGCTGGTGGTCGGCCACACCGACAGCACCGGCGGCGAGGCGCTGAACGACCGGCTCTCGGTCAACCGCGCCACGGCGGCGCGCGATCACCTCACCGCGCGCGGCCTGGCGGCCGAGTCGCTGTCCGTGGACGGCCGCGGCTCGCACGAGCCGGTGGCCGACAACGACACGGCCGCCGGCCGGGCACAGAATCGCCGCGTCGAACTCTTCGTCGGCGAACGAACCCGAGGGTAGGCCCACCCCCGTTTCTTGCTCACTTCGTGTAGCCGAATCCGGGCGGCCGCCAGAGGCGGCTGCTCTTCGTGCCGTCCAGGGGGCGCACCCAGCGGCCCGGCCGAGCCGGTTCCGCGGGTGCCTGCGAACAGGCCTGGCTGCGCCGGCCATTGGGTGTCATCGGCATCGCATAGCTTGGGCGTAGACCGCGCTACACGTCGCGCAGCAGGTTCGCCAGCTCGACGGCGGACTTCACTTCCATCTTCTCGAACACGCGCGCGCGGTGGACCTCCACCGTGCGCACGCTGATCGCGAGTTCGTCGGCGATCAGCTTGTTCGGCAGGCCGGCGACGATGCGCCGCATCACCTCGCGCTCGCGCTCGGTCAGCTCCTCGATGCGCACCGTGAGCCGGCGCCGCGCACGGGCCGCCTCGATGGCGTGCAGCGAAACCCCCAGCGCGCGTTCGATGCGATCGACCAGCGCGTTGTCGGAGAAAGGCTTTTCGCAGAAGTCGAAGGCGCCGCGCTTCACGGCGTCGACCGCGGTCGGCACGTCCGCGTGGCCGGTGAGGAAGATCACCGGCATCTCCTCCAGCAGGCCGCGTTCGGCCAGCCGGTCGAACAGCACCAGCCCGCTGGTGCCGGGCATGCGCACGTCCAGCAGCAGGCAGCGCGGCTGGTCGCTTTCGGGCATCTCGGCCAGCCGCTGCTCGAAGGCCTCGGCGCTGGCGAAGTGTTCGCTCGACAGGCGCCGCGAGCGCAGCAGCCAGGCCAGCGCCTCGCGCACGCTGGCGTCGTCGTCGACGATGAAGATCACGGCATCGATCAGGGGCTGCATCAGGCCGGCTCCGGGAAAGGCAGGGCGCTCGAGGATCCGAAGGCCAGCGCGGACGCCGGCTCGGCCACCGGCAGGGTGAACCAGAAGACCGTGCCGCGCGGGCGGTTGGGCTCGTGCATGAGCACGCCGCCGTGCTGCTCGACCACCGTGCGGCACAGGCTCAGGCCCAGGCCCATGCCCTCGCTGCGGGTGGTGAAGAAGGGCGTGAACAGGCGCGCGTTCACCTCGGCGCTGATGCCGCCGCCCAGGTCGGCGACCGAGAATGCGATCCAGCGCCGGCTCTCCGAGCCCGCGGCCACGGCGCGGGCGGCGCGCAGCACCAGCGTACGCTCGCCCGCCAGCGACGACTCCATGGCCTGCAGGCCGTTGCGCGCGAGGTTCAGCAGCACCTGCTCGACCAGTGTGCGGTCGCACAGCACCGGGGGCAGTTGCGCGTCGACCTGCAGATCGACGCGCACGCCGCGCTTGCGCGCCCCGAGCTGCACCAGGGGCAGCACGGCGTCGAACAATGCATGCGGTGCCACGGCTTCGCGGATGCGGTCGCGCCGGCGCACGAAGTCGTGCACGCTGCGGATCACCTGGCCTGCGCGGTCGGCCTGCTCGGCGATGCGGCGCATGGCCATGCCGAGTTCGTCGCGGTCCGTCGGCGGCAGCGCGCTGGCGTCCAGCAGGTTCAGCGAGCCGGTGGCGTAGCTGGCGATGGCCGCCAGCGGCTGCGTGAGCTCGTGGCTCATCAGCGAGGCCATCTCGCCCACCGTGGCCAGCCGCGCGCTGGCCTGCAGCCGCTCCTGGCTGGCGCGCGAGAGCTCCTCCACGCGGCGCTGCTCGCTGATGTCGATGAAGGCGCTCATCCAGCCGGTCTGCACGCGCTGCGCGTTGATCAGCGGGGCCTCGAAGATGAGCACCGGAAAGCGCGTGCCGTCCTTGCGCATGAACATCGACTCGAAGCCCTCGCGCGGCGGCAGGCCGCCGGCCAGGCGGATGCCCTGGCGCTGCTGGTATTCGTGCGCCAGCTCGGTCGGCCAGTAGGGCATGCGCGGCGGCTCGCCCGGCGCGCAGACGAGCTCCTCGGCACTGAAGCCCACCATCTCGCAGAAGGCCGGGTTGACGTAGGTGGTGCGGCCCTGCAGGTCGCGCGCGCGCAGGCCGGTGACCACCGAGTCCTCCATCGCCTTGCGGAAGGCCAGCGTGTCGGCCAGCTCGCGCTCGGCGCGCAGGCGCCGCCGCGTGTCGCGCGCCAGCAGCACCAGCACCGACACCAGCGCGATCGACATGCCGGTGACCAGCGCGGTGAGCAGGTTGGGGAACAGGTCGGGCGCGGCGCGCCAGCCGTCCACGCGCAGCATCAGCGCGGCGCCGGGCAGGTCGATGAGCTGCTGCGCGGTGAACACCCGGTTGCCGATGCGCCGCGCCGTGCCCACGCTCACCAGCCGCGTGCCGTCGGCCTCGGCGAGCGAGACCTCCTGCCCGCGCGTGAGGGCCGGGCCGAGCATCTCCACCAGCATGCCGCGCAGCGAATAGGTGGCCACCAGGAAGCCGCCGCCGGCGGCCGGCAGGCACATCTCCATCACCTCCACGCCGCCTTCGGGCAGCGGCACGTAGTGGCTGGGCGCGTAGGCGGCGCCGCGCAGCTTGTGCGCCGCGGCGCAGGCCAGGGCCACGTCGGACTGGGTGGCGTCCCGGCTGGCCGCGTCGAACACGCGCGCGCGGTAGGGCGTGTCGACCACGGCGAGCGGGCGCAGCGCGGCGTCGCGCCATTCGAGACGCAGCCATTCGCGGTGCGCGCGCAGCAGGGCTCCGGCTTCGGCCGGCCAGCGCTCGGCGCCGAGGCCGCCGGCCTGCAGCGCCTGCAGGCTCTGCGCGTTGCGCATGAGGCCGCTGCGCAGGTCCGCCACCGCGTCGGCGGTGTCGCGCTCGAGCACCGCCTGCACCTGCTCGACCTCGTGCCGGCCGGCCAGCCACACCACGGTGACCAGCAGCGCGAGCACCAGGATCGCCAGCAGCAGCCACAGGAACCAGCGCCGCCACAGCGAGCGCAGCGCATGCAGCAGGCGGCCGCCCGGCAGGCGCGGCGCGGCAGGCGGGGCGTGGTCGACCGCGCTCACAGCACGCAATGCGTCAGCACGGGCAGCTGGTTGCGCCGCGCCGCGGTCTGCGCGGCGTCGAGCTCGGCCAGCACCACGCCGTCGCCGCTGGCCTGCTGGGCCACCACGCTGCCCCAGGGATCGGCCACCAGCGACTGGCCCCAGGTGTGGCGCCCGTTCTCGTGGGTGCCGCCCTGCGCCGGGGCGACGACCCAGGCCAGGTTCTCGATGGCACGGGCGCGCAACAGCACTTCCCAGTGCGCCATGCCGGTGGTGCGGGTGAAGGCGCTGGGCACCAGCAGCAGCTCCGCCCCCTGTTTCGCCAGCGCGCGGTACAGCTCGGGAAAGCGCAGGTCGTAGCACACCGACATGCCGATGCGCCAGCGGTGCCCGTCGCGCGAGGGCAGCTCGAACACCACCGGCCGGCCGCCCGGCGCGATCACGCGGCGCTCGTCGTAGCGCTCGCGGCCGTTGTCGAAGAAGAACAGGTGGATCTTGTCGTAGCGCGCCACGCACTCGCCCTGCGGCGAGAAGGCCAGCGAGCTGTTGTAGACATGGTCGGCGTCGCCGCAGTCCAGCGGCAGCGTGCCGCCGACGATCCACAGCCCGAATTCGCGCGCCGTCTCGGCCAGGAAGGACTGCACCACGCCCTGACCGGGCGCCTCGCGCAGGGGCAGCTTGTCGGTGTCCTGGTGGCCCATCAGGCAGAAGTACTCGGGCAGCACGGCGAGCTCGGCGCCGGCCTCGGCAGCCTGGCCGAGCAGTCGGCGGGCCTGCGCGAGGTTGGCCTCGCGGCTCACGCAGGAAACCATCTGGATGGCAGCGACTTTCATGGCGTGTTCTCCGTCACGGACCGGCCCGGGACCGGCAGGGAAGGCAGTTGCGGCAGCGCCGGCAGCACGCGCCGCGGCACCTTGGTGATTGTCGGGTCGGCCCAGGTCCCCTCGATCATGAACTCCTGCGTGGCCGCGGCCACCAGCGGCCGGCTGAGCACCATCTGCGCCAGGAAGGCGCCCAGGCCGATCGCCGGATTGATCGCCGTGGCCACCAGCGCGGCGGTGCCGGCGTTGATCTCGGGCACCACGACCACACGCAGATTCTGCGTTTCACGCGCAATGTCGGCCGAACCGTCCATCAGCGCCGCGGCGTTGACGCCCTTCATCTGCAGGTTGTTGGTGCTGGCGATGCCGTGCGCGATGGTGGCGTCGCCGCGCACGAAGTCGAAGGCGAAGCCGGTGCTGAACACGTCGCGGAAATCGAGCGTGAGCCGGCGCGGCAGCGCCTGCAGGCTCAGTACGCCGAGCAGCTTGGCGATGCCCGGATCGGCCTTGAGGAACTGGCCCGACCCGACGTTCAGGTTCAGCTGGCCGCTCAGGCTGGGGTAGTCGATCGAGAACGGCGAGCCGCTCCAGGCCACGTCGCCGGACAGCGTGCCGACGCCGCGCTGCAGCACGTCGGGCATGCCCATGCGCCCGAGCAGTCCGCCGGCGTCGGCGATGTCGAGTTCGAAGCGCATCGCGGTGCGCCGCGCGCCGTGTTCGCGCGCCGCGGCGCCGGGCGCGGCGGCCCAGCTGCCCTGGGCCGTGAAGGTGCCCTCGGGCGCGGCCAGGCTGAGCTTGTTCAGGCGCCACTCGCGTCCCGGTCCGCCGCGGTTGACCGCATCGATCTCGGCGCGGCCGAGCCGCCGGCCCATCAGCTCGAAGTCGTCCACCACGATGTCCAGCGCCGGCAGGGTGTCGGGCTGCTCGTCGAGCAGCGACTCGACCTGCGTCGCCTCGCTGGGCGCGATCTTCAGCCGCGCCAGGCGCGCGTACAGCCGCCCGGCCTGCGCCACGCGGTACTCGGCGTAGCCGCTGAGTTCGGTGGCGTCGACGTTGGCGCGCCACAGCGTGCCCTCGCGGGTGCCGCCCATCACCACGTCGTGCAGCGTGCGGCCGGCCACGATGAATTCCTGCGCGCGGATGGCCAGCAGCGTCGGCAGCCAGGACTCGGCGCTGTCGCCGGCCTCGCCCGTGGCGGCGACGGGCGTGGCCGTCTGGTCGAAGAGCTGGCGCCAGGCGTCGACGTCCAGCCGCGGCACTTCGATGCTGGCCAGCACGCCGTGCTCGGGCAGCGTCTGCAGCGCGTCCACGCCCTGGCCGACGCGGATGGCGCCGTGCAGCAGCCGCGCCTGTTCGCCCGAGATGTCGCGCACGTAGGCCGCCGAGGCCGCCTCGCCGAGCCGGGCCGTGAGCCGGTCGTGGACCATCGGCGCCTGCCCGCCACGCGCCTCGCGCCGCAGCACCTTCTTCTCGATCTGCAGCGGCACGCTTTCTTCCTCGGCCTTGGCCAGCGGCGCGGGCAGCCGCAGGCCCAGCCCCTGCAGGCTGCTGGTCACGGCGAACTCGGGCACGCCGTCGCGCAGGCCGAAGCTGGCCTCGTAGGCAGCCTGGCCGCTGGCGTGCTGGGCCAGGCGCGTGAGCCACGCGGCCTCGTGCGCCGCGCGCAGGCCCTCGGCGCTGACCGTGCCCTGGGCGCGCAGGCTGAGGTCGTGGCTGTCGGCCGCGTAGCGGCCACGCCCCTCGACGCGCACCTCGCCGCCGGCCAGGCGGCCCTGCACGCCGGCCAGCGAGAAGCCGCTCTCGGTGAAGTCCAGCGTGCCGCGCACCTGCGTGAGCGGCGGCGCCGCGGGCGCCAGCCGCAGTTCGTTGCCGCCCAGCGCGACGCTGGCGCGCACCTTGGTCTTTTCCATGTCCTCCAGCGGCATCTCGAGCTTGAGCCGGTAGTCGGCCGAGCCGGTGGCCTGGGCCTGGGCGACGAACTCGCGCGCGCCGTCGAGCAGCGGCGCGCCGGCGTGCAGCACCTCGCCCAGCGGGCCGCTGGCCTGCGCGTCGACCACCAGCACCGGCGCATGGTGCGACATGTCGTCGATGCGGGCCTCGGCGCGCGAGACGTCCACGCCCGGCGCCCCGGCGATGCGGCCGCGCGCGTTGCGCACCAGCATGCCCGCGCGCTCGAAGACCAGCTCGCCCGACGCGCCGACCAGCGCCGGCCAGTGCGAGGCTCGGCCGCCGTTCTCGTGCGGCACGTAGGCGTACTGCACGCCGGCCACCTTCGCGGCGATGCGGAACTCGCCATGGCGCGGATCGGTGAAGGGCATGTCCCACAGGTCGCCCTTGACCTTGAAATCGACCGTGCTCGCCCGGCCCTGGGTGACCGCATCGCGCACGTAGTCGCGCGTGCCCTTCGGAATGTCCAGCGGCAGGTAGCGGAACACGCGCGTGCCGTCGGCGCGCGAGAGCCTGCCCTGCAGGTCGAGCACGCCCGGAAAGCGCGAGCCGCTGCGCGAGGTGGCCGGGTCGCTGGTGCGCCAGGCCAGCCGCGCCTGGCCTTCGGCGTCGGCATTGGCGAAGCGCAGTTCCGGCATCTGCAGCTGGATGCTGCCGGCCTCGCGCTGCCACTGGATCTGGGTCGACAGCTGGTCGATCGGGACCACCGGCTCCTCGAAGACGCCCGGCAACTCGAGCGCACCCTGCGCGATCGACAACGTCGCGGTGCCGCCGTCCTGGCGGAAGTCGAAATCCACCGTGGCGCCGCGCACGCCGGGCGTACCGACGGGCGGGCGCTCGTCGCCGGCGACGGCCTCGCCGGGCTGCGCGGCCACGCTCAGGTCGACCGCCCGCCCGCGCGCCTGGTAGCGCGTGGGCGCTTCAAGCGGACCCTGCCAGGAGGCGTCGATGCCTTCGACCAGGCCGCGCGGCGCATGGGACGAGAGCACGCCATGCACCGCCTCGCCCAGCGGCAGCCGGTTGGCGATCAGCGCGAGCGCCGCCAGATCGAGCCGGTCGGCGCGCAGCGAGCCGGCCTCGGGCTGCCGGTCGCGGGCGTTGACCTGGCGGAACCACAGGTTGCCGCCGGGCCAGCGCAGGCCGTCCTCGGTATCGAACTGCAAGGCCTGCGTGGAAAACTCCACCGCCTCGTCGTCCAGCCGCCCCGCCAGCCGGCCGGTGACCTGGCGCAGCACCAGCGGCTCGAGCTGCGGGCCCAGCGAGGTGTTCACGCGCGCCAGCGCCAGGTCGGCGGCGGCGCCGATGGGCTTGCCGTTGCGGACGTCGCCCCACAGGCGCAGCGCGCCGTCGGCCTCGCGGATGCGTGCATCCAGGGCCACGTAGCGGCCCAGCCGCGTGACGTCGATGCGGGGCAGTTCGGCATGGATCTCGCCATCCCAGGTCTGCCAGTTGCCGCTGCGCACCGACAGCAGCGGCTGGCGGAAGCGCCCGCGCAGCGAGAAGCGTTCGCCCCAGCCTTCGGGCGGCGTGGCGTCCAGCCGCATCTGGTGGCGCCGCGTGGTGTTGCGCGCGACGAAGCGCACGTCGGTCAGCAGCAGCGGTTCGGCGCCGCGGCGCTCGTCGGTCCAGCGCACGGTGCCGTTCTCGATCACGAACTCGCGCTGCGAGAAAAACCAGTCTGCGCCGCGGGTTTCTCCGCTGGTCTCGGTGGACATGTCCAGCCCGGCCACGTGCAGCCGGCCGTCGGCATCGCGCCGCACGTCCAGTTCGACCTGCTCGATGTAAAGCTGCTCGAAGCTCAGCCGCCACAGCGAGCGCGGCGACACGCTCGCCACCACGCGCGCCACGCGCAGCGCTTCGCGCTGCTGGGCGTCCTGCAGCACCACGTCGCGCAGCTCGACCACCGGAAACAGCCCCTGCGAACGCGCCTCGATGGCGCCGATGCGCACCGGTACCCCGATGGCGCGGCTGGCCTGCGCTTCCAGCGCGCCACGGTATTCGCCGATTCGGGGCACAATCCAGCCATGTAGGACAGCGACCGACAGCGCGAATACGAGCCATGCGGCGATCAACACACCCAGCAGCCAACGCGCCGTCACAGCGGTGATTCTGAGAAGACGAGAAGGGGAAGGCGTCGTGGCAATCATGGAAGGGCGCGCTGTGTCGGAAATTATGACCGCCGGTTCCGGGCCGGGTTCCTCCCCGGCGCAGGCGCCGCCCCTGTCCTCCCATTCGCGCTTCGTGCAGCGGCTGCGGCGCCGCTATGCGGACGAACTCGCGCTGCTGCCGCCGGGCGCACCGCAGCGCGATCACATCACCCAGGCCTACGACGCCCTGCGCGCGCGCGGCGACGCCCCCGGCGACGCGCTGCGCATCGTGCGCCAGCTGGTGATGGAGCGCCTGGTCGTGCTCGACTGCGAGCACGGCGCGCCGCTGGCCGACGTCACCCGCGCCGTCACGCAGCTGGCCGAGTTCGCGCTCGACGCAGCCTGCCGCGAGGCCTGCGCCGAACTCGACGCGCTGCACGGCGCGCCGCAGGCCGCCGACGGCCGGCGCGCACGCCTGTGGGTGGTCGGCATGGGCAAGCTCGGCGCGCGCGAGCTCAACGTGTCCAGCGACATCGACCTGATCTACCTCTACGACCACGACGGCGAGACGGCCGGCGACGCCAGCGGCCGCGCGCGCCTGTCCAACCAGGAGTACTTCGCGCGCGCGGTCAAGCGCATCTACGCGCTGGTGGGCGACACCACCGAGCACGGCTTCGTGTTCCGCGTCGATCTCGCACTGCGGCCCAACGGCAACTCCGGCCCGCCGGTGGTCTCGCTCGACGCGCTGGAGGAGTACCTGCAGGTGCAGGGCCGCGAGTGGGAGCGCTTCGCCTGGCTCAAGAGCCGCGTGGTCGCGCCGCGCGAGGACATCGTCGACGGCTCCGCGCAGGCCTTGCGCGGCGTGGTGCTGCCCTTCGTGTTCCGCAAGTACCTCGACTACGCGGTGTTCGACGCGCTGCGCGTGCTGCACCGCCAGATCCGCGAGCAGGCGGCGCGGCGCAGCGCCGGGCGGCCCGAGCGCGCCAACGACGTGAAGCTCTCGCGCGGCGGCATCCGCGAGATCGAGTTCACGGTGCAGCTGCTGCAGGTGGTGCGCGGCGGCCAGTTCCCCGAGCTGCGCACCCGCCCCACGCTGGACGCGCTGCAGCGCCTGGCACGCGCCGGCCTCATGCCGCAGGCCACCGCCGACGCGCTGGCGCAGGCCTACGAGTTCCTGCGCCGGGTGGAGCACCGCATCCAGTACCTGGACGACCAGCAGACCCACATGCTGCCCGTGGGCGACGACGACCTGCGCTGGATCGCCGCCACCATGGGCTTTCCCGACTGCTGCGCCTTCCTGTGCGAGCTGGACACGCACCGCGAGTTCGTGGCGCAGGAGTTCGACAAGCTGCTCGGCGGCACCAAGCCCTGCACCAATTGCAAGGGCGGCGCCAAGGCGGCGCCGGCCGAGCTGAGCGACGTGCTGGAGAGCCTGCCGCCGGCCTTCGCCAGGCGCATCGAGGACTGGTGCGAGCAGCCGCGCGTGCGCGCCCTGCGCGACGAAACGCGCGCACGCCTGCGCCAGCTCGTGCAGCGCACCGGCCAGTGGCTGCAGGCCGCCGACGAGAACGGCGCGCCGTCGGCCGAGCGCATCGACGCCGCGCTGCGCTGGGCCGACTGGATCGAGCCCCTGCTGCGCCGCGAGAGCTACCTGGCCCTGCTGGTCGAGCGCCCCGGCGTGCACGAGCGGCTGCTGCGCCTGCTGGGCGCCGCCAAATGGCCGGCGCGCTACCTGATGCAGCACCCGGGCGTGATCGACGAGCTGGCCGGCGCCGAGATGCTGGCCGGCCGCTTCGTCGCCGAGGAATTCGAGCAGGAGCTGGAGGCCCGCCGCAACGCCCTGCTGGCCACCGGCGAGGCCGACGAGGAGGCGCTGCTGAGTCTGCTGCGCCGCGCGCACCATGCGGAAGTCTTCCGCACGCTGGCGCGCGACGTGGACGGGCGCCTGACGGTGGAGCAGGTGGCCGACGACCTGAGCGCGCTGGCCGACACGGTGCTGCGCGTGACCGCGCGCTGGTGCTGGTCGCACGTGCGCCAGACGCATCGCGCCTCGCCGCAGTTCGCGATCGTGGGCTACGGCAAGCTGGGCGGCAAGGAGCTGGGCTACGGCAGCGACCTGGACATCGTGTTCGTCTACGAGGACGACGACGAGCGCGCCGGCGACGTCTACGCCGCCTACGTGCGCAAGCTGATCAACTGGCTGACGGTCAAGACCAGCGAGGGCGACCTGTTCGAGATCGACACCGCGCTGCGGCCCAACGGCAACTCGGGTCTGCTGGTCAGCACCTTCGAGTCGTACGAGAAATACCAGCTCGGCCGCGGCAGCAACACCGCCTGGACCTGGGAGCACCAGGCCATGACGCGCGCGCGCTTCGTGCTGGGCGACCCGGCGCTGGGCGAGCGTTTCGACCGCGTGCGCGAGGCGGTGATCACGGCGCCGCGCGACCGCGAGGCGCTGCGCGCCGAGATCGTGGCGATGCGCGACAAGGTGCGCGCCGCGCATCCGGTCAAGCCCGATCGCTTCGACGTCAAGCACAGCGCGGGCGGCATGGTGGACGCGGAGTTCGCCGTGCAGTACCTGGTGCTGTCGGCCTCGGGCGAGCACCCGTCGCTGGTGGCCAACGTGGGCAACATCGCGCTGCTGCAGCGCGCGGAGGAAGCCGGCCTGCTGCCCGAGGGCGTGGGCCGCCGCGCCGGCGCCGCCTACCGCGAGCTGCGCCGCGTGCAGCACCGCGCGCGCCTGAACGAGGAGCCCACGCAGGTGCCGCTGGCGTCGGTGGCCGCCGAGCGCGAGGCGATGCAGGCCCTGTGGAAGGCGGTCTTTGGCTGAGCGGACGGTCCTGGCCGCGGGCCTGGCGCTCGCCCTGCTGCTGGCCGGCTGCGCCAGCGGCCCGCGCGGCGGCCGCGACGGCGCCGAGGCCAGCCCGCCCTCGGGCCTGGAGCGCATCCCCAGCGCCGAGCCGCGCGTCGAGCCCGTCCGCGGCAGCGGCGGCACCAGCAAGCCCTACACCGTGCTGGGCCGCTCGTACACGCCGATCACCGACGACCTGCCGCTGCGCGAGCGCGGCCTGGCCTCCTGGTACGGCCGCAAGTTCCACGGCCAGTCCACCGCCAGCGGCGAGCCCTACGACATGTATGCGATGACCGCCGCGCACAAGACGATGCCGCTGCCCAGCTACGCGCGCGTGCGCAACCCGGCCAACGGGCGCGAGATCATCGTGCGGGTGAACGACCGCGGCCCGTTCCACGACGGGCGCGTCATCGACCTGAGCTACACCGCCGCGCTCCAGCTCGACCTGCTGCGCGGCGTGGCGCCGGTGGAGATCGAGCGCCTGACGAACGAGGACATCCGCACCGGCGCCTGGCGGCGCGACGGCGGCACGATGCTGGCGGCGGCGCCGGTACCGGTGCCGCAGGCGATGCCGGTCGCGGCCGCGCCCGCGCCGCAGCGGCCGCCGCAGGTGGTCGTGCCCTCGGCCTGGGCGGTGCCGGTGGCGGACACGTCCGCCGCGCCGATCGATCCACCGCCGCCGCCGCGCGGTGCCGACATGGTCGTGACCGAGCTGCCGCCTCTGGCGCCCGCACCCCCGCCCCCGATCGCAGAACAGCCGCCGCCCTCCGCGGCGACGGCCGGCTTCTGGGTCCAGCTCGGCGCCTTCCGCGAGCGCGAGGGCGCCGACGACCTGCTCGCCCGGGCGGCGCGCAGCGCGCCGGCGCTGGCCGCCCGGCTGCGCGTGTTCAGCGAGGCCGGCACGCACCGGCTGCAGGCCGGCCCCTTCCCCTCGCGCGAGGCGGCGGGCGAAGCCGTGGCCCAGGTGCGCGAGAACCTGCGCATCACGCCGCTGGTGGTGGAGCGGCGGTAGCCGTCAGGGCATCACGTTCTTTGCCACCGCGCGGCGCAGGCCCACGCCGAGGCGGTTCCAGGCGTTGATCTGGGCGATGCCCACGGTGAGTTCCGCGATCTCCTGGTCGTTGAACTGCGCCTTCAGCGCCTCGAATTCCGCGTCGCGCTCCGCATGGCCGTGGCTCAGCAGGGTCAGGCTCTCGGCCCAGGCCAGCGCGGCGCGCTCGCGCGGGGTGAAGAAATCCACCTCGCGCCAGGTGGCCAGGCTGTTGATGCGCTGCCAGTCCTCGCCATGCTTGCGCAGGTCGCGCACGTGCATGTCCAGGCAGAAGGCGCAGCCGTTGAGCTGCGACACGCGCGTCTGGACCAGGTCGGCGAGCACGGGGCCGAGGCTGGAATCGGCGATCGCGGCGCTGACGTCCAGCATGGCCTTGTAGGCCTTGGGCGCAAGGGTGGTCCAGTTCAGTCGGGGTCCGGTCATGAGGTTCTCCTGGGTTGATGACACATATGACCTCCAGACGCGCGAGGACCGCGCGTTGTGACACCGGCGCGCGTCAGGCCGCGCGGTCCGCTGCGGCCAGCCGCGCCGCCAGGGGCGCGAGCTTGTCAGGATTGCGCTGGGTGTGGATGCGCACGATGCGCTCGCCCTCGACGTCGATCGCCTGCACCGACTCCAGCACGCCGTCGATGAAGCGCAGCAGCGCCGGCGCGCCGTTGACCTCCGCCAGCGCGATGCGCATCGCCGCGCCGTGGCGCCGGGCGACGGCGAAGTACAGCTGCGCCACGCGCCGGGCGCCGCGCAGCGGCCGGTCGAAGGACGGCACCTTGCCGCCGCCGTCGCCGACCAGCTCGGCCTGCTCGGCCAGCAGCGCCTGCAGGCCCTGCAGGTCGCCCCGCGCCGCCGCGTCGGCGAAGCCACGCAGCAGGCGCAGATGGGTGTCGCGCGACACCTGGAAGCGCGGACGCGCCTCGCGCACCTGCGCCTTGGCGCGGTGCACCAGCTGCCGGCAGGCGGCTTCGCTCTTGCCCAGCGTGCGGGCGATCTCGTCGTAGCCGGCGTCGAACACCTCGCGCAGCAGGAAGGCCGCGCGGGCCTCGGGCGCCAGGCGCTCCAGCACGGCCAGGAAAGCGACCGACAGATCGTCGGCGCGCTCGAGCAGTTGCTCGGGCGTGGCCGGCGAGTCGGTCAGCAGGGGTTCGGGCAGCCAGGTGCCGGTGTAGTAGGCGCGCTGGACCTTGGCGGCGCGCAGGCGGTCGATGGACAGCCGCGTGACGACGGTGACCAGCCAGGCTTCGGCGCTGTCCAGCGTCTCGGTGGCGGCCTCGTGCCAGCGCAGCCAGGCGTCCTGCACCACCTCCTCGGCCTCGGCGACCGAGCCGAGCATGCGGTAGGCGATGCCCTGCAGGCGCGGGCGGTGCTGGTGGAAGGTCCGGGTCGCAGTGTCCATGGCGGCAAGACGGCCCAGCGCCCCGCTTTGTGACAGCCGCGCGGGCTCAGGCGCCCTGGTATTCCGGCTGCGGGCCGAGCGAGGCCGCGACTTCCTTGCGGTAGCGGTTGAGTTCCTGCACGGTCTTGAAGCTGCGGTTCATGAGCAGGCTCAGGTTGTGCAGGATGCGCTCGCCGACCTTGCCTTCCCAGACCGCGTCGAACTTGATCTGCTTGTCCAGCCAGTGCTCGAGCCAGTCGGGGTCGGGCACGCGGCTCTGGATCGTGTCGCGGGGGAACAGCGCCCGGTTGACGTGCAGGTTGGTCGGGTGCAGCGCCTGCGCGGTGCGGCGGGCGCTGGCCATCAGCACGCCGACCTTGGCGAAGGCCGCGCGCGCCTCGTCGCCGAACTTCTCCAGCGCGCGCTTCATGTAGCGCAGGTAGGCGCCGCCGTGGCGCGCCTCGTCCTGGCTGAGCGTGGTGTAGATGTGCTTGATGACCGGCTCGGTGTGCCACTCGGCGGCGCGGCGGTACCAGTGGTTCAGCCGGATCTCGCCGCAGAAGTGCAGCATCAGCGTTTCCAGCGGCGGCGCGGGGTCGAAGTCGAAGCGGATGTCGTGCAGTTCCTGCTCGGTGGGCGCGAATTCCGGGCGGAAGCGCTTGAGGTACTCCATGAGCACCAGCGAGTGCTTCTGCTCCTCGAAGAACCAGATCGACATGAAGGCGGAGAAATCGCTGTCGTGCCGGTTGTCGCGCAGGAACATCTCGGTGGCCGGCAGCGCCGCCCACTCGGTGATGGCGTTCATCTTGATCGTCTGCGCCTGCTCGTCGGACAGCCGTGCACGGTCGAACTGCTCCCACGGAATGTCCTTGTCCATGTCCCAGCGGACGGACTCGAGTTGCTTGAACAGTTCCGGGTAGAGCATCGTGGAGGTCTTTCTTGGAACGTGGATTTTAGGGGGCGGGGTCGGATGCTCCCCGCAAAAAAGGGCCATGATGTGCCGTTCTTCCCCAGGAGGCCGCTTTCATGTTCCGCGCTTTCCGACATGCGCCCGCCCTGGCTGCCGTGCTGGCAGCTCTGGCCGCCGCCCCGGCCGCCGCCAAGGACGCGCCGGCGGCGGCCTGCCCGCCCATCCTGCAGCACAGCTTCGACCGGCTGCAGGACGAGAAGCCCCAGTCGCTGTGCCAGTACGCCGGCAAGGTGGTGCTGGTGGTCAACACGGCCAGCTTCTGCGGCTTCACCAAGCAGTACGAGGGCCTGGAGAGGCTCGACCGCACCTACCGCGCCCGCGGGCTCGTGGTGCTGGGCTTTCCGTCGAACGACTTCGCGCAGGAATCGGGCTCCAACAAGGAGATCGCCGACTTCTGCGAGAGCACCTTCGGGGTCAAGTTCCCGATGTTCGTCAAATCCGCGGTGCGCGGCAGCGACGCGAACCCGCTGTTCCGCCAGCTCGCGCAGCAGTCGGGCACCACGCCCAAGTGGAACTTCTACAAGTACCTCATCGGCCGCGACGGCCAGGTCGTCGGCGCGTGGTCGAGCAGGACCGCGCCCGACGACAAGGCCCTCGTCCAGACCGTCGAGCGGCAGCTTGGCCAAGGGTCGAAGTAGCCCGGCGATTCACAAACGTTTACAAGCTGGCTGGGAACCGTCGAATCCGGCCTACGCTCATAACGGGTTCAGGCGGCCATGATCGCCTGACAGGTTTTATTTGCTGCTGCGAAGCCTTCCGGGTGCTGGTCATCCGGTCGCAATCCCGAGGCGATTCTTCTCCTCCTCCCTCCCTCCCTCCTTCGTTTCGGGGCGCTTCGCAGCATTTTTATGAGTGCCGCTTCCACCGAGCCGTGGAGGCCGCCAAGAAAAAGCCGCCCTCGGGCGGCTTTTTCTTGGGGCACGGCCTCTGGGTCAAGCCGGCCTGGTGTCCGCAAAGCTCGGCCGCAGCAGCAGCTTCTCGTGCAGCCGGTCCAGGTTCGGATGCTCGGCGCGCCAGTCGATCTCGGGAAAGCGGAAGTCGATCCAGCCCAGGGCGCAGCCCACCGCGATGTCCGACAGGCTCAGATGGATGCCGCTGCAGAAGGGCTTGTCGCCCAGCCCCTTGGCCATGGCGGCGATGCCGGTCTCGACCTTGCCGCGCTGGCGGTCCATCCAGGCTTGGCTGCGCTCGCCCTCGGCGCGCTTGGGCCAGATGGCTTCCATGCGCCAGAGCACGCCGGCATCCATCACGCCGTCGGCCAGCGCTTCCCAGGTCTTGACCTCGGCGCGTTCGCGGCCCGAGGGCGGGATGAGCTTGCCCACCGGCGACAGCGTGTCCAGGTACTCGACGATCACGCGCGAGTCGAACATGGCTTCGCTGCCATCCATGATGAGGCAGGGCACCTGGCCCAGCGGGTTGGACGTGGCAATGGTGGTCGCGTCCGACCACACGTCCTCGATGACGAACTGGTAGTCGAGCCGCTTTTCGGCCATGACCACGCGCACCTTGCGCACATAGGGGCTGGCGGCCGATCCGATCAGTTTCATGGGGTCCTCGTCCCTCGGGCGTTGCCCTTTGTTAACGCTTTGATTCTAGGATAAGGCTCCGGGGCGGCCGCCTACAATTCCGGCATGCCTTTTTCCCCCGTTTCCGCCCTGTCCCCGCTCGATGGCCGCTATGCCGGCAAACTCGCCGCGCTGCGCCCGCTGATGAGCGAGCAAGGCTACATGCACCGCCGCGTGCAGGTGGAGGTGGCGTGGTTCATCGCGCTGTCGGACGCGGGCTTCGCCGAGTTCAAGCCGCTCACGCCCGGCGCGCGCAAGTACCTGCTGGGGCTGGTGTCGCATTTCTCCGAGGCCGACGCGCAGGCGATCAAGGAGATCGAGAAGACCACCAACCACGACGTGAAGGCGGTGGAGTACTGGATCAAGTCCAAGTTCGAGGCCCGGCCGGAACTGCTGGCCGCCGCCGAATTCGTGCACTTCGCCTGCACCAGCGAGGACATCAACAACACCAGCCACGCGCTGCAGATCCAGGCCGCGCGCGAGCAGGTGATGCTGCCGGCCATCGACGGCCTGCTGGCCACGCTGCGCCAGATGGCGCACGACTTCGCCGCCGTGCCGATGCTCTCGCGCACCCATGGGCAGACCGCCAGCCCCACCACGGTGGGCAAGGAGATCGCCAACGTCGCGGTGCGTCTGGCGGCCGCGCGCGAGCGCATCGCCGCAGTGAAGCTGCTGGGCAAGATGAACGGCGCGGTGGGCAACTACAACGCGCACCTGGCAGCCTGGCCCGACTTCGACTGGGAAGCCTTCAGCCGCAAGGTGGTCGAGACGCCCGCCCCGCTGGGCCTGGGCCTCGCGTTCCAGCCCTACAGCATCCAGATCGAGCCGCACGACTACATGGCCGAGCTGTTCGACGCCTTCGCGCGCGCCAACACCATCCTGGTCGACTTCTCGCGCGACGTCTGGGGCTACGTCAGCCTGGGCTACTTCAAGCAGCGCCTGAAGAAGGGCGAGATCGGCTCCTCGACCATGCCGCACAAGGTCAACCCGATCGACTTCGAGAACGCCGAAGGCAACCTGGGGCTGGCCAACGCGCTGCTGCGCCACCTGTCGGAGAAGCTGCCGATCAGCCGCTGGCAGCGCGACCTGACCGACTCCACCGTGCTGCGCAACGTCGGCGTGGCCTTCGGCTACGCGGCGCTGGCCTATGCCAGCCTAGCCACCGGCCTGGGCAAGCTCGAACTCAACGAGGAGGCCCTGGCGGCCGACCTCGATACCTCGTGGGAAGTGCTGGCCGAGCCGATCCAGACCGTGATGCGGCGCTTCGGCGTGCAGGGGGCCTACGAGCAGCTCAAGGAGGTCACGCGCGGCCGGGCCGTGACCGCGGAAGCGCTGCACGGGCTGATCCGCTCCCTGGCCATTCCCGAGGCCGAGAAGGCGCGCCTGCTGGCGATGACGCCGGGCAGCTACACCGGCAAGGCCGCAGAGTTGGCGCGCAGGGTGCTGTAGGCCGGCTCGGTCGAAGCGACGGCCGCCTCGCCCCCGGGGCCCCTCGCTTCTGACCCATCTGGCGCGCCTCGGCGCCAGCCAGTGTCGACATCGGCGCTGGCTGGCCCAGGCAAGCGCCCTGGCGGGCTCGGTCAGGCGCGTGCGCCACGGCCTGCCTACATTGACGCCATCCCCACCCAAGGAATGGCGAGTGATCTTCACCCCTCCCTCCGATGCCCAACTGCTCGATGCGGCCCGACAATGCGGCTTGACGCTTGAAGACGGCGAGACGGCAGCGCTGCGTCGCATGCTCGAGCCGATCCAGGCGTGCTACCGGCTGCTCGACGCGCAGCCCGAGGAGGCCGAGGCGCCGCGCTATCCGCGCGACGCCGGCTACCGACCCGACGACGCGGAGAACCCGCACAACGCGTGGTTCCGCCGGACCCACGTCCAGGGCGCCGGCACCGGGCCGCTGCACGGCAAGCGCATCGCGCTGAAGGACAACATCTTCCTGGCGGGCGTGCCCATGGCCAATGGCAGCACGCTGCTCGACGGCTTCGTTCCCCGATTCGACGCCACCGTCGTCACCCGCTTGCTCGACGCAGGCGCCGAGATCACCGGCAAGGCAGCCTGCGAGAACCTGTGCCTGTCGGGCACCAGCTTCACGAGCAGCACGGGCCCGATCCACAACCCGCATCGGCGCGGCCACTCGGCCGGCGGCTCGTCCTCGGGCTGCGGCGTCGTCGTGGCCACCGGAGAGGCGGACATGGCCATCGGCGGCGACCAGGGGGGCTCGATCCGGATGCCGGCGGCGCTGTGCGGCATCTACGGCATGAAGCCCACCCACGGGCTCGTGCCCTACACGGGCGCGATGCCGCTGGAGCCGACCCTCGATCACCTCGGACCGATGACTGCGAACGTCGAAGACAACGCGCTGCTGCTGGAAGTCATTGCAGGCGACGACGGCATCGACCCACGCCAGCGCAATGTCCGCACGCACCGCTACACCGAGGCCCTCGGCCGCCGCCTGGCCGGCGTGCGCGTGGCGGTGCTCGAGGAAGGTTTCTCGCAGCCGGGCACATGCGTGCAGGCGAGCGAACGCGTGCGCGCCGCGGCCGAGACGCTGCGACGGCTGGGCGCCCGGGTCGAGCAGGTGTCGGCGCCGATCCATGCCGACGCCGCCCGGCTGTGTCGGCCGTTCCTCATCGAGGGCATGCTGCGCACGGTGTTCGGCGGCGACGGATTCGGCACCGGGCGTCGCGACCGCTATCCGCTGGACCTCATGGCGCATTTCCGCGACTGGCGGGCGCGCGCCGGCGAACTGGCCGAAGCGACCCAACTCATGCTGCTCGCCGGCACCCTGGCGAGTGCGCAGCACGGCGCGCACTACTATGCGAAGGCGGCCAACCTGGGACATCGCCTGCGTGCGGTCTACGACGAGGTCCTCGCGCGCCACGACGCGATCCTCATGCCGACCACGCCAGCGCCGGCGCGGCCCCTGCCGCCGCCCGACGCGGGCCGCGAAGCCCGGGTGGCGGCCTCCTTCGGCCTCTCGGCCAACACCTTTCCGTTCAACGTGACGGGCCATCCGGCCATGTCGGTGCCCTGCGGGCTCATCGACGGCCTGCCCGTCGGAATGATGCTCGTCGCACGCCATTTCGACGAGCCCGCCATCTACCGGATCGCCCATGCCTACGAGCAGGCGGTCGCATGGAAAACGCTCTCCTGACCCCATCGAGGAATCTCCCCATGAAAACACTGCTCCAGTTCGCCCTGCTCGCGTTCGCTGCCTGCCAGCCTCCTGCGCATGCCGAGACCTTCCCGCAGCGGGCCATCACCATCGTCGACGCCTACCCGGCCGGCGGCAGCACCGACGTGCTGTCGCGCATCCTCGGCGAACGCATCAGCCGGCGCACGGGACAGCCCGTGATCGTCGAGGCGCGCGCAGGCGCCGCCGGCACGATCGGCAGCACGTTCGTCGCGCGCGCGCGGCCCGACGGCTATACGATCCTCGTGAGCAACCCCGGCCCTGGCGCCATCGCCGCGACGGCCTTCTCGAGGCTGCCCTACGACGTGGAAACGAGCTTCGTGCCGCTCACCATCGCGGCCACGCTCCCGATGCTGTTCTGCGTACCGACCGATTCCAGGCTCCACACGCCCGCGGAGCTGATCGCGCTGGGCAAATCGGCAACGCCCGTGAGCTTCGGCTCGGCCGGCACCGGCGGCATGTCGCACATCGTCGGCGAGATGTTCAATCGCGAGGCGGGTACGCGCTTCCTGCACGTGCCCTACAAGGGCGCCAGCCCGCTGACCGTGGCCGTGATCTCCGGCGAGGTCGAGGTCGGCGTGATGTCCGGCGCCGACGCACGCCCCCATGTGCGCAGCGGCAGGATGCGCTGCATTGCCAACGCGGGCGCCAAGCGCTCGCCGCTGTTCCCCGAGGTGCCCACCCTGGTCGAGGCCGGGCTCCCCGCGGTGCAGGCGGAAGTCTGGTACGGCTACCTCGCCCCCGCAGGCACGCCCAAGCCCGTGGCCGATCGGCTCCATGCCGAACTTGCCCACGCATTGGCGGAGCCGGCCGTGCGCGAGAAGCTGGAGGAGCTCAGCATGAGCGTCGCCGCCAGCACGCCCGAGGTATTCGCCGCGCGCATCAAGGCCGATCGCCAGATGTACGGGCGGATCGTCAAGGCCATGAACCTGCAACTAGACTGATCGCTCACGCGTGTGCAGCAGCGCGCTCGGCGCCAGGCCATAGGCTCGCCGGAACGCCCGGCTGAAGTGGGAAAAGCTCGTGAAGCCGGCCGACAGCGCCGCCTCGGTCACGCTCGCCGCCCCGGCCTCCGCCAGCAACCGGTGCGCATGGGCCAGCCGCTGTTGCCAGAGCCAGCTCACCGGCGTCCTGCCCTCGGTCGCGAACAGGCGGCACAGGCTGCGTTCCGAGCTTCCCACGGCGCGCGCGACCTGCGCCATGCACAGATCGGCATCGTCCAGGCGGGCCAGCATGTATTCCTTCGCCTGCGCCAGCCGGTGCCGGCTTGACGCGGCCGCGTCGGCCGGGGCGGCGGTGCCCAGCGCCGCCACCAGCGCATCGAGCAGTGAGGACTTCAGGCGATAGGCCACCGCGCCCTGCACCGTCGAGGGAAGGCGCGACATGTGGCCCACCAGCGCCGCCACCAGCCCGCCGAGCGCAGAGTCGCCCTGCACCACCCTGGCGCCCAGGCTGGCCGGGTCCGCCACCCTGAGCAGCGCCCGGGGGATGCGCACGCAGGTGCTGCTGATGCCCGTCTCGTGGACCCAGCGGTGCTGCCGTGCCGCGTCCCACATCACCACGTCGCCGGGACGCTGCGGCACGCAGCGGTCACCGACTTCCAGCCGCGCCCGCCCGTGGTCCATGACCGAGACGAACATGGCATCCACGCCGTCGCGGCGCAGGCAGCCGGCATCGCGCGTGCTGACCCCCGGCGGCGCCGCCACCTCCATGAACCCGAGCCCCCCGAGGTCCATGCTCGCCAGCCGCACGGGCACCTGCGCCGAGGCGGCCCCCGGGCTGCGCGCGGCTTCGTAGAAGAGCCGGGCCGTCATGGCCTGCCACGCCTGGAAGGCGCCGCGCCCGCCGGCATCTGGGGTGTGAAAATGGACTTGCATGTGAAGCGCCCGCCACCCAATGGTAGGGCCAATATCCTACTCAGACCAGCGCGACAGGTAAACGGCTGCGCCGCACCGGTGGCCTGGTTGCATCGAAGAAAGAAGGGCCATGGCGCTCAAATCCACCGTCTTCAAGGCCGACGTGGCCGTGGCCGACATCGACCACGGCTACTACGCCGACCACGCCCTCACCCTGGCGCGCCACCCCAGCGAGACCGACGAACGCATGATGGTGCGCCTGGTCGCGCTGGCGCTCAACGCCCACGAACTGCAGGACCGCTGCGGCGGCGATGGCACGCTCGCCTTCGGCGCCGGGCTGTCGGACCCCGACGAGCCGGACGCCTGGCTGCGCGACTTCACCGGCCGCACGCGCCTGTGGATCGAGGTCGGCCAGCCCGAGGACAAGCCGATCGCCAAGGCCTGCAGCAAGGCCGACCAGGTGGTGCTCTATGCCTTCCACCACGCGGCCGAGGTCTGGTGGCGCGGCATCGAGAGCAAGCTCACCCGCCTGACGAACCTGCAGGTCTGGCGCATCCCCACCGCCGCCTCGCAGCGGCTGGCCGGATTGGCACGGCGCAGCATGCAGTTGCAGGCCACGATCCAGGAAGGCGCGCTGATGCTGGGCGACGGCGCCGCCGCCAGCGTGGACATCGAGCCGCTGCGCTGGAAGTAGCTGCGGGGCTACGCCCCGGGCATCATCGCCCCGCACTGCCAGCACTGCTCGAAGCCGCCTTCCACCAGCTCGCCGCAGCTGCACAGCCAGCGGCGCTGGGGGCGGTGCTGCAGCTCGCGCAGCAGGCGCAGGGCCAGCTCGTACTGGTCGTCGTCGTCGATCCAGATCTCCGGCAGGCACTGGTCGGGCGGCAGCTGCCCGACCGCACCGCCGAGGTACTCGCGCTGCACGGAGGCGTCGATGCCGTCCTGGCGCAGCGCATCCGCCCACAAGGTCGCGATCGCCAGGTTGGGGGCTTGCGCAAGGCGGCGCATCGGCTGGCCTCTCAGGGTGCGTCGCCGGCCGCGGGGCCGTCGTCCGGGCGCTCGGCCTCCCGGGCGCGCTCGGCATAGCGGTTGAAGCGCCAGGCCGTGTCTTCCATCGTGATGCGGCGCCAGGTGGCGCGCTTTTCGGCCGGCGTCATCGCGGGCCAGTGCTGCACTTCGCCGAAGCTGCGGCCGCAGCCCTTGCACTCGTCGTCGCCCTGGCTGGTGGAGCAGATCGCGATGCAGGGGGTGTCGGGCGTGGTCTCGTACCAGGCCAGCCAGGCGGCCCAGGCCGCGGCCGGAAAGCCGACCTCGTCGACCTCGTCCTCGTGGTGGTAGACCATGAGCGCGTAAACCTCGGCCAGCGCGCGGATCTCGGGCGCCAGGGTGATGCCGTCGGGCGAGGGCTTTTTCTCGCGCCAGAAGTTGATGGCGGCCTCGATGTCGGTGATGTGGATGGCGGCCATGAAGGGAGAGAACGGGACTGTCGACAGCGAGCGGCGATCATAGTGCGACAAAGGCCCGCGGTCGCCGAAGGTCTTGGGATGCTACAAAAATTGCAGCAAAAGAGGCTTGCAAGACTGTCTTTTCCACGGTTTTTCGATCGAGGCCCTTGAAATTCCGGGTTGCCACAGCGTAACCATAAATGCTCTAATCGCGCCCACGAAGGGGAGTAGCTCCCGCCCGTTCTCCCACGAAAACGGGCATCGTCAGGTCGTCAATACGAAGCACACAACACTTCCGGCCTGTCGGGCGATGCGCTGCGCGCAGGTCGCCGAGCGAGACCTTCGATTTGAACCCGCGCAAGGTTTGGTCGAAGGCGTCATGACAGGTCCTACCGGTACAGCCGGTTTTTCCCGCAGCCGCGTCGTCGTCCAGCCGCCGCGGGGTGAATCGAAACGGAAAATCTAGAGGACCCAATGGAACAATTCATGACCCCCGAGTTCTGGATAGCGGTCGGTCAGATCATCATGATCGACATCCTGCTCGGCGGCGACAACGCAGTCGTCATCGCCCTGGCTTGCCGCAAGCTGCCGCCCAACCTTCGCACCAAGGGCATCCTGTGGGGCACGGCCGGCGCCATCGGGCTGCGCGTGATCCTGATCTTCTTCGCGCTGACGCTGCTGGCGATCCCCTTCCTGAAACTGGTGGGCGCGCTGCTGCTGGTGTGGATCGGCATCAAGCTGCTGGCGCCCGACCACGAGGACGGGCACGGCAACATCGCCGCCAGCGACAAGCTGATGGCGGCCATCAAGACCATCATCGTCGCCGACCTGGTGATGAGCGTGGACAACGTGATCGCCATCGCCGGCGCCGCGCAGGGTGCGGGCGAAGGCCATCAGATGCCGCTGGTGATCTTCGGCCTGCTGGTGAGCATCCCGATCATCGTCTGGGGCAGCCAGCTGGTCATCAAGCTGATGGACCGCTTCCCGATCATCATCACGCTGGGCGGCATGCTGCTGGGCTGGATCGCGGGCACGATGGCCGTCTCCGACCCCGCCGTGGTGCGCCCCGACGCCTGGGGCTGGGTGCCGAAGATTCCGCAGACCGACGTGGTCAAGTACGGCGCGGGTATCCTGGGCGCGCTGCTGGTGCTGGCGCTGGGCAAGTGGGTTGCCGCACGCCGCGCCAAGGCCCACGGCGCAGCGGCCGCCTGACGGACAATCCGGCACTTTTTCCATCCGAAGCTCTCTGTCACTCTAACTAGCAATCCAACAAAGGAGCGAACCATGGCACCGACGATCCTCTACGTGGACGACGCCGCATACGCGAACGCGCATCTGGCGAAGCTTGCCCCCGCGACGGGCGCCCCGCGCCACTGGGTGCTGGTGGCCTGCGCTCCGCGCATGACCCACCGCATCAGCAAATGGGTCAGCCACAGCGCGCGGGAGAACTGGCGGGCCAAGTGGTTCGCCCGCCTGCAGGGCGAGCTGCTGCCGGTGCTGCAGCGCGAGGGCGACACGGTGACGGTGGCGGTGCTGGCCAAGGGCCCGCTCACGGAGCTGACGCAGACGCTGCGCGCCGAGCACGGCGCCGGCGATGTGATCGACGCCCGCCGGCCCAAGCTGGGCGTGGACATGGAGCCGGTGGCACCGGGCCAGAAGCCGCCGGGCCAGTCGGGCTGGACGGTGCCCGGCGCGGTGGCAGGCATGGGCGCGCTGCTGATGCTGGCCAACGAACTGGCCGAATAACAGGCCCACCCCCAGCCTCGCCCACTGCGTGTGGCTCTGCACCCCCTCAAGGGGGCGCACCCCTGCGGACTGGCAGAGCCAGTTCCACGGGTGCTACCGAACAGGCCTGGCTGCGCCGGCCCTTGCGTTGCGCTGGTTTAGTCGTCGGCGAAGGGGGCTGACCATATCAGTGGTCCTATGGCGCAGCGCACCACTCACGCCCCATGAACCCCAGGGCCGCGTAGCAGGCCCGTTTGCAGGCACCCGCGGAACCGGCTTCGCCGGGCCGCAGGGGTGCGCCCCCTTGAGGGGGTGCAGAGCCACACGCAGTGGGCGAGGCTGGGGGTGGGCCCCTTTTCTTGGCTGGAGTATCCTGCGCCGCATGCGACTTCTCATCAAATGGCTGCTCAGCGCGCTCGCCCTGCTGCTGGTCGCCTACATCTACAACGGCGTCGAGGTCGATTCCTTCACCAATGCGCTGATCGCGGCGGCGGTGATCGGGTTGCTCAACATGATCGTGCGGCCGGTGCTGGTGGTGCTGACCCTGCCGGTGACCATCGTCACGCTCGGGCTGTTCCTGTTCGTGATCAATGCGTTGATGTTCTGGTCGGCCTCAGGCCTGCTGCCGGGCTTCCACGTGACCGGCTTCTGGGCGGCGCTGATCGGCTCGCTGCTGTATTCGCTGATCGGGGTCGTGATCGAGTCGGCCCTGGGCGCGCTCCGCCGGTCCTGAGTCCGGCCGCGCCAGCTGCGCCGGCATGGACGCAGGCAGGCGTCCAGCAGGGCCGTCCGATCTCTGGGTCGACGGCAACATCCCCCAAGGACTACCGGAGCGGCGGCTCCTTGGCCAGCTCCCTCACGCGCGCATCGACCTCGCGCGCGCGGGTGTCGATGATCGAGGCCTCGATGTGGTCGATGCGCACGCCGGGGGCCTGGCCGGCGGCGGCCCGGCGCACCAGGTCCTGCGCCGCCTTGAAGCGGTCGCGCGCGGCCACGTAGTCGAGGATCGCCACGTTGGCCTCCGCGTCGGCGCGGATCGCGCGCAGCGGCTCGTTCTGCGCGCCGTAGAGGCCGGCGAGGGTGCGCCACGCGGTGGCATCGCGCGGGTTGACCGCCACCCAGTCGCGCAGCGGCGCCACCATCGGTGCCGGGTTGCCGGTGGCGATGGCCGCCTGCGCCGCCAGCAGCATCTCGGGGCGTTCCCTGGCCTTGACGTCGAGCAGCGCGGCGGCGCGCGGTGCGGCGCCGGCGGCCAGCTCGATCTCGGCCGAGAGCAGCCGCGCCAGCCGCGCGGCCGCGGCATCGCCCTCGGTGCGGGCCACCAGCCGCTCGGCCAGCGCCCGCGCCGCCGGGCGGTCGCGCAGCTCGCTGGCGGCGAAGGCCGCCGCGTACAGCGTGCCGGCCTGCTGCGCCGGCGAGGCCTTGGCGAATTCGCCGCTGCCGGCCGCGTCGACCCACAGCCGCAGCACGTCCACGCCGGGCCGGGTGAGCACGCGCGCCCGGGCGGTGACCATGGCGTGGTCCATCGCCAGCGGCAGTTCCGGCACCAGATCGGGCCGGAACTGGAAGCGCGCCTGCATGTCGGTGATGCGCTCGCTGTTGAGCGGGTGGCTGCGCAGGTAGGGGTAGGAGCCGTTGTCGTTCAGGCGCGCGGCGTGCTGCAGCTTCTCGAACATCGCCGCCGCGCCCTGCGGCGCGAAGCCGGCCTGCGTCATCACGCCGAAGCCGATGCGGTCGGCCTCGCGCTCCATGTCGCGCGAGAAGTCGAGCTGCTTTTGCATCGCCAGCGCCTGGCCGCCCATCATCATCGCCTGGCCCAGGTCGCCGCCGCTGTTGCCGCTCTTGCTGGCGGCCATGGCGCCCAGGATCATCGCGGCCAGCAGCAGCGGCGCCTGCCGGCTCTGGCTGGACATCATGCGCGAGATGTGGCGCTGCGTGACGTGCGACAGCTCGTGGCCCAGCACGCTGGCCAGCTCGTCGCGGCTGCCGACGATGGCGATCAGGCCCATGTTCAGGCCCAGATAGCCGCCGGGCAGCGCAAAGGCGTTGATGGTGCGGTCGCGGCCCAGCAGCACCTGCCAGGCGAAGCGCTCGTCGAGCTCGGGCGTGAGCTCGCCGCGGGTGCGCGCGCCGTCCATCAGGCGCGTCCAGATCTGCTGGATGTACTCGCCGACGATGGGATCGTCGACGTAGTCGCTGTCGCGGTACAGCTCGCGCGCGATGCGGTCGCCGAGCTGGCGCTCGGCCGAGGCGGTCATCTCGCCGCCGTCGCCCATGCCGGGCAGCATCTGTGCAGCGGCCGGGATGGGCGCCAGCAGTTGCGCGGCCGCCAGCAGCGCGGCGCAGGCGGCGCGCCAGGGCCGGGAGGGGGAAATCAAGCGCGGCATTCGTCGTCGGATCATGGCTCGGCCCCGTATGATGCGCCACGGCGCCCGCCGTTCCCGCGCCTTTCCGCCGCCTTCCCTGCCATGCCATGCCATCGCTGACCCACTTCGACGCCGCCGGCCAGGCCCACATGGTCGACGTGGCCGCCAAGCCCGCCACCCACCGCACCGCCGTCGCCGCCGGCCGCATCGAGATGCAGGCCGCCACGCTGGCGCTGATCGAATCGGGCAGCGCCAAGAAGGGCGACGTGCTGGGCGTGGCGCGCATCGCCGGCATCCAGGCGGCCAAGAAGACCAGCGACCTGATCCCGCTGTGCCACCCGCTGGCGCTCACGCGCGTGGCGCTCGACTTCGCGCCCCAGGCCGGCGACGCCGACCACCCGCCCCACGTGGCCTGCACCGCGACGGTGGAAACCGTCGGCCCGACCGGCGTGGAGATGGAAGCGCTCACGGCCGTGCAGGTGGCGCTGCTGACCATCTACGACATGTGCAAGGCGGCGGACCGGGGCATGACGATCACCGGCGTGCGCGTGCTGGAAAAGCATGGCGGCAAGTCGGGGAGCTTCGTCGCGCCCTGACCAAGGCCGGGCTGTTCACAGCGCCATCGCGCACGGGTCTGGCGGGCCGCGCGGGCGCTCGCCCGCCTCATCCCAGAAGACCGACAAGCGGCTCGCTCCGGAAGATCGGCGGCGTTGGCTTTGTTCACATTCAAGTACACCATGACACACTCGTCAAAGATGTCGGCGTTGCGGGCAGCAACCTTGGCATCCGTGGCGGGCGCAGCGTCGCGGCCGGCCAAGCCATCGCCCAGGCCCTGAGGAGGCCTTGACCCCTCGCCGCACACCTGCGTGGAGCGGCCAGACACCCGGATCAGCGGTCTTCTGGCGAGGCTGAGCGGTCTTTCGTCGGCAACCAAAATCGAGATAATTTGTTACTCATGAAGCTATCAGTAACATATGCCTCGCTTTGCCGGTCGCATTGATCCAGAAAAAGCTCGATGAACGCACACGCTGCGCCGCTGAAGCGGCAGAAGGGTTTCACCTTGATCGAGGCGATGGTCGTCGTCGCCCTGGTGGCCATTCTGGCCGCGCTGGCCGCGCCGTCGTTCAACACCCTGATCGCCAACCAGCGGGCGACGTCCGCGGCGCAGGAACTGCAGTCCCTGTTCCAGTTCGCTCGCGCCGAGGCCGTCTACAAGCGTACCGACACCAGTGTCACGGCCACCGGGCAAAAGTGGGAAGCCAAGGCGGGTGCGCAGGTCCTGCGCGAGACCGCGTTGTCCGACGCGGTCAGCGTGGCGCCCGGTTCCAACGGTGGCCTCGTCTTCGAGGTGACAGGCAAGGCCCAGCCTGCTTCCGGCAGCGCCCCCCCCTACAAGGTGACGATTTCAGCGGCCAATGCCTCGCGCGTGGAGTGCCTCAGCGTGAACGGGGCGGGCCTGGTTCGCCAGCAAAGAGTGGCTGCAGGGCAGAACTGCCCCTGAGGCCGCGCGTCTTCTCCCACGGCTCCTTCCCATGCGCATACGTCCTTCTTCACCGCGATCCCGGCAGGCGGGCCTGAGCCTGATCGAGGTCCTCGTGGCCATCCTGCTCGTGAGCATCGGCCTGCTCGGCGCAGCGGGCATGCACGTGCGGTCCATCGAATACACCGTCGACACCGAACGGCGCCAGATGGCCGCCATGGTCGCCTCCGAATTGATGGAAACGATGCGCGGCGACACGGCCACCATCCTGCAGGCCGACGGCACGCCCAAGGCCGATCTGGGCGGCTACGCGAAAGAGGCGGACGCCGAGCTGCCCGCCGTCACGCAGGACGATTGCCAGCCGCTCGCCGCAGAGCCCGACAAGCGGCTGGGCTGCTGGGGGGTGCGCGCCAAGCAACTCATGCCCGAGCTGGCAGACGCCGAGGAGCTCATCGCGAGCCACTTCGCCGTCGGCCTGGACGCGATCAGCGGCGTGATCTCCGTCACCGTGGCCTGGCCCGTCAAGAAAGGCCAGTGCCTGGATGGAAACGACAATGAATACTGCACCTACACGTTGCAATCGCGGCTTTGAGCCCATGCCGCGCACACGGGGGGCCGAACGCGGCCTCTCGCTGGTGGAACTCATGGTGGCGATGGCCATCGGCCTGTTCATCGTTCTGATCGCCTCCACGATCTACATGGAGGGCGTGTTCAACTTCGGCTTCCGCGTGGGCCAGAGCGAGAACCTGGGCAATAGCCGCTACGCGCTGGGCACGCTGGACAGCGAATTCTCCAAGGCCGGCTACCGGCGCGACCCGACGCAGGCCATGGACGAGGCCTTTCCCGCCGACGCCGCGAAGCATGCCAACGACTGCGAGTTCACCCAGGGCCAGGCCATCTATGTGGACGACGACGGCAGCCTGTGCATTCGCTTCCAGGCGCGGGACGACAACGAGAAGGACTGCGCGGGCTCGGCGGCAGGCATTCCCGGCCTGACGGCCTATGAAGCACCCGTCGCGCCCGCCGTGGGGGCTGGCCTGTTCGTCGAGAAATACTCTCTCGACGGCGGCGCACTGGTCTGCCAGTCCGGCGACCCGGCCGTGGCGACGCCGGTGCCGGTGGCCGACGGCGTGCGCGACGTGCTTTTCGAGTTCGGCGTCGGCAAGGGCAGCGACTCGCTGGCCGAGCGGCGCGTCGAGGAATTCAAGACCGACACGCCCGCGGCCGACGAGGTCATCCGCTCGCTGCGCTACACCATCCTGCTGTCGAGCTCGGCAGGAGGACTCACGCGGGGCATGGAATCCTCCGTCTGCACCCGCTGGACAGAGGCGGGCGGCGCCGGCGCCAGCTGCGACACCAGCAAAGGCCAGCTCTACCAGCTCGCCAGCGGAACCCTCACGCTGAGAAACCTGATGCCATGAGAGCGCCACACCCTCCCCTGCCTTCCACCTCGCGCGCGCGCCAGCGCGGGGCCGCGCTGTTCGTGGCCATGATCATGATGCTGCTGGTGCTGGTGCTGGCGGTCGCCGGCATGCGCACCATCACGCTGGAGTCGCGCATCGCCGCCAACCAGCTCGAGAGCCAGCGCCTGCAGGAAACGGCGGACGGATCGCTGCGCGAGGGCGAGCGCATCATCCAGAAGTACGGCCTGTCGCTGTCCCAGTGCGATGGCGCGGACAGCCCCTACACCGCCGGCAAGCCCTGCTTCATTTCCGAAGCCCGCACCGACGAGCTCGGGCTGGACACCGACTTTGCCGTCAGCGCCGAGGCCGAGGGCTTCGACAAGCCCGCTGGCTACTGGTACCCGCGCTACGTCTCCACGGTGTGCCCCAAGGGATCGAGCGCCACCGCCGCGCTGGAGGCTGCCAGCACGGGCTGCACGGAGTTCTACGAACTCAATGCCCAGGCCACCTTCGCCGAAGGTGCGCAAGCCTGCGGCCCCGAGGCGCTGTGCCTGCGCTCCACGGTCAATCTGTTCATCAAATAATCGAGGAGGGCCGTCATGATTCGCGCCACCTGTCCGAACCGCTCGCCTTTCCGCGTCCTCCACACCCTCGGCCTGCTGGCGGCGGCAGCGGCCCTGCTGACCGGCCAGCACCTTGCCAGTGCGCAGAGCAGCGGCGACACGGCCCTGGCGCAGACGCCGCTGTTCGTGAGCGAAAGCTACCCGCCGCTGAACATGCTGGTGATGGGCCGCGACCACAAGATGTACTACGAGGCGTACAACGACGCCTCCGACCTGGACGGCGACGGCGTGATCGACGTGGGCTACAAGCCCGACCAGATCGACTACTACGGCTACTTCAACAACAACGCCTGCTACACATACAGCGACGACATGTTCAGTCCCGTCGCCGTCGCCACAGGCGCCAGGAAGAAGATCTGCGCCGGCGCCACGCACTGGAGCGGCGACTTCCTGAACTACCTGACCACCTCGCGCATGGACGCCATGCGCCGGGTGCTCTATGGCGGCATGCGCGTGGTCGACTCCACGACCAGCACCGTGCTGCAAGGTTCCTTCATCCCCCGCGACGCCCACAGCTGGGGCAAGGCCTACGACCCTGCCCGGGACCTCGCGACATACAACATCCAGGATTACGCACCGCTGACACAGCCGGTCGCCGGTACGCGCCACCTGTTCGCCGTGACCACCACGGACCAGAGCGGCGATGGCGCGATCCCGCGCCTGCGCGTTCTCAACGACTCGAAGTTCCAGATCTGGGAATGGGTGTCCAAGGAGCAACCCGTTGCCCAGGACAAGTGCATCGACAACAACACGTCCTGCGAGCAATCCGGAGGCTCGCAGTTCGAGATGCTGGCTTCCAGCGCCTACCGGAACCTCGCGATCACGACGTGGAAGAGCACCGGCGCGACACCGGGCAACAAGACGGCCATGGATTCGTACTTCGTGACGAACAAAACCGCCGGCAGGCTGTGTGGCACGGGCTCCCTCAGCGTGATCAATACACAGGGGGCCAACAACAATCCCTTCGTTCCCGGCGCCAACAGCTGCACCCACAACAACTACATCACCGAGATCACAGGCGAGATCTACATTCCGGCGGCTGGCAGCTACACCTTCGCCGTCGATGGCGACGATGCGGTGGATGCCACCATCGACGGTAACAGCTGGGGCTGGTACGGCGACCATGGCGGCGACCGTGGGCAGGCCGGCCTGCAGAGCCACTCGCGGGAAATCACCTTCGGCAGCGCAGGCTGGAAGAGCGTGACGTTCCGCCATGTCGAGAACGCAGGCGACGACCACTGGGGCCTGGCGATGAAGAGCACGTGGCCCGCGAGCACCATCACGGACCGCAAGATCCGTGTGGAAGCCTGCGCCAGCAGCAACGCCGACCTGCGCGAGGCCACCTGCAAGCCCTATCCGAACAATGGGGGCACGCCCATTCACAAGCCCACCGGGCTGCTGCACGACTTCGGCGAGAACGAGAAGATGTACTTCGGCCTGGTCACAGGCTCGTACCAGAGGAACATCGCCGGCGGCATGCTTCGCCGCAACATGAGCAAGTTCACCGAGGAAGTGGATCTGCAGACCGGCATCTTCAAGAGCGGTGTCAGCGGTGTGGTGGCCAACATCGACCGCCAGAAGGCGATCGGCTTCAACGGATCGACGTACAACGCCTGCGGCTGGATCACCGACGGCCCCATCAGCACCAAGACCGATCCGTCCATCTGCGCCATGTGGGGCAACCCGGTGGCCGAAATGATGTTCGAGACGATGCGCTATTTCGCCGGCGCCTCGGGCGCGCACAGCGAGTACGACTACACCAACAGCGGATCCAAGGACAACGACCTGAGCCTCGCCAAGCCGAACTGGGTGGCGCCCTACAAGGCCACGGCCGACGGCGGTGGCGGCTACCAGCACTGCGCCCGCCCCGTGATGACGGTGCTCAGCGACATCAACCCGTCCTACGACTTCAAGATGCCCGGCAGCCGCTACAACAGCATTGCCGCCGGCACCGACAGCCTCAACGGCTTCAATGTCTCGAACGAGGTGCAGGCCATCGGCGCGGCCGAAGGCATCCACGGCAAGAACTACTTCATCGGCCAATCGACGTCTTCCAATGCGGACGCGGCGCCCTCTGTGAAGCGCGTCGACGACCTCTCATGGGTGCGCGGCCTGTCGCCGCAGGAGCCCAGCAAGGAAGGCACCTACTACTCCGCCGGCGTGGCGCGCTTTGCGGCCAGCAATCCCATCTTCGGCAACGACAAGGGCAAGAACCGCCTGATGACCTATTCGGTGGCCATTGCCTCGCCGCTGCCGGAAATCCGCTTCCCCGTGAACCCGCAGGACGCCGGCGAGAAACGCTACGTGACCATCGCCCCGTTCGCCAAGTCCGTGACGGGGAGCAGCATCGACAACACCAAGTTCGCGCCGACCAACCAGATCGTGGACTACTACGTGGACCGCATCGCCAACACCGGCGCGGCGGACCAGGACCTCACCGTCAACGGCGGACGCCCCTATGCGGAGTTCCGCATCAACTACGAGGACGTGGAGCAAGGCGCCGACCACGACATGGACGCCATCTCCCGCTACACCGTCTCGCTGCAGGCCAACGGCACGGTGAAGATCGACATGGTGTCCGAGTACGCGGCGGGCGGCATCGGCCAGCACATGGGCTACGTGATCTCGGGCACCACCCAGGACGGCACCTACCTGGAAGTGCGCGACAAGGACACCAATTCCGTCTACTACGCGCTCAACACGCCTCCAGGCCGGGCACCGGGCTATTGCGTGAATCGATCGAACGACTCGGAATGCATCACCCTGGGACTCAGCGCCAGCCGGACCTTCACGCCCAGCACCACCAGCACCTCGGGCAGTTTCCTGAAGGACCCGCTGTGGTTCGCCGCCAAGTACGGCATGCCCGGGCGCGACCCAGCCACCGTCGCCGGCGACCCGGACAACTACTTCCTGGTCACCAATGCCACCACGCTGAAGGACCAGATGACCAAGGCCTTCAACGACATCCTGCAGAACACCAATTCGGTGACCGCCGTGGCCGTGGATGTGCCCGAAGGCACCATCACGGCGGGCGCGGACATCTACCGCACCCGCTTCGAGGCCGAGGGCTGGGTGGGAGACGTGATCCGGGAAAGGCTCACCGAGAGCGTCGAGGGCCTGAACTACGTGCGGCAGTGGAGCGCGGCGGAAAAGCTGTCGGCGCGCGTCGCCGCCCGCAGGATCCTGTACGCGGGCGCAGGGGTTGCCACCCCGACCCTGCGCCCCTTCACCTATGCCGGGATCAGCGGCCAGACGGCCGACGCGGCATGGCTCACGGCACTCAACATCAATCCGACCACGAACACGGCGGATGACAAGGCTGAACAGCGCATCAACTTCCTGCGCGGCGAGGACCACTCTTTCCGCATGCGCAAGCTGCTGCCCAACAACCAGCCCAATGTGCTGGGCGACATCGTCAACTCCTCGCCGCTGCGCGTGAAGGGCGCGATGTACATGGCGTCGGCCGCCAACGCACTGGAGGGTACGAACAACTACGCGGCCTTCGCGACCGGGCAGGCCGGCCAGCCCGAGATGATCTACGTGGGCGCCAACGACGGCATGTTCCATGCCTTCCGTGCCGAGAGCGGCGAGGAGGAGTTCGCCTTCATCCCCTCGGCGCTGCGCGGCACCCTGAACATCCTCACCGCGCCGAACTACGGCGCGAAGGACGGCACGCCCCACCGCTACTACGTCGACGGCACGCCCGTGGCCTCCGACGTGTACTTCGGCGATGCCTGGCACAAGGTGCTGGTCGGCAGCCTGGGCGCGGGCGGCAGGCAGGTGTTTGCGCTGGACATCACCGACCCCACGGCGCCCAAACTGCTGTGGGAGTTCGGCGCCGGGCAGCACGTCAACATGGGCAACTCGCTGGCCCAGCCGACCATCGCCCGCCTCAACGACTCCTCGACGACAGGCAAGGGCAAGTGGGTCGCGCTGGTGCCCGGTGGCTACCAGGGCGGCAACAGCAGCGCGGGTGGCGCCAGCCTGTTCGTGGTGGACATTGCCAACGGCAACGTGCTCAGGCGGTTCGACCTGGATGGCGGCATGACGGCTGCCGAACTGGACGCGTCCCTGCCCTTGGGCAACGGCCTGTCGCGCGTGACGGCCGTGGACGGCAACCGCGACGGCAAGGTGGACCTGGCCTACGCGGGCGACCTGGCGGGCAATGTGTGGCGCTTCGACATGCGCAACGGCGACATCTCCGCCTGGACGGTGCAGAAGTTCTTCACGGCGAAGGATGCGGATGCGGCCGGCAAGCGCCAGCCCATCACGGCGGCACCCTACGTGCTGGCGCACCCCACGGGCAAGGGGGACCTGGTGATCTTCGGCACGGGCCGCCTGCTGACCGCCAGCGACAAGAGCAGCACGCAGCAGCAGACGATCTACGGCGTCTGGGACCGCTACAGCGACGCGGGGTCGACGGCCCCCACCCCGCTGCCGACGGCCGCCAAGGTCCGCGCCGACCTGCAGGGCCAGGCGTTCACGGAACTGGACGCCGACTCCGGCAGCTTCTCGCTGTCGAAGAACGTCGTGCAGTGGTACAAGTCGAGCGCCACCGGCACGGCGGATACCCATGTCGAGAAGTGGGGCTGGTTCGCGGACCTGCCGCGCGACGGGGAGAAGATGACCTACGACATGACGCTCTACGGCCTGGGGCTGTTCCTGTCGACGGTGCGCACGTCGGAAGACCCCTGCGCCGCCGGCCTGAGCGGCACGCTCTATGCCATCGATCCGAAGTCCGGCGGAAGCACCAACTACGTCGTGTTCGACATGAACGGCGACGGCGTCTTCAACGCATTGGACGCGGTGGGCGGCGGCCAGGTCTCTGGCACGCAAACGGGCGCCGGCAGGCAGACGATCCGCGCCGGGCGGGTGTTCGACCCCACGGCGAATGCCGAGCGGCGGGTCAACCACGGCATGGAGTTCGGTCGCCAGAGCTGGCGCCGGCAACCGCCGAACTGATGTCCTATGGATTTCCTTTCTCTGACAAGGGCAGGTGCTTGGGCGGCGCCGCAAACCTCTCTGCCAGCGAGAAGGAACATGCTTGAAGGAGAAGCAAGTGCACAATGCTGAAAAGGGCTTCACCCTGATCGAACTGATGATCGTGGTAGCCGTCGTCGCCATCCTGGCGGCGATTGCCTACCCGTCGTACCAGGAGTACGTGCTGCGCGCCCGGCGCGTGGAAGCGCAGAACCTGCTCAACGACGCGGCTGCCCGCCAAGAGCGGTACCGGGCACAGAACGGCATCTACGCGACCGACGTAACCAAGCTGAAGCTGCCGCACGGTGTCAATTCGGAGAACGGCCACTACACGCTGAGCGTGAGCGCGGTCGCCGACGACGGCGGCTACACGCTGAAGGCCACGCGGACGAAGGCGGACAGCAAATGCGGCGACTTCACCCTGGATGCCAAGGGCGTCAAGGAGATGGCCGCTGAGACGCCGGGCACCGCGGCGCAATGCTGGCGGTAAGAAGACTTGCATCTGTCGAACAGCAGTTGACGTCACGTGTGACGACCGTAGGTGCTCGCCCGTCGATGTCAAGCCCGTTCCGACGACAGTATTGAATGTGCATCGGCAAAAGGGATATGTCTCCGCATCGCATTGCGCCTTTTTTCTTGCAGCGCTGTGGCTACTGGGCTACAGCGGCTTGCGCCACGCGGCGGCATGGGCCTTCGCACGATGGTGGCATTCTCGTCACTACTCACCAGCGGCGAGGCGTTCGTGCAGTACGGCACCGCGGAGCGTCGACGGCACGGTGCGCCTGATATTCGGCAATGTGCGCAACATCGGCTTCACGCCGCCCGCCGGCATGAACCTGCGGTTGCCGAATCGGCGGGAAGAGCCGACAGCGGATTGAGGCCGAAGCGCCTGCCGTGTGAATGTGCGGCGCAGAAGGCAGGCGCAGGCAGCACAAGGTCCTTGGCACTCATTCGCGCGACTCGATCACGCTCGCAAGCTGACTGCGGATGTCCGAGGCGGAAGCTGCTGTAAAGCCTTCGCGATGCATGAGCCCGATTGCCGAAGCAACCAGCTCACGATTGCGGGCTTTCGAGTGCGGTGGAAGGTCCTCGAGCCCGACGCGCACGTGGCCGCCACGGCCGAGCGCATGCGCGAAAAGAGGTTCGGCATCGATGCCCAGTCCGGCCACCATCCACGGCATGCCGGGATCGAGTCGATCGAGCAGTCCGGCCAGGTAGGCGACTGCCTCGTCGGACGGTGGAGCGCCGAACGTATAGATGTCACTGAGCATGAAGCGATAGATCGGCGCGAGAAGCGATGGCATGGACCTTCGCATGGCTGCGCCAAAACGCAGGAAGCCCGCCTCGTAGATCGTGTAGTTCGGATGGAATCCGTAGTCCCCGGCCAATTTCAGATTCCGCCGGATCTCGGACACGCTGTTGGTGTGAACGAAGCCGTCACGTGCGTGCGAGATCTCCTCGTGCGAAACGAAGTTGAGACTGCCTAGATCCACCACCGACATTTCCAGCAGACCGCGCCGCGCCAAGACCTCCACCGCCGAAAACCTGTCCTGCATCGCGTTGGCTGCACCGGGCCCGTCCGACGAAGCGGCAAAGGGCACGGTCGGGTAGACGATGGCATCCACTCGCCTTCGGATACCTTCAATGATGCGCGAATAGATGTCCGGGTCGTCCTTCTGGCGCCCCGTTGCTGGATCGTAGGCGTGCACATGCACGATCGATGCGCCCTCATGAACGCAAGCCACAGCATCCTCGATGATCTCCGCCTCAGTGATGGGGATGTTCGGCTGGTGCTGACGTGTCCATGGCCCATTCAGCGCAACTTCGAGCCAGCGGCATGCCGATCCGCGTGACGTAGGAATCTGTGAGTTCATCGATGTCCTTGGCTGCGATTGGCAATGGTCTTGAGCAGGGTCTGCGCCGTCCGCTGAACGAACCCCTGGTCGAAGTTGATTCTCTGAACGAACTCCAAGAAGCTCGGCCCGAGAACGGGTGTTGTGAAACGCTGCAGCATTCCGGAGGATTGAGCGGCATCGTGGCTGTCAATCAGAATATTGAGCTGCCTCAACAGGTCAATGTCCAGGCCGAGATTGGCGGCGCGCGGACCGGCGCTCTCGTAGTGGTCAGCAGGTACAGGCAAGGCCTTCAACGTGGTAGTTTCGAGGTAATCGGCCAATGCCACGATGTCGTCAGTGCTGAATGCCAGGTGCTGCAGCCCTTCGCCATTGAGGTCGTGCAACTGGCGATGCAGGGGCGATCCGAAGTCGAGCGGCTCGTTGCACGCGAGGCTGACGCCATTGCAAGGACTTTGCATCACGGTTGTGCGCGAACGCGTACCGTCGACAACGAGGTCTGCCTCGAAGACGTTGCGAAATCCGAATGCGCAGTTGAGGAAGTTGTTCCAGTAGATGCGGTTGCCGGGCATCACGTTGAAGGTGATGTGATCCACGCCTGTCAGGCCCCGTCCTGGCTCTGCCGCCACCTGCCTTTGTGTCGACTCCAGAAAATAGAAGCCGACGCCCCCGATGCCGCTGACGGCGTGCGAGTAGAGCTCAGGCCAGGTCTGGTCGACGGTGCTGATGAGTGGATGGGCGCCACAGTCGAGCGCCCGGTTCCAGGCAAGCTGCGGCGACCGCACACGCAAGCCCAGTCCGGACAGGTTGGGGCCATGAAGCTCGGCGTGATTGCGGGCCCAACTGCCCGGGCGGGCGTTGACGACTGCCTGGATACCGCCCTGGTGCAGCACCCAGAAGCCATCCTGCATGACGGTGGCTCGAAAACCCAATGCCTGCAGAATGGGGACAACCTGCGAGCATCGGATGGCGCCGAACTCGATGAAGCCAAGGCCATCGAAACCAACGGGGTTCTCTGCGGCCATCATGCGTCACCCGCTTTGTGCCTGCGCGTCGGCAATGCGCAAAGCATCTCGAAAAGCAGATTGGCCCCCGTCAGCGCCGTGAGGCCGGTCGTGTCATAGGCAGGCGCAACCTCGACCAAGTCTGCCCCCACCACGTCCAGTCCAGCGCAACCGCGGAGAATCTGCAACGCCTGAGCCGTGGTGAGGCCTGCAATCTCCGGCGTTCCGGTGCCCGGCGCAAAGGATGGGTCGAGACCATCGATGTCGAAACTAATGTACAGAGGATGCGTACCGACAGTACTGCGGATGCTCTCGACCACGCCGTTCAATGAACGGCCCCAGCAGTCCTCCGCTTGAACGACACGAAAGCCTTGCGCTCGGCTCCAGTCGAAATCGTCACTCCCATAGCCGGATCCGCGCAGGCCGATCTGGAATACCCGATGGCCGTCTATCAATCCCTCCTCCACAGCACGCCGGAAGGGTGTTCCATGGGCAATCTTCTCGCCGAACATCGTATCGTTGATGTCTGCGTGCGCATCGACGTGCACGACGGCCAGCGGGCCGTGCTTGGCCGCAAGTGCACGCAGGATCGGCAACACGATCGTGTGATCGCCACCCAATGTGAGCGGGCGGCATTCATGCTCGAGCACTTTCCTGTAGTGAAGCTCGATACGCCGGATGCTGTCCTTCAAGTCGTATGGATTCACGGCCACATCGCCCAGGTCGGCCACATTCAACCGTTCGAACGGAGCATCGCGCGTGCCCATGTTGCATGGCCGGAGAAGCGCGGATTGCGCACGGATCTCACGCGGCCCGAAGCGGGCGCCCGGACGATTCGACGTTCCGATGTCCAGAGGCACGCCGATGAAGCCGGCGTCCAGGCCAGCAGCCGATGCAGCGTAGGGAAGACGCATCATGGTTGCGATGCCGCCGAAGCGTGGCATTTCGTTGCCGCTGAGGGGCTGATTGAATGAACTCATGCAAATCCTTCGAAGCTAGAACCTCGTCAGCAGACTGGGCAGGTAGGTGACGAGCTGGGGAAATAGCGCCACCGCCAATATCACGACGATCTGGCAGAGAACGAATGGCAGCACGCCTCGCGCCATGTCCCGATAGGTAATCTCCGGCGGGGCGATGCTCTTGAGGTAGATGATGGACGGCGCGACCGGTGGCGTGAGATAGGAGGTCTGCATCACCACGATGGCCAGCACGCCAAACCATACGGGGTCGATGCCATTGGCCAGCACGATGGGCTGAAATATCGGCACGCAGATGAGGACGATCGTGATCCAGTCGAAGGGGTAGCCGAGCAGAAAGACGATCACCACCATCGCTGCGATGAGCTGCCCTCGTGTCAGATCCATGGCCTCGATCAGGCTGTGCACCGCCTGCGAGCCGCCTTCCAGGATGAACACGCTCGTGAACAGCGTTCCTCCCACCACCACGAGCAGAATCATCCCCGACACCCTCACGGTTTCGGCGCACGCGGCTGCGATTCCCTTCAGGTCGAACGTGCCGTAGAGACACGAAAGAACGACGGCACCGAACACGCCGACAGCGGCGGCCTCGGTCGGCGACGCAACGCCCGCCAGGATGGAGCCCAGCACCGCAACGATCAGCAGGGCTGCCGGCACGATGCCGGAGACGAGCACGATCAGTCGGCGACCGATCGACATGGCGTCGAACTCGGAGGTGTCAGGCCGGGGAGCGTCCTGTGGCCGCAACCAGCCGCGCAGCAGGATGTAGGCACCGAAGGTCGCCAGAGTCAGCAGCCCGGGCCCCAGAATGCCGGCCGTCAGGTCGCCGATGCTCATGTCGGCCACGGAGGCATACACCACGACGATGATGGAAGGCGGGATCACCGTTCCCAGCGAGCCTCCGGCGCAGATCGTCCCGGAAATGAAGGCCTTGTTGTATCCCTGCCGGAGCATGGCAGGGATGGCCATCAGCCCAACCACGATCTCGACTGCGCCGACGATGCCGGTGGCCGCCGCAAAGACACCGCACATCGAGATCGAAGCCAATGCGATGCCGCCTGGCAATCTGCTCATCAGCAGCTGCATGGCAGCGAACAGTCGTTCGGCGACACCGCAGCGGGCAAGGAGAAAGCCCATCAGCACGAACATCGGCACGGCCGTCAATGTGTAGTTGCGTGCAACGTCGGCGATCGACATCCACAGGTGCTGGCCGGCGTTCGTGCCCAGCGCATGGAAGGCCGCCGCGAAGGCAATGCCGATCATGCTGAACGACACGGGAATGCCCAGGAACAGGAGGACGAACAGGCTGACGAACATCAGCAGGGGAATCCAGTCACCCACGGATCGCTCCCCCGCTCGTCATGTCCTGTGGCTGTGGGCGCGCGTGCTTGATGACCTCCGCCACGCACTGGGCGGCGAAACCCAGCAATCCGACAGCGATCGCCGTATAGAACGGCCAGACCAACGGCCCCCAGGCGCTCATCTGCTCGACCTCCCCGCTTCGCCAGGCCTCCACCGCGCGCCGGGTGGCGATCCAGCAGAGCGTGAAAAGGCCTGGCAGCATCATCACCACATAGAAGACGATATGGATGCGATCACTCGTTCTTCTCGAAATGCGGTGCGCGAAGGTCTCGACGCGCACATGCACGTTCTTGGCGAGCGTGTAGGCTGCCGGCAGCAGCAAGAGCGCGCCGTTGAGCATGTAGGAGACATCGAGCGCCCACAAGGTCGGGCGACCGAAGACATAGCGGCTGACGACCTCGTACAGCATCACGGCAGCCAACACCAGGACCAGGCCTTCGGCGATGCGCGTCAGCAGGAGCGCCACCCGTTCGACATGGATGACGAAGCGCGTCAGCATGGATGACGCGCCGGCCGGTGCGGCACTCATCGCCCAAGGGCTTTCGCGGTCGATTCCCATTGATCCTGGAAGTCGAAGTAGGACTTCGAGATGCGCTCGATCCAGGTGTTGCCCTTGGCCTTCTGCTCGGTGGCCTGCGTCGCAGCCCAGTCACGACCGGCCTTCTTGATCTCCGCAATGAACGCCGGACTCAGGTACACCACCTCGTTGCGGCCTTTCAGGATCTTCTCCATGGCGGCCATGTCGGCCACGCCCCACTCCATGTAGGTGTCGAAGCTGGTGAGATGGGCAGCAGCCTCCAGCTGTGCCTGGATGTCCTTGGGCAGCGCGTCCCAGCGCTCCTTCTTCATGAGGACCTCGAACGCGTACGAAGGCGAGTGCACGCCCGGCACCACGATGTACTTGGCGATCTTGTCGAGCCCGGCCTTGGTGTTTCCGCTGGGCGTCGACCACTCGGCCGCATCGATCGCCTTGCGCTCGAGCATGGTGTAGACCTCGTGCCCGGGGATGACGACCGGTGAAGCACCGAAACCTTCCAGGATCTTCGCCCAGCTGCCGATGGTGCGGAACTTCATGCCGGCCATGTCCGCCTTCTCGCGAATCGGCTTGTGCGAATGAGCGAAGATCTCCGCCGTGCCCAGCCCCGCGATGAGAGGATGCAAGCCCATTCGTTCACGCCGGAAGTCGCGCCAGAGCGCCTGGCCACCGCCGTAGTACAGCCAATGGAAGTAGGCCTCGGGCGACATGCCTCCGGGCTGGCCGCTCAGCAGGATGTTCGCTGGATCCATGTTGACGACGTACGCCGGCACCGTCTGGCCGATCTCGGCCACGCCGCTGCTCACCGCCTCGTGGACACCGAATGCCGGTGCGAGGACGCCCGCGGCAAACGGCTGGATCTGTACACGGCCGTTCGTCAGCTCCTTGGCGTACTTGGCGAACTTGAGCGCGTAGATGGTGTAGTTGGCACTGGCCTCCGGTGCCGTGGTCGCCATGCGCCACTTGTATTCCTGGGCGCTGGCCGGCGCGAGCGACAGCAGCATCGCGGCGAAACCGACGACAGTGCTTCGAATGAGGACGAGCAGATTCATGCACATCTCCTATGCACAGTTGAAGAAAAAGAGAGACGAAACGAAAAGACTCGCTAGAGCGCGAAAGCGTGTTGCAGCGCCGAGCTCACCCCCGACACGATGGCGCCGGACAACCGCTGCCCCTTGTCGGCGCTGGCACCTGCCGCCGGGCTCAAGGCGCCCCCCTCGGTACCCCATGCGGGGTCGGCGGGAAACACGTCATAGGGTGGATAGGGGTAGGTCGGCTCCGTGGGAATGCGGTCCACGCGCACGCACTGAGGAAAGTAGTGCAGCATCAGCGATGTCTCCATCACCGCAGCGTGCTCATACGTGATGTTCAACCCCTCCGGGAAGATGCTCTCGATCGTCTCTGCGTCGAGCACGTCCCAGTATTCGATACGCATGACCTTCAGGTCGGCGCGCGTGATCGTGCGCACCGCCACATCGATGCCTTCCGTGAGAAACCACTGGTTCTCCAGGTGCCCGTTGAGAAAGCAGACACGATGCGCGCCATGGCGGCTGAGCTCTCGCAGCACGTCTCCCACGAGATGGACGTAGGTATCGCCATCGAGGTTGGTCGTGCCAGAGAAACGTGGTCCTCCGCCCGACTTTGGCATGGACTTGTAGCCATAGCTGAGCACCGGCATCACCAGACCTGCGATCTCTCTGGCGACATCGATCGCGATCGCTTCGCTGAGCATCGCATCGACACCCAGCGGCAGATGAGGGCCGTGCTGCTCGACAGCGCCGCAAGGCACGATCACCACAGGATTCGCTTTCAGGGCTTCGGCGAATTCCTGCCACGTCTTGTGCAAAACCCTTGGATCGCCATGCATGCCGATGTGCTCCTTCTCGATGGAGACTCAGCATAGGGACGAACCTGGCGGTGAAGAATACCGGGCGCTGATTTCTTACATTCGGCGGACCGAATGTATACGCAATACCTTCACGCCGCAGCGGCGGGCGTCGACACTTCCTGCAGGATGTCCGCCATGAACGCCTTGGCCGCCAGCGATGGCGATCCACTCCGGCGATGAATCAGCTCGAAGCTGGCGACGTGGCATGGCGCATCGTTGATCGGGATCGGCCGCAGCGCACCGCTTTCGACCCACGGCATCGCATAGTGGGTGGGCAGATAGCCGAGATAGCGGCCGGTGAGCACCAGCATGCAGACCGCCTCCATCGTCGCGACGGTCGCCGTGACGCGAGCGTCGCGCGGCAGCATTCGGTGGTTGGCGGCATAGTAGCCACGGTGCACGAATTCATAGACTGCCAGCGCATCGAGGGAGTTGCCCGAAGCAGTGCCGTACAGAGGATGGCCCGGCGCGCAGTAGAGCAGATGCTTTTCTTCGAACAGCCTGCGATAGGCCAAGCCGGGGGCTCGGTTCGGAAAGCAGCCGATGCCGACTTCGATCCGACGATCGACCACGCGCTGCTCGATCTCCAGCGGCGAGCCGACGTGGAGGTGGATGTGCACATCGGCGCGTCGATCCTTGAAACGCTGCAGGGCGTGCACCAAAGGCGACTCCGGATTGGTGGCCGTGTTGTCGATCACCCCGATGTGGAGATCGCCCGTCATCCGGCCATTCAAGGCAGCAACGTGCTTGTTGAACATGTCGTGCGCGGCGAACAGCGCTTGCAACGATTCGTAGACTGCCTGCCCTTGAGGCGTCAGCCGAAAGCCGGTGCGCCCCCTGTCGCACAGCCGCACGCCCAGCCTGGCTTCCAGGGTCGCCATCTGATTGCTGATGGTCGGCTGTGTTGAATTGAGCGCCACCTGGGCAGCGCCGAAGCCGCCACATTCGACGACGGCCTTGAAGACGGCCAGTAGATGCAGATCGGCTGCGGTATTCAGGCGGTTCATGCTTCACCTCAAGAACGATGTGGCGGCTCCCTCATTGGAGCCAAGCCTCGGATAGCAGGTCCAGAGGAGATTCCATGAACGCAAGACCCGCGCCAAATGCGAACACCAGGGCATGTGGACTCTGCGCTACTTGAAGGCCATTTCCAGCAACCGGCGCACCGTGTCTGCGCCATGAGCGCCGAGGCTGGGTTCGAGAGGAGGTATCCAGGGGATATTCAGATGGGCACCATGGAAGACCTTGAGCGCCTGATCCGAGGCAGTCCGGACCTTGCCATCCGGAGGGTGCGCAGGCTACTGGTGAGACTCTTGACAGATCTGGACGGCCGCCGGCACCGAAGCAGCGGCCGCCGAACTCAATGCCTTCGAGGCCGATCCCTGGTGAAGGAAATTCCCTACCATCGCCACGCCTGGGAGTCAGGGCGGCAGAGCCCCTGGATGTGTCGACGTGCAGAGGATGTGACTCGTTGAACGCAGATGGCTGCGACCTACCTGCCCTACGAAACCGATTAAATGCTGCTACCCGAAGCGATCCAAGACTGGCTGCTCGAGAGCACCTGGCGCACTTCATCAGCGACACGTTGGATGCGCTGAATCTGAGCGCTTCCACGCGCGCTACGATAAGGACGGCCCGCGCAACCGGCCGTTCCACCCGGCCATGATGGTCAAGGTGCTGGTCCATATGGCTACACCACAGGCGTGTTCAGCTCGCGCAAGATCGCCAGGAAGCTCCACGAAGACGTGGCCTTCCGAGTGCTGGCGGCGGGCAACTTCCCGGCGCACCGCACGATCCGCGATTTCCGTGCCTTGCATCTGAAGGAGTTGTCGGATCTGTTCGTGCAGGTTGTTCGCCTGGCACGAGATGAGGCCGGTCAAGCTGAGCACGATTGCGGCGGACGGCACCAATGATGGCGATCGAAGCGCACAAGCTCGTTTGTAGATTTGGAATCCGATCCGATTCTCGAATTGATTGAGCCAGCTACAAACGAAAAAGCCGCCCGGAGGCGGCTTGATAGAAGCACCCGAAGGCCGGTCGTTAGATTTCTGAGCAGGTCTTGGGGCGAACCGATGCGTCCAGGTCGGATGTGCAAGCCCAATCAGCGTTCGCGGCGGTGTAGGTGAAGACAATGGTCTTGCTCGTCAACTTGTCGTTCACACCCGTGGCCTTGAACGTTGCCGTAAGAGCGCAGGAGTCGGCGTCCCCGGCGGCCACGATGTTTTGAACATACTTGCCGGCAAGCGTGAAGTTGTTTGATGTATGCAGAGCGCCGGCAGGAACGGCAAGAACCGGGGGATCCGCACCTGGGTCAGCGGCCACCGCGTCGTCGGTACTACACGCCGTAGCCAAGCCGTTGCTGCCGGCGATGTCCATGACGGGGGTCTTCAGGCCGGCGAGCAGGTTCATTGCTTCGGTGGTCTGTGCGCGAGCCGTGTAGTTTTGATACTGCGGCAGAGCCACCGCAGCCAAAATACCAATGATCGCCACAACGATCATCAGTTCGATCAGGGTAAAACCCTTTTGCACAGAGCGTGCAATAGAACGACGGTTCATGTCCATTTACTCCAGGTTGGTTGAGTGAGCCTGGGAACCCTCCCCGGCACGTGCTTCGTTCCGCAGCATCCGTGCCATCCCTCTCAGCACCCTCTCAGTGTCAAATTGTTCACGTTTGAGTTACCAAGTGTGACACAACCTGTTTCAAACGCCCTGAGACGCTGACAAATATTGTCAGCCGGCCCAAATCTGTCGCAGGCCTCGGAACTCCAGCACCGCTCGTTTCCAACCACCGGATGTCCCGCTCCTGCTGCCCCGACATCGGCGCCGCCCCGGCAAAGGCGTCGATCTGGCTCATGATCTCTTCCGTTTCCGCCGGCTTGGTGTGGGTGATGTAGTTGGGGTAGCACTTGCCGGGGCCGATGTGCGACAGTTCGTCGGCCAGGCTCGCGGGCGACAGGTGCAGGCTGCGTTCGGCCAGGGCCTGTTCGCGGTTGCTGAAGGCGGTCTCGATCACCAGGGCGCCCACGTCCAGGGCGTTGACACGGTCCCAGAAGGGCGCGTTGCGCTCGGTGTCGCCGCTGAAGACCCAGTGCGGCCCGCCCCGGCTGGCGCGCATGGCGAAGCCGCAGGCCGGCAGGCTATTGGATCAATGTCATGCCGGCGTGCCTGGCTGCGCCGGCATCGAAAGTCATCGTCCGCGAACACCCTGCACCGGCGGCTGTGCGCTCGATCAGGCAGTCGGCAAAGTCCGCGGATGTGGCATTGAACACACGCAGCGCCTTGCTCACCTGCTCGGCCCGGTCCATCACGAGTTCCTTGGCTCTCAGCAACGCATCGAGCGACTGGGCGATTTGCCGGCGTGAAAGGCCGTAGGAGGAGCCGAGTACCCATACCAGCTCGATGACACAGACAAGGGACAGAAAGCCCGGCTCTTCCGCGGACAGCGACTCGATGAGCTTGCCGGCCTTGGCCGACTGCCCGGCATCGTCCTGCATGATGTACCTGACCAGGACGTTGGTATCAAGCCCGATCATCGCACCGACGATCCGCGCGCGGCGATGGCCTGGTTCATCTCCTCGATGGATACCGCCTTGGGCGGCTTGCCGAACATGCCCTTGAGCGAGCGGATCGATTGAGTGGCTGCCACCAGTTCGAAGCGGCCTTCCTCGATCTGCACGAATTCGACCCGGTCCCCCGCATCGACATGCAATGCCTTGCGTACCTCGACAGGGATGGTGATCTGGCCTTTGCTGGATACGGTTGCGGTCGTCATTCGGAAATCCTTTCCTCCTTACTCTAAGGTAAGGAAATGGAGCTGTCCAGCATCCCTAGATTTCCAGCACCCCACTCGCCTCCAGCCACCGGATGTCCCGCTCCTGCTGCCCCGACATCGGCGCCGCCCCGGCAAAGGCGTCGATCTGGCTCATGATCTCTTCCGTTTCCGCCGGCTTGGTGTGGGTGATGTAGATGGGGTAGCACTTGCCGGGGCCGATGTGCGCCAGTTCGTCGGCCAGGCTCGCGGGCGACAGGTGCAGGCTGCGTTCGGCCAGGGCCTGTTCGCGGTTGCTGAAGGCGGTCTCGATCACCAAGGCGCCCACGTCCAGGGCGTTGACACGGTCCCAGAAGGGCGCGTTGCGTTCGGTGTCGCCGCTGAAGACCCAGTGCGGCCCGCCCCGGCTGGCGCGCATGGCGAAGCCGCAGGCCGGCACGGTGTGCACGGCGGGCAGCACCTCGACGTGCTTGAGCTGGCGGGTGCCGAGCTGCAGCGTCTGGCCGATGGCGATCTCGTGGAAGCGCACGAAGGGCGCGTCGCGGCTGGGGATGTTGGCGAAGTCGGGCCAGATGACGTTGTTGAACACGTGGGTGCGCAGCGCCTCGATGGTGGCGCGCAGGGCGTGCACTTCCAGCGGGGTCTGGCGCCGGCTGGCGATGGCGTCGAGCATCAGCGGCAGGGCGGCGACGTGGTCCAGGTGCGAATGGGTCAGCAGTACGTCGTCCACACCGGCCATCTCGTCCAGGGTGAGGTCGCCCACGCCGGTGCCGGCGTCGACCAGCAGATCGCTGTCGACCAGGAAGGAGGTCGTGCGGCAGCCTCTGGCGATCGCGCCCGAGCAACCCAATACACGCACCTGCATCGCCTGAACCCTCTGAAGGAAGTATCTATTTGGTGGTTTCGAACCGGACTGCGCCCGTCCAGGCGGTGTCGGTGTCCGGTGGCAGCAATCTCGATGAGGCTAAACGTTCCGAACAGCGGCGGTAAAGGACTTTTTTCTCATCCCCCGCCAGCAGCGGGGTCAGCAGGCGTTCGGCCTCCTGCCACTGCCGGGCACGGCAGGCGTCGCGCACGCGCGACCATTGGGCGAGTTCGGCGCGCAGGGCCGCATCGGCCTGGTCGATGCGGCCTCGCGGGGTGAAGATGGCGACGGTCTGGACGCGGCCCTTCACCGTCACTTCATCGAGCTCCTGCCATAAGTGGGCATTTGCCAACTTGCGCGTGGCCTCGCCGGCGACGATCTCCACGCCGTACTGGCTGGCCAGCCCTTCGAGCCGGGCGGCGAGGTTCACCGCGTCGCCGATCACGGTGTAGCTGCGGCGCACGGCCGAGCCCATGTCGCCGACGCTCATCACGCCGCTGTTCAGGCCGATGCCGATGCTGATCTCGGGCAGGCCGGCGGCGCGGTGCTGGCGGTTGATGTCCTGCACGGTGGCGGCCATGTCCAGGGCGGCGGCCACGGCCAGGTCGGCATGGTCGGGCGCGTCCACCGGCGCGCCCCAGAAGGCCATGACGCAATCGCCCATGTACTTGTCGACGGTGCCGCGGTGGCGGCTGATGACTTCGGTGAGCCGGCTGAAGACGTGGTTCAGGAAGGCCTGGAGCCGGGCCGGCGGCATGCGCTCCGAAAAACGGGTGAAATCGCGCATGTCGCAGAACATCACGGTGAGCTCCTTGCTTTCGGCGCGCATGCTGTAGCGGCCCGGGCTGTCGAGCATTTCATCGACCAGTTCGGGCGGCACGTAGGTGCCGAAGAGCTGCGCCAGCCCGCGCCGGGCGCGCGCCTCCACGAAGTAGCCCCAGCTCATGTTGAAGGCGAAGGCGAGCGCGATCATGAGCAGCGCCGCGGCCAGCGGCAGCACCAGGCCGGCGCGCAGGTAGAGCAGGTGGTTGAGCCCGGTCACGAGCGCGGCCGTGCCGATGGTCAGCAGCACGGCGCGCAAGGCGGGCAACAGCGACAGGCCGACGGCCAGCGCCACGCCGGCCACGAACAGCACGACGACGTCGTAGCCGGGCGCGTAGTCGGGCACCACGTACAGGCGCCGGTCGAGCAGGCCCGAGACGACGTTGGCATGCACTTCCACGCCCGGGTAGGTGGCGCTGACGGGCGTGGCGCGCAGGTCCTGCAGGCCGGGGGCGCTGGCGCCGACGAGGACGATCTTGCCGGCCAGCTCGCCGGGGGCGAGGCGGCCTTCGAGCACGTCCATGGCGGGCACGTAGCGGAACGATCCGCCCTGCGCGCCGCCGGCGCCGCGGAAGGGCACGAGGAAGCCGGCGCGCCGGTCGACCGGCACGGCCAGGCGCTGCGCGCCCTCCTGCCCCAGCACCACGGATTCGAGCAGCGGCGCACCGCCGCGGCCGTCACCGACGAAGCGCAGCGCCGGCTGCGGGGCGCCGGTGGCCAGGCGGTACACCGCGAGCCCGAGCGATTCGTAGTAGCCGGGCTCGGCCGCCGGGCCGTCGTAGCGCCCGAGCAGCGGGGCCGAGCGCACGATGCCGTCGTCGCCGGCGTCGATCAGCACGTTCAGGAAGCCGGCCGGCGCCGCGCGGGCCAGCGGCGGGATGCTGGCGCCGAAGCTGTTCCAGTGGGCGGTGTAGTCGCGCCCCTCGGGGAAGGCGGCCAGCGGCAGCACGGGCGCCGGCAGGTGGCCCTTGGCGCGGGGCTCGGGGGCGTCGGTGAAGTAGTAGCCGAGCACGACGCGCTGGTCTTCCAGCGCGCGGGCAAAGGCGGCGTCGTGGTCGAGCGTGGCGGCCAGGCGCTTCATCTCGGCCTCGAAGGCGGGGTCGGCGCGCCAGGGGCCGTGGGCGACTTCGTCCAGGGGCACGCGGCCGGTGTTGCGGTCGACCTCGGCGAAGACGACGTCGAAGCCGAGCACGGTGGCGCGCTGGCGCGACATGATTTCGGTGACGAGGTGAGCCAGCTTGTCGCGGCTCCAGGGCCACTGGCCGATTTCCTGCAGGCTGGCGTCGTCGATGTCGACGATGACGATGCGCGCATCGCGGGTGCGCGGCATGGTCGCTTCCAGGCGCGTGTCGTACAGGATGTGGTCGAGGCGGTCGATCAGCGGCTGGCGCCACACGCCCGCCGCGTGCAGCAGCGCGGCGAGCACCGGCAGCAGGGTGATCGCGATGCGGGGCCAGTGGCGCAGCAGGGCTGTCATCGGGCCCCGCGCGGCCGCTCAGTCGCGCACGAACTGCATCCGGGTGCCGCCGAGCTCCAGCACGTCGCCATCGCGCAGCGCCACGGCGTCGTCGCCGAGCAGCTCGCCGTTGAGGGTGGTGCCGCCGTCCACGGGTGCCACCACGTAGCCCTGCAGGCGCCGCGTGACGGCCGCCACGGCGATGCCGGGCTTGCCGATGGTGGTGACGACCTTGCGCAGCGCGACTTCGCGCCCGGCGCCGTTGCCGGTGAGCACGCGGATGTGGGCCACGCCCGCCACGCTGCCGTCCAGCGGCAGGGGGGCCGTGGCGGTCGAGAACAGCGGCATCGGCGCCGAAGCCGGGGGCGCCGGCGGAATGTGCACGGTGCCGAAGCCTTCGGGCAGGCCGCCGGTGGCCAGGAAACGCAGCTTGTAGCGGCCGATCTCGACCACGTCCTCATGCTCGAGCGCCTGTTTCTGGATGGGCCGCGCATTGACGTAGGTGCCGTTGGTGCTGTGGAGATCCTCGAGATAGACATCGGAGCCGACCATGTGCAGGACCGCATGCTCGCCGCTGACCGCCAGATTGTCGATGACGATGTCGTTGTAGGGGCGCCGCCCCAGCGTCGTGCGGTCTTTCGCGAGCGTCACTTCCTTGAGGACGACGCCGTCAATCGAAACGATCAATCTCGGCATGGCCGGCTCCTGAATCCCTGGTTCTACTTACTTGCCAGCGGCCCCCTTCCCTGGAGCCGTTCCGGGCCGTGCGTTGCCGCCGGCCCGGGCCAGAACAACGGAAATGTTGTCCCGGCCTCCATTCTCGTTCGCAATTGAAACCAAAAGTGTTGCTTTTTCAGGCAGCGGGCGATCTTGTAACAAAAGTGTGAAAAGCTGCGCGTCCGGGACCATGTCGGTCAGGCCGTCGGAGCACAGCAGGAACAGATCGCCCGGGTGCACGGCATGCTCGTGGATCTCGGGGTTGACGCGCCGCTCGATGCCCAGCGCCCGCGTCACCAGGTTGCGGTGGGGCGACAGCGCGGCCTGCGCCGGGGTGATGGCGCCGGCGTCCAGCTGCTCCTGCAGCAGGGAATGGTCGCGCGTGAGCGACACCAGCACGCCGTCGCGCAGGCGGTAGCAGCGCGAGTCGCCGACGTGGGCGACCACGGCCCGCTGGGGGCCGAAGGCCGCGACCACGAGGGTGGTGCCCATGCCCTGGAGCTGCGGGTTGGCGCTGCCGGCTTCGAGGATGGCGTCGTTGGCTTCGGTGATGGCGGCCTGCAGCGCCCGGCGCATCGCCTTGGGCGCCGCCTGGGTGCCGGCATGGGCCAGCCAGCGCCCGAAGCTGGCCTGCAGCAGCGCCACGGCCATGCCGCTGGCCACCTCGCCGCCGTTGTAGCCGCCCATGCCGTCGGCGAGGATGGCCAGCCCGAGGGCGGGCTCGAAGGCGATGACGTCTTCGTTGTTGGCGCGGACCCGGCCGCGGTCGGTGAGCGCGGCGAACGCCCAGGAAAGCGCAGGCTGGCCTGGGGCGGTCGCGGCGCTCGTCATGGGCAATCGGGGCCTCAGTGCGCCGCCCGGGCGCGCCGCGCCAGGTGGCGGCCCACGGCCACCACGAAGACGGCGCCCGCGGCGGCGGCGGCATGGATCAGCCAGGGGTTGGCCGCGACGACGCCGCGCAGCGCCACGTCGCTGGCGATGGTCTCGCCGCCGACCCAGCCGATCAGCGCGGCGCCGAGGATGACGATGATCGGGAAGCGTTCCATGAGCTTGATCATGAGCGTGCTGCCGAAGATCACCAAGGGGATGCTGATGGCCAGCCCGAGGATCAGCAGCACCATGCTGCCTTGCGCCGCGGCAGCGACGGCGATCACATTGTCCAGGCTCATCACCAGGTCGGCCACGAGGATGGTGCGCACGGCGGCCATCAGGCCGCCGTTTTCCTTCTCGGGCCCGCCCTCCTCGTCTTCGTCGCCGAGCAGCTGCAGGCCGATCCACAGCAGCAGCAGGCCGCCGACGATCTGCAGGTACGGCAGCGACAGCAGCTTGGCCGCCACCACGGTGAGCACGATGCGCAGCACCACGGCCGCGCCGGAGCCGAAGAAGATGGCCTTTTTCTGCTGGTCCGGCGGCAGGGCGCGCGCGGCCAGGGCGATGACGACGGCGTTGTCGCCGGACAGGATGATGTTGATCCAGACGATCTTGACCAGACCGATCCAGAAGTCAGCGTTGGTTGTCAGTTCCATGTGTCTCTTCCACTGTTATGTATTGAAAAGGCGCCCGTCATCCGAGGATGCGGGCGCCTTCGTCTTGTGTGGGTGTGTGAAACCGGAACGCGCTCAGAGCAGTGCTTTGAGCAGCTTGCCCATTTCAGACGGATTGCGCGTGACGGTGAAGCCGCACTCTTCCATGATGGCGAGCTTGGCGTCGGCGGTGTCGGCGCCGCCGGAGATCAGCGCGCCGGCGTGGCCCATGCGCTTGCCGGGAGGCGCGGTGACGCCGGCGATGAAGCCGACGATCGGCTTTTTCATGTTGTCCTTGCACCAGCGCGCGGCTTCGGCCTCGTCGGGGCCGCCGATCTCGCCGATCATGATCACCGCGTCGGTGTCCGGATCGTCGTTGAAGGCCTTCATCACGTCGATGTGCTTCAGGCCGTTGATCGGGTCGCCGCCGATGCCCACGGCGCTCGACTGGCCGATGCCCAGCTCGGTGAGCTGCGCCACGGCTTCATAGGTCAGCGTGCCGGAGCGGCTGACCACGCCCACACGGCCCTTCTTGTGGATGTGGCCGGGCATGATGCCGATCTTGATCTCGTCGGGGGTGATCAGGCCGGGGCAGTTGGGGCCCAGCAGCAGCGTCTTCTTGCCGCCGGCGGCTTCCTTGGCCTTCATCTTGTTGCGCACTTCGAGCATGTCCTTGACCGGGATGCCTTCGGTGATGCAGATCGCCAGGTCGAGGTCGGCCTCGACGGCTTCCCAGATCGCGGCGGCGGCGCCCGCGGGCGGCACGTAGATCACCGACACGGTGGCGCCTGTCTGCGTGGCGGCTTCCTTCACCGACGCGTAGATCGGGATGTTGAAGATCGACTCGCCGGCCTTCTTGGGGTTCACGCCGGCCACGAAGCAGTTCTTGCCGTTGGCGTATTCCTGGCACTTCTCGGTGTGGAACTGCCCGGTCTTGCCGGTGATGCCCTGGGTGATGACTTTGGTGTCTTTGTTGATGTAGATCGACATGACTGTTCCTTAGGCTTTGACCGCTGCCACGACCTTCTGGGCCGCTTCCGCCATGGTGTCGGCGCTGATGATGGGCAGGCCCGATTCGGCCAGCATCTTCTTGCCGAGTTCCTCGTTCGTGCCCTTCATGCGCACGACCAGGGGCACCTTCAGGTCGACGGCCTTGCTGGCCGTGATGACGCCGGTGGCGATGGTGTCGCACTTCATGATGCCGCCGAAGATGTTGACCAGGATGGCCTTGACCTTGGGGTTCTTGAGCATGATCTTGAAGGCCTCGGTCACCTTCTCGGGGGTGGCGCCGCCGCCCACGTCCAGGAAGTTCGCCGGCTCGGCGCCGAAGAGCTTGATGGTGTCCATGGTGGCCATGGCCAGGCCGGCGCCGTTGACCAGGCAGCCGATGTCGCCGTCCAGGCTGATGTAGGCCAGGTCGAACTTGGAGGCCTCGATCTCGGCCGCGTCTTCCTCGTCGAGGTCGCGCAGCGCGACGATCTCGGGGTGGCGGAACAGCGCGTTGCTGTCGAAGTTGAACTTGGCGTCCAGGGCGGTGATGGTGCCCTTGCCGTCGCGGTTGAGCGGGTTGATCTCGACCAGCGAGGCGTCCGTGTCCATGTAGCAGGTGTAGAGCTTCTTGAACACGTCCACGGCCTGCGCGGTGGAATCGGCCGGGATGCCGATCGCGTCGGAGATCTTCTTGGCCTGCGCGTCGTCCAGGCCGGTCAGCGGGTCGATGAACTCGGTGACGATCTTCTCGGGCGTGCTGTGCGCCACTTCCTCGATGTCCATGCCGCCTTCGCTGGAGGCGATGAAGGCCACCTTCTGCGTGGCGCGGTCGGTGACGACCGAGACGTAGTATTCCTTCTGGATGTCGGCGCCGTCCTCGATGTACAGGCGGCGCACCTTCTGGCCTTCGGGGCCGGTCTGGTGGGTCTTGAGCTGCATGCCCAGGATCTCGCCGGCGAGCTTCTTGACGTCGTCGATGGTCTTGGCGACCTTCACGCCGCCGCCCTTGCCGCGGCCGCCGGCGTGGATCTGCGCCTTGACCACCCACACCGGGCCGCCGAGCTTCTGGGCGGCCTCGACCGCCTCCTGGACCGTGAATGCCGGGATGCCGCGGGGCACAGGCACGCCGAACTTGGCAAGAATTTCCTTGCCCTGGTACTCGTGAATCTTCATGAGGGTGTCTCTCGGAACAGAGTTGAGTGGGTGCTGTTGTCCGCAGACCACGGCAGCCTGTCGGCTTCAGGCGGCGGAGCAATCGCGGACTGTATCATGGTGCGCCGCACCAACGCCCGGCGGGGGATGTGGTCAATACGTAGTTCCCTCAGAGGGCCCCGCAGAGGTTTTCCGCCATGTCCAAGGTTTTCATCGACGGCGAGGCCGGCACCACCGGCCTGCAGATCCGCGAGCGGCTCCAGCAGATGCCGCAGGTCGAACTGGTGAGCATCGCGCCCGAGCGGCGCAAGGACGCCGGCGCCAAGCGCGAGTTGATGGCCGGCGTGGACCTGGTGGTGCTGTGCCTGCACGACGATGCGGCGCGCGAATCGGTGGCGCTGATCGACAGCCTGGACGGCCGCAAGCCCAAGGTCATCGATGCCTCCACCGCGCACCGCGTGGCGCCCGGCTGGGTCTACGGCTTTCCCGAACTCGCCGCCGGCCAGGCCGTGGCCGTGGCCGCGGCCGAGCGCGTGGCCAACCCCGGCTGCTACGCCACCGGCGCCATCGCGCTGGTGCGCCCGCTGGTCGATGCCGGGCTGCTGCCGGCAGACTTTCCGATCGCCCTGCCCTCGGTCAGCGGCTACTCGGGCGGCGGCCGCGCGATGATCGAAGCCTACGAAGGCGGCGGTGCGCCGCCGTTCGAGACCTACGCGCTGGGCCTGAAGCACAAGCACATCCCCGAGATCATGCAGAACACGGGCCTGACGCGCCGCCCGGTGTTCATTCCTTCGGTCGGCAACTTCAAGCAGGGCATGCTGGTGAACCTGCCGCTGCACCTGGACGACTTGCCCGGCAAGCCCAAGGCCGGCGACCTGCAGGCCGCCTACGCCGCGCACTACGCCGCCAGCAACACGCCCGAGCAGTTCGTGAAGGTGCTGCCGCCCACCGAGGACGGCAAGCTCGACGCGCTGGCGCTGAACGAAACCAACGTGCTGGAGATCCGCGTCTTCCCCAACGAGGACCACCGCCATGCGGTCGCGATCGCGCGGCTGGACAACCTGGGCAAGGGCGCCAGCGGGGCGGCGGTGCAGAACCTCAAGCTGATGCTGGGGCTCTGAGCCCCTGGCGGGCGTCAGGCCTCGTCATCGCCTCCGCCGCGCAACACGCGAGCGGCCACTGCACCTGAAAAACCACGCGCCAGCAGAAAGCGCACCTGCCGGGCGCGCTCGTTGACGTCCTGCGGCGGCGTGCCGAAGCGCCTTTGCCAGACCGCACGCGCGCGTTCGATTTCAGTGGCCTGCAGGCCCTGGACCGCCTCGGCGATCGCCGCCGCGCTCACGCCCTTGGCCTGCAGTTCCTGCCTGACGCGCGCCGCGCCGCTGCGCGCCGCGTGGCGGTACAGCAGCGACTCGACCGCCCTGCCCTCGTCGATGAAGCCCCCGGCCGTCAGCTCGTCGAGCGCGCGCGCCAGCGTGCCGGGTTCTTCCTCGTATTTCGCGAGCTTGCGCTCGAGCTCGGTGCGGGTGTGCTCGCGCTGGCTCAGCAGGCGCAGCGCACGGCCCTTGAGGGAGGGGGCGGCAAAAGCCATGCGGGTCGGGAAGCTCTCTTACTTCTCCGCCTTGTCGGCCTTGTCCCCTTTGTCCGCCTTCGCAGGCTTCGCCGGAGGCACCGCGTCGGCCGCCATGCCGGCCAGCAGCGGGATGCCCAGCGATTCGCGCACCTTGTTCTCGATCTCGAACGACAGGTCGGCGTTCTCGCGCAGGAACTCGCGCGCGTTGTCGCGGCCCTGGCCGATCTTCTCGCCGTTGTAGGCGTACCAGGCGCCCGACTTGTCGATGATGCGCGCGGTCACGCCCATGTCGATGATCTCGCCCTCGCGGCTGATGCCCTCGCCGAACAGGATGTCGAACTCGGCCGTCTTGAACGGCGGGCTGACCTTGTTCTTGACCACCTTGACCCTGGTTTCGTTGCCGATCGCCTCGTCGCCCTTCTTGATGGTGCCGATGCGGCGGATGTCCAGCCGCACCGAGGCGTAGAACTTCAGCGCGTTGCCGCCGGTGGTGGTCTCGGGGCTGCCGAACATCACGCCGATCTTCATGCGGATCTGGTTGATGAAGATGACCATGCAGTTGGTCTTCTTGATGGTCGAGGTGAGCTTGCGCAGCGCCTGGCTCATCAGGCGCGCCTGCAGGCCGGGCAGCGAATCGCCCATCTCGCCTTCGATTTCGGCCTTGGGCGTGAGCGCGGCGACCGAGTCGACCACGATCAGGTCCACCGCGCCGGAGCGCACCAGCGAATCGACGATCTCCAGCGCCTGCTCGCCGGTGTCGGGCTGGCTGATCAGCAGGTCGGACAGGTTCACGCCCAGCTTCTGGGCGTACTGCACGTCCAGCGCGTGCTCGGCGTCGACGAAGGCGCAGGTGCCGGCCTGGCGCTGCATCTCGGCGATGACCTGCAGGGTGAGCGTGGTCTTGCCCGAGGATTCCGGGCCGTAGATCTCGATCACGCGGCCGCGCGGCAGGCCGCCGACGCCCAAGGCGATGTCCAGGCCCAGCGAGCCGGTGGAAACCACCTGGATGTCTTCCAGCGCCTCGCCCTCGCCCAGCCGCATGATCGTGCCCTTGCCGAACTGCTTCTCGATCTGCGCGAGGGCCGCCTGCAACGCCTTGGCCTTTTCGGTGTTCGCGCCGGCGATGCTGGCGCCCTTGACGACTGCGTCCATGTGGAAATCTCCTTGAAAAACAATGGGTTGGTATGCGATTCGTCCAACTGCGTTTAACGACAGGCTGGATGCTTGATCAGTAGTGTAGAGGGAGATACTTTTCTGTGAACCCCTATTTTTGTCAGTTTGCCTTACCATTTGGCGCATGGACGCCCTCCCCGACGATGCCTGGCGCCAGACCCACCTGGGCCGCCTGCTGGGCCATGCGATGCGCCGCTTCGACGAGCGCGTGCTCGAGCTCATGGCGCACGACGCCGAGGTGCCGCTGGCCCTGTCGAACCTGGCGGCGCGCCAGCAGGTGAGCGCGGCGCACATCCACATCACCCGCCACCTGGCGCGCGAGGGTTCGCGCCTGACCGAGCTGGCGCAGCAGGCCGGCATGAGCAAGCAGGCGATGGGCGCGCTGGTGGACCAGTGCGCGGCCTGGGGCCTGGTCACGCGCGAGGCCGATCCGCTGGATGCGCGGGCGCGGCGCGTGCGCTTCACCGCCGACGGCCTGGCCTGGCTCGACGCCTTCCGCCGCTCGGTGGGGCAGGCCGAGGCCGAGTTCCGCGCCAGCGTGGGCGAGGAGGTGGCGACCGTGGTCGCGCTGGGGCTCGAAGCCTACGGCGCGGCCTAGAATCCCTCACGCCACGACGCGGAGACAAAGGCATGCGCATCCTCATTGCGGAAGACGACCAGGTGCTCGCCGATGCCCTGCTGCGCAGCCTGCGCACCTCGGGCGCCGCGGTCGACCACGTCGCCAGCGGCTCGCAGGCCGACGCGGCGCTGATGACCAACACCGAGTTCGACCTGCTGATCCTCGACCTCGGGCTGCCCAAGATGCACGGCCTGGAGATCCTCAAGCGCCTGCGCGCGCGCGGCTCGCAGATGCCGGTGCTGGTGCTCACCGCGGCCGACTCGGTGGAAGAGCGCGTCAAGGGCCTGGACCACGGCGCCGACGACTACATGGCCAAGCCCTTCAGCCTGCAGGAGCTCGAGGCGCGGGTGCGCGCGCTGACGCGGCGCGGCATGGGCGGCACCAGCAACGCCATCAAGCACGGGCCGCTGGTGTACGACCAGGCCGGGCGGGTGGCCACCATCGACGGGCGCATGGTCGAGCTCTCGGCGCGCGAACTGGGCCTGCTGGAAGTGCTGCTGCAGCGCGCCGGCCGCCTGGTGAGCAAGGACCAGCTCGTCGAGCACCTGTGCGAGTGGGGCGAGGAGGTGAGCCTGAACGCGATCGAGGTCTACATCCACCGCCTGCGCAAGAAGATCGAGAAGGGCCCGATCCGCATCGCGACCGTGCGCGGGCTGGGCTACTGCCTCGAGAAGATCCCCAGCGCCTGACGCCGGCGCGCGGCCCGCATGAAACTGTTTCAGCGCGCCCAGAACTCGCTGTTCGGCGAGATCCTCGATTCGCTGCTCGCGCCGGCGCTGCTGCTGGTGCTGCTGAGCATCGGCGTCACCTGGATGGTGGCGCAGGGCATCGCCAACGCGCCCTTCGACCGCGCGCTCACGCACAACGTGCGCGCGCTGGCGCGCGAGGCCGTGGCGGCGCAGGGCGCCGGCGCGCCCGTGGCGCTGTCGCCGGTGCTGAACGAGGCGCTGCGCGGCGAGGATGCCGACCGCGTCTACCACCAGGTGCTGGACGAGCGGGGCAACTGGCTCGGCGGCGACCGCGACGTGCCCCCGCTGCACCTGGAGGAAACGCCGGTGCCCGGCATGGTCTACATCCGCGACGGCCACATGCGCGGCCACGACGTGCGCGTGGCCTACCTCTGGACCCGCGCCGACGCCGGCCCGGCGCCGGACGGCAGCGACGCCTTCCTGGCGATGGACGGCACGGCGCACGAGGCGGCGGTGCTGGGCGCGGCGCCGCTGGGCGGGCAGGCGCCGGCCGCGACGGGGCAGGGCGCGCTGATCCTGGTGCAGTTGGCCGAGACGCGGGCCAAGCAGTCGATCCACGCCGGCGAGATCATCACCGGCGTGCTGTTGCCGCAGTTCGCCATCCTGCCGCTGGCGGTGATGCTGCTGTGGATCGCGCTGGCGCGCGGCATCAAGCCGCTGTCGGTGGTGGAGGAGCGCATCCGCGAGCGCCAGCCCGACGACCTGCGCCCGATCGACGAATCCACGGTGCCGCTGGAAGTGGCGCCGCTGGTGTCCTCGCTCAACGAGCTGCTGCGCAAGCTCAGCGACTCGATCGGCACGCAGAAGCGCTTCCTGGCCGATGCGGCGCACCAGCTCAAGACGCCGCTGGCCGGGCTGCGCATGCAGGCCGACCTGGCGCAGCGCGAGGGCGCCAATGCGGAGGAGCTCAAGCAGTCGCTCAAGCAGATCGGCCGCTCGAGCATCCGCGCGACCCACACAGTGAACCAGCTGCTGGCGCTGGCGCGTGCCGAGGGCGGGGCGGGCGCGCTGGCGCGCCAGCCCTGCGACCTGGCGCGGCTGACCATCGAGGTGGTGCGCGAGGCGGTGCCGCGCGCGATGGACCGGCGCATCGACCTCGGCTACGACGGTGCGCAGCCCGGGACACCGGGGGTGCATCTCGAGGGCAACGCGACCCTGCTCAAGGAGCTGATCCGCAACCTGCTGGACAACGCGATCAACTACACGCCTTCGTCGGCCGCGCAGCCCGGCGTGATCACCGCCCGCGTGCTGGCCGACCCCTTCGGGCGCGTGCTGCTGCTGCAGGTGGAGGACAGCGGCCCGGGCATCCCGCCGGCCGAGCGCGAGCTGGTGTTCGAGCCCTTCTACCGCGTGCTCGGCAACGAGGCCGACGGCTCGGGGCTGGGCCTGCCGATCGTGCGCGAGATCGCCAGCAAGCACCGGGCCATGGTGACGCTGGAAGACGCGCACCCCGGCCGGCAGCCGCCGGGCGCGCGTTTCACGGTCCGCTTCGACACGGCCATGGACTGAATCCTGCCGAGGAAGACTACTGCCCGCGGATGCTCAGCGCGTCCGGGCGCACCTGCTGCGTCATGCGCTGCGGCTCGCGCTGCGCGGCGTCGGCCTCGGCGGGCGCGGCCTGGCGCGACCAGAAGAAGTAGCCGACGTTGGCCAGCACGAGGACGGTCACCAGCACGCGCAGCAGCATGGCGATGCCTCAGAACGCGGCGCCGCGGGGGCGCACGCTGACCTCGGAACTGGTGACCTGCGCCAGGCCCTCGGCCGTGCGCACCTGCAGCTCGCCGCCGGGCCCCACGCCTTCGCACAGGCCGGCGGTGCCGTCGCTGAGCTGCACCTCGCGCCCGCGCAGCGCATCGCGCGCGGCGAAGCGCGCGGCCACCGGCGCGAAGCCGCCGTCGCCGAAGGCCAGCACCTCGGCCAGCAGCGGCGGCGCGATCGCCAGCAGCAGCCCGGCCGGCGTCGCTTCGGGCAGCCATTGCCGGCACCAGGCCGGCGGCGTGTTGAAGCCCTGCGTCTCGCGCGGCCCGACGTTCAGGCCGATGCCGATCACCAGGTAGCGCTGCGCGGCGCCGGACTGGGGCAGGGCGGTCTCGATCAGGATGCCGGCGAGCTTGCGGTCCTGAACCCACAGGTCGTTGGGCCACTTGAGCGCCACGCCGGCCGCGCCGGACGGGTCCAGGCTCTCGGCCACGCTCACGCCCACGGCCAGCGACAGGCCCGACCAGTCGCGCGGCGCCAGCGGCAGGCCGAGCGAGAAGGTGAGCGAGGCGGCCGGGTCGCCGGGCGCCGCCGCGCTCTGCCATGGGCGCCCGAGCCGGCCCCGGCCGGCGGTCTGGCGCCCGGCCACCAGCAGCACCGGCTCGGCGCGGCCGGCCCGGGCGCGGCGCATCAGCTCGGTGTTGGTGGAGTCGATCTCGGCCACGGCCTCGACGGCGCAACCGGGCAGGCGCGCGTCCAGTGCGGCGCGCAGGGCATCGACGGGCCAGTCGGTCATCGGCACGGCTCCTTTCAGTCCTTGCCCTTCTTTTTCTTGCTCTTCTTGTCCTTCTTCTTTTTCTTCTTCTTGCGCTTGGATTTCTCGTCGCCCTCGTCCTTCGGCGCCAGCAGGGTGCCGCGGCAGCTTTCCGCCCCGCACCAGCAGGGGAAGTCGGCCAGCAGCTTGGGCGTGTACGGCTCGTCGATGACCAGGCCGTAGTCGTAGCTCAGTTCCTCGCCGGCGGCGATGTGGCGCAGCGCCTTGATGAACACGCGCCCGTCCTGCTCGTCGGCCTCGCAGTTGGGTTCGCAGGCGTGATTGATCCAGCGCGCCGCGTTGCCCTGGTCGTTGCCGTCGATGACGCGGCCGTCGTCGATGTGGAAATAGAAGGTGTGGTTGGGCTGGGCCGGATCGTGCGGGTGGCGCCGCAAGGCTTCCTTCCAGGAGATCACCACGCCCTTGTACTCGATGAGCGTCTCGCCCTCGGCGATGTCCTGCACGGCGAAGACGCCCTTGCCGTGGACGCCCGAGCGGCGGGTCTGGATGCGACGGCCGCGGGAGGCCCGCGGCGAAGTCGGGGATTTGGAAGGCATCGCCGAAGTCTGTTAGTTTGAATATGCACACATGCGCGCGTACGTGTGCGTGCGTGCGCGCGAGGCGCAGAGTATAGAGAGCCGGCAAGACAGGCGTGCGATGCCTGGCGCGGCCCGGCGAAATTCTTGAGAGACCCGTGATGACGAAGACTTTGGTGATTGCAGAAAAACCGTCGGTGGCACAGGACATCGTGCGTGCACTCACGCCCGTGGCCGGCAAGTTCGACAAGCACGACGAGCATTTCGAGAACGAGCGCTACGTGGTGACCAGCGCCGTGGGCCACCTGGTGGAGATCCAGGCGCCGGAGGAATTCGACGTCAAGCGCGGCAAGTGGAGCTTTGCCAACCTGCCGGTGATCCCGCCGCGCTTCGACCTCAAGCCGGTGGACAAGACCAAGAGCCGCCTGAACGCGGTGGTGAGGCTGGCGCGGCGCAAGGACGTGACCGCGCTGGTGAACGCCTGCGACGCGGGCCGCGAGGGCGAGCTGATCTTCCGGCTGATCGAGCAGTACGCCGGCGGCGCCAAGCCGCTGGGCAAGCCGGTGCAGCGCCTGTGGCTGCAGTCGATGACGCCGCAGGCCATCCGCGACGGCTTCGAGCAGTTGCGCAGCGAGCAGCAGATGCAGGGCCTGGCCGACGCCGCGCGTTCGCGCTCGGAGGCCGACTGGCTGGTGGGCATCAACGGCACGCGCGCGATGACCGCCTTCAACTCGCGCGACGGCGGCTTCTTCCTGACCACCGTCGGGCGCGTGCAGACGCCCACGCTGTCGGTGGTGGTCGAGCGCGAGGAGCAGATCCGCAAGTTCGTCAGCCGCGACTACTGGGAAATCCACGGCACCTTCGGCGCCGAGGCGGGCAGCTACCCGGGCAGGTGGTTCGACCCGAACTGGAAGAAGGCCAACGCGCCGCTGCTGCCCAGCGGCGAGCCCGACCCCGAGCAGCGCGCCGACCGCGTGTGGAACGCGCGCGACGCGCAGGCCATCGCCGAGGCGGCGCGCGGCAAGACCGCCACGGTCACGGAGGAGAGCAAGCCCACCACGCAGATCTCGCCGCTGCTGTTCGACCTGACCTCGCTGCAGCGCGAGGCCAACAGCCGCTTCGGCTTCTCGGCCAAGACCACGCTGGCGCTGGCGCAGTCGCTGTACGAGCGCCACAAGGCGCTGACCTACCCGCGGACGGACTCGCGCGCGCTGCCCGAGGACTACCTGCCGGTGGTGAAGCAGACGATGGGCATGCTGGCCGCCAGCGGCATGCGCCATCTGGCGCCGTTCGCGCAGCAGGCCATCGACGGCAGCTACGTCAAGCCGAGCAAGCGCGTGTTCGACAACGCCAAGGTGTCGGACCACTTCGCGATCATTCCCACGCTGCAGGCGCCCAGCGGCCTGAGCGAGGCCGAGCAGAAGCTCTACGACTTCGTGGTGCGGCGCTTCCTCTCGGTGTTCTTCCCCAGCGCCGAATACCAGGTGACCACGCGCATCAGCACCGTCGCGCACGAGGGGAAGAACTACGCCTTCCGCTCCGACGGCAAGGTGCTGGTCAAGCCGGGCTGGCTCGCCATCTACGGCAAGGAGGCGGCCACCGATGACGACGACAAGGACGGCAAGAACCTGGTGCCGGTGAAGCCGGGCGAGGTGGTGCAGGTCGAGTCGGTCGAGACCAAGGCCCTGAAGACCCGGCCGCCCGCGCGCTATTCCGAAGCCACGCTGCTGGGCGCGATGGAAGGCGCGGGCAAGCTGATCGACGACGACGAGCTGCGCGAGGCGATGCAGGAGAAGGGCCTGGGCACGCCGGCCACGCGCGCGGCCATCATCGAAGGCCTGCTCAACGAGAAATACATGCTGCGCGAGGGCCGCGAGCTGATTCCCACGGCCAAGGCCTTCCAGCTCATGACCCTGCTGCGCGGGCTGGGCGTGGAGGAGCTGTCCAAGGCCGAACTCACCGGCGAGTGGGAATACAAGCTGGCGCAGATGGAGCACGGCAAGCTCAGCCGCGACGCCTTCATGCGCGAGATCGCCGTCATGACCGAGCGCATCGTCAAGAAGGCCAAGGAGTACGACCGCGACACCGTGCCGGGCGACTACGCGACGCTGGCCGCGCCGTGCCCCAACTGCGGCGGCGTGGTCAAGGAGAACTACCGCCGCTATGCCTGCACCGGCAAGCCAGGGCAGGAAGGCTGCGGCTTTTCCTTCGGCAAGTCGCCGGCCGGGCGCACCTTCGAGGTCGCCGAGGCCGAGCAGCTGCTGCACGACAAGCGCATCGGCCCGCTGGAGGGCTTCCGCTCCAAGGCGGGCTGGCCCTTTGTGTCGGAGATCGTGCTCAAGTACGACGACGAGGCGAAGAACTGGAAGCTGGAATTCGACTTCGGCGACGACAAGAACGAGGGCGAGACCGGCGAGATCGTCGACTTCAGCGGCCAGCAGAGCCTGGGGCCGTGCCCCAAGTGCGGTGGCCGCGTGTTCGAGTGGGGCAGCAACTACGTGTGCGAGAAATCCCAGCCCACGACCGCCCAGCCCACGCCGAGCTGCGACTTCAAGACCGGCAAGGTGATCCTGCAGCAGCCGGTGGCGCCCGAACAGGTGCACAAGCTGCTGGCCGAGGGCAAGACCGATCTGCTCGACAAGTTCGTCTCGATGCGCACGCGCCGCGCGTTCAAGGCCTTCCTGGTGTGGAACAAGGACGAGGGCAAGGTCACCTTCGAGTTCGAGCCGCGCGCCTCCAAGTTCCCGCCGCGCAAGAGCTTCCCCGCGAAGGCCGCGCCCGCCAAGGCGCCGGCAAGGAAGGCCGCCGCCAAGAGTGCCGCCGCGCCCAAGCCGAAGGCGCCGCGCAAGCCCGCGGCCGGCCTGAAGCCCAGCGACGCGCTGGCCGCGGTGATCGGTGCCGAGCCGGTGGCGCGCACCGAGGTCATCAAGAAGCTGTGGGACTACATCAAGGCCAACGGCCTGCAGGACGCGCAGAACAAGCGCGCGATCAACGCGGACGCCAAGCTCAAGCCGGTGTTCGGGAAGGACCAGGTCACGATGTTCGAGCTGGCGGGCATCGTGGGCAAACACCTGAGCTGAGGCCGAATCCCGCGCCGAAACGGGGCGTTACAGCGCGGGTGGCGGCGTGTGGCCATAGTGCACCTTTGGGTTGTCATGGAGCACACATGGATCTGCAGGCCGCACGCGCGTTGAAGGAGGAGATCGCGCGGGACATCGTCCGGCCCCGCGTCCTGCGCATCGCGTCCGAGCCGCGCGCCGTGCAGGCCGCGGGCGTGCGCCGGGTGACCGGCGTGCAGGCCGGCATCGCGCTGGGCATCGCGGCCGGGGCGGGCGAGGGCGACTGGCGGCTGGCGGTGCGGGTGCAGCGCCGCGTGCTGGAACTCGACGAGACGCTGCTGGCGCGCATCCAGGAGGCCGCGGGCCGCGAGGCGGACGTGGCCTACATCGGCACCGTGTTCAAGGGCGCGCGCAAGGCCGGCGCGGCCGCGCTGGAACGTCCCTGGCACCAGCAGCGCCAGCGGCCGCTGCGCATCGGCGCCTCGGTGGGGCATGCGTCGGTGACGGCGGGCACGCTGGGCGCCTTCGGCATCCACCGCCCGTCGGGACGCACCGTGATGCTCAGCAACAACCACGTGCTGGCCAACGAGAACAAGGCGAAGATCGGCGACGCCGTCCTGCAGCCGGGCGCCTACGACGGCGGCCGGCGCGGCGCGGACGCGGTGGCCGAACTTCTGGGCTTCGTGGCGATCAAGCCGAAGATGAACAATCTGGTCGATGCCGCCGTCGCGGCGCTCGCGGCGGACGTCGCCTGGGACGGCGCCACCCTGACCGGCATCGGCACGCTGGCGGGCGTGCGCACCGGGATGCTGGTGCCCGGCGACCGGGTGCGCAAGGTGGGCCGCACCACCGGCGTGACGCACGGCGTGGTGACCGCCATCGAGGTCGACGACGTGGTGGTGCGCTACGAGCGCGGCGAGATCGGCTTCGACAGCCAGATCGAGATCGAGAGCACCGACCGCCGGCCCTTCAGCGCCGGCGGCGACAGCGGCTCGGTCATCGTGGACGCGCAGGACCGCGCCTGTGCCCTTCTGTTTGCAGGCAGCGACCAGGGCGGTCAGAATGGGCTGGGCGTCACCTATGCCAACGACCTGGGGCTGGTGCTCCAGGCGCTGGAGATCGAACTGACGACCCGGGCGAGCGCCGCCTGAGGCCGGCGCACTCTTCCAGCAAGGCCATGAGCATCTCCCTCGAACAAGCACGCCGCACCAAGCCGAAGGCCAAGGCCGCGGCGCTGACGTGCGCCGGCGTGGTCGGCGTCGGCCTGACGAAGATCGGCGACTCCTACGCGGTCAAGGTCAACGTCAGCGAATACTCGCCCGCCGTGCGCGCGCTGCCCGAGGTGATCGACGGCGTGCGCATCGTCTACGAGCTCACGGGGCCGCTGACGCTGCGGCAGGTGGGCGAGCCCTGAAGCGGATTTTTTTGCCGCCGGGCCGCCCCAAGGCAAAAAGCGCCCCCTCGGGGGGCAGCGACCCGCGAAGCGGCGGAACGTGAGGACTTTTTTTTAGAGAACAGGAACCGGATCCATGACCATGATGAAGACACGAATCGGCGCCGCGTTCGCCCTGGCGATCTGCTTCGCGCTGGGCGGCTGCGCCTCGGGCGCGGGCGGCCAGGGCAGCGGCGGCGGCAGCAGCGTCGAGGTGTTCGGCGTGATCGACGCCGGCGTGAGCCACACCACCAACAAATCCAGCCGCCGCTAGCCGGCGCGGCGCCTACCGCATCAGCAGCGCCTGGCGCAGCAGCCGCGCCGCGCGGTTGCGGATGCGCCCCGGCATGTCGCCCGCCGGGGTGGCCGGCGCCACGCGCGCCGTGGCGCAAGCCCACAGGAAGTCATGCAGGATGGGCGTGTCGTCCACCGTCTCGGTGCTGCCGTACTTGTGGAACTCGGGGTGCCATTGGGTCGCCGCGATGTAGCTGCGGCCGCGCTCGGGCCGGCGGCGGATGGCCTCGGCCACCCGGTCGGGCAGGCTCCAGGCCTCGACCTCGAAGCCCGGCGCGAGCTGCTTGATGCCCTGGTGGTGGATGCTGTTGACGCGCGCCGTGGACACTTCCGGGTAGAGCTTGGCCAGGCGCGTGCCGGACACGATCTCGATCTGGTGGAAGTTCTGGTCGTAGGTCACGGGGTCGCGGTGGCGCAGCGTCTGCGGGTGCATGTGCTGCGTCTCGATGTCCTGGTAGAGCGTGCCGCCGAAGGCCACGTTGATGAGCTGCAGCCCGCGGCACACGCCGAAGATCGGCTTGCCCGCCTGCTCGAAGGCTTCCACCAGCGCCAGGTCGTACAGATCGCGGATGCGGTCGCCGATCCAGGCGTCCTTGAGCGGCACCTCGCCGTAGCTGCCGGGCCAGACGTCGGTGCCGCCGTGCATCACCACGCCGTCGAGCCACTCGGCGTAGTGCGAGAGCTTGGTGTCGCCGCGCGCGGTTTCGCCGGTCGGGCAGGGCACCATGACCACCATCGCACCGGCCGACATGAGCCAATGGGCGATCGACTGCTCCACGTACTGCAGCGTCTTGTTGGTGAACAGGGAGCGCGCCGAATCGGCGTGGGAGAAGCAGGCGGACAGGCCGATCTTGAGACGTGCGGCGACGGGCTGGGACATGACTGTGAGGTCGGGCGGGGAACGCAGAGTTCATTGTCCCCGGATTGGCCCCGCCGCGCTTGCGGCGCAGCGCGCGAAGTATGCTTTCCGTCACAAGGAGACCTTGCACATGAAGACCATCCAGGGCCCCGCGATCTTTCTCGCCCAGTTCGCCGGCGACGACGCCCCGTTCAACTCGCTCGACGCCATCGCCGGCTGGGCCGCCGGCCTGGGCTACAAGGGCGTGCAGATCCCGAGCTGGGACGCCCGCCTGTTCGACCTGCGCCGCGCCGCCGAGAGCAGGACCTACTGCGAGGAAGTGCAGGGCACGCTGGCGCGGCACGGCCTCGCGATCACCGAGCTGTCGACGCACCTGCAGGGCCAGCTGGTGGCGGTGCACCCGGCCTATGACGCCGGGTTCGACGGCTTCGCCGCGCCCGAGGTGCGCGGCAACCCGGCGGCGCGCCAGCAATGGGCGGTGGAACAGCTCCTGCTGGCGGCCAAGGCCTCGGCCAACCTGGGCCTGAGCGCGCACGCCACCTTCTCCGGCGCGCTGGCCTGGCCCTACCTGTACTCCTGGCCGCCGCGCCCGCCGGGGCTGATCGAGGAAGCCTTCGACGAGCTGGCGCGGCGCTGGCTGCCGATCCTCAATGCCTTCGACGACGCGGGCGTCGACGTCGGCTACGAGATCCATCCCGGCGAGGACCTGCACGACGGGGTGAGCTACGAGATGTTCCTGGAGCGCGTGGGCCAGCATCCGCGCGCCTGCCTGCTGTACGACCCGAGCCACTTCGTGCTGCAGCAGCTCGACTACCTGGCCTACATCGACCACTACCACGAGCGCATCAAGGTCTTCCACGTGAAGGACGCGGAGTTCAACCCGACCGGCAAGCAGGGTGTGTACGGCGGCTTCCAGAGCTGGCTGAACCGCGCCGGGCGCTTCCGCTCGCCGGGCGACGGCCAGGTGGACTTCGGCGCCATCTTCTCGAAGATGGCGGCCTACGACTTCCCCGGCTGGGCGGTGCTCGAATGGGAGTGCTGCCTCAAGCACCCCGAGGACGGCGCACGCGAGGGCGCGCAGTTCATCGCCGAGCACATCATCCGCGTGGCCGACCGCGCCTTCGACGACTTCGCGGCCGGCGCGGTGGACCGCGAGGGCAACCGGCGAATGCTCGGGCTGGCCTGACGCCCGCCCTCGCGCCGATAATGTCGGCGCGAAGAATATTCAGGGAGAACACATGTCGGATCCTCTTGCATCCGTTGCGGGTACGTGCGCGCCGAACGCCGCCGCATGAGCCGCCGCGTCGAGATCCGCACGCCGCTGGGCGAGGCGCTGCAGTTCCACCGCCTGATCGGACGCGAGGCGCTCAGCCGGCTGTACCGCTTCGAGATCGACCTGCTGGGCCAGC